>Ga0209308_10000031_pt1 | contig 136931 bp, 127 predicted proteins | sample COGITO_mtgs_1204_3_FD_184806 | JGI IMG/M metagenome (GOLD analysis project Ga0209308, IMG submission 184806) | Pelagic marine microbial communities from North Sea - COGITO_mtgs_120405 (SPAdes) (version 2) | ecosystem: Environmental > Aquatic > Marine > Epipelagic ... | reverse complement strand
AAATGATTAAACGGAACACTTTGGTCATGCGCAAACAAATGCATTACGATGAACAATTAAACCAGATGAGCTAATGTGTCTCTTAGATCGGGTGGTCTACTGTCCAAAAGGTTTTGACGACGTACAAGTCATCGATAAAGATAAGTACCTTATACATCGACGGCTTCTTGAACTTTGGTTTCACATCTTTGACAACGGCAAAGTGGATACAAGTTCTCTAAACGCAGTATATTTTAAGCGTGTAAAAAGATAAGGCAAGCCGCACCAAGAAAGCCCAAGTTGTATCTGTTACTTGAAAGAAATAACCGAGCGATGAACCGGAATTAGTCAACAAAGACGGGGGGTGCTCTTAGGAATGCTGTGGGTACACCTTTCAAGGTGAAATAGATATTTCTAGGGGCTTTGTATTATCTACCATTTTCACCATAATAAAGATGGCTTAAGCTGCTCTACACTTATCCAAATGATCCGCCCACCACTGCATCATTTCAGCTCGCTCTTCTAAATACCGAGCATGATGAGTGTACGCAGCCCTGACACTATTACGCTCCATGTGGGCTAACTGTCTTTCAATTGCATCAGGGTTAAACCCCTGCTCATTTAATATTGAGGAGGCCGTTGCCCTGAATCCATGAGGAACCGCTTTACTCTTTCCTGAAGTATTACCGTCATATCCCATCATAAAAATAGCCTTTCTCATCGTGTTGTCACTCATGGACTCATTACGATGGCGCTCTGAGGGAAACACTAAGCTGTATTGGCTTGTTATCGGCCTGATTTGCTCTATCACGTCAATGGCTTGGAGAGAGAGAGGAACAAGGTGCTCCGTCTTCATCTTCATCCGAGTCGCAGGTATTCGCCAAGTTTTACCTTCTAGATCAAACTCAGACCACTCAGCTCCACGTAACTCGCCAGAACGAACAAAAGTCAGCACCAGCAACTTAATTGCTAACTTAGTTAACAAGCGACCCTTAGAGTCATAGGCTTCCAGTAATCGAAGGAACTCAGGAAGCTCATTCTGAGGCAAGGATGCCCTGTGAGAGGTTTTTCGGCTTTTGACAATACCAGAGAGATCACTGGCTGGGTTGACCGTAGCATGGCCTATTTGAACTGCGTAACGACCAATTCTACCAATATCCTGTAACACACGTTGAGCAACATCCAAGGCCCCTCGATTCTCAATCCTACGAATGACTTCTATGACATCAGGAGGTCTAATGTCCGTTATTGGCCTTGCCCCTAGATATGTCAGAACATCTGCATCTAATCTACTCCAAACACGCTCTGCGTGGTCGTCAGTCCAGGTCCCTCTTTGGTTATCCCACCACTCTCTTGCGAGTGTAGAAAAGAGACTAGCTTGATCAACCATCACCTGTTGACGCTTCTGCTTCTTCTCTAGACTAGGATCACTACCATTAGCTAACTGAGCCTTTGCTTGAGCATGGGCAATACGCGCTGATTTGAGAGAGACATCTGGGTAGACGCCCAGGGCGAGCGTTTTCTGCTTCCTTGCATAACGATAACTATATCGCCAGCACTTCGTGCCATTCTTCTTAATGAGGAGATGCAGACCACCGCCGTCTGATAGCTTGTAGTCTTTCTCGCTAGGCTTGCTAGTTTTGATAACAATATCGGTAAGTTTGGAGTGAGCCATTTGTTGGTATCCAACTCAAATTGAACCAAGATACCAACTAAGATACCAACATATTCAATAGGATTGCAATAGATGGCTCGAGATACTACTGGACACTAAACCACTGAAAGCCACATTATAGCTAGAGATTATGTACGTTATAGGACGTTACTGCACGATGAGATGGTGCCCGGAGCCGGAATCGAACCGGCACGGCCGTTAAGCCGAGGGATTTTAAATCCCTTGCGTCTACCAATTTCGCCATCCGGGCATTGTGGTGGATGGACTATTATTCTTCTTTCTTTACTAGATGCCAGCACGTTGTGCTGGTCCTTGCGGTCGCTTCCGGCGTCCTGCCTTTCGCGACACTTGAGCATCCTGCTCATCGTCTACCCATTTCGCCATCCGGGCATGTAGAGGATGGACATTTTCGCGGGTTGGATCCAAAGGATTGGCATAGGGTGACTTCCCTTCCTGCCACTACGACAGTGTGACGATTAACGTCTTAAAATATGGAGGCGCGGGTCGGAATCGAACCGACGATGGAGGAGTTGCAGTCCACTGCATTACCACTTTGCTACCGCGCCTTTTAGGGGCGAGATTGTACCCGACGAGAATTTCAAAGAACAGTATGAAGGTAGGTATTTTGTCGCTTAAATGTTGAGAACCTACCCATTGCCCAACTGTTAAGCCTGTATGTTAATCCTGTTCAGTGTCATTCACTTGTGCACTTGCCTCAGGATCAGGCACTCTAGAGAATTCAGGCCATGCTGCTTTCAGGTAAATCACCATGGACCACAGGGTGAGCAAGGCGGCTATATAGAGCAATCCGATGCCGATCTGATCCCACATGGGGTGTGCCACGGGATCAACGGCAAGCAATACGCCAATGGCGATCATTTGTAGGGTGGTTTTTATTTTGCCCACGTAGGATACCGCTACGCTGGTACGGTTTCCGAGCTCGGCCATCCACTCTCGTAGTGCTGAAATGACAATTTCGCGGCTGATGATTACCAGTGCCGGGAGTGCAAATAATGGGGTTGGGTGAGATTCAAGTAGCAGAATCAGAGCAGCTGCAACAATTAACTTGTCTGCCACCGGGTCCAGAAAGGCGCCGAAAGGGGTGAACTGGTTTAGCCTTCTTGCTAAATAGCCGTCAAGCCAGTCGGTACCCGCAGCAAGGGCAAAGATTGCGGCACTGGCGATGTGATGCCATTCCCAGGGGAGATAAAAAACACCGATGATGATGGGAATTAGGGCGATTCGGAAAAGCGTAAGAATATTGGGAAGTGTCCACATAGGGGGTATTACTGAGCCTTAAAATTACAACAACGCCAACTTACTCATTGTGGAGGGCGCTGTAAATAGTCTCTGCCACTTTCTTATTGATACCGGGCACACGCATTAGTTCTGCGACGCTGGCCCGCTCCACCTCTTTGACCCCGCCAAAGAAGCGCAATAACTCTCGGCGCCGCTTGGGCCCCACACCCTCAATACCCTCTAGGGAGGATGTTCGGCGTTTTTGATCTCGCCGTTGTCGATGCCCGGTAATGGCGAACCGATGGGCTTCGTCTCTAATTTGCTGAATAAGCAGTAATGCCGAGGACTGAGCTTCCAATTCAATTTCGCTGTCGCAACCATCCACATTCTGGGCTAGCAACAGGGTTTCGAAACCGGCCTTTCGGGTTTTCCCTTTGGCGACACCGACTATCTGAACCCCCACTATCCCCAGCTCTTCAAGAACAGCGACGGCTTTTCTCAGTTGCCCTTTTCCGCCATCAACCAATAATACGTCGGGCAATTTCCCCTCACCCTTTTTCAACCGGGTATAACGCCGAGTCAGTGCTTGCTCCATTGCTGCATAATCGTCACCCGCAGTGACACCCTCTATGTTAAGCCGACGGTAATCTGATTTAAGCGGCCCATTACTATCGAACACCACACAGGAGGCCACAGTGGCTTCTCCGCTGCTGTGACTAATATCGTAGCATTCCAGCCTTTCTGGGAGTGCCTCAAGCCCCAGCAACTCCTGTAGGGCTTCTAACCGCTGGAGTACGTTCTGTCGAGACGCAATTCGGCCATTGAGGTTTTGCCGGGCGGTTCGTTCTGCCAGATCAGACCATTTAGCGCGGGTACTGCGCCCACGATGTTTGAGTATGATCTTGCGTTCGGCCACTACCGAGATGGCTGAAGCCAGTAATTCGGCATCGCCTAACTTTTCGTTAACCACTATTTCTTTGGGGAAATCGCCCCTCGCGCCCTCTCGCAAATAATACTGAGGGACAAAATTTTCGAGTACATCTGCCGGCGAGGTCGCCAGGGGTACCTTTGGATAGAAGCTGCGACTACCCAACATACGCCCTTGTCGGATATACAGTACATGGACACAGCCTTGCTCGCCTTCTTGAGCCGCCGCCAGCACATCAATATTGCCACTACCGGACTCGATGACCTGTTCAGCCTGAATGGTTCGTAGTGCTGTAATCTGGTCACGAATGGTGGCGGCTCGTTCAAACACCAGCTGTTGTGATGCGGTATCCATATCTCGTTCAAGTTCGCGGATAAGTCGATCACTTTTTCCCTCAAGAAACATAGCGGTATGGCGCACATCCCGCGCGTACTCCTCGGCACTCACCAGATCTACACAGGGAGCGGTACAGCGCTTAATTTGGTACTGCAAACAGGGCCTAGATCGATTTTTAAAGACACTGTCATCACACTGGCGAACCTGAAACGTTTTCTGCAAGAAATTCATGCTCTCACGCACAGAATGCACATTGGGAAACGGCCCAAAATAGCTGCCTTTTTTTCTTTTACTACCGCGGTGAAAGGAGAGCTGTGGAAAGGCATCACGATCTGAAAGAAAGATGTAAGGATAGGATTTATCGTCTCTCAACAGAATATTAAACGGTGGACGGTTTTGCTTAATGAGGTTTTGTTCGAGCAACAGTGCCTCAATTTCAGTCTGGGTGATGGTCACATCGACAGTGGCAATGCGCCTCACTAACGCCGCTGTCTTGGGTGAGAGACCTGTCTTACGAAAATAACTGGCTACGCGCTTGCGAAGATTTTTTGCCTTCCCAACATAGAGCACAACACCGTCTTCGCCAAACATCTGGTAAACGCCCGGTCTCTGTGTCAGTTGTTTTAAGAAAGTTTGATGGTCAAATGGCATGGCGACCATTCTACACCTAGTACCATAAAGGGCTGGAATTAGCGGGTAGAAATACAGAATTAAATAGAGGGTTAAATCACTTCAGAGGGGTCAACCAAACCATGTTTAACCGCAGCCAGAGTCAACTCCACATCATTGCTGACGCCAAGTTTTTCATATATCCGGTATTTGTAGGTGTTAATGGTTTTTGGACTGATGTTCAGGGTTTCGGCCACATCATTAGCACGCTTACCATTGGTAATTAACTCAGCGATTTGCAGCTCGCGCGGAGAGAATAGAGATAAGGGCGATTCTGATTGGTTAGAAAGCCCATTAACCACCATCATCTGCGCCAAGCGAGGGCTCACATACACCTTCCCTAGTAACACGGTCTCTATTGCTGTTTTTATTTCATCCGTATCGGCATTTTTAGTGATGTAGCCCGAGGCGCCGGCTTTTAAAAGGGTCATCGGGTAGACGTCATCATTAAAGGCACTGATAACGATCACTTTCGTGTTCGGTTGCTGAGACAGGATCCGCTGAGTCGCTTCCAGCCCGCCAATACCGGGCATGCGGATGTCCATAAAGACAATGTCTGGCCTGTGTTTGCGGACGAGGACTATCGCCTCCTCGCCACTTGCCGCCTGATCAATGACGTTAATGCCCGGCACGTCAGACAACAACCGACAGATACCAAGCCGGATCAGGTCGTGGTCATCCACAACCAATACCGTTTTCAATACTTCCCTTGAACTCATATCCGAATAATCCCTATTTCGATTCCCTAGCCTATCACTGAGGCTTTTTATTGGCTATGAAAGACAAACTTGAAAGAAGACATGATGAGAACAAACTTAGCGGTAAACGCGTGGTTCAATTTCCAGGGAGATACCAAATTTGGAAGCCACGGATGCCTGGATATCGGAAGCCAGTTCAAGTAATGCAGTAGCGGTACCGCCACAGTTCACTAAAACGATCGACTGGTCTTGATAGGTACCAACGCCCTGCTGCATCACGCCCTTCCAACCCGTCTGCTCAACTAACCACCCTGCCGCCAGTTTTTCGCGGCCATCGGCCTGATGATACGTCACCAGATCTGGGTGCTGTTGGTGTAAATATTCAGCTCTTTCAGCACTGATGACAGGGTTTTTGAAAAAGCTACCGGCATTGGGGGTATCTTTAGGGTCTGGTAGTTTGCTTCGACGCACAGCGCAGACCACATCTGATACCTGTTTCGGGGTCAACTCAGATGCCCCTATTCTCTCCACAGCTTTTTGTAGCGCCGGGTATTCAAGACAAAGTTCCATTTTTGAAGAGAGCGCAAGAGTAATAGCAGTAATAGCGTATAGATCGCGGCCAGAATGCTTAAAAACACTGTCTCGATAACCAAACTGGCAATCGGATGCATCCATCACGACTTGTTCACCCGTCGCGAGGTGAATAGCTTCCAGAGATAGAAAACGCTGGCTCAGTTCAATGCCATAAGCGCCGATATTCTGAATAGGTGCAGCCCCCACAAGCCCCGGTATCAATGAGAGGTTTTCAAGGCCAAACCAACCCTGAGAAATGGTGTTCAGCACCAACTGATGCCAGTTTTCACCTGCACCAACCCTGACCACACGCCTGTCTTGATCCTCGGACATCAGTTCGATGCCGGGAATCGCCATATGAACAACCAAGCCACTCAAATCTCGGGCCAACACCACGTTGCTGCCGCCTCCCAGTAAAGTGACAGGTAATCGATGCTGGTGTGCCCAAGCGAGCGCTTCACGCAATTCGTTTTCAGAACCGACTCTGCAGAAATTTTCGGCGAAGGATGACAATGCCAATGTATTGAACGGCTGGAGAGAGACCTGCTGTTCGATCTTTAGCATCACCCTAGTCGACCCTGCAAGTGAGAGAGAAGACCTGAAGCAGCCTCTTCCACGAGGTCTAGAACAAACTCAAAATCATCCTTTCCACCGGAATAAGGATCAGGTACTTCTTTCAGATCACTCTGACCAAAGTCGAGAAACAAACCAAGATGACCATTGAATTCCGGTAGAGATAATGCCTGTAAATCCCACAGATTTTGATTATCCATTGCCAGAATGTAGTCAAACTCCAGGAAATCCTCAGGCCTGACCTGACGGGCACGAAGGTGACTAAGATCATGGTGACGAGAAAGCGCGGCGAGACTGGCTCTTGCATCTGGCGCCTTACCGATATGCCAGTCTCCTGTTCCCGCTGAATCCACAAGAATCTCCTCCTGTAAACCCGCTTCTGCCACCTTACTTTCGAATATTCCATGCGCTGTGGGTGATCGACAAATATTACCCAAGCACACAAATAATACCTTCACGGGCATCACGATAACCCCTTGCCTAGCAGGTTGATCACCCGCTGTAGATCCTCTTCGGTGTCGACCCCGCCGGGGACGGGTGCCATCGCCTCGGCCACATGGATACGTACGCCATTCCACATAAAGCGAAGTTGCTCAAGGCATTCCAGCGCTTCAATAGGCGCCACTGGCCATAAAATAAAGTGGTTTAGCATCGCCACTCGATAGGCGTAAATTCCGATATGCCGCATCGGTATCATGATGGCAGACATGGATGAAACCCTGTCACCAGACTCCTTCGCCGACTCATCACGCGGCCATGGCACGGGTGCGCGACTGAAATACAGCGCCATACCCTGGCTGTCAGTCACTACTTTAACAATGTTGGGATTAGTGAAGTCGGGGTCATTCTCAATAGGCTCAGACAGGGTCGCCACACCAGCCTCTTGACAGCCCGCCAGATTTTCAGCGACCTGATCAATCACCTCTGGGGGGATCAGCGGCTCATCACCCTGTACATTGACAATGATGTGCTCATCAGAAAATCCGTACTGACGCGCCACCTCTTGTAATCTATCGGTACCCGATTGATGGTCTGCTGAGGTCATGCAGACCTCCCCACCGAAATCGATCACTTCATCGGCAACGCGCTGATCGTCGGTGGCTACGATCACTTGTCCTGCCCGACTCTTTTGGGCCTGCTCATAGACCCGCTGAATCATCGACTTTCCGACGATGTTCTTTAGCGGCTTGCCCGGTAAGCGGGTGGAGGAATAGCGGGCGGGAATAACAACAGTAAATTCCATGGAAACTCAAACGCTCTCTTTCAGGTTATGGACAGCATGGGTCAACTTGTCGAGAAATTCTGTGTCCGGCTTTGCCGCCACTTCCAAAACCCAGACGCCGTCATAGTTAGTGTCATGGGTAAAACCCTTACATTTCACGGCATCTTTTGCGGTGATAATGACAGGTAAATTGTCATCAAATTGTAGCTCTTCACCACGGAAGTCATGGTGGTCTGGATAAACGTGTAATTGCACGTCAAAGCCAAGCTGTTCAAGTGTAGAAGAAAACCGTTGTGGGTTGCCTATACCTGCTACCGCATGAACTTTGTTACCGCTGTTCCACTGCTCCAGTGAACACCGTTGTCCAGATAGTAAGTGTCGAAACTGTGTGGGTTCAACCCTGAAGAAAAAACTGTCTTCAGATGATTCACTCGAGCTATGACCATTGATGAGTATAAAGTCTACCTGCTGCAACCTGCTTACCGGCTCACGCAAAGGCCCCGCTGGTAAGCACTGCTTATTGCCAAAGCCTCGCTCTCCATCGACCACCGCAATTTCAATATCCCGGGGCAATCGATAGTGTTGCAACCCATCATCGCTCAAAATCAAGTCACAATCTGTCTGTTCAAGTAGCCACTGAGCGGCTCGATAACGGTTGGGATCAACAACCACAGGGCAAGTACTGGCGAGTAATAGCGGCTCATCACCGACCTTAGCAGCAGCTGACTCAGTGCTGACAAGTACCGGATACTCAGATGCAGTTCCACCATAACCTCGGCTAATAACGCCGGGCCGATAACCCTGCTCTTTAAGGTGATCGACTAACGTCATCAGTAATGGGGTCTTTCCAGTACCACCAACGGAGATATTACCCACGACAATCACGGGCACATTCAATGAGGGTTTGGACGATACCTTTTGATAGTAATAACGGCGTGCTCTAACCACGACACGAAACAACCATGAGAGCGGCAAAAGCAGTAAGGCCCAGCTAGAACGACGGTACCAAGCTTGCTCCAGACAAGTAGATATACTCATGAGAAATAAACGCGTTTTAACACGGTTGATCTGGCTCATCCAGGAACTGTTTACGATGGAGCTGAGCATAGCGTCCACTTTTGGCCAACAGTTGTTGATGAGTCCCCTGCTCAACAATTTGTCCTTCATCCATCACCAATATACGGTCGGCATTTTCGATGGTGCTCAGGCGGTGTGCTATCACAAAGGTGGTACGTCCTTGAACAATGTTTTCTAACGCTTCTTGGATATAGTGCTCTGATTCCGTATCCAGTGCAGAGGTTGCTTCATCAAGGATTAATATCGGGGCATTTTTTAATAGCGCGCGGGCAATGGCCAGTCGCTGTCGCTGCCCACCGGACAACATCACACCCTCATCACCGATAGGGGTGTCAAAGCCCTGCGGTAACTTATCAATAAACTCCAAAGCATGGGCTGCCTTGGCCGCGGCACGAACCTCTTCTGGTGAATACTTCGCAAGAGCACCATAAGCGATATTGTTATAGACCGTATCGTTGAACAAGGTCACTTTTTGTGACACTAGGGCGATATGGCTGCGCAGGTTGGCTAGCTTGTAATCATTAACATCCGTGCCATCAAGAAGTATTTCTCCTTCACTGTGACTGTAAAAACGAGGAATCAAATTGACTAGGGTCGTTTTCCCACTACCAGACTGCCCAACCAGCGCAATAGTTTCTCCAGGTGTCACTTTAAGATTTATGCCATTAATGACATTACCCGCTTCTGCCGAGTATGCAAAACTCACATCTTTGAACTCAAATAAACCCGCCACTTCGCTCCGCTCAACAGTGCCATTATCAGGCTCGTCAAGCTCATCTAATGTAGCAAATAAGGTACTGGCAGCCGCGACACCCCGTTGGATACTCCTATTGACTTCAGACAACTGACGTATGGGCTTGGCCAATAAGGCTGCGGAACCCAAAAATTTAACGAATTCGCCACCACTCATATTGGCCAGCACTGCTGGGTCCAAAGCTAGCCACATTAATAATGACAACGACATGGCTACCAACATCTGAATAATCGGTGTGCTTATACCCTCGGCAACGGCCATTTTCATATGCTGGCGACGATTGTATTTACTCACATCCAGCATGCGCTGCTGTTCATACTCCACACCACCAAAAAGATGCATCTCACGGTACCCGCCCACCACCTCCTGAGCAACATGGGTCACATCTCCGACGGAGGACTGGATACGCTGGCTTAACAATCGAAAACGTCTGCTAACGACGGTGACAATAAAAGCTATGACCGGTAACACAATCACGAAAATAGATGCCAGCCTCCAGTTAATGTAAAACAAATAGCTGATTAACCCGATAACCAGTGCACCCTCTCGAATAATTAACTTTAGCGAACTTGTCGCTGCGCTGGTCACTTGGGAAACATGAAATGTCACTCGAGTAATTAGGTGGCCAGACATACTGCTATCGAAATAACTAGACGGCAGCCGCGTATATTTATTGAATATTTCGGTACGAAGATTAAAAACCATGACTTGAGCGACATAGGCCATGCCATAACCACCCAAAAAGAAACCTAACCCTCGAACCACCGCAATACCAAACATAAGCAGTGGAATAATCCACCGACTTTCTGAAACTGCATTTTCGCCACCTAGTTTCCCGGCTAGTTTAGCGGTGAAACCTGTGTCGACATTGAGAGCTTGCGCTGAAGTTGTCGCTTCATCAGCAGATAAGCTATTAATGACGTTAACGGTATAACCAAACAAATCAATGAAAGCGATTTCCATTGCGGAAAACAGCATTAAGCCAAGAACACTGAGTAGAAAAATACCCCAGTAGCGCTTGAGGTAGGATAATAGCCTTAAATAAACCGCTAGCCCGGACATTTCCGGATGATCGGATTCGGGTACAAACTTTGCCACTATGACTCCTCGTCAGGCTGTTTTGTTGTTATTTTAAGATGGACAAAGCCCATTTTACCTGCCGCATCCATGGCTGTAACCACTGCTTGGTGTGTAGTATTTGCATCGGCAGTAATCGTCAGAGGTAATTCACTATTACCTAGAGATATATCGTCCAGTGCTTTCATCAACGTTTTGAGTTGTCGATTTATTAGTTGCTTACCATTGATGGTGTAGTCACCGTTCTTGCCAATCAATATCTCGATGCCATCAATTGGTGTCTCGACCACTTCACCGTCTGCTTCGGGAAGCTCAAGTACAAGATGAGACTCTTTGGTAAAGGTGGTGGACACCATAAAGAAAATCAATAACAAAAACACCACATCGATCAGTGGTGTCAGGTTTACGTTATTATCGACTCTGTTCTGACGTCGAAACTTCACGCAGTGTTAACCTCTTTTGGGCGTACCTCTTCCCTGCGAACCTCATCTGAACGAAAGACACGATCACCGTGCAAGGCATCCACAAGTTTTATCGCCTGATCTTCCATTTCCACCACTAAGGTATCCACTCGTCGCTCAAAGAAACGGTGAATGATGAGTGCTGGGATTGCCACCGTTAAACCAGCAGCAGTGGTAATCAGTGCTTCAGAGATACCACCAGCCAATACGCCTGCATTGCCAGTTCCCTCAATCATGATGGAGGTAAACACCTTGATCATACCGATCACCGTACCCAGCAGACCTAGTAACGGAGCAATAGCAGCAATGGTACCCAACGGAGCCAAATGTTTTTCCAGTTCATGCACAACCTGACTAGCGGCTTCTTCAATGCTGTCCTTCATCACTTCACGACCATGACCAGAATTACTAATACCTGCAGCCAGAATTGTGCCCAGACAAGATGAGCCGCGAAGTTGATGAATATTTTCCTTGGTCAATTGATCCTGCTTGAGCCAATGCCAGACCTGGCCCAATAGTGTGGGAGGAACAACTTTTGACGGGCGCAGAGTCCAATACCGCTCAAAGGCAATGGCAATCACGACAATAGATGAAAGAATGATTGGCAGCATCAACCAGCCACCAGCAATAACGAGTTCGTACACGGCCATCCCCGGCTTGCTTAAAACGGTCAAAACTGTACCACATTCAGCGGTGGCCAAATACCTTTAACCCCGATATTTAAACCTTGATAGACGTTTACGAAAGACCGTTCATAAAACCAAGTATTGTAAAAAATATGGCATATTTAACTTCTCCCTGAACTAACCCATATAGAACCCGCTCCTGGAAAAACAGCTCTATTAGTTGTGGCTATATTGATCAATACCAATAACGTCTGCCTTCGTCACGGGCAGCGGTTACCATCACCTCCCCTGAGTCATGCCAAACAAACGCCAAGGCACCGGATTCAGCAGTATTCCATAATGTTGAACCCTGCCGCTGGTAGCGCTCGGCCACAGATAATACTGGATGGCCAAAATGGTGGCGATAACCGGCTGAAAAAACCACATGAGTAGGATTCAACTCTGTTACAAAATCAGTAGATGAGGATGTTTTACTACCGTGATGAGGCGCCACAAGTAACGTCACAGGCATAGCCAGTTCAGGATTTTTCAATAACCGATGCTCTACAGCGGCTTCAATATCACCGGGTAAAAGAATTGATTGACCCGCGTATTGTATTTGCAATACACATGATCGGTTGTTGTTACTACTTTCAGGTCGTTCTCCGGGGTGTAGAAAACGGAATGTCACCTCATCCCACACCCATGTTTCACCACTCTGGCAAAACTCAGCGTTGACATCACTCAACTCAAGAAACTCACCCATACGCAGTTGTGCGGGTGAGAAATGTCTTAGTAACCCACCTGCACCGCCCGCATGATCATTGTCACTATGGCTGACAACTAACATGTCCAACGCCGTAGTCCCCTGCCTTCGTAAAAAAGGCACTATGACGGCACTCCCTATACTAAATCCTTTATCAATACTGCTTCCCGTATCGTAAACCAACGTGTGGCGACGGGTTTGGACTACAACAGACAGTCCCTGTCCCACATCGAGCACAGAGACAACCAAAGGGTGTGGCTGTCCGGAAGGCAAAAACATGAGGCCCAAAACCAATGGCAAGCAGAGATACCGTCCCGGTATACCTCGCGGTAATAAAAACAGAACCATTACCAAAACCAGTGTACAAAATACAGCACTCGTTAGTGGCCATGGTGAATATCGCGGGAGAACATCAAGCGAAGGTACCGCTTCTATCATCATGATAAAAAGATCCAATTGCCAACCAGCAACACCCCATAACCAACTTGAAATAGTGGTACTCACGGGAAACGCAACTGATGCCAATAAACAGAGAGGTACCACAAGAAAACTGATCCAGGGAATGGCCAGCGCATTCACTAGAGGTGATAACCAGGCGACGGGTAAGTAACAGACCATCAAAGGCAGCAGCAATACAGCAAAAACCAACCACTGAATTTTAAAGAATTTCCACCCATACGATCTATTCAGCGTTTTAGGCACTAACCATAACAAACCGGCAACAGCGCCAAATGACAGCCAAAATCCAGCACTGTAAACGGCAAGGGGATCAAGTAATGCCACGCCTGCCAATGCAACACCAAAGCCCAAACCACGGTTAACCTGACGATTGAGTAGCAAGATAATAATAGCGACCACAACCATGATGAGTGCACGCTGTGTAGGCAAGCTAAAACCCGCCAAGGCGCTATATAGAACTGCGACGATTAAGGATAACGCGCTGCCCCAATAACGAGCGGTAACGGGCCGCCCCAGCAAGCTCATCAGCCTGGCCAATACTGCGCCTACGCTATAACTCAGCATTGCCACAAGGCCGATATGCAATCCAGATATCACTACTAAATGAATGACACCGGATAGTGCCAACTTGTCCCACAAATCCGGTGATATCGATGACCGATCCCCAAGAGTCAAGGCCAGAACGAGCGCACTCACATCATCACTGAGTGGCAATGATTGAATCGACTGTCGCATCTGGTATCGCAGACTATTCAGAGAAAGGCGACGGGAGATCAGGTGATTTTCTTCGGTCTCTCTCACATAACCTGTGGCTGAAATACCCTGGCGTATCAACCACGCCTGGTAGTCAAACCCTCGCGGGTTGACCGTCCCTCTGGGACGCCGAAGCCTAACCCGCAACTGCCAAATTTGTCCTGGTAACAGCGTCACATGGTGGTGATACCAACTAAGACGTAACCTGTGAAGTTTAAAGGGCGCCCCGTCATTTCTAGGCTGAAAGTTGAACCTAACCCGATGACCATCAACTACCGGAAGCCCAACCACCTCACCAATCACTAGAACATCGGAGGGGCTCATTTCATCTGGCAACTGGTGGGACATAACATACTGTCCCCAGCAAGCGCCGTAGAGAATGCCCAACATTAACCAAAAAGTTATTTTGAAACGAAACAAATACAGAAAAAGACAGGCGACAAGAATCCCCGAGGACTCAATAAATCCGGGAAGAGCGGGCCAAAGTCCAACTGAAAAGATACCTAGAGAAAAGCTGTATACGGCAAACATATGAGACGTCCTTGTCTCCAAACGAACCACTAAATATTCACACTGGTGATAGTATACCCCCACACCGATGACTCATGGCACAACGCTTAACAATCTTGCAATTACTTCTTGTTTCACAACTTTCAGGGTTGGCGATTCAGACTTTGTACCCCAAAATAGACATAATTTTGCTGTAACCGCTGTTTGGCTTTACCTATGCGTAAAAAAAACAACAAGATAAAAATCGGGTTAGTCCTGTCTGGAGGCGGAGCACGAGCCGCATATCAAGTGGGCGTACTCAAGGCTGTCGCCGAGGTGCTACCCAAAGAAACCAACAATCCATTCCCCATTATTTGTGGTACCTCCGCTGGCGCCATCAATGCCCTCGCTATCGCCGGTCGGTCTGGCCCCTTCCGTCTTCGAATAAAAAAGCTGGAGGCTACCTGGCGACAGCTGGATGCCAAAAAAGTCTATCGAACTGATTTTTTTGGTGTTCTTAAAAACAGTATCAACATGTTTTTTTCGTTCTTTCACAGCGGCTATGCCCTTGGTAAACCCAAAGCACTCTTAGATAACTCTCCATTACGCCAATTATTGGATAACTACATCCGTTTTCGCCATGTAAATGAGGCTATCGCAAGTGGTGAGTTGGAAGCCGTAAGCATTACAGCCGTCAGCTACAGTACAGGCAAGTCAGTCACCTTTTTTCAGGGGAATGAATCACACAAACCATGGGATCGAGTCAGACGAATTGGTGTACCCGTAGAACTCACCATCGATCACCTAATGGCCTCTTCCGCTATCCCCACCATGTTCCCGGCTGTGCAAATCGGTGATAGGTTTTTCGGAGATGGTGCGGTAAGACAATTGAAGCCTATTAGCCCTGCTTTACGCTTGGGAGCAGATAAAGTGTTTGTTATCGGTGTCAGTGACAACCTCGCTCACAAAGCAAATCTGCCCCTGATCAAACATTCCCCATCTATCGCCCAAATTATTGGTCATATGTTTAACAGCGCCTTTATCGATAGTATCGAGAGCGACCTCGAAACCCTTAAGAGTATCAACCGGCTCTCCGAGCAGATGTCTGCCGATGAAAGAGCAAAAAAAGGTGTGGGGGATCTTAAGCCGGTAGAGTTTTTGGCCATTTTGCCTTCACAACCCATCGACAAACTTGCTTGTGACTACCTTAATGAGCTACCTAAAAGTATCAAAATATTTTTAAAGTTAACGGGTGCCACCGCGCAGGGCGGCGGTGTCAGTGCTGCGAGTTATGTCATGTTCTCCAGAGGATTTTGTCGCAAGTTGCTAGAACTTGGTTATCAGGACGGCATGGCCCAAAAGGAGGCCATACTCGATTTCTTCGAGGAAAAATAGCCCTTCTCTGACACGGCCTAACACCTCATCTTCTGGCTCAATCCCGCTGAAATCACTAAAAACTCAACTAATTTGCCCTGTTTATACGTATTACCATTACTTGTTTATTGCTTTGAAACTTCCACCTTGTAAGATGTGTCCAACGTTACGGTTAAATCAAATAGGAAAACCAAGGTATGGCCTACGATAAAGCGATTGTCTCCACCGCACTGGATCCAGCGGTAACCAAAGTACTGCGCAATACTTACATATTGCTGTCCATGACCCTTGCCTTCAGCGCGGCCATGAGCTGGGTTGCTATGGCTATCAACGCGCCTTACATGGGGCTATGGATGCTACTGCCTTACATCGGCTGCCTTTGGATGGTCGAGAAGAATAAAAATAGTACTGCAGGACTATTTTGGGTATTTGCTCTCACGGGTTGGATGGGATTCACTCTCGGCCCAATTATTAGCTTTTACTTAGCCACTTCTGGTTCAGAAACTATTTTGACGGCGCTAGGTGGGACCGCACTAATATTCTTCGCCTGTTCCGGTTATGTACTGGTCACTCGCAAAGAGTTGTCCTTTATGAGCGGCTTTTTGATGACCGGCATTATAGTGGCTTTCATAGCAGCAATAGCGAATATCTTCCTCCAAATACAAGGTATGTCACTGGCAATTTCCTGCCTGTTCCTCCTGCTTTCCTCCGGTATTATTATGTGGCAAACCAGCTCCATTATTCATGGTGGTGAGCGCAACTATATTTCAGCCACAGTAACCCTCTATGTGATGCTCTATAACATCTTCTCTAGTTTGTTACACCTACTTGGTCTAAGTAACGACTAACGTCTTGTGACAGAAACATTACCAAAGAACTTTCTTGGGAATCTCGAGGCCTGGTCTGAATCTAGGGCCAGGCAGTTAGCTGAGGAAGAAAATATAGGACTGACGGATGCTCACTGGGAAATTATCCAGGTCGCCCGTCAGTTTTATGATGACTACGGCTTTTCTCCCTCCATGCGTCCGCTAATCAAGACTATCGCTACACACCTCGATATCAGTAAGGCTCGTAGTATTTACCTAATGCAGCTGTTCCCACCTAGCCCCGCACGGGTGACAGCAAAGATAGCCGGGCTGCCTAAACCCAAAAACTGCCTGTGAACGAGAATTGAGCTAGACTGTCTCGTAGAGATAGGAGAACGCTATGACTCTTTCCCAAGAAATCTGTGATGCTTGTCGCGCAGATGCTCCAGCCGTATCCAAGAATGAATATCCCAATCTACTGACAGAAATTCCACACTGGTCCATTAAAACCCGTGACGCTATCCCACAACTTGAAAGGTTATTTACCTTCGATAATTTTGTGAACGCCATGGCCTTTGCCAATCAGGTAGGTGAATTAGCGGAAATAACCAACCACCATCCCGCGATACGAGTTGAATGGGGAAAAGTCACTGTCACTTGGTGGACCCACAAAATTGGCGGATTACACCGTAATGATTTTATTTTGGCTGCCCGAACGGATGAGCTGATCGATTGAAGCCATGACTATCCATAAAATATCAGTATTGTATTTGCGTACCTTCCATTCCTCTTCTAACCTTCAGATAAGCGAAAGTGTTAGCTTTCTGGAAACGGTACTGTTCTCCGTTAGTAGGTGTTGATTCCCAGCGTGACGAAATTGTCATCTAGGTATTCCTAGGTACACATCGTTATAGGTTTCTCGCCACTATGCCCTATGTAAGCACCACAACCTCGGTTGTTTGTTTTCACAACCCTGTTAACGCGATCAACTATTAGCCCCTATGGAGGCGGTCTCGTGAATAAGGTGTTAGTCCAGTCAATAGTATTAGTACATGACGACACAGGTTCTCTATGGAATAGCTTTCCCGGCCAAATACTAGCAAGCAGACCAGCGGAACTACCGCCATTATATTCTCCTGCCATCACCTACATCAGCACTCTGAAAACAATTAGAACCGCAGGGAGGCTCTTATGCTAACAGCGATAATAATGACGTTATTGGTTATAGCCTCTGTAGTCTTCCATTTTCTTAATCCCTGGCAACAAACAGATCTCGCTTCTAACTGGGAATCCATGGATCAAATACTAAGCATCACCTTTTTAGTCTGCGGACTGTTTTTTGTCGCCATCATGTTCTTCCTTATTTACTGCCTGGTACGTTACCGGCACCGTGAGGGCCATACCGCTCATTACGGATCTCACAATAAAAAATTGGAAGGCTGGCTGATAGCCGTCACCAGCCTAGGTATCTGCGCCCTGCTGGCACCAGGGCTGGTGGTATATGGTCAATTTGTAAAACCCCCTGATAACGCGATGAACGTAGAAGTTCTTGGCCAGCAGTGGAGGTGGGCATTCAGATTTCCCGGCGATGATGGTTTGCTCGGTACCACATCCGTCAAGCATATTGGCCCAAAGAACCAATTCGGCATCAATCCGTCAGATCCCAATGGGCAAGACGATCGATTAATACACACTAATGAACTACGTCTTCCTATTGACCAACCCATAAACTTTTTATTGCGATCAATCGATGTATTGCACAACTTCTATGTGCCGCAATTGCGGTCAAAAATGGACTTAATCCCAGGTATTGTCACCAGCTTTTGGGCAACCCCCACAGTCATCGGTCGTTACGAGGCTCTGTGCGCCGAGTTATGTGGTGTAGGCCACTACAATATGCGGGGGCACCTAGTGGTCGTCACTCAGGCAGAATTCGACACTTGGTTATCTGAGCAGTCTACCTTTTCCGAAATCATGACGGGTAAGACCAGTGATGGGCTATCTGACCAAGGACAACAGTTAGCCCAAAATCGAGGCTGTATTGCTTGCCACAGTGTCGATGGCAGTAAGAGTTTAGGCCCAGGATGGCTCGGACTCTATGGAAAAACTGAAACCTTGGCTGATGGTTCTACCCTCAGTGTTGACGCATCCTATATTGAGGAGTCCATTGTCAACCCCTCAGCCAAAATCGTGCGCGATTATCCACCCGTAATGGTCGCCTACGAGTTCAGTGAAGAACAGCTGGCAGCTATCACCGCCTATATTCAATCTCTCACCAGCGAAGAGTCGTCAGCACCACAAGCAGACACTCCTATGAATAAAAACATTACCCCTCAGGATTGAGGGAGGATTCAGTATGGCTTACGCAGAAGATGCAGAACGACAAGTACTCCATGAACCAAAAAGTTACTGGACAAAATATGTTTGGAGCCAAGACCACAAAGTCATCGCCATTCAGTACTCACTGACAGCTATTACTGTCGGCCTTATTGCACTCGTCCTATCTGGATTAATGCGGATGCAACTGGGCTTTCCCGGCGTACTAGATATCAACGCCAGTGAGTATTATCAGTACATGACTATGCATGGCATGATCATGGTCATCTACTTGTTAACGGCCCTCTTCCTCGGTGGCTTTGGTAACTACCTGATCCCATTGATGGTGGGTGCGAGGGATATGGTTTTCCCCTACGTTAACATGCTCAGCTACTGGGTTTATTTACTCTCGGTATTGATTCTGATCTCCAGCTTCTTTGTTCCTGGTGGCCCCACCGGGGCCGGTTGGACTCTCTACCCACCCCAAGCCATATCGGAGGGTACACCCGGAACGGAATGGGGCATTATTCTGATGCTGGTATCACTGATATTCTTTATTGTTGCGGCTACCATGGGTGGTCTCAACTATGTCACCACCGTACTGCAAGCTCGTACCCATGGTATGACATTGATGCGTATGCCTCTCTCGGTTTGGGGTATTTTTACCGCTACCATTTTGGCATTACTGGCTTTCCCTGCGTTATTTGTCAGCGGCGTAATGATGTTGCTGGATAAAACTATCGGTACCAGCTTTTTTATGCCAGAGATGATGTCTCTGGGCACCCAGATGTCGCACAGTGGTGGAAGTCCCGTTCTATTCCAGCATCTCTTCTGGTTTTTTGGTCATCCCGAAGTTTATATCGTTGCCCTGCCCGCATTTGGAATCATATCGGACATCATCAGTGTCCATGCCCGCAAGATTATTTTTGGTTACAAAATGATGGTATGGGCTATTGTGGCCATCGGAGGGTTGAGCTTTATCGTCTGGGCACACCATATGTACGTCAGTGGAATGAACCCGTATTTTGGATTTTTCTTTGCAACTACAACACTGATCATTGCAGTTCCTACCGCACTCAAAGTCTACAATTGGATTCTTACCCTATGGCAAGGTGACATCCATTTTACCGTGCCAATGTTGTTTGCCCTGGCATTTATTCTGACCTTTTTGGTGGGAGGATTGACGGGATTATTTCTGGGAAATGTGGTGGTAGACATTCCTCTATCTGACACCTACTTTGTGGTTGCTCATTTCCATATGGTGATGGGCGTAGCACCCATTCTGGTGATCTTTGGGGCCATCTATCACTGGTATCCGAAAATTACCGGACGCATGCTAAATGACACCATTGGAAAGCTACATTTCTGGATCACCTTTCTGGGTACCTACCTCATCTACTTCCCCATGCATTATCTGGGTATTCAAGGTATGCCTCGCCGCTACTTTTCTTTCGAGGGATTAGAGTTTATTTCCCAATCTGCCTACATATTGAACCAATTTATTACCGTCGTAGCGATTATTGTAGGTATATCTCAAGTTTTGTTTATTTATAACCTGATTCACAGTTTTACCAAGGGAAAACCTTCCGGCAACAATCCTTGGAAAGCGGCATCCCTGGAATGGTGTACACCAGATACACCACCTCATCATGGCAATTGGGGGCCCAAGCTACCAGTGGTTTATCGTGGAGCCTACGATTACAGCATACCGGGTCTTACCGATGATTTTGTTTCACAAACATCGACCAATGCTTCCGTGGGTATTGTCAGCGACATCGAGGGGGAAGGATCATGACGGGAAAAACCGATATGGCCGACAATATCTGGGAATACTCAATGCAACCCACCGCGGCCCAGGCTAAAACCGGTTTACGCGTGTTACTACTAGCGCTGAGTTCACTCTTTTTCCTGTTTATTGTGGCCTTTATGGGCCGCTCTCAATTTCCCGATTACGAATCACTCACTGCTGCATGGCAGCCACTGGCCAAGCCTTGGGCACTTTGGGTCAATACGGGACTTCTAGCTTTTGCCAGCGCCTCATTACAATGGGCGCGAATGGCCAGCCGAAAAAATCAACGTGAACAGTCCACCGAAGGGTTAATTTTGGCGGGTATTTTTACCCTAGCCTTTCTGGTCGGACAAGTATTCATATGGTTGCAACTTATTTCAACGGGTAACTTAGTTTCAGGAAACCCTGCATACGGTTTTTTCTACTTACTAACCGGGCTACACGGACTACATTTAGTTTTTGGTCTTGTCGGCTGGGCTATTACCAGTCTAGGCATATGGAGAGGTCTTTCGTTCGAACGAACGAGTGTGCGCATTGAACTATGCGCCACCTATTGGCACTTCCTCCTTGCTGTATGGCTGATTCTATTCGCCTTACTGACAAGTCCACCAGAAACATTTGAAGCCTTTGCTGCCCTCTGTGGGTTGAGGTAAAACTATGTATAGCGCAACTGAACCATCGACCAATAAATCAACTCGCCACCTGGTCTCTGATTGGTCATCAGATAAAGATGCCTTCAAGAATATTTCTTGGGGAAAGGCGATGATGTGGATATTTCTACTCAGCGATACTTTTATTTTCGGTAGCTTCCTCACTGGATATATGACAGTACGTATGTCTACCACCACACCCTGGCCGAACCCCAGCGAAGTCTTCGCACTCACCATTGCAGGTCATCATATTCCATTAGTCCTGATTGCAATCATGACTTTTATTCTTATTACCAGCAGCGGCACCATGGCTATGGCGGTTAATTTTGGCTACCGCGCTGATAAAAAGAAAGCCGCTTCTTTAATGATAGTGACAGCTTTATTAGGCGCCTCCTTTGTGGGTATGCAAGCATTTGAGTGGACTAAGCTTATTGAAGAAGGTGTACGCCCTTGGGGAAATCCAATGGGTGCACCACAGTTTGGCGCCTGCTTTTTTATGATCACTGGCTTTCACGGGTTACATGTATCCGTGGGTGTTATCTACCTGTTAATCGTGGCATCAAAAGTTTGGAGGGGACACTACGACATTACCAAACTGAGCCAAAACATGACAAACGATAACCAAGAAAACACCAATAGTGCTAAAAACTATCAAATCGTCGAAATCACTGGGCTTTATTGGCATTTTGTGGATCTTGTTTGGGTCTTTATTTTTGCATTCTTTTATTTATGGTAGGAGGTGATGAATGGAACAATCACATAGTCAACAGCACCCTATCAGTATTTACCTAAAGATATGGTTTTTACTGTTTGTATTGAGTGCCTGTTCCTATCTCGTAGATTACTTTCAATTTGAGGGTTATTTACGCTGGTCTCTCATTATAATTTTCATGCTGTTAAAAGCCGGGTTAATCGTCGCTGTTTTTATGCATGTGATGTGGGAAAGACTCGCGTTTATTTATGCTATCTTACTACCGCCTCTTGCCCTGCTAGTATTGGTGAGCTTGATGAGTTTCGAAGCGGATTACACCTTTCTATCCCGCCTGTTATTTTTTGGTGACGGGTAATAATTAGTGATTAGTCGTACTCCATAAAAACGTGCACAAAAAAAAGCTGGTTTTCATAAACCAGCTTTTTACATTGTACAAATAGAGAACAGCTATCACGGAGCCCATTTTGCGAAATGATGAGCACCATTCTCCATACCAATTAACAATCCAGTTGCGGCATCTTCCGTACCAGCTGCCTGCAATCTTGGATGCCTGTCAGTGACTGACGTCAAAACAGCCTCTTGATCTTTTTTAACTTCCACGTAGAGTACGTGGTTACCGGCATTTAGCACCTTTTCAAAACGTTTGAAATGGATATTAGGTCTCTGAATACCCCACATTCCGCCTTCCCAGGTGATAAGGCCCATCACCACAACGGCCAGAAAGATAAAGGGCATCCAGCCTACTGTTTCTGTCACCCCGGAGAAATGCGCTACTGATACCACCAGTACGGCACCAAGAATACCGAATAAGGCTGCAATGCTGGTTGAATGCACAATATCCTTCTTCATAAAAGAGGGAACTTCGTGTAAATGATGCTGCTGTACACCCATGTCGTCTCGGCTTAGCACGTGGATTTGTGGTGTGGTAATACCGCTACGCTCCAACTCGTTCTCAATAGATTCAAGATCATCTAGGTCGTTGCTAATATAATAATGTCGTCTCATAAAACTACCCTCACGCTATTATTTTAGAGGCATGACATCACCTCATATATTTCAGGCAAAGTTGACGGCCCAAGGGCCTGTTGAACGACTGAGTAACCACATAATTTCATCAACAATAATGAGTATAGACGCTGTCAATGATTTAAGAGGGATAATGTAAAAATATCTTATACCAATAGGTTATAAATCAACCCAAGTGTATCAGTACTTTTCATATACCACCCTGATGACGGTATACTCCCAAAGAAAAATTCCTTGCCAGGAACCCAGCGCCAATTGACCATTCATCACAGGAACAGATAAGGACGAAGCCGTCAGTGCTGACTTGATATGAGCAGGCATATCATCAGCTCCTTCTAGCGTGTGGGTATACAGAGAGTCATGTTCCGGAACAAGCCGATTAAGCCAGTTCTGCAAATCAATCTTGGCAGTAAGGGGCATAGTTTTCCTGGATCAGCAAACTTGCTCAGGTGTGCTGTATGAGGAGAGTGCACAACCCTTCCATCATCTCCACGGAAGCGACAGAAGATATGATTTGGGGAGTAATATGATGCAATCCCTGTCCTGAAATCTTGATATTAAGTGAGATAATCATAAATAACCCTTTGAAATTCAGAACTATTTGCACACAGTATGATCTACACTAATCATACGTAGATTGAAATAATACGGTAAAAGTGAGGTTTCTATGAACTACAAAGGAGGCCGTAAAGGATTTTCCCAGTTACTGGCTGAGTGGGAAAAACGTTCAGCGGATAATGCGGACCTTATAACATCAGAGCTTTCGATTCATGGGTCTGATGGTATCAAACTGCAGGCATTATCTGAACTCTACCAACTCCCCACAAAGGAAATTGCCGGACACCTGCTGCACTATGCACTGGAGGCACTGGAAGCAGAAATGCCCTATGTTCCTGGCACAACGGTGATCCGCGTGGAAGATGGTGATGAAGTGTATGAAGATGTTGGGCCCCTACCCCGTTATCTGAATACTCAAAAGCAGTTGCGTAAATAACGGGTGTAATATCCTCAGCAACACTTGATCCCGGCTCACCCAGACGTGCACAAACCCGTTCAGCGTTTATCCATTAAGTAGCATTAATTCAGTACCATTTATCCAGTATAATGCGCGCCCCTTGCGGAGATAGCGTATTGCAACAGATCAACCCCGATAATTATCAACAGCAGCTCGATATAAAATTGGCTAACCTAAACTCAGACTTTGCTGAATTTTCGCTGCCAAAAATTGATATTCACACCTCCGAACCACTGCACTTCAGAATGCGTGCAGAATTCCGTATCTGGCATGAAAACGGTTCAGCGCACTACGCCATGAATCAACCCGGTGAGAAGCGCCCCTATATAATCGATGATTTCCCAATAGGCTCCCAGCAAATAAACCAACTCATGCCGAAGTTATTGGTAAAAATCAATACCAGCGAGGTGCTGAGCCGACGTCTATTTAGCGCTGAATTTCTCACCACCCTGAGTGGTGAAGCCCTTATCACTCTAATCTATCACAAGCCCTTGAATGAAGAATGGCAAGAGTCTGCTCTTCAACTCCAACAACAACTGGGTGTTGCGATTATTGGTCGCAGTCGTAAACAAAAAAACGTTCTAGACCGAGATTACGTGATAGAAAAACTGCGGATATCTGGAAAGGAATACAGTTATCAGCAAGTGGAAACAGGGTTTACTCAACCCAACGCGAAGGTGAATCAGAAGATGCTTGGCTGGGCGCTAGAACAAAGCACTCAATGCAGTGGAGACTTGGTTGAACTGTATTGTGGTAATGGTAATTTCACCTGTGTGCTGGCACAGAATTTTGACCGGGTACTGGCCACAGAAATCTCAAAGATATCCGTACGATCTGCAGAATACAATCTTAAAGCCAATGATATCGATAATGTCACCATTGTTCGTATGTCCAGCGAGGAATTTACCGAAGCACTGAATGGTATTCGTCCCTTTCGTCGCCTGAAAGATATCGACCTAAATAATTACCACTTCAGTACTATCTTTGTAGACCCCCCCCGTGCCGGGTTGGACGACGCAACCGTGGCTCTGGTCAAACGATTCGACAACATCATCTATATTTCCTGTAATCCGACAACCCTGAAGGCCAATCTGACAGTCATTAGCGACACCCACAATATCGAAAGCTTTGCTGTTTTTGACCAATTTCCCTATACCCATCACCTAGAATCAGGGGTTCTTTTGAAAAAGAAATAATCTTAGCAATTCATTTCACCATGAAAGCCTTAACCGAGCTGGGGTTCCGTTGCCCAGCTGGTATAGAATAGGCAAAAAACCCCGCGAGTTTCGTCTAGTGGAACAACAAAGCAGGAGGTTGAAGCGTTGATAACACGCTCCAACTACCTTTTAGTGATGAGAAAATACCGTACATGAATGAAATAACGATCAATGAATTAAAACTTTATTCGCCCTTTCAAGTTACTCTGGGAAGCTTCTTTGGTGGACCTATTGCTATGGTCTACTTTCTCTGGAAAAACTTTAAAACTCTGGGTAAGTCCGATGCGGCTCGGCAAACGATTATATGGGGTGTGGTCTTCAATGTCGTTTTACTTGCATGCCTTCAATTTCTTCCCTCAAATTTCCCTGAAATAGCAATCCCCTTTGTCTACGCCCTTGTAGCCATGCAAATGGCATCCTCATGGCATATGGATAAAGAGGATATAGAGGTCTCAGCAACCTTCAATTTTCAATCAAACTGGCGCGTTCTAATTTATAGTTTAGTGTTCTTTATCACATGGATTGCCTGCACTTTTCCGCTGACAAAGGTATTCACCGCCTTTGGGGTGATTGACTAGATCTCATATTTCACAACAGTAATTAGAATATAAAACGATCAAACAGGAGAAAACATATGACGGTATATTTAATTGGTGAAGTAGAAGTTACCGATGAATCCTGGATATCCGGGTACGCAACGAATGTACACGACATCGTTCATAAACACGGAGGGAAATATCTCTCCCGCAGTGGAAATGTCACTCACGTAGATGGCGAACCATCAAATGCCTCTTTGATAGCTCTGGTGGCGTTCCCTAACATGGACTCAGCTCAAGGATTTGTTAACGACCCTGATTATGAAAAATTCAGAGAGTCTCGATTAGGAGGAAGTATCAGCACAGTTCAATTAATTGATGATTCTGATGCAGCAGGCACTATTCCTTACCTCACGAAAGGCTGATTTCCATGTTAATAACGCGTCTAAAAAGCAGGCTAAGACTTCTTCAAGTAGCACGTTAACAACACGATACGGACCCCGTTAACCCGACCTTCAATGTGCTCTGGATTATTCGTTAGTGAGATATTTCGAACCGCCGTACCGCGCTTTGCCGTAAAACCAGCACCTTTAACATCAAGATCTTTAATCAACGTCACGGTATCCCCACTCTGAAGCACGGCACCGTTGTTATCTAGGGTGGGTGGCGTATCGTCTTCATCAACGTCTGAACCAGCCGCCTTAGCCCACACCAGCACATCATCTTCAAGATAAAGCATATCCAGAAGATCCTGCGGCCAACCTTCAGCCTCTAGGTGGCTAAGCATACGCCATGCCATCACCTGAACGGCAGGTACTTGACTCCACATGCTGTCATTCAGGCAACGCCAGTGGCTAGGCTCTGCGCTTTCTGGATTTTCAATTTGCTCACGGCAAATATCACAAGCCAATATACATTGGTCAGCATTATCATCCTTTGCCGGCGGTATTTGATAAACAGCCAGGTTGGATTCACTGGTGCAGAGCTCACAGGTTGAGTTACTGCGCTGTAAAAGTGCTTGTTCAATATTCATTGGAATAGATGGCCTCAATTTTTGAGCGGCGATGACATGACGGTTTGATCTGGCAAACAATTGAAGGTTTTAAGTGCCTAGGTATACCTAGGCACTTACTGTTGGCTGTCAATCCTTCCCCACTGAATAATATAGTGGTTTTGAATCGGTAGAACCAAGGTCGTCAACCAGCTTACGAGCTGCGTTTTCAACAAAGTCTCGATAGTTTTTTTCTAACTCATCTCTCTCTATATCAAAGCGATGCTTTTCCAATGAGTTGAGTTTTCTCCATTCGTCGAGAATAGGTATATGCGCGGTGGCTTCAGCCAACTGAACGAATACTTGATAATCTGTTTTTTCTGAGTCCGAAAGCTCCAACTGAGTAGACAGCATACGGATACGAATGGCCCCTTCAGTAAGACTTACCTGTTTAGCCACAATAGCTGAGGCAATCACACGGATGCTATTACGGTGATGCACACGGCGCTCAATCAACGTCTCCGCTAATAATTCCTGCTGGTGTGTGCGCTCGGTTTTTTGACGACGCAATCTCAGGTAAAGAGAAAAGGCATAGCCCGCGAGAGCAAGAACAGTAAGTAGGGCTAAAACGATCAGTAAATTCATAGTCATATAGTGCTGTTAACTGCCACAACTAAGTCAAGCAGGAATGGTTAATAGATGGATGTCTAGGTACCAATATTAGTGATGAAAAGCCAGAGTTAGTCTTTATCTTCCCCTAATGGTGGTACTTCTTCTTGGAGCTTGGCCTCATCAACCAAGTCTTCGGGTAATTGCCGCTTAGTGCGTGCACCTAACTTTTTAATGTCTTCAAATTTTCTCACTAGATTGCCACGACCATCAACAAGTCGTTTACGCGTTTGCTGCCATGCATCCTGACTTTTGTCGATATGCCGACCCAGTTCGTCCAAAGACTCGACTACCAGTACCAGTTGATCGTAGAGTTTACCTGCTTCCGATGCGATTTTCTCTGCATTGCGATTCTGATCTTCATAACGCCAGATATTGTGGATAGTCCGCAAGGTGGCTAACAGTGTAGTCGGACTTACCAGAATAATGCCTTTGTCGTATGCATCTCTAAACAGGTTGTGGTCCTGTTCCAGAGCCAGCATAAAAGCAGCTTCAATGGGCACAAAAATCAGGACAAAGTCGAGGGTGTTTACGCCTTCCAGCTCTTCGTAGGCTTTACGACTCAACCCAGAAATATGGTTCCTAATCGAACTAACATGCTGCTTCAGGAACAGTGTCTTATCGGCTGACTCTTCAGCCCGACAATACCGTTCGTAGTCCGTCAGTGACACTTTGGCATCAACAACAATATCCCGGTGATCGGGTAGATGAATAATCACATCGGGCTGCCGGCGTTGTCCTTCACCATCTCTGAGTGACACCTGTGTTTCATACTCACGTCCTTTGGTCAGCCCCGACTGCTCGAGAATTCGCTCGAGAATAACTTCGCCCCAGTTTCCCTGGAACTTGCTGTCACCTTTCAATGCATTAGCCAAATGAACGGCATCCTCTCCCACCCGCTGCGCTTGCTTTTGCAACTCGACCACTTGGCCAATGAGTTTGTTCCGCTCAGCATTTTCTTTGTCGTAGGCATCTTCTACTTTTTTACGAAAAGAGGTGATTTCCTGTCGAAGGGGGTCAATGGTGGTATCCAGAGCCTGTTTACTTTGTTGAGCGAATTTTTCTTGTTTGGCATCAAAGATTCGGTTGGCGAGATTCTCAAATTCCTGTGTCAGGCTTTCTCGTGCCTGACGCAATAACTGCAGCTGCTCTTCGTAGCGGGTGCGATCACCTTCCAATCGAGTTTCCAAGGACGCTTTTTCCCGATTCAGTGAGGCTACCTCCTGATCTCGAAGAACCAATGTTTCTCGGACTGAATCTAAATCTTGGGTGAGACGGCTCATGGTCACATCAGTAGTCGCTTGTTTTCGGCTGCTTGCTAACCGAATTAACACGAACATTAGCAAAGCACCTACGGCGATACCTGCCAGTAGAAAAATTAAATTTTGTTCACTGATAACCATGTAATCTATCCAGCTGTTTAACTAATGCTCAATCTAATGCTCAGGTTCGCTTTCTAATCACAGAAAAGGAACCAACACATACCCTGATTTTAGATCAAGGTTATGCGATCATTGGCAATCAATCTAGGATAACAAAGATACCTGTCATGATGCGCCCGCTTTTTGATATTGACACTCTCAAGGATGACATTGAGGCGGGCGCACTGATTCTCACTTCTAACAACCGTTTAGCCACAAAAATACGGCAAGCCTGGGGACAGCACCAGCAAGAGTCCGGTAATTCAAGCTGGCCCCAACCCCGTATTCTCGCCATCGAACACTGGATAGATGAGAGTTGGCAGCGTTGTTGTGATGCCGGCATTGAGCAGAGTGCAGACGGCATGGTCATTACACCTCAAATTGAACAACTACTGTGGGAGCAGGTGATTGAGGAGGATCAAGAAAAACCGGAGCATCTTCTTCCGGCCAGTTTTGCCGGTCTGGCATGTAAAGGTTACGCCATCATGCAACGTTGGGACATTCCTGTCTCCCGATTACAACCGGACGCCCCTCTTTTTTACCGCTGGATTAAGACGTTTCAAGACAAGCTAATCAAACACCAATTAGTGACCTTAGCCGATAGGGCCATCACTGTCCTGAAAGGCTTTACCTCGGGCGCCCTTTCTCAGGAATCGAAGATTCTAATGGTTGGTTTCGACAGCATACCGCCCTTGTATCAAGCCCTGACTACAGCAAGCTCAAAGACCGTCGTAAACGTGCCATCAATAAAAATGACCACGCCAGATGCGCAACAGTCCAGTGCTAGTAAACGGCCACAGCAGATTATGTTTCATGATGAACAACAGGAGTGGGCCGCAGCCGCTGTCTGGGCCGAGGCACAACAACAGGCTTATCCAGCCAGTCGGATTGGCATCGTCATTCCAGAGTTGGCTCGCATAAGAGATCAGGTTGAGCGTATCTTTCGCCAACAACTTGAGCCGGATTACCGCCTCCCCAATCAGGAACAATCAGCCACACCATTTAATATTTCGGCAGGCGTCGCTCTCGGCAATACACCATTGGTCGCCTCTGCTCTACTGTTGCTATCGCTAAATAGACACCAGTTGCCGCTGGAAGACTTTTGTCGATTACTCAATTCGCCTTTTTGGGGAAATAGTACGCTGCCCCAAAGAGCCCTAGCAGAAACAAGATTACGTAAGCTGGCGAAACGGTCACTACGTTGTGGTGACTTTCGCTATCAGCTTCACCTGGCCGAAAAGTCTTGCGGTAGCCCTACCCTTAACGGAATGCCCCTCAACAACTCTGCCCAAAGCATAACCAGCCTAAGTGCTCAGCTTGAACAAGCAGAGAGCTTGCGACGACAAATGCCGAATAAAGCCCGTTACCAGCAGTGGTTGATACTCTTTCAGCAACAACTGGATACGCTGAATTGGCCGGGAGAACGCGGCCTCGACAGTATTGAATACCAGCAACACCAACATTGGCTGAGGATATGTGAGCAATATCTGTCTCTCGATAACCTTAACCTGGAAGTGACTCTGAATGAGGCATTACGTCAACTTCAGCAACTGGCTAGCCAGTCCATTTTTCAGGCCGAAACCGAAGACGCACCCATCCAAATACTCGGATTACTGGAAAGCGCTGGCCTGCGTTTCGATCACCTCTGGGTGATGGGAATGGATGATGCTCACTGGCCCCAATCCATCGCCCCTAACCCACTATTACCGTTAGCCCTGCAAAGAGAATTCGGAACACCAAGATCGTTGCCTGAGCGTGAATTACAGATAGCAAAAATGCAGGTAGCGGGGTTAAAGAACGCCGCAGATAACGTTATTTTTAGCTTCAGCGAGTTCGATACCAACCGTCTTCGACAGGCGAGCACGTTGATCGCAGATCTACCGATGGTGAGCCCTGACAGCCTGTCTGATTCCGTCATTATGGATATCCCCTCGACTACTGAGATGGAACAGGTTGCCTGTGAATATGGGCCACCACTAGAGCTGAGTGGTGTCACAATCAAAGGTGGCAGCAGTATTTTTCGAGATCAGGCCAGCTGCCCTTTTAATGCCTTTGCACGTCATAGACTAGGAGCAATACAGCCCCCTGAACCTGTTCTCGGCTTATCGACTATGGATAGAGGTTCCATCCTCCACGACTGTCTAGAGCGGTTGTGGCAACAACTGGGCGATCAACAACGATTACTCAGCATGTCCACTGAAGCCCTATCTCAACTTATTGGCGAGGTTGTTTCCGGAGCACTACAGCAGTGGCAAAAGCGGCGCCCAGACCTGTTTGGCCCTCAATTTACCACCATCGAAAAACAGCGTCTCATAACCCTTTTAGCGCAATGGCTTGAGGTAGAAAAAACTCGCCCACCGTTTAGCGTGGTCGCCTTTGAAGAACGGGTTCAAACCGAGTTCTCAGGGCTGCCACTCAATCTTATTATCGACCGTATCGATCAACTGGAGGATGGCCGACAAATCATTATTGACTACAAGACAGGTAAGGCCAGCACCAATAGTTGGCTGGGGGAGCGGCCAGAACAGCCCCAGCTACCTCTCTACGTACTGTGTAGTGACACCCCAGTGACCGCCGCTACCTTTGCTGTTATCAATGTGGCTCAACAACAATTCGTAGGCTTTTCTGAATCACCCGGGCTCTTACCCGATATCCAGCCACCTGGCAGAAAAAATGAGCCTGAAAACTGGGACGACCTCCTCTCACAATGGCAACAATCTCTGGACACACTGGCAGATGAATTTAAACAGGCCTATGCACCGGTTATCTTCTACAAGACCAGTGCCAGACAGTATCAACAGGAACTGGAACCGCTTAATCGTGTTGCAGAAATGAACATGAAAATAACAACCAATAACACTGTCGAGGAGCCCTCTCAATGACAGTGGCAGATTCAGCCCAGAGACTAGCCGCTCTCGATCCTCATCGATCCTTCGCCGTTGCGGCACCAGCGGGTTCGGGAAAAACTGAACTTCTCATCCAGCGAGTACTGCGTTTATTAGCCCTTGTTGATGAGCCTGAAGAAATTCTGTGTATGACATTTACCCGCAAAGCAGCGGGAGAAATGCAGCACCGCGTCATGGAGGCGTTGGCTCGTGTATCGAATAACGAACAACCACAAAGTAGCCACCAACAAATCACCTTCGATCTGGCGGAAAAAGCACTGGAACGAGATCATGCACGGTCCTGGAAACTCCTGGAAAACCCCAATCGCCTACGTATTCAAACTATCGATGGTTTCTGCCTCAATCTAGCCCAGCAGCTAGCGGTAGAAAGTAGCTTTGGTGATTACTCGGAACCATTGGATGACCCTACGCCCTACTACCATGAAGCTATCTCAGAACTACTACTGCCGGCACTTGAACAGCAACATTCTCTAGGAAAAGCCATCACCGTCCTGCTGTCTCATCTAGACAACGATCTCAACAAACTAGAACACCTGCTCACCAATCTGTTGAGCAAGCGGGAACAATTGCTGGGGCAGCTTTTCCAGTCACGTGGCGCCAGAGAATACCTTGAAAAATTTCTCAGTGACATTATCGAGGAAACGCTCTCAGAAGCTCGAGATCTGCTATCAGCGAACGGTAGTGACCTCGCCCTATTTGCTGACTACGCCGCCAGCCAGCTCCCCTATGACAAGCGTACTTCACCAATTAACCACTGCCTTGGCATGGTTGAATTGCCAGAAAGCAACACGCACTACATTGAACAATGGCAAGGGTTATGTGAGCTGCTGTTGACCGGACAGAATGAGTGGCGAAAAGCACTAAACAAAAATATGGGGTTTCCCACCGAAACAGATACCGGTGACAAGACACTCGCCAAAGCGCAAAAAGGTGCGATGACCCAACTAATTGGTGAATTACAGCCAATTTCTGGATTACGTGATGTCCTAGAAGATATTCGCTTCCTTCCCTCAGTAAATTACAGCGACAACCAATGGCGTGTATTGGAGGCGCTGATACTGTTACTGCCCGCTCTGGCCGCCCAGCTCAGCCTGATATTTCAGGAGAAAAAGGTCTGCGACTTTACTGAGATAACCTTGGCTGCCTTGCGTGCATTGGGCCCTGAAGAGGAGCCAACAGACCTGGCACTAAAACTGGATTACCAGATTAAGCACATACTGACCGACGAATTTCAGGATACCTCTTCGATACAATTTACTATTTTACGACGACTCACTGCGGGCTGGCAGCCAGAAGACGGACGAAGCCTGTTTATCGTGGGCGATGCCATGCAATCCCTGTACGGCTTTCGCAGTGCCAATGTGGGCCTATTCCTCGAAGCACGCTGTATGCCTATCGGTGATATTCAATTAGAACCGCTGGACCTACAGGTCAACTTTAGGTCACAGGCAGGCATCATTAACTGGGTTAACCAGGCCTTTGTTGAGGTCTTTCCACGCCACGACAACATCAGCCGTGGCGCGGTCAGTTACAGCCCATCTCTCGCCCATCACCCCTCCCTGCCCGCTGAAGCTGTCACGGTAGATGCTTTTATTAATTACCCCCCTGATAACCAGCTTGGTCGTCAAGCTGAGGCAGAACAGGTGGTTATTCGAGTCAAGGAGGCCAAGCAATCTAATCCAGAGGGCTCTATTGCCATTCTGGTTCGCAATCGTACCCATTTACCTGACATCCTGTCAGCACTTCAACGTGCTGGACATCGCTGGCAGGCCACCGATATCGATCCACTGGGAAAACGAATGCCGGTGATTGACTTAATGTCTCTCACCCGCGCACTTCTCTCGCCTGCGGATCGAATTGCTTGGCTGGCCATTCTGCGTGCACCCTGGTGCGGCCTAAACCTTCACGATCTATTCCATGTGACTAACACCACATTACCGGAACAGAACCCAATAGCTGAGGGAGAGCGGTATCCGCTGATATTTCTAAATATTCTGAATCACACGGAGATGTCCAACCTGTCAACAGAGGGCAGGCAGATATTAAGCCGTGTTAGTGCTGTTCTAAAATTGGGCTGGGATCAGCGGCACCGTAAATCATTACGTATCTGGATTGAAGGTATATGGGCCGCTCTCGGCGGAGCGTCAACACTTTGCTCTACCACAGAGCTAGAGCAGTGCCAGCAATACCTCGATTTACTTGAACAACAGGAAACCGGCGGAACGATCAATGATTGGCCCGCCTTTGAAAAAGCGGTGCAGTCCCTGTATGCCAAACCTGATCAGGATGCAGACCCTAATCTCCATGTCATGACCATCCACAAAGCCAAGGGGCTTGAATTTGATACGGTCATCATCCCGGGCCTGAATCGCAAACCTCGTGGTGACGACAAGCAGTTGATGCTCTGGCAAGAACGGGTGAGCCAACAAGGACAAAATCAGCTCATTATCGGGCCTCTTGAGCAGACGGGACTGGATGCGGACCCACTATACAAGTATCTACAGCGGGAACATCAACTTAAGGGCCAACTGGAAAAGGCCCGCGTTCTCTATGTGGCGACCACTCGAGCCATCAGTAAACTACATCTGCTCTACACCATTACTGAGGAGAAAAAGCCTACCGCTAACAGCTTGCTTGAAAGCCTATGGCCAGTACTTGAATCGGCCGTTGAAGCTGAAACACCGGGTATCCAGTGTCACTATTACCCTCTGGATGGGGATGGCCTAATATCGTCAACGCCTATACCGACTCTTAATTCTTTACGAAGACTTCCGGCAAACTGGCAGTACACCAAGCTAACTTCTAGGGATGAAGACATAACTGAGACTAGCGAGCATGCATCTCTGGACTTTACACTCCAAAACCCTTCACATCAGGAGCATGCACGCCAGAATACTAACCGAACACCCTTAACGGAGCAAAATCCCACTCCCCGTCATACCGGTACGGTGCTTCACCGTATCCTTCGACAAATTGTCATGGAGGGTCTGGATACCTGGAATCTCGACACAATACAGGGACGCCAACCCTTCTGGAGAATTCAGCTACGTCAGCTGGGTGTCTGCCAAACGGATGAACCACTGGTAATGATTTCTCGCGCTGTCAGCCACTGCCTACAGAACGACACTGCACGGTGGTTATTAAGCAATAAACACGCCCAGAGCCAGTGTGAATACGCCATTGGCTATACGACACATAATGGGGAAACCAAAACAGCGGTAGTGGATCGTACCTTTGTAGCTGAGGGAGTTCGCTGGATTATTGACTACAAGATGACTGAACCCACAGAAGGTGACTCTCAAGAAGCATTTTTACGCCATCAGATCAGCCAGTACAAGACTCAGTTGGAACACTACACGACACTTTTCAGCCAGATGGACGATATGCCCATCAAAACTGCGCTTTATTTTCCACTCATGAACTTACTTGAAATTATCTGAGCACCATAGCAACACGTAAAGCTTACAGGTCTTACCTACACCTTACTCCCCTGGCACAAGCCTCAACCCGTGACCCAAACCCTATCTTTAATGTAGAATAGCCGGCTTGATATGAACCTATAGGTTGGCGTGGAAAGTAAATGACTCAAGCTGTTGAAAACATCAACATCCGCTCACAGGATGTGCTGATAACCCCCAAGGCCCTTAAAGACGAAATCCCGGTTACGGATGCTGCCCGTAAAACGATTACGGAAGGACGTACCACGATTCAGAATATCCTCGATCGAAAAGATCACCGTATTCTGGTGGTTATTGGCCCCTGTTCGATTCACGATATTAAGGCCGCAAAGGATTACGCTAACCGCCTAAAAGCACTCTCTGATGAGGTAGGCGATACGCTTTATATCATCATGCGTGTTTATTTTGAAAAGCCACGCACGACCACCGGCTGGAAAGGCCTGATTAATGACCCTTACCTGAATGATTCTTTCAAAATTACTGATGGGCTTCATGTGGGTCGCCAGTTGCTACTAGATGTAGCTGAGCTGGGTTTACCTACTGCTACGGAAGCACTCGACCCTATTTCACCCCAGTATATGCAAGATCTGATCTCATGGTCAGCGATTGGCGCCAGAACCACTGAATCACAAACTCACCGAGAAATGGCCTCAGGCTTATCCTCCACAGTGGGCTTCAAGAATGGCACTGATGGGAGCCTGACGGTCGCCATTAATGCCTTACAGTCTGTGGCAAGTCCCCACCGCTTCCTAGGGATCAATTCGGAAGGCAGTGTCTCGGTTGTAACAACAGAGGGAAACCCATACGCCCATGTAGTGCTGCGAGGCGGTGACGATAAGCCGAATTATGACTCAGTGAGTGTCTCCATTGCAGAGCAAGAACTGAAGGGTGCAGGAATACCCTCGAATATCATGGTGGATTGCAGTCATGCCAACTCTAATAAGAACCATGAGCTACAACCGCTGGTTATGGAAAATGTCACTAATCAGATTCTAGAAGGCAACCAATCTATTATCGGCATTATGGTTGAAAGTAACCTGAAAGCGGGTAATCAGAAAATCACAGAAAACCTGGATGATCTCGAATATGGTGTCTCGATCACTGATGCATGCATAGACTGGGAGACAACTGAAAAGTCCTTGCGAGATATGTGCGAAAAACTAAAAAATGTCCTATCAGAAAGACCAAAATAACCCTGGAATAAGTTGATAAAAAAGCATTAAAAAACGGGCCTAACTGCCCGTTTTTTAATGCTTTTATGAAGTCAGGCTCTAGATGGAAAGCCCATCCACAGTCGTATCTATCACTTTTTTCAGTGAAGCCCTATCGAAATCCATCTTGGAGAGTGTACGCAAACCAGCAATCATGGCGAGCAGGTAATCTGCCTGAACATCAAGATCCTTTTCCATATCAATCATGCCGTTGTCACGGGCGTCTGTAAGCCGCTTTAGAAATAGCGTCCTTAGCTCAAGTAAATGATCACGGGCCTCGCCTGCAACCTCAGGCAACGTATTGCTGAGTTCGGAGACAGTATTAAATAGAAGACAACCATTAGAAATCGTCTCGCCATCACTAAGAAATTTGCTGTAATAAAACCCGCGGATGTCCTGAAGGGGGTCGTCAACACCCACCAGTCTCGCTGAATCAAAATCCCAAGAGCTCTTTGTAAAGCTGCTCATTGCCTCGGAGAAAAGGCTGGCCTTATTGCGAAACGTGGCATAGAGACTGCCGCGATTAATACCCATAACATCTATTAATTTACTGATAGAGCTGGCGTTATACCCATCAGACCAAAATAGATTCAAAGCCTTCGTTACAACATCAGTACGATCAAATTCACGTAACCTAGACACATTCACTCCTTGCGGACTAAACGACTATCCGCGAAACTTTGTTATGCTGGCTCAGCAGCATAAGTGAAAATGTCCATCTAGAACAAGAACCTGACAGAAAAAGAGGTTACATATAGGATTGGCTGCGATCAGTGTGGTCCGTTACATCGCGAATACCTTTTAGCTCAGGAATTTTCTCCAAGATGGTTTTTTCTACCCCTTCCTTCAGGGTAACATCAACCATACCGCAGCCTTGACAGCCGCCACCAAAACGTAAAATAGCCACATCATCGACCACCTCTTCCAGGCTGATCACGCCACCATGGGAAGCCAAACCTGGATTGACATCGTTGTGCAGTACATAATTAATTTTATCTTCAACCGGGCTGCCATCGTTTACTTGAGGCATCCGTGAATTGGGAGCACGGATAGTCAACTGGCCGCCAAATTTGTCATCGGAATAATCAACTTTAGCCTCTTCAAGAAAAGGTAGGCTACGATGACCAAAACGGGCCTTAAATCCATCCAGCTCCATCACTACGTCGTCCTCCTCTTCTTCACCGGGGCGACAATAGGCAATACAAGTCTCAGCTTTCGGTGTACCTGGATCAGATACAAACATCCGAATAGCGATGCCTTCGCAGTCTTGCTTAACAAGCAAGTCAGCTAAATATTTCTGAGCGGATTCTGTGATCGTGATATTGAGCATTAAAAATACCTGGAATCTATACCTGAGTAATTTAGTCATGTATTCTAACATTCTTGTCATGTGACGACAATGCAGCAATGATATTTTATAACGACTATTAACATTAGTTATCAGCGCATCAGCCAGATAGCAATATTCATAATAAGCAGAGAGACCAGCTGAGATACAGCTTGAACTTCTGCTAGAATGCGTGCCTTTCTATAACATCAATAAATGGCTCTGACAGCAGCAAAATGGAAGACACTTTGAATAATCGGCAAGCTCGTATCGATGCCCTTCACCAGGCAGCCCGTAATCGTATTTTAATTCTCGATGGAGCCATGGGCACCATGATCCAGTCTCACAGGTTTACTGAGGCTGATTATCGTGGAGAACGCTTTGAGAATTGGCCTCAGGATGTACAAGGTAACAACGACCTGCTATCCCTGACTCAACCGGATGTTATCCGTGATATACACCGCGTTTATCTCGAAGCTGGCGCCGATATTATCGAGACCAATACGTTTAACGCTACCTCTGTCTCTATGGCAGATTACGGTATGGAGTCGTTGGTTCGTGAACTCAATGAGGCCGGCGCTAAACTTGCCAGAGAAGCCTGTGACAATATAACCACAGCTGACCGTCCTCGCTGGGTCGCTGGGGTGCTTGGGCCTACTAGCCGCACGCTGTCCATATCGCCCGACGTTAATGATCCCGGTGCCCGTAATACCAGCTTTGACGAACTGGTCGAGACCTATGTGGCTGCCACAGAAGGGCTAATTGCCGGTGGTGCAGACATTATTCTGATCGAGACCATTTTTGACACACTCAATGCCAAGGCAGCAATTTTTGCCGTGCAGCAAGTATTTGAAGCTCAGGAAAGCCCACTGCCCATCATGATTTCTGGCACCATCACCGATGCCAGCGGTCGCACGTTATCGGGCCAAACGCCGGAAGCTTTTTGGAATTCCCTGGCTCATGCGAGGCCTTTTTCTATAGGGCTTAACTGTGCGCTAGGTGCCAAGGAACTGCGACCACATATTGAAGAATTGTCACGGCTTACCGACACCTTGGTCAGCGCACACCCTAATGCGGGATTACCAAATGAATTTGGAGAGTATGACGAAACGGCCGAAGAAATGGCCGCTATTGTCGGTGAGTTTGCACAAAGTGGACTAGTCAACATTATAGGCGGCTGCTGTGGCACCACCCCTGAACATATTCGTACGATCGCCGAAGCCGTATCCCAGTACAACACACGGCAGATACCCGTACTAGAGCCAGCCTGTCGACTTTCTGGGCTAGAGCCTTTCAATATTACCGCTGACTCTCTGTTTGTAAACGTAGGGGAGCGCTGTAATGTCACGGGTTCAGCTAGGTTCAAGCAGCTGGTTCTCAATGATGATTACGATACGGCTCTCGAAGTAGCCCGTCAGCAAGTAGAAGACGGCGCACAGGTTATCGATATCAATATGGATGAAGGCATGCTCGACGCCGTTCATGCCATGACTACGTTCCTCAAGCTGATTGCCTCAGAGCCCGATATTTCACGTATTCCATTGATGATCGACTCCTCAAAATGGCACGTGATAGAAGCGGGTCTGAAGTGGGCTCAAGGTAAATGTATCGTCAATTCCATCAGCCTAAAAGAGGGTGAAGAGCCCTTTGTTGAGCAGGCTAAACTGTGCCTACGATATGGTGCAGCTGTAGTCGTGATGGCTTTTGATACACAGGGACAAGCTGACAGCCTGGAGCGCCGAAAAGAAATTTGTCAGCGCAGTTATGACATTTTGGTTAATCAGGTCGGATTCAGCCCTACCGATATTATCTTCGACCCTAATGTATTCGCCGTGGCCACCGGTATTGATGAGCACAACAATTACGCGGTGGACTTTATTGAGGGCGCTCGATGGATTAAACAACATTTGCCGGGGGCACTGATTTCCGGTGGAATCAGCAATGTTTCATTCTCCTTTCGCGGGAACAACCCGATTCGTGAAGCCATTCATTCTGTCTTTCTGTTCCACGCTATCCAGGCTGGTTTAAGCATGGGTATCGTTAATGCCGGACAGCTCGCCGTCTACAGTGACTTGTCTGAGGAACTCCGTGAAAAAGTAGAGGATGTCATCCTAAATCGCCACCAACAAGGTACTGAAAACCTTGTCGATATAGCCGAGAAATACCGAGGCGATGGCTCAACCGAAGACAGAAAAGTCGATCTGGAATGGCGAAGCTGGCCAGTAGCGAAACGCCTTGAACATGCTCTGGTCAAAGGTATCACCACCTATATAGAGGAAGATACAGAATCTGTCCGCCTACAGGTTGAACGCCCTCTTCATGTGATTGAAGGCCCGCTAATGGACGGGATGAATGTAGTCGGCGATTTATTTGGTGCCGGTAAAATGTTTCTACCCCAAGTGGTCAAATCTGCACGGGTAATGAAACAGGCCGTCGCCCACCTCCAGCCCTATATAGAGGCTGAAAAAGAAGATGGTGCGAAAGCAAATGGCAGAATCCTAATGGCCACGGTCAAAGGTGACGTGCACGATATTGGCAAAAATATTGTGGGTGTAGTGTTGGGATGTAACAACTATGAGGTCATCGACTTAGGCGTCATGGTGCCCGCCGAAAGAATCATCGAGACCGCCATAAGAGAAAATGTCGATATTATTGGTCTTTCAGGGCTTATCACACCCTCTCTGGATGAAATGGTTCATGTCGCCAGCGAACTTGAGCGGCAGAAACTCAACTTTCCATTGTTAATTGGTGGTGCAACTACCTCCAAAGCACACACCGCTGTCAAAATTGACCCCAACTACCATCTGAATCAGTCCATCTATGTCTCCGATGCATCCCGTGCCGTAGGCGTAGTCAGTAAACTACTTAGCCACGAGCACAGAGACGCCTTTGTGGCTGATATTCAGCAGGAGTATGTAGAGGTACGCAAACGTACTGCCAATCGTAAACCTCGGGGTACCATCCTGCCCTACGCTGAGGCCAAAAAGTCAGGTCCCAAAATAGACTGGCAGGACTACATACCACCCATTCCAGCCACCACGGGAGTACAGATACTCGATGACTACCCACTGGATGTATTGGTCGACACGATAGACTGGACACCCTTCTTTATTACTTGGGAGTTAGCAGGTAAATACCCCAAAATTCTCAGCGATGAAAAAGTCGGCGAAGCTGCGCGCGACTTATTTAATGATGCTCAGATAATGCTTAAATCACTGGTTGAAAAAAAGCTTATCAAGGCACGAGCTGTATTCGGATTGTGGCCCGCCAACACCGTCAATACGGACGACATTGAAGTCTATGCCGATGAATCCCGAAATCAGGTGTTATCTACACTGCATCAGATTCGCCAACAAACCCGCAAACAAGGGGCTACCAATGAACTGGTGTCCTTGGCTGACTTTATTGCACCAAAGGATACGGACATCACCGACTATGTGGGAGCTTTCGCCGTCACTACGGGCATAGGCGTTGATGAGTTAGCTAAAGGCTATGAAGCCAAAGGTGACGATTACAATAGCATTATGGTGAAAGCCTTAGCCGACCGTTTAGCTGAGGCTTTTGCCGAGCACTTACATCAGAGGGTTAGAAAAGAATTTTGGGGCTACGCCAACGATGAGGCGCTGGACAATGACGCCCTGATCAAAGAACAATACCGCGGTATTCGACCGGCACCCGGCTACCCGTCTTGTCCAGACCACAGTGAAAAACAAGCCTTGTTTTCACTGTTGGATGCCACCAACAATACCCAGATATCACTCACTGAGAGTTTTGCCATGCTACCCGCCGCATCCGTCAGTGGTTGGTACTTTTCGCATCCACAAGCGAAATATTTTAATACGGGTAAAATAGAAAGAGACCAACTAGAGAGTCTCGCGCAGCGTAAAGGGGTTCCGACTGAACAACTTGAACGATGGCTGCGACCAATATTGAATCACTGACAACAAATGAATCTACCAAGCCATCAATATAACAATGATAGAACTAGACAATGGAAAAACGAGACATAAATGAATCTAATGATGAGAAAAAACCAAGTTTCTGGCAGATAGTATTCAGCACACTGGCGGCATTTCTTGGTGTTCAGAGTAACAAAAATCGCGAGCGTGACTTTAAGTACGGCAATATCTATGTGTACATCGTCTCCGGCCTGATATTCACCATCATGTTTATCTTTACCGTAGTCTCTGTGGTAAAGCTTGTTATCCACAATGCCGGAATGTAAACAAAATCCATCATTGATATAAACACTGATTCAATAAAGCTCAAATAAAAAAGGCGGTCTAAATGACCGCCTTTTTTATTAATAATCTAAACCTACTGGTTACTAACCCAGAACACAGCAGTGGTAACGATAAGACAAATAGCAACTAGTGCGACAAACGCATCTGTACAGCTGTCACTATTCTCTTGTTCTTGAGTAACTACTTCATTAGACATGTTTTCTAACCCTTATTAACAGCTTAAAATCGGCGGCCGGGATTGTACCAGCAACGTTTTATATTGTCCCCCTATAAAGACCCTCTCACATTACTTGTTATGCCTTAACCTTATGATCATATAGAGAAAAGGTTTTAACCAACGGGGCAAGGCGCGCTATTATCTGTACCCCACTGACAAGGGGCATTATTCCCTGTAGAATTCGCGCCTTTCTGATGCCATATACGCAATGGGCACACTACAAATCTCACAATTTATGTAACTATTTTATGTACGTATATAACGAAAACGATCAAAAAATTATCGAGGAACGCGTTACCCAGTTTCGCAGCCAAACAGACCGCTACTTAGCGGGAGAACTGGCTGAAGACGAGTTCCTTCCCTTGCGTCTGCAAAACGGCCTGTATATTCAGCGCTTGGCGCCCATGCTTCGCATCGCTGTACCCTATGGCCTATTGAACTCCAAGCAGTTCCGTAAACTGGCTCATATAGCCCGGACTTATGACAAAGGATACTGTCACATCACCACTCGCCAGAATATTCAGTTCAACTGGCCACAATTGGAAGAAGTGCCGGATATTCTAGGTGAGTTGGCTGAAGTTCAAATGCACGCAGTACAAACCAGTGGCAACTGTATTCGCAATACCACAACGGATCAGTTCGCCGGTGTGGCCCAGGATGAGCATGAAGACCCTCGTCCCTGGTGTGAAATCATTCGTCAGTGGTCTACTTTCCATCCAGAATTCGCCTTCCTCCCCCGTAAATTCAAAATTGCTGTATGCGGCACTCAGGGGGATCGTGCAGCTATTCAGGTTCACGATATCGGTCTTCAAATAGTAAAAAATGATGACGGCGAGGTAGGTTTTAAAGTGCTCGTAGGAGGTGGATTGGGTCGAACGCCTGTTATTGGCAGTGTCATCCGTGAATTCCTCCCTAAAGAGCATCTGCTCACTTATCTGGATGCCATTCTTCGGGTCTATAATCGACACGGTAACCGGGCCAACAAATACAAGGCCAGGATAAAAATTCTGGTACGTGCTTGGACGCCAGAAGTCTTTGCTCACGAAGTCGAATCAGAGTGGGATTACATCAAGGACACACCATCCATCCTCACAGATGAAGAAATAAATCGTGTGAAAGGGTTCTTCACAGCACCTGATTACCAATCGTTAGATGACGGTGAAGCAGATATTGAACTTAAGCAACGTTCTGACGAAAATATTGCTTTTGGCAAATGGTTACAAAGAAATATTACTGCCCACAGAGTGCCTGGCTATGCTGCTGTTACCCTGTCACTGAAACCCACTGGTGTCGCGCCAGGAGATGTCACTGACGTGCAGTTAGATGTCATTGCTGATCTTGCTGACCAATACTCGTATGGTGAGATTCGTGCCACACACAACCAAAATTTAGTACTGGCCGATGTGAAAAAGTCAGACCTATTTGAACTATGGCAGAAAGCCAAAGCTGGTGGTTTTGCCACACCGAATATTGGCACACTCACGGATATGATTTGCTGTCCCGGCGGTGACTTTTGTTCATTGGCTAATGCCAAATCTATACCAATCGCCGAAGCGCTACAGCGTAAATTTGATGACATGGACTATGTTTATGATCTCGGTGATCTGTCATTGAACATCTCAGGCTGTATGAATGCCTGTGGGCACCACCATGTGGGCAATATTGGGATCTTGGGTGTTGATAAGAAGGGGGATGAATTTTATCAAGTTCAGCTAGGTGGTAGCTCTGATAGCGATGCCACTCTCGGCAATGTCCTTGGGCCTTCCTTTGGGCGAGACGAAATGCCTGAGGTTATCGAGAAAATTCTCGATATTTATGTTGAAAACCGCAATGGTGATGAGTTATTTATAGACACTTACCGCCGTATTGGACTCACCCCTTTCAAGGAGAGCGTCTATGCCAAAGATCATTAAAGGTAGCCAGGTTGTTGATGACAGCTGGGTCATTATCCCCAAAGATTTCTCAGGTGAGTTACCAAGGGCAAAGGTTTTACTGCCCATGCAGTATTGGCTGGACAATAAAGAAGCGCTTAACTTGCAATGTGCTGGGCTCTGGATTGATAGTGATGAAGATGTAGATGCTGTTGGCTTAGAGGCAAACCAATTCCCTCTTATTGCTGTTAACTTCCCAACATTTGTCGATGGCCGCGGCTTCTCGATAGGAAGACTGCTAAAGGAACGATATGAGTTCAATGGGCAATTGCGTGCTATAGGTAACGCAATTCGTGATCAGCTTTTTTACTTAAAACGCTGCGGGTTTGACTCTTTCGACTTAAAAGACGGTATAGACTTGGATGCGGCTGCAGCCTCCTTGAATGATTTTAGTGTCACTTATCAAAGTTCAGCTGATCAGCCCGAACCTCTGTTCCGTAGAAGCTAATCACATGCCCGCTACTAACTAAGCACAGGTAGCATTCAAGCATTGTGGTCTATAATTACAGAACGTCAGCAGGCTAAATACCTTTTACAGATTCAGGCTTGAGTAGCCTTGCCGCTTTTAACCCCTTCCCTCACAATAGCGCATAAGGGGTATCACTATGAACGAAGCTGTTATCGAATCGTTCTTTTTAATTTTTACCGGGTCCGCTGTGGTGGCGTCACTTGCGATCTATGCTCGACAGCCATTACTGGTGGCCTATATTGTTGTGGGTGCCTTGATCGGCCCGTACTGTCTTGGGTGGATACAAGATATACACCTGCTATCTAGAATCTCTGAAATCGGAATTATTTTCCTACTCTTTCTACTAGGGTTAGACCTACAACCACAGTCATTAATGACGGCCCTAAGAAAAGTCACCGTTGTGACGCTGATAAGCTCCTTATCTTTTGCTGGTGTTGGCTTTTTGATTGCCTATTTATTTGGTTATACCATCACTGAAAGTCTCATCATTGGCGCGGCCATGATGTTTTCCAGCACCATTATTGGCATCAAGTTGTTACCCACCACGATTCTCCACCACCGACACATCGGTGAGATGATGATTGGCCTACTGCTGATGCAAGACTTCCTTGCCATTTTTGTATTGTTAGTACTACTCAGTGGTGAAGGAGGGCAAATCGATTTTATGCAGGTCGGCATCACACTGTTGGCCCTCCCCCTGCTGATTCTTTTTGCCTGGGCCTTCGTGCGCTGGATTCTTCTGAAACTGATAGCCAAATATGACCGAATAGGAGAATACATCTTCCTATTGGCGATTGGCTGGTGCATGGGTCTCTCTGAATTAGCAGAAGTACTTGGGCTATCTCGGGAAATTGGTGCTTTTCTAGCCGGAATCACGATTGCCTCCAGCCCCATAGCCCAGCATATTGCATTGACCCTTAAGCCGTTACGCGACTTTTTCCTAATTATGTTCTTTTTCTCGCTCGGAGCAGGATTTAACCTGGGACTTCTACCTGAAATTGCCTTGGCAGCCATTATCCTTGGCGGTGCGATGCTGGCGATGAAACCCGCAACCTTTCGGTTTTTATTGGGGCGCCAGAGTGAGAGAAAAGTACTGGCTTGGGATATCGGCTTCCGGTTGGGACAGATCAGTGAGTTTTCCCTGTTAATAGCCTATGTGGCCTATAATGCCTCAATGATTGGGGTTCTCGCATCCCATCTGATTCAAGCAGCAGCCATTCTTACCTTCCTAGTATCCAGCTATATTGTGACATTCAACTTCCCTAACCCTCTTGCTGTAAAAGACAAGCTCAGGAGAAACTAACCAATATTTTTGGTCAGTTTTCCTGTTCGCACATTCGTGAGAAGGCTAAGAGTAGTAATGAGTAGAGCGCAATCTATTCCACCAACGCAGCAATAGTCGGTCAGTGCTATTTTCAGCCACCAGCCCCACTTTCTCTGGCAAACTCTTCCGGTGGCTATATTTAACTTCAAAGATATCAGCATCCGATGAAAGGCCAACCAAATACTCGTCACTGGTCATTAACCCATCGACCAATGACATCTCTAGGGCACGGGTTCCCAGCCATATCTCACCGGTAGAAATCGTGTCAATATCGACGGCCTGGCGGTGCTGACTGACAAAATCTTTAAATAATTGATGGGTGTCTTCCAGGTCTTCGGTAAATTTTTCTCGATCTTGATCGGTGTTTTCACCAAACATAGTGAGAGTTCTTTTATATTCCCCAGCCGTATGTAGCTCTACATCAACATCATGTTTTTTTAACAAACGATTAAAGTTAGGTAACTGAGCGACCACACCGATCGAGCCGAGGATAGAAAATGGGGCAGCTAGAATTTTATCCGCTACACAAGCCATCATATAACCACCACTGGCGGCCACTTTATCGACGCAAACGGTAAGAGGTATACCCTGTTTTTTAATCCGATCAAGCTGGCTAGAGGCAAGGCCATAGCTGTGAACCATGCCTCCCGCACTTTCCAATCTGACCACTATTTCATCTTCCGGCTTGGCTTGGCTTAGTACGGCGGTGATTTCTTCACGAAGATTAGTTGCTGCAGACGCTCGCATGTCTCCTTTGAAATTGAGTAAAAAAACCCGTTTTTTTTCTGAGACTGTTTTCTTGCGAATTTTTTCTTCTTTCTTTTTCTCTTTTGCCAGCTGCTTCTGCTCTGCAGGATTCAGCATTGCCAACTGCAAGATATTATTCATCTGCTCAAAATCTTCATTTAAGCGGTGAACCTCAAGCTCACCTTTCGGATGTTTTCTGACACGGCTACTGAGCCCCGCTATCGTGCCAATTACAATCAGTAAAGCGACAACCATGGTTACTGCTTTGGCCAAAAACAAACCGTATTGAATCAAAAATTCCAATCTTAAACTCCCTCTATTACATTACGCTCATTGCTCATCTATCGATGGGCTAAACTTGGTCGGCGAGTGTATCACTGCCAGCCTTCTACTGCCCCCTTACCAAGGTCATTTACTGGTCTCGCAACTAGGCCGGCAACACCCAGTTTTACCTCATAAATCGCGCCATCAGCCATGGGAAGAAACGTCGCTGTACCATATTGAGCATCAACCCACTCCCATAACCAGGGAAGTCGTTTTATCCATACCCAAGTATCTATTCCGTAGGGGCTAAACTCTAGCTTATGGGCAGTGCGTTCATCGTTCATTTCTTGCCTCAAGTTACTGTACCGTCCGCTGAGTCGATCTAATCGATACAGCGGGCTGAAACCCGCACTGGCGAATATTGGGTGCCATCTGATCAGCCTCGCATCCAACTGCCATTGGTCCCCTTTTAGGTGATAACGGTATTGATGGCCGGTGTTATCGACAAGAATGACCCGATATGTCTGTGTCTTGAGCTTTTCAAATCGAAGGGTTGCAACAGATTCTTCCTGAAGTAATTGTCGGTAGCTGAACAAATCCAGGCTGCCGAGTAAAAAAATGGCACTAGCCGCCATCAGTACCAGGCCGAGTACTGCTCGAAAAACCGCTTCTATCATTGTCCTTCTCAGTAATATCCGCAGAGAGAACAATAGTAAAAAAATACCGATAATGGTTGGAATAAGTGTCGACTGGTTAAATTGCATTATTCACCTTCTTCTCTCTACAGCTATCAACGAAATGTTGAATCAATTTCCCTGATAATGTTCGAGGGTTTGGGCAAGGCGGCAAGTTATCGTAGTGCCACCAATCCGCCTCAGCGATCTCTTTACCATCAACCTCAATATCACCACCTTTGTAGGTTGCATGGAACCCCAACATCAATTGGCCAGGAAATGGCCATGGCTGACTACCAAAATACCTCAAATTGTCTACTTCTATCCCAACCTCCTCCATCACTTCACGCTGCAAAGCGAGTTCAACCGTTTCTCCAGGCTCAACGAACCCGGCTAACGCACTATAGAACTTACCTTCCCAAGCTGCATTAGATGCAAGTAGGCAGTGCTCTCCACGTGTGATGACAACAATGGCACAGGGTGAGATACGGGGATAAAACAATTGATTACAGTTATGACAGAAGCGTGAGCGATCACCGTCTGTAAGCGTAGTCGGGCTACCACAACATCCGCAAAAACGATGATCTCGATCCCACTGTATGATCTGGGTCGCTCGGCCAGCCAAATTAAAGTGGAAATCATCAACATGGCCCAATAATGACCGTACCTCTCGCCATTGCGCATCGTTAGGAATACGGGAAAGAACCCCAATATCAACAACATAGCAGGGTCGTTGATTGTAGAGTCCCAATAAATGTTGATGAACACACTTATCAACAGGAAGCTGCATCGACTCAAAGAGAAATCGCTGGGTACCCTCGAAACAAAGCAACTTCATCTCAGCAACGGCAATCAGTAGCGGCTCAAGTAGTGGGCCTTCTGGCAAACTGCTGCATGGATAGAAATCATTTGTTAATGTCATTGAGTGCAACCAAAAAGATCATAGAGAAGTACTCTCACATCTTCAGCAGTGTTCATATTCACCTACCCTACTCTCGGAATAACAATGATCTATAAAAAAGCATCGGCCTCTCTATAAAAAGCCCTCACACCCGCTAATTCAGTAGTGATTTATAACGGCAAGCCAATTATTTAGCCCCTATCGATACTTGCAAAAAAGCCTACTCCGTTATACGGTTCGTCCCCATATATCAGGTGAAAATAGTAACATTATTCTTCTTCTGGTTTGGGCCAAATAAGTAGACCACAACATAAGGATTACCCCATGCAACAGCCAATGTTCCAGGCGTTTAGTAAAAACTTCTTGGGTAACTCTCCCGATTGGTACAAATACACCATTCTGGCCTTTTTGGTTGCAAACCCAATTCTCTTATTCACTGTCGATAGTTTTGTCACCGGTTGGGTGTTGATCATCGAGTTTATTTTCTGCCTAGCCATGGCCCTAAAATGCTACCCACTACAACCGGGTGGCCTACTCGCCATTGAGGCAGTTCTTCTGGGTATGACTAAACCAGAATCGGTCTATCACGAGGCTCTAGGCAATTTCGAAGTTATTCTCTTACTGATCTTTATGGTGGCAGGCATTTATTTTATGCGTGACCTGCTTCTATTTACCTTCACCAAAATTCTGATTGGGGTTAAATCCAAGTCTGTATTGTCATTATTATTCTGTATCGCCGGCGCTGTTTTATCGGCATTTCTGGACGCCCTGACCGTGACCGCCGTACTAATCAGTGTCGCCATCGGCTTCTATTCTGTATATCACAAGGTGGCCTCGGGAAAAGAGATTCATCACGAACTTGGCCATGATCATTCCAACGATGCTACGGTACTGGAATTCCACCGCGAAGATCTGGAGGGCTTTCGCGCTTTTCTGCGAAGCCTAATTATGCACGGTGCGGTGGGCACCGCATTAGGTGGTGTCACGACACTGGTGGGCGAGCCCCAAAACCTACTGATTGCTGAAAAAGCAGGATGGACTTTTATCGAGTTCTTTCTGGTCATGGCACCCGTCACCATACCAGTATTATTCTGCGGATTGATCACCTGTGTGTTGCTGGAGAAGCTGGGTTGGTTTGGCTATGGCACCACACTTCCCGAGACCGTACGCGCCGTGCTGGAGGAATTCGACCAGCAAGAATCCAAAAAAATGACCAACAAGCACCGAGTATCGCTGATCATTCAAGCTTTGGTCGCTATTTTTCTAATTGTTGGTCTGGCATTCCACTTGGCGCCAGTAGGGCTGATCGGTCTGAGTGTTATCGTTCTACTGACCGCTTTTAACGGTATCACCGAAGAACACCGCATCGGTCACGCTTTTGAAGAAGCTCTGCCATTTACGGCATTACTAGTGGTGTTTTTTGCCATCGTGGCGGTGATTCACGACCAGCACCTGTTCTCACCCATTATTCACGCCGTTCTGGAAATGGATCAGAGTATTCAACCAGTGATGTTCTTTGTCGCCAACGGGGTGCTCTCTGCGATTAGTGACAATGTATTTGTGGCAACGGTCTATATTAATGAGGTTAAAGCGGTATTGGATGCTGGGAAAATCACGAGAGAGCATTTTGATCTGTTGGTTGTAGCCATCAACACCGGTACAAACCTCCCTAGCGTTGCGACACCTAATGGTCAGGCAGCGTTCTTGTTCCTGCTGACCTCCGCATTGGCTCCACTCATTCGGCTATCCTACGGTCGGATGGTCATTATGGCCTTTCCCTACACCATCGTTCTGTCCATTGTTGGTGCACTGTGTGTAATGTACGTTCTGTAACCTCTTCTACACCTATATCTTACCCTGAAACTATTCTGCGGCGGCGTCATCATCTGGCGCCGCCAGCCAGACACAACCACCATTACTGACCTGATCAATCTTGAGCAATTGATTGCTGTGTAAACTAAGCTCTTCTTCACTGGCACGGATCACCCTGAGGGCTGGCCGCTCACTTGAAAGGCGGCGGATATCATCCAAGCCATTATTGCCGCCTTGACTATTTTGACCTCCTAGCACCAAATCCACTTGTCCACCCGTCATCAACAGGTAAACGTCTCCGAGAATCTCTGCATCAAGCAGAGCCCCGTGTAAATCCCTCTGGGAGTTATCTACGCCATAACGTTTGCACAGGGCATTCAAGTTATTTTTCTGACCGGGGTGCATGTGTCGGGCCATAACAAGCGTATCGACAACATCACAAACATCAGATACCTGGCCATATCCTTCTAATTTGGCAAACTCGTGATTCATGAAGCCCACATCGAAAGGGGCATTGTGAATGACCAGTTCCGCGCCTTTAATAAAGGACAGAAACTCATCGGCGATGGACGCAAAAACGGGCTTATCCAAAAGAAACTCATCGGTAATACCATGGATTTCCATGGCCCCATGGTCCACGTCCCGCTCGGGATTGATGTATTGATGATAGCGGCGGCCCGTCAACCGGCGGTTAACTAATTCAACGCAGCCAATTTCAATAATCCGATGATCTTGGCTCGTTTCTAAACCAGTGGTTTCTGTATCCAGCACAACTTGTCGTACCATTATTTTTATTTCTCTATCTGTTAAACGTTGTGTTTCTAATCATGAATAATCGCCTTTAAGGCACACCAATCAACTCGTCAATACCACGGTTGGCCAACTCGTCTGCAATATCATTCTCTCTGTGACCACTGTGCCCTTTAACCCAATGCCATTCCACCCGGTGGCGGGAGGCTTCCTCTTCAAGACGCTGCCACAGATCGACATTTTTAACAGGCTGCTTGCTCGCCGTTTTCCAACCACGTTTCTTCCAGTTTTCGAGCCAACTGGTAATGCCCTGGCGTACATATTGAGAGTCTGTCGTCAAAGCCACCTTTGAGGGTTCTTTCAATACAGCTAATGCCTCAATAGCGGCAGTAAGCTCCATACGGTTGTTGGTCGTTTCACAATCGCCACCATAGATGGTTTTTTCATGACCCTCGTGACGTAGTAATGCACCCCATCCACCGGGCCCTGGATTTCCTCTACAGGCACCATCGGTAAAAATCTCTAATTCCTTCAACTACTTTTCTCCTGAAAAAGGCATTTTAATAACACTGTTCTTTTTTACCGCTGGCACAGCCGGAATACGAATAAATTTCCGTCGTCTGGAACCAAGCAGCATGGGTTTAGCAACGTATTTTCGGGCAACAACCATATAAAATGCACCCCAAGGCAATCCATATTTTTGACCAATTCTTTCCATAAACCCTACGTCATTATCAGGCCTCGGCCATAGTAATGGCATAGGAAATCCCCCAGACACGGCTTTAATGGGTTGAAAATTTAATAACCTTAACCAATCCAGCAGCCGACGATGCCGCAGACTGTGATGACGCCAAACAGCCTGCGTTGAAAGCAGTCTGGCAGGCCATTTGGTCAAACCAAAAAAGCTGATAGGGTTCAACACCACCAACACCATATGCCCGCAGGGTGTCAGCACACGGGCGACCTCTTTTAATACTTCGTGAGGGTATTGAGAAAACTCCAGTGCATGATGAAGCAATACCGTATCAACCGTCTCCGAGGGCAATGGTAAAGCATCGTAATCAGAGACCACCTCACTATCACCCGGGTATTCTGCTGCAGCACCAATCGAAAAATTGTGAAGGTGGTTAAATTCACCCGTGAGTAACTGGTGTGGTGTAACCCCCAGATGCATCATCCTATGGGCACCCATCTCAGGCATGACTCGATGCAGCGCCCGTTGTTCGCGTTCAAGTAAATAGCGCCCGTTGTGGGTCTGAAACCAGCTCTCTAGGGATGCTTGGGCTTCGGCTAAAGGCATGACACGATGCTTACCATCGAAGTATGCCTTTGAGATTGGGAATAAGTTACGCATGCTTACTCCGCATTCCCAATTGATTACCCCTGCTTCTATTATTCGACTTCAAGGCCACTATTTATACTACCCACATCAATTCGTTTAGTATGGGGAATATAATCCTTCAAAACCACTGGTACAAACTATGCCGCTAGTTGTTCATGCGATCCCTGCCTTTACAGACAATTATATATGGCTATTTCATCAGCCGGACGACCATAAAGCCTATGTTGTCGATCCCGGTGATGCCAAACCCGTATTAGAGGTCCTGGATAAGCTAAATCTATCGTTAGAGGGCATTATTGTGACCCATCACCACCCCGACCATGTGGGTGGTATCGATCAGTTACTCGAAACATCTCCAATTCCCGTTTATGGCCCTGAAGGTATACCTCAAATTACCCATATTCTGAAAGACGGCGACGCTCTGAAGCTAGACCCCATTTCATTTGATGTATTAGCTGTACCAGGTCATACCTTGGACCATATCGCTTATTTCTCTGCTACCGAACCATTAGTCTTTTGCGGCGATACCTTATTTGCAGGTGGCTGTGGCCGTTTGTTTGAAGGAACACCTGAGCAAATGTGGCATTCCCTGTCTCGCCTAGCGGGACTACCCAGTGAAACACTTGTCTACTGCACCCATGAGTACACTGAAGCTAATCTGAAATTTGCCTTGGCCGTAGAGCCAGAGAATAAAACATTGCAACAAAGAGTCCTACAGGTACAACTACAACGTCAACAAAGGCAACCAACGGTACCCTCGACACTGGCTGTAGAGTTGTCCTCAAACCCATTCCTAAGATCCAGCCAGCCCAGTGTAATACAAGCTGCAGAACAGTATAGCGGGCAAGTCACGATGTCAGAAAGTGATGTCTTTACCATCATTCGTCGCTGGAAAGATGGCTTTTAATACTGTTCACTTATAGCCGTGCCTCTATAAAAGTTTCATGACTGTTCACCTTGTCACGGAATAAACCCCACAGAGCTGTCATAAATAGAACTGTCATAAATTGATCCTAATGAATCAGGCCGTTACAATCCACACCCGTTCACACCCTATTGTTCGGGCAAAACATCCTATTAGTAGTAATAAAAATGCAAAATAAGAAACGAACCTTTATTCCACTACTCATTGCTCTCTTAGCTGGATGCGCACAACAGACAACACAACAGGTGGCTGTGCCCACAGTACAACCACTGCCAGAAAAAATAGTGGCTGTAGCCGCAAAGAGCAGACCTATCCAGGTAACCGAACAGCCAGGGCCATCACTATCTATATCTCTTCATCATCCAAAAAAATCCAGCCAAGGAGACCTGTGGCAACGCTTACGCACAGGGTTAGAACTACAAGAGCATTACGATAATCCTGGCATTGAAAAACAAGTCGCCTGGTACAGCAACAGCCAGACTTATGTAGACCGTGTTATGCAACGTGGTCAGTTCTTTCTCTATCACATCATCACAAAACTGGAAGCTAATGATATGCCTCTGGAACTGGCGATGTTACCGGCTGTTGAAAGTGCCTTCGACCCACTAGCCTACTCACACAGCCATGCATCCGGACTCTGGCAGTTTATTCCAGGGACAGGGTCAAGGTTCGGTCTAAAACGCGACTGGTGGTACGATGGCCGACGTGATCCCATAGCGTCCACCGACGCGGCCATTCAATATTTAAAGTACCTGCACAACTATTTTGATGGCGACTGGTTACTGGCATTAGCAGCTTATAACTCGGGTGAAGGGAATGTAAAAAGAGCCATTGAACGCAATAAGCGTGATGGAAAACCAACTGATTTCTGGTCTCTGGGTTTACCACGGGAAACTCGAGCCTATGTTCCACAACTGCTCGCTATTTCTCGGATTGTTGCCAACCCCAAAAAGCATGGTATATCCCTACCTGACGTGGCAAACCAACCCTATTTCACCACCATTCAGCTGCACGAACAAATTGACCTATCAAGAGCGGCAAAAATGGCCGGCATTGAAGCCGACACACTCTATCAGCTTAATGCAGGCTATAGCCGCAGGGTTACACACCCTGAAAGCCCGCAATACATTTCATTGCCTATCGAAAAAACACAACGCTTCCGCATGGCTCTCGCAAGCACACCACGGAACGAATGGGCTCCGATCAAACAGTATGTGGTGAAATCAGGTGATACCCTGTCAGGCGTAGCCAGCGTACACCACATTCCAGAAAAACAGCTTCGGAGTCAGAATAAACTTAAAGGTGATTTTCTCCGAATCGGCCAGAAATTGAAAATCCCAGGGACTGGTTTTGACCTTCCTTCTGCGGGAAAGGTAGGTTTCTACACCGTTAAAAGTGGTGACTCTCTCTGGAGGATTGCACGAAACCAAAATGTTTCTATTCATGACATAGCCAAGTGGAATAGCCTAGATGTTAAATCCGCGCTTAAACTTGGAAAAACACTGAAAGTACATGTAAGTGGAGAAAGCGCTCCGGCCAGTGTAAGAAAACTCAAATATAAGGTACGTCGGGGTGACTCTTTGTATCGAATCGCCAGCAAGTTTGACCTGCAAATTAGCGATATTCTTGAATGGAATAAGCTGAACCAGAAAAACTATCTAAAACCTGGACAGCGTCTTACCTTATTTGTGGATGTACTCAAGATATAGAGGGGGGGGGGAATCTATAGATAATAACAACATATTTATTGTGGTTTTTATGATAACAGCTTACTAATCAATGTGTTGCTTCTTAATCTATTGTTTGTTGGTTGCATCGTAGGCTAGGTCACTCGCTTTATCCTGTGCAGTTTCCTGAGAAATTTCGTCACATTTATTTGGGTCGCCTCCACATAAATCGCAGCTATAGTCCACCTCACCCAACGCTGCCCCAACGCCGCCACAAGAACCTTTTAACGGTTTACGGCCCATAATCACACCAATGGCCATACCGGCCACAATCAGCAATAAAACAAGAAAAGCCAGTAATATTTCGAGCACTATCTACTCTCCTAAAAAATCTTGAGTGAACACCGTTGAAGCTCTCGATTTAAAACCATCGACCTCCTTTATCAAGAGGTAGGCTGCCAGGTTATTTTGTTCTGTAAACCTCAGGGCCTTCTCTGGGCCCATTACCATCATAGCAGTAGCCAAAGCATCGGCCTTGACGGCTGATTGAGAAACAACGGTGACGGAAGCCAGACCATGGTCGATTGGGTAGCCTGTCCTTGGGTCGATAGTATGAGAATAACGTTTCCCATTTTTCTCAAAATAGTTACGGTAATCTCCTGAGGTTGCTACAGCCATATCTTCTACTGAGATAGCTTGTTGTACATTACCTTGCTCTAACGAGGGCTTTTCGATGGCGATTTTCCAGCGTTGACCATTAGCCTTACGGCCACTCAAACGCAACTCCCCTCCTACTTCCACCAGATAATTAACAAGTCCACTGGATGCCAGCAGTTCTGCCACAGCATCAACAGCATAGCCTTTCGCAATAGCAGATAAATCCAACTGGATATCAGACTGACGAGTTGCCGTACCTGCCTGTTGATTCAACAAAAGATTATTCAACCCAACTGATAGTAAGTGATGAGTGATATCTTGAGCCTGGGGGATAACCTGGTCGGTATAATTTGGCCCAAAGCCCCAAAGGTTTACGAGTGGGCCTACTGTGGGGTCAAAAGCGCCATCACTTTGCTGATAGACCTGCATGGCAATAGTCATCACCTTCAACATATCCGGTGAGACTGAGACGGGCTGATTGATAGCTGACTGATTGAAGTTCATCAGCTCAGAGCTTTTTTGGTAGGTGCTAAAGGTTGCATCTAAGCCCTTGAGCCTGTCATCAATGTGATCAGCTAGGTTTTTCGCCACCACTGTTTCACCAGGCACAATTTTCACCAGGTAGGTGGTCCCCATCGTCGCACCATTGAATACCAACTGCTCTGGTTCTTTTGCGCAGCCCTGCAACCCAGCAAAAATGAGGAAACAGGTAACCAAAAACGAGGCCCTAGGCCTCGTTTTTGTTATTGCTTTTGTAGGCAAAACTTTCATTGGCCCCCTTTACATTAACCGCCAAAGTCATCGAGGAAGATATTATCTCTCTCAACACCTAGATCAACCAACATCTTGACCACCGCGGCATTCATCATGGGTGGCCCACACATGTAGTATTCACAATCTTCTGGTGCAGGGTGATCCTTCAGGTAGTTATCGTAAAGAACCTGGTGGATAAAGCCCTGCAACCCATCCCAGTTATCTTCTGGTTGAGGGTCTGAAAGAGCCAAGTGCCAGTCAAAGTTGTCATTTTTAGCGGCTAACTCGTCGTACTCTTCATTGTAGAAGCATTCGCGCATAGAGCGAGCGCCATACCAGAACGATATTTTACGACTACTCTTTAAACGACGTAGCTGATCAAGCAGATGCGACCGCATGGGAGCCATACCAGCACCACCACCGATGAACACCATTTCGTTATCGGTATCTTTGGCAAAGAATTCACCAAAGGGACCGTATACTTTTACCTTATCACCAGGCTTCAGGTTAAACGTCCACGAAGACATAATGCCCGGAGGAATACCGTGAGACCCAGGAGGCGGCGTAGCACAACGAATGTTGAATTTAACAACACCCCGCTCTTCTGGATAGTTGGCCATGGAATAAGCGCGAATTACATCCTCAGTCACAATAGATTCGTGAGCAAAGAAACCGAAACGTTCCCAGTCACCGCGATATTCTTCATCAATATCGAAATCACTGTATTTTATATGATGAGGGGGGCATTCCAGCTGTACATAACCACCCGCTTGAAATTCTACATTTTCGCCTTCCGGCAACTTCAATGTCAGCTCTTTAATAAAGGTCGCCACATTGGGGTTAGACTCAACCGTACACTCCCATTGCTTAACACCAAATACGTCTTCAGGTACTTCAACCTTCATATCCTGTTTGACAGGAGTCTGACAGGACAAACGCCAGCCTTCTTTGGCTTCCCGTTTAGTAAAGTGGGACTCTTCTGTCGGTAACATAGAGCCACCGCCTTCTACCACAACACACTTACATTGAGCACAGGTACCACCACCGCCACAAGCTGAGGGTAGAAACAAACCCGCATTCGAAAGGGTTTGCAATAACTTGTCACCCGCAGGCACAGTGATTGTTTTTTCGCCATTGATATCAATAGTGATATCGCCGGTACTCACCAATTTCGCTCGCGCAGCGAGGATAAATGCTACCAGCACTAATACAACCGCTGTGAACATTCCAACGCCGAGTATGATTTCCAGATTCATTATCTTTCTTCTCCCCGCCGATTACAGATCGATGCCGCCGAAGGACATAAAGCCCAACGACATCAGACCAACAGTAATAAAGGTGATACCCAAGCCTTGCAGACCGACAGGCACGTCGCTGTATTTCAACTTTTCTCTAATGCCAGCAAGGGCAACAATAGCCAGAGCCCAACCAACACCAGCTCCTAAACCATACACAGTGCTTTCTGCTAAATCGTAGTCACGCTCAACCATAAACAATGAAGCACCCAAAATGGCGCAGTTCACTGTAATCAATGGCAGGAATACACCCAGAGCGTTGTACAGCGCAGGAACAAACTTATCCAGGAACATCTCCATGATTTGGACAATAGCCGCAATCACACCAATGTAGCTGATTAGCCCCAGGAAACTGAGGTCTACATCTTCCATACCGTCAATGCCAGTCCAGGCCAGAGCGCCATCAGCAAGCAGGTACGTATAAAGCAAGCTGTTAGCAGGGACCGTAATGACCAGCACAACAATAACGGCAATCCCCAAACCAAGAGCGGCCTGAATTTTCTTGGAAATAGCTAAAAAGGTACACATGCCCAAGAAGAAAGACAGCGCCATATTTTCAATGAAAACAGAGCGAACAAAAAGACTCAGATAATGTTCCATCAAACGGCCTCCCCTTCAGATGAATTCGGCGAAATCTTGAAATCTGGAGCCTCTACTTGGTCTTTTTTCCAAGAGCGCAGCGCCCAAATTAACAGGCCAATCAGGAAAAATGCACTGGGTGGGAGTAGTAATAGACCGTTAGGTACATACCAACCACCGTTATTAACGACTGCGAAGATCTCAAACCCAAACAGTTTACCCGCACCGAACAATTCACGAATAAAGGCGAGAATCAACAAGATCACACTGTAACCCAACCCATTACCAATACCGTCGAGGAAGCTGGCTATGGGAGGATTTTTCATGGCATAGGCTTCTGCACGGCCCATAACAATACAGTTAGTGATGATCAGACCAACGAATACCGAAAGCTGCTTACTAATATCGTAAGCCACCGCCTTCAAAATCTGGTCTACCAATATCACTACCGAAGCAATAATGGTCATCTGCACAATAATTCGAATGCTACCCGGAATCTGTTTACGGATTATCGATATCAACATGCTTGAGAACGCTGTCACCAGTGTCAGAGCAATACACATAACAACAGACACTTTTAAGCTGGACGTAACAGCCAATGCCGAACAAATACCCAAAATTTGAAGGACAATTGGATTCTCATCAAAAACTGGTTTAAACAATACTTCTTTTATCTTTGTCGACATGATTAAGCCTCCCCTGCACCCAAGTTAGCTAGGAATGGAGCAAAACCATCTTCACCCATCCAGAACTTAATCAGATTATCTACACCCTTACTGGTCAGCGTTGCACCGGATAAACCATCGATCTGATGCACGGCCTCAGGACGACTGCTATCAACAGAACCCTTAATAACCGTCAAAGCCTGCTTGTTTTTAGCATCGTAGCTCTTCTTACCTATCCACTTGGCTTTCCAGGCGGGATTATCCACCTCACCACCCAGACCGGGTGTTTCGGCATGATCATAAAAACCAAGACCCGCTACTGTGTTTAGATCAGACTCAAGTGCGACAAAACCGTAAAGCGTTGACCACAGCCCATAGCCCTTAATCGGTAAGATGACTTTATCAAGACCAGAATCACCTTCCACCACATACACCAGCATGTATTTGGCACGACGACCAATCTTAGCTAGGTCAGCATCACCAAGATCATCAGACATTGCAGGATTCTTGCCTGCCTTGCGCTGGTCATAGGTAGCTACGTCAACCACATCAGTAAACTTGCCAGTGGCCATATCTACTGCGCGAGTCGAGATGCTAGAAAATTGCTCTTCTACACCGACGCCTTCTTGCAACATGCCGGCTGCGGCGAGAATGTTCGTTTTACGATCCAGATCTTTGTTAGCCTGTTGAGCCGGACGGAGCATAACCGCCGCAGTTGAAACAATAACTGAACAGACAATACAAAGTGCCAGCGCAACAATAATAGTTTTCGAAGTAGAGTCGTTACTAGCCACGTGCCACCCTCCGTTTAATATTGGCCTCAACCACAAAGTGATCGATCAGCGGTGCAAATAAGTTAGCAAACAAAATAGCCAACATCATGCCTTCAGGAAAAGCTGGATTAACCACACGAATTAACACCACCATCACACCAATTAAAGCACCATACCAAAGCTTGCCGGTATCGGTCATAGATGCAGATACAGGATCGGTTGCCATAAAGATCAGACCGAAGGCAAAGCTACCGATCACAAGGTGCCAATGCCAGGGCACATTAAACATGGGGTTGGTGTCAGAACCAATAAAGTTAAACAGTGTAGACAGAGCAATCATACCGATCATCACTCCGGCAATAATACGCCATGAGGCAATACGGTTAAGGAGTAACACTGCACCACCAATAAAGATAGCTAAGGTTGATGTCTCACCAATGGAACCCTGCATCTTACCCATAAAGGCATCCATCCACGTCAGCTGCTGCTGCAAAACCTCAACACCTTGAGTTGCCGCTACTGATAATGCCGTTGCACTAGTGTAGCCATCAACTGCAGTCCACACTGCATCACCGGACATTTCTGCCGGATAAGCAAAGAACAAGAATGCACGGCCAGTCAGTGCTGGATTAAGGAAGTTTTTACCGGTACCACCAAACACTTCTTTGCCAATCACAATACCAAAGGTGATACCCAGTGCCACTTGCCATAATGGCATGTCCGGTGGGCAAATCAGTGCAAACAAAATGGAGGTAACAAAGAAGCCTTCGTTAACTTCGTGGCCACGAATCATGGCGAACAAAACTTCCCAGAAACCACCGATAATAAAGGTGACCATATAAATCGGTACAAAGTAGACCGCACCGTACAACATGCAATCCCATATACTTGCTGGGTCATGACCGGCAAACATGGATATCAAAACACCATGCCAACCTTCAACGGCAGTCGCACCGGAGGCCGCCATAATAGTGTTAGCTTGGAAGCCAAGGTTATACATACCGTAGAACATGGCAGGGAAAGCCGCCAGCCAAACAGTAATCATCACACGCTTCAGGTCGACACCATCACGAATATGAGAACCATTTTTTGTCACGGTACCCGGAGAATAGAAGATAGTGTCTGCCGCTTCGAACAGGGCAAACCATTTCTCCCACTTGCCGTCTTTGTGGAAATGCGGCTCAATTTTATCAAGATAGTTACGTAAAATTTTCACTATCAGCCCTCCTTCTCAATACGGGACAAGTTATTCCGAAGGATCGGGCCATATTCGTACTTACCAACACAAACGTAGGTGCAAAGTGCCAGATCTTCTTCATCAAGCTCCAGACAACCCAGTTTCTGGGCCATTTCAGTATCACCCACCACTAATGCACGCAGCAATTGTGTTGGTAACACATCAAGCGGCATCACTTGCTCATAGTTACCCAGTGGCACCATAGCCCGTTCACTACCATTAGTATTCGTAGTAAAACTAATTTTCTTCTCTTTATTCAGGGCTGAAAGGTAAATGGGCATGGCAGAGTGACGATCGGTACCCAAGGACATGTAGCGGAAAAACTCACGCTGATGCCCTTCAAGAATAACGGTGACCTGAGTGTGGTAACGACCAAGATAAGAGAATGCGCCATCGCCTATATCACTAGATGAGGTTCGGCCAGAAAGTACCGAACCAGAAATGACTCTGTTCTCTCCCGTTGCTAGTTCACCCGCTGTCAATTCAATCAAGCTTGCACCGAGACGAGTACGAATTAAACGTGGCCTTTCAACCTGGGGCCCAGACAAGGAAATAACGCGGCGAGTATCGAGACTACCGGAGGTAAACAATACACCAATAGCCAGCACATCCTGATAACCAATCGACCAGACTGTCTTACGCTCGCTAACCGGATCGATGAAGTGGATATGAGTACCCACTAAACCAGCGGGGTGAGGACCGGAGAAGTTGTGGGACTGAACGCCTTCCACATCACCACCTACAACCTTTACATCACCGGCAATACAGAGATGAACAGGGCCGTCGGTAAGGCGTTTCAACACCTTTAGGCCATTGGCAAAATCTTCTTCACGTTCAGCTATCACCAGTGCAGGATCAACGGCCAACGGATTCGTATCCATGGCCGTCACAAAAATGGAACTGGGTACATCTGATGCAGGTGCCGGCACTTTCGAGTACGGACGAGTGCGGAGGGCTGTCCAGAGACCGGAGCTCACCAGATTACCTACAATGGCAGCTCGATCTAGTGTGGCTAACTCAGCAACGCTATACTGGGAGAAAATTTCCTGGTCATTGCCATCAACATCAATCACTACGGATTGAAGTACACGGCGCTCGCCGCGATTAATCGCTGAAACAATACCGGCAGCGGGCGCTGTATAGCGAACCCCCTCGGTTCTCTTATCAGAAAACAGTAACTGGCCCAGCTTGACTCTATCGCCCTCTTTGACTGCCATCGTTGGTTTCATGCCAACATAGTCAAAGCCGATAATGGCAACAGAATTCACGTCGGGCCCATCGTGAATGACTTGCTCGGGCGCACCCGAAACAGGTAAGTCCAATCCGCGACGGATCTTAATCATAGGTTGTGCCTACTGACGCAGTTGAATTGATTATTGCTCTTAACGAGCACCCCAAAAAAAGCATCGCAAAATATAACGGCGATGAAAATGTAACTTCTAACGCTTATTAACAGTGCCAAATGCTAAAATCGTCAGAATTTGAACCGGCGCGATTATAAAGGTCGAGGCCTTTTATTACCAGTACAGCTATTGTGGAAATTCACTACCGATTCAGCATTGCTTGATAAAGATCATCTTCTTATCAGCAAAGAGCCCCGGTTTATCGCGGCTCTCGCATTAGACATACTCAAGACCGTGGATACATTGGCCAAGACACACCAACCAGCTCTTCCAAACAGCGTACTACCTGACAACTATACCCAAACTCATTGTCATACCAACAGTACAAGACAACGCTGTCACCACTCACAATGGTTGCCTCGGAATCAAAAATACAAGCGTGTCGAGAACCAACAAAGTCAGTAGATACCGCCTCCGTGGATATCGTGTAATCAATCTGCTGCTGCAGCTTGGAGTGCAGCGCCATTTCTCTAATGTACTCATTCAGTTCGTCACGCGTTGTCTCTCGATTCAACTGTAAGTTAAGAATCGCCATAGACACATTAGGGGTCGGCACCCGAATGGCGTTACCCGTTAGCTTACCTTCCAACTCAGGCAACGCTTTGGCCACCGCTTTCGCTGCACCTGTTTCAGTCAGCACCATATTGAGAGCAGCGCTACGACCTCTTCGAGCCCCCTTGTGATAGTTATCAATCAGGTTCTGATCATTAGTATAGGAATGAACGCTTTCTACGTGCCCCTTATTGAGACCAAACTCATCATTGATGGCCTTCAATATTGGCACGATCGCATTAGTGGTACAGGAGGCTGCCGATATAATTTTTGAATCGGGCTTTATTTCGTGGTGATTAATACCGTAAACAATGTTGGGAATTTCTCCCTTTCCTGGCGCAGTAAGAATCACTTTACTGGCGCCCGCGCAGTTAAGGTGTTGCCCCAAGCCTGCCTCATCACGCCATACACCCGTGTTGTCCACGACAATGGCGTTGTTAATACCGTACTGTGTATAGTCGACCTCAGCCGGTGAATTGGCATAGATGACCTGAATGGGGTTACCGTTGCACACCAGAATATTTTCATCTTCAAGCACACGAATAGTGCCATCGAAGGCCCCATGCACAGAATCCCGCCTAAGCAAGCTGGCACGAGTGGCTAGATCATTAACACTACCACCCTTGCGAACCACAATGGCCCGCAATCTCAACATATCGCCGCTACCTGTTTTTTCAACAAGCAGGCGAGCTAGCAACCGACCAATACGACCAAAACCATATAGCACCACATCCTGTGGCTCTGGTAACGGCTTTCTAGTGACGCCTATATCATCACCCACTTCGTTTTGAAGAAACTCAGTGAGATTAGAACCATTGCCCGATTTCTGGTAGCTCACAGCGAGCTTACCCACATCAATATGCGCTGGCCCCAGATCCATTTCTGATAGAGCCTGAACCAAGGGAAAAGTCTCATATTCTGACAGTTCGTTATGCTCCATTTGACGAACAAAACGGTGCGCCTTCATCAGCTCGATTACAGAACGATTCACCATGTTCTTGCCGTACATATAGAGCGAAACATTATTCTCTCTATACAACCGGCCAATCAGTGGAATCATGGCTTCTGCCAGTGCTTCACGCTCTTTCCAATCAGCAAAAAAATCAGCGGGTACTGGGCGAGTCTCTTCTGTCACGTGATAAACCTCTTGGTTAGATGATGTTGTGCCGAGAGCACCGTCTTTCTTAGGGGAAAGTATTATCCGGTCTCTCAGTTTTGAGAGCAACAAAGACTGGTGAATAACCAATACTATTTGTAGTAATGATGGGGAAACGATTGCGTTTGATCAAAAGGTGAGCAGATAACTATTGTTAATCATCGTCCGCTACAGATGATCTAGAGGGGGAAAAAGGCCACCGATGCCACATTCAACGTAACGGTTCTTATCACCCGCTGATTGTGCCCCGACACAATGATTGCCAGCATGTCCTGCAGCGAGATCAATTTGCCGAACAACCGCGCATAGCTAAGGTTATGCCTCTCGTCGTTGCGACTATTGGTTAATACCAACGGGACTTTTTGTTCATCCAGATAGGTATTAATGCGCCAAAGGGCTATTTCCAGGTTACGGGCGCTTAGGTAGAGCTGCTGTTCGCTCAGTTCACTAAACATAAAAAACTCTGATTTATAACCATATGCTTGTCGCAGCATATCAGTCAGCCCAACCATAAGAGCAAACACCCGATCACCGCCAAACTTTCTATCCAGAGCCAACTCAATAGCATCAACACCCGTAACCGACAACTCTGAAAATTGCAGTTTTCCTGGCTTACCAAAAATTTGCTGGACCCGCCCATCTATACTTCGGATCCCTCCCCCATCGCCCCCTAGCTGAAGAAACCGGGGGTTTCTCTTATAAATTTTTACTGTCAGCTCCTTCAGAATACGCTCTACTTCCTGATAATGAGCATCAGCCACCACATCAATATCCGTCTTTGCTAGGTTCTCAATGCGGAATTTATTCGCTCCACAGCCCGCCAACATGACTAACATACTCAATAGTATTATCGGTAAACGTATACTCACTACAAATCCCACAGATTCATATCAATCTCCTGAAGCCGCCGCTAAAATAGCACACCTCACTACTGCAGCCACATAAGAACCAAGCCCAATATGTCACTTTTGCCACTTCCAGCCGCCAATATACCGGGCGACAAACGCCTTTGGCAGGGTGTCCACGGATCTGGCTCCGCTTTGGCTATCGCCGAGGCTTGCCAGCAACACCGAGGGTTAACAGTAGTCATCACCGATTCAGCCAGAAATGCCTCTCAACTAGAGTCGGAGCTGCAGTTTTTTCTCGGGGGGCAAGTACCCGTCTTTCACTTCCCCGACTGGGAGACGTTACCCTACGACCTATTTTCACCACATCAAGATATTATTTCGGAGCGGCTTCGCACCCTCTTCCGTCTACCCCAAATCGACTACGGCATCGTTGTGGTCCCTGTCACCACATTGATGCACCGATTGCCACCAGTTGAGTTTGTCAGCCAACGTGCTTTTGAGTATCACACGGGTGATCAATTAGATTTAAATGATCTTCGAACAAAGCTTGAACACAGTGGCTATCGCTATGCCGATACTGTGATCGAACACGGAGAGTTTACCGTGCGTGGCTCGCTAGTCGATATCTATCCGATGGGCGCCAAACTGCCTTTTCGAATCGACCTGTTTGACAACGAAATTGAAACCTTGCGAACCTTTGATCCGGACACTCAACGTACGCTGACACAAACTGACCACATCTGTGTACTGCCAGCGAGGGAAGTTCCGCTAGATACGTCTGCTATCCGCCGATTTAAAAACAACTGGCTTACTCATTTCGACGTGGATCATCGCCGTTGCCCGGTTTACCAGGATGTCAGCGAGGGAATAACCTCTCAGGGTATAGAATATTTTTTACCACTGTTTTTCGAAAAGTGTTCCACCCTCTTCGACTATTTACCCGATAATTGCCTGGTCTTTTCTGAAGGTGCCATCGACCAGGCCGCAGAAAAATTCTGGAGGGAGTTGAGTGAACGATACCAGGAATACAACATCGATCCCACGAGACCACTATTAGCGCCCAATGAGGTTTTTCTTCCCGTCAGTGAGTTATTCTCACACCTCAAACATTATCCCCGCACTCAGTTAATCGAAAACAATGACATAAAGAGCAGTGCTAGTAGCGGCACCAAGAACACCTTGTCATTGGCCATTCAGTCACCTCAGAATGTCGCCGTCATTCCCAAGGAGGACAACCCGCTCAAGCAGCTTGAACACTACTTACTCGCCACCAATCAGCGAGTACTCTTTTGTGCTGAATCTGCTGGGCGCCGTGAAACACTCCTAGAACTGCTAGCTCGAATTGATATCCATCCCATTGAGATAGCCGGCTGGTCAGAGTTTGTCGACAGTGCTCATCAACTCGCCATTACCGTTTACCCTCTCGCTCGCGGCTTATCCCTTGATACACCAGCCATCTGCCTGATCAGTGAGTCAGAGCTATTTGGCCAGCAGGTCATGCAGCGTCGTCGTCGCAGTAAACAGCGAGAAGACGCCGACCAAGTGATAAAAAATCTCACCGAGCTGAGAGTCGGTGCTCCCGTGGTTCATATAGACCATGGTGTAGGGCGATATCGCGGCCTGCAAACAATTACGACCAATGGGGAACCTCAGGAATTTCTAACACTGGAATACGCCGGTGAAGCAAAACTCTATGTGCCAGTAGCGTCTCTTCACCTGATTAGCCGTTACAGTGGCAGCGAAGAAGACCTGGCTCCACTTCATAGGCTTGGAACTGAACAATGGCAAAAAGCCAAAGACAAGGCTCTCAAACAGATCCGAGATACCGCCACCGAACTTCTGGATATCTACGCTACCCGCGCAGCTAGGAAAGGGTTTGCCTGTAGTGACCCAGAAGAAGATTACCGAACCTTCTGTGCCGACTTTCCCTTTGAGGAAACGCCGGATCAACTGGACACTATCGAAGCGACAAAACGAGACATGCTGTCTGAGCAGCCCATGGATCGATTGGTCTGTGGTGACGTTGGCTTTGGCAAAACCGAGGTTGCTATGCGCGCTGCCTTTATTGCTATCTCCAGTGGAAAGCAGGTGGTTATGTTAGTGCCCACGACCTTGCTGGCACACCAACATCTGGGGAATTTCCGAGACCGTTTTGCAAATTGGCCAGTGACGGTAGAGGAGCTATCTCGCTTCCGTACTGCAAAAGAACAGGAAGAAGTGCTAGCCAACGCGGCGAGCGGCAAAGTGGATATATTAATCGGCACACACAAACTGCTGCACACGGACATTGATTACAGCAATCTTGGGCTACTAATAATTGACGAGGAGCACCGTTTCGGTGTCCGTCAAAAAGAAAAAGTTAAAGCCCTACGTGCTGAAGTGGATATTCTTACGCTTACCGCCACACCAATTCCTCGCACCCTGAACCTGTCTATGTCCGGTGTCCGTGATTTGTCGATTATTGCCACCCCGCCAGCCAAAAGACTATCGGTCAAAACATTTGTTCGCCAGAGTGATCTAAGGGTGACCCGAGAGGCTATTCTTCGAGAAATTCTTCGCGGAGGACAGGTGTTTTACCTCCACAACGAGGTGAAGAGCATTGATAGAACCGCACGCGAATTACAAGAACTGGTACCTGAAGCACGTATTGAAGTGGCCCATGGCCAGATGCGGGAGCGACAGCTGGAAAAGGTCATGTCGGACTTCTATCACCAACATTTTAATATTCTGGTCTGCACCACGATTATTGAAACCGGCATCGACATACCCAGCGCCAACACTATTATCATTGACCGAGCCGACAAGTTTGGTCTCGCTCAATTACACCAGTTGCGGGGCCGTGTGGGCCGTTCACACCATCAAGCCTATGCCTATCTATTGACACCTGAGCCCAAGTCGATGACCACCGATGCAACGAAACGGCTAGAGGCTATTAGCCGTGCCGATCAACTGGGTTCCGGATTTACTCTGGCCACCCACGACCTGGAAATTCGTGGTGCAGGTGAGCTACTGGGCGAGGGCCAAAGCGGTCACATCCAATCCATTGGTTTTACCCTCTATATGGAACTGCTCGAGCGTGCCGTGGAGGCTATCCGAGCAGGTAAGTCCATTGAGCTGGATATCCCTCTATCAGAGGAAATTGAGATCAAGTTGAATATTCCAGCATTGATACCCGAAGACTATTTACCCGATGTGCATATGCGACTCATGATGTACAAGCGCATTGCCAATGCCAATTCCGAGGCAGACCTGAGAGAACTTCAGGTGGAGATGATCGACCGTTTTGGTCTGCTACCGGACCATTTAAAGAACCTTTACCGAGTGACAGAACTCAAACTACAAGCTAAGCAGATGGGTATTAGCAAAGTAGAAGCTGGACCAATGGGTGGACGTATCGACTTTGGCAGTGATACCGTTGTGGAGCCACTAACTATTGTGCAATTAGTACAGCAACAACCCGATATCTATCGGCTACATGGGGCGACCACCCTAAAATTTACGGCATCAATGGACACCGCAGAGCAGCGATTGGAGCAAGTTCAGACATTTTTGAGCCAGTTGATACCAACAGGAAATATTAATTAATGAGCCCACTGAGTAACGCTATTGCTACCCTCACATTTATCTCAATGCCAATCATGGCAGAGGTAATGCAGACGGAGAAGGATAATTGGTATCAAGTTGAAGTGATTGTATTCAGTCAGCAGGATCTGTACAGAGAGGAAAAGCACCGCACCGATCACCAGCTCAGCTACCCGGAAAATGTAGTGAATTTAATAAATCCTTCATTAGCGGGAGAAATACAAAAACCCTATACAGCTCTTCCTCCAAGCGCGTTTCAACTTGCTCCAGATCAAACCAGATTAAAGCGTGCTCCAGGCTACAGAGTGCTGTATCACACAGCCTGGCGTCAACCAGGGCTGGGCCCCGAACAAAGCCCTTGGGTTCTTCTTCAAAGCGGCGATAGCTACGGCAGCCATCATGAATTGGAGGGCAGTATTCGCTTGGTAAAAAATCGTTACCTGCACATTCAGGCCAACCTATGGAAAGCCACCTTTATACAGTCAATGCCTCCATTAATGATGGCAACGGTCCAAACTGAAGGGCTAGAAGTGGCTGGAACTAAAACCCAATCACCTGAAATAACACCATCAGTTTTACCCGCGCTACCCAGTCACCCTCAATCAATAATGCCTGATGAGATCAATCAGCTACCCTTGAGTAAATCTAACTATCAGGTAACTGACATCATCGCCTTGGAGCAGTCCACACGCGTTAAAAGAGATGAAACCACCTATTTGGACCACCCCGAGATGGGTGTGCTCGTGCTGGTGAGTAAATATGAGAAAGAAAACACTGACACTATCACCCAAGACACGGGACTTTAAAAAACGAGGCGCTAAGAGACAACGTAGGACCAAAATTTTACAATATTTGTTGCTTACAACTTAACGCCCACGTTGACCCAGAAGCCGGCTTAGTAGTACCTCAGCCCATGTTATTTGCTACTGCGACCAGTAGACGACGAATATCAGCCATACGCTCATCAATAATTTGTTGGATCTGCTCCATGGAAATTTCGCTGTCGCATAGACCGGCAGCCATATTGACCACCAGTGCCAAGCTGGCGTAGGGAATATTGAGTTCACGAGCCAGTGCCGCCTCAGGCATTCCGGTCATACCCACAATGTCACAGCCATCTCTCTCCATCCGTGCAATTTCAGCCGCAGTTTCAAGTCGAGGCCCCTGAGTAGCCCCATAAACACCACCAGCATGTACCGGCAACGACAGACTTATAGCTTGGTGTAACAATGCGTCCTTTAATGAATTGTCGTAGGGGTTGGTAAAATCAACATGCTCTAATGGCGCATCAGAACCATCTGAATAGGTATGTTCCCTCCCCCAGGTGTAATCGATAATTTGATCCGGTATCACCACGTCTCCAGGGCACATTTCCATATTAATGCCACCCACCACATTAACGGCATAGATGGCTGACACTTGCTGATCTCTCAGGGCTGCTATGTTGGCGCGATAGTTCACTTTATGCGGAGGAATACGGTGCTCTTCACCATGTCGGGCAATAAAGACCACCTCAGTTTTCTCAAAAGCACTGGGTGTGTCTGCGGTATGAAATGTACCAACAATCAATGGTGATGAGGGTTCACCCCATACCGTGGTGGGCGTTAACCGCTGCTGAACATGTAGTTCATTAAAATCTGTTAGACCACTGCCACCAATAATACCTATCTTCATTCAACGCCCTCACACTCCAACTTACCCATATCTTTTACTTCGGCTAACTGGACTTTCCCGGGTAGATGTACCGTGGATGTGGGAAAGGCGATTTCCGCACCATGACGGGCAATCACTTCACTAACTTTCAATAAAACATCCTGTTTAATTTCATGATATTTCACCCATTGGATGGTTTTTGTAAATGTATAAATAAAGAAATCCAATGAAGATGCCGAAAAAGTATTGAAGTTAACAATCAGCGTCTGACTCTGATCTATCTCAGAATGTTCGCGCAACATCTGCTTCACATCCTCGACAATCACTTCCATTTTATCAACATCTTCGTAACGAATACCGATGGTTTCGTAGATACGACGGTTCGACATACGCGAAGGGTTTTCCACTGAAATACTATTAAAAATAGCGTTCGGAATGTACAGCGGCCGCTTGTCAAAGGTACGAATACGCGTGAGACGCCAGCCAACGTCTTCCACAGTACCTTCAATTTCTTGATCAGGAGAGCGTACCCAGTCACCCACCTTGAAAGGTTGATCCAAGTAAAGCATCAAGCCACCAAAAAAATTAGCCAGCAAGTCCTTCGCAGCGAAGCCCACTGCCAAGCCGCCAATACCACCAAAGGCCAGCAACCCGGAAATACTATAGCCAAATACCTGCATGGCAATGAGAATGGCAGTGATGATCACTGAGGCCCGCAGTAACTTACCGATGGCTCTAACGGTCGTCTCATCCATCGGCTCGGCCATATAATCCGGATGAATCAGGTTCCGCTCAGCTCGTTTAATCAGATTTAGCAGGAACAAAGCACAGAGGAATATCACTGCAACCCGATTGACCGGGCCAATGAAGTCATACAGTTCTGATTCAGCGACCCTAGCGGCCACAGCAGCGGCCATATTGGTTCCGAGAATCCAGATGGCCCAAACTGCGGGGCGACGACAAGCTTCGATCAGCGCATCATCCCAAACCGTACTGGTACGGGCCGCATGCTTTTCGAGAAAATTAATCACCTTGTTAACCAAATAGCCAAGCATTAGCGCGACAAAGACAATCAAAAAAACTTCGACCATCCACAGGCGCTGTTCGTCGATTAGTTTACCTAGCCAGTTTTCCAATAGTTGCATAGGGACCTGTTCCTTTTGCGTTGTTTATAGACAAGATGTTTGTAGAGTCGATAATGCTGCGGTAGTAGACTGCCACCGTTCACTGTTGACCAAGTCCTCCCAGTTCAACGACTGACTGGCAGACATTCTCGATAGTCGGGAAGACGGTTCAACCCCACTGAGCTCGAGGTAATCCAATACCTCCCGCGCACCCTGGCGATTGTTACACACCAGCACCATATCACAGCCCGCCTGGAGGGCACAGCGAGCCTTATCGGCATAACTGCCCGCCACATCCGCACCCTTCATGGAGAGATCATCACTGAAAATCACCCCATCAAACTGCAGTTCATTACGCAGTATTGTCTGTAGCCAAAAGCGTGAAAAACCCACGGCATCCGAGTCGATGGAGGGAAAGATAATATGAGCTGGCATAACTGCATCCATCTCACTTGATAGATGAATAAAAGGGAGTAAATCCCGACTTCGTAGTGCTTCAAGGGAACGATTGTCATAGGGTGTTTCAAGATGGCTATCCGCCCTTACACCACCGTGGCCAGGGAAGTGCTTACCTGTCGCCGCCATGCCAGCCTCGTGCATACCCTTGATAAAGGCCCTAGCGGCATGGATAGCCTGCTCGGGAGTATCGGAGAACGAACGATCGGCAATGACCTCACATTGTGTCCGATCCACATCCAACACCGGAGCGAAGCTAAAATCTATACCGCAGGCCAGCAGCTCTGAAGCCATCAGCCAGCCTGTATCCTGAAGAAGCGCCTCAGCATCTGCCTCCCCCTCACACAAGCGATCTCCTAGGAGTTGCATCGGCGGCAAACGACTAAAACCCTCACGAAAACGTTGTACTCGTCCACCCTCCTGATCCACACAAAGCAACAACTGGGGACGAAGGACACGAATTTCACCCACCAGACCCATAATTTGCTCACGGTTCTCAAAATTACGAGCAAAAAAAATCACGCCACCCACCCAGGGGTTCTGAATGAGTGCCACTTCATCTGTTGTCAGCGTCAACCCATCCAGGTCAAGCATCAGTGGTCCTAGCGTCATGACATCAAATCTCATTAGGTTGGAGGCGCAACATAAGAAGGCATAGAAGGCTTGTCAACTATTAACCAAAATTAGACTAGTTTAGCATTTACAATACTGCCTTTTATGTCATCTGGTACTTAACCTCTAACATCCAGAGCCACCACGAAAAAAATAAAATCAATGGGATAAAGATAGTTAGCATCAATACTTCACACTTCTTCTAATCTACGCACATTATATAAGCAGCCGCCCCGTGTATTCACCAACCTAACAGCCCTACTGATTAAAGTGCGCCACCCAAAGATTGGTGCTAACTTGGTCAAATAGACAATGTGGAGGGAATGATTATGGCTTCACAAGTACCTACCATCGGTGCCTGGTATCAGGATGCATCCAACGACCAACTCTTTGAGGTGGTAGCCATCGACGAACAGGCTGGTGCCGCTGAAATTCAATACTTAGATGGAGACGTCGGCGAACTGGATTTTGATACTTGGCAGCAGATGCTTCTACTTTCTGCCAAACCCCCAGAAGACTGGAGGGCTTCCTACGAACTAAGCAACGAAGACAGCTTAATGGCAGATGATGTCTATGTACCAGAGAACTGGGACGATCCACTCTCAGTGTTGGACTCTGACACTATTTACGGCTTGGATGATTTCTAAGCTAAGTATTTTAACTGACAGCGCTCAACACTACTCGACTATCTCTTGAGCCTGCAGCATTCGCGCGTGTTGTAGAATAATTTTTGCCGCCGATTCAGCATCATCAACAACACTAAACAAATGTAATTCTCTTTCTTCAATACAGCCATTGGCCAGCATGGTTTTACGCATCCAGTCAATCAGTCCCTGCCAGTACTCAACGCCCAATAAAATAATAGGAAATGGCCTCACTTTACCCGTTTGAACCAACGTCAAGGCCTCAAACAGCTCATCCATAGTGCCATAGCCTCCAGGGAAAATAACAAACCCCACTGCATGCCTCACAAACATAAACTTGCGAACAAAAAAGTAGCGAAATTCAAGGGACGTGTCCTGGTAGGGATTAGGCTCTTGTTCAGAAGATAATGAAATATTCAACCCTACAGAGGCTGTTGAACTGGCGTAGCACCCTTTATTTGCACCTTCCATAACACCCGGGCCACCACCGGTAATCACCGGAACCCCTGCTTCCCCCAAAATGGAGCCTAGTCGCTGAGCTTCTTCATAGAATTCAGAGCCCGCTTTAAACCGAGCGCCCCCAAAAACCGTCACCGCTCCACCTAGCTTAGCGAGAGTCTCTATACCATCTACCAGCTCTGACTGAATACGTAATACCCGCCATGCCTCAGGAATTTTAGCTTCGTCCATACTACCCCCTTACTTACTGCTATTTTTCTGCCTACGAGCTTACCCTAACACCCATCACCGTATCACTATCAAAGGCCCCGTGGTTATATCTCAAGCCCCACCAACGGCACGTTCAACTCTTATAAAACTACCTAAGTACAGCCACCTAAGTATAGTCCTTTACGTACACCCACTTTAAAAAACCTTTGGCAAACACCCAACTTAGCCATATACTGGTTTTTAATACAGGCTATATTTATTTACAGGTAATTTATCAGCTGTCATTACAGACCATTATTTTTTAACTCCTGTCGACAGCAGCTCATACAAAATAGCTTCCATTTGATTTAACGGGGTACATGATGGTCACAACAACGCTTACCGCTAGGCAGCAACAAATTCTCGATCTGATCAAACAGCATATTAGTGAAACTGGCTACCCCCCTACCCGCGCTGAAATTGCTAATGAACTCGGATTTAAATCCCCCAACGCGGCTGAAGAACACCTGAGAGCGTTAGCTCGAAAGGGTGTAATCGAAATGATTTCAGGGACATCCCGTGGTATCCGGCTCCTTGAAGAGGAACATAAGGGTCTACCTCTAGTTGGCCGAGTTGCTGCCGGTGACCCCATTCTCGCGGTAGAAAATATCGAAGATTACCTGGAGGTCGCCGCTAATATGTTCTACCCCCAGGCTGACTATCTGCTACGAGTTCATGGCATGAGCATGAAAAATGTGGGCATTATGGATGGCGACCTACTGGCAGTGCATAAAGCAGAAACGGCAGAGAATGGTCAGATTGTAGTTGCACGTATAGAGGATGAAGTCACCGTTAAGCGACTCAAAAAAACCCGCAAGCGCCATGAAATTATGCTGTTACCAGAAAATGACGAACTCGAACCTATCTTGGTAGATCTTCGTGAACAAGACTTCGCGATTGAAGGCCTTGGTGTAGGCGTGATTCGGACCCAAACGATATAGCAGAAAATGGTATAACGACAAGTGATCAAAAGATGGTAGGCCCCTTACACTCAAATGGAGGGCTATACCAAATTTAGTGCAGTATACGGGGGCTGCTGCCCACTTCCAGGCTATCCTCTTCCATCTGCATACTATCTGAACCTAGCTGTTCGAATAACTCAACTCCCGCATCAATCATCACTTTAGCCATGTCCATTTTGGCATCCAGTAAAAATTCTTGAACCTCCTCGGAGAAGCTAATACTAATTAATGGCTCGTCTTTTTCGTTCGCACGTTGGAGTGCAATATCACCATTGGGCAATACGACGATTTCGAGAAGAGAAACGGACATTCAGGATTCCAGTTGAAAATATAAAAGTAGATACGTTGCGATTGTAACAGGCCCGCACAGCCTTATTAACCCGAAATATTCAAAAAACAGTATCTAGCATTCAATCATCAATGATCGATGGCGATCGACCATCTCTTGAAAGTTTTCATACCAGATTATTAGCTGATCATACCCAAGAGAAATACAATCAACCTGTTGATCAACTTGCATCACTGCAATGGGGCTAGACTCAATAATTGTAGCTTCCTGCTGAGGCAGCTCTAACGACTGCTGATATACAGACAACAACTGATAAAGCCAGCTATCGGGATTGGCCTCCAAGTTAGCTATTTCCTGTGCTTCCCCTGGGTGTTTGTTGATACTCGCAAGACAAGAGGACAAGTGCTCTATAACAGAAATCGACTCCGGCGACTTGAACTGGTAGGTAGTGGCAATTTCTCGTAAATAATGTCGGTAGGCACAGATCAGTTGATGTAGTACCGACTGGCACAGGGCCTCTTTCAACTGAGCGGTGCAGTTATGTTCAGGCTGAATCTGCCCTAACAGCAACTTGCTGAAATACAGCTTTTGATTAACTGCCGAGAGATACGCGTTCACAACTGACCCGTGTTATTTCTTTGCACCCTTGCGGCCATCCGTTTCACGCCAAGTACCATTGTCGTAAAATGCTTTCCAGCCAGAGGGCTTACCGTCTATTTCTGATTGAACATACTGTTCTTTCGTTTTTCGACTAAACCGCACCACTGTTTTCACACCATCGGGATCTTCAACGGGCGCCTCGAACAAAAAACTGTATTTAGGATCAATTTCATCTTTATGTGACAGTAATTCACAAACCAACGGGGCTCGTATTTCACGGTTTTTAGGGAATTGACTCGCCGCCAGGAACAATCCAGACGCACCATCGCGCAAAATATAGTGATCCTCTACTTTCATACATGCCAGTTCGGGCATCGGTACCGGATCCATCTTGGGTGGTGCCGCTTCCCCACTCCGCAACAGTTTGCGTGTGTTCTTACATGCCTCACTGGTACAACCAAAATACTTACCAAATCGACCGGACTTCAGCTGCATATCGTTGCCGCACTTATCACACTCAATAAGTGGCCCTTCATATCCCTTGAGCTTAAAACTACCCTCTTCAACCTCAAAGCCTTCACAGTCAGGGTTATTACCACAGATATGCAGTTTGCGAGTTTCATCAATCAGATAGCTGTCCATCGCCGTAGTACAAATTTTGCAACGATGCTTGTGCAACAACTGCTTAGATTCCGCCTCGTCATCTTCCTCAACATTCACCGCTTCATCACCAGAGGTGAGATTCAGCGTGCCCTTACAACGCTCTTTCGGTGGAAGGCTATAACCAGAGCAACCCAGGAATACGCCTGTAGAACCACTGCGAATCGTCATCGGACGGCCGCACTGGGGACAGGAAATATCAGTTTGTGATGGCTCATTTGGACGCATCCCGCCCTCAGCGGCTTCAGCCTTGGCCAGTTTCGCTGAAAAATCGGCATAAAAGCGGTCTAGCACCACTTTCCAATCCAACTCTCCCTGAGCGATCTCATCCAAATATTCTTCCATGGTGGCGGTAAAACCGTAATCCATCAGATCAGAAAAATTCTCCGTCAAGCGGCTCGTCACAATATCGCCGATTTTTTCGGCGTAAAAACGTTTATTTTCAACCCGGACATAGCCTCTATCCTGAATGGTCGAAATAATAGAGGCATAGGTTGATGGGCGACCAATACCACGTTTTTCCAGCTCTTTTACCAATGCCGCTTCCGAAAAACGAGCCGGTGGTTTAGTGAAATGCTGTAGCGGAATTAGCAGGTTCATACTCATCCTGTCGCCCACACTCATCTCGGGCAGCTCCACATCATCATTTTTCTTGGCCAGAGCAGGTAACACCTTCAAATAGCCATCAAATCGAGTCACTCGTCCCTTGGCGCGCAGCTCAAAGTCAGCCGCTGTCACCGTCACAGTAGTACTGGTAAATTGTGCAGGGGTCATCTGACAGGCTACAAATTGTTGCCAGATCAACCGATAGAGTTTTTTAGCATCTTCTTCCATGCCCACCAGGTCACTGGGGACAATATCAATATTTGATGGGCGAATAGCTTCGTGCGCTTCTTGAGCTCCAGATTTACTGCTGTAGACATTCGGCGTTTCCGGCAAATAAGCATCGCCGTAACGAGCCTGGATAAAGTCTCGACAAACAGCCACCGCATCGGCGCTAAGGCTCGTAGAGTCTGTTCGCATATAGGTGATATAACCCGCTTCATAGAGCCGCTGGGCCGATATCATGGTTTTCTTTACGCCATAACCCAGACGGGTACTTGCAGCCTGCTGCAAGGTGGAGGTGATAAACGGCGCTGATGGCTTGCTACCTGTGGGTTTATCCTCACGATTACTGACCTGATAGTCTACATTTCTCAGTGCATCAACAGCCGCATCAGTCTGCGCCTTGTTTTTGGGGAGAAAGTTTTCGCCAGCCAGTTTTTTGACCTCAAAACGGATTCTATCTTCAACATCTGTTTCTAAATCAGCGTGAAGCGTCCAGTATTCATCGGGGTCAAATGCCCTGATTTCCCGCTCCCGCTCAACAATCAACTTAACGGCTACAGACTGTACACGCCCGGCTGACAAGCCTCGTGCTACCTTACTCCAAAGTAGCGGTGACACCATAAAACCCACCACCCGGTCGAGAAAGCGCCGAGCTTGCTGTGCATTAACACGGTTATCATCGAGTTCCGTTGGTTGAGAAAATGCTTCCTTGATGGCCTTTTTAGTAATCTCGTTAAACACCACCCGTTTGTAGCGACCGTGATCGCCACCAATCGTTTCTCTCAGATGCCAGGCAATGGCCTCGCCCTCGCGATCCAAATCCGTCGCGAGGTATATTTCATCGGCATCTTTAGCCAATTTTTTTAGTTCGGTAACGACTTTTTCCTTACCGGGCAAAATTTCGTAGCGGGCTTTCCAACCATCTTCAGGATCCACGCCCATACGATTAACCAACTGCGTCTTGGCCTTTTTCGCTTGGTGTATAACCTTGTCTTCGGCTGACAGTTTTCGAGTAATCGCAGCTGCTTTTGCGCGCTCTTTAGTATCCACAGTTTTACCACCGCCACCGGTTGGTAAGTCGCGAATATGGCCGACACTGGACTTAACAATAAAGTCATCGCCCAAGTACTTGTTGATCGTCTTAGCCTTGGCTGGTGACTCTACAATAACGAGTGATTTACCCATGAAACTATCATTTACTCTGTGATTTGATCGGTTAAAGAAGGGTTGACCTGTGATGAAACCCTACCAGAGGAGGCGAATATACATGCGCCTCCGGTGGGTCGGTCAAGGAATTTCTTAATATTATTTGTAATTAAGCGCGCTACGTTTGCAATAGAGGCTGTAGGAATTGTAATAAAAAAGTCACTACAACTCAGTTCCGTATCACACCTTTCAATATCAACAACTGATGGCTGATCAGTTCAATTTCTTCCAAATCGCCCCGCTCTTGCCAATAGATTCGAACACCGTCGGAACAGGCTTCCAAAGCCGCCACATTCTTCGGCAGCGCCTCCAATACAACACCAATGGTACTGATCAGTCTATCGTTCGACTCCCTACCCCGCCACTGCCACTCCGGCCAAGGGGAGGGATCGCCACGGTGTGTTTCTTTAATCAGCAGCCACTTTTCCATACGAGGCTCACTCGACGGATAAGAGCCGGGGTTCCAGGGTAACAAATACGTTACGTATTCCAGCCGGCCTTCTCCCTCCCTCGCATCGGCGGGCTTGCTCAACTTGACTCTCAAGCCCTTTGCCGCAGCATGCTGGCGCATTGCCGTTATAAGCTTCTGGCGCGGTGATTGTCGGAACCACATGAGTGGTGACAGAATAACTGCCAACACAAAGGCTATTGATAAATAGGTCATTGTTTGCTACAACTTTGTCTGCTACAACTTCATAAGGAATAGTTAAACATCAACTCCGACACTGGAAGCAATGCTATGTCTGCCTACAAACATATACTCGTTGGACTCGATCTATCGGAAGAATCACAGCAAGTGGTTGAGCGAGTCAAGTCTCTCTATACTGGCAGCAACCAGAAACTCAGTCTGATTCATGTTCAGGAACCGCTCTCTTTCGCCTATGGCGGCGATATCCCGATGGACCTCACCGATGTTCAAAACCAACTCGAAGATCGAGCTAAGGGCCGCTTAGGGGTCATTGGCAAGGAATTAAGCATCGCCACTGAGGATCAACATGTCATCATAGGCCAGCCCGCCCATGAAATGCATCGTTTTGCTACTGAAAATAATGTTGACCTAGTGGTTGTGGGCAGCCATGGCCGCCACGGCTTAAGTCTGATATTTGGCTCTACCGCCACGGGGGTACTGCATGGTTCCCACTGCGATGTGCTAGCAGTGCGGATTTAAAACTACGCTCACTCTCCACTGTTTTATCTATTACTATCTGGCTATCATAGACAGGGCACATAACGCTCCGTCTTAACAGGCGCTATCTCTAAATAGGAACTCACGCATACCACCATGGATCGATGCACTGGGCTGATAGCCCGCGACCTTCAATTACCAGCCCTATTGCTACTCCTTTTATTAGCACTGCTCCTATTGGCACTACCCAACTTGTCCTTTGCCAGCCCCTCATTGGATGAACAGCGTGTACTTTATAAAGAAGCTAAATTCGCACTCGAGAAAGGAGATATAAGTAAATACAAGAGCGTAGTTTCTCTCATCGGCAATTACCCTCTCCGGCCTTATTTGGAATACCTTGAGCTATCCAACAGACTAAAACACATCCCCACGAAGGACGTGCAGAAATTTTTGTCAAAGTACGGTGACACATCAATCGCGGGCAGACTACGTTACCGCTGGCTTGAGACACTTCGCACCCAAGATTATTGGCACGACTTTAAAACTGACTATCGACCCAATACCGCTACCACAGCGCAGCAATGCTATTACCAGTTAGGTCGTATCCACAGTGGAAAGATAAGTAAAGAGATCAACGCTGCCACTACGGAAGGGCTTAAGCTCTGGACGGTGGGCAAATCTCAGCCTAAAGGTTGTGACAAGCTCTTTGACCTCCTGAACAAACAGGGGAAAATCACCGAACCTATTGCCTGGCAACGTTACACCAGCGCCGTGCTTAACCATAATTACCAGCTTGCTCACTATCTAGAACGATTTTTCACCTCTACCCGGTATCAGTCACTGGCAAAAAAATTCTACGATGTTGACCGCAATCACCGAGTGGTGGGCGACTATCAGTTTTTCAGTCAAGACTCGCTGAAACGTAATACCGAAGAAGTCTATGCCGTAATCACTCATGGACTTAGCCACCTAGCAAGAGTGGATGCAACCGTGGCGCTAAAACATTGGAGTCGCTACCGGCAGATCCACTCATTTACGCCCACTCAAAAGAACCGAATTATCACGGAATTGGTTAAAGGCCTCTACGACCAAGACCATGTCACCTCTGCCGACAACTATTTGATAGACAACCAAGAGTACGTGGATGTAAGCCTGCTGGAATGGCGCACGCGAGAAGCATTACGCAAAGCAAACTGGCGGGATGTATTACTGTGGATTGACTACATGCCTGATGAGTTACGACAGGATGGCCGCTGGCGCTACTGGAAGACAAGAGCCACACAGTTAGCAATCGCCGGTAAACAACCATTAGAAAACGACACCTACAAAGAACTATCGGTTACTCGTACCTTCTATGGCTTTCTTGCCAGCGAATGGCTGGGCAATGGCTATAGCATGGCGAACAGAAAAACCACGGCCACCAAAGAGCAACTTACCAAACTGAAAGCACTGCCAGGTCTAGTTCGTACCCGCGAACTACTTCACCACGAAGACTATATCTCCGCTCGGCGTGAATGGCGGTACTCCACACGCAACTTTAGTGAACAACAGTGGATTACCGCAGCCCATTTAGCTCGGGACTGGCAATGGCACAATGGGGCCATCACTAGCATGATCGCAGCGGCTTATTGGGACGATGTTGATTTGCGCTTTCCTATGGCATTCAAAGAAAGTTTCCAAAACCATGCTCAACAAACAGGCGTCCCCATTCATCTACTGTATGCCGTGGCACGACAAGAAAGCGCCCTCGCCCACGATGCCAATTCTCCCGCCGGGGCAAAAGGGCTAATGCAACTGATGCCTGCCACAGCAAAACAAACGGCACATAAAAACGGTATTCGCTATCGGGCAAGTTATGAACTCCACCGCCCAGAACTGAATATAGCCCTCGGCAGCCGCTACTACAGTGAAATGCTCAAGCGTTTTGGCAACAACCGCATCCTCGCTACCGCCGCCTACAATGCCGGGCCACACCGCGTTGACCGCTGGCTGGATGTATCAGAAAGCAAACTTCCCTTTGATGCCTGGATAGAAACCATTCCCTTCAAGGAAACCCGCAACTATGTACAAAACGTGCTCGCCTTCTCCGTAATCTATGCCCATAATCTGGACAACCATGAACGGATACTCAGCAAGCAAGAAAAAAATCGGTTGCTATGACAGGCCTGCACACCAGCCCGTCACCGCTCATCGATATTGGCGTTAATCTCAGCAACACTCGTTTTGAAAAAGACTTAGAAGTCATATTACGCCGAGCACAGCAAGCCAATGTCAGCCAACTCATTCTCACCGGCACCAGTGAACAAGAGAGTGAAACCGTTTTCGCGCTCACCCAAAAATGGGCTGAAGACTTTCCCAATATGCTGTTCAGCACCTGTGGTGTACACCCTCACGATGCCAAACACTTTAACGGTGACACACTAAACCACCTGAAAGCATTGGCAGACAATTCATCAGTCGTAGCCATCGGTGAAACCGGGCTCGACTTTAACCGCAACTTCTCCACACCGAAGGACCAGGAAAAGGCTTTTGAAGCTCAGCTGGAATTAGCAGCCGAACTACAACTTCCAGTCTTTATACACGAACGGGATGCTCACCAGCGACAATTTGAAATACTCAAACAATATCGCGACCACTTAGTAGATGGTGTCATTCACTGTTTCACCGGTGACAAAACAGCACTCTTTAATTATTTGGATATCGACCTGCATATAGGTATTACTGGTTGGATATGCGATGAACGACGTGGACTAGAGCTCCAGAGGCTGATTAAAAACATACCTTTACACCGTCTGATGCTGGAAACCGATGCGCCCTACCTAACACCGCGGACGATCACCCCCAAACCCAAAGGCGGACGAAACGAGCCTGCTTTCCTACCCTGGGTGTTAGACGGGATTGCAGAACACCGTAACGAATCTGCATTGGAGATTGCAGAAAAAACCACTGCTGCGACAGCCACTTTCTTTAGGATTCATTCATAGAATCGCTTAAAAGGCCAAGCAGGTGTATCTGACAGAAAAGACTGACACTATTTAAACCACCAACGCCACTATCGCATACAGTGGGTCACCAAATTCTGGACTACAATCCGTCATCTGGATATTGTCATAGCAACCCGTATCCACAAGAAATGATTTAATCAAATACCCCCGCTGCTCATCTGTTAGAGACAACCAGGCCGCTGTAGCCTTTGTTTCAAAAAATCGGTCTGAGTAGCTGATAATTAGAGGAGAGTTAGTTTTTAACACACGTCCCATTTCTTTTAGAACGGCGACGGGGTGAATCAAATAATCGATAGACACACAGAGTAGGCCTGCACTAAATTCGTCGTCGTCAAAGGGAAGTGTTGGCTCGTTGTTTAGATCATGAACCACCGTTTCAGTGAGCTGCTTATTATTGGCCAGTTCTCGTGCGTTCATGCCAAGACCAACCACTCTCTGATAACTTACATCCTCGGGGAGATGACTGAGTAAGCTGCTCATTAAATCTAAAATATCTGCATTTTTTGGGAGATATTTTCGATAAAGATCAGTGACGGCATCTATGGCAAAACAATCGATATGGCTGGTAAATCTCGGAATGGCATAAAATTTTTCATCGGGTGCTTCGTCAGCACGCCGAAAAGCATCGTCAGAGAGTGTAACGGTATAGTTTTTTTCAAACGCCATGAGCGATAGACTAATACAAGTAATACAACCCCGTAAAGTTTTCCCTGTGCCTTAGTCACAATGAGTATTCGTTAACCTCCAGTGACTAATATATACGCTCAATAAAAAATGGTGGCTGGTTAGTTAATCGGAATTTCACCCAAATAAATCAGGTTTTAATAGAAAGGACGACGCGTGAATCAACATATTAACCGGCAGGTCAGGCTCAAATCGAGACCTACCGGCATACCACAAGCAGAACACTTCGAGATCATTGAGGAGCCCGTTCCCTGCCCCACTGATGGGCAAATCCTTATTCGTAATATTTTTCTTTCTGTCGAGCCAGCAATGCGAGGCTGGGTCAGTAGTGTCGCAAATTATGCTGAGCCAGTTTCTTTAAATACGGTGATGCGCGCCCTCGCTGTAGGCCAGATTGTTGAATCCTACGACCCCGGTTTTAAACCCGGCGAATATGTCACGGGTCTGTTTGGCTGGCAAAATTACATTGTTGTCGATGCCAGTGGCATCCAACGCAAGGTGAGCAATAATAGCTTACCCATCTCCACCGCCCTTGGCGTTCTGGGCCTCAATGGAATCACAGCCTATTTTGGGTTATTAGAGGTGGGGATGCCGACACCAGGGGAGACTGTCGTTGTCTCCTCTGCGGCTGGGGCTGTTGGCTCATGTGTTGGTCAAATAGCAAGGATCAAGCAATGCCGTACAGTGGGCATCACTGGCGGGCCCGAAAAGGTTCGGCTTTGCCGTGACGTATTTCAATACGACCATGCCATTGACTACCGGATTGAAAGTCTTGATGAAGCGCTTTCTGCCACCTGCCCTGAAGGTATTGACATCTATTTTGATAACACCGGAGGCAAAATCAGCGATGCCGTATTGAGGCATCTCAATATCGGCGCAAGGGTTGTCATTTGTGGCACTGCGTCCATAGATAGCTGGGAGCCAACACCCCTAGGGCCAAGGGTTGAGCGCCACCTACTTGTCAATCGAGCACGTATGCAAGGATTCCTAGTCTTTGATTATCAAAACCGTTATACCGAGGCTCTGGACGCCCTAACGGAATGGGTTGATGCTGGTCTGATACATTATCGTGAGGATATTCTGAAGGGAATTCAACAGGCACCGGGATCCATTGCTGGACTATATCGTGGCGAAAATCTGGGTAAACGTCTGATTCAAATAGCGGGTATTTAGTACGACGGATTTTACCCTACATTGCAGGCTCCAGCTAAAGTGAAAGAGCGTATTTATATTTTATTTAACACCCAATCGGAGAAGTGGGATGGGCCTGATTCGGTGCTATCTACACTCAGGATTACCTATACGAAGGGCTACCTATAAGACAGCCACTCTATTGATCATTATCTATAAATAAAAACGTTTTAGGACTTTTGATAAGTGACCTGCAGCGACTCTAAAGATTTTTAGCCCTGCCAGTCTGCAGGCCACACATTGTTGGTTTTCCACTCCGTTTGTCGATACAGAGTCTCTACTTTTTCCCGTGCCCAAGGTGTTCTGCGTAAAAATTTGAGACTGGAGGCAACGCTGGGATCATTGGTGAAACATTTGATGTTGATACGCCGACCCAGTTCTTCCCAGCCATACTTCTCTTCCAGACGGGTAACCACCATTTTTAGTGTAACCCCATGCATAGGGTCCTGTTGAGTTGGGCTCGTCATCTAATGAACCAGACTAACCTTTGCCGTCACCGGGTGACGGCTCCGCCTTTTTAACCCGAATTTTGTTGCCATCCACTTCTTTGCCGTTGAGGCCTTTAATCGCAGCTTTTGCATCACCGTGCTTGGGCATTTCGATAAAACCAAAACCCTTGGAGCCACCGGTCTGCTTGTCGATAACAAGTACGCAGGACTGCACTGTTCCGTGGGCTTCAAACATGGTTTTAAGTGCTGGCTCTGTGGTGGTGCGAGCTAGATTGCGTATCAGTAGTTTCATGGGTCACCGTGCTATTATGTAGCGTAAGGACTATACAGCGTCTGCACTAGGCATTCACGTTAACAAATCATTACCAACAAGCTTTATATAGGAAAATGGGCCGTGCTAGACATCTCACCGAATATCTCTATCCCCGACAATGAAATCGAATTTTCAGCCATCCGGTCTCAGGGCGCCGGTGGGCAAAATGTCAATAAAGTATCGACAGCCATACACTTACGTTTCGACATCATCAACTCGTCACTCCCTGAATCTGATAAGCAGCGTCTGTTAGATATGCGGGATCAGCGTATTAATAAAGAGGGAGTGCTGGTGATCAAGGCACAACAATTTCGAACTCAAGAAAAAAACCGGGAGGATGCGCTTGAGCGATTAAAGGTTATCCTACAAAGCGCTGCCACCGTGCAAAAAACCCGCCGGCCTACCAAACCCACCAAAGGCTCTCAGAAGCGACGTGTGGACGGTAAAGTTCAGAGGGGTAAGACCAAGGCTCTACGCGGGAAAGTGGCCGAATAAAGGTTTAGGTGGCCTCACTATGCATCCTAGACTTACGACTAAGGCTAGGATGTCACATTTGATAAAAACGGTCTGTAGGAAGGTTCATTAGAGGAAGTGCTATGCCCAGTATTCGTAGCCATTTTTGGCGGTTTATTATTAAACGCCTCGCCAACTACAACAAACCTCTTAGCGAATTAAGGCTGAAGTTTGAGAAAGACACTCGTTATGTCAGCCAGCCCAAAGATGTCCGCGTCACACAACTTCGTGTTGAGGGCGTGCCTGCTGAATGGCTAGAGCCAACTGAGGCCACACCGAATAAAGTTCTACTCTACTTACATGGTGGTGGCTATGTAATGGGGTCATGTGCCATTTACAGAGGGTTTGCATCACGGCTGGCAAAGTCCTGTGGCTTACGAACGCTATTACTGGATTATCGGCTGGCACCAGAACACCCCTTTCCTGCGGCACTGGACGATTCACTGGCTGCCTATGAATGGCTTTTAGAGCAAGGTGTTTCACCGAAAAATATTGTTGTCGCCGGTGATTCGGCGGGAGGTGGACTCACATTAGCTACGTTGATTTCATTGCGTGATAACAACAAACCTCTGCCTGCTATGGCATTCTGCATATCCCCATGGACTGACCTTGCATTAACCGGCGATTCTATCAATACCTGCGCAGAAATCGACCCCTACGTGTCCCACGATTTACTTGGCCTTGGCGCCCATTACATTGGCGACAATGATCCTCGACTGCCTCTTATTTCTCCCCTCTATGCCGACCTTCAGGGGCTTCCTACACTACTGATCCATGTGGGATCGGACGAAATCATGCTCGATGATGCCACGCGCTTTGCTGAAGCAGCATCGGTTGCGGGCGTGAATGTCACGCTGAAGATATGGGAACGAATGTGGCATGTTTTTCACTTCTTAGCCCCTCGTGTTCCCGAGGCCAGTCGAGCTATCGAGGAGATAGGCCAGTTTGTGACAGCACACTGGAGTCACACCGACTAAATTCACAGTGTATGGATAAAAAAATGCAGCTACCTCAATGGGTTATTACGCTCTCTACCGCTGTAGCTCTTCCCACTATTGCCTGCTTTGGCTACTACACTCACGACAGCTTCGGTGACAAGAATGGTCTCTGGTCTCTTTTTGCTGCTTTCGCATACCCCATGATACTTATTGGTTTTATCGGCCTTATTATGACGCTCAATTCTGCTCATAAATCTATTCTGAAATGCTGGCTATGGATTTTGTGTATTTTGGTGCCTACGGTATTCCTGATCTCAATTCGGACATAGCCGCTACTCACAAATCATCATTGTACGGACAATGGTCCAAATCAGATGATAGGAGTCAAATGGGACATCGCTAAAGCAGCCATGAACGGAACGAGGATAATATGAGTAAATTATTGTATATCGAAGCATCACCAAGAAAAGACAGGTCCGCCTCTATCGAAGTCGCACAATCCTTTGTTTCAGCCTTTCAGGATGCCGATGCTAATAATCTGGTTGAAACACTCGATTTATGGAATGTGGTATTACCCGAGTTCCATGGCGCTCGCATTAATGCAAAATATCGGGTTCTACATGGTGAAAACCCATCAACGGAAGAAGCTATCGCCTGGGAAGAAATCTCAAGCATGGTCACCCACTTTAAAGAAGCTGACAGTTATTTGTTTAGTCTACCCATGTGGAATTTTTCTATTCCCTACAAGCTAAAACATTATATTGATCTAATTTGCCAACCTGGCCTAACCTGGAGCTTTTCTCCGGAAACCGGCTATCAGGGCCTTGTGACCGGGAAGTCCGCCACCTTGATATTGGCCCGCGGCGGAGAATACAGCAGCAGCGCTGAAGCTGGTGCTATGGACTTCCAAAAAACCTATATGGAAATGATTCTTGGTTTTATTGGGTTTCAGGAGATCAATACCATACTGGTTGAACCCACACTGACAGATCCTGAGCCCAAGGAAAAAACTGTTGCCAGTGCAAAGGAAACGGCAATAAATATTGCCAGGCAGTCGTAGTATTTATATACCTCTACAAGGAAAGGTCATGAAAAAATACCTGTTAGTTTCTCTGCTATTCACCTACAGCATCAGCAGCACCATTTTCGCTGATAGCCGCACCCCAGAACAAATAGCAGAACCACTGGGAACCACTGCAACAGAAGTACTTGCGTCGGCACTTTTTGCAGAAACTGAAAAGCAGGTGTTTTCTCAATATCTAGGTAATCCTGATGGCCACTACAGCAGAGACCGTGATTGGGATGATGACGACGGTCACGCCAATAAAGACAAGCATGGCAAAAAACATAAGCAAAAAAGTCTACCTCCTGGACTTCAAAAAAAACTCGAGCGTGGTGGCGAACTGCCTCCTGGCTGGCAAAAGAAAGTGGAACGAGGTGAAGTTCTGGATGAGGACATCTACATCAATCACGCCCGCTCATTGCCAGAAGACATTCTGCGTAGACTACCCTCTACACCAGAGGGCACCACATTGAGACAGATCGATGACCGTATTGTTCGAGTACAGGACGCCACTCGCACCATACTGGATGTGTTTTATTTGATGAAGCCCCAATAATCGACCAGAGAATCAAAATACAGCGCTAAAGCAGAAAAGAGAGACTTCCCCCTCATGGATGACCGAGAGTGATAATCGAGCGTATTTGGTTAGGATGAAGATGCCAGCAACAACTCATCCGCACAATCTATAGCGTCACTTATTGTGAGTAAGACCCTACTTTCATCCAGACACTCCAAGGTCCCAAAACGTGACAGATTAGCGGCCGTTCTCTTTGATACTCCCACCAACAATACCTCTCTTTCTTTAGCCAGCTCTGCACGAACCAGCTCATCGAGAATCATCGCCGTGGAGGCACCTACGAGATGCGCACCCGTCAGGTCAATAATCATCAAACGATATGAGGCATAACCCGAAAGGCTCTTTCGTAGCCCCCGACCCACCCCAAAACTTAAGGGCCCATCAAGCCGCAATAACAACACTTCACCTTGGTGGATTTCCAACCGCTGTTCGTCAATTGGGCGGCCGCTACCCTTAGCATCGGTGCCGTCCGTTAATTGCACGTGATCGAGCTGAATACAGGTCAATCGCTCAACAGTAATCAAATTAGAAATAAACACACCGACGAGTACTGCCGTAATCAAATCAACAAATACGGTCATCAGTAGAACCGTCATCATCAGGGCTACCGTGTTCACCGGTAATTTTCCAAGACGTTGGAAAAATGGCCAGTCAATAATCCCAATGCCAACCCTAATCAGAATGCCAGCTAATACTGCCAGAGGAACATGAGCGGCATATCGACCAACCCCTAACATGATAACAAGTAGCATTAGTGAGTGAGTGGCACCGGAATAACCCGTTTTACCACCAGCACGAATATTCACCACGGTACGCATAGTGGCACCAGCACCCGGCAAGCCACCAAAAAACCCCGCAACCGTATTACCAATACCTTGGCCAATCAGTTCTTTATCGGAATCATGGTGTTCGTTGGTTAAGTTGTCGGCGACTAGGGAGGTGAGTAGTGAATCAATCGCACCCAATACGGCCAGTAACATACCGGCATATAACAGCGAACCCAGAGCATCTAGGGTAAATACTGGCCAGTGAGGTACCGGGAAACCTGAAGGCACATCACCAATAACGGGCACAGCATCCAGTGGAAGCCACAACAACGCACAAACTGTACCGATCAATAGAGCCGCTAAGGGTGGAGGACACCAAATAGACAATCGGCTGGGCCATAAATACATCACAGAGATGCTCAACAGTGTCAACATCGAGGCAGGCCAACTGATGGACTGTAGCCATTCTGGGACACTGGTCAGTGAGGTGGTCAACGACGAGACACCGACATGTCCCAGCATCGGCCCTATCTGGAGGATAATAATGATGATGCCAATGCCAGTCATAAAGCCGGAAATTACCGGGTAAGGCACCAAGATAAAGTACTTACCTAACCTCAACATTCCGAGAGCAATTTGTATAAGACCAGCCAGAATAACGGCACTGAAGCCCATCACCAAGCCTGTCTCGGGGTACGTAACTTGTAGTGAGGTGAATACGCCAGCCATGACAACAGTCATGGGTCCTGTTGGGCCAGACACTTGAGGTGCAGTTCCCCCAAACAACCCGGCAAATAACCCTACAAAAATTGCACCGTAGATACCTGCGGTTGGCCCCGCCCCGGAGGCAACCCCAAAGGCCAGAGCTAAGGGTAACGCAACAACAGCAGACGTCAAACCACCCATAAAGTCCATACGCAGATGGCGGGTAGAAAGAGAGTTAAATAATGAATCGGACATAATGACCTAAATAGCGACCTAAGTAATAGTGACCCAGCTAATGTAGGGGTACATAATAATGACCTGTGTGCTAGCGACCTAAACGTTTGTTATCGGAACAACTACCGCGCTCTAACTTATAAAAGTTTTCTATAGTGACCTACTGTAGCGACCTACTATTTTCCTTCAGCGCTGACGAGTAACCGCTTCACTTGCCCTGCGCTGAACGGCCAGCCTTTTTCCTCACCCATTGAGTTCGCAATTACGGGAATACGTACGCCATATATTTCCTTGAGAGACTCGTCGTCAGCAATATTGACTTCATGTAACCGCCAACCCATCTCCTGAATAATGGGGTAAATAATACTCTTCGCCTGATCGCATAGATGGCAGTGCGGGCCGGTGTAGAGTGTCAGCGTATTATTCATCATCGACCTTTCCTGATAGCTCTCATTTTTTAGGTAGCCCTTATTTTCCAGAAGCCTTCCATTTCCCTGGAGCCTTCCATATATCTGAATTCTTTCCATTGTCCTGAGTATCGTCAACCTCTCGTTTAATCAACCAGCAGTTGTGGATTTTTTGGTTGCGCTGAAAGTCGGGGTCAAGGGTACTGTCGGTAATATTTTCAACCTGATACTTATCAGCAACGGTGTCTTCCATCGAAAATTTTCGGTAGTTATTCGAAAACACCAATGTTCCACCTGGCGCCAAAATAGCCAGGGCCTCATCAATAAGTCGTGGATGGTCCCGTTGAATATCAAGCACCGAATCCATTTTTTTGGAATTTGAGAATGTGGGCGGATCAAGAAAAATTACATCGTACTCTCCCTCACCCACGGCCAACCATTCCAGACAATCTGCACGCAACAACTGATGGATATCTGCATCCAAATCATTCAAGGAAAAGTTACGTTTTGCCCAGTCCAGATAGCTATTGGACATATCTATGCTCAAACTGGATTTTGCACCACCCAAAGCCGCTTGAACGGTTGCTGCCGAGGTATAGCAGAACAGGTTAAGAAAGCGTTTTCCCCTCGCCATTTCTGCGATCATGCGACGCACGGGGCGGTGGTCCAAAAATAGCCCACTATCCAGATAGTCGGCAAGATTCACTTCAAATTTTGCCTGGCCCTCAGAGACGGTTAGTACCGCATTATCTCTTGGTCGGTTCTGCTGACGCTGGTACTGACTATCGCCTTTCTGGCGACGCCGTTCCTTAAAAAATAATTTTTTACTGCTCTCTGGGTAGAGGTGTTGCAATGCTTGACGCACTTCGGTGAGGTGTTTATTGGCCTGCTGTTCATCGATATCCGCTGGCGGGGCATACTCCTGAACGTGAATGACATCACCGTAAATATCAACCGCCACGGCATATTCTGGCATATCTGCATCGTAGAGCCGGTAGCAACTAACCCCAGACTGTTTTAACCATTTGTTGAGTTTTTTGGCGTTCTTTTTTAGACGATTGGCAAACATCGTCGCGCCTTCCGTCAGTGGGGAATCCTGTTTTCTGACCTGCTGCTCGTTTTCTTGCTCCTCTTTGTCTCTAAGTTGGAACAGAGAGAACTGGCTAGGAATTGTCCCATTGAATAACTTGTATTTTTTCTCAGCACGCAGCCGCAATTCACCCGCAAGCTCGGCATTACCAGTAATGACCGCCAACCGCCATCCCGGGCACTCTCGTTTAGCTAGTTCCCCTAGGTCTTGGTACAACGGCCGGAGTTCTTCCGCGTCCCCCCACCGCTCGCCATAGGGGGGATTGCAAATCATTAAGCCATGATCAATCTGGGTATGGGTGGGCTTTTTGAAGGCCATCATGGGCTTAGGGATCACTTTAATTTGCTTATCAAGGCCCGCGTAAGCAATATTTTCCTGAGCGGCTCTAACAGCGCGCGAGTCTTTGTCATAACCACGAATTTCCGGCAACACTTTGGCAAGCCCGGCTTGGCAGCGGTCCAATGCCTCCTGTCGAATACCCTGCCATAAATCCGCATCATGTTGAGACCAGCCATGAAAACCAAACTTACGACGATTGAGCCCCGGGGCAATATCGGCAGCGATCATCGCCCCTTCGATCAATAATGTGCCACTACCGCACATGGGGTCGATAAGTGCTCCACCCTGCTCTGCGATTTCGGGCCAACCCGCACGAACCAACAATGCTGCAGCCAGGTTTTCTTTGAGTGGCGCAGGCACCATAGCCTGTCGATAACCACGCTTGTGTAGACTATCACCGGAGAAGTCCAGGCTAACATTTGCCTTGTCCCGAGCCAGGTAAACATTAATACGAATATCCGGGTTTTTCAGGTCCACATCCGGACGATCATTAAAACGCTCTTGGAGTGTGTCAACGATGGCATCCTTTACTCGCTGTGCACCAAATTGTGTGTGGCGAATCGCATCGTTGCTACCAATGAAGTCCACCGCAATACTCTGCCGAGGTGTCAAATGCTGGTGCCAGGGTATAGCCTTGACTCCGTCATAGAGATCATCGGCACTAGCCACGTCAAACTTACCCAGTGGCAAGAGAATACGATTGGCTAAACGTGACCAGAGACACGCACGATAGGCAAATTCAAGAGAGCCCTCAGCATAGACACCCGCCACCGTTAGCCTCACGTCATCGGCACCGATGGATTGAAGCTCACTGGCCAATAACTCTTCCAGCCCCTTGGGACAACTGGCAAACCACTTGTTCATAAATAAAAGTTCCGGTTGCCCTTACCTGACATAAGGGAGCATAGATAAATCGTTTTTTTGACTGAATCGGATAAAGCGAAGCATCTCACGGATGACTACCGTGTATAAAGTTATACTTGAGAATTGAGCTGCGATGCTGGCCCTTCCATAGCATTGCTAAACCTCACGGGTCTAGACCGTCGCATTATTATTGTATCTTTCGAAGCACTCGTAAGCACCTGTAAGCACTAAAGTGAATTAAAACATACCTCTGTTAGACAAATAAAATCCTCGACAGCTACACCTGTATTTGGTGAACTAGATTGGCTTAATAAGAAAATCTTCATTTTTCACCAACTAAATTTTAGTGGTTAGTCCATCAGGAGCTTATTCTCTATGAGAAGACAAAAACGAGATTCTTCCCACCGTGCTTTTATCAAAGGCTATCAAGCTGGCTTCAACGGCCGAAACAAAACAACCTGCCCTCACTCTGAAGAAACCCCTATTGCACAAGACTGGTGTAACGGTTGGCGTGAGGGGCGAGAAGACAACTGGAATGGCTATAACGAACAAGCCTCTCAGCAAAAGGTTATGAGTCTATAGCCCGTTATTTCAACTTGGGAATCAACCCAATTAAAGCCTAACTCAGGCTTTGAAGCGGATGAGGGGAAGACCGTCTCATCCGCTTTACAAAGCTGGCCCTCGAAGAAACCCGTCTTATTCATTCAGCATGCTTATAGAATCGGGCCAACCTACCTAATCAGGTAAATCCCACAAAAAATTTACACGTGTAGCGCAGAGTGTTAGATAAAAAAACCGAATCTTCAACTACAGCTAAACTAAGCAAACCGGCGGAGAGTCTAGGCGATTTTCAGTAGCCTGAACGATATCGAGAAGCTCACTGAGCGCAACAGAGAACATGGCAAAATCCCGACTAGGTGCAGAGTGAATCTCTTCCATCATACCAAGCCAACGTCTAATCAATGATCCCTGAGCCGCTTTCCAAACCTCAATAGCCCCATTGATATCCTTAACAAGCTCAATACTTGATAACAATGTATTGGCCAAACTACGCCGCTGGCTTTCCAAATCATCCACATAAGATTCACGCGCAAAGTCTTCCCATTTTGAAATGGGTTCAAGGTTGACAATTTCATCAGCAAACCAGTCCAGATCTAGCTCTGCGCTGATTCTATAGTACAACTCAAGAACCAACCCTACGGGCTTGCCACTTTTAACAGCAATGTCCGCAATACCAAAACCGAAGTAGAGAAAATTAGCACTGGCCACTAATACAGCCACGTTTTGTGGAACATTTAATGCCACTATTCTCTCTACTTCCTCAATCCAACCTGTTGATTTATGGCGGGAAAATAACGTTGGCAGCAATAACTGTAATTCTACAAGCTTTGGAGAGAGTGCCTGGACTTCACGCTCCGGGCTGAGGCAGGACCGACGATTACGCAAGACCCAACGAGAGGTACGGCGACCTAATCGCATCAATGCGTAAAATAATTCAAACTGCACCTCTGAGGGTACGTGATAATCCAGAGCCTCTACTTGCTGCCACACGCGATCCAGACCCAATACTCCCCGGACCACAACATATGCACGAATCACCTCATCAACAGAGGCTCCCGTAGAAGCCATCTGACGCTGACAGAACGTCAGCCCCATCACATTGACAATTTCATTCACGATCTGATTGGTGATAATTTCCCGTCGTAGGCTATGCCTCAATACCTGCTGGGGATACTCTTCTACAAGTTGCACTGGAAATGCGCCAGTAATCGACTTCGCCACATAACTGTCTTCCGGCAAGTCCGATTTCAACACGGCCTCTTTCAATAATATCTTGCCATAAGATACCAGCACAGACAGCTCAGGGTGGGTCAAACCCGTACCGTTCTTCTCCCTATCCATGAGCGTCTCATCGTCTGGCAGATACTCCAACTCACGATTGAGCTCACCAGCAGACTCCCGTGCAGAAATGAAGCGCCAGAATTCAGAAAAATCAGTCTGACAGCGGTAATAAGCAAGGCTGACAGCCAGGGTTTGCCGATAATTATTATGCAACACTAACTGAGCTATGTTATCCGTCATGCTCACCAGTAATTGATTGCGCTGACCCGTGGTCAAGCTTCCACTCTGAACCAGCTCATTCAGTAGAATCTTGATATTGACCTCGTGATCAGAGCAGTCCACCCCTGCTGCATTATCAATAAAGTCTGTATTACAAGCGCCGCCATTAAGCGCGTATTCAATACGGCCGCGCTGGGTTATGCCTAAATTACCACCCTCGCCAAATACCCGACAACGCAATGCCTTACCATTAACACGCACTGTGTCATTGGCTCTATCCCCAACCTCCAGATGATTTTCATCGGCCCCTTTTACATAGGTGCCAATGCCACCGTTCCAGATCAAGTCAACGTTCGCCTTAAGAAGTACATGAATAAAGTCATTGGGACTGAGCTGTTCATCAACAATACCAAAATAGTCTCTAATTTCTGGGGACAACTGAATAGACTTTGCATCACGAGAAAAGACACCCCCGCCCTTGGAGATCAATGACTCGTCATAATTCTCCCATGTGGATCGAGGTAACTCAAACACCCGTTTGCGCTCAGCAAAACTGGCGGAAGCATCAGGGGTTGGATCAATGAAGATATGCTGGTGATTAAATGCAGCCACTAATTTGATGTGCTCGGACATCAGCATACCGTTGCCAAAAACATCACCGAACATATCGCCAATACCAACCACGGTAAAATCTTCCGCTTGGGTATTGAGGCCAAGCTCACAGAAATGTCTCTGTACCGATACCCAGGCACCTCGAGCAGTAATACCCATTTTTTTATGGTCGTAGCCATTACTGCCGCCAGAAGCAAAGGCATCCCCCAACCAAAAGCCCCGAGAAATAGAGATTTTATTCGCAAAATCCGAAAATGTGGCCGTGCCTTTATCTGCAGCTACAACAAGATAAGGGTCATCGTAATCGCGGCGAACCACACACTCAGGAGGGATGACAACGCCATCTACGATATTATCGGTAACATCAAGCAAGCCCTGTATAAACAACTCATAACAAGCGAGCCCTTCCTGTAAAAACTCCTCTCGTGTGGCCTTACGGTCAATCTTTTTTAGAACAAATCCACCCTTGGCCCCTGTTGGCACAATGACCGCATTTTTTACCTGCTGAGCCTTAACCAGACCCAGAATTTCTGTGCGGTAGTCCTCTAACCTATCTGACCACCGCAAACCACCTCTAGCCACCTTTCCCATTCGCAAATGAACCCCTTCAACTCTCGGCGAATAGACAAATATTTCATAGAGCGGACGGGGCTCAGGAGCATCGCTAAGTTCTCTCGGCGAAAGTTTCACCGACATGTAAGGTTTGTGCTGACTGTCATTATCGGGCTGAAAAAAATTAGTTCGCTTGGTGGCAGCAATGAGTTGTAAATAACACCTCAGTACCGTGTCTTCGTTGAGGTTACTGACGAGATCCAGCGCATCAATTATTTTCTCATTGAGTCGTTCCGCACGACCATATTCCTTGATATCCGAATCCACCAACCTGGGATCAAATAAACATCGGAACAGCGCTACCAGGTTGCGAGTAATATCCAGATTTGATGCCAACGTCTCTGCTATAAAACTCTGACTAAAGCTACTTCCCAACTGCTTCATATAACGAGCATATAGCCGCAGCAAGGAAACAGTACGCCAGTCAAGACGCGCACCAACCACTAAATGATTAAAGCTATCATTCTCTGAATCGCCACACCACACTGCCTTGAAGGCCTCCTGGAATGTATTACGAACGGCAGAAACATCCACCTCTACATCCAGGCTAAATAACAACGTAAAATCATGTATCCAGACTTCGCCACCCTGTGTTGGCTTAATTTGATAAGGATGCTCCCCAATCACGTTGAAACCGAGATTTTCCAGCATTGGAACCATGCTGGACAGCTCTAATTGCGCACTACGGTGGAACACCTTAAAGCGCATCACATTGTGCTCTGCGCCCTCCGACTGATAAAAACACATGGCTATTTCATGCTCACTGGTCAGTGAATGAAATAGTTCAATATCCTTAATGGCAGCAGAATGATCAAAATGATCCTGGTAGCTTGAAGGGAAGGCGCTGCGATAAAGGGTGTACATTTCGCGCCCCGCCTCACCACCCCACTCAATAATAGTGGCCACTTTTAGATCGTCGCACCAATCCCGGGTCAGCTTGATAATCTTTTTTTCAAGCTCCCGCTGATCTATTTTCTTAAATCGGCAAGAGTTTATCCGGACCACATACTGGGTACGCGCCAATACCGATTCAGAAAAATAAGTATTAAATTCACATTCGTCAGCATCCAACTCCCCCTTGAGGAGTACTTCAATCCGCTCTCGGATGGATGTGCGGTAAATATCCCTCGGAATGTAGACCAGACAATTGACGAACTTCTCAAAGGGATCCGCTCTCATAAAGAACTTAACCATTCTGCGTTCATTGATTTGCCAGATCCCCATTAAGATTTGATAGAGCTCTTCCACTGTGCAATTGAACAGTTCATCCCTGGGGTGTATTTCAATCAGCTGGCACATGGCCTTGTAGTCATGACTGCCTTTAGGAAAGCCAACTTTATCGAGTAGCTGTAATACCCTTTGCCGGATAAGGGGAATCTGAAAGGGGCTCATGGTGTATACCCGGGAGGTATAAAGCCCCATAAACAGGTGCTCGCCAACAACCACGCCCTTATCGTCATAACGCTTTAGAAGAATATAATCGGAGTAGGCCTGACGGTGTACTCTGGAACGAAGCGAGGATTTGGTCAGCGCCATTGGCACCCCGTTCTTATAAAACTCTGGCCGTCCGGGACTCAGGTCATTTAGTGCCGTCTCGGCAACCTCAACAGGGTGGCGAGAAAAAATACCCAGCTGGCGATCGGCAAGGTTTTCCAACTTTGGTGGTTCGCTATCGTTTACGAATCGGTATTCGGAACAGCCAAGTAGGATATAAGCATCATTCCGCATCCACTCAAGAAAAGCCGCCAACTCACTTGAGTCCTCCCGGGGCAGATCACCTTGATTGTGCTTAACTTCATCAATCGCCTCGTTCAAACGACTAACCATCGGCATAAAATCATCGGTTACCGCTTCCACATCACGAAGTATGTCAAAGATACTTTGCTCCAACTCCAGGTGTTTTTCTTCGGAGCGATGAAAATCAACACCGATGGTAATCAGTGCTTCTTTGAAACTATCAGGATCATCTTCATCCGCAAAGGCAGTGACCAACGTCCCCTCGTCATCGCGAATAACATTAAGTATGGTGCTCTTTATGGTTTGAATCGTATGATTACGGCGGTTGACCTCAATGCGAACAGAATCCACCAAAAAAGGCATATCCCGCTGAATAATAAGAATAGAAGTGGTACCAGTTACCTTATCTTTATTCTGCTGCTCAGGATTAAAGACTTTCACCTTGGGCCTACGTAAATCAACCTTCTTGGTAAATGCAAGAAAGTTGTGAAGAAACTCCATGGCAACCCCAACCGGGTCATCCTCAAGCTCCTCCAACGCGGCAAGATCAAATATTTTTTTAGAAAAACCGAGTAACTGCGAAGCTAGTGGCAACGGATATTGATCATGAATCTGCTTTTCAAGTTGCTTAAAAAACTTGTCCCCGACAACTGCTTCCATGGTGCCTCACTGTTATTAGCTTTGTTTGATTATGCCGGATTAAAAGTGCTCGCCCATGCAATCCTACACTCTCTCATACCCGCCGATTAAGCACCATACCAGTGCATAACTGAACTTCGCCTATAACCTATAGTCTAGATTACTTTCCAAGCACCCTCCTACTTGGGTTAATACGATTCAGGCAGTACAATTCCACGCCATCAATGACCACTCACTTAAAAGAGATGTAGTTAAAAATATGAGTCAGTTGCCCCAAATTAACGTATTACGAGATTTTCTTAACCGTCAAATTGTCGGCCAGCCACATTTGATTGACCGGCTGATTATCGCGCTGTTGGCCGATGGGCATCTATTGGTAGAAGGCGCACCTGGTTTAGCGAAGACCAAAGCGATTAAAACCTTATCCGAAGGCATCAGTGGCGATTTTCACCGCATTCAGTTTACCCCTGACCTGCTACCCGCAGATATTACCGGTAGCGACATCTACCGTCCTGAGGATGGCAGCTTCAAATTCCAACCGGGACCCATTTTTCACAACCTGGTTTTGGCCGATGAAATTAATCGGGCACCCGCAAAGGTTCAGTCCGCACTTCTCGAGGCGATGGGTGAGCGTCAAATTAGTGTTGGGCGAACGACCTACCCGCTACCCCAACTGTTTCTCGTCATGGCCACCCAGAACCCGATTGAACAAGAGGGCACCTACCCACTTCCCGAAGCTCAGATGGATCGATTTTTAATGCACGTGAATGTGGACTACCCTGCGGTTGATGCGGAACGTGAGATTTTGCGCCTGGCCCGTAGCGAGGCCCTGCAAACACCTCAAGAAGATATTGAACAGATTTCAGAAGCCGCTTTGCTGGAGGCCCGAAAAGAGGTCTTGTCAGTGCATATGGCTGAGCCTGTCGAAGAATATATTGTCCAATTAATCTTGGCCACGAGAAACCCCACGCAATATGGTGAGCAGCTCGATAGTTGGCTTGACTACGGAGCCAGCCCGAGGGCAACCATCTCAATGGATCGCTGTGCTAGAGCCCACGCATGGCTGAATGATCGTGACTATGTTTCACCAGACGATGTGAGAGCCGTCGCCCATGACGTCTTGCGACACCGCCTGATTCTCAGCTTTGAGGCCGAAGCGAATGGCGTTACCCCGGACCAGGTTATCGACACCCTGATTAGCAGCGTACCTTCAGCCTGATCAATGACAAATATAGATAACAACAATCCAGCCATCGCTGATATTTCGACGCTGGTAAAGCTTCGGTTTGGCGCTCGGGACCTAAAATTCTTCCCAAGGCTTATGGCGAAAAACCTAGTCTTGGGCGGCCATCAATCCCGTTTTCGTGGCAGAGGCATGGACTTTGAAGAAGTCCGGCAATACCAGCCCGGTGATGATATCCGCACCATTGACTGGCGAGTAACCGCCAGGACGATGACGACTCACACCAAGTTGTTCAGCGAAGAACGAGAACGACCTGTTCTTGTCGTCACTGACCTGAGACCCACTATGTTTTTTGGCTCAAAGGAGCTGAAATCTGTAACCGCCTGCCAAGTAGCTGCTGCGCTGGCCTGGGCTGGGTTGAACGCCAACGACCGAGTGGGAGGGCTTATTTTCGGCGCTGAACACCAATATGATATCCGAGCAAGACGTAGTCACCACAGCGTACTCCAGCTGATCCATAAACTACGGGACTTCAGTGAACAGTTGATTCATGCGAACGCTAACCGTTATACGATGGCAGAAATTCTGGAAGATACCCGGCGAGTAGCCATGCCTGGTTCCACACTGTTTCTAATCAGTGATTTCCACGACCTCGACAAAAACTGTGAACAACATCTATTTGAACTGGCCCGACACTGCGACATTAATATTTGTCATATTCACGATGGGCTTGAAGCTCAACTCCCTCCCCCCGCCAATTATCAAGTAAGCAATGGTCATCAGCGGTTTAACTTGAATACCCAAGGGACTGACCTGCGCCGGCAATTTGAAAAACAATTCAGAGATCGTCAGGCACACCTAAAAACCCTTTGTAGCAAGTTACGAATGGGCAGTCTGTCATTCGAAACCGCAGTACCAATAATGCCTGTATTACAGCAAGCCTATGGCAGAAAAACCCAGGGGCGTCGCCGATGAGTGCTCTAGACACGAATAGCCAAGACGTTAGCATTCAAGATCCATTGGCACAATTGCGTGATATTCACCTGCCAGACCCTATTTCCTGGTGGCCACCCGCAATCGGGTGGTGGCTACTGGTTGCCCTGTTGGGCGCTGCAATCATCTATGGTCTACGGTGGTTTCTGAACCAACGCGCCTATAACTGCTACCGTACTGAAGCACTTCGTAGTCTGGATCAACTAAAAACATCCTTCATAAATGACAGGCTCCGCCATTGCCAGGAAATCCTGGGATTGTTACGTCGAACCGCGAAAACGGCCTATCCCCAGCTCTCATTGGAATCTGAACCAACACCCTCAATGCTGTCTCGCCTTAATCAATGTTGCGCGAACCCGGTTTTTAATGAGAACTTACAGCAACGACTGGGTGATCTTCCTTATCAGGAAAATCCAGAAATACCGCCATCATTGCTTCAAGAGTTAGATGAAACCACGAGGAAATGGCTTAAAAAACATCGAAGGAAAGCCCCGTCATGCTGACCTTTCAATGGCCATGGATCATGCTGTTACTCCCCTTACCCCTTATCTATCGGTTATGGCGGAGCAAGGCTGATACGACAGCACCCGCACTGAAATCATCTCTCTACTCAGACCTGGCGGCCCAATCGACGAACTCAACACTGAGTAGCCACTGGCACTGGCTGGTATTAGTACTACTGACACTTGCCTGGGTAGCGACACTTCTGGCATCAGCACGCCCTACCTGGATTGGAGACCCTATTGCCCTACCCAGTAATGGTCGGGATCTGTTACTGGCGGTCGATATTTCAGGCAGCATGAAAGAAACAGACATGACCATAAATGGTGACTCAGTGGATAGGCTAACCACTGTTAAATATGTAGTTACCGATTTCGTGGAGCGACGCCAGGGCGACCGCCTCGGTCTGATTCTGTTTGGCACCCGTCCCTATCTGCAAACACCGCTCACCTTTGATCGAAAAACCATGAACACGCTTCTTGGTGAAGCTCAAATAGGATTTGCGGGGGAAAAAACAGCGATCGGTGATGCCATTGGTCTCGCCATTAAGCGTTTAAAACAGCGCCCAGAGAATCACCGAGTCCTCATCTTACTAACGGACGGTGCAAATTCTGCCGGTGAAGCTCAGCCTCTAGAGGCTGCTGACATTGCTGCCCGAGAGGGTATAACTATCTATACCATTGGCATTGGAGCTGAGGTCATGGTTCAGCGCGGCTTCTTTCGAAATACGCGTGTTAATCCGTCACGGGATTTAGATGAAACGACGCTCACTGCTATTGCCGACAAAACAGGGGGGTTGTATTTTCGAGCAAGAAATCCTGAGGAATTGGAATCTATCTACCTACAGCTCGATCAGCTAGAACCCATTGATCAGGAAGCCGAAACAGTACGTCCCACTCGAGCGCTGTTCTACTGGCCTCTTGGGCTAGCCTTACTCTGTAGCCTGTTGCTGGTACCTATGGCGAACCGCGGAGGCCAAGACTAATGGATTGGTTAGCTGCTTTGTCTGAATTTCACTTTTTACGGCCCCTGTGGCTTCTTGCCATTTTTCCTGCACTGGGGGCCTGTGGATGGCTTTATCGCCACCAAAATAACTCCGGCAGCTGGGAACAGGTTATTTCAGCAGAGCTGCTTCCCCTGCTGCTGGATCGTATCCCAGTAAAGCAGCGAAGAGCCCTGCCATTGCTGGCACTGATCGGGTGGCTACTCGGTGCCCTAGGAATGGCAGGCCCCACATGGGAACAAACACCACTACCTGTTCACAAACAGGAAAGTGCGCTCGTTGTACTGTTTGATCTGTCACCGTCCATGCTGTCACAAGATCTTAAACCCAACAGGCTCACCAGAGCTCGGTTAAAACTAATAGACCTGCTACAACAACGCAATGAAGGCACCACTGCGTTGGTAACCTATGCGGCAGATGCTTTTGTGGTCAGCCCGCTGACCGATGACGCTAACACTATAGCGGCACTCGTTCCTGCACTGGACCCCAACATCATGCCTGAGCGAGGCAGTAATATAGAAGCAGCGATAGAGCAGTCTATTGAACTGGTGTTTAACGCAGGTCTAATTCAAGGGGATTTATTACTGGTCACCGATGGCATCCATAAATATGCACATGACAGCCTCAATGAAACAATACGTAACATGGGTGATTTTCGTCTTTCCATTTTGGGTGTCGGCACCGAGGACGGCGCGCCCATCCCATTGGGTGACGGTGGTTTTGCCAAGGACAATAATGGCAGCATTGTCATCCAGCGATTAAACCCTTCCAGCCTGAAAAAAATGACCAATCGTCACGGTGGACGCTACAGTAACCTCACCGCCGATGACACCGACATTAAGTACCTGTCAGATGGCTTCAGTGTCCAAACTGATACGCCGGGAAAACAATTAGAGCGCACTTTTGATACGTGGAATGATCAAGGTTACTGGGCCGTGCTGCCCTTGCTATTCATTCTGCTGCTCGCCTTTCGACGCGGCCTGATAGCCTGTTTACTCATAGCGCCATTTATTGCTGCGCCACAAACATCTTATGCCTTTGGCTGGGACGATCTTTGGTCCACTCCTGATCAACAGGCTGCCAAGGCAATGATAGAGGGCAATACGGAAAAGGCGCAAGAACGCTTTCAAGACCCTCAATGGAAAGCATCAGCAGCCTATCGTAATGGCGACTTTGAGACCGCCGAACAACTCTATAACGACAATACGGCAACAGACCATTACAACCGAGGTAATGCCTTAGCCCAAGCAGGTAAACTTGAAGAGGCCATTAAGGGTTACGATCAAGCATTATCACTCTCACCAGAAAGTGAAGACGCTCTCTTTAACAAAGAACTCGTAGAACAGTTACTTCAACAGCAGCAACAAGAGCCACAACAAGACCCCCAGGATAGTGACTCATCTCAAGATCAACAGGATCAACAGGATCAACAGAAAAGCGACCAGCAAAATAGCGGTCAGAACGATAGCCAACAGAATCAATCTTCGCCATCAGATGATAATCCATCAAATGACGTCCAAAACCCCGAAGACAAACCATCACCCAGTGATGACTCATCACAAAATCAGGATGAACAAAAGCCTAAGGAAAAGTCAGAACAAAACAAAGAGCAAAACAACCCTCAACAGCCTAACGAAGAAGAGCCGTCTGCTAAACAGGGCACCCCCGTAGAGACAGCATCGCTAAACATGTCTGATGAGGAAAAACAGGCCATGGAGCAGTGGCTACGACGTATCCCTGATGATCCCGGTGGTCTATTACGGGAAAAATTCCGCTACGAATCCAAAAAACGTAACTATGAGCGGCGTCGAGGTATAAACACAACCTCTGACCACGATGAAGAGCGATGGTAAGCAACCCATGACAATCCCCTACCGCACCACAATACGCACCCTCTTGGCAGCATTTTTTTTGCTGACTAGTTCGATAGTTCATGCTGACGCTTTAACAGCCGCTGTAGATCGCACCCAGCTAGGTAAAGGTGAAACGCTAGCGCTTCTTGTGACGTTTGATGGTCAAACTACCAGTGAGCCTGATTTCACCCCACTCAATGACGACTTCGACGTGTTATCCCAAAGTCAGAAGAGCAAATTTTCGATGATAAATGGTAGCTCCACCTCCCTCACCGAGTGGCATTTAGAGCTGCTGCCCCGCAGAATGGGGGAACTGGTGATTCCTTCATTGAGCTTCAAAGGTGTGGCCAGCAATCCTATCTCCCTTCAGATAGAAGACCAACCCCAGACCAGCACCAGCACCAGCACCAGCAACCAACCCATATTTGTTGAAACCGAGCTGGACAAATCCTCGGCTTATGTACAGGAACAATTACTGTTAACCCTGCGTCTCATTTCTTCAACCAATCTTCAGAGTATTTCAAGTGAAGAGCTGATGGTAAAAAATGCTTCCGTCATGAAGGTGTCGGAGAATCAATACCAAAAACGGATCAATGGCATCAATCATCTAATCATAGAGTTAAAATATGCCCTTTTTCCGGAAACCAGTGGCGAACTCACTATTCCAGCAGTGCGATTCAATACGGTGATCCCCGACAGACGCGATCCTTACTCAAACTCATTTTTCTCCCGCGGGGGTAAGCGAACTTTTCTGCTCTCTGATGAGGAAAAAGTCACCATCAATCCACGCCCAACAACGTATGGTTCTGCAGAATGGCTTCCTACTACTGCGGTGAGCCTTAGCGAACGATGGAGTCGGCCGCTGGATGAACTGATTGCAGGTGAACCCATCACTCGTACTATCCACCTCAGTGCCCAAGGGCTAACCGCGACGCAACTCCCTCCCCTGAAGATCAATGCTGGTGATGGATTCAAAGTTTATCCAGATCAGCCGCAACTAAATAACGATGTAAGCCCTAATGGCGTTATGGGTACTCGGTCAGAGTCTATAGCCATTGTGCCCTCTCGAGGTGGCAGTATTTCCTTACCGGCTATCACTGTTCAATGGTGGGATACTGCTACTAATCAATTACGAGAAACAGTTTTAGAAGGACAGACGCTATCCATCACACCAGCAGAAAATACAATATCTGCAACGGAGCCTGTGGCAGCAACTCCTAGTACTACTGAAGTAACCGTAGAGACAAAACTACGCTCGAACCTAGTCTTCTGGCTACTTCTCATCAGCAACCTGCTCCTGCTGGGAGCGGTTATCGTTCTGTTTATACTCTGGCAGGCCGCCCGCAAAAACACTCGAGCTGTGGTTACATCACCTCAAAAACCCCCTGAGTTGAAAGAAACAACGTTATTCAACAAGCTCAAGCAGCAGGCTAAAAATAGTGATCTACGCACCTTCCGTGAGGCGCTGTTAGTCTGGGGCGGGGTTCTATGGGATCGCCCGCTAGTTACCCTTGACGACCTTGCTCTCGTTGCCGATGACCCACTATTAACCGGCGAATTACTCGCTTTGGATCGAGCACTGTACAGCCCGGACACCTCTGCTAAAATTGATTTTGAACCATTATTAGATCGCCTGAAGATCATACGAAAGCGGCCTAAATCAGAAAAACCGTCCAAGGGAAATCACCTGCAACCCCTCTATATCGATGGTTAACATGAATATCCACGTGTTGTGCTGGGCAGCAATGCTCGCCTGTCATTAGGACATCCCGTAGAATAACCGCTGCCTTCTTCCGAAGGCAGTTAGGCTCACAGGTTTTCCGCCTGTCATTCAAGGAATTAAGCTATGCGTCGAGTGGTTTTCAATCAAAAAGGTGGCGTAGGAAAGTCTAGTATCACCTGTAACCTTGCCGCTATCAGTGCGAAGCATGGCTTTAAAACACTGGTCATTGACCTTGATCCACAAGGAAACTCTACACATTATCTATTAGGGAACGATGCCAAGCCGACGAATACCGTTGCTGACTACTTTTCGCAAACACTGTCCTTTAATCTGACCCCAAAAAAACCTCAGGAATTTGTCACTGCAACCCCATTTGAGAATCTCTCGGTGATTGCCTCTGATTCAGAGCTAGAGTCTATTGAACAGAAGCTCGAATCACGCCACAAGGTTTATAAACTCCGCGATCTACTGAATAAACTCGATAATGAATTCGATCATATTTATATTGATACCGCACCCGCTCTTAATTTTTACACCATGTCAGCACTCATTGGTGCTGACCGAGTACTGATACCATTTGACTGTGATGCCTTTTCTCGCCAAGCACTCTACAACATCCTCGGTGTCATTGAAGAGATGCGCGAAGACCATAATGAAAACTTGGTAGTGGAGGGAATTATCGTCAATCAATTCCAGCCACGAGCCAACCTACCCAAGCGTATTGTCGAAGAGCTACAAGCAGAGAAACAACCGTTATTACCGGTTTATCTCAATTCATCCATCAAAATGCGAGAGTCTCACCAAGTGTGTAAACCACTGATTTATTTCGCACCTAGCCACCCTTTAACCATAAAGTTTATAGAACTTCATGAGCATATCTCCGGTGGTATAAAGGGTCGTAATAAGTCTACTACCGCAACAAAGAAAACCGTTGAGCTGTTATAACATCTACTCTTTATTCCTAAAATTTCTGTCAAATAAACCCGCAAAATTCAGGCAAAAAAAAGGAGAGCCATTGGCTCTCCTGAAAATCCCTAAAAGATAAAAACCCTTGAGATAGAAGGGTAAAATGTCACTCTGTTCATCAACACACTGTATTAATGCCTTGATGACGCCATTGTCTACATTTCCTGACACTCCCACCTTGATGGTGATCAAGCAATCTCTATCTGCTCCGATCTACAGACTTTTTGAAGCAATTTCATACGTATCTCGGGACAGTTCCTGGGTGGCCATCACGCGAGCCAACTGCTGGCGCATTAACTCACCGCTATCACCCTTATAACGACGCCATTTTGTCAGTGGTGTGAGTAACCTGGCAGCTATTTGTGGATTAAGCTTGTCCAGCGTGATCACATTTTCTGCAAGAAATTGATAACCAGCACCATCTTCGCGATGAAAATTAACGGGGTTGCTGTTACAGAAGACACCGATGACCGAGCGCACTTTGTTGGGGTTGTTCAGATCAAAGGCTGGGTGTGTCATCAACTGCTTCACTCTATTCAAACCCTCTGGCAAGGAGCAGGCGGACTGAACCTGAAACCATTGGTTGAGAACCAGTGGTTCGTGGCGCCAATCCTGATAGAACTGTTCCAACGATCTCTCAGCTAGGCCAATGGCATCATCTCGAGGATCATTGACCAGCGTTGCCAAGGCCGACAAACGATCCGTCATATTATCGGCTTGTGATAGCTGAGATTGAACCAACACCAAAGAATCGTCTGTTTCGGCATTGCACAGATATCGAAGGGCAAGGTTTTTCAAACTGCGTCGTGCAACCTCTCCTGCGTTATGGGCATAACTACCCTGCTGTTGATTGGCTTGATAAATGGCTCGCCAGTGATCAGCTAACGCCAAACCAAGTTCACGGCACATAAACTGCCGCACGTAATGAATGGCCTCGACATCAATGACATCAGAAAGCTCAGCTAACAACGACTCTGACGGCATTGTCAGAATCAATGCCTGCATGGCCTGATCGGACGCTGGCTCCACGAGTACTTTAGAAAATGCCTCTTTTAGACATGAATCGATGGCCAGTGATTTACCGTCTCGGTAATCCCTCATCAGCCCCTGCATAACCTGTATCGCCAGTTGCTGACCTGCGTTCCAACGATTGAAACCATCGCTGTCATGGGACATTAAAAAACCCAGCTCATCCGAGCTATAGTGGTAGTCCAGCTTAACGGGTGCAGAAAACCCTCTTAGCAATGAGGGCACTGGTCGCTTACCAATACCTTCAAAAATAACAGTTTGTGTTGATTCAGTGATTTCTACCACTTGGCAAGTTTCGCCAGAAGGAGAGAGAGCCAGGTCACCCTGATCGCTCACCAATCCCAGCTTTACTGGAATATGAAAGGGCTGTGGGCTGTCACCAATCGATTTGGCCGGTTGGCTTTGCTCGAAATGTAAGCTGTATCGTTGCTGCTCAGCATCGTATTCGCTCTGAACAGTCAGTCTCGGCGTGCCAGACTGACGATACCAGTTCATAAACTGACTAAAATCCCGTCCGCTAACATCGGCCATTGCCGCCACGAAATCTTCAATAGTCACGGCCTGCCCATCGTGCCTCTCAAAGTAGAGGTCTGAACCTTGGCGAAATAATTCTGGTCCAAGTAACGTCTGGATCATCCGAACTACTTCGGCACCCTTCTCATAGATCGTCACCGTATAAAAATTGGAGATTTCCATATAGGCCGCCGGCTGCACCGGGTGGGCCGTGGGCCCTGCATCCTCCGAAAACTGTACCGTTCTTAACAGATTGACATCCTCTACCCGCTTAACCGTTCGCGACCCCCTATCTGCGGAAAATTCAGCATCGCGGAATACGGTAAAACCTTCTTTAAGGCTTAACTGAAACCAGTCACGGCACGTCACCCTGTTACCCGACCAATTATGGAAATATTCATGGGCGACCACGGCTTCTACGCGCTTAAACCCATCATCAGTCGTGGTTTCCGGATGGGCCAAGACACAGGAGGTATTAAAAATATTGAGACCTTTGTTCTCCATGGCCCCCATATTGAAATCGTCCACAGCTACAATCATGTAGAGGTCCAGATCATATTCTCGACCATAGATCGCCTCATCCCAAGCCATGGCATGTTTCAAGGATTGAATAGCGTGACCACACTTCTGAATATCCTTCGGCTCTACGTACACACGAAGATCAATCTTTCGTCCACTGCAAGTAACAAAACTGTCTTCGGCGACCGCCAAATCTCCCGCCACCATGGCAAACAGATACGATGGTTTTCGGAATGGATCATGCCAGGTCGCCCAGTGACGATCATCCTCCAACTCACCATAATCCACCAGATTGCCATTGGACAGTAATACTGGGCAGCTGGCTTTATCGGCAATGATCGTCGTGGTGAACTCCGACATCACGTCGGGGCGATCTAGGTAATAAGTGATTTTACGAAAACCCTCTGCCTCACATTGGGTACAGTACATGGTGCGAGACTTGAACAACCCCTCAAGCGAGGTATTTTTTTTAGGGTGAATAACCACGTCGGATACCAATTCAAACTGGTCTGGCACCTGATGGATCAACAAATCCTCGGAGGTCATGCTGTACTCATCGATGGTCAAAGCACGTCCGTCGATTGAGACTGATTTCAACGTAAGCTGCTGGCCATAGAGTTCCAGTGACTGACCTTGATAGGCGCTGTCCGGATTACGGCGCATGCTCAATGTGGTATGAACACTGGCATCGTTGTCGGTGATGTCTACACGAAGTACCGTTTTATCAATTAGATATCTCGGTGCTTCGTAATCCTTTAAATGTATTGTGCCCGGCTGGGCGTCTTTCATGGCCATCATTAAAGTGCTACTTCCACATGGTAGGCTGTGTATTTACGAATATTGATCACCCCGCTGTCGAGTATCAAGTATTGCCCCTTAATACCCATCAAAGTGCCTTCTACAAGAGGATTCTTATCCATATTATGACTGGTTACCTTAACGGGATATTCCAACACGGGATATTCAATGTCTACGGGTACCACATCATCTAAACGCTGAAATGCTTGCAGGCCAAACTGCGCTTCAAGCTGTGTCATCTCGCCAGTACAAAGATTAAACAAGGCATCACGTGTTGCCGGTAAATCCACAGGTGCAATATCACCCTTAAGCATCGTTCGCCAGTTGGTTTTGTCCGCCACATGCTGACGAAACATATCCTCAGCGAGCCCAGATTGCTGGCGCGTCTTAACCCGTAAAATGGGCAGAGCCTGAACCGCACCCTGATCGATCCACCGCGTAGGCAACTGACTTTCGCGGGTAATCCCGACTTTGACACCAGAAGAGTTGGCCAGATACACAATATGGTCAATCATACAGTGCTGCTCACCCCATTCTGGCTCCCGACAGGTACCTTTGTCGTAGTGACATTTTTCGGGGCTTACAATACAGATATCACACTGCGCTAACTTGGTGAAGCAGGGGTAGCAATGTCCCTGATTAAAGCTTTTATTGCTGCGGCGACCACAATGGGCACAGTGGATAACTCCGGCATGGGTAATACGTATCACCTGACCCAGAAAGTCATTAAGTGGAACCAACTGATCATCTAACGGCAGTTGGTACTCAACAGGTCCTGCCAGCAACACCTGCATTTTACGGAGATGTCCCTCATAGCAAGCCACCCGTTAGGCCTGCCACTTTAAGGGCTGCACGTCACTCGGCTTACTCTTACTACTACAGGGTTCCTTCGACTTCTTTGGCGCGACATACCCAACACGGTCCTCTTCGGCCTTATGCCGAGCATCATAGGCGATCACCGCCCGTATACTGTGCTCACGCTGATCGATAGTCAGGCGTGAGCCATCTGGCCATTTACCCAACTCCACTGCCCGTTTGAGGTTATCGTATATTTCAGGAGTAATTGATTCAATGAGCTGCTGAAGATCCATGGGTTACCTCAAGTTATCAAGCGGGGAATTATAGCACTGCTATCAGGCTTTGGACTCAGTTCGTCCAGCCCATCCACCTAGCATCATTCCTGTCAGCAAACCGATAGCGTGAGCAACATTGGCAATGCTGCCATCCATAAAAAAATTGATGAAGCCGCTCATGCCAAGTAATAGCCAGAACAACATAAAACCCAGTAAGCCCTTGGGTATGTCCAATATCGGTTTTGGGGCAACTTTATTACGAATCCATATGTAGCCAAGTAGACCGTAAACAACACCAGACATACCACCAAACAGTGAAGGCCCACTCCATAGGTATTGACCGAGATTGGAAGCAACGGCCATCAGTAAAACAGCAGCAATCATCTGTACACTGCCGATCAAGGGTTCCATCCGCCTGCCCAGTTCCCACAACCAAAGACCATTAAAGGCAATATGAAAAATTCCAAAATGTAGAAAAATTGGCGTCACCAGTCGCCAGTATTCGCCCTTGGCCATCGCATTCTCGGCGGTATCAAACTGGAGATTCTGACCTACAATACTGAGATCCTGGAAGGTGAACCAATGAATGAGAGGGAAGCCCCACTCCACAATTGCCGTCCCCACCAGACTCATTAGTAAGAGAGTGGCGACTACTGGCATTTTTTTTAGTTGCTCCTGAAAGCTCTCCCCACCTTGAAGCTGGCGATCTATTGCATACTGGCGCTTATTAATGTCTTCCAACACCCTTAGCGCCACAGGCACCTGTTCAGGAAATTCCACCCACAATTCAGACAGGTTTTCCTGCTTGTTAATTTTGTAGGCGATTTTCTGGGTATCAAGTTCGGCACAGAGGCGACTTACATCAAACTGATGTGACATTTCTGCCACCAGCGTCCCTGGAGTTGATTGATCTGTCATCGTAGTCCGTTATTAGAATTAGTGATTTCGGTCAATGGAATCCAGCCGACTACCCCAGCCCAGCTTGGTTCGGCAGGTCTCATAGAAGTTATGCCCCACCGGGTGAATTAATTGTAACGGCTGCTGCTTCTTGCTAATACGGATGATATCGCCAGGTTCTGATTGAAAGTCGTTCTGTCCATCACAGGTGACCTGCGGATGAAGCTCATTCAAGGAACCCACTCGAATTTCAATATTACTGCTTCCTCCAACCACAATAGGTCGACTGGTCAGCGTGTGGGGGTTCATTGGCACCAAAACAATCGCATCCAAATTGGGGTGCATAATGGGGCCGCCGCCAGAGAGAGCATAAGCCGTGGAACCGGTGGGCGTTGAGACAATCAAGCCATCGGACCGCTGACTGTAAACGAACTGCTCGTCAATGTAGAGTTCAAACTCCATCATCCGTAATGACTTGCCAGGATGCAATACAACATCGTTAAGCGCATCACCACAACCAATGGTTAACCCATTACGCGATATAGACATTTCCAGTAAAAAACGCTTCGAAATCACATAATCGCCGGCCAAAACCCGCTTCACCTGCCCTTCCATTTCACTGGGAAGAATATCCGTCAGAAAACCAAGGCGACCCCGGTTCACCCCCAATAACGGAATGTCGTACCCCATCATACTCCGCACGGCGCTGAGCATACTGCCATCACCACCCACCACAATCACCAGATCCAACTGCTGAGCCATATCCTCACTTTCAAACACGGGCAAATGATTATTACCGATAAGCTGAGCAGTTTTTGACTCTAGCAGTACAGAATAACCGCTATTTTCCAGAAAACTGGAAAGCCGTTTTAGGGAGTCAACAATTTCAGGAAGCTGAATATTGGCAACTAATGCAATTTTCTTGAAGTGAGTCATGGGTGTATCAGAATCGTCCCAACGATAAATGTCAACGGATTATACACGGCCAGCAGGGACTGTTTGTCATCGTTACTTATCCCTTTGATAGGAGGGCCATTCTAGGCATAAAATACGAATAAATCGCTTCTTTTTCCATCGCTGAAAAGAACTGGGAAGATTGCCTGGATCATTTAAATAGCAGTGACGAAGAAACGTAAGATCAATCAAAAATAGCGGCCAAAAAAAAGCCCCTATGAAAGGGACTTTTTAATGTAATGGCGGACCGGACGGGACTCGAACCCGCGACCTCCGGCGTGACAGGCCGGCATTCTAACCAGCTGAACTACCGGTCCGTTATGCTTCTTAATAATTTGGTGGGTGGTACAGGGGTCGAACCTGTGACCTACGCCTTGTAAGGGCGCCGCTCTACCAACTGAGCTAACCACCCCTTTGAAAGAGAGGCGCATTCTACCGGAATATCGTCACGTGTCAAACATTTCAAAGCCTCGATTATCTATACATCGTGCAGCCATCAAATTATGATATGCCACCAGTAAAATGTCTGAGACTAGCATGGAAATTTTTAAAGAGTTCACCTTCGAAGCCGCTCACTTATTGCCCAATGTCCCTGAAGGACACAAGTGTGCCAGGCTACATGGCCATTCCTATCAGGTGACGATCTATCTAACGGGAGAGGTGGGAGAAACTACCGGCTGGGTTGTTGATTTTGGTGATTTAAAAGCGCACTTTAAGCCTATTTATGATCGACTCGATCATCGCTATCTCAATGATATAGAAGGGCTTGAAAACCCAACCAGCGAAAATATCGCTCGCTGGATCTGGACTGAACTAAAACCTACCCTGCCCGAGCTCAGCAAGATACAAATTCGAGAAACTTGCACCTCAGGTTGCGCCTACACTGGTGACTGACGTGTTATCGAGCGTTATGCCCTGTACTGCATCTAATCTTGTGCCACTTTCGTAGACTAGAATGTTACTGTGAACGAGCATAACCCTTCGAAACGCCTATTTATTGCACTACCCATACCCTCTGCAAGCAATCGCTCACTGGATAAATACTGCCGACAGCTTGGAGGGCAACGTCAGACAGCCCATATTCGATACACTCCCGCCAGCAATCGTCACTTAACACTCGTTTTTCTTGGGCAACTTAACCCTACACAGAAGGCTGACGCCATTGAAGTAGTGGAAAAACTCCAACACCCGCCTGTACACTTGGAACTGGCTGTCATCACTCGATTCCCCGACCATCAAAGCCGAATTATCACAGCACGTCCTAAGCCATGTAGCGAACTGGACTCACTTCACCAGCAGTTATATCAAGCTCTCGAACAAAAAGGTTTTCCTTGTATGACACGACCCTTTAGGCCATACATTACGCTGGCAAGAATGAAGTACGAGAACAAAGACCTCCACATTACATTTCCCCCCCCCAATATCAATGGTCGCATCTGACGTTATTCTCTATGAAAGCCAACTCACTGATTCGAGTAGTATCTATACCCCACTGGTAAGATCTGTGCTGAATACGACCACTCAATAATGGGGAAAGAAGAACGACGATTATACTAGCAACAGCTGTTCTAAGGCCGACCGAAGTTCGGGGTAACGAAATTTATAACCTGACTCTAATGCTTTTCGTGGATAAACACGTTGCCCCGTTAATAACAACTCATCCGCCATTTCACCAAATAACAGCCGTACCATTGCTGAAGGCATAGGCAAGATTGCCGGCCGAGAAAGCACTGAACCTAGTGTTTTAGTGAACTGTTTATTCGTCACCGGGTTAGGTGACGAGGCATTGATACTGCCCCTGATATCGCTTCGTTTTAAGCAATGAAAAATAAGTTCAACTACGTCATCTATATGAATCCAGGGCATCCATTGCTTGCCGCTACCAAGCCGACCGCCGAGACCTAGCTTGAATGGTGTCAACATACGGTCAAGCGCGCCCTCTTCCGCCCCCAAGACAATGCCTGTTCGCAAACAACAAACTCTTGTCCCAAGCTGATTAAACTGTGAGGCCGCTTGCTCCCAAGCTGAGCATAATTGATGAGCATAGCTATCGTGATATTTTGCTGCCTCATCAAGTAACTTGTCACGATGAGGCCCGTAGTACCCAACAGCTGAACCACTAATCAAGATTCTAGGTGGCTTAGGGCTTTTTTGAAAATAGTCATACAAATGATTTGTCGTGCCGATTCTACTGTCATGAAATTCTTGTTTACGAGCGGCATTCCAACGGCCTGACACCAATGGCTCCCCTGCAAGATTGACCACATAATCAATTTTATCTATTGAGGAAAGCGCTTCGATGTTCTGAATAGCGGTAACATTAGGTAATCGATGATGGGCTTTATCGAGATTACGGGTAAGAGCGATCACCTGTAAGCCCTGATCTTGCGCTTTCTGGCAAAAATGAGATCCTATAAAACCGGTAGCACCCGTCACTAACACTATCTTGTTGTCCATGACCTATTCCTAAGAACCGCGTGCACTCAATCAAATGAAGGCTGTGAGCCGTGGAGGAGGACTAATAGGGCCTAAACGTACTCGTCATGTCAGAGGAAGAAAAATATTGAAGTATGCCGTGATCCTATTTTTTAGTCCCATAGAGACAGTGTAGTCAATGTACAGAAAAACATAGACTCAGCACACCGGCGCTATAGAGTACATTTAAACCAACCACGCCAGTAGTTCGCTTGTTTTATCTGTCATCAGCGTGGGATTTGTGGCCTCAACATTAAGCCTCACCACCGGTTCAGTATTGCTACTGCGTAGATTAAAACGCCAGCCATCAAATGTCATACTGAGACCATCAGCTTCGTCAACACTCTCAGACTCAGGCAGATAGTGGTTTTTCAGTTCCGCTAGTAATCTCGGGGCATCATCAACCTGACGATTAATCTCACCAGAACAAGGGAATTGAGAGATGCGCGCCTTAACCATGGTAGACAAGCTCTCTCCCGCAGCACTGATAAGCTCCGCAATCAACAGCCAGGGGATCATCCCACTGTCGCAGTAAAAGAAGTCACGAAAATAGTGATGAGCACTCATTTCACCACCGTAGACGGCATCTTGCTCACGCATCACCTGCTTGATAAATGCATGGCCGCACTTACTCTGTATTGGCTGACCACCAAACTGTTTACAAACAGACTCAGTATTCCAAATCAGTCGCGGATCGTGGATGATTTTTTCACCTGGGTGTTTTCGAAGGAATGCCTCAGCCAACAGACCGACAATGTAGTAGCCCTCTATAAATTCTCCGCTTTCATCAAACAAAAAACAGCGGTCGAAGTCGCCATCCCACGCTATTCCAAAGTCTGCGCCATGCGCCCTAACTGCATCAGTAGTGTGATGACGATTTTCCGGCAACAACGGGTTAGGAATTCCGTTGGGAAATGTCCCATCAGGCTCATGATTAACTTTGATAAACTCAAATGGCAGATGGCTCTGGAGAGCATCTAGTACAGGGCCAGCCGTACCATTACCCGAATTAACCACAATCTTCAAAGGCTTTAATTTTGATTTATCAACATAGGTCAGAAGATGGTCAATATAGGCATCAGAACAACTCACGCGTCGATAGCTACCCCGTGCATTATTATCGATAGCAGGAAAAACCGTATTTTCAGCTATTTTCTGAATTTCTAGCAGACCAGTATCACCACTAATGGGCCTCGCACCTTCCCTCACCAACTTCATACCGTTGTAGTCGATAGGGTTATGGCTAGCCGTCACCATAATGCCACCCCCAACCTGAAGGTGGTCTGTTGCAAAATAGATTTCTTCCGTACCACAAAGTCCAATATCTAGAACATCAACACCCTCATCTCTGAGACCATTCGCTAGCGCACACTTCAAGGTAGCGCTGGAGGTTCTTATATCTCCGCCAACAACAACAGTTTGAGGCAGAAGCCATCGGGCATAGGCTCGACCTATCAGGTAAACTGTTTCTGGTGTTAAATCTTCACCGAGTTTTCCACGAATATCGTAAGCTTTAAAACCATTTATCTTCATTTATTTTCCATATAAAAAAGCCCACGCCGATAGCATGGGCTGGTCAAGGCCACCTGCTTCTAGCGCCTAGAATGATCCAATTCTACAACTGACGCCTTATGCTCAAGGCTGTGCAGATAAGCCCTCAGATCAGCACCAATCTCACTATGCTGGAGCGCGTAAGCAATATTGGCTTGTATGTATCCCAGCTTACTTCCACAGTCGTGGCTTCGCCCCATAATTCGATACGCTTCAACCACCTCATGCTCCAATAACGCCTCAAGAGCATCGGTCAATTGAACCTCACCCCCAACACCCACAGCTGTTTTTTCCAGTAGATTCCAAATAGTTGGGGGTACCACGTAACGACCCACGACAGCCATGTTTGAGGGGGCACTCTCTCGGGCTGGCTTTTCCACCATAGCATCAATTCTGGCCACTCCACCGCCCATAAGTTCAACACCCTTACAGTCGACTACACCATAGTTATTCACACTTTCCCACGGTACGGCTTCAACCATAATTTGGCTATGGCCTGTGGATGAGAAATTATTGAGCATAGCGGCTAAATTATCGACCGCCATATTGGATTGATACTGATCCACTAGCACATCGGGCAATAAAATGGCAAAAGGGGAATCTCCGATAACAGGCCTAGCACAACTAATGGCATGGCCAAGCCCCCTAGCATAGGGCTGTCTTACAGAGATAACTGTTACACCATCTGGGACAATTGAACGTACTTCATCCAGAAGCTGACGCTTAACACGCTTTTCAAGCTGAGCTTCAAGTTCAAAACTGGTATCAAAGTGGTTTTCAATGGAATTTTTACTGGCATGAGTCACCAGTACAATTTCCGTGATACCGGCGGTAATAGCTTCACTCACCACATACTGTATCAATGGCTTATCCACCACAGGCAACATCTCTTTCGGAATTGCTTTGGTGGCGGGCAACATACGGGTACCCAGTCCTGCAACTGGAATAACCGCCTTACTAACAACTGATGACCTCATCCCTAAACTTACCTGTAATATTCAGTCTTATTGGGCATCCTGACACACTTTTTGCGGGCAGGTCTAAATATGTGAGAACGGTAACATATGTTGCTATCGACTTAGACAAAAATATCAATCTTAAAAATCGCACCATCCGAGTGCTTCAACAGAAGTCCGTTAATTATGACGAGCCAATTTATATCGACATCACTATGGGGCAAGAGCTGAACGACTGTATTGTGTCCAGCCGATTTAGCGGTATCAACTGCTCTATGCTGGCACACCATAAGCAACGTGTCACCAGTGCCATATCACGCAAAAAGCCCCACGGATTTGCCGTTACGCCAGACTATTTGACCCAGGCCTATTCAAAAATCAGGGGCGAGGTAGATATGTATAATCATCTGCCGAAGATTGAGCGACCAGACATTCACTCATTACGCGCACTGGGCATTTTTGCCTACTCTAAAGCGGGCTATCCAGATGAGTAATACGGCCTTATCTGTGGACGCTAATGAGAAAATGAAGGCTCGCTACTATGATGGCCACAAGAAACCCCAATCCGTCCCAGTAAACGCAGATTTGAGCCTCAAAGAACTGGATTTTAGTGGTGTAGATTGGGCCACTGGATTGTCTCCCGCCTTACTCAAATTGGTCGATTCAAGTGGGTAATAAGGGAGAAATACGAAAAAATATGGAGAAAGTGTTTTAGCCCTCCTTGGCCGGGTCACCTACAACCCGCGTGGTTTCTAGCTTTTAATGGTCGGGGCGGCCGGATTTGAACCGACGACCACTACACCCCCAGTGTAGTGCGCTACCAGACTGCGCTACGCCCCGAAAAGATCAATATATGGGTATTGAAAGAGGCGCTCATCATACCGAAAGCACCCAACAATTCAAGAAAATGAATCAGCTTTTTAGCGCCACAAGCAGGGCTTCCAATTCACTGACAGTCTGATCAATTAATTGGCGAACCTGCGTGGCATCTTCCACTGCATCATCTCCAGTTAATCGCTGCCTAGCACCGCCTATGGTAAAACCTTGGTTATAGAGAAGTGACCGAATTTGACGAATAATGAGAACATCTTGACGCTGGTAGTATCGACGGTTTCCACGACGCTTCACAGGACTGAGGCTCGGAAACTCCTGTTCCCAATATCTCAGCACGTGCGGTTTAACATCACAGAGATCACTGACCTCCCCAATGGTAAAATAACGTTTACCAGGAATGGGTGGTAACTGGTCGTTATTACTCGGTTCCAGCATAACTTTCCACTCTTGCCTTTAACTTCTGGCCTGGCTTAAAGGTCACCACACGTCTGGCAGAAATTGGGATTTCCTCCCCCGTTTTAGGATTACGACCCGGACGAGAATTTTTATCACGCAACTCAAAATTACCAAAACCGGACAGCTTGACCTGCTCATTACCTTCAAGAGCGGATCTGATCTCTTCGAAGAAGGACTCAACAATCTCCTTGGCTTCTCGTTTATTCAAACCAAGCTCATCAAAGAGCATTTCGGCAAGATCGGCTTTTGTGAGTGCTGACATGTCTAACTTAACCTCTAAGGCTCGCTGAGTATTGCTTTTCTAGAGCGCCTAGTACACGTTCTAAAGCGACATTAATTTCGTCTTCTGTAAGCGTGCGCGAACTGGCTCTAAAGGTCAACCCTAATGCAACACTTTTTCTATTGTTTTCAATGCCTTTTCCTTGATAAACATCAAACACCTTTAAGTCTACCAATTGCTCACCGGCATTCTGACGAACAGTCTTACACAAGGCGGCAGCAGAAATATTCTCATCGACAATGATCGCCAAATCACGGCGAACCTCTGGAAACTTACTAATCCCTTTAAAGAAGGGTAGCTCATCTTCTAGTACTTGGCTCAAGCACATTTCGAATACAAAGACAGGTTGACTCAGATCCAATGCTTTCTGCACCCTAGGATGCAATTGGCCCAGATAACCCACCAACTCACCGTTACGCTCAATCTTAGCGCACTGACCCGGGTGTAGCGCAGGATGTTCGGCTGCAACAAAACTAAACTGCTCATAGACATGACCAATCTGCAGCAAGGCTTCCACATCGGCCTTAATATCAAAGAAGTCCACGTCTTCCTGGTTATTGACCCATCCCTCAGGTGACCGGCTACCTGTTATAGCACCTGCAATCATCGATTCCTGGCGAAGTGAATTGCCCTCAGGTACAAAGCTAAGACCTGTTTCAAATAACCTAACCCGGCTGTGCTGTCTATTAAGGTTGTGGCGAATAGTTGGCAAGAGCCCAGACCACAGGGTCGTTCTCATCACAGACATATCGCTCGCGATAGGGTTAGCCAGGGCCAGCGTGTCTAAACCAGGGTCAAGTTGTTGCTGAACCGCAGGGTCAACGAAACAGTAGGTAATAGCTTCAAAATAGCCGCGTGCAATCAATTGCTGCCTTAATGCAGGTAACCCTTGTCGGGTTTCAGGAACACCCTCAATGGATAATGCGGTGGCAATCGTGGCCGTAGGTAGGCGATTGTACCCATAGATGCGAGCTATCTCTTCGATCAGATCCGCCTCAATTTCTACGTCAAAGCGCCAACTTGGGGCTTTACACGTCCAGCCCTCTTCATCTACTTTTAGTATTGTCAGGCCCAATCGCTGTAAGATATCCTCAATCTGACTAGGCTCAAGCAACAATCCCAGCTGCTGCTGGAGACGCGCTGCGGTCAACGTCACTTCGGCCACATTGGGCAGATGCGATTTATCCTCGACGATAGTAAGAGGCCCAACCTCACCACCGACAATCTCCAATAACAGCAAGGTCGCACGCTCTACCGCGGCTTCTTGTAGCTGAGGGTCAACACCACGCTCAAAGCGATGAGATGAATCTGTATGCATCCCGTAAGCACGAGAACGACCTGCAATAGCAATGGGGTTAAAGAAGGCACTTTCCAGAAAAATATCACGGGTATCGCTGCTTACAGCGGTCTCTTCACCGCCCATGATACCGGCCATTGCTACCGCCTTTTGTTGATCCGCAATGACAAGCGTATCGGCATTAAGAACCACATCAGAACCATCCAACAGCCGTAGCTTCTCGCCCTGCTCTGCCATCCGCACCACCATGCCACCTTCGAGCTTGGCAAAGTCAAAAGCATGCATTGGCTGACCCAGTTCCAACATCACAAAGTTCGTCACATCAACAATGGGATCAATACTTCGAACACCACTGCGACGAAGCTTTTCTTGCAACCAAAGGGGAGATTTCGCAGCTGTATTGATATTGCGGACAATTCTTCCCACGTATCTTGGGCAGGCTTCAGGAGTACGTAACTCAATATTAAAGCTGTCGCTAATCACCGGCTCAACCGGCTCACAGCCCTGTTCATTAACAGGCACTTGATTCAACACCCCTGTTTCACGAGCCAAACCACGAATACTCAAGCAATCACCCCGGTTAGGGGTTAAATCCACCTCAATGATCTGATCATCCAGACTCAAATACTCGCGCAGGTCTGCACCTACCGGTGCGTCAACAGGTAACGCCCACAAGCCATCAGAGCCATCACCCATTCCCAGCTCTTCCTCAGCACAGAGCATGCCGAATGATTCTATGTCTCTCAGCTTGGCCTTACTGATATTCAAATCGCCAGGCAATGTGGCTCCTACCGTGGCAAAAGGAATTTTTAACCCCTCGCAAGCATTGGGTGCACCACAAACCACCTGAACCAAATCTTCGCTGCCACCAGCCACCTGACAAATTCGCAGTTTATCGGCATTAGGGTGTTGCTCTATGGAGACTATCTGACCAACAACAACACCACTGAAGGCTGGAGCCACTGGCTCAACAGCATCCACTTCGAGGCCTGCCATAGTTAACTGGGCAACCAGTTCTGTGGTATCAATCGCCGGTGTTACCCATTCCCGCAACCAGGATTCACTGAATTTCATTTCTCACCAAATATAATTATTTACTTTAAGTATCAACAGTAACTAATTGTTTTAAAACTGCTTTAAGAACTGTAAATCGTTCTCAAAAAACAATCTAAGATCATTAACACCGTAACGGAGCATCGCCAATCGCTCAACGCCCATGCCAAAGGCAAAACCACTGTATTTAGTCGCATCCACGTCACAGTGTGCAAAGACGTTGGGATGCACCATGCCGCAACCCATCACCTCTAACCAGCCCGTATTTTTACAGATACGGCAGCCTTTACCCCTGCAATTTGTACACTGAATATCGACCTCTGCAGAAGGCTCAGTGAAGGGAAAGTAGGATGGACGGAAACGTACTGGAAAGTCTGCCTCAAAAAATGCTTTTAGAAACTGATCAATAGTACCTTTCAAATCAGCCATACTCACATCCTGGTCCACCACCAACCCTTCCACCTGGTGAAACATCGGAGTATGGGTAAGGTCAGAGTCACAACGGTAGACTCGGCCAGGGCAAATAATGCGAACTGGCGGCTCCTGAGACTCCAGGGTACGAATCTGAACGGGTGATGTATGAGTGCGAAGCACCGTATTATCATTCACGTAAAACGTGTCATGCATCGCCCGTGCTGGATGATGGGCAGGAATATTTAGCGCTTCAAAGTTATGGTAATCATCCTCGATTTCCGGCCCCTCTTCTACCGTATAACCCACCCGGGTAAAAAATGATTCTATTCGCTCCATCGTATGGGTGATCAAATGTAATCCACCCACATCTTCGCCACGGCCCGGCAGAGTAACATCAACAGCCTCACTAGCTAGCCGAGCTTCCACAGCCGTATTCTCAAGGTTATCCCGACGCAGGTTGATTTTAGCCTGAACCTGTTGCTTAACCTCATTGATACGGGCACCCGCCGCTGGCCGCTCTTCAGCCGACAGCTTTCCGAGGGCTTTTAACAGGCCTGTCAGTAAGCCCTTCTTGCCCAAGTATTCAACCCGCACCAGATCGAGAGAGGCAACATCAGCCGCCTGATCGACGGCCTTTTCAGCTTCGCTTGCAAGAAGCTCAAGGTTTTCCATTCTTCTTTGCCCCTATAAAAAGGCGTGCATTAAAACAAAAAAAGGGAAAGAGCACCGGCCCTTTCCCCCCTTCATTGCATTTTCACTCAACACCGAAACACTCGGCATGAATGTTAAGCTAGGGCAGCCTTCGCCTGTTCTACAACAGATGCAAATGCAGCCTTGTCGTGTACGGCTAGGTCAGCCAAAACGCGACGATCAAGCTCAATACTGGCTTTCTTAAGACCAGCGATCAGGCGGCTGTAGCTCAAACCTTCAACACGAGACTGGGCATTGATCCGAGTGATCCACAAAGCACGGAACGTACGTTTTTTAACACGACGGTCACGGTAGGCATATTGCCCGGCTTTGGTGACTGCCTGAGTAGCAACCCGGAATACCCGGCTGCGTGCACCGTAGTAACCTTTTGCTTGCTTTAGAACTTTCTTGTGGCGGCGGTGTGCGGTGACACCTCGTTTTACGCGTGGCATATCTTTATCCTCTCAAACAATTCGGTTAATCAGGAACGCAACAGACGATCAATCAGCGGGGAATCAGCAGCCGTTATTGTGCTGGTACCTCGTAGATTACGTTTACGTTTCTGAGACATTTTTGTGAGGATGTGACTTCTGTTAGCGTGTTTGTGCTTATAGCCAGCGCCGGTTTTCTTAAAGCGCTTGCTTGCACCGCTATGGGCTTTTGCTTTTGGCATTTTAGTTCTCCGTGAATATACGGGTTTAAATTTAGAAGAAATCACTCCCGGACAGTCTGCCAAAGGCTGAACGCGGGTAGCACTTTTTACTTCTTCCTGCTTACTCTACTTTTTACTAACTACTTTTTAATGCTTACTATTTTTTCTTGCTTCTCGGGGCGATAACCATTGTGAGCTGCCGACCTTCCATCTTTGGATATTGCTCGACTGTTCCCAATTCCTCTAGGTCTACCTCGATACGCTTAAGCATTTGCATACCGAGTTCCTGGTGCGCCATTTCACGACCACGAAACCTAAGGGTTACCTTCGCCTTATCGCCATTCTCCAAGAACCGCGTCACATTACGTAACTTAATCTCATAGTCACCGACATCCGTTCCCGGACGAAACTTCATTTCTTTGACCTGAGTCTGCTTCTGCTTCTTACGCTGAGCGGTTACCTGTTTCTTTGTTTCAAACAGCTTCTTGCCGTAATCCATCACCTTACAAACAGGTGGCTCGGCATCTGGGGAAATTTCCACCAGATCCAAACTTGCTGCCTGAGCTGCACTTATAGCTTCATCTAAGCTAACAATGCCTGCCTGTTCTCCATTGGCGTCAATTAAACGTACTTCAGGGACATCAATCTCTTCGTTCATACGAGATCGTTTTGCTGATCCCTTGCCATAGCTTTTCTTGATAATTTAATCTCCAGCTTCAGTCTTTTAAATGCACGCGACCGCGGCGATCGACGTCCTGAGTGAGAAGCCCGGCAAACTCTGCAATACGCATAATGCCTAAGTCTTCACCACCGCGTGTACGCACTGCCACGGTCTGCGTTTCAACTTCCCTATCACCGACAACTAACAGGTAGGGAACTTTCTGAATTGTGTGCTCGCGGATTTTAAAGCCGATCTTTTCGTTTCTCAAGTCATTTTCGACCCGGAACCCCTTGTTTTTCAAGGAATCCGTCACTTTCTTCACATATTCGGCCTGAGTGTCCGTAATATTCATCACAACTGCTTGCTCTGGTGCGAGCCAAGTGGGGAAAGCGCCCTCGTAATGTTCAATCAAAATACCGATAAATCGCTCAAAAGAACCCAAAATAGCACGGTGTAACATCACCGGAACCTGACGTGAACCATCTTCCGATACATATTGAGCATCCAGGCGTCCCGGCATTGAAAAATCTACCTGGATAGTACCCAACTGCCAAACCCGCCCAAGACAATCCTTCAATGAATATTCAATTTTTGGACCATAGAACGCACCTTCACCAGGAAGTAACTCATAGTCCAACCCTTTCGCCACCAAAGCATCAGCAAGTGCCTTCTCGGCTTTATCCCAAACCTCATCGCTACCCACACGCTCTTCTGGCCGAGTTGATAGACGAATAATGACATCTTCAAAACCGAAGTCCCGATAGACATCAAATAACAAGTCACTGAAAACCGACACTTCATTCTGAACCTGAGCTTCCGTACAGAAAATATGGGCATCGTCCTGCACAAAACCACGCACACGCATTAACCCATGGAGCGTTCCTGACGCTTCGTTGCGGTGGCAAGAGCCAAACTCTGCCAGCCTCAGCGGTAGATCGCGGTAGCTCTTTAAGCCTTGGTTATACACCTGAATATGACAAGGGCAGTTCATCGGCTTCACAGCGTAATCACGCGATTCTGACTCAACCGTAAACATATTCTCGCGGAATTTATCCCAATGCCCCGATCGCTCCCACAATGTCCGATCAACGACCAAAGGGGTCTTAATCTCACGGTAACCGTTATTCCGCTGCACCTCACGCATATAGCGCTCTACTTCGGTATAAACACTCCAGCCTTTAGGGTGCCAGAACACCATACCCGGTGCCTCTTCCTGCATATGAAACAGATTAAATTTTTTCGCCAGTTTCCGATGATCACGTTTTTCTGCTTCTTCTAATTGAAACAGATGCGCCTTTAACTCTTTCTTACTCGTCCATGCGGTACCGTAAATCCGCTGCAGCATTTCGTTATTAGAGTCGCCTCGCCAGTAGGCTCCAGCCACCTTCATTAGCTTGAAGTATTTCAACCTGCCAGTGGAAGGCACATGAGGACCCCGACAGAGATCTTCAAATTCACCTTGGCGGTACAATGATAATTCCTGGTCTGAAGGGATATCTTCAATAATTTCTGCTTTGTAGTTCTCCCCGAGATGACGAAAATAGCCGACAGCTTCATCCCGGGAGAGAACCCGACGGACTACCTTGTCGTCTGACTCAGCTAGCACCTTCATCCTGCCTGTGATGGCATCCAAATCTTCAGGTGTAAATGCCCGCTCAAAGGCGAAATCATAAAAGAAGCCATTCTCTATCACGGGACCAATGGTCACTTGGGCTGAGGGGAACAACTGCTTAACGGCCTGAGCCAACAAATGGGCCGTTGAATGACGAATGATTTCAAGTGCCTCATTGGACTTATCTGTCACGATAGCCAGATCAACATCATTTTCAATGAGATACGAGGTATCTAATAGTTCACCGTCAATTTTTCCGGCCAGCGCAGCCTTAGCAAGACCGGGGCCAATATCAGCGGCAACATCGTGGATACTAATGGCGTTATCGAAACTACGTTGACTACCGTCAGGAAGAGTAATAACAGGCATAATTTTGTCCTTTCCAGTGGTGACCCCTACTAAAGGCCACATGGTTAATGCTGCAATTGCAGCGATATAATGAAAGGGTGCATTCTACCGTCATAATAGTCAGAATCAAGCGGCCCTTATATTTACCCATAGCCCGACGTTATGCGGGAAATCTCCTTGTCACAACGGGCATCCGCTGGTAAATTAGGCGCCTCTTAGTTAGTAGCCGACAGGCTAGTAGCAGGCACGTAGCTCAGTTGGTTAGAGCACCACCTTGACATGGTGGGGGTCGGTGGTTCGAATCCACTCGTGCCTACCAAAAACTAAAGCCCACCTTTTCAGGTGGGCTTTTTTTTGGCTAGTATTTGTCGGTCGAGAACCACCGACTGTGGTTCGAACCGAGCTGCAGAGCGGCGAGACAGCCCCGGAGTGATGCGACGGCGACCCGAAGGGAGAGAGCGTCAGCTCGAATAATCCACTCGAGCCGCCAGAATCAACTATTAACGCTTCAACTAATTTACACCGTTTATTGATGTCGAATTGAGTGTTTTGTTATCGCGTATGTTTTTTTGTAGAAGTAATCCGGATATATAATACGCCAAGAATTGCAGAAAGAACTGAGGCCACCAAAATTGATGTTTTTGCATTATGGAGATGATCAGGTTGCGTATCAAAACCCAGCGCGGCGATAAAAGTGGACATGGTGAACCCTATCCCTGCGATCAGAGAAACACCTATAACATGTTTGAAATTAACGCCTTCCGGCAAGCAGCCAATCTTGCAACGCAAACCCAGCCAGCAAGCGCCAGAAATACCGATAAATTTCCCAATGACGAGTCCAGCAATAATGCCTAATCCCGTTGGGTGCTGGAGGCTATCGATAAAGGAACTAAAACCAAACACTACACCAGCATTGGTCAATGCAAACAATGGCAAGATAAATAATGCTACCGGCAATGCCAGTGCATCTTCCCAACGACGCAAGGGTGTGCTCGCGCGTTCCGCAAAATTGCGCACCTCTAATACTTGTTCGTGATCTTGTCTGCTACCGAGAACATCCACCTCTTTTGTTTTTTTCTGCATTGAACTGATGGTCAATTTTGCTTTATCAAGCAATATTCCTGACGCCAATCCGGGTCTTGCTGGCGCCATCAAGGCAATCGCCACACCGGCAACTGTGGGATGAACACCGGACTTGAGCGTTGCCCACCACGCAGCAACGCCGATGATAATATAGAATATTGGCTGGCGAACGCCGGCATAGTTGGCCACTGCCAAAAAGGCTACTAGTATAAACGCGCTCGACAGGTGTATTACAGATATTTCCTGAGTATAAAATATCGCAATGACCAGTATCGCGCCGACATCGTCGACAATGGCGAGGCCAACGATAAAAGCCAGAAGGCTAACAGGTATATGTTTTCTCACAAGGGTGAGGGCGCCCAAGGCAAATGCAGTATCAGTTGCCATGGGTATGCCCCAACCAATCTGTGAATCAAGCGACCAGTTGAACAAGGAATAAATCACAGCAGGACAAACCATTCCACCGACGGCACAGAAAATCAACATACGTCGATTTTCAGGTCTAGCGAGGTCTCCGGCAAGTACTTCCCGTTTAATCTCAAGACCAAGCAGGAAGAAAAATATCACCATCAAGCCATCATTAATAATGTGTTTGAGTGAAGCCCGCAGCTCAAATTCCCCCACAAAAAATCCAATCGGCGTATGTATCAGATTCTGGTAGGTAGAAGAATAAGCTGAGTTTGCCCACCAAAGGGCGGCGATTGTAGCGACCAGAAGAAACAAGCTGGTGGTTGTCTGGGCGCGAATGAAATTGGAAAATGGATCGTGGATACCGTCCAAACCACGCTGCAATACATTTTTAGAGTCGTTGGTCATCTTAAGAGCTTACAGGCCTTTTAACTAGAAGGCACTGTATCAAAGGGGGATTGGCGCTAAAGAAAGGATACTAAGTTTAAAATCAAAATCTTAGAAAGCACCCTCTCTTGATACAGAGCCTGATGGCTTGTGATTTTTTACCTCAACACACTAAAACTATTTTGAATACGCCCACAACCCAATCAAATCACTCCATCCACCATCCTTTTCAAATGGGTCACTTCATCCCGTAAGTTCGCAGCCTCCTCAAACTCCAGGTTTTTCGCACTCTCAAACATCCTATCTTCAAGCACAGTAATTTGTTTCCAGATATCAGACTCAGTGTGCAGCGCATTGGTATCTACTTGATATTTACCCTTCGGCGCAGCCACTCTATGAGAGCCCTTACCGGGTATTGCCCTAGCCCCCTCCATAATATCCGCCACTGTTTTTACAATACCCTGAGGAACAATTCCGTGCTTTTCGTTATGTTTGATCTGCGCTGCACGTCGACGCTCTGTTTCGCCTATAGCTCGCTCCATTGAGCCTGTTATCTTGTCAGCATAAAGGATGGCCCGGCCCTCTATATTTCTTGCTGCACGGCCAATGGTCTGAATCAGTGATTGCGCTGAACGTAAAAAGCCTTCTTTGTCGGCATCAAATATAGCAACCAGTGCCACTTCTGGCATATCTAACCCTTCTCGCAACAAGTTGATACCAACCAATACATCAAATTCACCCAGCCGAAGATCCCGAATAATTTCTACCCGCTCCACAGTATCAATATCTGAGTGAAGGTAACGAACACGAACACCATGCTCACTCAAATAGTCCGTAAAATCTTCTGCCATGCGCTTGGTCAGAACGGTAATTAATATGCGCTGTTCTTTAGCCACACACTGGTTAATTTCAGACAACACATCGTCTACCTGTGAAGAGGCGGGCCGAACAACGATTATGGGATCCAACAGGCCTGTGGGGCGAACCACTTGCTCAACCACCTGTCCCTCATTAGCTGCTTCATACTTGCTGGGTGTTGCCGACACAAAGATCATTTGAGGTGCCAAACGCTCCCACTCATCGAAGCGCAATGGGCGGTTGTCCAATGCCGAAGGAAGACGAAACCCGTACTCCACCAGTGTTTCTTTACGGGACCGGTCGCCTTTGTACATTCCGCCCAATTGCGGCACTGTGACATGGGATTCATCAATGACCAATAGCGCATTATCAGGAAGGTAATCAAACAGCGTGGGAGGAGGATCTCCCGGTTCACGTCCGGAAAGATAGCGAGAGTAGTTTTCGATACCATTGCAGTAGCCCAGCTCCTGCATCATTTCGAGGTCGTAGCGTGTGCGCTCTCTCAGCCGTTGTTCCTCAACCAACTTGTGAACTGACCGCAACTGCTCCAATCGCTCGGAAAGCTCATCTTTTATATGCTCAATAGCATTGACAATCATCTGTCGCGGCGTCACATAGTGAGATTTTGGATAGACCGTAATCCGTGGCACGCGCTTTAGCACTTCACCCGTCAACGGGTCGAATAACGAGAGTTTTTCTACCTCATCATCAAATAGCTCTATCCGAACCGCTTCACGGTCTGAATCTGCCGGGTACACATCAATCACATCACCCCGCACCCGGTAGGTGGCACGTTGAAACACGGCATCGTTTCGAGTGTATTGCAACTCAGCTAAACGACGAAGGACTGCTCGCTGATCAATTTTATCGCCACGAACCAGATGTAATAGCATTTTCAAGTAGGAGTCTGGATCACCCAAACCATAGATAGATGACACCGTAGCCACCACAATGACATCTTTCCGCTCCAGCAAAGCTTTTGTAGCCGACAGGCGCATTTGCTCAATGTGCTGATTTATCGACGCATCTTTTTCAATAAAAGTACCGGAGGAAGGCACATAAGCCTCAGGCTGATAATAGTCGTAATAGGAAACAAAATACTCAACCGCATTATCGGGGAAAAAATCACGAAGCTCACCGTAGAGCTGTGCTGCCAACGTTTTATTGTGGGCCAGCACAATAGTAGGACGTTGTACTCTGTCAATCACATTGGCAATAGTAAACGTCTTTCCTGACCCGGTAACACCCAACAGCGTCTGGGCAGCCAATCCCATTTCAAGGCCATCAACTAGCTTGTCAATCGCTGCGGGCTGGTCGCCTGCCGGCTGGTAAGGACTTGTCACTCGAAAGGGTTTTGACACAGTATTTTGGTCCATGCTTAATGCGTAAAAAACCACGCATTATACTGTAGAAAACTATCCAAAACCGTAAGCTCATCAGGGGTTGACTACCCACATACCGATATATAAGATACGCGCCTCTTGACCGATCCGCCTTAGCTCAGCTGGTAGAGCAAATGACTGTTAATCATTGGGTCGCTGGTTCGAGCCCAGCAGGCGGAGCCAAATAAGTCGTTGAAAACATGGAAGTTTTCAACAATCTCCAAGTAAACACGCAAACGCAAAACATGAATCGGAGCCCATTCAGAGCCCGGTCCTAATTTTATGCTTATTTTTTGCGAGGTTTACCATGGCTTCTATCACCAAAACACCCGCCGGCACATACAAAGCGACCATCAAAAAAGAGGGTCGCACTCTCAAATCTAAAACCTTCAAACTAAAGACACACGCTTCTGCTTGGGCCAAACGTATCGAGGGCGACCTTGAACTGATGTCGGCCTTCAGCTCTCGCGGCGCTGTTATGACATTTGCCGAGCTTTCCAACGAATATATGGAACAGTGGAACGGTAAAGACCGCTCCTTCGACTATAAAGTACGCTACTGGCAAGAGCTGCTAGGGACACGTCGGCTAATCGAGATAGACAGCCAACTCATTCGCGATGGCCTTAAACAATATGGCGGTGGAGTAGCCCTTCGTGGCGACGGCCTCGATGAGAAAGGAAAGCCCAAGCTCACGCCAACAGGAAGACCCCGCAGCAACGCCTCTGTAAACCGGATTAAAGCAACACTCAGTGCCATCTTTCAATACGCATTCCGCCAAGGCTATATTGACAAAAATCCCGTCAGAGCTGTTGGAAACTTAAAAGAACCGCGGGGGATTGAGCGATGGCTGAGAGATGACGAACGCAAGCGCCTGTTAGCGGCATGCAAGACCTCAGAATGGGACAAACTCTATTTACTCGTTATTCTAGCCTTGACCACTGGCGCCAGAAGGGGTGAACTGCTAGAACTTAGATGGGGTGATATAGATTTGAAAGCAAGAACGGCGATGCTAGATATGACAAAAAATGGGAACCCTCGCGTACTCACTCTCCCCTCGCCCGCCATTGAAGCACTGATGCCATACCGCGGGTTCGGCTTGGTATTTCCCGGCAAAAAAACTCCCCACAACCCTTACACCATCAAGAAACCCTGGGCTAAAGCCCTAAAACAAGCGGAGATTGAGAACTTCAGGTTCCACGACCTGCGTCATTCTGCTGCCAGCTATTTGGTTATGAATGGTGCTACGCTTTACGAGACTGGTGAGGTGCTCGGCCACAAGTCCGTTCAAACAACCAAACGGTATGCTCATCTATCGACTCAGCACAAAGCTGCGCTTACCGAACGAGTTTTTGGAGGCATCCTCTAAATGTACGAAGATAAAAACCTTATAGCTTATGCTTGTAACCAGGCTAATGAATTGAGCTTGGAAATCAAATCAATCGAAAACGGCACACGCCTCATAAGCAAAGGTGAAACCGAAAAAGGCTTGATTGAAGGCATAAATAAAAAAAAGTCTTTCTTTGCCAAAAAAGTGATGGAGCACATCGGAGAATATATTAAAAACAGTGGCCTAGACCCCTTATTCTTCAACTACCTAATGACCGCAATAAATAATGGGGACCTTGTAGCGCTAGGCTATCAAGAGTACAGCGTCGATAGATCTGAAAAACTAAGTTTATTCCAGAGATATAAAATTGCCTTGATGGTTCGATATTACGTAAGTAATAGGAAAAAAGATGACAAAAATAGCCGTGAATTAGTAATCTACAAAATACAAGATGACGGAGTTTATCTGGATAAAACTTCAATATCTAAAGTGTGCAGACTAATGAAGCCCGCAGTAGATGAGTTCATAAGAGCCTTTAATCCTCAACTAGAAACCACTAAAAACGGTAAATTAAAACTTCAGACAATGCCTAGTGACGAAGAAATAGATGCCCACATTGAGAAACACTCCGCTAAAACATTATTTAGGTTGATGCTTAAAGGAAGAAAAATAATTAGCAACACTGACAAACCTCCCTCTACTCCCGAGCTGTGAAACTAAAAGTTTCTAAACTCTCAGATCAAGCGACTTTTCACCTAAACACTTTCTAATACAGTGTACCTACTTAAGAGGTGCACTATGCAACATAAAACAAACTCAAACATATCCTCACCTGTTCATGAGGTCGACGAACCTTGTTACAGCGATCTGATCAAGCCTGAGGATCTGGCTCGGGAGCGCCCCGACCTATTCTCTGACGCCAAAATGAAATGGCTTGTCCGTCAGCGGCATCAGAATGGTCTTTCTGATGCGGCAGCCATCGTCAAATGTGGCCGAACCGTCCTTGTCGTCCGCTCGAAATTCTACGAGTGGCTATTGGCTAATAAAGCGTAGCCCCTGACATGAACTCATTGGGTCTGCAGCGCTATCAAAGGTTTTCAACCGAAAAAAGAGCCAATTCAGAGACTGGTGCTCGTCGGAGACGAGCAAGTCGTTTGCGTGACCGTGTCGATGAATTGGCTCTTAAGGGGGTTAAAAAAATGAACTTACCACTTCCACCGTATGGAAAGAGCTTTAAAGCAAAACTAAAAGACCAGGTTTTTGTAGTCTACGGCTGGCCACCTTCCAGAGTTAATACTCGCCCAAACACTCTAGTTTTACCGTGCCATTGTAGCCCCACTATTTACGACTGGAGCATAATTCGAGGTTGTCACGTTTTTGTGATCCCATCCAACGGGCTAATCCCAGAAAAAATAGCACTCGAATTAGCCGAAGAATTCATTAGTTATGAGGTTGAATCAATATGCATATTCGGTACGGAATACAGGAAAAATGGTACATCAATACTACGTGCTGGACTCCATGTTTGGCCGAATAGTCTGGGGACTGAACAACCACTAACCGATATTTCTGATACTCACTCCCCTAATCATAGGAGTGGCTAACCATGCAAAAAAATCTTTTGGCAAATTTGCCACAGCCATTATTGGATGAAAAACCAATTCCACTGACTGATCCCTTACCTGCAGTGGCGAGCTTTGATCCAGACATGCTCCCTACAGCTCTTATCGACTATATCCTCGATATCTCTGAACGCCAACAATCCCCACCAGATTTTGTTGCAGTTTGCTCATTATGTGCTCTCTCAAGTTTGCTCGGCACCAAGGCCACCATAATGCCCAAACAAAAAGACGACTGGGCGGTTGTACCAAATTTATGGGGCGCAATTGTTGGAAGGCCGTCTGCGATGAAATCACCGAGCATGAAAGCTGCGCTAGCGCCTATTTATGAAATCCAAGATGAATTAAAGAATGAATATGAGGCCAGCTTAGACGCGTATTGTGCCGAATTTGAGGTAAACGAGATTGAAACGGCTGAACTGAAGAAAACAGCAAGAACGGCAGTTAAGCAGGGTAACCGAAATCAAGCGATCGCGATATTACAAAGCCAGACTGATCCAGAAAAGCCCAAAAGGCACAGAATAATTGTGAATGATGCAACTGTCGAAAAACTGGGCGAACTGCTAAATGAAAACCCTAATGGGCTACTGTTGGTAAGAGATGAGCTTTCAGGTTGGCTTGCAAAACTTCGTGGTGAGGAAGGACAGGCCGACCGAGCATTCTATTTACAATGTTTTGATGGTGACGGTAGGTTTACTACAGACAGAATTGGTCGTGGCACCATAGACATAAAATCAACAACACTTTCAATAATTGGCGGTATTCAGCCATCCAAAATCTTACCCATTATTAATGGTGCCGTTCGCGGTCACGATGATGATGGACTACTACAACGCCTTCAACTAACGGTATGGCCGAATGACAATAAAAAATGGACATGGATAGATCGCGCTCCAAATCAACAGGCTAAATCTTCATACGATCATATCTTTAGAAAAATTTTTACCATGGAACCTTCTCCTCAGCCTTTTCGTTTTTCACCTGAAGCACAACAATTCTTCATTGACTGGATGAACGAAATACAAAATGAGGCTCGCAGCAGTGATGTGCATCAGGCGATGGAGAGCCATCTTATAAAGATGCCGCAAACCATAGCCTCTCTAGCTCTTATTTTTGAATTGGTTTTATGCGATGAAATACCAACTGCTGTAGGAGCTACTGCTACAGCAATGGCTCTGGACTGGGCAGACTATCTTAAGTCACATGCCCAGCGGCTATACAGTCTAGCCTTGGATCAGGCATATCGCGCAGCTAAATTACTGAAAGCACGGCGTTCAAAACTTCCCGTGCAATTTACAGAAAGAGATATTCAGCGTAAGGGCTGGGCTGGCCTAAACGATAAGTCAGCCATCAATGAGGCTCTTGTTTTGTTAACCGAGCACCGATATTTAGACAAAATTGAAAATCATTGTACAGGTGGGCGTCCTTCAATCAGCTATGTCTGGCGAGATTTCTAATCATGGGCAGATGGTTAAATAAAATCAGAAAAACCCACAGTAGGGAACTGACAAAACCGACAGAACTACCTTTTGTCGGTTTTGTCAGTGCTGAAACCAATGCAATTGAGAAAAATCAGGGGCCGCAGATCGTAGAAAATATGATAACAAAAGCGATTGCTCCTCTCCCTGTAACATTTAAGGAGGTATTAGCTTCACCTTTATTTGATGAAACCGATCTTAATGACATTTTAAATGGCCTGTATTCAATTGAAGCACTGCGCCTTTATATAGGCTCTTGGCTGGTGAACGATAAAGAACACCCTACGCCTCTCTACAAAGATTACGCCGTACAACTGAAAAAACTAGGCACCTAAATGAGCATACTTAAAGCAGATGCTATTGGGAATATCACAGTCAAGTCTTTGACCATGAAGCAGCATCCTTATACGAAAAGGGTTAACTCCAAGCAACAAAAACCAATTTTTCGGGACCAAACATAAAGTTAATTTCACTGTAAACAACAAGGAATAAAACAGCTATGTATCAAAAAGGCAAAAGTGGAAATCCCGACGGTAGACCCAAGGGTGCAAGGAACAAACGGTCAATTCTTCGTGATGCGCTGGATAACGTATACAGCGATGGCGAGGCGGGCTTCTGGTTGGCTGTAGCAGAAAGATCCGAGAAAGGTGATGCCAATGCTGTGGCTATGATTGGTTCCCGCTTGATAGCACCCTTGAAGGCCACAGACATGCCCGTTCAACTCGAAGGATTGGATGGCGGGTCTCTGACGGAGAAGGCGGAAAAGATAATTAGTCTTATGGGAAGTGGTGATATTTCACCCTCGGAGGCAACGTCAATGATCAATGCAATAACGGGGCTGTGCCGAGTTCAGGAAATCGAAGACTTGGTCAAGCGGCTGGAAGTATTAGAACGCGTACTGAAAGAGAGGTAGATGATGCCAACGATTACAGGATTATGTGGAAAGTACGACAAACTGAATAATCAGGAAAGACTGAGTCTAGTAGCTGACGCCCCAGTAGACATCAGAGGAAGACTTGAAACTGTGGCTGATAACATATCGGGAAAGAAGTTGCCGGCGGAATATCTCAGCTGGTACTACAATTTTTTCGCCCACTGCTGGCTAGGCAACAAGGTGGTAAAAAAATGAGATTGCTTAACAACCGGATAGCAAAACTGGAAGAGAGAATATTTATTCCAGAAAGAGAGCCTATTTTTATTCATAGGCCAATCTTGGAACCATCAAAACTTGGCCCTGTACAGGTTGAGCCTTTGTATCGTGAGGCTAAATTACATGACGAACAACTACTACGCAGCCAGCCATCTGAATCTCTGGAAGATTTTCAGAAAAGAATTCTGGAGGCCGATACAAAGTGTAGCTTAAAGCATGGCTATAGAATCGTTGAAGTAATCGATTTACCCATAGAGTCGGATTCTCAGCTTATAGCAAGCCTATGAATTATAAGAAAAGTGGTGGTCCCAGAAAGACTTGAACCTTTGACCAATCGATTATGAGTACAGAGCACAGTTGGCTTTGGGTGCCGTAAGCGGAAGAGTTGTAGGAGTTTTTGTGGTGTTTTACTGCGCCTTATACTGATAACCCGCTACAAAGGTCTTAGATAACTAACAGATTTCTGGCGCTTTAGGGTTAATTGTGTAGTCCAAGCCCAGACCTTCAAGTTAACTTGTCAGTACCTTCAGAACAGTTGGAATTGCCAACAACGCATTCTTTTTCACCAAAACAAGGCCCTTTTTTCCTACACACTATGAGGGCCCACTGGGCTTAATATGGCCACATAATTCCCCTAATTTTGACATTGCATTATCCCAATCACTAATTGAAATAAACTGATCTTTCTCGAAACTAGTTTGGTTAATCCAATTAGTAAAACAGCTCGCTAAATCACCTGTGGCTGCATCAACCAACCGCTCCTTATCAAAGCTGACCCCAAGTGTCTTAAACGAGCCATCCTCTATTGACATAGCCTTATGAATTCGCCCGGCACAAGATTGAGCAGAATTAGCAATATCAGAGTAAGGCATCCAATTATAAAGTGTAGGAATTGGATTAGGGTCCTTCCCCGGCATAGACCAGAACGATGCCATAAGATTTCTCCTTCTCCAGTCGGTAGTATCCTCTGGGTTGATTAGTCTGAAGGGCGTAGCTGCTAATGTGTACTCGATTCTTTTGTTGTTAAAATCCCCAAGATCTATATACCCATCATTACAGCGATCCCCGCCAGGTATAAAAAACAGAAGCTCAAGCTCTGCATTAGATAATACTTTAGCTAAGATGATAGAGCTAAATGTACCAGATCCTCCAGTATTGATACCGATCTCATAGAAGGCTAGTCTATTTCCATTACTCCCCCAGAAACTAGGCACATCGTAGTAGGCATATCCTTCATTATTACCGTCACCATCTAGCTGTTTAGCATAGACCCCTATTCCTTCTACCTCCATAGGTGTGTTGTTATCCTCACTGGAGCAGTTGATGTTTTTAGGTATATCTCTTTCAAAAGGTACTGTAAAACCAAAGCATGAAGGGTGCACAATGACGTCTTCAGGTAGCTTAGTGCTAGAGTGGGCTTCGACACTACCCAAGGTATCATCCTTGTGAACACCTTCACCCCTGTCATACTTCAAACTGAGAGAATATTGAGCAATCGCATTTCCCTGCTCAGCCGATAACTGATACCACTTAAGGGCTTCAGTATCATCCTTGGGTACACCTCGACCAGAGGCATACATCACACCGAGCTTAAATTGAACCTCCGCATCTCCCTGTCCAGCGGCCATTCGGTACCACTTAACGGCTTCGGTATCATCCTTGGGGACACCTTCACCATTGGCATACATATAACCGAGAAAGGCTTGAGCATTCACCTCTCCCTGCTCAGCGGCCATTCGGTACCATTTAGCGGCTTCGGTATG
>Ga0209308_10000030_pt1 | contig 139268 bp, 135 predicted proteins | sample COGITO_mtgs_1204_3_FD_184806 | JGI IMG/M metagenome (GOLD analysis project Ga0209308, IMG submission 184806) | Pelagic marine microbial communities from North Sea - COGITO_mtgs_120405 (SPAdes) (version 2) | ecosystem: Environmental > Aquatic > Marine > Epipelagic ... | reverse complement strand
CGTAGATACCATTGATATCTCAGGAAAGGGGGCTGGTGAAGATAATACAATCTTCCTTTCTGCTCAGGATGTAATTGATCTGGGTACTGGTGGGGACATTGAGATTAATATTATTGGTGATGATGCTGATGATGTGGTGAACCTTGTTGATGGCGATGCTTATGCTGATACAGTGTGGCAGAAAGTTGGTTCAACGGACCAATATGACTTCGTAGATACCGGTAACGGTGATTTTGTTCTAGCAACAGTACTTGCAGATGGAAATGTGGTTGTAAATATTACTTAATTGAAGGTAGCTAATAAAAAAGCCAGCCCATTAATTGGGCTGGCTTTTTTTATTACAATAATTCTTGCTGCATCCTGTTCGTCAAATCTCGCCATAAATTTAACTGACCTGGCTTGCCCGCTTTGACATGTTTAGTTCGTGTTTTCGCCAACCATAAATTGTCGGCATTAAAACTGTACACGGGGCGTAGATCAGGTCGTTGACTGGCCGGTTTTATCAGCTTGTTAAGATTATCGAGAATCGGTGGTTCGGCATTAGGCGTGGAGTAATAGGCAAGCACCATATGTGCTTGGTTGAGCGTTGTCGCTTTGACATAGTGAATACGCAATTTAGCGGTATCTAGTCCCATTTTTTTCAGGGTGAAATATTTGGCAATAGAGAAGTCCTCGCAGTCGCCCGCATCATTGGCAAGAAACTCTAACGGTGTTCCCCAGTAATCGTTCTTATTCCATAGGTTGGCATCACTGACGAAACGAGCACCATTAAAAAAATCGTTGTTATTAAAGCATCTGGTTTCTTGAACAGTGATGACTCAGCTCTAACGGTTAATACTAGGGCCTTTGCAATTGGTGTTGGTGTTGGTGTTGGTGAAGTAGCCTTGATTACTTTGTATGACTGGCAAGACTTAGTTGGTGCTGATGGTATTGACGAGACACTTGTTAAGTTAGGTACATTAACAATCACAAACAATAGTGGCGTTGATTACATTAATTCATCCGTGATTATTAACATTACTCAGGATGGAGTGATAGCTGTTGACGGAATAGACGTTGACTTTGTAGGTGACCCTAGCCTTCAAGCATTATTCGAAGGCAACACTTCATGGAACTTTGATACTGTTGAGCTAACTGCTGATGCTGGAAGTGACTATAAGGTGACATCGATTACTACCACAGAAGAATTAACTGGTGTGGATCAAAGCCTTGAAGTAACAGCGGGTGTAGCTGATACGGATGGTGATATTGCGACGGATACTTTTGAGATTGTCTATAGTTGGAACAGCTGAAGATGATGTTATCTCAGGTGGTACTGGCTCAGACACTCTAACAGGTGGTACTGGTGCAGATGTTTTCCAGTGGAACTTTGGCGATGAAGGTGTCGGTGCTGTAGATACTATTACTGACTTCAATCAGTCTGGTGGTAGTTACAATGTAAGCGAAGGTGATGTGCTCGATTTGTCCGACTTGTTAGTGGGTGAAGAAGCTCTTGATCATTCATCTGACTTGTCGTTAGCTCAAGCATTGGATGGCACCTTCTTGTTAGTCCAATCTATCAATGCCGGAGCTGACACGATAATATTCGCTGAACCAAGTGCTGGTTCAGCCTTGCAATCTATCGTGATAGAGGGCGTGGATCTGACTGAAGGTGGTACCCTCCAGTCTGTTGATATTATTGAAAGCCTCTTGTCTACCAACACATTGGTGGTTGATTAACCTTTAGACCGTTAAAACTAAAAAGCCCCGACAGTGGTGTCGGGGCTTTTTTTATAAGAACAAAAGCCTTAGAGCAACTCCCGCCGCATTCTCGAGTTTAAATCCCGCCATAAATTTAACTGACTAGGCTTGCCTGCCTTCAGTTGTTCATTTCTCGTTCGGTTTAACCGAAGGTTATCTGCGTTAAAGCTATACACAGGCCGTAGGTCTTGTCGCTGACTGGCTGGTTTTATCAGCTTGTTAAGGTTGTCCAGAATAAGCGGCTCTGCATTGGGGCTAGCGTAATAGGCTAATACCATGTGGGCCTGATTGAGCGTGGTTGCTTTTACATAGGTAATCCGCAACTTAGCGGTATCCAGCCCCATTTCTTTGAGGGTGAAGTATTTTGCAATGGAGAAGTCCTCGCAGTCACCCGCATCATTGGCAAGAAACTCTAACGGTGTTGCCCAGTAATCGTTCTTATTCCATAGGATGGCATCACTGACAAAACGAGCACCATTAAAAAAATCGTTGACGATAGTGAGTTTTTTTCGATCGTCGCTGCTGTGATATTGGTGAATTAACCCTTCCCAGTGGCGAATCCGGGTTTCGGCAGTAGGGCCATATTTATCACTAATCTTTGAGAGTAGTTTTTCACTGACGCCCTGATGTTGAGCAATGGCTGCCGAGAATAGACCAATGATTGCAATGGGAAGCCAGGCAAAGCTGGTTTTAAGTGCTGACCTCCCCATTGAATTCATTTGAAAATAATCCTATTTTTGCGACAGTTTTCATGCGTTTTTTTATTATTTTATCTTACCATAGACCCCATAGCGGATAGCTATCCGGTAATGGCTATAGGTGTGATGTAGCACTCAATTGGCAAGTGAACTGGATTGCATTAGACTCGTTGATAATAAATAAAAAAGGGAAGGCCGCGTGACACTGTTTCGTCAGTTGATTATCGCCGTAGTAATCTTGTTTATCTGCCTCTATGCAGGTAATACGCTGGTTAGTCTCCACAACAATCGCCTGTTGGTCGAAGATCAAATGCAGGTACATGCGCAGGATACAGCCACATCTCTTGGCCTATCCATGACGCAGGCTGCTCAAGAAAAAGATATTGCCACATTGGACACTATGTTCAATGCCGTTTCCGATAGCGGTTATTACCAACGTATTTTCTTTACTGATCTTGAACAAAATATTGTGATTGACCGAGAGTTCCCTGTATCCATAGAAACAGTTCCCGATTGGTTTGTGTCGTTAATGCCTTTACCCTCACCAGAGGGAAAAGCGGAAGTGTCGTCGGGTTGGTCTCAGCTGGGTGTTCTTAACGTTGTCAGCCATCCCGGTCAGGCTTATGTAAAGCTCTGGCAAGTAACAACGACGCAGCTAGGCTGGTTTACCGCTATTACTTTATTGGTTTGTCTGCTGGCTTATCTCGCACTGAAATGGTTACTTGAGCCGTTAACTCGCGTTGAAAGACAAGCTAACGATATCTATGAAAAACGCTTTGTTATACAAGAGAACATTCCTAAAACCCGTGAACTGAGACGTGTGGTCTTGGCGATGAATCGAATGGCTCAGCATCTCAAAGAAATCTTTGACGAACAGTTGGCGACAATAGGACAGTTGCAGAAGCAATCATTTCGCGATGCGGTCACGGGGATTTCTAACCGCAGTGATTTCGATAATCGTATGAATAGTTTTGTCGATGACAAAGAAGTCGGAACACATACCGGTGCGCTGATCATTATCGCCATGCACGATATTGCCTCCGTCAATGATTATGCAGGTCGGGCGGAAGGTAACCGCTTACTTAAAACCATTGGTGAGTGCCTGAATAGTACTGTTTTACGACATCCACGAGCATTGGTTGCCAGAAGGAAGGGGCAGGAGTTCTCCGTATTTATCCCCGATATTACGCCTCAGGAGGGCGAGGAGTTGGCTGGAGCCGTTTTTGAGACGGTACAGGGCCTTAGCTGGCTTAACAATGACCAATGTCCACTGCACTTCAATATGGGCTATACCTATCATTCTGAGGTCACTAGCGGTGCTGACATGCTGAGTGAAGCCGATCTAGCCCTACGCCAGGCCAAATTGCAGGGTACTAACCGTTGGGCGAAGCTCTCTGACGTCCGGGATGGTGAAGCACCCGTTCTGGGTCGCACGTTGCAGGAATGGCAGGCATTTTTAGAGCAGACTATCTCGGATCACTCTATAGTCCTATATTTTCAGCCGGTATTAAGCCTTCCTGATAAGACTGTCGTTGCCCATGAAGTGTTTGTACGCTTTATTAATGGTGATGATTTGTTAACGGCGGGGATAGTGATTCCTATCGCGGAGCGGCTGGGCCTAATGCCTCAGCTCGATCGATTGATTCTTGAATCTCTGGCCACTACTAACCGGGAAAAAACCTTTTCTGGCAAGTTATGCGTTAACTTGTCGATGCTTTCAATACAAGAAAACGGTTTTGTTAAATGGCTAGATTCTTACCTAACCTCTCAACGTGAATTGGCTAGTAATATCGTGTTTGAGGTGTCTGAAAAGGCTATAGTCTTAGATGATAAGCCCATACGACGGCTCGATAAGCTATTACATAAATGTGGCGCTTCTATGGCGATTGATGGCTTTGGACTAGGGTCCTCAGCCTTCGGTTATTTGAGCAGCTTGCCACTGAACCACCTAAAAGTGCATCGTAGTTTCCTTCGTGAGCTGGATCAGGATCCTGATAATCAATTCTATATCAAATCGCTGGTTCAGCTTGCTCATAATCGCAACGTTCAACTCTGGTTGGAAGGTGTTGAAAGCGAGATAGAATGGAACCAGCTTGCCGAACTTGGTGTTGATGCAGCTCAAGGTTATTTCCTAGGTGAGCCCCAGTCTAAGCCTGTTGAATAGTATTGATCGGCGTATAATATCGGCCATTATTTGATGTATTTAACCCTCTCACTTTCTCAGCTTGACGGAAATAACTATCCATGTCAGTTCGTACCCGTATTGCACCATCACCCACTGGTGATCCCCACGTAGGTACTGCCTACGTAGCACTGTTTAATCTTTGTTTTGCTCGCAGTTTGGGTGGCGAGTTCATTCTTCGTATTGAAGACACGGACCAAACCCGAAGCACCGGTGAATCTGAACAAATGATTTTGGATTCACTGCGCTGGCTCGGTCTTAATTGGTCCGAAGGACCCGATGTGGGCGGAAAATTCGGCCCTTATCGACAAAGTGAGCGCATGGCTATTTATCATCAGCATGTGATGAAGCTGGTGGAAAAAGGCCACGCATTCTATTGTTTTGCCACGCCAAGTGAATTGGATACCATGCGCAAGGAGCAGATGGCTCGAGGTGAAACGCCCAAATACGATGGCCGTAGCCTGAACCTTTCTCAAGCTGATGTGCAGGAGCGACTCGCGGATGGCGTACCCCATGTTATCCGGATGAAAGTACCGGAGGAGGGCAGTTGTACCTTCAATGACATGCTGAGGGGTGAAATCGAGATACCCTGGGCCCAAATTGATATGCAGGTCTTGCTTAAAGGGGATGGTATGCCTACTTACCACTTGGCCAATGTGGTTGATGACCATTTGATGGAAATCACCCATGTGATTCGGGGTGAGGAGTGGATCAATTCTGCACCAAAGCATCAATTACTTTATGAGTATTTTGGCTGGGAAATGCCCCAGCTATGCCATATGCCGCTGTTAAGAAATACGGATAAGAGCAAGCTCAGCAAGCGTAAGAACCCGACCAGTATTAATTATTACCGTGAAATGGGTTATCTCCCCGAAGCAGTGATTAACTATTTGGGACGAATGGGGTGGTCAATGCCCAATGAGGCTGAGAAATTCACCCTTCAAGAAATGCTGGAAAACTTTGATATCCACAATGTGCACCTGGGTGGACCTGTTTTTGATACGGAAAAACTGGATTGGCTCAATGGTTGTTGGATTCGTGAAAATTTGGATGATAGTGAATTTGCCAGCCGTGTTGCCGACTGGGCCATTAATCGTGACAACTTGTCTCGAATGATTCCTCTTATTAAAGAGCGTGTCGAAAAATTTACCGATATAGCACCCTTGCTGGGTTTCATGCTGTCGGGTATGCCAACTCTGAGTGAAGCCAGTTTTGAACATAAAAAGCTGGATAATGAACTGGTGCGTAGGGTGCTTCAATACAGTGTCTGGCGCCTCGATGGGCTGCGTCATTGGTCCCGTGATGGGTTGTATCAAGAATTAAATCAAATAGCCTTGTCGGTAGACTTAAAGCTTAAAGATTTTCTATTCCCATTGTTTGTGGCCGTTACAGGCTCTCCATCGGGGCCGCCGCTGTTTGATGCGATGGAAATTCTGGGTCCAGACTTAGTCCGAGCGCGCGTCAGACATGCATTAGAGACGGCTGGAGGGGTGTCTAAAAAACAACTGAAAAAATGGGAAAAAGAATACCAGCTAATCTGTGCTAACCGAGCTGAACATCCCGAAGAACAGGCTTGACTCTTATTGGGCCAATACCTAAAATGCCCAGCCTCTTTCTGGGCCTTAGCTTTTATGCCCTTTGGGTGCAGCGGGTTACAGCTGGGCTTATAGAGAGTAAGTAAAGCCTGTATAAGGTTATCAGCAACAGATTTGGGGCCTTAGCTCAGCTGGGAGAGCGCAACACTGGCAGTGTTGAGGTCAGCGGTTCGATCCCGCTAGGCTCCACCAAACGCAAGCCCTTGCATCGCAAGGGATACAGCAAAAAAGGTCAACTTAAATAGTTGGCCTTTTTTATTGGATTATTATTTTTGGGGACACTTTCTAGGGTATTTTCCTGATTATCACTCCGCTTGATAGCATCAATTCCCTTCTGGTAAAGTTGCATTTAATAGGTGAAAAGGAACATTCAAATGCGCCCCATAATTCATGTCATAGTATTACTTTCTGGCTTCCTACTCTTCTCACCTTCGAGTTATGCCGGCGTCGATGGGAATAGCTTATTAGAAGAATGCGCAGTATCAGAAAAATTGCAAAATAACGAAAAAACTGATGATGTCCATAAACGTACCTTTTGCCTTGGCATAGTCGACGGGGTGTGAATGAGTCAGACAAGAATGGATGGCCCATTTAAAATCTGCACACCAAAAGGCGGGCTTTCAAATGAGCAGAGTGTACGAATTGTTCTAGCGTATTTAAGGAAAAATCCTCTTCGACTACATGAATACAAAGGCTATTTGATAATGGATGCTTTCCTGGAGGCGTACCCATGCAAGTAGCCACAAGAGACTCTATTGAGGCCGAAATACGCAAGCTAGAGTGTCTCAAAGAGGTATTACTCGCCGAAGATGACCCTATCTGGGATGAGGTTAATGCTACAGACAGAGACTTGAATTATTTGAAGCAAAAGCTAGATGCTTACCCATGCGAGTAGCACCTAATAAACCTTTCACTGAGCCGATTGGATATTTTCAAGTTGCTTATTCAGCCTGTAATCAACATCTGCTAAAGTGATTCACTCAGTTACGTGAAAAGGATGAGTTAATGCAGCCAACAATTAAGATAATAATGCTAACCATAGTTCTGTTCTTTTCACCTTTAAGTTTTGCCGACGGCAATGAACTACTAAAAAAGTGTGCGGAAGCAGAAAGTTTTTTAAATGCCGACGAAGATGGTGATTCGATGTCTTTTGGCTTTTGCGTAGGCTTTGTCCATGGTGTTAGCAGTATTATGAAGGTTATGGAAAATGATGGCTCACTAAAAGTTTGCTTCCCAAAAGGAGGTATTACAAACGGACAGTCAATGAGTATTGTGCTGGAGTATTTAAGGAAAAATCCTACTGAATTGCATGAACGAGAAGTCTTTTTGACAATGAAGGCATTCTTAGACGCATTCCCGCATCCATGCAGGTAGCACGTAACAGAGCAACACTAATGAAAAAGGAATATTCATCGGATCAATAGATATTTGAACATTGGTCGATATAAGATTGTTAAAGTCCATAATAAAAACGCCGCCACTGTTACCAGGGCGGCCTTTTTAATTCTTTATAATGCAGAATGTTAGGCAGGATAGTCCCGCTGGGCATAACCAGTATAGCGCTGACGTGGGCGGCCAATTCGGTATGGATTGCTCAGCATTTCATTCCAGTGAGATATCCAGCCAACGGTGCGGCCTGTGGCAAAGATAACAGTGAACATTTCGGGAGAAATACCGATTGCCTTCATGATAATGCCGGAATAGAAATCAACATTTGGGTAGAGTTTTTTCTCAACAAAGTACTCATCTTCCAGTGCAATTTGTTCTAGACGCTTGGCAATTTTCAGCAGTGGATCGTGTTCTAGGCCAAGTTCAGCGAGGACTTCATCACAGCTTTCCTTCATCACTTTAGCGCGTGGGTCAAAGTTTTTGTAAACTCTGTGTCCAAAGCCCATGAGGCGGAAACCGTCTTCTTTATCCTTGGCGCGAAGAATAAACTCATCAATGTGTTTCTCATCACCTATTTCTTCTAGCATTTCGAGCACAGCTTGGTTCGCGCCGCCGTGTGCCGGCCCCCAAAGTGCAGCGATTCCACTCGCTATACAGGCGTATGGATTTGCGCCAGAAGAACCTGATAGACGAACTGTTGACGTGGACGCATTTTGTTCGTGATCGGCATGGAGAAGGAAAATCAGATCCATTGCTTTAGTTAATACAGGGCTGACCGTGCTCTTAGCACCCGGTGTTCCAAACATCATGTTGAGGAAGTTTTCAGCATAACTAAGGTCGTTGTTTGTCGACACATAGGGCAGGCCTGAGAAATGTCTGTGACACATGGCGGCCAAAATAGGCATCTTGGCAATCAGTCGGTTAACAGTGAGCATTCTGTCATCCGCATTAGAAACGTCTGTAGTGTCGTTGTAAGTCGCTGACATAGCAGCAACAACAGCACAAAGCATGGCCATAGGATGGGAGCCCTGACTGAAGCCACTCATAAATTGTTCTACGGCACTCTCTACGTTGTTGTGGGATTTTATGGTCTGTTCGAATGCTTCCTTCTCTGAATCTGAAGGCAGTTCACCATTAATAAGAAGGTAGCAGGTTTCCAGGAAATCAGAATTTGCTGCTAACTGCTCAATGGGATAGCCACGGTGTAAAAGAACACCTTTATCCCCATCAATGAAGGTGATTGCTGATTCACAAGAGGCTGTAGCACCAAAACCGGGATCAAACGTGAAGCACCCTGTTTCAGGGACCCTGGCGATGTCGATGACATCTTGACCAAGAGTGCTGCTTAGAACCGGTAGCTCTATCGAAGTGTCTGTGCCTTCTTCAGAGAGGTGGAATTTCTTGTTGCTCATTGGATTCTCCTACGAGTCCTAGATCTGCCTTTACAAGCAATTGACTTACGAACTAAAAAAATTCAGGCCGGAAACTATAACTTGCTTTGCGTATTTGTCAATTTTACTGCGAGATTACTTCGCATAGATCAAATGAATGACGGCTATCCGTAAACCTTATACCTCCGTCAATTCGTCCATTGTAATCATTGCGCAATGTTTCTATAATTTGCGGCCTATTTAAGCCCGACATGCCTGCGATGGCTGTTGATCCCCACCAGTTTTTATCTCTGCTTGCTGTGCAGATATAGGGTGTATCCGTGAACAAGAAAAGACCTGTAAATCTTGATATTGGAACAATCCAGCTTCCAATAACGTCATATGTATCCATTCTTCACCGAGTCTCTGGTGTCGTGTTATTTGCTGCGATTGCCGTGTTTCTCTGGGTATTGGATGCAAGCCTGTCTTCTGAAGAAAGCTTCAATGCGATAAAAGAATGCATAGGAAGCACCTTTTTCCAGTTGATTATTTGGGCTTCGCTTGCTGCCCTAGCTTACCATTTGGTGGCGGGTGTTCGTCACTTGGTGATGGACTTTGGTGTTGGCGAAACACTTGAAGGAGGCCGCCTTGGCGCGATGATCGCTCTGATTGCTGCTGCTGTACTTATCGTTCTGGCTGGAGTCTGGGTATGGGCATGATAACTAACGTTACCAGTTTTGGTCGTAGCGGCCTGTCTGACTGGATTCTACAGCGCGCAACTGCCGTTGTTATGACGGTATACACGGTTTTTATTACGGTCTATCTGCTGACTAACCCTGATATGGATTACGGCCAATGGCTTGCACTAAATAGCCATATCTCTATGAAAGTCTTAAATGTGTTGACGGTCGTGTCTATTGCGATACACGCATGGATTGGACTGTGGGCAGTACTCACTGATTATGTGACTGTTCGTCTATTGGGGCCGAAAGCGACTCCACTGCGAATTTTTTTCCAGCTGGGCATGATTACCATCAACTTGGTATATCTCATCTGGGCACTTGATATTGTTTGGGGGATTTGAATCCATGAGTAATAGTATAAGAACCATTTCCTTCGATGGGCTAATTGTCGGTGGCGGTGGTGCCGGTATGCGAGCAGCCCTGCAACTGGCTCAGTCCGGTTACAAGACGGCCGTCATCACCAAGGTGTTTCCAACCCGCTCACACACAGTGTCCGCTCAAGGGGGTATTACCTGCGCGATAGCCAGTGATGACCCCAATGATGATTGGCGTTGGCATATGTACGACACCGTCAAAGGTTCTGATTATATCGGTGACCAAGACGCTATTGAGTACATGTGTTCTGTAGGCCCTGAAGCGGTCTTTGAGCTCGAGCACATGGGGTTGCCTTTCTCTCGCACTGAAGAAGGACGTATTTATCAGCGTCCTTTTGGTGGTCAGTCCAAGAATTTCGGTGAAGGTGGCCAAGCGTCACGCACTTGTGCAGCGGCTGACCGAACAGGCCATGCACTGCTGCATACGCTCTACCAAAACAACATTAAGAACAATACCGTATTTTTCAATGAGTGGTTTGCCGTTGATCTGGTAAAAAATGCCGACAATGCCGTCGTTGGCGTTATCGCGATCAACATTGAAACCGGTGAAACGGTTTATGTTAAATCGAAGGCCACTGTAATTGCCACTGGTGGTGCCGGTCGAATTTATGCCTCAACCACTAACGCCCACATTAACACTGGCGACGGTATTGGCATGGCGCTACGTGCCGGCTTCCCGGTGCAGGATATCGAAATGTGGCAATTCCACCCCACCGGTATTGCCGGTGCTGGTACCTTGGTGACGGAAGGCTGTCGAGGTGAAGGTGGCTATCTCGTCAACAAGGATGGCGAGCGCTTCATGGAGCGTTACGCTCCCAACGCCAAGGATTTGGCGGGCCGCGACGTGGTGGCCCGTTCCATGGTGCTCGAAATTCTTGATGGTCGCGGTTGTGGCCCCAATGGTGACTATGTCTATCTGAAGCTGGACCATCTGGGTGAGGAAGTGCTGGAAAGTCGCTTACCTGGTATCTGTGAACTGTCGCGGACCTTTGCTCATGTTGACCCAGTAACGGATCCCATTCCTGTAGTGCCGACTTGCCACTATATGATGGGTGGTATTCCCACCAACGTGGATGGCCAAGCGCTAACCCTTGATGCCGAGGGCAACCATGACGTAATTGAGGGCCTATTCGCCTGTGGTGAAGCAGCCTGTGTTTCCGTTCACGGCGCTAACCGCCTGGGTGGTAACTCACTACTGGATCTTGTGGTATTTGGCCGTGCTTCTGGTTTATTTATCGAGAAATCTCTTCGTGAAGGGATTGACCTCCAGGAGCCTACTGAAGAGCATATCAATATTGCCATGTCAGGCCTTAACCGCATTAATAACAGTACTAATGATGGTGAAGGTTCGGCAGAACTCCGTGCCGAACTACAAGACATTATGCAGAAATATTTTGGTGTATTCCGTCGTGGTGATTTGATGCAGGAAGGTATCAAGAAGCTTGCAGCACTTCGCCCACGTATCGAAAATGTACGCTTAGACGATAAGAGTAATGCCTACAATACAGCTCGTATTGAAGCGCTGGAATTACAAAATCTTCTAGAAGTAGCAGAAGCGACAGCCATTACTGCAGAAGAGCGTAAAGAAAGCCGCGGTGCTCACGCACGAGATGACTACGCTGATCGCGATGACGTGAATTGGTTGTGTCACTCCATGTATTTCCCAACAGATAAGAGTGTTGGCAAGCGTGATGTAAACTTTTCACCCAAGACTATGGAAGCCTTCGCACCGAAAGCTCGTGTCTACTAATAAGGGTCTGTTGAGCCATGTTGAAAGTAAGTGTTTATCGTTACAACCCTGAAACGGACGAAGCGCCGTATATGCAGGATTATGAAATCGACACCGCTGGCAAAGATCTGATGGTGCTTGATGTTTTGGAGCTCCTAAAGGCTCAGGATGCCTCTCTGTCCTATCGACGATCTTGCCGTGAAGGCGTGTGTGGTTCCGATGGAATGAATATTAATGGCAAGAATGGGCTAGCTTGTATTAAGCCTCTGTCTGAATGTGTGAAAGGTGGAAAATTGATACTACGCCCACTGCCAGGTTTGCCGGTTATTCGAGACCTGGTGATTGATATGAGCCAGTTCTACGCCCAGTATGAAAAAATCCAACCCTATTTGGTTAATAACGAGCCCGCACCTGCCATAGAGCGACTGCAGTCTCCAGAAGAGCGGGAAAAGTTGGATGGTCTCTACGAATGTATTCTTTGCGCATGCTGTTCAACAGCCTGCCCATCATTCTGGTGGAATCCTGACAAGTTTATTGGTCCAGCCGGTTTGCTTCAGGCATACCGCTTCTTGGTGGATAGTCGTGATACCGATACTGAAAACCGTTTGGCAAAACTCGATGATCCATTCAGCGTGTTCCGTTGTCACGGTATTCAGAACTGTGTTGCAGTTTGTCCGAAAGGTTTGAACCCAACAAAAGCCATTGGTCATATTCGTAATATGTTGTTGAGAAGTGCTACTTAATAAAGTGCTCAAGTACAAGCTATCGGGCCCTCTATTTTTAATAGGGGGCTTTGATGATTCTGTATCTAAATTATAGGGAAAACCTCGATGCCTGAAAGCATCATGCAGCAATTTTTGCGGACCTCTCATTTATCGAGCGGGAATGCCGCTTATATTGAAGATCTGTACGAAACGTACCTTCATGATCCAAATGGTGTGTCCGATGAGTGGCGCTCATTTTTTGATTCGCTCCCCAGAGCCAATGGCCACAGTGGTACAGATGTATCGCATGCGACCGTACAGTCTCATTTTGAGCTTCTTGGCCGTCGTAGAGCTAGGCCTGTTTCAGCCCCCGGCTCAGGCGGGGTCAATATTGAGCATGAGCGGAAGCAAGTCAAAGTCCTCCAGCTGATTAGCGCCCACCGAGACCGCGGGCACCAGAAAGCCGATCTGGATCCATTGGGTATTATGATCCGAGAGCCAATCCCTGATCTTGAACTATCGTATCACGGACTCACTGATGCAGATCTGGATACCACATTTCAGTGTGGTATGTTATACATCGGCAAACAAGAAGCGACTCTCAAAGAGATTGTTTCTGCACTGGAAGAAACATACTCCCGTCATGTTGGCGTAGAAGTTTTGCACATCACAGACTTTAATGAAAAGCAGTGGTTGCAACAACGTTTTGAAAGTGTACGTGCCCAGCCAGTCTATGACGACGAACTACGCAAGTCTATTTTGCAACGTCTCTCTGCTGCAGAGGGTCTAGAGCGGCACTTAGATTCTAAATATCCCGGAACCAAGCGTTTTGGGCTTGAAGGTAGTGAATCGATGATACCCATGATCGATGGCATGATCGAGCGTGCCGGAGAATATGGGGCAAAAGAAATTGTATTGACCATGGCTCACCGCGGTAGGTTAAACCTGCTGGTTAATGTCATGGGCAAAAACCCTGCAGAACTCTTTGCGGAATTCGAGGGAAGACGACACGTCGACACCTCTGGTGATGTGAAGTACCACCAAGGTTTCTCCTCTAATGTAATGACCCCAGGCGGGGAAGTGCATTTGGCACTGATGTTTAACCCCTCTCACCTTGAGATTGCTGCACCCGTAGCAGAAGGTTCAGCCAGAGCACGTCAGGATCGTCGAAATGATCCTCACGGTGATAAGGTCGTACCGATTGTTGTACACGGTGATGCTGCTTTTGCTGGTCAAGGCGTGGTTATGGAAACCTTCCAGATGTCACAAATACGTGGCTATAAAACGGGTGGCTCCGTGCATCTGGTCATAAACAATCAGGTCGGATTTACGACTAATCTAAGAGAGGATAGCCGCTCTTCAGAATACTGCACTGATATAGCTAAGATGGTACAGGCACCTATCATCCATGTGAATGCTGATGATCCAGATGCCGTCATGTTCGCGACTTTCCTAGCCATGGATTATCGCTATCAGTTCAAAAAAGATATTGTGGTTGATTTGGTCTGCTATCGGCGCCGTGGTCATAACGAAACAGATGAGCCATCATCGACTCAGCCACTCATGTATCAAGTGATCAAAAAGCTTAAGACTACTCGGGCTCTCTACGCCGACAAACTCATTACTGAAGGGATTATCAGTCAAGTCGAAGCTGATAGCTTGTTGTCTGAGTATAGAAATACACTTGATCGTGGTGAAAACGTAGTTAACAAACTGGTGTCTGAGCCAGATCAGGCTCCATTTGTTGATTGGACACCTTACCTTGAGCATGATTGGACAACCTCTGGAGATACGTCATACCCGATGATCAAACTTCAGGAGGTTGCTGAAAAAATCAATCATATTCCTGAGGGGATTGTCGTTCAGCGTCAGGTAGAAAAAATTTATGAAGACCGCCGTAAAATGGCGGGTGGTGCGCTTCCCCTGAACTGGGGGATGGCAGAATTGTTGGCGTATGGCACATTGATTGAACAGGGTTATCCTATTCGTATGACGGGCCAGGACATTGGCCGTGGCACGTTCTCTCACCGCCATGCTGTGGTTTACAATCAACGTGATGGTCAGAGCTATACTCCTCTCGGCGCTATGTCAGAGAATCAACCCGCATTTGAACTATACGATTCTTTCCTCTCAGAAGAGGCTGTTTTAGGTTTTGAGTATGGTTACGCATCGACAGCGCCGGCTGGCCTCGTTATTTGGGAAGCGCAATTCGGTGATTTTGCCAATGGTGCACAGGTAGTTATCGACCAGTTTATTACCAGTGGTGAGCATAAGTGGGGGCGCATGTGTGGCCTCACTATGTTGTTGCCACATGGTTATGAAGGCCAGGGTCCGGAGCACTCCTCAGCACGACTTGAGCGCTTTCTGCAACTTTGTGCTGAGCATAATATTCAGGTTTGCATCCCCACAACGCCGGCACAGGTTTACCATATGCTGCGTCGTCAGGCTATTCGACCCATGCGTCGTCCATTGGTGGTGATGAGTCCCAAATGGATTTTACGTCACAAGCTGGCTACTTCATCGCTGGAAGATCTCGCTAATGGCGAATTTTTGAATGTCATACAAGATAATGACGTCGATAGCTCCAAGGCCCGCCGATTAGTCCTCTGTTCTGGTAAAGTTTACTATCACCTCTATGAAGCCCGTCAGGAAAGGGGTATTGATGATATTGCCCTAGTGCGGATCGAGCAGCTATACCCATTCCCTGATGATGTACTACTTGAGATATTTAATTCTTATAGCAGTCTCGAAGAGGTTATCTGGTGTCAAGAAGAACCGATTAATCAGGGGGCATGGTATAGCAGTCAACACCACATGCGCCGAGTTCTAGCCGAATTCAAAGATGATCTTGAATTGCGTTATGTGGGACGTGAAGCTTCAGCGGCACCTGCCTCGGGTTATATGTCGCTCCATTTGGAAGAACAAGAAAAATTTATTAATGAAGCATTGAGTTTTTAAGTGGCGGCAAAGCAGCCATCCTTGACCAAGGAAACGAAAAAAATGAGTATTGAAATTAAGGCACCTACATTTCCTGAGTCTGTACAGGAAGGAAATATTGCTACATGGCATAAGCAGCCTGGTGAATCCGTTATGCGTGATGAGCTGTTGGTTGATATTGAGACGGACAAAGTGGTACTAGAAGTGGTTGCCCCAGCTGATGGCACACTTGCGGAAGTACTAAAGGCCGAAGGTGAGATCGTTCTCAGTAATGAGGTCATAGCACGTATTGTTGCTGGAGAAGCTATAGCAGCAGCCCCTGTAGAAGCAGTGCCCGCTGCGACCACCATAGATGATAATAGCGAGAAGATTGCCAGTCCAGCTGCGCGTAAACTCGCCGATGAACGCGGTATCGATTTGCAGAAAATCGTCGGTACTGGAAAAGGTGGGCGAATTTCTAAGGAAGATGTAGTGGCATGGCAACCACCACAGCCTGCACAAGCAGCACCGGCCGCGCCAAAATCTGTACCTGCTCAAGCAGCTATCGTTACCCCCACCGGTGATCGCATTGAAAAACGAGTTCCAATGACTCGGATGCGTTCACGTATTGCCGATAGGCTGCTGGAGGTTACTCAAACAACAGCCATGTTGACGACGTTTAATGAAGTCGATATGCATCGTATTATGCGTCTTCGCACTGCATTTAAAGATGAGTTTACTAAGGTTCATAATGGTACCCGCTTAGGTTTCATGGGTTTCTTTGTCCGCGCGGCAACTGAGGCGTTAAAACGTTTCCCTGCAGTGAACGCGTCTATTGATGGTAATGATATTGTTTATCACAGCTACCAGGATGTTGGTGTTGCTGTGTCTACAGACAAAGGTCTAGTAGTACCAGTACTGCGCGATGCAGATAATATGAGTATTGCTGAAGTTGAAAGCGCTATAGCCGAGTTTGGTGCAAAAGCGCGGGACGGTAAACTCACGATAGAAGAGATGACAGGTGGAACTTTCACCATTACCAATGGCGGTGTGTTTGGTTCACTGTTATCCACTCCCATATTGAATCCACCACAGGCAGCCATTCTCGGCATGCATACCATCAAAGATCGTCCGGTAGCTGAAAATGGTGAAATTGTGATTCGCCCAATGATGAATCTTGCATTGTCTTACGATCATCGGTTAATTGACGGTAAAGAAGCGGTTAGGTTCCTTGTCGCTATTAAAGAGATGCTTGAACATCCAGCTAAGATATTGCTTGAAATATAGTCGGTAACTTACTGATAAAAATGAGATTTAATATGTCTGATAAGTATGATGTCATTGTTATAGGTGCCGGCCCAGCCGGTTACGTGGCCGCCATCAGAGCCGCACAACTTGGCCTGAAAACAGCTTGTATTGAAAAGTGGACTAACGCTGAGGGGCAAGGTGTGAATGGTGGTACTTGCCTCAATGTCGGTTGTATACCCTCTAAAGCATTACTGGACAGCTCTCACAAGTACCATGAGACCAAAACTGATCTTGCCCCACACGGTATTAAAGTGGCTGATGTCGGTATTGATGTGAAGGCAATGATTGACCGTAAGGGAAACATTGTTAAGCAACTCACCGACGGCATTGCTGGATTGTTCAAGATCAATGGCGTCACCTCATTATTTGGTACCGGTAAGATCCTTGTTGGTCGTCAGGTTGAATATACCGATCACGATGGTAATAAACAGGTACTTACCACTGAAAATGTGATTATTGCTACTGGCTCACAGCCAATAAATATCCCCGTGGCCCAAGTCAATGGGAATACCATCATTGATTCTACTGGCGCTCTCGAGCTTACCGAGATACCTAAGCGACTGGGTGTAATTGGTGCTGGTGTTATTGGCCTCGAATTAGGTAGTGTCTGGAACCGCCTAGGAAGTCAGGTTGTGCTACTGGAGGCAATGGATGATTTTCTGGCAATACTGGATCAGAAAATTGCGAAAGACGCCAAAAAGATATTTGCCAAGCAAGGCTTGGATATTCGCCTCAGTTGTCGCGTTACAGGTAGTGAGGTAAAAGGCGATGAAGTTGTCGTCACTTATCAAAACAGCGATGGCAAAGACGAGCAGGAAACCTTCGATAAACTGATTGTATGTGTTGGGCGGAGCCCCTTTACTGAGGGCTTGTTAGCTCCAGACTGCGGCGTTAACCTGGATGAGCGCGGCTTTATTTTTGTTAATGACCAGTGTGCAACGAATGCCCCTGGTGTTTGGGCGGTGGGCGACGTAGTTCGTGGACCAATGTTGGCCCACAAGGGTTCTGAAGAAGGTGTCATGGTTGCTGAGCGTATTGCTGGCCAAAAAACCCAAATGAACTACGACATTATCCCCAATGTCATCTATACCCACCCAGAAATTGCTGCTGTGGGTAAGACCGAAGAACAACTCAAGCAAGCTGGTGAATCCTACAACGTGGGCGTCTTCCCTTTTATCGCCAGTGGTCGAGCCTTGGCTGCCAACGAAACTGATGGCATGGTCAAAATGATTGCTGATGCGGACACTGACCGTATTCTTGGTTGCCATATTATTGGCCCAAGTGCTGCTGACCTAGTTCAGCAAATCGCTATTGCTATGGAGTTCGGTGCCACAGCGGAGGACATTGGTATGACAGTATTTAGTCACCCCACACTCTCAGAAGCGGTACATGAGGCTGCTCTGGCTGTTAATGGTCACGCGATACATATTCCAAATCGTAAAAAACGAACATAATTGCGCTTCAGGAAGCTCCCAAGTACCGCTGGACCGGAAGATTTTTCCTATATCGATTCAATAAGTTCAGCAAACAGGAATCACTATGAACCTACATGAATATCAGGCAAAGCAGCTTTTTGCTGAATACGGACTTCCCGTATCGGAAGGTGTGGCTGCAGAAACTGTTCAAGAAGCAATTGCTGCTGCTGATGTTATCGGAGGTGATCGCTGGGTTGTTAAGGCTCAGGTTCACGCAGGTGGCCGCGGTAAAGCAGGTGGCGTCAAACTGGTAACGTCAAAGGCTGAGATTGAAGCATTTTCTCGTCAGTGGCTTGGAACTCGCCTAGTAACATATCAAACAGATGCTGGCGGTCAACCCGTCAGCCGAATCCTCGTAGAACCCTGTAGTGATATTGACCAAGAGCTTTACCTGGGTGCTGTTATTGATCGATCCACTCGTCGAGTCGTTTTTATGGCCTCGACCGAAGGCGGCGTAGAAATTGAGAAAGTGGCAGAAGAAACACCTGAAAAAATTCTTAAGTCTACCATTGATCCCCTGACAGGCGCTCAGCCATACCAGGCGCGGGAGCTGGCCTTCAAGTTGGGTTTGAATCCTAAGCAAATCAAGCAGTTCACCAAACTATTCCTTGGCTTGGCAAAACTATTCCATGATTTTGATTTGGCTCTGCTAGAAATTAATCCATTGGTTATCACCACTGACGGCGATCTCCACTGTCTTGATGGCAAGATCAATATTGATGGAAATGCGCTCTATCGTCAGCCTAAGCTGCGTGAGATGCATGACCCATCACAGGATGATGCTAGAGAAGCACATGCGGCTCAGTGGGACCTTAATTATGTGGCACTAGATGGCAATATTGGCTGTATGGTCAATGGTGCTGGCTTAGCTATGGGTACGATGGATATCGTTAAGCTCCACGGTGGTGATCCAGCGAACTTCCTTGATGTGGGCGGTGGCGCCACCAAAGAACGCGTTGTTGAAGCGTTCAAGATCATCCTTTCAGATGACAAAGTTAAAGCTGTGTTTATTAATATTTTTGGTGGCATTGTCCGTTGTGACCTGATTGCTGAAGGTGTGATTGGCGCTGTGCAAGAAGTAGGTGTTGACGTGCCTGTAGTTGTTAGACTCGAAGGTAACAATGCAGAACTCGGCACCAAACTCCTAGCAGACAGTGGATTGAATATTATTGCAGCAACTAGCCTGACAGACGGCGCTCAGCAAGTGGTTAAAGCAGCGGAGGGCAACAAGTAATGGCTATCCTGATAAATAAAGATACTAAAGTTATCTGCCAGGGCTTTACTGGCGGGCAGGGCACCTTTCACTCTGAACAGGCTATCGAATACGGTACGAAAATGGTTGGCGGCGTGACACCAGGTAAAGGTGGAAGTACTCACCTTGGATTGCCCGTATTTAATACCGTAGCTGATGCTGTAGCGGCAACCGGTGCAGAAGCATCAGTGATCTATGTCCCTGCCCCTTTCTGTATGGATTCCATACTTGAAGCTGCTAATGCCGGTATCAAACTGATTGTTTGTATTACCGAAGGTGTTCCTACCCTAGACATGCTTACGTGTAAGGTCAAATGTGATGAATTGAGTGTGCGCCTAATCGGACCAAACTGTCCAGGCGTCATAACACCAGGGGAATGTAAAATCGGTATTATGCCTGGTCATATTCATTTGCCAGGCAAGGTTGGCATTGTTTCTCGTTCTGGCACTCTGACCTATGAAGCCGTTAAACAAACCACTGATTATGGTTTTGGTCAGTCCACCTGTGTTGGTATCGGTGGCGATCCCATACCAGGCTCCAACTTCATTGATATTCTTACCATGTTTGAGAATGACCCAGCTACAGAGGCTATCGTCATGATTGGTGAGATTGGTGGTACTGCTGAAGAAGAGGCCGCAGCCTTTATTAAGGACAATGTCTCCAAACCGGTAGTTTCCTATATAGCCGGCGTTACCGCACCTGCGGGTAAACGTATGGGCCATGCTGGTGCCATTATTTCTGGCGGTAAAGGCACAGCTGAAGAGAAGTTTGCCGCATTGGAAGATGCCGGTGTTAAAACTGTTCGCAGCCTGGCTGATATCGGTAATGGGTTGAAGGAGATCACTGGCTGGTAAAGCTGGAATCCTCAATCAAAAGGGCGACCATTTGGTCGCCCTTTTTTTATGGCAGAAATCAGGCCCGTTTTATGACAGAAATAAGCCCCGACAAATTTAATCACCCAGTTTTTTTATACTAACGCTTGAAATACAGTCATTCAGCCCCACCTTCCTACCAGTGTTTTAATAAGAGATTGGAGAGACAATACCGATGACTACCGAAACCCTTGGTTTTCAAACAGAAGCAAAGCAGCTTCTGCATCTAATGATTCATTCGCTGTACAGTAATAAAGAGATCTTTCTGAGAGAACTGATCTCTAACGCATCCGATGCGGTAGATAAACTCCGCTTTGAGGCGCTGGCTGATTCAGCTCTGTACGAAGATGCCCCAGACCTTCGTGTACGCATTGATGCGGATATTGCCGCTCGTACCATTACCATTCATGACAATGGCATTGGTATGTCCCGCGAGGAAGCCATTGAACATTTGGGTACCATTGCCAAATCAGGCACATCTCAATTTCTTGAGGGGCTAAGTGGTGACCAGAAGAAAGATTCTCAGCTTATTGGGCAATTTGGCGTAGGTTTCTATTCTGCCTTTATCGTTGCAGATAAGGTGGTTGTGGAAACCCGTAGAGCTGGATTACCTGCAGATCAAGCTGTTCGCTGGACCTGTGAAGGAGAAGCGGAATACACGATTGAGGATATTGAAAAAGCCGACCGTGGCACCACTATTATTCTTTATTTAAAAGAAGAAGCGGAAGAGTTCGCTAACGATTTGCGGGTTCGAAGCACGATTAAGAAATACTCAGATCACATTGCCGTCCCGATTGAGATTAAAAAACTGTCTACAGAGCATGACGAGGAAGGTGAAGATCAAGAGAAGGGCGTTGACGAGTATCAGGCTCTCAATACCGCCACGGCATTGTGGACCCGCCCACGCAAAGATATCAATGAGGAGGAATATAGGGAGTTCTACAAGCATGTATCCCATGATTTCGAAGATCCTCTGACGTGGAGTCATAACCGTGTAGAAGGCAAGCTTGATTATACCAGTCTCCTCTATATACCTAGCCATGCACCTTTCGACCTTCAAAATCGAGAGGTGTCTCGAGGGTTGAAGTTGTATATCCAGCGTACCTTTATCATGGATAGTGCATCGCAGTTCTTGCCTCTATATCTACGTTTTATTAAAGGTGTTCTTGATTCCAGCGACCTGCCACTGAACGTCTCCCGAGAAATTCTTCAAGGTAGCCCTGCGGTTGATAGTATCCGTAGCGCATTGGTGAAACGAGTGCTGGATATGTTGGAGAAAATGGCGAAGGAATCGCCGGATGATTACACCATTTTCTGGACGGAATTTGGTGCTGTTCTAAAAGAAGGCCCAGCTGAGGATTTTGCAAATCGTGAGCGTATTGGCGGCTTGTTCCGCTATTCGAGCACAAAAACTGAGGGCGATGTGCCGTCAGCTTCTTTCGCTGACTATATCTCTCGAATGAAAGAGGATCAGGATAAAATTTACTATCTAGTAGCTGATAGTCTGACGGCAGCCCGCAACAGTGCTTACCTTGAAATATTCCAAAAACAGGGCATCGAAGTTCTGTTACTCACTGAACGCCTGGATGAGTGGACGCTCTCCCACCTTTATGAATTTGATGGTAAACAGTTACAAGATATCACCAAGGGTGAGCTCGATGAGTCCGTTTTGGGCAAGACTGAGAAGGATGATGAAACTGATTCTGAATCAGCCTCTAATGTCATGGAAAAAATTACGACCTGCCTGAATGGTCGCGTTGACAGCGTTCGCGAAACCCGAAGACTAACTGATTCACCAGCTTGTCTCGTCTATGCCGAACATGCGTTAAGTCCCCAAATGCGCAAGATGATGGAGGCCGCAGGTCAGCCCGTTCCTGAAGATAAGCCTGTGCTGGAAGTGAATCTCACTCACCCGCTAGTAGCAAAACTCGGTGAAGAGACCGGTGATGAAAAATCGGCTGAATTGGCTGAGCTATTATACGATCAGGCGGTACTCTCGGCTGGAGAACAACTGGACAATCCCGCCCTGTTCGTTAAGCGTTTAAACCAACTACTATTTGAGGGCATGTCATAGCCACATTCCTATCAATAGCCCTATAATCACCACATAGACAACATCGAAACCCAGTGATGGCAGTAACAAAGCGCATAGCAGTACTCGGTGGTGGCAGTTTTGGTACTGCCATCGCAAATATGATTGCCGCCAATGGCCACGATGTTGTTCTATGGATGCGTGATGAAGAAAATGCTAAGCAGTGTTATCGAACCCGTGAAAACTCACAGTACCTTCCTGGTTACCAGCTTGAGCCTTCCCTTCAATTTTCCTCCAATCTAGAAGAGTGCCTTGAAGATCGTGAGGCCGTATTTTTTTCTGTACCCAGTAAAGCCTTCCGCAAGTTGGCTCAACAGGCCAGCGCTCATATAGCTCCAGGAACCAAGGTTATTAGTACCGCTAAAGGTATTGAGGCGTACACCTTTAAATTAATGAGTGAAATCTTGGAAGATGAATTGCCCCAGGCTCGAGTGGGTGTCATCAGTGGTCCAAATTTAGCGAAAGAAATAGCCCAGAAAGCCATTACAGCGACGGTTGTGGCGAGTGCCGACGATTCCCTTTGTAAAGAGGTCCAAACACTACTGAGCTCTAAATACTTTAGAGTGTATGCTAATCATGATCGCTTTGGGGTAGAGCTCGCCGGTGCCCTCAAAAATATTTATGGCATTGCTGCAGGCATGACTGCATCAATGAAGATGGGACAAAATACGGTCAGCGTACTCATTACTCGTAGCCTTGCTGAAATGAGCCGCTTTGCTGCTAGCCTTGGCGCCAACCCCATGACATTTTTAGGTTTAAGCGGAGTGGGTGACCTATATGTAACCTGTACCTCTCCACTTAGCAGAAATTTCCAGGTGGGCTACGCTTTGGGAGAAGGGCTTTCAATTGATGAGGCGACTCAAAAGGTAGGGCAGGTCGCAGAAGGTATCAATACCACCCGTATCATCAAAGAAGAAGCAGAGCAGCTCGGCATCTACATGCCACTGGTTAACGCGCTCTATGAAACCATGTTTAATAACCGGCCGGTACAAGAAGCACTAAGTGGCCTCATGCTGGCCGAACAAAGTACTGACGTCGAATTTACGGTGGGAAAATGATGGAACAACAAACAAAAACCAATTTACTGAATGTTCATACCTGGATTCGCCTGCTTTATATGGTGTTATTTGGGGTCTTGTCTGTCGTGGCTCGGATGGTTATCTGGGTTGTTGCCATCTTGCAATTTATTCTGCTGCTCGTGATGGGCGATGGTAATAATAATTTACGTGATCTGGGGCAGGGTGCGTCGAAGTGGTCCTATCAGGTCTTTCTATTTCTTACCTTCAATAGTGATGATAAGCCATTTCCATTTTCAGATTGGCCAGAAATTGATCCTCCACCAGCTGGAGATATAATTGAAGCTGAATTTGTGGAAACTGAAACGACTGAAGAACCTTCAGATTTAGATGACGTTCCAACATTTGTCGATACCGAGGAAGAGCCAAAAAACGAAGACAACAATAAAACTGCGTAACAGCGGTTCTCATGCTTATTTACTTATTTCGTCACGGTGACGCGCCTTATGATTCGTCCTGTGGTGAGCGTTCATTGTCAGCCCAGGGTGAAACAGACACCCGTCAAGTGGTGCAACAACATATTGATGTGTTGTCTCAACTACAGCTTGTGCTCTGTAGTCCAACTCTTCGAGCTAGGCAGACACTTAAAGTACTTACGGATACGCTAAACTATCAGGAAGCATTGCTTTTTGAGGATGCTCTGCGCTCCGAAGGTCATATTAATGCGGTGGAATATTGTGTTGAGACCCTTGATGTCGAACGAGTATTACTCCTCAGTCATCAGCCACTTATTGGCCAGATACTAGAATACCTGACAGATAAGCCGGGGATAGGATGGTCAATCGACACCAGCTCGCTTGCCTGTCTGAACACCATCACTTTTGGTCGCGGCTGTGCTGAGATGCAGTGGTTAACTCACCCCTGATAGTTATAACGGCTGAGGCATTAAAGGCTAAGCTCGGCCCAGTCACATAATGGCTAGGCTGAATGGATAGATATCAGTGACTAACAATTGATCAGTGAAAGAAACTCGCTACGGGTGGCCTGGTTGTCACGGAACGAGCCTAGCATTGAGGATGTTTTCATTACTGAGTTCTGTTTTTCTACTCCACGCATCATCATACACATATGCTTGGCCTCAATAATCACCGCAACACCCTGAGCATCGGTAACTTCCTCAATGGTATTGGCAATCTGAGAAACCAGTGTTTCCTGGATTTGAAGGCGGCGAGCGAACATGTCAACTATGCGAGCCACTTTAGATAGCCCAAGCACTTTACCGTTGGGAATGTAAGCGACATGGCATTTACCGATAAAGGGCAATAAGTGATGTTCACAAAGTGAATAGAGCTCAATATCCTTAACGATGACCATTTCACTGAATTCTGAAGGAAACAGCGCGTCATTGATCACCTCAGCTAAGGTTTCATGATAGCCACGAGTAAGGAACTCAAATGCCTTGGCTGCACGCTTTGGTGTATCCACCAATCCAGGGCGAGAGATGTCTTCGCCGGTAGATTCAATAATCTGGGTGTAACTATCAGAAGTATTCAACATAATTCTCATAAAAGGTAGTGGTTTTGGGTACGTAACCGTACGTGAGCCTGCCAGAAACGTAAAGCCATTTATCTGTTGTCCCGCTACAATGGACGCCATGCAAAAGATGCCAGAAAACCTGATAACCATCGGTGATTTTATTCGATGTGGGGCAGAGACGTTTGATGAAGAGGGCCTCTTTTTTGGCCATGGGACTGACAATGCCTGGGATGAATCCCTTGCCTTAGTACTATTTTCACTATCACTACCTTGGGATTCTGATAGTACTATTTTGGAGCAGCCCCTCTCAACTGAAGAAAAAGCAGATATTACGCGCTTATTTAACCGACGTATTAAAGAATTAGTGCCAGCGCCGTACCTTACCGGTGAAGCTTGGTTCGCAGGCTTTAAATTTAACGTCGATCCGCGCGTACTGATCCCACGCTCACCTATTGCCGAATTAATTGAAGCACAGTTTCAACCCTGGCTCGTTAAGCTCCCAAAGAGCATTCTAGATCTCTGCACGGGTAGTGGTTGTATCGGTATAGCCTGCGCACACTATTTTCCAGATGCCAATGTCACGTTGAGTGACATCTCAACCGATGCACTGGCTGTTGCTGAGGAAAACATCTTCCTTCACCAGTTGGTTAATCGAGTCAGTACTGTACATTCGGATATGTTTTCAGGACTTGAATCACGTCGGTTCGACTTAATTGTCACGAATCCACCCTACGTTGATGCAGAAGACCTAGCAGAAATGCCCCGTGAATATCACCATGAACCTGAAATTGGCCTGGCATCAGGTACTGACGGACTCGACTTTACCCGTCAGTTGTTGCTAGAAGCTGGGGAACACCTGAACGAGCAAGGAATACTGGTGGTAGAAGTTGGTAATTCCTCGACTGCACTGGAGGAGGCATTCCCACATGTACCTTTTATGTGGTTGGAATTTGAGCGGGGAGGGCACGGTATCTTCCTCTTAACCGCAGAACAGCTTTTTGAACACCGAGAAGAATTTATTTCATCGTAACGACATAAGAATAATCATCGTATAATATCCACTATTGTTCTCTAATAGTTTTAGCTCGGACAGCTGAGCACTATAAAAGACGTTAATATTCTAAATTTGGAAGTTGTTATGTCAGGCAATACTATTGGCAAGCTATTTACTGTGACCACGTTTGGCGAAAGCCACGGGCCATCGCTTGGCTGTATTGTCGATGGTTGTCCTCCAGGGCTTGAGCTATCTGTCGAGGATATGCAGCACGATCTAGATCGTCGCAAGCCCGGCCAGTCGCGTTATACCACACAACGCCAGGAAGGGGATGTGGTCAAAATTCTTTCCGGTGTCTTTGAGGGGAAAACCACGGGTACTTCCATTGGACTGGTCATTGAAAACACCGACCAACGCTCCAAGGATTACTCGAACATTAAAGACCAGTTCCGTCCGGCCCACGCTGACTATACCTATCATCAGAAATACGGTTTTCGTGATTACCGAGGTGGTGGTCGAGCATCAGCTCGTGAAACTGCCATGCGGGTAGCGGCCGGGGCCATTGCCAAGAAATACCTAAAACAAAAAATGGGTATTGAGGTACAGGGTTATCTGTCCCAGTTAGGCCCAATTAAAGCTGAAAAAGTCTTGTTGGAAGAAGTGTCAAATAACCCTTTTTTCTGTCCAGATCCGGACAAAGTGCCGGAGATGGAAGCCTTTATGCAGAAATTGCTAAAGGATGGGAATTCTATTGGTGCTCGAATAACAGTAACTGCCACTAATGTTCCAGAAGGTTTGGGAGAGCCCGTTTTTGACCGTCTCGATGCTGAGATTGCTCACTCCCTGATGAGTATCAATGCGGTAAAAGGTGTTGAAATTGGTGCTGGGTTTGATTCTGTTGCCCAAACAGGCACCGAACACCGTGATGAAATCACCCCTGAAGGTTTTCTTTCTAATAATGCCGGTGGAATCCTCGGTGGTATCTCTTCGGGGCAAACCATTATTGCTCACATCGCATTGAAACCTACAAGTAGCCTCCGTATTCCCGGACGCTCGGTGGACGTGCACGGTAACCCCATTGAGGTTATCACCAAAGGTCGTCATGACCCCTGTGTTGGTATTCGTGCTACGCCTATAGCAGAAGCTATGCTAGCGATCACTCTGATGGATCATTTTCTACGAAATCGTGCTCAAAACGCTGATGTTAATACGGGCCTAGAACTGCATACACGCCCAAAAACTAGTTAACCAATGGTAGGAGAAAAGGCGCAACCAGCGGTCCCTTACTGGCGATTATCGGCCTTTTATTTTTGCTTTTTTGGCCTTCTCGGCGCTCTTTACCCCTACTGGTCCCTCTACCTAAAGTCTCAAGGGTTTTCCTCTGCTGACATAGGCCTTTTACTGGCCATTCCCATGGCGACCAAAATTGTTGCTCCAAACCTTTGGGGCTGGCTCGCCGACTACACAGGCAAAAGGCTACTGATCATTCGTCTGGGTGCCTTGCTCTCATTCCTCTGTTTTATCGGACTATTTATCGACCAGAAATTTTGGTCAATAGCATTAGTATTAGCGGGCTACAGTTTTTTTTGGAATGCCATACTGCCCCAACATGAAGTTATCACTATCAGTTTTCTTCGCCAACGACCGGAAACCTATAGTCGAATTCGCTTATGGGGATCAATCGGCTTTATCATTTTCGTTCTGGGCAGTGGCTTTTGGTTTGATACCCACGATATTCAAACATTGCCCATCATTGGCCTAATACTTCTGGCGGGTATCTTTCTCAGCAGTTTATTCGTACCTAATCCTCATCATCAACGTCATGAGAAGGCGGCTCATAAATTCAGGGCGACTCTAAAGCAACCTGCTGTTCTTGCCTTCCTCCTAGCAGGGCTACTGATGCAGTTTTCTCATGGTATTTACTACAGTTTTTTCAGCCTCTATATGGAATCTTTTGGCTACAGTCGAAGTGGTATTGGCATGCTATGGTCAGTTGGCGTCGTAGCGGAAGTCTTTCTTTTTATCTTGATGCATCGATTGCTACTTCGGTTCGGCGTTAGGGAGATTATGCTTGGCTGCCTGTTTATAGCCACGCTACGCTGGCTACTTATTGGCTACGGCACAGAGCAATTGTTACTGTTAGTGTTAGCTCAAATCTTTCATGCGTTCACCTTTGGTGCGTTTCATGCCGCTGCCATAGATTGTATTCGTCGTTTGTTTGAACCGGCTAACCAAGGAAAAGCTCAAGCTCTATACAGTGCTTTTTGCTTTGGGGCGGGCGGGGCACTGGGATCATATTTAGCTGGGGTTATCTGGGATATACAGCCATTGTGGGCTTTCAATATCGGAGCACTAGCCAGTTTTATCGCTATGATCATCGTCTGGTTTTGGTTAAGAGATAAAAGATTAAAGCTAGGGGAGTAATTCGTTAAAAAATGCACTTTTTAGAACCACGGTCCTGAATACTAACTATATAATGCGACACTGTAAATTTCGCGGAGATGGAGCTACCTATGAAAGCTATACTGATTATTCTAGCATTAGTCGGCGTAACACTATTTTACCCGACGTATGATTTGGTGGTTAAGGCCGATTTATTTACTGAAGACTTTTTTGTACAAGAAACAGGATTTATGACGCACAAACGCTGCCATCAAGCTGCCTTCGAAGCAAAAGTAAATTATTACCGCTGTGATAGTAAAACCATATGGCAGTCATTTTTTTCAAAATCCTCCGGCTATGATCCAGAAGTTCGGTATAACACTAAAAGCTTGTCACAATAGCAAAAACAAAAGACTCCGAATCTAGTCCCGTAGATTCTTGGGTTTCAGTTTTGACCCAAGCAAACTTAACGCCAGATGTAGGGCCTAATGGATAGGAGATACTCGCTGACCAGCCTACATTCTGTTTGCGGTCGTCATTTCTTGCGTCATTAACCGATGTTTCTCCACCATAATCGTATGCAAAGCCAATTGTTCCACGCAATCCTGGACGATAGGTGTACTCAGCACTTGCGCCAAGCGTAAGTGTTGGGTCTTGCTCTAGACGATTGCCGTTATAAAACTCATTGTTACTGGTATAGAAGGCCACCTCTGATGTGGCCTCAAACGTCCACGGACCACGGTTATGCTCAATACCAAGCTGTGGACGAAATGCAAAACGATTTTGTCCGAGATTGATTAAAAGGTCTTTGTCGTAATCACCGGTTGGTAACCTAACGGCTAATCCTGCACCTACAATGGTTTCACCATCCTGCTTTCTCCTGTACGCCACATAATCACCTGATTTTAATGGAGGAGCACCGTAGAGACTGATGGCATAACGTATAAAACTATCTGATGGTCCGTTGCGTGTAGTTTCAGCATAAGCCCCGTCTAATAACCCTTTCCAATGTCCTTCTTGATAGCCTTGGGTGATGTCAATCCGTGAGCTTTTTCCAAAGCTTTCGAAACTATAGATATATTTAGCGACCCAGGTATCCATATCCATCTCAACATCTTCTAATTTCAAGGTGGGGTCAAACAAGATGTCTGCTTCAGTCTTTACATAACCCATACCTATGAAGTGTCTTTCAACGGGAATATGGGCCCAGAGCCCTGGTTCTACATCTAGTGCTTTTACCGATTTCGACAAGATAATCACGCTAAAAAATATAATAAGGATAGGAGTAAAATTTATTTTTTTACTGCTCGTCATGTCTGATCCAGGGAGCGTTGTCTTACTTATTCTGAATATAATATACCTGAGGGAAAGAATAGGGTCACCATAGTTTGGTACGCCTAGACACGAGTTAACTGAGTTATAGCATTGAATATTATGTTTAGCTGCCTACGATCCGTATTGATGACTCACCCATATCACCCTATATTTGGCTAATAGCGAACGTGACCATTGACAGCCTTTTGGTTTTCATCAGACAATCAGCGCCCGCTGACGAAATAAAAATAGCCATCAATGTCTAGACCGTCCGACAGTACAGACAGAATCCGCGAAAAGAAGAAGCACTTCCTCGCGCGCGAAGAGCGAATTATAGAAAGAGCCTTATACCTGTTAATTCGAGATGGTATAGATAAGGTAACAGTCTCAGCAATTTCTCGAGAAGCAGGTGTCGGTAAAGGGACTATCTACAAGCACTTCCTCACCAAAACCGAAATTCTGATGCGCATCGTTCTCGACTACGAGAGAAGTATCACAGAAAACCTTCGGATTGGTATTGAGGCGACTGAAGCTGGAGACCCGGGTGCAGCAGCTCGCGCCTATTTTCAAGCTAGGTTGTCAGATCCTGGACTGGATAGGCTGGTTCAACAACTGGAGGTCAAATTACAAGGAAGTGAAGAGGTAGAGAGTAAACTGTCAGAATTGCACGCAATGCGCCGATCCAACATTGATGCTCTAAACAGTATGATAGCCAAGCTCATCAACAAGGGAATACTTGAAGATGTCCCACCACATTATCACTATCTAGCTTGTTGGGCTCTGGCTCAAGGAGCGGTGGAGGCCTACTTCAATGTCAGCTACGGTGCAGATGTTGAAGACAAGGACGAGTTCCTTCAGTTTGTAGCCAATATTGGTATTACCATGGGAAACCGTGGTCAGCTACGTGACAATAAGCTCTTCTAGGCTCAGCTGTAGTACCACCACGATGATTTTAAACAATCTTATTAATCCCTAATCACCTCCATACTAGAACAGTAAAAAAAGCTGATTTTTTAGGCTTCTTACTTTCGATAGATGCGAGATAGTGAATGAGTATCGGCTTCCGTTAAAAGGGGCCTAGAGGCCGGTTTTTTAACGGTTGAGATTACATATTGGGATAATTAGGTCCACCAGAGCCTTCAGGCGCTACCCACACAATATTCTGGGTTGGGTCCTTAATATCACAGGTTTTACAGTGGACACAGTTCTGCGCGTTTATCTGAAACTGCTTGGAGCCATCCTCTTTATCAATAACCTCATAGACACCAGCTGGGCAATAACGCTGAGCAGGTTCATCAAATAACGGCAGGTTGTGACTAATAGGCACATCTGCATTTTTTAAGATCAGGTGACAGGGTTGTGCTTCTTCATGATTGGTGTTCGATAGGAATACTGACGTCAGTTTGTCAAAGCTGAGCTTGTTATCAGGCTTTGGGTAATCAATTTTTTTACATTCGGCTGCTAATTTTAGCTTGGAGTGATCGGGTTTTGGGTCTTTCAGTGTCCAGGGCAGCTTACCGTTGAATAGGTTGATATCAATGAAGGCATAAGCTGAGCCAAGAATATTTCCCCACTTGTGCTGAGCAGGACCAAAATTACGCTGTAGGTGAAGCTCTTTGTAGGCCCAGCTAGCTTTATAAGCAACGGTATATTCGGTAAGCTCATCATGTTTCCGCTCAGTGCTGATAGCCACTGCTACCGATTCCGCAGCAAGCATGCCGGATTTCATAGCGCAGTGAATACCCTTGATCTTGGCAAAGTTCAGCGTTCCCGCATTGTCACCAATTAATAATCCGCCAGGAAATGTCATTTTAGGTTGGGATTGTAAGCCACCCTTGACCAGAGCGCGGGCACCATAGGAAATACGTTCACCACCATTCAGATGCTGACTAATAACCGGGTGGTGTTTGTAGCGTTGAAATTCGTCGAATGGACTCACATGTGGGTTGGAGTAGGAGAGGTCGGTGATTAAGCCCACTGCCACTTGGTTATTTTCCAAATGATACAAAAATCCACCGCCAGAAGAGCTGCTCTCATCAAGAGGCCAGCCTGCCGTATGAATCACTAGGCCTTCTTTATGTTGTTTTGTAGGTATTGACCATAACTCCTTGATTCCCAATCCATAGTGCTGTGCTTCTGAGCCGGTGTCGAGTGAGAATTTTTCAATAAGCTGCTTACCTAGATGGCCGCGGCAACCTTCGGCAAATAACGTGTATTTGCCACGTAACTCCATACCTTGCATGTAGGCATCTTTATGTTCTCCATTCGGACCAACACCCATGTCACCTGTAACAACCCCTGTGACGGCAGCATTCTCATCATAAAGAACATCAGCAACGGCAAAACCTGGGAATATTTCGATACCTAAATTTTCAGCCTGCTCTGCTAACCAACGACAAAGGTTGCCCAGGCTGATGATGTAGTTACCCTGATTGTGCATCGTTTTGGGAGCAAAGAATGATGGGATTTTAAGCCCCTGGTTTTCTGTTAAAACATAAATATTATCGTCTTTCACCTCAGTGTTCAGAGGTGCACCCACTTCTTTCCAATCAGGGAATAGCTCATTAAGTGCCGTGGGCTCAAATACGGCACCTGATAGAATATGAGCACCCACTTCAGAACCTTTTTCCACTAAAACAATGGAAAGTTCTGCATTGATCTGTTTCAGACGGCAGGCGGCTGACAAACCTGCGGGGCCCGCACCGACGATGACAACATCGTAATCCATATATTCACGTTCCACGGAATTCTCCTTCGGGCTCTTGTTTTTATGAAGATGTCTGAAAGCGCTGATTTTAGCCTTTCTAACCTTAGGGTGCTATGTGGTTTTCTCAACTCACTAGGCGGTACTCATGGGTCAAAATTAGATGTAGATAAAACGTGCAGTTACCTTGATTTGGCAGCGTCAGGGCGGCATGATTACGCCCTTCCCGGGGTCATAAGGGTGTTCTACTTATCCCAATTCAGCCTCTCCAAATAACTGACCAAGATCAAAGGGTATTCCATGAAAGTACTTGTAGCGGTCAAACGCGTTGTCGACTACAACGTCAAGGTAAGACCAAAAGCCGATGGCTCGGGTGTTGACCTGAACAATGTAAAAATGTCGATTAACCCATTTTGTGAAATTGCTGTTGAAGAGGCAGTACGCCTTAAAGAAAAAGATTCAACTACGGAAGTCGTCGTCGTTTCCATTGGCCCTCAGAAGGCACAAGAACAGATCCGTACATCTCTAGCATTGGGGGCTGATCGAGGTATTTTTATCGCGTCCGATACTGATCTTGAGCCACTCGCGATCGCCAAGTGTCTAAAAGCTATTTGTGATCAGGAAAATCCTGACCTTATCCTCATGGGCAAACAATCCATTGATGGCGATAACAATCAGACTGGACAGATGCTCGGTGCATTGACCGGTTATCCGCAGGGCACATTCGCATCAGAGTTAATCATCGATGGCGCTAATGCTAATGTAACGCGTGAAATTGATGGCGGTCTGCAAACAGTTGGTCTCCGTCTTCCCGCTATCGTGACGACAGACTTACGCCTCAACGAGCCACGCTATGCCTCTTTGCCGAACATTATGAAGGCCAAGAAAAAACCAATGGAAACGACGACGCCTGAAGAACTTGGTGTCGATACAACACCTCGAGTCACCACACTGAAGGTCGAATCACCCGCTGAACGAGCTGCTGGTATTAAAGTGATAAGTGTCGATGACCTACTGGATAAACTGAAAAACGAAGCGAAGGTGATCTGATGAGCATTCTGGTACTTGCTGAGCATGATAATAGCAGTCTGAAACCAGCAACACTTTGTACCGTTGCTGCTGCTCAGGCCATAGGTGGCGATATTGATCTATTAATTGCGGGCTCAGGCTGTAGTGGCGCAGCTAATAAAGCCGCTAAAATCCCCGGGATAGGAAAAGTGCTTGTGGCCGACAACCCAGCTTATGAGCATAGATTAGCTGAAAATATTGCGCCTTTAGTCGCTGAAGTTGCTACTAATTACTCCCACATACTAGCTCCAGCAACAACCACAGGAAAAAACATCACACCACGCGTTGCTGCACTGCTGGATGTTCAAGCAATCTCCGATATCAGTAGCGTCGAAAGTCCCGATACGTTTAAACGACCTATTTATGCAGGCAACATCATTGCCACAGTTCAAAGTAGTGATTCGATTAAGGTTTTGACCGTAAGAACGACGGCCTTTGAAGCAGTTTCAGCTGAAGGGGGTACGGCCAGTATTGAAACACTGACAAGTATTCATGACTCAGGTACGTCTACCTTTATTAGTGAAGAGCTTGCCGTCTCTGAGCGACCTGAGCTTACCGCCGCACGTGTTGTGGTTGCTGGTGGTCGCGGTATGGTCAGCAGGGAAAACTTCAAACTACTTGAAAATCTCGCTGATAAACTAGGAGGCGCTGTAGGAGCATCGCGGGCTGCAGTGGACGCTGGTTTTGTTCCCAACGATATGCAAGTGGGTCAAACGGGTAAAATTGTGGCTCCTGACTTATATATTGCAGTAGGTATTTCGGGTGCAATTCAACATTTGGCAGGGATGAAAGACAGTAAAGTGATAGTGGCAATTAACAAGGATGAAGAAGCACCCATCTTTCAGGTGGCAGACTACGGTTTAGTTGCCGATTTATTCGATGTGATACCTGAATTAAATACTAAACTCTGATTTAGCCAATAAAAAAACCGGCCATTTAGGCCGGTTTTTTTATTCATTTTTTTCAGGTCAATCATTGTGATCCTTATTTTTCCTGTGTTTTTTAGCTCTTTTCCTTTCTTCTGGCGTCATTAAGCGCCATTTATCCTTCAGTTTCTGACGTTCTTCTGCCGGCATACTATGGAATTTATCTCGCGCCTTTTGAATACGTTCACGCTCTTCTGGTGGTAACGACTTAAAATGCTCACGACGTTTTTGTAATTTCTCACGTTGCTCCGGTGTTAACTCTTCATAGCGTTTATGGCGATTACTATTGGAATAGTTGCCTCCAGATTCACCACTCTTATCGGCAAGTTTTATGGCGTTGTCACGCCTATTGGCGTGAATATCACTCTGTGAGTATTCCCAGGGAGACAATCTCTCTCGATCCCCTCTAGAGGAGTCGAACCATGTCTGCTGCCCCTTATCTGCCATCGCAGTTGATGCAAAGACTATTATTGATATCAATAACAGACTGAGCCACGTGATGCGTTGAGTGCTTATGCGAATCATGATTACATCCTAACTTTGTAAATTGTTCTCTTCGCTCGCCAACCAATAATAAAAGTCCATATCCTCATAGAGATCTAACCCTTCACTCAATAGAACGTCATCTTGGTTCATTTGAGGATTTTGCAGACTGGGCGATAAAACCAAGACCAATGCCAATACTGAGGCCAGAGCCATACCTGTCAGTGGAACAAAGAATCGAGGCATACGACGTTGACTAGCGCCATCAAGGGCTTGCATTCTCGCCTGAGCCAAGCGTTGAGTCGTGTCGGCATCGAGTTCGCGCTCTGAACTACGCAGAACGTCCTGCATTGTCTTTTCAAAGTCACTCATACCAATGCTCTCCTAGTGTTGCTCTGAGGCTGTGTATAGCCCTCGAGTAATGGGTCTTCACACTACCTTCGCTACAGGTCATTGCCGCTGCTGTCTCTGCCGTGCTGAGGCCCTCCCAGCACCGTAGTATAAACGCCTGTTTCTGACGGCCTGGCAGCGCAGTCAGCGACCGTTGTAACACATCCAGTTGCCGTCCCATTTCGTGCTGCTGATGTGGGGAGATACTGTCTGGTCCCGGTACATTTTGTAGCGGATCTTCATCTGACTCAGCACCACCCTCATTGCTCCGAAATTTGGTGAGCCAGCCTTTCACTCGATTCTGAACTTTTCTACGCCGATGCAGATCGTTAATTCTACTCTGTAGAATTCGGTAAAACAGGGGACGCCATTCTTCCGAATCCTTATGGCTATAACGTGCAACAAGTTGCGTCATTGATTCTTGCACGATATCCAGCGCATCTTCGCGGTGGCCCAGTGATGTCAAAGCGATTCTATAGGCCCTTCGTTCGACCGATATCAAGAAATGTTCAAGAGATTGCCGTTCCAGAGTCTCGCTCCTTTCATCAGTGCCGGTCATATCACTATGCATATCTAACAACATGGTTCACTCATCAAGAGTTAATGATAATCATGCGAATGGTGCAACAATTCATTAATCAGAATGGTGCCGCCCAAAACTGCAAAATAGTCCTCCACATAGTCATTGTTCCGATAATAATAGCGCTGACGGCTATAATAGCGCTGGTTACCATAGTAGCGGTGATGATTGCTATAGTGCTCGCGACTCTTATGTCCATATTTATGACTAGAGTAATACCTACGATCATGGCTTTGGTTGTCATGCTTGCCATAGTCGTGCTGTTGGCGAGCACTGTATTTATCACGGTGCTTATCTTGACCGTAATCACGATCTTTGGCCAAAGCTGGTGCTGCTGCTATGACCAGTGATGCCGTCAGTAATCCAACAATAGCGAGATTTTTCATAAGAAGTCCCTCAATTTATGGCTCTCATAGACTTTAAACGTTCTAGCGAGGCATCGGTTGACGGATGAGGTTATCTTTATGGCGCTAACTATGAATATATTTTGAGCCAGATAGGGCAATGATCAGAGGGTTTTTCCATGGCTCGAATCTCATAATCTATCCCCGCATCCGACGAAGTCGCCATGAGTGACGCAGAGGCGAGCATAAGGTCAATACGAAGCCCACGTTTAGGTTCTCGTTCGAACCCACGGCTACGGTAGTCGAACCAACTGTATCGATCGGGCTCAGTAGGGTGAAAATGTTGATAACTGTCGACTAACCCCCATTGCTGAAGCTTTTCAAGCCAATCGCGTTCTTCTGGTAGGAAGCAGCACTTACCCGTGCGAAGCCAACGCTTACGATTGTCATCTCCAATACCAATATCTATATCCAGTCGAGCCACATTCACATCACCCATGATCAACAGCTTCTCGTCAGGTTCGTGTTGTTGCTCTAAGCTCGATAGTAAATCTGCATAAAACTGTTTTTTACAGGGAAATTTCTGAGGGTGGTCTCGACTTTCGCCTTGAGGAAAATAGCCATTGTAGATATTTAATTTTTCGCCATTAGCCTCGAACTGCCCATAAATAAGCCTCTTTTGGCTTTCCTCTCCATCTGAATGGAATCCCTTTTGGCTCATAATAAGAGGTAAGCGGTAGAGCAGGGCAACACCATAGTGACCCTTTTGTCCGTGATAGATGACATCGTATCCAAGCTGCTTAATAGCATCGAGAGGAAACGCCTCATCAACTACCTTAGTTTCCTGTAGACCAATAATCTCAGGGGAATGTTTTTCTACAATAGCTTTAAGCTGGTGCAGACGAGCGCGAAGACCATTGGCATTGAAGGAGACGATCTTCATCTTAGGGTTGTTTGGCCTGCTGCATAGGGGGTTTTGCTAAAGTCATATAGTCTGAAATGATATTCCCGGTTTCATAAAGAAGAGGGTCGCGCTCAGAAAGAGGCTTACTCTTTTCTTCTTCACTCTTTTCTTTACTCCCGTCCTCAGTTTCATCAACGGCGCGTAATTCTTCAATGGTGGCGTAAGGAGGCTGAGCTTTCGCTACCCGCCGTTTATTTTCAAGCGTTAGCAGTATGCCGTCATATTCCTTAACTTCTACACGACGTTTCTCCTCATTAAGAGATAACTGCTTCAGTTTTTGACGCTCCTTCATTAGCACTAACTCATCATTTAGGTGAACTAGGTCAGGATCCTGTTGCAGTCGGTATTCGTGTCGCTCTTGTAGAGTCTGCATAGAAACAAGCGTTAGGTTATAGCGGCGGTGGGGCGCTGCAGGAATCCGGTCCCAAGGTAAGGCGTTATCTTCACTACTTTCACCTACCTTATCGATGTTGTAGTAGGAGGGTAAGGTGACATCGGGAACAACGCCTAAGTGCTGGGTACTGTTACCGGAAACCCTGTAAAATTTAGATTCAGTGAGCTTTAACTGCCCTTCACGAACGGGTAACTGAACCTGTACAGTGCCTTTACCAAAACTTTGACTACCTACCACTAAACCACGTCCGTAATCTTGTATTGCACCAGCAAAAATTTCTGAGGCAGAGGCGCTAAGACGATTAATTAACACCACCAGAGGGCCTCGATAGTATGCCTCTGCACGAGACCGGTAGTTCCGAGATATAACTTGACCAGAATCTCGCACCTGCACAATGGGACCAGGATCAATGAATAAATCAGTCAGAGTGGTCGCCTCTTGTAAAAAGCCTCCACCATTATTTCGTAGATCAAGAATGATGCCATTCACGTTCTCTTGTTCTAGCTCACCTAACAGCCGTAACACATCCTTAGTTGTGCTCTTAAAATTTGGATCGCGATTGTAGTAGGCATCCACATCAAGATAGAAAGTCGGGATCTCAATTACGCCTATACGGTAACGACCTTCTTTGGTTTTAACATCTATAATTTCAGCTTTTGCGGATTGCTCCTCGAGCTGAATTTTGTCACGAACAAGCGAAATATCACGACTACTTCCAGCAGATTCACCTTTGGCGGGGATAAGCTCAAGTCTTACGATACTGTCTTTGGGGCCACGAATGAGATCAACGACATCATCCAGGCGCCAACCGATGACATCGACTTTTTCTTCATCGCCCTGGCCAACCGCAATAATCTTATCGCCAGCTTGGAGTACACCCTGTTTATCCGCAGGGCCGCCAGGAACGACACGAACTATTTTCGTGTGTTCATCTTCCAGCTGCAGTACAGCCCCAATACCAGTGAGAGACAGGGACATCGCAATACGAAAGTTTTCCATGGAACGAGGCGACATATAGCTCGTGTGCGGATCATACAAGCTAGTAAGAGAGTTCATAACAACCTGGAATACATCCTCACTATCGCGTTGTGTTAGTTGTTTAATCAGATTGGTATAACGCTTTATGAGTAGTTCTCTAGCCGCTTCAGGCTCCTTGTCATTGAGAATCAGACGGAGATAAGCTTCTTTTATACGTTTCCGCCAATCATCATCCGAGTCAGAATTGGTAGCAGACCATTGGTTACTATCCACATCAAGTGGAAGATATTCGTCCTTAGCCAGATCAAACTGAAAACCGCCTTCTAATAAGCTGATATTAGCCTGAAGCCGTGCCATCGCACGTTGGTTATAGCGGTTATAGATATGAAATCCAGCACTTAAATCACCTTCCTTAAACATATCATCAAGGCGAACTTCCCATTGCTCAAATTCATCGATATCGGCTTGCAGAAAGTAGCTTTTCGTGGGGTCCAGGTTATCGATCAGCTGGTATAACAGCTTACGTGACAACATATCGTCCAGAGGTTGTTTTCTATAGTGCTTGGTGGAGAGATCTTTTATTACTTCTATTGCGGTTTTTGCTTGACTAGGGGTGTAGTCAAGCTCAGCGGTTGCCATAACCAATGAGGCAATACATAACAGTACTAGAGAGAGAGAAGTTCGCAGCAGGAAAGGCATCAGTTTTTCAATATCAGGTTAGTGTATGAGGCACGAAGTGTAACAAACTTCATACGTTATATGACCGCTCCAAGCCACAGATGTTCGCAGAAATTACGGTCAAATAACCTACAATCATGCCTTTAAATACAATTTTTCGACATCAAACTCAAACTATTGTGTGAAAAATACAAAACACCACTAGTAAACCATGTACAACTTGTTACTGGTAACTCACCATTGATCCTTTTAGCGAAGAATGGAATTATGGGTGCCTTACTAACCCCAAGACGATCATAAGATGACGAGTTTGATGAAATGATGAGTTTGATGACATGACGAGTTTGTTAAAAAGACCCGCAGCACTTGTTACCGGTGGAGCGACAAGATTGGGGTTTTCTTTTGCTTATGCCTTGGCAGCAGACGGATATGATATTGCCTTACATTACAACCAGTCGAAAGGCAAAGCCGAGCAAGCTGCTGAATCTATACAAGCGCTAGGTGTCAGCTGTAAAATCTTTCCGTTCGATTTGTCGGAACAAGACCCCGAATCTTTGATTGAGCTTGTTGCCATTGAGTTTCCTACTCTTCAATTATTAATTAATAGTGCATCATCCTATAAAGCAGCGACAATCGCCCATACGGATCTTGCCTTACTGCAACAACAATTTACCGTCAATTTTTTTGCACCATTCCTTTTAACGTCAGTATTTGCTGCTCACTGTTTGAAGGGCTGTGTTATCAACATTCTGGATAACAAAATTGCTTTTCAGCAAAATGATTATGCAGCCTACCTTCTCTCCAAGAAGACGCTTGCAGAATTTACCCAGCTCGCAGCCATGGAATATGCTCCACGCATACGTATTAACGGGATCGCACCCGGTGTGGTTATGCCTGGGATAGAGAGAAGTGACGACTATATAAAATGGCGAGTTGATGGCATTCCACTGAAACGTCAGGGCAGGGTAGATGACGTGCTTCAGGCGATGTACTATCTTTTAAATAATGAATTTGTTACAGGACAAATATTAACCGTCGATGGGGGCGAAGGGATAAACCACCAAGGTCTCAATGCTGAGCAATTCAACAGTAAGAATGCGCTATGACTATACGTTCTTTGAAGATGACTTCTAGGACGAAGAGTTCTGAGACAAGGGTTGAACAGCCGGTTAAAGGGGAGGGGCCACACCAGGTTATTATTTCTGTGGGCTCAAATATCGAGCCACATAAAAATATTCTTTTATCACAAGACGTGCTGAATCACGAAACACAGTTACTGGCTATTGCGGATGTTATTGAAACAACACCGGTTGGTTACACCCATCAACCAGATTTTCTAAACACCGCCTACCTCGTTGAGACGGAACTTGAACATGATGAATTCAATGCTTTTTTGAAAACCGTCGAAGATCGATTGGGAAGGAAGCGAGGGCCAATAAAATCAGGCCCTCGTACGATTGACCTAGACATTGTCATCTGGGATGGACAAGTTATGAGCTCAGATTATTTCAACTACGCGTATGTTTCAACGCCAGTAGACCAGATCTTGACTGGGCATAGGATATCAGTACACAGATAAGTCATATTACCGAAAGAAAGCCAGTGTCAGCTTCATTTTGATTTGATCTCAATGAAAATTTAGTTCATTTGGTGTAAGCGCTAGCCAATGGAATCCTGTATTCACCACATGGATGTGAATAATACTTTCGAATAAGTGAAATTCTGTGCCATTTCCTTATAATGGCCGACCATTCTAGTTATCAACTTGTCTTGGAGAAATATCGTGAAATCACCTGTACGCGTAACTGTCACCGGGGCCGCAGGCCAAATCAGCTATTCCCTGCTGTTTCGCATAGCCTCAGGCCATATGCTGGGTGAAGATCAACCCGTTATTCTGCAAATGTTGGAAATCACACCCGCACTGGAAGCCCTAAATGGGGTTGCTATGGAGCTGGATGATTGTGCTTTCCCTCTGTTGGCCGGCATGGTTTGTACCGATGACCCCAATGTTGCATTTAAAGATACCGATTACGCATTGCTCGTTGGCGCACGTCCTCGTGGCCCAGGCATGGAGCGTAAGGACTTGCTGGAAGCGAATGCTGCGATCTTCTCCGCCCAAGGTAAGGCGATCAATGACAACGCTTCTAAAGATATTAAAGTATTGGTTGTGGGCAACCCGGCCAATACCAACGCTCTTATCGCCCAGCGCAATGCACCTGACATCAACCCACGTCAGTTCACTGCCATGATGCGTCTGGATCATAATCGCTCCATGACTCAGCTGGCTAAGAAAACAGGTAAAACGGTTAATGATGTGACCAACATGCTGGTTTGGGGAAACCATTCAGCCACTCAGTTCCCCGACCTGCACCATCCTAAGGTTTCTGGCGAAATAGCTATCAACTTGGTTGACCAGCAGTGGTACGAAGACGAATTCATTCCTACCGTACAACAACGTGGAGCCGCTATTATCAAGGCTCGCGGTGCATCTTCAGCGGCTTCTGCTGCAAATGCTGCCATCGATCATATGCACGATTGGGCACTGGGTACGCCAGAAGGCGATTGGGTTAGCATGGGCGTATACAGCGATGGTAGTTATGGCATCACTGAAGGCTTAATCTACTCTTTCCCTTGTGTTTGTAAAAATGGCGACTGGGAAATTGTTCAAGGCTTGGAAATCAACGACTTCTCTCGTAGCAAAATGACCGCTACTGAGCAAGAGTTGACTGAAGAGCGTGATGCAGTACAGCACTTACTGCCGTAAGCTTCAGATGTTTCGAAAAAGGCGCCCTTAGAGCGCCTTTTTTTATGACGTTTATTTTTAGATACAGAGTAAACCCTAGAACCGCATTAACAAATGCATCATCACTAAAATGGTCTAGACTCTAATATGAAGAGCGCTAATAGTTCCTCTGCAAGGAGTCGCTATAGATGGTTGCTGTACTTACCCAAACCGACCACGCAAGTCAGGTGGTACTAACACCTAACCAGTCACTTAGCTGGGAGGGGAACATGTGGGTCATTTTCGTCTTCTCGATGGTCACTATTTTATTTGCTTTACCTATAGCATTGCTCGGAGGCTGGGTTGTTATACCTTTCGCTGTAATTCAAATACTAGCGCTGACTTCTGGCCTTTACGCCACCCTTAAAAAACTGAATTACAGAGAAGTTATTACACTACAAGATGGCCAGCTTTTTCTTCAAAGAGGAAGCAACAAAGTGGACACCAGCTGGGTATTTTCCACGTCTTCAGTGAAAATTTTAATTGAGGAGCAAGATCACCCAATGACATCGCCAGATATAAACCTTGTGGCTGAGGGCCACTGCTACCATCTGGGTGTATTCCTCAATAAGGCTGACCGCCTAGAGTTAGCTGACACACTTAAAAATCATCTGAATTTAAGGGTAACCAATCTATATTCATTTCATCGCGTCAATTTTTGATACAGTGGCTGTTTTTCCTATCATGTAAAAACAAGGAGGCCTTGAATGGCTTTTCCCGAAGTAGGCCAATCGGCACCTGAATTCAACTTACAAAATCAACGTGGCGAAACGGTTAAGTTGTCTGATTTTAAAGGCAGTAAAAATGTCGTACTGTACTTTTACCCCAAAGCCATGACGCCAGGTTGTACTGTACAAGCCTGCGGTATTCGCGATAGCAAGTCAGCGTTTGCTGAACAAAATACGGTGGTTCTAGGTGTCAGCCCCGACCCCTATCCACGTCTTGCTCGGTTTGAGGAAAAGCAGACGCTCAATTTTGATCTTTTGTCTGATGAAGATCATGACATCACCGAAGCCTATGGTTGCTGGGGTCTGAAAAAATTCATGGGTAAAGAGTTTATGGGCGTCTTGCGAACTACCTTTGTCATCGGTAAAGATGGCAACATTGCTCTAGTGATGAATAAGGTAAAAACAAAAACTCATCATGATGATGTACTGGATTGGATAAAAGAGAACTTAATATAAGACTATCGATTTAAAGTCTAGTTTGAGAATCCATCGGTAACAGGCTAAAGTCGCATCTTAATTTTCTATACACTAAATGTTACGTATTCCATAAACTGAGGTAATTGAATGTCCCTTGATCTGTCCCAAGTTGTGATGGCCGCTGCTGCTCCTGCCGCCTCCGAACCTAACCCAATGTACACGCTACTTATGTTTGGTGGCTTGTTCCTCTTTATGTATTTTCTGATTATCCGTCCTCAACGGAAGCGTGCAAAAGAACACAAAGAACTAACAAGTGCACTAAGCAAGGGCGATGAAATCGTTATGAATAGTGGCTTGTTGGGTAAAATCGCTAAGTTAGATGATGACTACATCACTATTGAAGTGGCTAATAATGTGGAGCTTAAGTTCCAACGTGCTGCGGTACACGCGGTGTTACCAAAAGGTACCATCAAACAGGTTTGACCTGTCGTTAAGGCCGCTTTTGCGGTCTTAACCCTTTTTTAAGATCATGTTCTCAATAGCCTATGATCAACTTTCCTGAAAAACTCAGCCTCGCGCAAACCCCAACACCGCTGCAGCCCCTTGATCGCCTTTCGGACGAACTTGGTGGACCACGAATTTGGGTAAAACGTGACGATATGACAGGCTGTGCGATCAGTGGTAACAAAGTCAGAAAGCTTGAGTTTGTGTTAGCTCAAGCACTGGCGGAAGGTGCCGACACACTGATTACCTGTGGAGGAATTCAGTCTAATCATTGCCGAGCAACAGCAATACTCGGCGCTCAACTGGGCCTAAAAGTCCACCTTATCCTCCGCGGCACCCCTCCTGATGAGCTTGATGGCAATCTGCTACTTGATCATCTAACGGCGGCACGCGTCAGTTATTACCCGGTGACGGAATATCAGCATCTGGACACGTTATTTAATCAATGGCAGTTACACTACCGTAATCAAGGTCATCATCCTTTCATTATTCCCACTGGCGCCAGCAATGGCACGGGTGCTTGGGGGTATATCAATTGTGCGCGAGAATTGGCGGATGACTTTAGCCACCATCAAATTACACCCTCGGTCATCGTTAGTGCTACAGGATCAGGGGGAACACAGGCAGGACTAACACTTGGGGCTCACTTATTTCAGCTCAATGCACTGGTATTAGGTATGGCTGTCTGTGATGACGCAGACTATTTTATTCGCAAAGTACGTGAAGACATGCGTGACTGGCAGCAACAGAGTTCCGTGTCTTTGGATATCGAAAAAATTGAGATTCATGTTAATGATCAATATATTGGTCCCGGTTATGCGAAAGCCACGCCAGAGATTTTTTCCACTATTCGTCAACTTGCAGCACTTGAAGGCGTCATTTTGGATCCTGTCTACAGTGGTAAGGCCTTTCATGGACTACTACAAGAAATTAGGGCGGGGCAGTTCGACGATGCGAGTGATATCGTATTTATCCACACTGGAGGCCTATTTGGCTTATTTTCCCAGCGTAACCAGCTCGGGCTCTCATGAGTAATCACTTTCATTCCATAGCCTCGACCATCAAAAGGGTCTATCTATGACACTACAGGAGATGATTGGAACAATTAGTGGTTTTGTATGGGGGCCCGTGATGTTGGGACTGATTCTTGGTACTGGCCTCTATCTCAGTATCGGACTACGAGGTCTACCCCTTCGCAAGATAGGTTACGGCTTTCGGCAACTGTTTCGCGGTCGCATAGGCTCTGGTGAAGGTGATATCAGTCCATTCAATGCACTAATGACCTCTCTTTCTGCCACAGTGGGTACGGGCAATATTGTTGGGGTTGCTACCGCGGTAGGTATTGGTGGTCCCGGCGCGCTATTCTGGATGTGGTGTACTGCTTTTATCGGCATGGCGACGAAGTATGGCGAAGCCGTTCTAGCCGTTGAGTACAGGGAAACCGATGAACATGGTAAAAAAGTGGGTGGGCCCATGTATTACATCCGTAATGGCTTAGGGTCAAAGTGGGCATGGCTAGCTGCACTATTCGCTCTTTTCGGCACACTAGCAGGCTTTGGTATTGGTAATACCGTTCAGGCCAATTCTGTCGCCGATGCACTGAACAGCAGTTTTGCAATACCAGAGTGGCTCAGTGGCTTAGTCATGATGATTCTGGTTGGTTTGGTATTACTCGGTGGTATCCAACGTATTGGCAGTGTCGCAGGTAAACTAGTCCCTCTCATGACAGGCCTATATTTATTGGCCACATTGATCATCTTATTGATCAATTTAGACGCAATACCAGCCGCTATCATACTGGTCGTTAAGAGTGCATTTTCACCCGTGGCGGCAGGGGGCGGTTTTGCTGGTGCTACAATGATGCTGGCACTCAGAATGGGGGTGGCACGAGGTATTTTCTCCAATGAAGCTGGTCTGGGTAGTGCACCTATAGCTCATGCTGCAGCAGAAACAGATAGCCCAGTACGGCAGGGCACCATCGCGATGTTGGGTACTTTTATTGATACGCTGGTGATATGCACAATGACCGGGTTAGTGCTGATTCTCACGGGAGCCTGGAGTAGTGGTGAACAGGGCGCGGCTCTCACCACCTTAGCGTTCAGTTCAGTCTTACCCTATGGAGATAAAGTGGTATCAATTTGCCTCTCACTCTTTGCTTTTACCTCGATACTCGGTTGGAGCTATTACGGTGAACGATGCGCAGAGTATCTCTTGGGCATAAAGGTTATTGTGCCATTTCGCTTGTTATGGGTAGCGGCCATCTACATTGGCGCCACAAGAGAGCTAGGTGAAGTCTGGGGTATTGCAGATATCCTCAATGGGTTAATGGCCATTCCAAATCTGATTGGTTTGTTGTTATTAAGCCCCGTTATTTTTAGATTAAGTAGGCGTTATTTTGAAGAGATACCTAATGCCGATAAGTCAAAGCCGCGATAATGTTAGAAGTACTGCATTTTGTATCCACGGTCTCTAATTTGAGGTTTGCTGGTAAAGACATTACATTGAACTGATCACGGTTGAGGTTGGAATACTAAGAAGGACATCCGGAGGAAAAGAGAGATAGTGAGGGTCGGAAGCATAGTGAGGAAAAAATAGTGCCAACGAATTTTGGTGACAAACTGGTCATCGCCATTTCATCTCGGGCTTTATTCAATTTGGATGAGAGCCATCAGGTTTATGAAGACCAAGGGCTCGACTCCTATTCTCAATATCAGGTAGAGCATGAGGATGAAATACTTGCTCCCGGAGAGGCGTTCCCCCTGGTAAAAAAGCTGCTAAGAATTAATGAAAAATTAGGTGGGGAGCCTCGGGTCGAGGTGATATTACTCTCCCGTAATTCTGCTGATACAGGTCTCCGTGTCTTTAATTCGATTGAACACCACAAGCTCAATATTAGTCGTGCCGCTTTTTGTGGGGGTGAAAGCCCCTATCGCTATGTTGCCGCTTTCGGTTGTCACCTCTTTCTTTCAACCAATGCAGAAGATGTGCGTAATGCATTGGATCACGGCATTGCAGCGGCAACATTATTATCATCAGGGGCAGAGGATCGCGATGATGATGAACTTCGCTTTGCCTTCGATGGTGATGCTGTGCTGTTCTCCGATGAATCTGAACGCATCTATAAGGAAAGTGGTCTAGAAGCGTTTACTGAAAATGAAATAACTGCGGCAAAGCAGCCTATGAGCGGTGGCCCATTCAAGCACTTCCTACAAGCGCTACATGGCTTGCAGGCCGAGTTTCCACCCAAAACCTGTCCCATTAGGACAGCGTTGGTTACGGCCCGTTCAGCACCTGCTCATGAAAGGGTGGTGCGAACGCTACGAACCTGGGGTATCCGTATTGATGAGTCTCTATTTCTTGGTGGGCTTAACAAGGGGGCGTTTCTGAAATCCTATGGTGCCGACGTCTTCTTCGATGATCAGCAGACCCATTGTGAGTCTGCTAAATCTCATGTAGCCACAGGCCATGTGCCACATGGTGTTGCCAATGAGAATTAACATAAGAATGGGGTGGTTCACCTTCAGATTACCTAGTGTAGATAAGTCATAACGCTAGAACACGGTAAATTTCACACCCATACCCAATAGAAGGAAAGCCAGAACGGTCTGAAGTATATGACTGGGTATTCGTGCTGCAAGCTTAGTCCCCACCTGGATGGCAGGCAGTGACCCGATAAGTAGGCTTGCCAGTAATACAAAGTCTACATTACCTAGAAAAAACAGATGGCTCAGACCTGCAATCAGAGTCAGTGGTACCGCGTGAGCGATATCGGTACCCACAACATGTAGTGCTGGCAACCGTGGGTACAATGTCATTAATAGTGCCGCGCAGAAAGCGCCTGCGCCCACCGATGACAATGTTACAAAGATGCCAAGAAATATCCCAACGACAAACGTCACACGTGTGGCATGAAGCTGAAAAAAAGCACCTACAGGTCCATGGGGCCTATCAGACGCATCACGAAGAAAACGTTTAAATAGAATCACAGCTGCAGTAATGATCAGCATGACACCAAGGCTGGTCGTCAGAATTCCCTGATAGTCATCAGCATCAGTAAAGACTTGATTGAGAAGTATGCCAGTGATGATGGAGGAAGGGATGCTTCCTGCTGCCAAAAAACCGACTAGGCGCCACTGCACACTATTCTGGCGGGCATGTGCCGCCACTCCGCTTGCCTTAGTGACAGAGGCGTAGAGTAGGTCGGTGCCAATGGCAACGTTATAAGGAATACCAAATAGGATCAGCAGAGGCGTCATTAACGAACCGCCACCGACGCCCGTTAACCCAATAATCAGACCAACACCGGCACCCGAGATAACGTACAGTAGAAAGTCCAGCAAGTGATTGTTTATCCGGCCACTAATCAAAGGTTGGCAACTCTAGCAATTTCTATCTATTCTTCAAAGTAATAGTTATTTATATTTCTAGATCATCAGAGTCTATATAGGTAAGGCAATGAAACTACAACAACTTCGCTATATATGGGAAGTGGCACACCATGAGCTGAACGTCTCCGCCACGGCTCTGAGCCTGTATACCTCTCAGCCAGGTATCAGTAAACAGATAAGGCTGTTAGAGGATGAGCTAGGCGTTGAAATTTTTACTCGAAGCGGTAAACACCTGACACGAGTTACCCCTGCGGGTGAAGACATTCTTGCCGTGGCCGGTAATATTCTTAGGCAGGTTGATGATATTAAGCAGCTTGCGCAAGAATATAACAATCCTCGAAAGGGTAGCCTGACCCTTGCTACCACCCATACACAAGCTCGTTATGCGCTTCCGGGCGTTATCGAATCCTTTATTAATAAATACCCTGATGTTTCACTACATATGCATCAGGGCACCCCCATACAGATTTCTGAACAAGCGGTTGATGGCACTGTAGATTTTGCTATTGCCACTGAAGCACTGGACTTGTTCCATGATCTATTAATGATGCCGTGTTATCGCTGGAATCGCTGTATTTTAGTTCCCAAAGATCACCCTTTGACGCAGATCTCATCTTTAACACTGGAGGATGTGGCCAACTACCCCTTGGTAACGTATGTGTTTGGTTTTACAGGTCGTTCCAAGCTTGATGAGGCGTTTAATGATCGAGGACTAATACCTAAAGTTGTATTTACCGCCACTGATGCGGATGTAATAAAGACTTATGTGAGACTGGGACTTGGTATTGGTATTGTTGCGCATATGGCCTACGACCCGGAGGCGGACAGCGATCTGGTCGCTCTTGAGGCGAAGCACTTGTTTAAATCCAGTATTACCAGTATTGGTTTTCGCCGGGGTACTTATCTTCGTAGCTATATGTATGATTTTATCGAGCTGTTTGCACCTCACTTAACCCGGGAGAGGGTAGATGAAGCTTGCTCAATTCGTGCTAGAGATGACTTTGAAAGGTTCTTCAGTTCAATTGAATTGCCGGAATATTAAGTAACCTTAAAGTAACAAAGGTGAATTGACGGGCTACTGCGGAATCTTTTGTAGTAAGTTACTTTTTGGGTTAGAGAAAATCCAAATCTGGGTTGTCGTTAAGAATTTCTTTCAACTCATCTTCTTCAAGGGTTTTTTGATTCAGTACCTCTTTGACGAATTTAAAATAAATCGTATGAATCTCTGGCGCTTTACCTTCGCGTTCAACCAAGAAGAAGGGTGCTCGCTCTACATTAAAGAGTGAGGCGATCTCCATTCCAGGTGATAAAGGATCCCGCTCATCCGCGATCAACACCTCATCAATCAAGCTAATCTGGCCAGTGGCATCCAACTTTTGCTGTACTTCTTCGCACTTCTTGCAAAGGCTGCCATCCAGTTTAATCTTCTTAACGAGGGTGATTTTCATGAGATTATTCCAAATTACTATTGGCCAAATTACTTTTTAATGTTTACGTCGTGTAGCCCACATTCCTTAAGAGTAGCTTCTTCCCACCACCAACGGCCTTCACGCTCATGCTGAGTTGGTCCCGTAGGACGAGTACAAGGCTCACAGCCAATGCTAACAAAGCCTCGGTCGTGTAACTCATTGTAGGGCACGTTATTACTACGTATGTAGGCCCAAACCTGTTCGGAAGACCAGTTTGCTAATGGGTTGAACTTAGTCAGGCTTTCACCGGGACGAGCAAAAGCCTTGTCATCTTGAATCACTGGAATCGCAGCACGTGTTCCAGGGCTCTGGTCGCGGCGTTGACCTGTAATCCATGCATCCACTGTCAATAATTTACGACGCAATGGTCCAATCTTACGGATGCTGCAACACTCTTTATGATCATCTTTGTAAAAACTGAATAAGCCTTTCTCCCGAACCAATTTGTTAACGGCTTCTGATTCAGGGAACACTACATCAATATCAATATTGTAGTGTTCGCGTACTTTTTCAATGTAGCGGTAGGTTTCAGAGTGCAGTCGGCCAGTATCCAGAGAGAATACCTGAACCTTTTCGGGTGCTATCTTATACGCCATATCAACCAGAACCACATCTTCAGCACCACTGAATGAAATGGCGATATTGTCAAACTGTTCCAGGGCAAAAGACAAAATTTCCTGGGGTGTTTGAGCAGAAAGGGTCTGGTCAAGATCGACCGTGGATAGAAGGTTTTCAGACATAGGAATTACTCAATATTCTCTGTGGGTTATCGACCAGTCATCATAAGGCCGCGAATGATACCAGAGCCTTAACTAAAGGAAAAATAATCAGAAAATATAACTTACATTCATCCAGCTATTAAGATGGGAGTGCTGTGATAGAGACTATTATCAGGTGTTTTTTGGTGAAGTTTACGTTGTTAAGCAGACTGATAGGCATCATGGCAAAATAACGGGCGTTTGTTGCGCTATTCGCCTGAAATCGGTAGAGTTGCGCCGTTTTTGATCCCCCGTTGAATCGTTGAGGAATAGATTGTGGAAATCGCATGTTTGGACTTGGAAGGCGTTCTGATACCAGAGATCTGGATTGCATTTGCTGAAAAGACTGGCATTGAAGCGTTAAAGAGAACAACACGTGATGAGCCAGATTATGATGTACTCATGCGTTATCGCTTAGATATCCTTGAGAAGAATGGTCTTGGTCTAAATGAGATTCAAGAGGTGATTGCCACCTTGAGTCCATTAGATGGTGCGAAAGACTTTGTGGATTGGCTACGTGAACGTTTTCAGGTAGTGATTCTTTCCGATACCTTCTATGAGTTTGCCCAGCCACTCATGCGGCAGTTGGGTTTTCCAACGTTGCTGTGCCATAGGCTGGAAGTGGATAGCCATGGCCGTGTAACCGATTATAAGTTGCGTCAGGCTAATCCAAAACGCCAAGCCGTAGTCGGTTTCAAAAGCATGTACTACCGCACTATTGCAGCGGGTGATTCCTACAATGACACCACGATGCTGGCTGAAGCCGATGCAGGTATTTTATTCCATGCGCCACAAAATGTGATTGATGAATTCCCACAATTTCCGGCTGTTCAAGATTTTGAGTCACTTAAAAAGGAATTCATCAAGGCGAGTAATCGGGATTTAAGTCTTTAGATAAGACTCAAGGACGAGTATCGCTATCAGGGTTCAATTAATACCCTAATTTTATCCAGGGTTTCCTGATACTCACTTTCAGCGATAGAGTCAGCGACAATACCACCTCCGCCCCAACAATGAAGCTTCTCACCATCAGCTATCAGGGTTCGGATGGCGATATTGGTATCCATACGTCCCGTAGCACTGATGTATCCAATGCTGCCGCAGTAGACTGATCGTCGGCAAACCTCCAGCTCTTCAATAATTTCCATGGCCCGCTTTTTAGGTGCACCGGTAATCGACCCTCCCGGAAAACACCCACGAAGTAAGGATAAGGCTGACTCATTGCTGCGTAATTTACCCGTTACGGTGCTGACAAGATGATGCACATTAGGAAAGCTCTCCAGTGCAAACATTTTAGGAACACGAATGGAGCCGGGTTCACAGGTCTTACCTAGGTCATTCCGCAATAAATCCACAATCATCAGATTTTCAGCGCGATTTTTAGGGCTATTCATCAGCGCAATGGCATTAATTTGGTCCTCATCGACAGTATTACCCCGACGAGAAGTCCCCTTGATTGGCTTAGCCTCAACCTGACCCATTGATAATTTTAGAAAACGCTCAGGAGAAAGACTGAGGACTGCCTGATTTTTATCACCCCATTGATAGAAACAGCTATAAGGCGATGGTAATACTCTACGTAAAGACCGGTACAAAGCCCAATTGTCGCCACTAAACGGCGCTGAAAAATGTTGAGCGATATTTGCTTGATAGCAATCTCCCTCTGATATGTACTGCTTCACCCTGGCTATGGTTTTCAGGTAGTCATTTTTGGATATGGATGGACTAAAGCTTCCGTCAGTAAGCGAATGATTAACGACACTATCATCAATGGCACTATCGTCAATGACACGGTCATTCGTCTGCTTCAATCGCCGGGTTATATCTTTTCGCAGGGAATCTGGACAATTGTGGCGAAAAAAAAGCCAGGCTTTCTGTGCCAAGTGATTTAACACCAGCGCCCAACTGTAATTACCTACTCGCATATCCGGAAGGTTATCGACTTTACTCAGCGTATGGGGGAGCACCTCGATAGTACGGCCAAGGTCGTAGCCAAAATAACCTGCCAGGCCACCGACAAAAGGGTGGCTGTTATAACATTTATCTACAGGGCCTGTGGATGCCAGTAATTGCTCTGCCAACGAAAAAGGGTCTTCCTCACTAGCGTGGGTGGTATGTGAAGTAATGATCCGAGTGGTATGACCAACCGTTTCCAGCACCGTATCGGGCTGGGCAGTAATGATATCGAATCGCCCGTATAAACTACGAGGTTTACCGCTATCTAGCCAGATAGCATCCGGCAGGTCGCGAACAGCACCAAATAGCCGCTCAGCATCTAACCGATAGGGGAAATCGACAATATCTACTTGTTTCATGGGATGCTAGTCTACGTCACTGCTCACCAAATTCAATTTATGATTGGTCGAAAAGCGTCATGTAACCATCCTAAGAATCTTGTGGATATTCATCTAAAATCTCATTTCTTATATAATGAAATGTCTATTTTCCTTTGGTTATTCCATCAATCACAACTATTTGATACTACTCATTGCTGGATAGAACAGATGGTGGCACTCTCACTTTCACTATGAATTTTTATCCTCTAGACGACATTGCCAGTATTTGCGAAGGTTACCTTAAGCGTTTTACTGTAATAGGGCAGGATATGCTACTGGTGCACAGTGGTGGTCAGACTCGCTTGATCCCTAACCGGTGCCCACATGACGGCTCGCCACTAAATAGAGCGCGACTTACTGACGGCTGCATACAATGCCCTAAACACAAAATCACTTTTCGTTTGGACAACGGAGCAGCCTTAGGCGGTGAAGCCGTTGCTGATATACCACCGCTGGCTCACTATGAGCTGGTGGAAGAGAATGGCCAAGTAGGCATTTTGATTAAACAATAACAGGAATGAACATGACGTACTCAACACCCGATTTGTGCGACGACCACCCGGAACTCGTTCACGTATTAGAACCAATGATGGGAAACTTTGGAGGCCGAGAATCCTTTGGTGGTGAAGTCGTCACAATAAAGTGCCATGAGGATAACTCGTTAGTCAAAGAGCACGCCGGCAACCCTGGTCAAGGAAAAGTCATGGTCGTAGATGGTGGCGGATCACTTCGGCGCGCATTGTTGGGTGACATGATTGCAGAAAATGCCGTAAAGAATGGTTGGGAAGGCATTATCATTTATGGCTGTGTCCGCGATGTAGATGCTCTGGCTAGTTTAGACCTTGGAGTACAGGCTCTTGCCAGCATTCCTCTGAAAACAGATAAGCGTGGTATTGGTGACCTGAATGTTCCCGTCACATTTGGCGGCGTAACCTTTAACTCAGGAGACTATGTTTATGCTGATAACAATGGAGTTATTGTTTCGAGTCAACCTCTGAAAAATTAAATGAGGATGCCAAAATACTACTATATAATTTGTTCAATTTTTGTATGCTAGCTTCATAGGTATACATTAAGCGGATTTAACACTGAGATTGTTTGTTTCTATTAGGGGGAAACTGATGCGTTATATGAGACCCATACTTACTATTGGAATTTCGGCTGTTCTGATGGGGTGTACTGATGAGCAAACATCACCAAGCCCTTCTGTTATAGCAGGAGAAGCTCTGTTCCAGGAAAACTGTTCTGAATGTCACCCCAGAACAGGTCGTGGTGATTATCTAAAGCGTATTCCCGCGACACTTCTGACACGAAAATCGCAGCACGAATTAATGGAATGGATTCGGGGGTCCGGTCAGCATCGCGTAATGCCAAACTTTGAGAAGCTGACTGATACTGAGAGGGCCGCTCTTGCTGATTATCTTCATAGCCAGACAAAGAGCAAAGTATCCAAATAGGTTATAAAAAAAGGAGCTACACAAACGTGCAGCTCCTTAAAATCTTCTATGGGAACATAGAGTGAATAAAACTTAGAATTGGTTCTTGGTATTGTCTTTACCTGAAGCTTTCAGTGCAGCTTCATTAGCAAAGTATTCTTTATGATCATCACCCATATCATGGTCGACCTATGAAGTCTTCATTCTACAAATACAATTAGCCAGTAATTATATCTAGGTATGCAACTCCAATATCCGCATTAAAGTAAGCCATGCCCAATTTATTTAAGTACTCCAAACGGTCTGCACTGATCAAGTCTATATCCGGTGCACTGAAACCATTTACCTGATAAATACCCGCCAGATGAGCCATAAAATTTTCACCTTCTTTCACTAACAGTAAGCTCGCTGCACCCACATCGGGTTTTACTTGTATATTCAATTCTTCTGGGAGTTTTATTGTAAACACGACTGGCTGCTGATCACCCTCAACCCGCACGCTGCGGTCTCTAACCGCTTGCTCAGCCCAGTAAAAAGCTAATTCTTTACTTTGCGTCAAAAAAACCGGCTCAATCGATTCTGTATAGCTATTCCCGATAGTTGCCCATGGTTTTTTGGCGGCGTCCTTCAACGCTTTATCACCGGAGCGTTTCAAGCCCTGCTCTTTGATTGAGTCGACCAGCGCAGATGAAGTACCGTGATACCAAGTATCACTCGTAGCAAACCCTTGTTCGGCTAACAAATCTTTAGCATCTTTAAGAAAAGCAGGTGTATCAGCCATATTCGACATCACTTAATCAGTTTTTAGTAGAAAGCAGGTTGGAATTCTAACGTAAAAAACCATTCGATTTTTTAGTAGGGATAATTAGAAACCATTACATATATGAAAAGTATTCATAAAAAAGGCGACACCATATACAGGGGGCCGCCTTTATGTCCAAGAATGGACTGTACACTGGTTATGAAGGGGCAATCACCAGGGTACTTCATTTCAAAACTAATTCAGCTTAGCCAAATTGGTTAGACGTGTTTTTCGCGCCGCCAGCTTTCAAAGCGTTCTCACCAGCAAAGTATTCTTTATGGTCGTCACCCATGTCCGAACCAGACATGTTTTGGTGCTTAACGCATGCGATACCTTGACGAATCTCTTTACGCTGTACGCCAGCAACATAGCCCAGCATGCCGGCATCACCGAAGTACTCTTTAGCCAGGTTGTCAGTAGACAGCGCAGCAGTGTGGTAGGTCGGCAGAGTGATCAAGTGGTGGAAGATGTTTGCTTCACGAGCAGTATCAGCCTGGAAAGTGCGAATCTTGTCGTCGGCCCGTGCAGACAGCTCAGACTCGTCGTACTCAACGCTCATCAGGTTGGCGCGGTCGTAGGCAGATACGTCTTCACCGGCTTCAACCATGGCGTCGAACGCCTGCTGACGAAAGTTCAGAGTCCAGTTGAAAGAAGGAGAGTTGTTGTAAACCAGCTTCGCATCAGGAATCTCTTTACGCACTTCGTTCATCATGTCGGTGATGTCTTGAACGCTTGGCGTTGCAGTTTCGATCCACAGCAGGTCAGCACCAGCTTTAATAGCTTCGATGCTGTCAAATACGCAACGCTCTTCACCCGTACCCTGACGAAACTGGTACAGACCTGAAGGCAGGCGCTTAGGACGAACCAGCTTGCCATCACGGTTGAAGCATACGTCGCCTTCAGCCATGTCAGCAACAGCGATTTCTTCAACGTCCAGGTAAGAGTTGTAGATATCGCCCTGATCGCCAGGCTCTTTAACAACAGCGATTTCTTTAGTCAGGCCTGCTCCTTCAGAGTCAGTACGTGCAACGATAACGCCGTTGTCGATACCCAGCTCCAAGAAAGCGTAACGCAGAGCACGAAGCTTAGAGTGGAAATCGGCATGAGGTACGGTGACTTTGCCGTCCTGGTGACCACATTGCTTTTCATCTGCAACCTGGTTTTCGATCTGCAAGCAACATGCGCCAGCTTCGATCATTTGCTTAGCCATCACGTAGGTCGCTTCAGCGTTACCGAAGCCTGCATCGATGTCAGCAATAATCGGCACAACGTGTGTCACGTGGTTGTCGATTTGATTTTGAATATCTTTAGCTTTTACTTCATCACCCGCTTCACGAGCAGTGTCCAGAGCACGGAATAGGCCACCTAGCTCACGTGCATCAGCTTGACGCAGGAAGGTATACAACTCTTCTACCAAGCTAGCAACAGTAGTCTTCTCGTGCATAGACTGGTCGGGAAGAGGACCGAAGTCAGAACGCAGGGCCGCAACCATCCAACCAGAGAGGTACAAGTAACGACGGTCAGTTTGGCCGTTGAAGTGTTTCTTAATAGAAATCATCTTCTGCTGACCAATGAAACCATGCCAGCAACCTAGAGACTGTGTGTACTTAGTCTTGTCACCGTCGAACGCCGCCATGTCAGCGCGCATTACGTCAGCAGTGTATTTAGCTATGTCTAAGCCAGTTTTGAATTTATTCTGAGCACGCATACGCGCTACAGATTCAGGGTTAATCGCATTCCATGCGCTACCGTTTGTTTTACACAGCGCTGCGGCTGCATCGATGTCGTTGGTGTAGTTTGACATGGTCAGTCCTTCCCGGTTGAAAACAAAAAATTGGTCCTCTAAGGAAACGAATTCTAGCCAGCCACCCAAAATTTAGCTAATCTATAGACCTTATTTCCGGTATTTTTAATATGAATGTACGTGGCGTAGATTTAAACCTGCTAGTTTATCTAGATGTGCTTCTCAAAGAGCGCAATGTAACGCGTGCCGCGGAAAGCATGGGCATCAGTCAACCAGCTATGAGTAACGGTCTGCGCCGTTTACGTGACTTGTTCAATGACCCTTTACTGGTAAGAACTAGCGACGGTATGACGCCCACTGAAAGGGCAGAGCAATTACAGCCAATCGTGAGAGAAGTCCTCGCATCTATCGAGAAGGCCGTAGAGCCACGAAAAGAGTTCAATGCTGCTGAAGCAGACAGGGTATTTCGGATCTCTGTTAGTGACTACACGGAATCAACACTCTTGCCTCACTTGATGCGCCGACTTCGCTCAGAAGCACCCAATATTACGCTCGATGTACTGACACCCAGTGACATCAGCTACCAAGATGTAGAGCAGGGCACCGTTGACTTAGTCATAAATCGATTTGATGTACTCCCGCAGTCATTTCATCAAATGACCATCTGGCGGGACACTTTTTCCTGCCTTTTAAGCAGCCATAACCCCATACGCGATGCATTCACACTGGATAACTATCTAGCCTCTGGGCATGTCTGGGTTAGTAAAACGGGCATGGGGGTCGGAGTAGGTATGGGGCCCGGGGCTAGGTTGGGGTGGGTCGATGAAGCATTAGAAAAACTTGGCAAACAACGTCGTATCCGTGTTTTTACACGCCACTACCAAGCGGCAATGCGCCTCGCTGAACTACGGGATCTGGTGGTCACGCTACCCACAAAAGCGGCCGAACTCCTAGCAGACAACCCCAACGTGGAGATTCTTGATCCACCTTTCGATATTCCTGAAATAGAGTTAAAAATGGCGTGGAGCCCCTTACTACAACACAATCCTGCACACCAATGGATGAGGCGTTTAATCGCCGATGTCGCCAGCACCCTGAACTAGCACCTTTATTCGCTCAAAAAATAGCGGAAATAAAACCCATAAAATTGCTAAATCCTTATTAGTTTTCCTACAATCACACTCTTCATTAGTATTTAACAGAAGGCTCCATCATGACAGAACGTGTTCAAGTGAGCGGACTTCAGGTCGCTCGTTCGATTTATGACTTGGTTAAACAAGACATTATTCCCGGAACCGGCGTTAATATGGACGCGTTCTGGCAATCATTTGCTTCTATTATCGCGGATCTTGCACCTAAAAATCGCGAACTTCTTGCTAAACGGGACCACCTGCAAACGCAAATTGATCAATGGCATCAGGAGCGGGCCGGCCAAAATGTTAATCAGGCCGAATATAAAGCGTTTTTACAGGATATTGGTTATCTGGTTTCCGAAGGTGACGACTTTGCTATCACCACCTCTAATGTAGACCCCGAAATCACCTCACAAGCAGGGCCACAACTGGTGGTGCCAGTTATGAATGCCCGATTTGCACTTAATGCAGCGAACGCTCGATGGGGTAGTCTGTATGACGCACTGTATGGCACGGATGTTCTACCCGAAACAGATGGTGCGGAGAAGACTGCAGGTTATAACCCTGTTCGCGGTGCAAAAGCGATTGAATATGGAAGAAACCTTCTTGACCAAGCCGCTCCCTTAGCACAGGGGTCACATCGCGATGCAACACAATATTCTATCGTTGATGGCGCGCTTCAGGTTCAGCTCGGTGACGATCTTCAGGTAGGACTAGCAGAGCCATCCAAATTTTCTGGCTACCAAGGATCGCCTGAAAATCCCGACTCAATCCTAATTGTAAACAATAGGTTACACTTTGAAGTTCAAGTAGATAGAAATACAGAAATTGGCGCCTCAGATTCTGCTGGTATCAAAGATATTCTAATGGAAGCAGCTCTGACGACGATTATGGACTGCGAAGATTCTGTCGCAGCGGTAGATGCTGAAGACAAGGCTCTGATCTACCATAACTGGCTAGGCCTGATGAAGGGCGATCTTGAAGAAGCCATGGAAAAAGGCGGGAAGACCATTGTCCGTCGAATGAATGCAGATCGTGAATACACGACACCAGATGGCAACTCCCTGGTTCTTCCAGGACGGAGCCTGTTGTTTATTCGCAATGTGGGCCACCTCATGACTAACCCGGCTATTCTCGATACTGATGGCAACGAAGTGCCAGAAGGTATTATGGATGCCATGATGACCAGCCTGATTGCTATTCACGACCTCAAGGGCAATGGCACCTACCGCAACAGTAAAACAGGTAGTGTCTACATAGTTAAACCCAAAATGCACGGTCCTGAGGAAGTCGCGTTTACCAACGAGTTGTTTGACCGTGTTGAAGATGCGCTTGGTCTTGACCGTAACACGGTGAAAGTGGGCATTATGGATGAAGAACGCCGCACTTCGGTCAATCTGAAGGAGTGTATTCGTGCAGCCAGCGAGCGCGTCGTGTTTATCAACACAGGATTTCTCGATCGAACGGGTGACGAAATCCATACCAGTATGGAAGCGGGTGCCTTCGCACCGAAGGGCCTACTTAAAACCATGAAGTGGATTTCCGCCTACGAAGACCAAAATGTTGATGTCGGTCTCGCTTGCGGCCTCAAAGATAAAGCACAAATTGGTAAAGGCATGTGGCCTGTACCCGAAAACATGGCTGACATGATGGAAGCCAAAATTGGTCACCCAATGGCAGGCGCTAACACTGCCTGGGTGCCTTCTCCTACAGCGGCTGCATTACATGCGCTGCACTATCATCAAGTGGACGTATTTGCGCGTCAGATAGAGCTCGCTTCGCGTGTACCAGCCAGTGTTGACGACATTCTGACTATCCCACTCCTCGATAGAGAGCTATCTGTAGACCAAATTCAGAAAGAACTCGACAACAATGCTCAGGGTATTCTCGGCTACGTTGTACGCTGGGTGGAGCAGGGCGTAGGTTGCTCTAAGGTGCCAGACATCAACAATGTAGGCTTAATGGAAGACCGTGCAACGCTTCGTATTTCCAGCCAACATCTTGCCAACTGGTTGCGTCATGGTATTTGCACTGAAGAACAAGTGATGGAAACCATGAAGCGCATGGCTGCAGTAGTAGATGGCCAAAATGCAGCTGATTCCGTTTATCGCAACATGGCACCAAACTTTGATCAGAGCATAGCCTTTTCCGCTGCTTGTGATCTGGTTTTCAAGGGAAAAGAGCAACCCAGTGGCTACACTGAACCCCTGCTTCATGCTTACCGACAGAAAGCAAAACTGCTTTAACGGTCGAATCATTTAACCATTAATCGTTTGATCACCAATCGGTTAACTATTGTTTTAGCGATCGACGAGCGTCGGAGTCAGCAATGACTCCGACCGTTTTTATTTGTGCTATCTAAAGAGATAGCTGCTCTATATATGCAAACGTCTTAGCTCAGGATCCAGCTCAGCCTGCTCCCAAAGGCTATCGAATTCTTGTGCCAACTCAACAGCTTCCATTGGTGCATGGTCAATCACATAACCGACGAATCGCTCAGGCTCCTGCTTGTAAAGAATCCCGACCCTATCAACAAGAAGAAAGTCGGTATGCAGACAGGCTTCTTTAGATTGAAACTTCCTCATTTGAATACGACTTGGCAAACGGAGACACAAATCCTGCAACAAGTTTGTCTGCTGAATGACATGGGGGATATCTTTCACCAGAATTCTCACCCGAGCCATGGGGTGACTGGTAGCAAAGGCATAAACCGCATCGCAGAATTGACTATTGCTGTACATCTCCGGTTCCAACCGATCAGTAAAGATACGTATTTCCCTTTGTGCTCGGTTGACCAATTTTACAGCTTGATCCCGGAAGTTTTCCGCACCATCAAGACTTATTCTTTGTCGCTCTTCCTCGGAGATGTCCGGTAGAACGGGTTGTGGTGAGTTATCGCGGTAGCGGTGCAGCTTAAGCAGCATCGTCTTATGTGGAATCCCTGCATCCATGAAGGGGTCACCCTGAGCTATAAAACCAAAACCCTCATAAAATGGAACAGCCTTGATTTGAGCATACAAAAACATCTGATCCATTCCTTCACGAATGGCATAACGAATCATATTACGCATTAGCGATGAGCCAACACCTCGTTCTCGATACTCCTTGAGCACCGCCATCCTACCGATATGCCCATCAGACAACATCCGACTTGTTGCCATCGCCTTATCATTGGGCCCATAGGCCAACCAATGAGCGGCGTGCTGATCATGTTCGTCGATCTCTTCTTCCACAGGCACATGTTGCTCTTCAACAAAAACCTTATGTCGAATGTCTGTTAGTACACCACTGGAAACCTCCCAGCTGGTTTGTTCAACTTCAATGGGGAAGTATTCGACCGTTTCCATCATAATCACCCTTTATTTTTAATCGCCCTTTGTTCTTGATATTAGCTCCACTGTGGCTGTATAAACAGTATCGGATAGTTAAGATTTGCGTTACACCAAGGCGGAGCAGCTACTTGAAAAATACCATCCACAGCTTAACTATCCTAATCCTTCTTGCTCTTCTGCAGATACCCACGCTTTTGCAAGCCGATGCTACTCCGCCTATTTTTGATCGATCAGCACGGTTTCACCCAGTTATATCCAAAATGGGCATGGTGGTATCACAAGAGGCCATCGCCAGTAGAGTGGGGGGCGAGATCCTATCCCGTGGCGGTAATGCTATCGATGCGGCAGTGGCTACGGGGTTTGCCCTTGCCGTCACGCTACCACAAGCCGGCAACCTCGGTGGCGGCGGTTTTATGCTAATACACCTTGCAAAGAGCGGTAAAACCCTGGCAATCGATTATCGTGAAATGGCACCCTCTGCCTCTCATCAGGGGCTATTTCTCAATAGTCAGGGAGAGGTTGATGTGACACTTGCCCGGTTCAGTCATCAATCTGCAGGGACTCCTGGGACGGTAGCGGGCCTTACCCATGTACTTAAACTTTACGGCACGATGAACCTTCAACAGGTTATGGCGCCGGCTATTGCGCTAGCTGCCAACGGAATTCAAGTCAGTGATTCTCTTGCTTACTCACTGGATAGAGCTCGACCCAGGTTGCAAGCCAACTCATCCTCAGCCCATTATTTCTCAAGGAAAGACGGAACACCACTACAGGCTGGAGATAATTGGCAGCAACTAGACTTGGCCAAAACACTTAAGCAAATTGCACATGAGGGTGCTAATGGTTTTTACCAAGGCTGGGTGGCAGGTCTCATCGTAGAAGAGATGGAACGAGGTGGCGGTCTCATTACACAGGATGATTTGACTCACTACCGCGTGATTGAACGGACACCCATAACGGGAACTTATCGGGGCTACGTCATAGCGTCTATGCCACCGCCATCATCTGGTGGCGTCCACTTAGTTCAAATGCTGAACGTGCTTGAAGGTTGGGACTTGGCCAATCTAGGTCACAACAGCGCAGCCTATCTGCACCGGCTGATAGAAACCATGCGCAGGGCCTATGCTGATCGCAGTCAATACTTAGGGGATCCCGACTTCTATCCTGTACCTGTTGCCGCACTGACGGATAAAACCTACGCAAAACAGTTGCGTGAACATATTCATTTACAAGGATCTTCACGTTCGACGGATATTCAACCCGCCTTAACGGTTCCCGAAGAAAGCCCGCAAACAACACACTTTTCAGTGTGGGACAGTCAGGGCAATGTTGTCAGTAATACCTACACGCTGAATTTTTCCTATGGTAGTGGTATCTCTGTAGCAGGTGCTGGGTTTCTACTGAACAATGAAATGGATGACTTTTCCGCTAAACCCGGCGTCCCTAATGCCTATGGGTTGATCGGAGATAAAGCCAATGCTATTGAACCGAACAAACGCCCCCTATCATCCATGACTCCGACCATTGTCTTCCAAAATGGAAAACCCATTATGGCTACGGGCAGCCCCGGAGGCAGTACTATCATCACGGTGGTTTTACAAAATATTCTTAATAGAGTTGAATTTGGTATGAATATCGCTGAAGCAACGGCCGCGCCGCGAATTCACCACCAGTGGTTGCCTGATATGGTTCTGGTTGAGAAAGGTATCAGCCCAGATACCATCATGGTACTCAAGAAAATGGGACATCAGATTGATACCACACCCCATGTGTTGGGGCGAATTCAGGCCATAACGAGTGATGATGACCATCTTTCTGGTGCTACTGATCCAAGGTGGCCAGGCGGAGAAGCTGCTGCGGTCAAGTGAGCTAAGCCTAACCTTGGGATATAGTTACGCTTTTGGCTCACCATTTTCATACTGAAGACCATCTACCTTGGCAATTCGAATCTCATCTGATTCATCAACCAGAGTAGGGTACTTCGGTGCGGTCATATATCGGGCAAACCAATCAGTAAGCAGCGCTTCATCCTCAAGCACGCTCGATAACAATGATTTCACCTGCTGAATAAAGGCCGGGTCGATATTTTCTGTCGCCATATCTAGGGTTAATGCTGGATCACTGTAATACACTGAATGTCCCTGAGACAGCAACTCAGTGGTTAGATCATCCAGCATATCAGTGGCAGAAGGTGCCCTAAAACCGATGGAATAAGTCATACAGTCATTCAGAGCAACCCCTGAATGCGCAATTTGCGGGGGAAGATACAACATATCTCCGGGATTCAGAACCCAGTCCTCAGAGACATCCAAGTCTCGCAATATCCGCAGACTGGTGCCCTTGAGTTGAGGAGAGTCTTGATCACAAGCCTGTCCAATCTGCCAGCGACGCTGGCCCAACCCCTGAAGTAAAAACACATCGTAATAATCGTAGTGGGGGCCAACGCCACCACCTTCAGGTGCATAGCTCACCATTACATCATCGAGACGCCAGGGTGGTAAAAACGTAAAATGATCCAGTAAGGCCTTTACTTCAGGTAGCCATAAATCGACGGCCTGTACCAGTAAAGACCATTTTTTTTCAGGTAATTGACTAAAGGTCTCTTCGTTAAACGGGCCATGGAGTGCCTCCCAAGGCCCCGTTTCACCTTCCTCGATAACGATACGTGATTCGATCTCATCTTCAAGAGACAAGCCCGCTAGTTCGTCGGGGCTTAGAGGCGATTCGAAATTGGGTAGGGCATTACGAATTAATAGTGGTTTTTTTTGCCAATATTCCGCAAGAAATTTTTCGGCTGAAATATTACCTAGAACAGGGAAGTTGTCTGACATCTATACACGCCTTTAGGTTATTTGAATTGCCGCATGTGCGCACAAGCCACGATAAGATCAAATAGCCTTGGCCTGCTCCACGGCATTACCAATATAACTCGCTGGTGTCAGAGAGCGGAGTTCCGCCTTAGCGTCCTCGGGAATATCAAGGGTTTCCACAAAGTTGAGCAGCGCGTCCTTCGTAATACCCTGACCTCGGGTCAACGCCTTCAGCTTTTCATAGGGTTCAGGTATGTTGTAACGACGCATCACTGTTTGTACGGGCTCGGCTAGAACTTCCCAAGTATTGTCCAAATCTTCAGCAAGGCGCGCCCCATTGAGTTCGAGTTTACTAATACCTTTCAAGGTTGATTGGTAGGCAATCAAGCTGTACCCAAAACCGACCCCCATATTGCGGAGCACCGTGGAATCAGTCAGGTCACGTTGCCACCGGGATACAGGTAGCTTTTGCGCCAAGTGCCCGAATACAGCATTAGCGAGACCAAGGTTGCCTTCGGAGTTTTCAAAATCAATGGGGTTAACTTTATGTGGCATTGTGGAAGAGCCCACTTCACCGGCCACTGTTTTTTGTTTGAAATAACCGAGAGAGATATAGCCCCAAATGTCTCGATTAAAGTCGATCAAGATAGTATTGAAACGAGCAATAGCATCAAACAACTCGGCAATATAATCGTGAGGTTCTATCTGCGTGGTGTAAGGATTAAAACTAAGCCCCAGACTAGTCACAAATATCTCGGCATTGGCGGCCCAGTCAACATTAGGGTATGCAGACAGGTGCGCGTTGTAATTACCCACTGCACCATTAATTTTACCCATCAATGTCACTTGTCGAATTTGCTTAATTTGGCGATTTAGACGATAGGTCACATTCGCAAACTCCTTACCCACGGTGGTCGGCGAGGCTGTCTGGCCATGAGTGCGAGAGAGCATAGGCACATCTGCATAGGCTTTTGCCATTATCGCCATTTGACCTGAGATCTCTTCAGCCTGAGGTAGCAGCACCAGGTCTCGACCTTCCTTGAGCATTAACGCATGAGAGAGGTTGTTAATATCTTCAGAGGTACAGGCAAAGTGTACAAATTCTTTGATGTCACTCAACTCAGGGACATCAGCAATACTTTCCTTTATAAAGTATTCAACCGCCTTGACGTCATGATTTGTTGTACGCTCGATTTCTTTGATACGTTCAGCATCTTTCTCACTAAAGCGATCAACTAGGCTATTCAAGACTGCATTGGACTCAGAGGAAAGAGGCCCAACCTCGGACAACTCTGGGTGTGAAGCTAAATGCTGTAACCAGCGAATCTCTACCAGCACACGATTCTTGATGAGGCCAAACTCACTAAAGGCTGAACGAAGATCAGCGGTTTTACTGCCGTAGCGGCCATCGACGGGGGATACTGCTGTCAAACTGGAGAGCTTCATGGTTCATTCCGAAATCTGATGAGATTTAATCCGTTAAAAATCAGTTGAGAGTAGGGTTGATAGCGCTGAGTTGATAGTGATTTGATAGTCGCGCGAATTCTACCGTAATTACCGGCATTTTTCAGGTGGAAATTATTCCTAAGACCAGGAAAACAAACTGAGATATTAGAGACTCACCCTCACATCTCGCAGCTGTGCGAGGATATCTTTCCGGTTGAGTATCAGGTGACGCCGCCGCCCTCCCAGCTGGTGCCACAACATTGCAGCACGAATACCGGCAAACAGTAGGCAACGGATTCGCTGAGCAATGCTTTCCTGCTGGAGGTAATCAGCATAACCGTTGACCTGAATTCGATGCCGAAAGGTACTAATGCTGTCTTGATACACCTGAGCTAAGTTGGCAATAACATTGGTATGACTGGTTGAGAAATGTTCTGCCTGACGAGAAGCCTGCTCCAATCTTTCGCCAATTTGATTTAACATCGCCTTATTCTGACGCAGTTTCTTTGACAGGTGTACCACGCCGACAACATATCGCAAGGTGTCTGACGGCTTTCCCCTAGACTGCAGCGTAATCAGTTCCTGCATAGATTCGATACCCAATTGCAGGTGTTCAACTGAACCAAAGACCGCATCAGTACTTTCCGGATTTTTCTGAAACAGACTATCAATACAGACATTAAAGCGATCTGATGGGACAGAACCATTTTTGGCCAGCGTTTCCACCAGCTGGCATGCCTGAAATATACCAGCCAATGCAATCACTTGATCACGTGTGGGCTTGCTTAGCATCTCTTACTCCGGCTCATTCCATGATCGTTCAATAACACCTCCACCTAGGCATAGCTCTCCCTGATACAGCACCACTGATTGCCCTGGTGTCACCGCACGCTGAGGTTCTTCAAATGTGACCACATAACCATTATCGCTTTTAACCAAAGAGCATGACTGGTCTGGCTGACGGTAGCGGGTTTTTGCCGTACAACGAAACGCTTGTATATTCAGCGTCGGCTCGTCATTGATCCAGTGAAACTGCGATGTATATAGCTTGTCAGTAAATAATAATGGATGATCAGTACCCTGGACAGCAATCAGAACATTGCGGTGCATGTCCTTTGCTGCGACATACCACGGTGCTTCTTCCGCACCCTTGAGACCACCTATACCCAAGCCCTGACGCTGGCCTAATGTATGATACATAAGCCCATTATGTTGACCAATCACATCACCGTCAGGGGTTTCAATATTACCTGGCTGAGCAGGAAGGTACTGTTCCAGAAAGTCCTTAAAGCGCCTTTCTCCGATGAAACATATCCCCGTTGAATCCTTCTTTTTTGCCGTGATAAGTCCATGCTGCTCAGCAATGGCTCTTACTTCCGGCTTTTCCATTTCACCAATAGGAAACAGCGTCTTGCTAAAGGCATCCTCATCAACAGCGTGGAGGAAATAACTCTGATCTTTATTATTGTCGATTCCCTTTAATAAGTGTGTGCGACCATCACAGTCCTGTCGCCGAACATAGTGACCGGTGGCAATGCAGTCAGCGCCCAGAACCTGAGCATAGTCGAGAAACACCTTAAACTTAATTTCTCTATTACAGAGAATATCAGGGTTGGGTGTACGGCCAGCTCTGTACTCATCAAGAAAGTATTCAAAGACATTGTCCCAGTATTCCGCTGCAAAATTGGCCGTGTGAAGGGGTATACCAAGTGTGCCTGCTACTGCCTGTGCATCACTAAGATCTTCTCTCGCCGTGCAATAGTCAGTGCCATCATCCTCATCCCAATTCTTCATGAACAAGCCTTCCACCACATATCCTTGCTGTTGTAGCAACAAGGCTGTGACAGATGAATCAACACCGCCGGACATACCGACAACGACTTTTCTTGGACTCGACATAGAACTCATCATGTTAGTTGGAGTAGGGCATGTTATTAAATGCGGCACACTATCAAAAGCAAGCTGGCAAAAGTGAACTAGGGAGCGGATTCTACCGATGTGTTTTTAGCAAATCCAATGGATAAATGACCTTTGCACGGTAATCGTCAACAGCCTCCAAAACCATGGGGCTTCTCAGTTGTGAACGTTTTTTTAGTATTTCTTCATAATTCAGCCAGACAGCCTCTTCAATATCACTATCAATCGTAGCAGAATCGTCAAATTCAATAGCCTCTGCAGCGAGGGCCAGTCGATAATAAGTCACGCCATTGGTCGCCGCCTTATAGGAACTAAAACTGATCACACCAGCGGGCTTAATATGCCATGCAGTCTCTTCAAGGGTTTCTCTAATAGCGGCATCAACCACAGTTTCACCTGGCTCAACATGCCCAGCTGGCTGATTGAAAACCTCACACCCATCACGAATTTCCCTCACCAAGAGAAAATGGTTTTCGCACTCAATAACGGTAGCGACCGTCAGGTGAATTTTATCGGGCAACTCTGGGTTTCCTTGAAGCGCTTCGGGCTGGTCGCGCCGAACTGTGTTTCTGTTGCCGGGGCAAATGAACCATTTCCTGGCAATACTCCCCGAGCCCAAGTTCACCCAACTGCCAGGGCCCAATCGCACTACGAATCAGTCGCAGGGTCGGAAAGCCAACCGCAGCCGTCATTCGCCTTACTTGTCGATTACGCCCTTCGCTAATCTTCAACTCTATCCAGCTTGTAGGTTGCTGCATACGATGTCTGATTGGCGGATTTCTTGGCCATATCACTGGTGGGCTTATTTCCTTAACACTTGCTGGTCTGGTCATGCCATCGTTAAGCTTAATACCCCGAGCCAAACTATCTAATGCAGAGTCTGTCACCTCACCATCAAGCTGTACTAAATAGGTTTTTTCCATCTTGAATTTTGGATCAGCAACCCGTGCCTGTAGTTGACCATTATCAGACAGCAGCAATAATCCTTCTGAATCACGGTCAAGTCTACCTAGTGGATAAATATCTGGGATGCTCAAGTATTGTTTCAAACCAGGGTGACCATCGTGGTCTAAAAACTGGCTTAAAACGCCGTAGGGCTTGTTAAACAGTACTAAACTTGCCATGAACATCCGTTACGCATTAGTGAACAACCCTTAGTATACAGACCATAAGGACATTAACCCTGGGGCTATTAAAATGATGTCTTCGGTGGGCAATACGTTCTAGGTCAAAGCGATAATTGAGAGTACATATTTCAAGAAGGACGTTGAGTGATTAACTATCACAAAAACCATATCCATCCCCCGAAGCAGGGCATGGGGTAACAATTAGGGTAACAAATAAGCTGGTACTAAATTTGGTACAACATCTCCCCCGCACCAAAATCCTTGTTGATGGCATGCCAGGGGGTTTTATGACTCACTGGTCACTAATAATATTATCGCCTTCCACGTCAAGAGGCGCGGCAGGAAGATCGTCATGCTGAGTAATGCTGGCGCCAAGAGTTGCAATATTAGTGGCATGTAGGCCTTTTTCACCTTCAACCAAGTCATAAGTAACTTCCTGACCGGCTTTTAAGGTTTTATAACCTTCCATAGTGATGGCAGAATAATGAGCAAATATATCAGTGGTGCCGTCTGATGAGAGGATAAATCCATATCCCTTGGCATTGTTAAACCACTTAACAGTTCCTGTGTGCATATTACAAACCTCTTACCAGACAGTTTAATTATTAAAAACAATCCAGCTTAATACTGATAGTTATTACACTAATGGACAGCCATTGAGATTAAAAAACTTTAATCTAACTTCTGTTTCTATATCTATTAGCGTGATAAGTCAAGGATCAGAAATCATAGAAAAAGTGAACACAAGAGTGTGAATACTATTAAAATAGGAGGTAAGAGACGTCAAAAGATTTTAGTGTGCATGTATGGATATTCGGTTAAATATTAGTCTTAGCAGTAAAGATGATGATCAGACGTGGCAACATGACAGCACCGAAGTTGTCGAAGAAGTCAGGCCACGCCTAAAAAGGCCGCCTATGTTTAAGGTTCTCATCTTCAACGATGACTATACGCCGATGGAATTTGTGGTTGAGCTACTGGAGATATTCTTTAGTATGAACCGTGAAATAGCGACACGGATTATGTTGAAAGTCCATACGGAAGGAAAAGCAGTTTGTGGTGTCTATACTCGTGACATTGCAGATACGAAGGCAGCACAAGTGAATCAGTATGCAAGAGACAACGGACACCCGTTGCTCTGCGAAATAGAGCCCGCAGAAGATGATGAGAAGTAATCCTGGGTTAAAGGTGGTTGTATGTTAAGTAAAGAACTTGAACTAACACTGAGTAAAGCATTCAAGGGTGCCAGTGACAAACGTCATGAATTTATGACGGTTGAGCACTTGCTACTAGCACTGCTCGATAACGAGTCAGCCATTAGTGTGCTGCGGTCTTGTGGTGCCGATTTGAATGTATTGAGGCGCGATCTGAATGAATTTATAGAATCGACAACACCTCTTATTCCAGATGAGCTTGAAGGCAAAGATACCCAACCCACCCTTGGATTCCAGCGTGTGTTACAACGCGCAGTTTTTCATGTTCAGTCTTCGGGTAACAAGGAAGTGCAGGGTGCCAACGTGTTGGTCGCTATCTACAGCGAACAGGAAAGTCAGGCCGTCTACTTTTTGCGGTTACAGAATGTCGCCAGAATTGATGTGGTCAATTATATCTCCCATGGGGTGTCTAAGTATGCTGACCAGTCAGAACAGCATGATGGCGATACGCATCAAGATGAAGCAACCACAGAAGCCGAAGCTCACGGCCAAAGTCTGTTAGAGCAATTCACAACGAATCTCAATGACCAAGCCCGCCAGGGTTATATTGATCCGTTGGTGGGCAGAAGCCATGAAATTGAGCGTGTATCCCAAGTTCTAGCTCGTCGTCGTAAAAATAACCCATTACTGGTTGGAGAAGCCGGGGTAGGCAAGACGGCCATCGCGGAAGGGCTGGCCAAGATGATCGTCGAAGAGAAGGTTCCCGATATACTGAGCGGTTCCGTGGTGTATGCATTGGATCTCGGAGACTTACTTGCTGGTACAAAATACCGTGGCGATTTTGAAAAGCGCTTCAAGGGTGTGCTTGCCGAACTTCGTGAGCAAGACCGCGCTATTCTATTCATTGATGAAATTCATACCATTATTGGTGCTGGTGCAGCTTCAGGCGGTGTAATGGATGCATCGAATTTACTCAAGCCTTTACTGACCTCAGGGAAAATTCGCTGCATAGGGTCTACCACCTATCAGGAGTATCGGGGCATTTTTGAGAAAGATAGAGCACTGTCTCGTCGCTTCCAGAAAATTGACGTACCTGAACCTACGGTCGAAGAGACCATTGATATTCTGAAGGGTCTGAAATCAAGATTTGAGGATCACCATCAGCTACGTTTCTCAAAGGCCGCATTAAAATCAGCTGCTGAGCTGTCGGCACGCCATATCACTGATCGTTTTCTCCCAGATAAAGCGATTGATGTCATTGATGAGGCCGGTGCCTATCAACAATTACTACCCGTATCAAAACGTAAAAAAATTATTGGCGTACCTGAGGTGGAAGCCATTGTGGCCAAGATTGCCCGCATCCCACCAAAAAGTGTGTCCTCTTCAGACAAAGAACAGCTAAGAGGTTTATCCGACAAGCTTAAGATGGTTGTATTTGGTCAAGATCAAGCCATTTCTGTGCTGTCTTCCGCTATCAAGTTGGCGCGAGCGGGCTTGCGAGAGGGAGATAAACCTATTGGGTCATTCCTGTTTGCTGGCCCCACAGGGGTTGGTAAAACCGAGGTATCCAAACAATTAGCTGAGATCATGGGTATCGAACTGCTGCGGTTTGATATGTCTGAGTATATGGAGCGACACACCGTTTCACGTTTGATTGGCGCGCCTCCAGGTTATGTCGGCTTTGATCAAGGAGGTCTGTTAACAGATGCTGTTACCAAGAGTCCCCATTCAGTGGTTCTTCTCGATGAAATAGAGAAAGCCCACCCTGAAGTATTCAATCTATTATTACAGGTCATGGATCATGGGACGCTGACTGATAACAACGGGCGTAAAGCTGATTTTAGAAACGTTATCCTGATTATGACGACCAATGCTGGCTCCGAAGAAATGAGCCGCACCTCTATTGGTTTTACCACACAGGATCACAAGACCGATGGTATGGAGGCCATTAAAAAAGTATTTACACCTGAATTCAGAAACCGGCTGGATGGCGTTATTCAGTTCAAGTCTCTGGAGGGTGACGTTATTCATACTGTGGTAGACAAATTTTTAACACAGCTACAGCAGCAGCTCGATGAAAAACACGTAGCGCTTGAGGTTGACGATGAGGCAAGAGACTGGCTAGCAGTAAATGGTTACGATGAAAAAATGGGTGCCCGTCCAATGGAGAGATTGATTCAGGAAAAAATCAAGAAAGTCCTAGCTGAAGAGGTCTTGTTTGGCGATCTGGCAAATGGCGGAGTCGTTAGGGTTTCTGTATCGGATGGCGAGTTATTGGTGGAGACCGAAACTGAAAATGCCTGAATGGGATTTTCGGTGATTACCGAGCGCGATAGGTAATACGGCCTTTGGTAAGGTCGTAGGGAGTCAGCTCAACCTTCACTTTATCACCCGTCAAAATACGAATGTAATTTTTACGCATTTTTCCAGAGATGTGTGCAGTGACAACATGTCCATTTTCCAGTTTGACGCGGAAGGTGGTGTTCGGAAGCGTATCAATCACTTCGCCTTCCATCTCAATTTGTTCTTCTTTTGCCATAACTTTTATTTTCTCCAAACCGCATTAATCTAGAACGTGGCGCATTCTGCCTGAAAACGAGGTAATGTCAATTAGACTCAACCCATTCCCCCTCTATCAGTAACTCTACCGGTTGGAAGTTGACTTTATAGGCCATTTTTCGGCTATTTTTTATCCAATATCCCAAATAAACATAAGGTAGCTTCATCTGCTTTGCCAGCATGACTTGAGCCAAAATAGTATAGGTACCCAAACTTCTTTTGGGGTAATTAGATGAGTAATAGCTATATATAGCCGATAAGCCATCATCAAGAATATCGATCACGCCAGCAGCAACCAGCTCATCGTCAAGTCGAATTTCTAGAATTTTACTGTTTCTCCAAAGATTGCTGATAAAGTCTTTAAATTGTGCGCGTGTTGGTGGATACATATCGCCATCAGAATGCCGATTATTAATATAACTCCGATAGAGAGGGTAATGTTCTGCCTCATCAATATCCCGTCTCACCCAAACGCTTAAATCCGAATTCCGGGTGTTGCAACGACGCTGTTGTCGGTTAGCTTTGAAATCACTCACAAGTAACCTGGTGGAAATACAGGCGTTACAGTCCTCACAACGAGGAGAATAGATGTAACGACCACTACGACGAAACCCCAGCCCAGAGAGCTGCGTGTATAAATGAGGATCCATATCAATCGCCGGATCAACATACGCTGTCGTCGCTTTTTGGCCTTTTAAGTAGCTACAGGGGTGAGGCTCTGTTAGAAACAGCCTGACGACTTGAACATCTGGTGTTATATCACGGGACATATCGGCACATTTACCACGTCTGCTTTATTGTAGATTAGACCCTGTTTTATGTAATTTTACACTGCCATTGATCTGGCCATCTACAAGGTTCATCACTCAAACTCATCAATTTTTCCAGAAATTCCTGTCGAGAAATGGTAACTGCACCCATTGAGTGCAAGTGGTCATTACTGAGCTGGCAATCAATAAACCCTTCTTTCGTGTTCTGCCTCATCAGCATTGCGAGCTGAACAAGTGCAACTTTTGAGGCATCTCGCTCTAAACTGAACATGGATTCTCCACAAAAAACTGAACCAATCAGAACACCATATAAGCCACCGATCAATTGCTCGTCCCGCCACACTTCAAGAGAGTGGGCATAACCCTTTGCATGCAAAGCAACATATCCGGCCTTCATCTCATCAGTAATCCAAGTGTCCCCATGAGACTTTTTACGTGGAGCCGCACAACTTTCGATCACAGACAAAAATGCTGTATCTAACCGAATTTCCCATTTTTTCTGATTAAAAGCTTTTCTCAGAGAACGGGAAATTTTTATGTCATTAGGGAAAATAACCGTCCTTGGGTCAGGAGACCACCACAGTAATGGCTGACCATCTTCATACCAGGGGAAAACACCCTGACGATACGCTGCTAATAACGTACTTGGTTGTAGATTACCCCCAACAGCTAACAGACCATCAGGGTCGACAAGCGCTTTGCTTGGGCAAGGAAACACAGGATGATCTGAATCGAGTAGGGCTAGATCCATCACAAAAAATTAACTCAGTTCGTCGAGGTATTTTTCGGCGTCAAGGGCCGCCATACAGCCTGATCCAGCTGAAGTTACAGCCTGTCGATACACATGGTCTGCCACATCACCAGCAGCGAAAACGCCAGGTATGCTCACAGCCGTGGCATTCCCCTCATTACCACCCTGAACAATAATATAGCCATTCTTCATTTCAAGCTGGTCGACAAAAATATCTGTGTTCGGTTTGTGGCCAATGGCAATAAAAACACCGCTAACATCAATTTCTTTATCTGGTTCAGACTGAGTGCTCTTTAACGCCAGCCCGTTCACACCAGTATCATCACCCAGCACTTCATCAAGGGTGTAGTTCCACAGGATGTTAATATTCCCATTTTCAGCACGCTCCATGATTTTGTCCTGCAGGATTTTTTCTGAACGTAGTGAATCACGACGATGAACCAACGTTACTTCACTGCATATATTGGATAAATATAGCGCCTCTTCAACAGCAGTATTACCACCACCAATAACGGCAACTTTTTTGCCACGATAGAAAAAACCATCACAGGTGGCACAGGCACTGACGCCTTGCCCCATATAGGCTTCCTCTGAAGGCAGCCCTAGATACTGGGCAGAAGCGCCCGTACAAATAATCAATGCATCGCAGCTATAATTTTTACTGCCCTTTAACTGAAATGGGCGCTGGTTGAGATCAACGCTATCAATATGGTCAAAGATAATTTCAGTATCAAAACGCTCAGCATGAGCCTGCATTCGCATCATCAGATCTGGCCCCTGAACACCTTCTGCATCACCAGGCCAGTTATCAACATCCGTGGTCGTAGTAAGTTGTCCACCTTGCTGAATTCCCGTAATAATCACGGGGTTAAGATTAGCGCGTGCGGCATAGACTGCAGCAGAATAGCCAGCAGGCCCAGACCCAAGAATGATCAATTTGTGGTGTTGTATGTCTGACATAAATACAGGTTCCAAAGCTAGATAGTTTTCTTTCGAGGTTCATACGTTAGTAACCATCATAAAGAATGCCCGCGATGAGACAAAGTAGGAATTGCCTATCAAGTAAATTTAGTAAACTTATGATGAGTACGGTTTGCACAAGTAAACCATTGGTTATGTGCTGAGTTATACGCTAGACGTAATATGAGAAGGACATTACGCCGCTGGTATTTCAACCTACGGCCATTACAATAGCGGTCAGTAGTGACGAACCTGGATGACGTCTTGAGCAGAACTAAACAGCCCAAAAAAATCGCTAACAAGAAACCTGAACCGCAAAAACCTTCGCGCGGCAAACTGATTCTGAGGGAAGGGGCCCTGATCGGTTGGTTGGCAATCTGTGTCTATCTTCTTGTCGCTTTTATTACACACTCGCCAGAAGATCCGGGGTGGTCACACACTGGCAATATTGACCATGTGAACAATTCCGCAGGGCCATTGGGTGCCTGGCTATCAGATGTATTCTTCTCCCTGCTTGGATACATGTCCTACTTATTCCCGATTTTACTGGCACTGCGTGCATGGAATATATTCCGCATTCATCGAGAAGAACGCAGCGGTTTCGATGGCGTTGTATTTTCTCTTCGTGTTCTAGGGCTAGTGCTCGTCATGGTCTGCGCCACATCGTTGTCATCGCTTCACTATGGTGATGTACAGACTCAACTGCCCTTTGGGGTGGGTGGTATTCTAGGCACGTCTGTTTCAGCGGCTGCAGCCTCTGCCTTTAGTCACGTGGGCAGCACACTCATCTTGCTGGCTATTTTCCTATTTGGCTTAACGGTATTTACCGACCTATCCTGGTTGGTGCTAATTGATGGATCTGGCCGAGCCACACTGCGATTCTTCGAATTTATCCAACATAGCATGGCAGCTCGCAAGATACGTCGGCAGGAAGCACATCAAACGGAGCTTGCCCAGCAGCACCGTATGGATATTAAAGCTAAGCAGGCGAAAAGGGAGGCGTTACGAATTCCCCCCAGTATTCAGCCTCCAGCTAAGAGGATAGCCCCAAGCCTTCGGGTCGAAAAAGAACGACAAACGTCACTCTTCGAAGAAGCGTCAACAGGTGGGTTGCCCACCCTAAGCCTGCTGGATAAAGCCGAGAGCACAAAAGACAAAGGCTACTCAAGAGAATCTCTTGAAGCCATGTCAAAACTTTTGGAACTGAAACTTCAAGATTTCGGCATTAGTGCTGAAGTTATTGAGGTCCTTCCTGGCCCGGTAGTGACTTGTTTTGAAATCCAACCCGCAGCAGGAATAAAGGCAAGTAGGATCACCGGCCTGGCCAAAGATTTGGCTCGATCACTTGCTCTGGTTAGTGTCAGGGTAGTGGAAGTCATTCCCGGCAAATCAGTGATGGGCATTGAAATTCCTAATGAACACCGAGAAATGGTGCGTTTGAGCGAAGTGCTGTCTTCGGAAGTCTACGAACAGGCTAAATCACCACTGACTCTCGCACTGGGAAATGATATTTCGGGCACACCGATGGTGGCTGATTTGGCCAAGATGCCCCACCTTCTGGTTGCAGGAACCACCGGTTCAGGTAAATCTGTGGGTATCAATGTCATGTTGTTGAGCCTGCTTTATAAATCTGGCCCAGAAGATGTGCGGCTAATCCTGGTTGACCCTAAAATGCTTGAACTGTCGGTGTACGAGGGTATCCCGCATCTATTGACGCCCGTTATCACTGACATGAAAGATGCTGCCAGAGGATTGCGCTGGTGTGTCGGCGAAATGGAACGTCGGTATAAGTTGATGGCAGCACTTGGCGTTCGCAATCTCTCTGGATACAACAAGAAGGTAGCCGATGCCGCAGCCGCAGGTAATCCAATACCCAACCCATTGTGGCAACCCGATGAGAATGCCAGCCTATTTGCCGAAGAGGGCGAGGTACCTGTAGCGCCCATGCTGGAGAAGCTCCCCTATATTGTTGTTGTTATCGATGAATTTGCCGACATGATGATGATTGTTGGCAAGAAGGTCGAACAGCTCATAGCACGCATCGCTCAGAAGGCCAGGGCGGCAGGTATTCACCTTATCCTTGCCACCCAACGCCCCTCGGTGGATGTGATTACCGGGCTGATCAAAGCCAACGTTCCTAGCCGGATTGCGTTCCAAGTATCCTCCAAAATTGATTCTCGAACCATTCTTGATCAGGGGGGGGCCGAACAGCTACTGGGCCACGGAGATATGCTGTACCTACCACCGGGAACCAGTGTCCCGATTCGGGTTCATGGTGCCTTTGTCGATGATCACGAGGTTCACAAAGTCGTGGCTGACTGGAAATCCCGTGGTGAGCCATTATATCTGGATGAAATCACCGATGAAGTAACCACCAGCAATATCCCCGTACCCGGATACAGCAATGAAGGTGGAGAAGGTTCTAATGATGCTGAATCTGATCCGCTTTACGACGAAGCAGTCGGCTTTGTACTACAAACCCGCAAGGCATCAATTTCATCGGTACAACGAAAACTCCGAATTGGCTACAACCGTGCAGCGAGGTTGATCGAACAGATGGAAGCCACCGGCGTTGTGAGTGAAATGGGCACTAATGGTAATCGTGAAGTATTAGCACCGGCACCCGGTCGTCCATGAAGACTTTACGTTTAGGTTGTTGGTGGCTTCTAACGTCAGTCCAACTATTGATTTCAACTCAGCTGTTCGCAGGCGGCCTACCTGGTGGTGGAGCCGAATTACGCCAACTTCTCACAAATCTAAACGCCTTAAACACCTCATTCCACCAGACAGTCTATTCCTCGGATGGCCTCGCAATGCAACAAACATCGGGACAACTTCTCGCCGCCAGACCAGGAAAAGTGCGCTGGCAAGCAGAACCACCCATGGAACAATTAGTTGTGTCTGATGGTGACACTCTCTGGATCTACGACCCAGACCTAGAGCAAGTGACGATAAAACCGTTCAATCAGGATCTATCGAAGACGCCTGCCATACTGTTTATTGGTGATCTGGATACACTTGAACAAAGCTATGAAATCTATATTGAGAAAGGTGACACCGTTGCTTTTACCCTAATCCCTCTCACCACCGACAGCCTTTATGAAAAAGTTGCACTCAGTTTTAAGGGCGAAACACCCATTGCTATGGTGCTGTGGGATAGTCTTGGGCAGAAAACAGCGATTAACTTTTCCAAGACACAGTTAAATGAACCAATAGACCCCGTCTTATTCAGTTTTGAGCCTCCAGAGGGTGTAGATATTCTCCGCGATGAGTAGAGACCTGTTTAGCCAAGAAGTTTATCAACCTCTGGCCTCCAGAATGCGCCCCCGCTCTCTGGATGAATTTGCGGGACAAGTACACCTAGTGGGGGAGGGGAAGTCCTTACGAGAAGCTATCCAAGTCGGGCAACTACACTCCATGGTATTCTGGGGGCCACCGGGTGTAGGGAAAACCACCTTAGCCAACATCATTGCGGATTCTGTAGACGCCCACCTCGAATCACTCTCCGCTGTCCTTTCCGGTGTCAAAGAGATCAGAGCGGCGGTAGCCCGAGCAGAAGAAGAAAGAGACTGTCGGGGCCGCCAAACCATACTGTTTGTTGACGAAGTTCATCGGTTTAACAAGTCTCAGCAAGATGCATTTCTTCCCTTTGTGGAAAATGGCACCATCCTATTGATCGGTGCCACGACGGAAAACCCTTCATTCGAGCTAAACAATGCGCTGCTTTCCCGATGCCGGGTCTATGTATTGCGAAGCCTTGAAATAAACGATATCACCAAAATCATTAATCTCGCTCTGAACGATTCAGCGCGAGGACTCGCTGACCGTGGGTTGCAGATTACTGACAAGGCTCTTGAATTACTGAGCACCGCTGCCGATGGCGATGCAAGAACGGCACTTAATCTACTGGAAATCGCCAGTGACCTCAGCAGCGAGGGAACCATCAACGAAGCCATTCTCGAAGAAGTCCTGGTAGGCGGAACCCGACGATTTGATAAGGGCGGGGAGTACTTCTACGATCAAATATCTGCTTTGCACAAAGCGGTAAGGGGATCGTCTCCAGATGCGGCTCTCTACTGGTTTGCTCGGATGATTGATGGTGGTTGTGATCCGCTGTATATCGCCAGAAGAGTCGTGCGAATGGCCAGTGAAGATATTGGCAATGCTGACCCCAGAGCTTCATCTATTGCGCTAAATGCATGGGAAATTCAAGAGCGCCTCGGCAGCCCCGAGGGGGAGCTGAGTATTGCTCAGGCAATCCTGTACCTAGCTTCGGCGCCTAAGAGTAATGCCGTATATAGCGCCTACAACCAAGCATTTTCGGACGTTCGAAAGATGCCGAGTTTTGATGTGCCTTTGCACTTGCGAAATGCCCCAACCAAACTCATGAAAGAATTGGATTACGGCAAGGAATATCGATATGCCCACGACGAACCAGGCGCTTTTTCCCCCGGTGAAAATTACTTTCCTGAAGCCATATCCGATACACGTTATTATCTACCCTCAAATCGTGGGCTTGAGCAAAAAATTGGTGAGAAGCTCGACCACTTGAGCGAACTGAATAAAAACAGCCCTAAACAACGATATAAAAAGGGAAACAACAGTGCTTCTGATTAAATCCAGAATAGTTATGGCCAAAAACCTCAAGAGACAGACCACACTTTTAGCTAGCCTTTTAGGTGGTAATAACAATTGCCCGGAGTTTCTATCATGCAATGGTTAGCAGTGGCGTTCGGCGGCGCACTGGGGGCAATGGGTCGTTTTGCTGTCAATGCCGTGGTTTTTCCCGTACTCGGTGGTCGATTTCCCATTGGTACACTCGTCGTCAATGTAGGCGGCAGTATCTTAATGGGCCTTTTCTATGTATTAATTATTGAGCGGGGTGTGTTACCGGCTGAATTACGAAACCTCTTGATGGTGGGCTTTCTCGGCGCGTTCACGACCTTCTCAACCTTCTCGCTTGATACCCTTGCTTTGTGGCAAAATGGCCACTTTGCACTGGCGGCGGTTTACGTCGCTCTAAATGTCGTGTTGTGCCTAGCCGGAACGCTGGGCGCAATTGTTTTGACCCGTTTATTTTAGGAATACCCTTTCTCCATGTTGGACCCAAAACTTGTTAGATCTGAACCCGAAACCATCGCTGCGGCACTCTCTGTTCGTGGATTTTCTCTGGATGTTGAAACCTTAACTCAGCTGGAAATCCAGCGACGTGAGTTACAGGACAAAGCCCAGTTATTGCAATCTGAACGCAATGCCTACTCCAAATCCATGGGTAAACAAATCGGTGAGGCCAAAAGTAGGGGAGAAGACATCACCCCACTAAGAGAAAAGGGCGAAACATTAAAAAAGGCCTGTATTCAGGCTGAAGACGAATTGTCGAACGTACAGCATAAGCTGGACAGTTACCTCAATACGGTGCCCAATATTCCAGATGCCGAGGTTCCAGTAGGAACATCCGAAGATGACAATGTGGAAATCCGTCGCTGGGGAGAGCCACGAAGCTTTGATTTCGAGATAAAAGATCACGTCGATCTTGGCGCCAACATTGGCCAACTTGATTTTGAGACAGCAACGAAAATTACAGGGTCCCGGTTTGCCGTCATGCGCGGCGGTATTGCCCGGCTGCACCGAGCATTAGTTCAATTCATGCTGGATACCCATGTAGCCGAACACGGCTATGAGGAAATCAACGTACCTTATATCGTCAATAGTGAATCACTATTTGGCACCGGCCAGCTCCCCAAATTTGAAGAAGAGCTCTTTAAGTTACAGGATGACCGAGACTTCTATCTAATTCCTACCGCCGAAGTACCCGTCACCAATATCTTCCGCAATGAAATTGTGGACGCAGATCAAATGCCCATAAAGTTTACCTGCCACACACCCTGTTTTAGGAGCGAGGCCGGAAGCTACGGTAAAGATACTCGAGGAATGATTCGTCAGCATCAATTTGAAAAGATTGAGATGGTCCAGTTTGTTAAGCCAGAAGAATCTACGGAGACCCTAGAAAAGCTCACCGGCCACGCTGAAGCCATCCTGCAGAAACTGGGACTCCCCTACAGAACGGTCTTACTCTGTGGAGGCGACATAGGTTTCTCCGCAGCACGCACCTACGATATAGAGGTCTGGTTGCCATCACAGGAGCGCTATAGAGAAATTTCCTCCTGTAGTAACTTCCGTGATTTCCAGGCGCGTCGGCTAAAAGCACGGTGGCGCAATCCTGAAACGGGTAAACCTGAACTACTACATACTCTAAACGGCTCTGGATTAGCCGTGGGTCGAACCCTGGTAGCGGTAATGGAAAACTATCAGCAAGCGGATGGCAGCATCACTATCCCCGAAGCACTCAAGCCTTATATGGCGGGTCAAAATCAAATCGGGTGATTCGAAGGCATGAAGCCTAACTTAGCATTATAAGCAGTCACGCCTCATAGCCTTGGGCGTCAGCAACCATTTTGTAAGGAAAAGTTATGAGCGATTTTGACTTTGATCTGTTTGTCATAGGTGCTGGTTCTGGCGGCGTTCGAACAGCTCGCATGTGTTCTCAGCAGGGTATGCGCGTTGCCATTGCAGAATCTCAATATCTGGGTGGAACCTGCGTCAACGTAGGCTGCGTCCCCAAAAAACTGTTTGTTTATGCATCCTCCTTTGCGGAAGAGTTTCGAGCCGCTAAGGGTTTTGGTTGGCAGGTTGGTGAAACACATTTTGACTGGCCAACGTTACGTGAGAACAAAAACCGCGAAATTGAACGGCTTAACTCGATCTACGGCAACTTATTAGATAACGCCAAGGTTACGTTAATAGAGGGCTGGGCATCGATCATTGACCCACACACCGTAGAGGTGAATGGCCTCAAATATCGTTGTGAGAAGATTCTAATCGCCACAGGCGGCGTACCTTACGTCCCCGATTTTCCCGGAAGTGAGCTCGCTATTACCTCCAATGACGCTTTTTTCCTGGATGCACTACCCAAACAAATCATTATTGTCGGCGGTGGGTATATTGCCGTGGAGTTTGCAGGCATCTTTAATGGGCTTGGTGTCGAGACTCATTTGCTTTATCGCGGGCCCTTATTCCTAAGGGGCTTTGATGATGACCTACGTCATGTTCTAAAAGATGAACTTGAGAATCACGGCATACACCTACATTTTTCCACTGATATTGAAAAAATAACTCAACTTGAAAGCTCGACCTATCGAGTGGACCTTAATAATGGTGAGTCCATGAATACCGGGCTCGTCATGTACGCCACAGGACGTAGCCCCCATACAGAAGGGCTCGGACTAGAAAACACGGCGGTAGAGACACGCCCTAATGGCTCAGTCATCGTAGATGATTATTTTCAAACAGCAGAGCCTTCAATCTACGCTCTGGGTGATGTTATAGGCCGTGTAGAGTTAACCCCTGTGGCCATTACTGAAGGAATGGCGCTGACCAAGACACTCACAACCGGCGAACCCACCTCAATTGACTACACCAACATACCCACAGCCGTCTTCAGTCAGCCCAACACCGCATCAGTAGGCTTAACGGAGCAACAAGCTATAGAACGACACAGTGACGATCTATCGATCTTTAGAAGCCATTTTAGGCCGATGAAAGAAACATTAGCGGGTGGTGAAGGCAAGATCTTCATGAAGCTAATCGTGGTAAAAAGCACCGATAGGGTAGTGGGCTGTCATATGGTGGGAGAACATGCTGGTGAGATTATTCAAGGTATTGCCATCGCCATTAAAGTCGGTGCGACCAAATCTGACTTCGATGCCACTATTGGTATACACCCAACCGCAGCAGAAGAATTTGTCACGATGAGAGAATAGGGTAGAAGTGTTTTATCTACCCCGATAATCACATCACACTAACCAAGAAATTCGTCATAATTTATCATGAAATACTCCTATCTATCTGATATTTATGACTTATACATAAGCTAGATATGGGTTATGTTAAATTGATAGCAAGCCAGACACTAACGGAATGGAATGAATCAAAAGAACTGAAACAATCGACCTAAAGGGCTTTTTTAAGGAATACAGCGTTCAAACAAGCCTTCGCTTTATAGAACAGCTTACCTATATATCTAATACACAGCTGTAAATGTGCTCATTTATCATCATTGCATCAAGCTAATGTTGTAGAAACCTGGCTTCCAATAGAAGCAATGCGTATCACTCCTATTACCTCCGAACCATAATCACCCAACACCTCAAACATCATTACGTCCATATACCTATGCACGCTCGTAAGCATCATTTGTGAACAGGGACCTCAGTCCAACAATATTCTTAGCCACGCAAACAACCTTGCTTGCCTGATCTCAGCTAGAATGATGCACGGCAAGGGTTAACTGGTTTAGTAATATTCAACTTACCGGCTACAGGCAGCTTGCCCGGCGTAGTACCAAGCCAACAAGTCGTACTGGCAGGTTATACCAAGACCCCAGCCCACCTTGCCTTACCTACAACTGCGCATAATGTATATTATGTTAAATCAATTATTTGGAAACAGCTATGAGAGCATATGTCGACTTAAGAGGCTTATGGTCATTTGAAGTAAAACTTAGCCCCTCTTCCCGGCCATGCCCTCTCCATCTAACAATCGTTTAGAATAGGCAGGTATTCATTTTTGGAAAAGACAATTGACACAACAAGCCTATGACCTGGTTGTTTCCCTGATAGATGCAGCCAACCGTGAAGACCCAAACATTGAAACGGCTGAGGGTAAAGATTGGCCGAAAGAGCTGCTTTATTCACATCGCATGTCTGACATGCTGGAACGTTATCAACCAGCGGCGGATGATGTGGCAAAAATAGCTATTCGTGGTCAGCATATCCAGCGATGGAAAACGCCACGTGATACTTACCCGATGAATCGCCAAGGTTATCATCAGTGGCGAAATAGCCTGTATCAATTTCATGCGGATAGCACTGCCCTTCTAATGGGCAAGGCTGGTTATGATGAAGCATCACTGGAGCAAGCAAAGGAAGCCATTGGAAAACGTGGTCTCAAGGTAAATGCTGACACCCAGTTGCTGGAGGATGTGGCCAGCTTGGTGTTTATTGAACATTACATGCTAGCCTTTTACGATAAACACCCTGAATACAATAAAGAAAAATGGGCCGAGATCATTCGTAAAACATGGGGAAAAATGTCGCCAGAAGCACATACATTTGCACTTGCGGGTAATCTCACGTTACCTGAGCCCTTAATTCCACTGATTCAACAATCAATATCAACAGGTAATTCCAGCTAACCCGGGACGGGTATCCATTAATCACTAACGAAGTTGTGATTTCATCTGACTGCCAACACATAATGCTTATAAATCAATGTGTTGACTGCTTATTTGTTTGTTGATTCTGTCTATTATGCTGGATCTAGCGCTCAGGTTTAGAGTGGAATACTCTCGCCCCTATTAACGAGAACCACGTTGTTCCGATGGATTATGGTGCCCTATTCTGGCAAAATTCGCCTTTTCCAAGGCTCTACGTTTAGCCACCCCATCTGGCTAACAGTCGATCGTATTTATCCACCCTCTTTTACCGGACGATCTTTTACCGGGCAATGTGTGAATGAATGGATTTAGCCCTAACTGAAACACCCTTACAAAGGATTCATTATGTCTTTTAATAGCTTTCCTGATAAGCAGCTTATCGCCAAATTGACCGCTAAAATGTTGCTGGAGATTGGAGCTATCAACTTCCGACCCAATGATCCTTATATACTGACTTCTGGCAAGGCCAGCCCGGTTTATATCGATTGCCGGAAAATCATATCATTCCCTAGAGTACGCTCTACCCTGATGGATTTCGGTGCTTCAGTTATTCTGCGGGATATCGGTTTTGAGTCAATCGACGCTATTGCTGGCGGCGAAACAGCTGGAATCCCCTTTGCTGCCTGGCTTTCAGAGCGACTCTCTCTTCCCATGCAGTATGTTCGCAAGAAGCCAAAGGGCTTTGGACGCGATGCTCAGATAGAAGGTTCACTGACGGAGGGCTCTAAAGTACTACTAGTTGAAGACCTGACTACTGATGGCGGAAGCAAGATCACCTTCTGTGACGCGCTCCGAAAAGCGGGCGCTGAGGTAACGGATACATTCGTTATTTTCTTCTACGATATATTCCCCGGCACCCGAGAAAATCTCGCAAAAGCTGGTATTAACCTACACTCGCTAACTACCTGGTGGGATGTTTTAGAAGTCTGCAAGGAAAGCGGTGAGATGGACGATCAATCACTGGCCGAAATCGAAGCCTTCCTGAATGCACCTGAAGCATGGTCTCTCGCTCACGGTGGCGCGGAAGGCTAATTTTATAAGCTTACTTTTTTAAGGGGAGATACGCTGTATCTCCCTTGTTATATTTTAAATACCATTTGAAATAATATTTCATATATATTAGATAGTTGAAGAGTAATTTTAAAGTAAAATATAGAACCCTACACCCTTATCAACTTATATAAAACCACACTGTTTATGGCGCGTTTAGGCTCCAATCGTAAACGTAATCAATCTCTCCCTGAAAACCAAGAAGATACAATGCCAGCCGGTCATCAGCATAGTGCGCAAACACCTTGAGCATCGTTTTGTCGTCTTTGGCAAAGTCTTCCCGATACCAATTAAACATACTCGACGCTTGCATCTTGCCATTCTTGAGATAAACCCCACGCGCATGATTAATGTAATCGTGACCTGCTTTCTCGAGCATGGGATTTACATTTGAGCTGGTAAAGGCCTGAGTTAACACGTTAGGACAGCTGACACTTGCACAGCTAATACCAAAATGTGTTTTATGGTCTTTCCAAATAGGTATAAGAATTCGGTGTTCGATATCGTTTAGGCTCAGATGCTTCCCAGCCACTCTGGCCAAGGCATTATCCATCGCACCGTCAATTTCATTGATGCTTTTGACTGGATAGTGGTCTAGAACAAGCTTCACCGTTAGCGCATTGTATAAGTTAAGCCAGTAGGCATGCTGTTCTCTACGGTTATATTTCCTAGGGTCGATATTCTCTAAGTCTCCGAGGTATCGCGCCAGAATTTTCTGACTAGCAGGCGTTACGGCACTGTAACGAAAGCGATTAACGCCCGATGAATGGTTATCAATGACGTATTTACCCAGAATGGAGCTCCAGGCACTGTGATCAATTCTGGTAAAATTACTCTGTTTACTCTTATCCCAGAAACCCCAGTAATCTTGGCTGGGTGCGGCCATGGCAGTGATACTAACCAACATAAGGCCAAAAATAAGACTATTGAGCTGTTTTATCAGTGTCATTTTACTCTCTGACTCTCATTTTATATTTACCAAGCTCTTTGATACCACGTACCCTACCGCCTTACAATACGAAGTCTGCATCCTGTGAATCAACGCCCTATGAAACATTTAACTACGTCTCAAGTTTCAGCAATTGACCAGCAGCACATCTGGCATCCCTACTCTTCTATGATAGGCCAAATTCCAACCTATCATGTAGCCAGTGCCGAAGGTGTTCGCTTAACATTAGTCGATGGACGCGAACTGATTGATGGCATGGCATCCTGGTGGTCCGTTATTCATGGCTACAACCATCCTACCCTCAATGACGCTCTAAAACAGCAGATAGACTGCATGTCTCACGTGATGTTTGGGGGCATTATCCATGAGCCGGCAGCCCTACTAGCGAAAACATTGGTCGATATTACCCCAGATGGACTCGAAAAAGTGTTTTTTTCCGATTCCGGCTCTGTCGGTGTTGAAGTGGCGATCAAAATGGCGATCCAGTATTGGCACTCTCTTGGTCAGAGTAAAAAATCTCGACTTTTGAGCCTTCGACATGGTTACCACGGTGATACTTTCGGGGCCATGTCGGTTTGCGACCCCACAACGGGGATGCATCACCTGTTTAAGGGCAGCGTTGCTGAACAGCTTTTTGCTGATGCCCCCCAGCGTAAATTCAATGACACCTGGAACGAGTCATATATCAGTGACGTTGAGCAAAAAATTGTCGCGCACGCCGACGAATTAGCCGCCGTCATTCTTGAACCCATTGTTCAAGGTGCTGGCGGCATGCGCTTCTATTCACCTCATTACCTTAAACGTGTACGAGAACTCTGTGATCAACACGATGTACTGTTGATTGCGGATGAAATCGCCACCGGTTTTGGCCGAAGTGGAAAACTATTTGCCTGTGAATGGGCCGATATCTCACCTGATATTCTGTGTGTCGGAAAAGCACTTACTGGGGGCTATATGACCCTTGCCGCCACCCTATGCAGTGAAAAAGTCAGCCATGGTATTTGTAGCGGCGAGGCCGGTGTTTTTATGCACGGCCCCACGTTTATGGCTAACCCGTTGGCCTGCGCTGCAGCCAATGCCAGTATCGAGTTACTACTTGCCTCAAACTGGCAATCTCGCATACCCGAAATTGAACAGCAACTTGAACGAGGTCTCGCACCCGCCAGAAGCTTTGATAATGTCGCGGATGTTCGCACCTTGGGCGCAATGGGTGTGATTGAAATGAAACAAGCGGTGGATGTGGCTGAGGCTCAAAAACAGTTTGTGGAAAAAGGTGTTTGGGTACGGCCCTTCGGCAAGCTGATGTATGTAATGCCACCCTATGTCATCAGCGATGAGGACATCGCAGTACTGACTAAAGCCATGGTAGAGGTTGCCCATGCTCTCGCCTAGCAACCGGTAGACTTCACTATACGAGTGGGTAAAGCCCTACTGCCTTATTGAGCTCTGCCATAAACGGCGCACTGTGCGCCCTCGCCTTTTCAGCCCCTTCTTTCAGCATCTTTTCAATATAAGCGGGGTCTTCCATTAATTGGTTATAGCACCCTCGGGGTTCACTAAGCTCATCGTTAATCAATTCAAACAGCTGTTTTTTAGCTTCGCCCCATGCAATGCCATTTTCAAATTCTTTGCGCATCGACATCGTTTGCGCCTCAGAAGCAAATGCACGCCATATCTGAAATACGGTGGAGGTATTAGGGTCCTTCGGTTCACCAGGCTCCAAGAGATTCGTTTTAATCTTATTAATGTGTTTTTTAAGCTGCTTTTCAGGAAGAAAAAGTGGGATGGTATTGCCGTAGCTTTTACTCATTTTTCGGCCGTCGAGTCCTTGTAACACCGCCACATGGTCATCTACTACTGCTTCGGGCAAGGCAAAATGTTGGCCGTAAATATGATTGAAGCGTTGGGCAATATCCCGAGCCATTTCAATATGCTGAATCTGGTCACGTCCCACAGGGACTTTCGTACCGTTGAACATCAAAATATCAGCGGCCATCAGTACCGGGTAGGAAAATAATCCCATGGTAATCGCCGCATCAGGATCTTCTCCGGCATCCAGATTTTTCTGAACCGAGTCTTTATAGGCATGTGCCCTATTCATCAGCCCTTTAGCGGCCACACAACTCAGAAACCAGGTGAGCTGGGGGATTTCAGGAATATCGGACTGACGATAGAAGACGACGTTGTCCGTATTCAACCCTAATGCCAGCCAGGTAGCGGCTATCTCACGTGTTGACTCATGGACCTTCGCGGGATCCTGACATTTGATCAGAGCGTGAAAATCTGCCAGAAAATAATACGCATCCACACTGGTATTCTGACTAGCGGCAATGGCCGGCCTAATGGCACCCACATAGTTGCCTAGATGAGGCGTTCCTGTGGTTGTGATACCGGTAAGAACCGTGTCATGTGTTGGCGCTGATGCTGTGTTGTTACTCATAGGTACTTTATGCTCATAGGTACTTTTATTTTTATAGCTACTTTATCTAATAGCTACTTTATTCTCATGAGGAGGTTTCTCACGGACAGGTTCTACTAATACGGACTAATAATGAATAGTGGCGCCCATCATACGGATTTCATCCGAGTAATAAAGTAGAGGCCGATCCAATTCAATCCTAATTAATGATCAGGCTCTCTTCATAGTTATAAAAGCCGGTTAAAGCCCGGTAGAGATTGTAGGCATCTTCAGTTCCGGCCAGCTCTCGTATTGAGTGCATAGCAAAGGTAGGGACACCCACATCAAGCGTCTGAACTCCAATACTTGCTGCTGTGATGGGACCAATCGTGCTCCCACACCCTAAATCTGTGCGACTAACAAATGACTGCACAGGGATGTTCTGCTGCTCACAAAGATGTCTAAAGATTGAAGAGGTAATACCGTTGGTAGCATATCGTTGGTTGGCATTGGTTTTTATCACTGGCCCATTGTTTAGGATAGGGCCGTGATTACCATCATGCTTGTCGCTGTAGTTGGGATGAATACCGTGAGCATTGTCTGCAGAAACCAGCAATGACTGACTAATAGCACGAGCCCGATCCTCCGCATCCGGATATAAACGCTCGATTAACGATTTAAGCATGGGCCCATTGGCACCACACGCGGAGGTACTCCCAACCTCTTCATGGTCATTACAGATGAGCATCGTGGTCACCTGATCACCGGCCTCAAGGAGCGCCTTCATCCCGGTAAAACAACTCAGTAGGTTATCCAGCCTGGCACTGGAAATGAAATCCTCATTAAGCCCTGTTATCGCGGGCTTCTGGCAATCATAAAGATAAAGATCATAGTCCAGCACCTGCAGCTCCATAGGGTCACCATATTGCCCCAGCAGCTGTGCAGCCATAAGTGCTCTAAAGTCCTCCTCACGATTCTCTCCGCACTTAAAAAGTATCGGTGGAATATCGGTCTGAGAGTTTATCTTACGGTTGCTATTGGCCTCTGAGTCCAAATGGATTGCCAAGCTGGGTATCACCGCCACTGGCTTTTTCATATCCACTAGTGCTTTCTGTAGGCGACCATCGCCAACATTAAACACAAGTCGACCGGCAATAGAGAGATCACGATCAAACCATGGGTTGAGCAACGCCCCGCCATAGACCTCTACGCCCAACTGAAAATAATTGTGTTTGTGTAACTCGGGTTTTGGTTTGACCTTTAGGCAGGGGCTGTCGGTATGAGCACCCACCATACGAATACCGGAATCAGTGACGGAATTGTATCCCATGACAAACGCGATAATCGAGGATCCGTTTCGGGTCACGTAGTAACGCCCTCCGGGTACGACATTCCAACTGTCCTCTTCAACCAGAGGTATAAACCCCCCAGATTCCAACTCCATCTGTATATTATTCACTGCGTGAAATGGCGTTGGTGAGTTGTGAATGAATGCCAGCAGCTCTTGGTTGTACTGTTGATTACTCATTAATCGTTCCTGTTATTACTATACGCAGACTTTCTTCTGCCCAAGCGATCTTGAAGTTCTAAGCAGCCAATGCCAATGCGGTTATTATTGACCTTCTAACGTTGCAACAACACTCTCACAGCCGGTGCTCGCTGTCTCGCCCCGACCGAACAAACTCCTTAACTCACCTACCATAAAGACTGGAATGGCGACGCCCGGCATAAACACAAGTGTGCCAATCTTAGTGGCAGCGGTTTTCTTCGGTACAGCCGTCACCTTTGGGTTAACCATAGGACCTTTAATGTGAAGCGCAGACACATCTGAATACCAGCGCTTCTTTTGCTTTGGCAGCAAGACCATATCCATGCTCTCCTCCCCAAAATTGAGTGTCGTGCGGCCTTCTATTGATAGGTTAGGCCCGTCAGCAATTAACAACTGACTCTTTGCTACGCCCTTATCAATATCAAACGTCACCATAACGCAATCCAACAAAGCATATTTATCTTTAATTTTAGCCTTACCTAATGCCCAACCAAATACATCAACAGTAAGAATCTCTACGTATTTCCTTGGGATACGTGCATTTTCAAGTCCAAAATGAACACCACCATCTAGTCTCGATATCCACTCATGAAAAGAATTCCCTTCACCTTGAATATCAACATCAAGATTGACTTCCCCCGCAACCTTAATCTCCTGCTGAGAATCAGATATCCATGATCCTAGCGCTAGATTACTAGCATGCATATCGAGACTAAATTTAGGTGTACCCTGGGCATTCAATTTAAAATCAAGGTCAGCTACCCCACCCTCAATAGCTATCCGCATGGGTTTTATGCGCAACACTGAATTTTTAACGTTAACCTGTCCCTTCAAGTAACCGACAGTGACGCCAGCGCCGATAATCTGATCAATCGAAACGGCAAGGTCCAAATCAAGATCACTTAATCCGGAAAAATCCAAAACTTCGTGACTAAAAAGTGGCTGCTTATCAACATCTCCAGGTTTAGCTTTGTCAGTATTTTCCGTTTTTCTCTGATCTACTTTTGACTGACCGGCAAGCTTACCAGCATTATCTGTCGTGACTTTAGTTATACCCAGATCAGACAAATGCATCACAGGTATCGTCATTTTCCCACTCACTTGCGTCCGGCCATCTACCTGTATAGTCGTCAATGCCATGCTACCTTCTGTCTCACCTATACGCATTTTTCCCTGATAAGTAAGTCGGTCTTTATCTACCTCTACCGCCCCACTGGCTGTATAGGGCGCGAACCCCTTTAGGTCCACCCCAAATAGAGCACCCAGCGCCATCGGTTGTGCAACGCTCAAGTCGCCTCGAAACGATCCCTGATCAGGCTCTTTTTCATTGAACGCTCCCTCAAGGTTGAGTTGATACATGTCGGTGTCAGCTGAGGCAATATCGATTTTTTCGATATGCCAGCGATCATTCTGAACAGAAGCATTCATGACACCTTTCAGGCGGCCAGGATCGTCAGATTGTAGATCTTTGCCGAAAGCCTTGCTGATTGCTCCTATGTCTATATCCCATTTAGACTCTACATTCACTACCCTTGTAAAATTTGTCTGTACAGTACCGCTTGCCTTAATGGTAGGGCTATCTGTGGGGCCTACATTGACCCGAACATCCTCAATAAGCTGCTTTTCCTTACTCCCCGTTAGGGCCGCGCTAAGATCAACAGGACCTAACGCCAATATATCATCATCAAGCGATTCTTCAGCAAGTAAGCCTAGATCCGATAGGCTTTTTATATTGGGGGCCTTCAGGCTCACATCCCAATTCATTCCTTGCATCAAAATTAAGTTGTCTACAGCCCCATGAGCTGTCATATCGACACCATCCAACCCCTTCAAGTTCAAGGCCGCACCAGTTAGCTTCAGGGTATTAAAATCACCCGTGAGCGTGCCACTAAAATCCACAGGGCCTAACGCTAGCAGGGTCTCATCAACTGGGTCTTCACCAAGTAATCCTAGGCCTGATAAGCTTTTTATATTCGGTGCCTTCAGGCTCACATCCAACTGCAGTCCTTTCAACAGCTCTAAGTTATCTACAGCACCCTCAGCTCGGACCTCGACACCATTAAACTCCTTCAATCTCAGGGTCGCGTCGGCCAGCTTTAGGGCATTAAGATCACCCGAGAGTTTGCCACTAAAATCCACAGGGCCTAACGCTAGCAGGGTCTCATCAACTGGGTCTTCACCAAGTAATCCTAGGCCTGATAAGCTTTTTATATTCGGTGCCTTTAGGCTCACATCCAACTGCAGTCCTTTCAACAGCTCTAAGTTATCTACAGCACCCTCAGCTCGGACCTCGACACCATTAAACCCCTTCAAGCTCAGGGTCGCGTCGGCCAGCTTTAGGGCATTAAGATCACCCGTGAGCGTGCCACTAAAACCCTCAAGACCTAACGTCAGAACATCCTCATCAACCGGATCTTCTCCAAGTAAACCTAGGCTAGACAGCTCTTTTAAATTCGGAGCCTTTAGGCTCACATCCAACTGCAACCCTTTCGATAAAACAACGTTATCAAGGGCTCCTCTAACCTGTGCTTCAAAACCATCTAGCCCATATAGACTCGCTGCCACAGCTTCAAGCCGTGGAGCCGAGATATCTCCACGGATGCCTGCCGTAAGGCTGAATTTAGTAAAATCGGGAATGGTGCTGTCAACCAGTTGCAGAATACTACCAATGTATGAATCATTGATCTCCAATTGGAACTCAAGGCCTTCTCCGGTGATGGGATCATTTATCCCTCCGGTTAATGAGGCCTTCAGCGTGTCGCTGACCAAGCTTAAATCAACAGGATATATCTGACTGTTATCCTGGATTTGGGACAGTGCACCCAAGGTACCTTTTAGGACGAAAGAACGTGAATCAAGGGTTCCTGCTCCATATACTTTCACGGGCCCCTGATTTAGAGAATCATCGACAATCAACTCACGTAAAGTGAAGGTCTCTGATTCCTGTAGATCACCGCGCCTATAGACCACAGTGATATTTTTAAAATCTAGCTTTTCTATAATGATGGGGGGGATGGAAAAAGCTTCCAGCTCATTTTCTTCATCAGGGCCTCGCTCCTTTATATTTATATCAACATAAACATCGGTAAAGGTAAGATCGTTAATCCACCAGGTACCTGTCATCAGATATGAACCTAGTTTCTGCCGACCAGAAAAATCGCCGATCGACAGCTCATAACTGCCATCATTGGCTTTGAAATGAACCTTTTTTACCTCAAGCTCAAGCTCCTTTCCGAAGCTGATGGTAAATGGCCCTTTTATGTCTAGTGTACTGTCGAGGAAACGATCAACTCCCCAGATAAGAGCTACCCGATAATCATCATCATCCAGAACCGACAACAAGACGGTGAAAATAACAAGCAGCCCCAAGAGTAAGCTTGATACCCATAGCAAGGCACGGGTAACCCAGTGCCACCCTCCCTGTTTCATCAAATTATTCTTTTTCATTCAGATGCCCAAGCTGCTAGCGTCACTAATCCCTGAGTCCTATTACCATATGCAATTACAGTTGGAACTTTAGTAAAAACTAGAGTTAGGCTATAGAGCCCATACAACATGAGTTAAGCAACCACCTTTCGCTAGAATTCAGAGCCCCTACTAGACTTAAAGGCTAGATAAAAAATTTATCTCCGATGCACAGCACCCCTATGCTGCTGACGGTGCTCAATATTCTCATTACGATGTTCAACATTCTCCCTTCGATTACGCCTCCTCTGTTCATCATCGTAGTAACTTCCATCGTTGTAACTTTCTCTGCCTTCTTCAGCATCCTCGCCTACAACCCTAACCCTGTCTTGTTTATGCACTACCGGCTCAGCTGAAGCAGGCCTTGGTGCTCTGGCCTCTGGTTGAACAACATCCACAACATTTGGGTTTACATCAACAACCTCAGCATCAGGGGTCGGTTGATCGCTGAACTCCGCGACTCCTTGTGAATTCGTACGTTCATAGACCTTCTCAGCATTCACAGTGAAACTGATCATAAGGATTAGTACAAACGCACTGATTTTTCTCTGACTATTCATATTATCCACCTATCTTATCTGACATGAATGGCTAAAGGTTTGGTGTGTAAACATGTCCGCTAACAATAAGCTCGATGTAGCCGCCAAGGGACGCCAATCTCTACCGAGAGTTTAGCAACGAGCCATCTAACGACAGTATAGTTTGAGTCGGTAATCTTGGGCCATGTAGTTGTTGTAGCACAGCAACAAGATAAACACGACTTGATACCTTGCTAACCATTCAAGAGGACGGCGATCAATATAGCGCCGAGAATCATTCGATACACCACAAAGGGTAGCATACCGATTCGATTAACCCAGGTAATAAAGAGATGAATACAGAAGTAGGCAGTAACACCCGATAGCACCGTACCCAGTAGAATATCAAACCAAGGTACCGTGGCGAGTTGTAATAACTGCATCCCTTTATAACTACCACTCAACACAATAACGGGGATGGAAAGTAGAAACGAAAACCTTGCTGCCGCTATACGATCAAACCCCAAGGCCAGTGCAGCCGTAATGGTAATACCAGATCGGGATGTTCCGGGTATCAACGCAATGGCTTGTGCGCAGCCTACAATCAGAGCAGAACGCCAAGTAAACTGGTCCAGGCTTTTCACCCGAGAACTAAATTTATCCGATAAGCCTAACAATAGGCCGAATACGATAGTGGTCAACGCAATAACAGCAATAGAACGCAGGTGAAGTTCAATTAGATCACCTAAAAAAAGTCCCGCTAAGCCCGCCGGAATTGTGGCTAAAATAATCTGCCAGCCCAAGTGACTTTCCGGTGTTTGACCTCCACCGGCCAGGCTCCTACACCAACAAAATATTAATACCCTGACATCTTTACGGAAGTACCATAAAACCGCCAATAACGAGCCTACGTGTGCAGCCACATCAAAAGCGAGGCCCTGATCCTCCCAACCAAAAAGTGACGATGGTAAAATTAGATGGGCTGAACTTGAAATCGGCAGAAACTCTGTAAGCCCCTGAATTATTGCCAGAAAAATAACCTGAACTGTATCCAATATTGTTCTCGTCTCTTGTTATTATCGCCAGAAATTCACATTGACTCAGGTTTATTGACGTAACCGTACACGCTTTTTCCAGGTAATCTTATCTCTCAGGTAGACAGGACTCACGCTATCAACAGAACAAGCCTGCCCTGCCATCACTCGAGGTAAGGCGAGATCAAGTATATCTTCTGCCTCAGGCAAAAGCGTTAAATCCACCGTGGTAGGTCTTATCGGAATCATATCCACATCAATTTCATCCAGATAATGCCAACCATCACCAACCACAGCAAGGGGTGATCCAGAAAACGATGAAGCCACGTCCTCAGGTGAGGTTAGGCTATCCTGACTGACTCGGGTTAAAACAGAACCTTGATACTTAAATAGCGCCCAATAGACCTCTTCCATTCGTGCATCTAGAATCGGTAACACGTAGGAGTCTGATTGAATCCCCAATTTTCGAATTGAAGTCTGCGCGAGAGCCTCCAAGGTTGATACTGGGAGGACAGGTATGCCTGCGCCAAAAGCCAGCCCCTGTATAACACCAAAACCGATACGGATACCTGTAAAAGATCCAGGGCCAGCAGTAAAGGCCAACGCATCCAGCTGTGATAGCGCTATTCCTGCTTCACTGAGGATCTCATCAACCATTGGTAATATAAGGCGAGTATGCTCTCTACTAGCAAGCTGATACCGGGAAATCCGCTCTCCACAATAAAACAATGCCACAGAACAGGCCTGTGTCGATGTATCAATAGCAAGAATATTTGTCACGGCAAAAAAAATCCCCCGTCGAGCGGGGGATTGTAACCTTTTTATAAAAAAGAACGGAGGCTGTCTAAGCTCTTTTTTAGACTCAGGGTTTCTCCTTTCAATTAACTGGCTGTGGGTGTTTTAGCCCCGGTAACCACTGGAGAGGCTTTAGCCTTAGGTGCAGCGACTTTCTTCACTGCTGGTTTCTTCACTGCTGGTTTTTTAGCCACGGGCTTTTTTGCCACCGGTTTCTTCTTCGCAATGGACTTCTTCACAGTAGACTTTTTCGCTGTGATAGGTTTTTTGACCGGAGATTTCACTGCCGTTTTAGTCGCTACCACTGATTTCTTTGGACGACCCGCTCCACGTTTGGCTGCAACCTGCTTAGTCGGTGCTTTTTTTACAGATGCCTTGGTTTTCGTTGTTTTAGTTGTCGTTACTTTCTTTGGGCGACCAGGGCTACGCTTCGCTAGTACTTTGTTTCCTCCCCCCTGAAGGGATTCCACCTTTCCTTCTGCCTTTTTAATGACATCAGCCGCTTGCTTGTACAAACGCTTTTCAGCGGCCTTTACTCTAGATGCTGCGGATTTCTCAACAGCTTTTAGCTGCCTAGCCATATTTGTGGCTCGCTTTTTTAGCCAGGATTGTTCATAACGCTTCAGCGCATTTTGTAAATCATCCTTCACCTTAGCTTCTAGTTTTTTCTCCGCCTTTGATACCCGAGCCATTGCTTTTTCCTCTAGGCTTTTCACCTGAGAAACAAGTTTGGCTGCCCGTAGTTCTGCTTTACCAATAGCGCCATTAGCTACAAGCTTATCCAGCTTATTCACATGGGCCCGCACATCTTGCACAGCATTCTTGAGTGCAGCTTCAGAAGCCTTTGTCACCTTTTTGGCAACTCGGTTACGATTGGCAGCTACTTTTTTGCGCGCGGCAGCAACTTTTTTACGTTGCGAGTTTATCTCTTTTTCAATGGCATTAAAAACTGAAGTAGCTTTATCAAGCACAGCTTTCGATGTTAGTTTTTTTACCTTTGAAGCCGGCTTTTTGATAGTGGTTTTACGTATCGGTTTTTTTAGAGCCATTTTCTTTGCTACGCGAGCCATTATATTTCTCCTGAAATTGTACTGTGGCAGAACTATTTAATTAAAGACAAAACAAAGATGGTTAAAGTTTATGCAATAAAAAAAATTTATCCACTAAAATAACTGCTTTATATCAAATTAGTGACAAAACTAGACCTAATTTGCAAGTTTAATCATTTAAATAGAAGTGTTTTCTGAATTAAACAAAGAAGTGCCCTAATAAATTCAGGGAAATCATTCACGCATGGAATATAATTATACTCAGGACCACCGGCTTCAGAAAAAACCTGCCTATAGTTAATATTTAATTCTTCAAGCGTTTCCAGACAATCCGCCGTAAATGCTGGACTGAAAAATATCGACGGATTTAATCCCTTCTTTTGCCCATTTTTTCAACTGTTCATCCGTGTAGGGTTGTATCCACTTTTTTGGTCCGAACCGAGATTGAAATCCAACACTCCAATCAGATGATGCCAGTTTAAGCACAAACGCCAACGCGTCAGCTGTCGACATAAAGTGTTCGTAATAAGGATCACCTTTGTCGGTGTATTCCTGAGGAATTCCGTGAAAGGAGATAAGCAGTTTTTGATTTTCCCCCGTCTCTTGCGAGTGATTCCGCATGTTCTGCGCCAATGCCTCTATATATTCAGCCTGAATATAGAATGATTTAATCGTGTATATATCCTATACATTCCTCTCACTACGAACAATGTCGGCCAACTGATCATACACAGCACCTGTCGTAGAACCTGAATACTGTGTATATAAAGGAATCACAATATAGCGATCAACACCCTTCGTTTTTAATTCAACAATTCTTGAAGCAATGGAGGCTTCTCCATAGGTTTCTGCACCCACCACCAAGGGAGCCTCACTACCACATTCAACATCCAGCATATTCTGCAAGACGAATACCTGACGCTGACTAATAACTCTTAGCGGGGAACCTTCATCCAACCAAATTTCAGGGTGCGCATCAGCTACTTTTTTGGCCCGCAACGGAATCACAAATAACCTCAGCAAAAACCACCACAGCAATCGTGGCGCTTCCACTACTCGGCAATCCGAAAAGAATGGCTTTAAAAAACGTCCAACAGGCTTCGCTGCAGGCACATCGGGCGCACCAACGTTAACCAAAATAACGGCGGATTTTTTCATTGCGTAGCGATGACAGAATTAAGTATAAAAAAAGGGCTCCGAAGAGCCCATTTTGAATAAGTTATTAATCTCAGGTCAGTGCGCTTTCGAGACGTGACTGAACGTCATCCAATGGACCCACACCATCAACTCGAGCATAAGCCGGAGCGGAATCAGATTGAGATGTTGCCAAACCCTGATAGAAGTCTACCAGTGGTTTTGTTTGGTCATGATACACATCCAGGCGGTTGCGAACGGTTGCCTCATGGTCATCTTCACGTTGTACCAGTGCTTCACCCGTCACATCATCAACACCTTCTTGCTTAGGCGCATTGTGTGTGATGTGATAAACTCGGCCTGAACCTTCATGAACGCGGCGGCCACTGAGGCGAGAGATGATTTCTTCATCTGCCACATGGATTTCAATCACCTTATCGATGGCAACACCTTCCGCCAAGAGAGCCTCAGCCTGAGGAATGGTTCTTGGAAAGCCATCAAATAGGAAGCCATTGACACAATCAGGCTCTTGGATGCGCTCTTTAACCAACGCAATAATCAGATCATCTGAAACGAGCCCGCCAGATGCCATAATACCTTTGGCCTTGAGACCTAGCTCAGAACCCGCTTTGACCGCCGCGCGCAACATGTCGCCAGTGGAAATTTGAGGAATACCAAGCTTCTCCGTAATGTAGGCAGCTTGAGTGCCTTTACCGGCCCCAGGTGGGCCCAACAGAATAATTCTCATCAATGATCTCCGGTTTTCTGGGTGGGGATAAATTATTTGTTAACTAATTACCCCCATAGGTAATTATCGGCCGCAAACCTTACACATAAATGCTTGTAACCACAAGATGTCCCACGGTTTTTGGAACTCGGGACTATAATTGCTTAGCTTCATTCCAAAGTTGATCTAGTTCATTCAGACTTGTTTCAGTCAGTGTTTTACCCCTATCAGCTACGCTTTTCTCAATATGCTGAAAGCGGTGCTCAAATTTTCTGGAAGACTTACGCAGGGTGGTTTCGGCATCTACACCCGCATGACGGCACAAGTTGGCCATCGTAAACATCAAATCCCCTAACTCTTCTTCTATATTGGCCTTATCACCCTGCTGCAGTGCCATTTTTAACTCTGTAGTTTCTTCATCAAGCTTATCCACCACACCACTAATAGAGGGCCAATCAAAACCATGGTTGGCAGCGCGCTTTTGCAGTTTGCTCGCCCGTGTTAAGGCAGGAAGGCTTTCAGGAATATCCGCCAATACTGAAGAGCGCCCTTTTTCTTTCCGTTCGGAGGACTTGAGAGATTCCCATGTCTGTTTTATCTGGGTTTCATCAGGTACGACCCCATCTTCTCGACTACTTGTGAGGGTACCTTCTGGGAACACATGTGGATGCCGAGTAACCAGCTTTTCTACCAATGTGGTAATGATGTCGTCAAAGCAGAAGAGATCTTGTTCCTCACCTAGCTGACCATAAAACACAACCTGAAACAGAAGGTCTCCCAGTTCCTCCTTGAGATGGACATAGTCTTCACGCTCGATAGTATCAACCACCTCGTAAACTTCTTCGAGGGTGTAGGGAACAATGGTTTCGAAGGTCTGCTTAAGGTCCCAAGGACAGCCTGTGTCCGGATCCCGAAGACGCCGCATCAGATATAACAGGTTATCCAGCGAATGCTGTTTATCATTCATCCAAGCACCTCATGATTCATCCACACGCTGAACTTTAGTCATATTTGGAATTTTTCTCAGGCGAGTCATCACCGTACTCAGTTCCTCGATACTCGGTACTTCTACGGTAACCTCCATGCCTACGGAAACACCCTCATTGGTCTGGTCACTTTTGGAGGTCACCGCTAAAATATTCAGGCCAGACTTATCAAGTACCGTTGAGACATCTCGCAACAAACCTGATCTATCATATGAATCAAGCATGATTTTTACTGGGTAAACATGTTTTGGCTCACTACCCCAGCGAACCTCAAGCACCCTCTCGGGTTCAATGGCCTGCAACCGCAATAGATTGCCACAATCCTTCCTGTGTACAGAAACACCACGTCCATTAGTGATATACCCACTAATTTCATCCCCAGGAACCGGATTACAGCAGTGGGCAATACGGGTTAACAGGTTACCCACACCATAGATGTATATGTCCGATTCAGCATAGCGACTGGCTTTAGCCTGCGATATATAAGAAAGCCTACGCGGCTTCCTGGCCATATCTCGCTGTGCCAATGTGGCATTGACTACTTGATCTATCCTAACGTCACCAGCACCAATCGCGGAATAAAGGCCGTCTGCACCATGTTTATTATATTTTGCCGAAAGAGCATCAAGGTCAACATCCTTAATATTGAGCTGGCGAAATTCACGTTCTAGTATGGATTTACCGGCATGGATATTTTGTTCCATGTTCTGTTTACGGAACCATTGCTGCACCTTGGCACGGGCTCTAGCCGTGTATAAATAACCAAGAGCTGATGACAGCCAATCTCGGCTTGGGGATTCTTGCTTACCTGTTAATATAATCACCTGATCGGCGGTATGGAGTGCCGTATTAAGGGGCACTATCTTTCCATTAATCTTGGCTCCTCTACATCTGTGACCAATAGAGGTATGTACTCTATATGCAAAATCGAGAGGCGTGGAACCCACGGCAAGATCAACCACATGACCTTCTGGTGTAAAGACGTAAATTCGGTCAGTACCATTATCAAGGCTGAGTAATTCCTTAACATGATCACCTTCAATTTCTTCGTGCCACTCCAATACTTGCCTGAGCCAGGAAATTTTATCTTCATAGCTGTTACCTGTGGATTTGGCATCTGTACCTTTGTAACGCCAATGGGAACAGACACCGAATTCTGCATCCTCATGCATTTCATAGGTACGTATTTGGATTTCCAGAACCTTCCTATGTGGACCAATAACCGCTGTGTGCAATGAGCGATAACCGTTTTCCTTCGGGGTGGCAATATAATCGTCAAATTCATTATGGATATTTCGCCAGTGACTGTGAACGATACCTAACAAGGTGTAGCAATCGGCGATAGTAGGCACGAGTACTCTGACCGCACGAATATCGTGAATCTGAGAAAACCCTATATCCTTGCGATGCATTTTCCGCCAGATACTATAGATATGTTTGGCCCGTCCAGCGATTTCGCCTTTTATATCTGCCGTGGAAAGTTCCATCTCAAGGGTGCTAATCAGCTCTTTAATGTACTGCTGGCGATCCATCCTGCGCTCATCCAGTAATCTGGCGATACGCATATACTCATCCGTCTCGAGGTACCTAAATGCCAGGTCCTCCAGTTCCCACTTTAACTGGCCGATACCCAGCCGATGAGCCAGAGGTGCGTAGACATCGAAAATTTCCCGAGCCACACGCAAACGTTTCTCGTTGGACGCTGTTTTCAGAGCACGGATCGCACAGGTGCGTTCAGCGATTTTAATCAGAGCAACGCGGACATCATCAATAATGGAAACCAGCATTTCCCTAACTTTGGTGGCTTGCTGAGCGGCAACATGACCAAATACGTCACCATCTCCATCTGCTCTCAGCGTACTGATTACCGCCATTTTTCGGACACCTTCAATCAACGTGGTAACACTCTCGCCAAATTGCTCCTGCACCGACTCAATGTCCAGTCGGCCTTCTCTAACGGCTCTGTATAGAATGGATGCTACTAGGCTGTCTTGATCATAAAGGTGGAGTTCAGTAAGAATTTCAGCCATTTCTTGGCCTGTACGAAAACTACTAACCGTCGACGCCCAAACTTGGTCGGTTATATGGTTATTACTTGATTCAGCTTCTAGGGCCAATTCACATGCGGCCACCAATACTTCTCTGGAAAAACTGCCTTCGGCAACTTTATCCAGCAAGTTCGTAACCCACTGATCTATGCAAACATCCCCATCATCATGGAGGGGGTGATGATCCCTAACCTGTACCATAGGTGGTTCTACCTAAACACAACGCTTTCAACTTGTAGCGAGGACGAGCACTTTATAACTTAACCCAATAAATATGCTGGTAATGAAATAAATTTTTCCGCCAAAGTAGCCTTAATAAGTCAATAACCTGAACATCGGATTCTTGATAAGAACCATGATGCTGCTAGTAAATACCCGAAGATAGATAACGGTCTCCCCGATCGCAGATAATCGCAACAATCACTGCATTTTCAACTTCCTCGGAAAGCCGGAGAGAACCTGCTACTGCTCCACCAGACGATACGCCACAGAAAATCCCCTCTTCGCAGGCCAATCTTCTCATACATAGCTCAGCCTCTACTTGCCCCATATCCAGCGTTCTATCAACCCGTGATGAATCGAAAATATCTGGAAGGTACTCTTTTTTCCAGCGTCTGATACCTGGAATACTGGCACCTTCTTCTGGCTGTAGACCAATTATCTGAATATCCGGGTTTTGTTCCTTAAGGTATCGAGAGACACCCATAATAGTGCCAGTAGTCCCCATGGAACTGATAAAGTGGGTGACCCTACCACCACTTTGTCGCCATATTTCAGGCCCCGTATGTTCGTAGTGCGCTAGAGGGTTATCCCTATTGGCAAACTGGTCCAACACGATGCCTTCACCTCTGGCTTCCATCGTTTTAGCCAGATCACGTGCACCTTCCATACTGGCTTCTTTGGTCACTGAAATTAACTCAGCACCATATGCCCTCATGGCAGCCTTTCGTTCCTCAGTACTGTTTTCTGGCATGATCAACACCATCTTATAGCCCTTGATGGCCGCGGCCATAGCCAAGGCTATACCAGTATTACCAGAGGTAGCTTCAATAAGAGTATCACCAGGGCGAATATCACCACGGGCTTCTGCCTTCTGAATCATATTCATGGCAGGCCTGTCTTTTACGGAACCAGCGGGGTTATTACCCTCCAACTTCACAAGCAGTGTATTACTTGTTTTACCTGGAATACGTTGCAGTTGTACGAGCGGGGTTTCTCCCACACAGGATTCAATAGTTGGGTACGACATCATTCTCTCAACCGAAAAACATATATTAGTGGCACGTTATTAATAGCCACGTATTTTATAGTGAGGCGCATGCCTTTACCCGAAAAATAGCCTATACCCAAAGATAGATTCATCATAATCACCTTCGAAGCAGTTATTGAATAAATCGGGATAAATACTAGAACAGACTTCTCTAAACCTATTTTTAACACCAATAAACGTCATTGAAACCTTTTCTACAAAGCTACTCCCGGAGAAAAAGTTACCAACCAACGGGGACTATAAACCCCATGACGGTGACTATTTTATTCAGATGAAAGAGTAACAAAAGCGACAACGAAATCTTGTTCATCAGAAAGACTAACCAAGGCCTTGCTAGCGCCCAGCTCTTCCATACGTATCTGCGCCGCACCCGAAAAATTCAATAAAGGCGCCCCAGCACTGTCATTGACTATCTCAATATCATGCCATGAAATAATACCAATACCTGTCCCTAGGGCCTTACTTGCCGCCTCTTTGGCAGCATAGCGTTTCGCCAAATAAGCCTCTGGCTGTTTTTTAATATCAAAAATAGCCAACTCGGATGAGCACAAAATTCTTTCCGCAAAAAAACGGCCTCGACGCTCAAGAACGCTTTTAATCCGCGCTATTTGTACAATATCTGTGCCGATACCAATAATCATCACCACTCCTTTTTCACGACTCCTCTACAGAGCCTCCTGAACGATTAAAGAGCTCTCTGCTACGCAGGGGTTTGCCACCTAAATGTGGATGTATAGCAAGGCGCATCAGCCTTTTTTTGGCCCTACTACTCGCCAAACTGTTTGCAGAATCTGTTTGATCACAGCCATGCTGGATAGCAAGAAGTTCTATACCCTGAAACCAGTTAGGCGCACGATGCTCTTCACTTACGCGATGTCGAGCTACTATACCCACGGTAGGATCAAACCAGTACCACTGACCTGCTTCAACGGGCTCACCAGACTCAGCATCAACGTCGAGTACAAGAGCATAGCCAATATCTTCTAGTAAACAGGTTTCAAAATGTCGTAATGCAGGTTCAACCTGCTCTCCACCGACAAGTTTGGTCATTATTTCTAGATAACAATCAAAAATCCACTCATGCGGATCATTCTCAGCTAATACGCGCAGTAAAAGCTCATTGAGGTAAAACCCACTGAAGAGGCGATCACCTGTGAGCATCAGAGAAGATCCAGACTGCTCTGCATTCACAAGGGTCTTTAAATCAGATTTCCCACTCCAGCAGACCAATAAGGGAGTGAAAGCTGAAAGCGTTCTTGTGGGGGTTTTCGCTCGACGGAAACCCCTTGCTACAGCACGGAATCGGCCATGATGGCGGGTAAAGAGATCAACCAATTGACTGGTTTCACGGTAAGATCGGCTATGGAGTACAAATGCTGGCTCACCATCAACACGCATGGTTATTATACCCCGTCATGTCAAACTGGACCCAAGAAGCCTCAAGCTTTTCAACGGCACGCCTATTGATGTTCATCGGGCCTCTGTTTTAAATAGACTGTTTTAGATATACCCGACTAGTCGTCATATCCTAGGCTACGCAATGCCCTGTCATCGTCAGACCACCCTCTGCGAACCTTGACCCACAAACTAAGCATTACCTTAGTTTCCAATAAGCGCTCCATGTCGAGACGTGCCTCCTGGCCGATTTTTTTCAAGCGGGCACCTTTCTCGCCAATGATGATTTTTTTCTGTCCATCCCGTTCAACCAGTATCAAGGCATTAATATGACAAATTTTCCCCTCGTACTTGAAGGACTCTATTTCCACCGTCACTTCATAAGGGACTTCTGCGCCTAGTTGACGGGTTATTTTTTCACGAACTAACTCTGCAGCAAGAAACCGTTGACTCCGATCCGTGATTTGATCTTCAGGAAAATAATGAACAGCTTCCGGAATATGAAGCTTGATGGCCTTCTCCAGAAGCTCAAGTTGTTGGCCGAGTAGAGCTGAAATGGGTATCAGCTTAGCATTAGGTAAGCGTTTAGCTAGAATTTGTAAGTGTGGTAACAACTCAGATTTACTTTCAAGACGATCAAGTTTATTAATGGCGATAATGATGGGTGAATTGGACTTTATCACTTCCTCTGCAACCCTCTCATCCGCTTCTGTCCAGATGTTGCGGTCCACTACAAAAACCACCACATCAACATCGCGAATAGCGCTCTCTGCTGCGCGATTCATATAACGATTAATCGCTTTCTGCTGATTGGTGTGAAGGCCAGGCGTATCTACAAAAATCAGCTGAGTATCGCCTTCTGTTTTGATACCTAGGGTGTTGTGTCGGGTAGTTTGGGGCTTTCGTGATGTAATACTGATCTTTTGACCTAACAGGTGATTAAGTAACGTGGATTTACCCACATTAGGCCGCCCCACAATGGCCACATAACCACAGTATTTCATTGGTTCAGTTACCGTCATTTAATCAGTCCTTTCAAGGCTTTCTCTGCGGCTTGTTTTTCAGCATGACGACGACTATTGCCGTGGCCTATTGTTGGTTGTTTCAAACCATCAACCTTACAGTGCACTGTAAACTGTTGATTGTGTTCCTCACCGGAGACACTGGCCACCTCATAGACGGGTAAGGCGCTACTACGAGCTTGCATAAATTCTTGGAGCTGGGTTTTGGGGTCTTTCAGGCCTTCACCCTCCAAATTATCTAGGCGAGTTTCAAACCACTGCAGCACTGAGCTCTCACAGGCCGACATACCGCCGTCGAGGTAAATAGAGCCAATAATGGCCTCTACAGTATCCGCTAAAATTGAGGCTCGGTGATGTCCTCCCGACTTCATTTCCCCAGCACCCAAATGCAGATGTTCACTCAGCTGTAGTTCGTTGGCGATCTCAGTGAGAGTAACTCCCTTAACAAGGTTAGAACGGTAGCGACTCAGTTCACCTTCCCTGACATCAGGTAGTCGCTGATAAATTGCGTGCCCGATAATAAAATTTAACGCAGCATCACCAAGGAATTCAAGTCGTTCATTATTGTGGGCACCATAGCTTCTGTGGGTCAGAGCCAAGTCCAGAAGGGCCGGATCTTTAAATTGGTAGCCAACACGGTTCAAAAATTGTTGCTTAGTGATATCCACCCTCTACTATCTACTTAATCTGTCTTTACTTGGAGCTGTCATAGGTATTTTCGAACCGGACAACAACATCGACATTTCCCATAAATTCCACTCTTTTTTCATAATTTAGGGTGACAAGTGTCTTGGTTTTCTCGCGAATAACTTTTATGTCGTTCTTATTAATGCCACGTACATTATTAATATCGAAGGAACTGTATAGCTTTCTCCTCACATCCTTGTCCGTCAAAGTATGGATGTTCTCATGAGCTAATGAATCTAACGCCGCACGAATAAAGGAGTTATCCAAGTATAGCGGCCCAACCTTAAAAGCAGCTGTCATGAAAAATCCCACCAATAGTAATGCAGTGAGTCCGCCAAGAGCGGTTATGCCTTTCTGTTTATTATGTCTCATGCCCCTATCCCCTTTTCAAGTTTCAACTACCACTACTGAATTTTGCCCATTCGGCTAAAACTAGGCAAACTACTGAACGATTCCCAATGCATCCAAACTGCTACGGCCTTTCCAACAATATTTCTCTCAGGGACAGGACCCCAAACACGGCTATCGCTACTATTATCCCGATTATCTCCCATCATAAAATAATGCCCCTGTGGTACCACAATAGCGTAGTCGCGCCCTAGGCGCCCTGCCACCTCATGCTTTTGTATCTTGTGTACTACATCGCCCAGATTTTCCTCCATTAACAGAAAATGCGGATTTTCGGGTATCGCTGGAAGACGGGTTTGTTCAGCCAGCTTGCTGTTAACGTAAAGCATATTATTGATAATCCGAATATTATCACCCGGCAAGCCAACAACACGTTTGATAAAATATCTGTCATCATTAGGTGGGAAAAACACCATCACATCGCCACGCTGCGGCTCATTCACAGGGATAATCTTGGTCCCGGTAACCGGCAGACGCAAGCCATAGGTGTATTTATTAACAAGAATAAAATCACCCACTTTAAGCGTTGGAATCATTGATCCCGATGGAATCTGAAACGGCTCGAATAAAAAAGAGCGAAGGACAAAAACTACCAGCAATACAGGGAAAAAAGAGCCACTGTATTCAACCCAAGTAGGCACAGGCTCATCGCCACGTTTTTTGGCCAAAACTAATCGATCTAAAAACCAGATAATACCGGTGACAATAACGAGTATCATCAGTACCAATGGGAAATTAATATCCATTCATAAACCTCAGCTATCCGTCCTCAATACAGCCAAGAAAGCTTCCTGGGGAATTTCCACATTACCTACCTGCTTCATTCTCTTTTTGCCTTCTTTTTGTTTTTCTAGCAATTTCTTCTTGCGAGAAACATCACCACCATAACATTTTGCGGTAACATTTTTCCGAAGAGCCTTCACAGAAGTTCGGGCAATGATATGGCCGCCAATGGCGGCCTGAATGGCCACATCAAACATCTGGCGAGGTATCAACTCCTTCATTTTTTCAGTGAGCTGGCGACCCTTTTTCTGTGAATTTCCTCGGTGGAGAATCACAGCAAGAGCGTCAACCTTTTCACCATTGATCAATACATCCAGCCGAACCAGCGGAGCGGCCTCGAATCGGCTAAAACTATAGTCGAGGGAAGCAAAACCACGACTGACTGATTTCAGGCGATCAAAGAAGTCCATTACCACCTCACTCATAGGGAGTTCATAGGTAAGGGAGACCTGCCCTCCAACAAATTGCATATCTTTCTGTACACCCCGCTTGTCAACACAGAGCGTCATAACATTTCCTACGTAATCCTTTGGCACCAAAATATTAGCTTCACAAAGAGGCTCGCGCAGTTCATCCACATACACCGGATCCGGCAGGTCTGAAGGACTGGAAATATGTATGAGCGTGCCATCGGTCTTCAGAACCTCGTAAACCACCGTGGGCGCTGATGTAATCAGGTCAAGATCATACTCTCGCTCAAGTCGCTCTTGGATAATTTCCATATGCAACATGCCAAGAAAGCCACACCGAAAGCCAAAGCCCAATGCATCTGAGCTCTCTGGCTCGTAGAAAAGTGAAGCATCATTCAAGGTAAGCTTGGATAAAGCTTCACGAAAATCTTCAAAATCATCCGAACTTATAGGAAACATGCCCGCATAAACTTGTGGCTTAACCTTCTGAAACCCAGGTAAAGCTGGCACATCTGGTGTTTTGGCATGAGTAAACGTATCACCCACAGGAGCGCCATGGATATCCTTGATGCCGGCCACAACAAAACCTACCTCACCGGCGCGGAGCACGCCTGTCTCCAAACGCTTTGGGGTAAAAACACCGACGCTGTCAACAATTTGGGCCTTGCCAATGGACTTGGTAATAATCTTATCTTTAGCCTTTAGTGTCCCTTCTTTAACGCGCACCAAAGAAACTACGCCCAAATAATTATCAAACCAGGAATCGATAATAAGTGCCTGTAATGGCGCATCCACATCTCCGGTTGGAGGAGGGATTTTGATGACGAGTTGTTCCAATATATCATCGATACCCATACCTGTTTTGGCACTACATCGGACGGCATCCTCAGCATCAATGCCTATGATCTCTTCAATTTCCTCTATGACACGCTCTGGATCGGCTTGAGGAAGATCCATTTTGTTCAGTACAGGAAGCACTTCAAGACCTTGAGCAATAGCGGTATAACAATTTGCCACTGACTGAGCCTCTACACCCTGCCCAGCATCGACAACGAGCAATGCGCCTTCACAGGCTGCAAGGGAGCGAGAAACCTCATATGAAAAATCCACATGACCAGGGGTGTCAATAAAGTTTAACTGGTAAGTCTTGCCATCTTTGGCGGTAAAATCCAGAGTCACACTCTGGGCTTTGATAGTAATACCGCGCTCTCGCTCGATATCCATGGAATCGAGTACTTGGGCACCCATTTCTCGTTCGGAAAGGCCACCGCATGTCTGAATAAAGCGGTCAGCTATAGTGGATTTCCCATGGTCAATATGGGCAATAATGGAAAAGTTTCGGATATGACTTAGGTCAGACACAGCGCTTCAATTTTAGTTGTTGCCATTAATGGCGGGTGGGTTAATTTTGCGCGTGCAGTCTAGCCTATTTGGCTTTTTGAAGCCACGAATTGCCATCCATATAAAGTGGCCTCGTATCAAGTCAAACCACAAGCTATGACAAACCATCAAATACGTCAGTTATCGATCTCTATACTGCCGTAAATTGATCGGCCTTGACGGATTAATCGGACCGCCACGGGCTCTTTCACAGATAATGTTTTCAGTGCATCATAATACTGCTCAGGGCTATCAATGCTGTTTTGCCCTAGCTGTACAATAATGTCACCGCGGTAAAGCCCTGCACGATGGGCGGGAGAATCCGGAAGCACCATCATAATCATTACCCCCCTGCGCCATCGGCTTACCATTTCGTCATCCACAGCAGAAATGATCAAACCCAGCTTATCAGGACGGTCTAATGCATTGACGACGGGGTCAGCAGTCGGTAACGCACCAATGGTGACATTCAGAGCTTTAGTTTTCCCCTCACGAACTAGCTCTATATTAACTTTTTTATCTGGTGAACTTAGGCCTACAGCATGCGGGAGGTCATTAGACTCAATAATGGGCTGACCATCAAATTTAGTAATGACATCCCCAGCAAAAATACCTGCTTTATCTGCAGGGCTATCAGGTTCGACCTGAGCCACCAATGCACCATGCGGTTTTTTCAACTTGAATGATCTAGCTAAATCTTTATCTACGTCCTGTATATAAACCCCAAGCCACCCTCGATCTACATGCCCCTTGGATTTCAACTGTTCGACCACTTCTATGGCAACACTGACTGGAATAGAGAATGAAACACCCATGGACCCACCCGACCGGGTAAATATTTGTGAATTGATACCGACGACCTTGCCATCGAGATTCAGAAGTGGCCCTCCCGAATTCCCAGGATTGATTGCAACATCACTTTGAACAAACGGAACGTAGTTATCGCCTTTTTCTGTAGGAATACTGCGGCCAATGGCGCTAATAATTCCTATACTAGCCGAAAAATCCAGGTCAAATGGAGAGCCTATAGCTAAAACCCACTCGCCCACCTTCAACTTATTTGGTTCTGAAAATTTCAGAGCTGGGAGCCCATCAGCATCAATTTTAAGTAGTGCTAAGTCAGAACGCTGGTCAACGCCAATGACCACGGCATCGAATTCACGACGATCAAGTAACTTAATAACGATTTCATCAGCACCGTCTACAACATGATGATTAGTGAGAACGTATCCATCGTGAGAAATGATGAAACCAGACCCAGTAGATAGCGCATCTTCAGGCTGCCCTCGACGATGCTCAAAAAGATCTTGAAAAATGTCCGGGGTCTCACCGTGGGGGAGCTGGGAGAGTCTTTGATTCTGTTCGACCTGGACAGTATCTATTTTCACCACAGCAGGAGATGACGTTTCAATCAACTGAGTAAAGCTAGGCAATCCGTGACTGAACCCGACGTTACTCCAGAAAAGACTGACCGCCAGAATAAGAGCTGAAAACTGCTTCAGCATAATGCTCTCCATTCAATGTTTAACGCGTTGCTGTATCAGACAATTAAAATCGAGAAAGGTTAGACCTAGTTGACCATAGGGATTTGCTCTAAGAGCATTGGGTGTACTTCGAGGTTGTTTCGATTGATATAGGAGTGCACCCTTACTGCAAGGCTTCCAGCCATCAACCCTAACATGCCACCGAGCGCGGTAGAGAGATCACCTGAGGATAGATTATCCGCCAATATGGCACCAGCGATCATCGTCAGTAACGGTAACAAATAAATCAGCAGGGTACCGTTGACCACCACATGTTCCGGAATACCGATAACAACCTGATCATTCATGCTAATACGACTAAGATCACAATGACCAGGTAGTGCTCGAATGGCAGTAGTTTTACCCGTCATTTTAGCAATTAAACGTTGACCGCAGCCTTTCTCCGCTACACAGGACTGACATGCTGACTGCTGTATGGTTTCGATCCATACACCATCATCTTCAATAGCCACTACTCGACCCGTTTCGCGTATCACTTAAACATTCTCATAAATCAAACGATCTGGACGATTGTAGCCGGTCTTTAACACTGAGCGTTAGCAAGGCTTCTAAAAATCAGCTCTCCACTTAACCTATCACTATGCCATTCTTGGTCATGCCCAAACAACTACTACTGTAATCGAGTGATAGATTCAGCCACCTGCTTTGCCGCCTCAATAGGGATCTCACCAACGACACAGATCGCGTAGTTACGGCCCTCAACATCCATGTGACTCAAAAACGCGACTGTTGCACCTCGTTGAGCCTGAATTTTGGGTAAATTAACCGCTTCATCAGAATCAATAAATACAGAAAAAACGGCAAGACCATCAGTGAACACCTGTGTTTCTCTCTGTGTTTCGGTTGACGTATGTGTACCCGCCATTGCAAAACCTGGTGGCACCCACGAAGCTTGCCACTTGTGGACCATAGGGGCGGAAGAATTCGAGCCTATCGTCTCAAGACAAGGAGACGCCTCCAACGAAGCCATATGATGTTCTGTATCAGTTGGCTCCAACGCCATATCATCAATCAGGATACCAATCGAAATATCCATAAACTGAAACCGCTCTAGCACCCGTTTATTACTGCCGATCAACATGGATTGCAGTAAGAGCCCAGTTTCTTTATCAATCCCCAGCGCATAGCCGTAGCGAAATGGATCCTTAGGTACTACATGAAGAATGATCACCGTTCTACCAGCAACACGATCCTCACCCTTCACATAAAGGTTGTAATAATTTTCTAGATGCCCACGAGAAATGTTGGCGATACCTGATGTAGTACCCCTTAGAATGGCATCTCCGAGGCGCTGACATTTGAGATCATTCCCCCGTCTCACCACCTCTTTTTTGGGGCCGCTGAGATGAACTATACGCTCAACTTCCTGCCCCTCACGCACCGCATGTAAGACCTTAACTGTTTTTAAGGTTCCACCATACTCATAGGAAAAAACACCCTGATAACTGAGATGCCTATTAGCCTCAGCCATACGTTTGAGCAGGTTGGTAACAGAGAGCGGATCATCGATTGCAAGAGATGAGGAAACCGCGACCACCGAGAGGATAGCCGCGACACAACATCGTAGAAAGAACTTCAATAACGCTTGCTTCACTAATCCTGATCAGTTGGCATGCGAGCAAAGGGCAACATACCTTGATTAGTATTCATTGCTGCATGCTCTGTATGTTGTAACATCAAATCATTAAGATAAGCCTGAACCTGCTCACGCGTTACCTGATCCGGCACGACATGACTAACCTCAACGACAGATTGAGGTGCAGTGTAGCCTTGCTCAGCATTGCTAGTCGCACTCACAGTGCGCGCGGTCATAGGAGGTATACCAAACTCTGCCGCTGTCCGCAGTTGCGGTGCCGACAAATCAACTTGCACCTCATTGGCAGAGGCCAATGGCGCAGGTTCACTAGCGGGCTGGCTGTACTGCTGGATACCGATAACAGCAATGGCTGCGACAGAGGCCGCTACAGCAAAACGACCCAGGGGCTGAAGAAGACGACCCACACCGGTGCGGGCATGGATACTTTGCTCTTGCTCAATGGCATTGCGAATGGCAACTGAATAGTCCACAACTTGTTCCGGTAGCTCCCGGCGCATAGCGGCTGCAGCCATCTGATGGCGACGCCATGTATCACGCAGCTCATCATCCTCAGAAACACTTTTAAGTACTCGACGAACTTCCAGTTCATCAGCTTGGCCATCCATAAGCGCTGACAGAGATTCTTTTATTTGAGTTTTATTATCACTCATGCCTGCATTTACCTCAGTTTACTGTTACTTCAACACTAAGTTATGCCTTCAATTACACTTAGCAGTTTATCGAAAAACTAGCTGTGAGACATGAGCCCGAACAAAAGGTTCAACAACTTGGAAGAATTAATTTCCCAATGCTCTAACCTTTTCATCAATTGCCTCCCGGGCTCGGAATATCCTCGACCTCACCGTTCCAACCGGACAATCCATTATCTCAGCAATTTCCTCATAACTGAGACCCTCAAACTCACGTAAAGTTACCGCGGTACGAAGATCTTCAGGTAAATCTCTAATAGACTGATCAACAACAGCCTCAAGTTCATCTCGATAAAGAAGATTCTCTGGAGAATCAATATCTGTTAGTCGATGTCCTCCCTCATAATAATCGGCATCTCCTGCATCGACATCACTTGCAGGTGGACGACGATTGCGAGCGACCAAGTAGTTCTTGGCAGTATTTACCGCAATACGATATAGCCATGTGTAGAACGCACTTTCGCCACGAAACTTGGCTAGCGCCCGGTATGCCTTGATAAAAGCTTCCTGAACAACATCGTTAACTTCGTCAAAGTCCTTGATATAACGACTGACAATGGCATGCACCTTGTACTGATATTTCAGTACAAGCATATCAAATGCCCTCTTATCGCCTTTTTGGACGCGAGCAACTAACTGCTTATCGGTATCTTTTGCCTGCTCGGCTTCCATAACTACTCCAATCCCCACACCATCAAATATGGCAGCATGCTAGACCACTTGATCTGCAATTAGTTCGTATTCTCGTTTAACCGATATGACACCGGTATGCATTTTTGTCTAGCTATACTATCATGCCAACCACGGATTTAGAGGTACCAAGGCCGTTAATGAATAAGTCCTACAACCACGATGTTCTGGTCATCGGTAGCGGCGCTGCGGGCATGACCGTCGCCCTGCAACTAGCTGACCACCACAAAGTCGCCCTGCTCAGCAAAAGTGCAATAAAATCTGGGTCCACCTGGTATGCACAAGGTGGCATAGCCGCTGTTTTTGATAACGAAGACTCCGTTGAGTCTCATATTCAGGACACGCTAGTGGCCGGGGCGGGGCTGTGCCATGAAGATGCCGTTAAATATACTGTTGAGAATGGCCCTGAAGCGATCCGCTGGCTCATTGAACAAGGCGTCGAGTTCACCCAAAACGAAAATAACACTGCGTACCATTTAACCCAGGAAGGCGGTCATAGTCATCGCCGAATACTCCACACGGCCGACGCAACTGGCAAAGAGGTCTCGACTTCTCTGGCCGACAAAGTCATCAAAAATAATAATATCGAGCTGTTTGAGAACCATGTCATTGTCGATTTGATTACTCAGGCAGATCGCAACTCTAGTCGGATTCGATGTACCGGAGCCTACGGTCTGGACACCAGTAAAGACCGGGTGTGCGTCTTCCAAGCTAAGGTAGTGATACTGGCGACTGGCGGTGCCAGTAAAGCCTATCTCTATACCAGCAATCCCGACGGAGCATCAGGTGATGGTATTGCTGTTGCATGGCGACGAGGCTGCCGTGTAGCGAATATGGAATTCAACCAGTTCCACCCCACCTGCTTATACCACCCCAACGCCAAAGCTTTTTTAATGACTGAAGCACTCCGAGGTGAGGGAGCCTATTTGAAGCTACCCAACGGTGAACGCTTCATGACGAAATTCCACCCAAAAGCTGAACTGGCACCAAGGGATATTGTCGCCCGCGCCATAGACCATGAAATGAAGCGATTGGGTAGCGACTGCGTATATCTGGACATAAGCCACAAGTCTGCAGAATTCCTTGAAAGCCACTTTCCTACAGTTAAAGCTCAGTGCTTAGCCTACGGCATTGATATCACCAAAGAACCCATACCCGTAGTACCTGCAGCCCATTACACCTGTGGCGGAATCATGGTAAATCAAAAGGGGCAAACGGATCTGTGGAACCTCTACGCTATTGGAGAAACGGCATTTACTGGCTTGCACGGCGCCAACCGTATGGCCAGCAATTCATTAGTAGAGTGTATTGTCTACGGACGCTCCGCTGCTGCAGCCATCAATCTTAATCTCGCTGACATTCCAGAACCGGAACCTGCCAGACCATGGGATGAAAGCCGCGTTACTCACTCGGATGAGGATGTGATCATCTCCCATAACTGGGATGAGCTACGTCGTTTTATGTGGGATTATGTGGGTATCGTTCGCACTCAAAAACGTCTGGAGCGGGCTCAGCACAGAGTCGAATTACTACAAAAAGAAATTCAGGATTATTACAGCAATTACAAAATCAGTAGAGACCTGCTGGAACTTCGCAACTTAGTATTAGTGGCCGAATTAATCATTCGCTGTGCCAAACAACGGAAGGAAAGCCGAGGTTTGCACTTTACGCTCGACTACCCTAATACCTCACCGATTGCCAAAGACACCATCATGGTTCCCATCAACTATGCTGGACAGAATGTTGTTGTCAGTAAAGACTAATCAGGGTTACTTGGAGAGACCAGTAGTAAGACCTGCCTAAGTTGTCTTAATTGCTCAGAATTTGCACTGTCAGACAACAAGGGAACAGCTATCTTTCCATTCCATTCGTCCTTAAAACCCACCACCAAAAATTGCCCGAAACGATAGAACCAACAAAAACTGACAGGCTGCATACCCTCTTCGTTCATCAGCGTCCAATTACCTTTGTCACAGCTGATTTTCTTCCACGTCGGGTAACCCCAATTTCGGAAAGAGATCCACAGGCCAAGTAACACTAAAACCTGCAAAGGAATAGAAAATAAAGCGGGCACACCGAGCGAAAAGAGCACAACCGAGTCCATGCAGTGGATAACGATTATCCAGAGTAGAAGAAATCTTGAGCGTTGAAGGTTAATTTCAACGGGTTTGTGATCGTGTGTCACGGATGATCTGCACTATCCTTTGCAAGTCAGTATCTTCGGGATCTTCTCGTCGAAGAAACCAACCAAACATATCCTGATCTTCTGAATCGAGAAGACGCCAGTATCTCTCCTTGTCTTCTTGTTCCAATGTTTCATAGATGTTATCAAGAAATGGGAGAAGTATCAGATCCAACTCAAGCATACCCCGTCGGCTCGCCCAAAAAAGTCGGTTCCTCTCCATCAACTCTACCCATCATTTCATGTTTAAAAGGGTCGCCATTATAGTGGAAATGGCTAAGTTTACCCACTAAGATATAGGCCTTCTCAAAATCAGGTTGCACATGAACAACTGGCTGTCTTTTTTGCACCAACAGGGTGCCTCCATTCATGAAAATAACACCATTACTTTTGGTGAAATACCCAGTGACTACCCTGACTTATTACAAAAAACCACGGTGACCCCACTCATACATGTAGGTCTGCTGTCCATTGACGGGAAGGACTCGGCTCGATTTCTTCAAGGGCAAGTAACCTGCGACATTCAGCAACTAAGCCCCGGCCATAATCTAACAGGAGCTCGCTGTAACCCTAAAGGAAGAACACTGACAAACTTTCTTTTGTGTCAGCCTAGCGAAGACAACCTATTGATGCTGATGCAGCATGCTCTGGTTCAATCGAGTATTGACGAGCTCAGTAAGTTTGCCGCTTTCTTTAAAGTACAATTGGCGGATCAAAGCAACCAGTATCAATGCATCGGTATCAGCGGTTCCCAAGCCGGAGCGCTAGCAAAAAATATCGCCACTTTATGCCAGCATTCCTTTAGTGATGGCCGCCAGCTTTTAGTCGTTCCCACCGAGAGTGCCCCAGCCATTTGGCAACAGCTCACCACCAGCGCCACGCCCACGGGTAATGAATTGTGGCATTTACAAGATATTAGGGCCGGACTTGGTCATGTGCAGACAGAAACGACAACCATGTTTGTGCCCCAAATGCTCAACTTCCAGGCCACAGGCAGTATCAGTTTCAAAAAGGGTTGCTATACCGGGCAGGAAGTCGTGGCCAGAATGAAATACCTGGGTAAACTCAAACGCAGAATGTATCGGATAGCTACTAAGGGTTCATCGTTACCTGTACCTGGATCCCCCTGCTTTATGCCTGGCGAGGAACCAGGAACTCAAGGACAAAGTATCGGCAATGTTGTTCTTGCAGCTAGGTCTGATGATTCCCATCAAGACATGCTTGTGGTACTGACAGAAGAGGCTTCCAAGTCAGAAACGTTGATTATTGGAGAAGGATCACCACAAACAGTACAACAACAACCTCTACCCTATCTCATAGATTAAAATTAAATAAACAATATGATTATTTACAAATAGTTATAATTAAATATTAATGTTATTTATTACAATCTATTTGCTGCCAAAATAACGCTATCTCCACAATGCCACTTGAACCAACAGCATACCTGCTGCACTGTAAGCGACTCAAATCCTGCTATGTATAGAGAATGAACAATGCTTGAATGGTTCTCTTTTGAATGGTTCTCTGAAAACCAAACTCTGATCACTTGGCTCAGTGTGGTTTCGTTGATTACCTTTGTAGGCAGCCTGCTGGCACTACCTTGGCTGGTATCAATGATTCCTGAAGATTACTTCCTACACCACCGCCGCAAACCCACAAATTTGAAGCATCAGCACCCAATCATCCGACTGCTACTTGTTGTTGGAAAAAATCTGCTTGGCTTGGTATTACTCTGCGGAGGAATTCTGATGCTATTTTTACCCGGACAAGGGCTTCTCACCGTTATAGTGGGACTATTGTTACTAGATTATCCGGGGAAATTTATTTTGGAACGACGAATTGTTGCTCAACCATCTGTTTTGCAAGGACTTAACTGGCTGAGAACCAAAGCTAACCACCCCCCGATCAAAGTGGATCATCACTAATGAGGCTTTAATACGTCACCCCCTGCATAACCCCTTCTTCAGAGGATGGTAATCGCCAATCAATGGGTACAACACCCCTGTTTTGGAGGTAATCATTGGCCTGGGAAAAGTGTCTGCAGCCCAAAAAGCCCCGATAGGCAGAGAGGGGTGAGGGGTGCGGTGCCTTTAACACCAAGTGTTTACTCGTATCGATTAATGCGCCCTTCTTCTGTGCATAACTGCCCCACAGCATAAAGACCAACCCTTGGCGCCGTTCATTCAAAATCTGAACAGCCCGGTCTGTAAACTGCTCCCAACCCCGCCCCTGATGGGCACCAGCATCGCCCTGCTCCACTGTAAGCGTAGCGTTGAGTAACAGTACACCTTGTCTCGACCAATGCGTAAGGCAACCATGTTCTGGCGGCTGTATTCCCAAATCACTCTGAAGCTCCTTATACATATTTCGCAATGAAGGAGGAATAGCCACCCCTGGAAGTACAGAAAAGCAAAGCCCATGAGCCTGCCTTGGCCCGTGATAAGGGTCCTGTCCGAGAATGACTACCTTAACTTGGTCAAACGGTGTTTCATTAAATGCTGAAAACCAGTTAGAACTGGCAGGATAGATGATCTTACCGGCCGCTTTTTCCTCTCTCAAGAACTGCTTAAGCTGAGCCATGTAAGACTGCTCAAATTCACGTCCAATCACCTTTAACCAAGAGGAATGGATCTTAATTTTGTCATTATTACCTATCACAGATTATTTCCAGCTATTATTTTAAGTACGCAGCAATAAACCGGAATTTCTGCGCTAAATCAACTGGTGTAAGCTGAAACTCAGCGATCATAGAGAAGACATGATGAAAAAAATTGGACTGGCACTCGGTGGCGGCGGCGCAAAAGGTATTAGTCACGTATTGATACTTGAAGCCTTGGAAGAAATGGATCTCCGCCCCTCTTTTATAACGGGTACCAGTATAGGGGCATTAATCGGTGCCATGTACTGTGCCGGAATGTCTACGGCTGAAATGAAAGCTATTTTTCTAGAATTCAGCCTGCGGGAAAATGAATCACTCCGACACATCGTCACCCGCAAGCATTTATTTAAGTGGCTAGACTTCATTGCGCCTCAATTTCGTGGCCGTGGATTGTTGCGCGTAGAAAACTTACTCACCTACTTATTCGAATCGGTCCATGCCACACAATTTTCCGAACTAGAAATTCCACTAAAAGTAGTCGCATCTAATTTTTGGAGTCGTCAGCAGGTCGTGCTAGACCATGGGCCATTAATTCCTGCTATTCGGGCTAGTATGTCCCTACCCGGCCTGTTTGAGCCTGTCAAAATCAGGAATCAGGTATTAATAGATGGAGGGGCTGTAAACCCAGTCCCTTTTGATCTATTGCCAAAAGATTGTGACCTGACTATCGCTGTTGATGTCATTGGAGATAGAACCGTTTCTGAAAAAATCCCCTCATTATCCGAGGCGGTGTTCAACACCTACCAAATCATGCAAAAGAGTATTATTCGAGAAAAACTGAAGACCATGACGCCCGATATCTATATCGAGCCAAATATTGTCGATGTGCGTGTTCTGGCGTTTTACAAAGCCGCTGAAATCTTCAAACAAGCTGCCCCAATCAAACGAAAACTGAAACAAAAAATCAATCAGCAACTCAATAAGAACAAATAAATTTTTCTATGGACTGGTTAGTTTCATCCGGTTTTTCAATGGGTGTACCATGACCGGAATTTTCGACTACAACTAACTGAGCATTCTGCATGGCATCGACAATTGCTTGCTTAACGGCCACTGGAGAGTAATCTCTGTCGCCGGCCAGCATCAGTGTAGGCGTAGTAATCGATGTTAATTGATCCAGCACACCCCAACCAAATAACGACGTTAAATTGCGCAAATAGATTTCCTTAGGATTGCTGGAAATCTGTGTCGCCAATAGATCTATTAACGCCTCATGACCCTCGCTGGCAAACATATTTTCAGCTACTTTTCGTCCAAAACGCTTCATCCCAAATAAATGAATTAGCAACAGGCGTGTCCACAACATTTTTTTTGTAGCAAACGTATCGTTAGGCAACGCTGGGCCAGAGTTAACAATGGTCATGGTACGCAATCGGTGAGAGGCATCAACAGCCAACTGGAATGCAACCATACCGCCCATGGACAACCCAACCACATGGGCAGATTCGACCCCCAATCTATCCATCAGAGCAACGATATCTGCGGCATGAATGGGAATACTATAGGCTGAATCAGGCTTACTTGATTCGCCATGACCACGAAAGTCTGGGGCAATCACCCGAAAATTCTGTCGAAAATATACTGTCTGGTGAGACCAATCCCGCCGACTTATCCCCAGGCCGTGGAGAAAGAGTATGGGTTCACCCTGCCCCTCATCGTCATAAGAAATTGTTACACCGTTAACGATTGCTGTTGGCATAGCTTACCTCCCCTAGGCGAAATGCTACTCGATCTGAAAAAGTATTGACGATGGGATAAGAGAACTTTCGGCCACTACGTTCTTTTGACAACCTAGGCTTTCAACTTATCATGAAGTTTGACGACCTGACCTATAATAAGAAGACTGGGTGGACGCATTTTTTCGTCTTCCACCTTTTGCACCACCTGCATCAAATCACTCACCAGTACTCGCTGATCATACTGTGTAGCTTTATAAATAACGGCAACAGGAGTATCTGCAGGCAAGCCATGCGTTATCAGTTGCTTTGTGATAATTTTCAAACCACCTAAGCCCATATAGATAACTAGGGTCTGGTTTTCACGGGCTAGTGATGGCCAATCCAGGTCTACAGCATCATTCTTAAGGTGACCAGTAGCAAAGGTCACAGACTGAGCATAATCACGATGTGTTAAGGGGATACCACAATAGGTGGAAGCGCCTGAGGCTGCAGTAATTCCAGGAACCACTTGAAATGAGATGCCTTCAGCAAATAGTTTTTCTGCCTCTTCTCCCCCTCGACCAAAAATAAAGGGGTCGCCGCCCTTGAGTCGCAATACCCGTTTACCTTCTTTTGCTAATTTGTATAAAAGCTCATTAATTTGATCCTGAGGAACACAGTGGTTGCTTGCTTCTTTTCCCACATACATCCTGTCAGCGTCCCGGCGAACCAAGTTGAGAATATCCTTTGAAACAAGGCGGTCATAAATAACAATATCGGCTTTCTGCATTAACCGCAGGGCACGAAATGTGAGTAGATCCGGATCTCCTGGGCCTGCGCCAACTAAATAGACTTCACCCTTCTGCGGAGCCTGACCTTCCTCTATCAGTTCCTGGAGCTGTTTTTCTGCGGCCTCTTGGTTTCCACACAAAACCTGCTCAGCAACATCACCCTCGAACACCTCTTCCCAAAATGCCTTTCTACTCGGCCCCTTGGGTACTGCTGCCTTTACTCGATCTCTGTACTTGGCTGCTAATCCGGCAAGCGCACCATAACGGTGGGGAATAAGTGCTTCGATCTTTCCCCTCAATAGTCTAGCCAATACCGGTGCCGTACCACCCGTACCAACAGCAATAGTCACTGGAGAGCGATCAATAATGGCCGGCACGATAAAAGTACAAAGATTAGGGCTATCGACCACGTTCACAAAAATATGTCGCTCAGCAGCATCAAGAGAAATGGTTTCGTTAAGCACTTGGTCGTCAGTTGCCACAATAACCAGATCAATAGCATTCATCAAGCGACTGTTGTAATTGGCTTCTATCAGGTTAAGCGATGCCACATTCATGCTTTTAATGGATTCATTAATCGATGGTGCTACGAGTGTTACTCTAGCACCCGCATCAAGCAACAATGACAGCTTTCGTTCTGCAACATCCCCGCCTCCGACTAACAGGCAATGCTTCTCAGAGAGATTTGTGAATATAGGAAAGTAGTCCATCGAAGGCTGTCTCAAATATAATTTTGGTAAATTCTAACTTTTAATGGCGTCAAATAGTTGATTTATCTCAACGTTCTATATGAAGCCCGAAAGATGAACAAAATAAACAGAATTTTAATCTGTTAAGTTGCAGAATGGCCTATTCTGTACTGAGTGCAACATCTTCAGCTTACCTGACAAGTCTAAAAAAATTTGGGTCGACACACCGCTTAACCCTGACACCAAAATCAGTCAGTCTATTGCCGTATTCAATTCTGATGATCTAGATGCAGGCTATGAGGTACTCCCTGGGCTGGTGTTGCTGACCAAGGTTCAACCCGTGTTGTTCAGCCTGGGTACAATAAGGCTGGTGACGAAGTCTGGTTCTCTGTTTGGAATGGTGCAGATAAAGAGTCAGCCATCGTCATAGTAGATGACAAGACGCGTAAATTGAAAGCAGTCATTAAAGACAAGCGCCTAATTACGCCAACCGGCAAATTCAACACTACCAACACCAAGGAAGATATTTACTAATCACTCTTCCTCGATAAAATTAAAGCCCTCGGAAACGGGGGTTTTTTTTGGCGCGCTTTCAACTAATAAGAATCAAATACTATTTACTTTAATAGTCATTGAGAATCGTCAATTCTGTTTTTTCCAACATCGCAGACAATAAATATCTACCCAATTTTGCGGCCACAAGATAGTCGTTATAGTTCTGATCTATTGATTGATACGTCAGAGTTGATACATTAGGGTGCAGCGCTGAGGCAGCAGGAATTCACCGATGCTAAACATCACTGACCTGAAACAGGAACAGAAGAAACCTCCTATTTTCAGGCTGGCTTTCCGACCGTTTTTTCTGTTTGGCAGCCTATTTTCTATCATCGCCTTGTTGTTGTGGGCCATATTTCTAAACAACCCATCTATTGCTTGGCAACCCTACGGGGGCTGGCTTTGGTGGCATGGACACGAAATGCTATTTGGCTTTAGCGCCGCTATTATTGTTGGTTTCCTACTCACCGCTATTCAGAACTGGAGTGGGATTCCCGGCCTGTCGGGCTGGCCTCTGGCAGGATTGTTCGGTTTCTGGCTTCTCGGTCGACTGTTAATGCTATTCCCAATCGTTCCCACAGAAATAATTGCTATTGTCGACACCCTGTTTTTACCGTTAGCCGCATTTGCGCTAGCTAGGCCCATCGTGGCCGCTAAACTATGGCGCAACCTGATGTTTATTCCGCTCATTCTATTGCTGGCCTGGACTAACGGTCATAACCACTACCGTTTGATTGGCGGAGACCTACTGTCATTGCCCGACACCCAGTCGACCATTCTAATGGTCACACTCATCATCGTCATTATGGGCGGTCGGGTGATTCCTTTCTTTACGGCAAATGCGACCAGTGCTCAAAAACCACAACCCCTATTCATTCTGGAACTGTTCTCTATCGTCTCCCTAGGCTTGGCTACAGCGTATACGTTAATCACCGGCAGTCTTAGTGCTGAACCCGTTTTGGGCGTTCTCTTTGTGGTATCCGCATTTACAAATGCCATTAGAATGGGGCGATGGAACGGAATGCTCACATTCGGCAATCCACTACTTTGGTCACTACACCTAGCCTATTTACTGATCATCATTAGCTTGGGATTGCTGGGAGCCTTCCACTTTGGCCTTGAAGTACCACTGAGCACCGTACTCCACGGACTGACTATCGGTGGTATTGGGCTAATGGTTCTGGCCATGATCAGCCGCGTCTCACTTGGTCACACAGGAAGAGTATTGCAGGTAGGTCGTTGGATCACCCTTGGCTATGCCGCTGTTGCCCTATCCGCTATCGTCAGAGTTATTGCACCGCTGGCAACAAACCATCCTTCCTCTCTGTATTTGTTTAGTATCGCCTGTTGGATTTTTGGCTATCTCGCCTTTCTAGTTATTTACTGGCCTATGCTAATCAAACCCCGGGTGGATGGAAAGCCCGGCTAGTCATGGGAGTTAACCCATCGCCCCAATCTGGCTTAAACGAATTATCTACGGGAGGACAGCTGCTACTTATGCTTCAGCTCGATCAACGTCAATGATGAGAGTTAACCTAAAATGAGCCGCTTATCTGTCATGTCCCGATAGAATACACACCAGAAAGATGTGGTAGCTTCTGGTATTCCCGACAGCTCAGATTAGAGACCACTATTTAGCAATAGTCTTTTTTTGTTGATTGTAGCCTTGGCTTCTCTACAATACCTACGAAATCAATGGTTATCTGTTTCGTTGCACCAACCCTGTAACGGTGTTTACTTAACCAAGTGTTATTCTGTTATCACTGCCAAAAATGCTACACAAACACAAACTTATAGCTAGACTGCTCTTGATGGCTGTCATGGTTCATAACTATCGACTCGTTTAGGCTAAATAAACATGCACAATACTTCTCATCAATACGGCGGACACCCTTATAACCGACAAATTTCCCTTTGGTTATTATTCTGCGCTGGCGTCATTTTCTCGATGATTATACTAGGTGGTGTTACTCGTCTGACTAACTCAGGACTATCCATGGTGGAGTGGAGACCATTGATAGGTATTATCCCGCCAATCACTGATATGGAATGGCAGGAAACCTTTGCTAAATACCAACAATTCCCGGAGTACCAAAAGGTCAACCACGGTATGACCGTCGGTGAATTTAAATCGATTTTTATGTTCGAATACCTACACCGGGTTCTCGGGCGAGTCATAGGAGTCATATTCCTCCTGCCCTTTTTGTTTTTCTACTTTACCAAACGCATTCCAGCCGGGCTGACCCCCAAATTAATGGTGATGTTCACGCTGGGTGGCCTACAGGGATTACTGGGTTGGTATATGGTAAAAAGCGGGCTGGTTGATAACCCTAGAGTCAGCCAATACCGGCTTACTGCCCACCTTGGTACTGCCGTTATTATTTACGCCTATATTCTTTGGGTTGCCTTTGGATTGTTATCTGTCAGCGCATCACTCAATTCATCTCTCAACTCTGTAGCACAAGGTCTTAAACGCTTCTCCTTCATGCTCAGTGGCTTGATTTTTTTAATGATACTCTCTGGCGGTTTAGTGGCAGGTTCTCGTGCAGGATTTGCCTACCCGACCTTCCCTCTAATGGGAGACTCTTTTATACCTCCGGGCTTATTCAATACAGACCCCGTCTGGCTGGCTATTTTTGAAGATATTACGACGATTCAATTTAACCACCGTATCCTTGCCTACGTGCTATTTACCCTGATTCTGGGCTTTGCTTTTAAAGTACTAAGAAATGGTATTCAAGGAAAGCTTCGAACAGGAATACACTGCTTGATTGCTCTATTGTTGGTACAGGTGACACTAGGAATCTCAACATTATTATTACATGTACCTGTTGCCTTAGCCGCAGCCCACCAAGGCGGAGCGATCGCCCTGTTTACCGTATCACTGTTTATTAGCCGCAGCTTTAGCAATAACATCACAACAAGACTATAGGCCAACCCCAAGAACTAGCAGGACTTCAAGAGATCGCTGATATGGTATTTAGGGTCTTGGAGAGATAATCATAGTTTTAGATGGAACGCTGTTCCTTTTTTCTCATCATCAGTGCATTAGAAAAAATTCCTAATACACCGCCATCTCCCGTGTTGAAACTACGTCTATTTGACGCCAATCATGCATTTTTACATCCTATCCATTATCTTTCTGTTAAATTAATAGGCTGATTAACCGATTTAACTAGGTATAATTCCACAATTTCCCCTATGACTGGAGTATTGATATGAACAAACTGATCGGAGCAATGATGGTAGTAGCGCTTAGCGCTGCAGGTAGCCAAGTGATTGCAGCCGGTGATGCAGCTGCGGGCAAAGCTAAAGCGGCTACTTGCTCAGGATGTCACGGAGCCAATGGTGTAAGTAGTAATGATTTATGGCCAAACTTGGCGGGCCAGAAAGCCGGTTATCTGACGAAGCAAATAAAGGCATTTCGTGATGGCCAACGCAGTGATCCAATGATGTCTTCAATGGTAAAATCATTATCCGATCAGGATGCCGAGAACTTAGGAGCCTACTTCTCTGGACTATAAGAAAATTTAGTCTACCTTCCATAAAAAACCCGTTATTCATTTTTCTTCTTGGAAAATAAATAACGGGTTTTTTATGGCCCGGCTTCTTCATTTATCTGGAAAGAACATTCACTCGTTCCAACACTGATCAATCAACAAACAATCTGGCATTTCTAAACAATCGCATCCAGGCGCCATCTTCCTGCCAATCGTCAGGGTGCCAGGAGTTGGTTACTGTGCGAAATACCCGTTCAGGGTGAGGCATCATAATCGTTGCCCGCCCATCAACACTGGTCACACCCGTGATACCCATGGGTGAACCGTTGGGGTTAGCAGGATAAACCTCGGTGGCATCATGGTAATTATCCAGATAACGCAGGGCCACGCTTCTGGACGCACTGAAGGCCTGAGCATCAGTATCGCTTACAAACTCAGCCCTGCCCTCACCATGTGCTACTGCAATCGGCATATGTGAACCTACCATTCCGCTCAACAGTACTGAAGGTGTCGGTTCAACACGAACAAGAGAAAAACGTGCCTCAAACTGTTCAGACAGGTTTCTAACAAAACGTGGCCAGTGCTCGGCGCCTGGGATCAGAGGTTTAAGGTTAGATAGCATTTGGCAACCGTTACAAACCCCAAGAGTAAAGGAGTCATTGCGGTAAAAAAACTGCTGAAATTGTTCTCGGGTCTGAGCATTAAATAAAATTGTCTTAGCCCAACCTTCTCCGGCGCCCAGTACATCGCCATAGGAGAAACCGCCACAAGCCACAAGTCCTTTAAAGTCATCCAGACCTATACGGCCATTCAGGAGGTCACTCATATGGACATCAACTGAGTCAAAACCTGCTCGGTCAAATGCTGCAGCCATCTCGACTTGACCATTTACCCCTTGCTCACGGAGGATGGCAACGCGTGGACGAATACCCCGGTCAATATAAGGTGCTGAAATATTGTCATTGATATCAAAGGTCAGGCCAACGCTAAGGCCAGGATCTTCGAGGAAAAGCCCGTCAAATTCTTGTCGGGCACACTGGGCATTGTCACGTTGAGCTTGAATTTGATAACTGGTTTCACTCCAGCGTCGTAATAACTCAACACAACTATGACTATAAAGCCGCGCGCCATCCTGGTGAATTTCTATGCTCTCAGAATTGTTGAGCTTAGCCACGGCACTAACCGGAATACCCACCGCTTCAAAACGCGCCCTAATGGTCTTCTCATCACTCTCAGTCACTTGGATCACGGCACCCAACTCTTCGTTAAAGAGGAGTGATAAGGCATCACCGGGCTGCTCATCGAGATAGATATCAAGCCCCGTTCTTCCCGCAAATGCCATTTCTACCAATGTAATAAATAGGCCACCATCTGCACGATCATGGTAAGCAATAATTTCACCCGCCAAATTAGCAGCCTGAATGGCATTAAAGAAACCCTTAAGCTTGTCTGCACTAACCACATCCGGGGTAACATCACCCATCTGGTTATAAACTTGAGCCAGAATAGAACCGCCAAGTCGATTGTGATTCTCTCCAAGGTCTATATAGAGAAGTACCGTCTTACCCTTGTCAGTTCGTAATTGAGGCGTCAGTGTTTTTCGCACATCTTGCACGGGGGAAAAAGCAGTAATAATCAGAGATAACGGCGAGGTGACTGCTTTATCCTCTCCATCCCGCTCCCATGCTGTGCGCATAGACATAGAATCCTTACCCACGGGAATAGTAATTCCAAGCTGAGGACACAGCTCCATACCCACCGCTTCCACCGTTCGGAATAGCTTCTCATCCTCGCCGGGGTGACCCGCTGCACACATCCAGTTTGCCGAGAGTTTAATATCTGAAAGTTGACGGATACTGGTTGCAGCAATATTGGTTATCGCCTCACCAATAGCCATTCTTCCCGAGGCAGGAGCATTCAGAAGGGCCAAAGGTGTACGCTCTCCCATCGCCATAGCTTCACCAGCATAACTGTCAAAACTCACCGTAGTAACGGCACAATCCGCCACGGGCACTTGCCAAGGGCCCACCATCTGATCACGAGCTACCGTGCCTGTAATGCTGCGATCGCCAATGGTGATAAGAAAACTTTTACTGCCCACTGACGGATGCTGAATAACCCGCCCAATAGCTTCATCTAACACAATACCGGACCAATCAAATGCCTGTGTCTGAGGGAGGTAAACGTCAGCATTGCGGTGCATTTTAGGTGGCTTACCAAACAGTATCGACATCGGTAAATCTACCGGCTTAGCATCAAAGTGCCTATCGTTGACCAGTAAGTGTTTCTCTCCAATAGATTCGCCTACCACAGCATAAGGGCAGCGTTCGCGCTCGCAAATAGCTTCAAATCGGGCCAAGTCTTCAGGTTTCACCGCCATCACGTAACGCTCTTGCGCTTCGTTACACCAAATAGCCAGAGGAGACATTCCGGGTTCATCGTTGGGCACTTGCCGCAATTCAAAGTGTGCGCCACAGCCCCCATCCTTTGCCAGCTCAGGGAAAGCATTAGACAGCCCACCCGCGCCCACATCATGTATGAAGGCAAGCGGGTTCTTGTCTCCTAGTTGCCAACATTGATCAATCACTTCCTGAGCGCGACGCTCCATTTCCGGGTTCTGCCGCTGTACTGAAGCAAAATCCAGATCTTCAGCACTGGAGCCAGAGGTCATTGAAGATGCAGCACCACCTCCCACGCCAATCAACATCGCGGGGCCACCCAGCACAATCAACTTGCAACCCGGGTCAAATTCATACTGTTCAATATGTTCTTCGCGAATATTGCCGTAACCGCCGGCAATCATGATTGGCTTATGGTAACCACGTCGTTCGCCATCAAAATCTAGCTCGAAGGTTCTGAAGTAACCACAAAGGTTGGGACGGCCAAACTCATTATTAAATGCAGCACCACCGATGGGCGCTTCGACCATGATATCTAATGCCGTCACAATACGGTCTGGCTTGCCATAATCCTGCTCCCAAGGCTGAGGAAGCTCGGGAAGATTCAAATTTGAAACAGAAAAACCAGTGAGACCTACCTTTGGCTTAGAACCTCGACCTACCGCGCCTTCATCGCGAATTTCACCACCGGAACCTGTTCCTGCACCAGAAAATGGAGCAATAGCTGTAGGATGGTTGTGGGTTTCCACCTTCATTAGTATGTGTATCGGTTCCTGAGTATAACCGTAGATCTTATTTTCAGGATCGGGAAAGAAGCGACCGGCCTCACTTCCCACAATGACTGACGCATTATCATCATAAGCAGAAAGTACATTCTCGCCTCCCTCCTCATAGGTATTTTTAATCATCCCAAACAGTGAGATATCCTGATCTTCACCATTGATCGTCCAAGAGGCGTTAAAGATTTTATGGCGGCAATGCTCAGAATTTGCCTGAGCAAACATCATCAACTCCACATCGGTAGGATTTCTGTCAAGCTCAGCGAAACTCGTCACCAAATAGTCTATCTCATCATCAGCCAGCGCCAACCCCAACCTTACATTCGCCTGCTCAAGTGCAAACTTGCCCTCTTCAAGCACAGAAACGGTGGTCATGGGTTCCGGATCATGATGCGAAAATAGTTTTTCAGCATCAGAAATATCAGTAAAAATCGCTTCTACCATTCGATCATGCAAAAGTGCTTCAATCCGCTGGCGATGCTCTTTGATAATAGTGCCCCGGAGGTAATAGGCGACACCTCGTTCCAAACGGAGTACCGTCGTCAGGCCTGCATTGTGGGCAATGTCAGTAGCCTTGCTCGACCAGGGAGAAATAGTACCTGGGCGTGGAACAACCAGAAGTAACTCACCTTCAGGGTCTTCAGCACTAACCTGAGGTCCGTAGGTCAGCAGAGCAGTGAGGGTCGCTGACTCAATATCTGATAAGTCACCCGTCACTTCCACAAAATGCACAAACTCGGCGTAAAGACCCTCTATGGCTGGTTCAATCGCTTTCAGGGAGGAAGAGAGTTTTTGTTTTCGAAACTCAGAAAGCGCCGGAGCACCGCGGAAAATCAGCATCTTGGAATAGCTCTCTTCAGGCAGAATTTAAAGGCAGTTATTGTACTGGAATTGACCTCAATACGTCATCGACTGAAACGACTGATTTAACCACTCAGCTACTGTAATCCTGACCACATCAGAAAACAGTTGAACCACCCTAGTTCTGTCTCTAATCTAGATATACTAAATTAGTCCATTTAATGCTGAAAAAAGAACACGGGCTAGAATGGCGACAATCGTCAGGGTAGCTAAAGTTCGCTCTAACATGTGGCTTTATGACGGGACCGAAGTATGCGTGGGTTTTATTTTCACTTTAAGAAGACAACGAAACGTATCACCCTATGCGTATTGCTTTTTGTCGTCGCTCTCACCCTGTCCACCAGCCGTGCCCCCACCACACTAGAAGAAGTCCTTAGCAATAACGAACTGCGCATTCTTACCCTAATGGGCTCCACAACCTACTATAAGAATGCAAAAGGAAAAAATGGGTTTGAATACCTATTAGCCAAAGAATTTGCGGAAACACTGGGTGTTGAGTTAAAAGTAACCGCCATGAACTCATTGAGCGGAGCCCTATTAGCTGTTGGGGGACCGCGGGGGCATCTTGCCGCTGCAGGCCTAACCATCACACCTGAACGGCAGAAAAAAATGCGTTTCAGCAACCCCTATTATTATGCGACACAAACACTCATCTATCGAAATGGCTCTAAACGCCCCAAAAATATTGACGACCTCGACAGCGCTCACTTACTTGTTATACCCAATAGCTCTCACAGTGAACGGCTCTCCGAATTGAAGCTTGAGCACCCAGACCTTCAATGGCAAGAAGTTGAAGGTCTCGAGATGCTCGATCTCATGGCACAGGTAGATTCCGGGGAGGCCGACTACGCCATTGTCGACTCCACATCCTATTTGGTTGATCGGAGTATCTATCCCAATGCACGCGCAGCATTTAATGTATCAGAACCGCAACCTGTAGCCTGGGCTTTTTCTTTACACGGCGACAACTCATTAATAGATGCGGCAAATACATTTTTAAGCAATTTTGAAGAAAGTGGTGGCCTTGAGCTGCTAAAAAATGCGTCTTTGATCCAAACCAAGGGGTTCAATCTAGCTGGTTCCCAACTGTTCCTTCGCCGGATCAATACTCGATTACCTAAATACGAAGAAATACTTAAGGCAATTGCCAAAGAATATAATATCGACAGGCACCTGCTCGCAGCCATTGCCTACCAAGAATCACATTGGAATGCTAATGCCACCTCACCCACCGGTGTACGAGGCCTGATGATGCTCACATTACCCACGGCCAAAGAGATGGGCGTTTCTGATCGCCTGGATCCCAAGCAAAGCCTGACAGGTGGTGTGAAATATTTTCTAAAAACAAAATCACGCTTACCTAAAAGTATCACTGGCGAAGATCGCACCTTGTTTGCTCTGGCCGCCTACAACGTGGGCATGGGACACTTGGAAGACGCACGGGTATTAACGGACAGAGATAAAAGAAATCCTAATTTATGGGAAGAAGTGAAAAAATCGCTCCCTTTACTACAACAAAAAAAATATTTCTCTACCGTACGACATGGCTATGCCCGAGGCCAAGAGCCTGTGGGCTATGTCCAGAATATTATTCATTACCGAGCAATATTAAAATGGCATTCACTAGAAGCCCAGCGCCGCACTGAACGAGAACAAGATTTTGACTTACCCAATTCAAGCGACTGGAATCCTAATTCACTTCTCTCACTGTAGGTATTAACTTGTTTTTATTTTTATAGCTTTTTGATTAAATTTATTTGGCGTTTTTTTTTAAAAAACTCACTCATTAACTGGCTACATTCTTTAGCCATGACTCCACCAACCACATCGATCTTATGATTGTAGTGAGTCATCTCAGTTAACCTCAACTGACTGGCAACAGCACCAGCTCTTGGCTCCGTGGCACCGTAGACAAGACGACCAACCCTCCCATGGAGTATGGCACCAACACACATCGTGCAGGGTTCAATGGTGACGTAGAGTGTAGTTTCTGGCAGCCGATAATTCTCCAGCCGGGAGGCTGCATCGCGCAATGCCACGACTTCTGCATGAGCAGTAGGATCACAGGAAGAAATAGGTCGATTCCACCCCTCACCAATCACAGCACCATTCTTGACCAAGATGGCTCCAACCGGTACTTCGCCCACTTCAGCGGCCTGGGCAGCAAGACTTAACGCCCTGCTCATCCAATCCCTATCGGCTGGGGTGTAACCTTTTTCTTCCATCATGCTATAACCGTTAATACATTAACCTGGACAGGCATCGAGATATTTTTTAATACGAAATAAAAAATTAGAAGAAAAAATAAAGAAAAATCTATCGAACTTCATCCATTTCTTCACGGCGTTGGTCAACGGTGTCCTGTAGGAAACCCTCGATAGCCTCCACCTTATCAACTTCGCGCTGGTATATAACTTCGGGGCGGTCATCGTTATTTGAAGATTTCTTGCTATCGATAAACACCACGTAAATTAGCCCGAGAACGGCCGCCGCCACCAATAAATATTTCATATTGCTCCTCCTCGAAATACTACCTATACAAACACCCTTCAACGTATAAGGTTAGGTAAGCAAGTCAGCCCCAGAGAACCTAAATAACGCTGTCTCTCACTCCCACTCAGTAGTAACGTTGATAATTTCCTGTTTAATATCAATAATTTACCACCTGCCAATAGTTTGTGTGCAACTAATGTGTAACTCACCATACACTTTGCACGTTTTTCTTACGCTTGTGTAACTATTGCAATTCAATAGTTTGCGCAATCATTTGTTGCACATTGTAAGACGAAGAACATGCTGAAACCAACACGTTCTTCTGTTCACGTGTTCACTTGTTCTTTTGTGTCACTCGTCTACCAAACTGTGCTTGCTTCTCTATCAGTGCATCTAACTCACCAAGTTCAGCAGCTTCGCGCACCTTAGCTAGCACATCAGCAACCTCTGCTTCACTAGCTAGTTCGATTGCATTCTTACCTTTAGCAAACTCTAAAGGCTTACTGCCATAGCGCACTACAAGATTTGTCTTTCCATCAACACTAGCAGTCCACCAACGCTTAACTCGCTTAGCAACTTCTACTTTGCGTTGGTTACCATCTTCGTCAGTAACCCACTTGTGCCGCGTAGGTGTGTAGTCTTTGTTTGCTGCAAGTTGGATTTGTTCATCAATCTTTGCAATCAGCTTGCGACGGCGAACTGCAATAGGGTTATTGCTTTGCAGTGGGTTAAACGCAACGAAATTTAACGTATCAAGTACAGTCATAACAGCCTCCTAGTTAGCTAAAAGCATTGTGCTTTCAGAGTTAGGTGGCTGTCATCCGAAGATTAATCATCTATGTTCATAAACTTATCTAGCTTGGATACATCGTCTTTAGATGCTGGCGCTACGTCTCTTACAATGTTGTGTATTGCACGTTCTACTACAGCTAACTTAACACTCTGCTTGCTTGTAAGTCTGCTGTCATCACTTAGCTTTTCATGACTACGTGACGTAACCAAGCGTGGTAATGACACTATGTCTGCACTTAAGCTACTACCTACTTCAAAGCTAATATCTCTATCAAACCAAACGCGAAGTGTGCTGTCATAGTGTAGAATTTCTTGCAGTTTCTCTAGCGCTTCTTCACAAAGGCTTTCACACTTGTTGTAGAACTTCTTGGCAGTCGAGTACTTGCCTTTGCTGCTGTAACCTTCTGCGCGATTGTAGTTAAAGGTAGCTTGTTTCAGCTTCTCTTCGTATCGCTTTAAGTCGCTTGGTTTTTCTTTAAGCTCTACACGTAGTTCAAGCTGCTCTTGCCACTCTGCTTCTATCTGTGCGTACTCGTCTTCACTTAACCACGTTTGTAGCTGACGGTTTTGGACGTTTTCTCCACGCTTAAGTTTGTCAGCTATCGTTTCTAACTTAGCAAGGCGTTTGGCTTCTTTAACGGTTAACTTACGACGTGGATTTGCCTTTTCAATCCGCTCTTGCAGCAACTTACGGAAATTGCTTGATGGCTTCTTTTGACTGTCGTACCACTCACTTATCTATCAAACTAATGCGTGGTAATAGCTGACTATGGATTTTGCATCAAATCAAGTAATTCAGAGGTTCTAATTTCACGTCCTAAAGCATTAGCATGATGTGTACCATCACACAGTACACTGACGTCTGAGAACGAGGACTGCAGAATGTAGTTTACAGAATTACTAACAACCTCAAATTCTAATGCATCTGAGAATTCCGCAAAGTCGTCTTCACTTACTTGACTTCTTAACGTAGATGGGACGGCAAATGATATGTTAGCGTTTGGAAATAAAGTACTAATTGTCAGAAGATTTTCACTAAGCCACCTTTTGAAATCTTCGTCAATTGTAACTGGAATCCATTCGTCACGTATTTTTTCTTGTTGGCAACCATCGTAATCATCAAAATTAAAATCACCACTAGGCGTAGGTATCGGATATTGTACTGACGCAAACAGAGGCTTACTTTGCCGAAGTTTATTCAAGTAGCTCGCAAGTGAACGCCCAGTAAAAGTGAAAGCGTTTTCACCACGAATGCCAGTATGACTTTGATTACTTTTTAACCTCTCCAAAAACATTTTGTTTGAAAGGGGGTAAACGGAGCTGTAAACGAGGGTTTTTATTTGCATTCTTTCAATAGGTAGATTGCGAATAAAATCAAAGTATGCCTCATCCGAGAACCCTTCATTAAGCAAAGAAATGTTGTAGCAAGTAAGACTGCTTTGCTGTGAAATTTGCTCCGCACTAAGACTGAATACTGCATTTGAGCCTCCTAATATTAGACAGTCTATGTCATCTCTATCTCTCAAATTTAAGGCATGCTGTTCAGCAATTAATTGACGCCCACCATCATCATAGTTTTGCCACACAAAAACCCTCAAAATAATATAAAAAATAAGGAGAATAGGTAAAAACAACCAAAAGATAATGCGATTAACGTTGCCCATATACAGCATAATCTATCCCTACATTTGATGCGAACAAAATGCCAAGCGTACATAGAATCAATAATGACACTGGAGTTCGCATGAACTTATAATTTCTCTTCTGCATAATCTTTGACTTCTTAAAAGTAAACTCGCAAGCAACTATTAAAATTCCAAGCAGAAGTGAAACAAGAGAATTCGACGGCACATCTAAGGCTGCATCAATAACCCCAAACCCATCAAAAGAAAACTTTAACTTATCTAGCAACCTAGACGTGTCGCTATCAGCGAATATCAACCTACCAATAACGATAATAATTGGAAGCAACAAAAGAGGTAGTAAGGAATTTTTCTGTTTAAGAATCTTTATAGTTAGCCAAAAAAAGATTGCGTGAAATGAACCCCACAACAAAAAATTAAATGTAACTCCATGCCAAATCGCAGATGCTACATAAACAACAAGTAGAGCTATTAATAATGAGTACTTTTTACGTATAGGATTATAGAAAAGAACTTTTAAAACTTGTGAAAGTGATGTGTGCCATCCCTTCCAAAAGTCTATTATATTATTACTAGAAAATGGCTGTCTGAAGTTCAGTGGTATACGAAAACCTAATACCCCAAACACACCATATATGAGCAATGAGAGCCCGCAGAAATTTACGTAGACAAACAACTCAAATATAGCAGCGAAAGTAAGCGACGAAACAACATCTCTCTTATCTATTAAAAAGAAAAATTCAGTTAGTGGACTTCCAACGACTTGAAACATAAATGTGCCGACAATGATGAAGGGCACATAATATTCTATCCTCTGCCGTAAGCTCTTGTAGCTTATGCACTTGAAGTACAACGCAATGGGCCCAGTACTCAATAACAATGGATTAGATACAGATAAGACGCTTTGATAGTTCAGCTTATTTTGTGCTATCAAATACGCCATTGATGCAGTGTAAAATGACAAGCCATACAACAGTACGTTACTGCTCTCAGCATGAGAACCAGTAAGTGTTTCAGTAAATCCTAGTAGACTTGCAACAGAAATACTGAAAAACAGTAGATACTGAAGATGCGGTAAATGATATATTGCGTTGAAAAAAGTAACTATCAGTACAGCAAGTAGTGGAACTAAAAGTTTTTCAACCTCCAAGCTACCAGAAACAACGACGAGCAAGATGCATGCTATAACCCAAGCATAAGAGTTCTGAAAATACTTCACACTTTACTCTTTCTGCCTTCAGCCAACGATCCTTTCAACATTCCAGCAGTAAAGCCGAACTCCTTGCAAAGACGCTTTACTGCTTTTAGCGCATTAGCACGTTCGTTCTTCTTAGCTTCATACCATCTGCTGCTGAATGGTTTCCATTTCAGCTTTCAACTCATCATAAGACTTCATCTCACACCCCCATAGGTTAAGTATCAGTCTTATATTATAGATTTGTTAAAGACATGAACAGCACGTTTTTTCGACGCTTGCTGTAACGTGTTGTATTTTGAAAAAGTATTTGCACAGCGCCTCACTATGCCAGTCAGTCACTGTGTCAACCATACAGTCAAACAGCTTCAAACCGTGCACTTTTAGCGTGTTTTCAGCGTTTTTCTCTGCTGTCTTGTTGATTTGGTAACGGTGGCTGTGGACGAATAGGCGTGAAGTCTGTTCGTTCTGTATCTTTTGGCGTCGTCTGCTGCTGTGGTTGCTGCGTGACTATCTTTGTCTTTGGCACAGCTACGGTGCGTGTGACTGTCTTTGTTTCTGGCTTTGCCATCTTCTTTGCGAGTGCCACAACACTTGCACTTGTACTAAGCATCAGCTCAAGTGCAGCCCACTTTGTCGCATCATCAATACGTTCTATCTCGCTGCGTATGGCGTTCAACGCTTGCTGTATGTCTTGTAAGGCACTCTTGTTCATACAGTTATTTAGCAACTAGTGGTGAGTACCGAGTGCATTTCTTCACCTCACTTCTGTAAGTACTCCACCACAGAAAACCGCTGCACGAAATTTTCATGCTTAAAACCCAATTTCGGATGACGAGGTTGTTGACGTGAAGCTAAAGTGTTACTTGTCAAACCCTCACCTCGTCTTTCCACCACCCCACAGCGTCTGTATTAATCTGCTTGTGACACTGTTCACTTAGTGCAATAAACTGCTGCCCAAGCTGAGTATGCTGCTCTGTCGCCGTCATACAGCGTCCGTAGTGCTGTAGTTTGCTTGCACATATAGCCAACGTACCCACACTGGGTGTAACACGTTTAAAACGCAGCGTACGCATATAACACTCGCTTCTGCACAGCCAATCTTTGCTGAACTCGCTTTCGCTGTTTACAGCGCCAATCTGCTGCAATAACTCAAATACGTCGTTTAGAACCGTTTTCTGCATGAATTTTTCCTCTGTTGATAAATAACTATATGCACAGCATGTAAGCGTTGCTGTGTATTTAGCACGTATTGCTAGTTACAAATGAGATTAAGGTGGGTACGCCGATTGAAATAGTACTGCTGATGCCTTCTGATGTGAGAGGACAAGCAAACGGACTGCTCATTGTCTGCTTCAATGCACTACCCTAGTGATGCTGGGATGCCTTAAACGACACACCTAAGTGTGATTAACGATTTTGCATTGTCGGAATGGTTGAATAGGAACGCCTATTGTAAAGTGAGTTGGAATTGTCATTAAACCAACAAAGTCGCTGCGCTGCTTCTGGCTGGCTCGTAGCAATGACTTGCGTAAGACAGCACGTAATAGGTGATAGCAAAACCTACCTTTCTCGTAACAGAGTTGTGTAAGCCCAGTTGTGTAATCCTCAGTAAATGAGTGAAGAACTACAGTCATTGCCGTTTACGGCTTTGACTTGTTCTTCCTAGTAAATGAGTAAGAGATAATTATTCAATCAAAGAAATTCACGCTGTGCTGTATGTGATTGAGCGAATGCGAATGAACAAACGGCACAAGTAGTGTTAGCGAAGCTGACACTCAAACAACACTTCAAATAAGTAAGAAAAGTGTGATTATCTTACATTTCCACGTAAGTCTTTGATGTATGGAATGAATTAAGCTAGCACTTATTGGTTGCTCAAATAGAATATCAGAAAATACGCTATATGCACGAAAAAATTACATTTAGGTGGTGACATATGGCACAAGCAAAGACACTTAACAAAACAGAACTTAAGCAGCTGCTAGACGTAACAAATTCGTGCAGTCGTTATCCATTGCGAGATAGCACAATGCTACTGTTCACGCACTTGTGTGGATTACGTGTTGGCGAAGTAGCTGCACTGCGCTTTGATGACGTATTAGATGCAAACGACACAGTAAGAGACGAAATGACACTTGATGCTGCACGTACTAAGTCAAAACGAGCACGTAAGATATTTCTGCCAAAGCAGATGCAACGTCAGCTACAAGCATACGTAAGCAGCGTTACAAAGCGCCCACAACACGCTTATTTGTTTTCTACACAAAAGAGTGCACGTTTTAGTGCAAACACTGCTACACAGCATCTACAACGCTTGTATGCACGTGCTGGCATTGCTGGCGCTACGTCACACAGTGGCAGACGTACTTGGTTAACAAATTTAAGTCAGAAAGGAGTAAGTGTGTTTGTGCTAGCTGATATGGCTGGGCACAAGAGTTTACAGACAACTATGCGTTACGTGACAGTTAACGATGAGATGAAACGTAATGCTGCTGAGTTGATTTAGAGAACTTCAATCGTGCCATCATCTCTACGTCTGTAGTCAGCTACAGCGTTGGTTAAGCGTATTTCATCGTTTAGGTGGTAATACGTCTTTTCAATCTGCGCCACGCTAGTGCCACACATGTCTGCTATCTGTCTGAACGTTAAGCCACTCATAATACGCTGCGTAATCATAAAGTGACGCAAGCTGTAGGGTACTAAGTCACGCACTTCCCTATCTGCTATCTCAGCTAACTCAATCATCTTGTGCCAGTGATACAGTAGTGTACGCTTGCTCAGTTCGTTAGCGTTATCCACTGTAAAGATTAACTCGTCAGCCGTCTTAGGCTGGGCGATTTCGCGTAAGCGTTCAAAGTACTGTCCGTTGCGACACAAGAAGGTACGACTTGTACGCACTTTACTTGTCTCTGCACGAACGTGGATACGTGCTAACTTTTGTTCTTCGCCATTCACTTTATGCTGTTCAATCTGCACATCACTCCAACGCAACTGTCGCTGCTCGCCAACTCGTAAACCACTGTTAGCTGCGATTAGCACGAAGTGCTGCACGATTTTTCGCACTCTAAGTTCAGCATCATCTAGTTTGTTGTGTTTGGCAGTGTAGGTACGCATAGCGCGGTACAGTGCTTCGTATTCGTCGTTAGTCAGTGTCGCACGACGAATAGCTTCGTTGCCTTTGTCTAAGCGTGGCAACTTCTTAAAGTCGAAGCTATCTATGTGTGTTTCGCCATTCTTTTGTAGCCACTTCATCAGCGCATTGATTGAGCTTTGTTCGTTTTGAACTGTGACTTTCTTGACGTTGCCGTTGGTAGCTTTGTGGCGATGGTAGTAATAGTTTTCGCAGTCAGTGCGTTCTAGCTCTTTTAACTTAGTGTCTTTGCCAATGAAGCTAAGGAAGTGTTGTAGATGCGTTGCGATTGTGGATAAACGTCCACTCACGATGTGTCCAAGTTCGACATCACGTTTACGAAAGCTAAGGTACTTTTCAACACCCTCTTTTGTAGTTATTGAAAAGTAGCTTTTGCCTTGCTGTAGATTAGCGTAAATCTCTAAGTACGCAGCTTTACCCTTTTCAATTGCAGTAGCTTCACTGCGTGTACGTAGGCTTTTACGTGCGTACTTGTTTTCTTTTGGCAACCACATACGAAACTGCCAATACTCGCCTCGCTTGTAGATACAAGCCTCGTCAAATATTGCTAT
>Ga0209308_10000028_pt1 | contig 141969 bp, 113 predicted proteins | sample COGITO_mtgs_1204_3_FD_184806 | JGI IMG/M metagenome (GOLD analysis project Ga0209308, IMG submission 184806) | Pelagic marine microbial communities from North Sea - COGITO_mtgs_120405 (SPAdes) (version 2) | ecosystem: Environmental > Aquatic > Marine > Epipelagic ... | reverse complement strand
TTTAGCACTAAGCGCGTTGCAGGAGTGGCCGCGTGGAGACTATTCTCAAGAAGTTGTTGGACGTCGGCAGCCTCATTCAGGGTGTCGGATAGCAACAGATAGTCGTATGTCTGATCAAAGGTTGCGGTCTCGCCGGCTGCGCAGGCGAATTGCGCCTCTGGCAGGTTTTGTTTCGCGGCGTTGACTTGCTCCTCGACCAGATCGATGCCGGCGAGCGAACGATTTGGTAGGTGTTGAAGTAGCTCGCCTGAACCGCAGCCGATTTCAAGCACACTGCTGGCCTCGGGGATTAGAAAGCGATAGTAGTTCCCCAAGATGCGGCGATAGGCTTTGCTCCATGTACTTGTAGGGCGTAGCTCGGTATAGTGCGATTTGAGGCGGCTCCATGTGAGCTCGAGGATTTTTGAAGTCGTGGGCATGGTCTATCTGTTAGATCATGAAGTCTCGCGCAGGTCGATTGTGATTTTTCGCTAAGACGGATAAGAGGCTGTATCGCCAGTTTAAAGATGGGGTTGCGTGGAAGTCAGGTGGGCTTAATTATATAAACATTATGTCTGTGGTATCACCTATTGTTACAATAACTTTAAATCCTGCTATCGATCAGACGGTTTTTGTCGATCAGTTGGTTCCGGGTTCGGTGCATCGGGTGAGACAGTCGCGCCGACAAGCGGGCGGTAAAGGAGTGAATGTGGCGACGATGTTGGCACTCGGTGGTGCGGAAGTGGTAGCTTCGGGTTTTTTAGGAGATGCCAATGCCACGATCTTTGAGCAACACTTCAGTAAATATGGTGTGTGCGATGCATTTATTCGTGTCCAAGGCGAAACACGAACGGGTATCAAGCTCGTGGATGCGGGGATAAATGAAACGACTGATTTAAATATGGTCGGAGCTGCGCCGACTGTCGAGCAGTGCGCTGCGCTTCGAAGCCAGCTACTAGACTTGGCTGAGCCAGGGCGCTGGTTTTTGATTGCGGGGAGTCTGCCTGACGGAATTGAGCCTCGATTTGTGGCCGAATTAATCGAGGCCTTGCGTGCAACTGGGGCAAAGATAGCAGTCGATAGTAGTGGCGCCGCACTGAAGGCGGCGGTGGCGGCGGGAGTCGATTTGATCAAGCCGAATGAACATGAATTGGCGGAGTTGTTGGGCGTGGAGCTAAAAGGTTTTGATGCAATTGTAGCTGCGACGCGGCGACTGAGCAAAGACCATATCCCGAATTTAATCGTCTCGATGGGTAGTCAAGGCGCGTTGTTTCAGACGGCTGATGCCGAGCTGTTGGTGCGTGCGCCGAAGCTAAATGTGGTCAGCACGGTGGGTGCAGGAGATGCGCTGCTGGCGGGCTATTTACACGGTCAGCAATTGGGCGAATCACTCGAAGACTGCGCGCGACGTGCGACGGTGTATGCATGGAGTCGACTGGAGTCGCTGACGCCGACGTTGCCACAGGGTGATGCGTTGAGCAAAAGGCTTGAGCGCGTACGCGTTGAGGTGACATAGGCATTGCTACGCCATCTACGGCAGGCCTTCGTCTTGCCTGTGGTCAGGCAAAGAATCCAGACAGGAATGTCTGTTTCACGTGTTGAAGTTCACTATTCACTTCAGAGCCGGGTGGAGCGAAGCTCTTTACGCAGTCACTCGCCGAAGGCGTCACTCCTCACTCGACCGAAGGTCGTTAGCGATCGAGTAGCTTTAGGAACTCGTCGTTATTCTTGGTCTGGGTGAAACGGTCGATCATGATCTCGGCTACGTCTTCAATCTTTTGCCCTGCGAGCGCACGACGCAGAAATTGAGCACCTTCGAGATATTTACCAGACAAGATCAACTCTTCCTTACGCGTGCCTGATGCATTCAGGTTAATCGCAGGCCAGAGGCGAAGCTCGGCTGCTTTACGATCGAGCACCATTTCCATGTTACCTGTGCCTTTAAATTCTTGGAAGATTAGGTCGTCCATTTTACTGCCAGTCTGCACCAGTGCAGTGGCGATGATGGTGAGGCTACCGCCTTCTTCACAATTACGTGCCGCGGAGAAAAATTGACGTGGCTTTTCCAGTGCACGACTGTCGAGGCCACCAGTCATAGTGCGGCCTCCTTTGCCGGATGCAGCATTGTAGGCGCGAGCTAGGCGAGTGATGGAGTCGAGTAATAGCACCACGTCTTTGCCTGATTCAACCAGATGCTTGGCACGCTCGATCGCGATCTCGGCGAGGCGCGTGTGATTTGTGATCTCTTCGTCGTTGGAGGAAGCATAGATCTCGGCATCGACGCTTCGTTTAAAGTCGGTGACTTCTTCGGGGCGCTCGTCGACAAGGAGCACGATGACGTGACATTCGGGATGATTCTCTAATACACCGTGAGCAATGTCGTGTAAAATAGTGGTCTTACCCGTACGTGGAGGCGCGACGATGAGTCCGCGTGTGCCTTTACCAATCGGGCAAAAAAGATCCATAATGCGCGTTGTGAGGCGACCGTCCTTGGCTTCGAGCTTAAGTTGTTCGTCAGGTGCGATGGAGACCATCTGCTGGAATGTGTATCGACCTTTACGTTGTTCCATTGTCGCGCCGTCGACTGCGTCAATGAAGTTGACCTTCGGATTTGGGAATCGCTCGTTGCTGATGGCCTGGCCTTCGATGAAGTGGCCTTGTTTGAGGCGAAAGCGTTTAATCAGTTCGCGTGTAACAAATGGATCGGTCGGCCGAGTTTTGCCATTGCGGGCAGGGTCGAGGAGTTGGCCAGTTTTATTCGGGAGTATTTCCAGAATGCCTGACACGGCGATTTGATTGTCCTTAGGAGCTTCCTTGGGTGTTGCTTCGTTACTCATGTTAGAGTGCCACGAATGGCTATAGTGTGTCTTTGAGAAAGTGGCGTGCGTACGCACGTTGCTTTGCGGGGATCGACGATAAACAATCCGAAGATCAGTGGGAATATCGAGTTTCAGCTGTTTGGTGGACACTAGGTCCGCTCCAGTGCGAGCTCTCGGCTGCACTTGCTGTCTAAACGATATGTAGATGATTTGAAGGACAAGTTCGCGGCTGTCAATGCCTTATGCGGCGATGGTTAATGACCAATGAATCATCGCTGATGGCAACGACTTCGACGAAAGGCCAAAAGACGCTGCAGGATTTGTGAGCGATGCGGAGATTGCGCCGCCGTGTTCGCTGTCGAAGGCTGCAGCATTACGCTTCGTGAAGTTAAGGAAAGACGCCGCGCATTTCGTAAACTTTGTCGATATGTTCGATCGCTGATGCGTAGGAGGCGATGCGCATGTTACAGTTTAAGTGTTTGGACATTGTTAAGACACGCTCCGCTGAACGGGTCATTATTTTTTTAAGACGTTGATCAACAAGTTCTTCATCCCAGGTCTCGGATTGGCGGTTTTGTTTCCATTCAAAATAACTAACAGTCACGCCGCCGGCGTTGCACAGGATGGCGGGCAGCACCTCGACACCTTTTTCGAGCAGGTAGCGCTCAGCGTTGGGTGTGGTAGGGGCGTTGGCACCTTCCACCAGTACTTTACATTGCATGCGCTTAGCGTGTTTGAGATCGACCATCTGCTCGAGTGCGGCGGGGATGAACAGGTCGACGGAGGTGGAATAGAAGGTTTCGTTGCTGACGGCTGTGGTATCGGCAAATCCGTGCACGCCGCCATTGGCTTTAACGTGTTGTGCGAGCGCTTCGGCGTCGATGCCGTTTTCGTTCAGAATCGCGCCAGTATGGTCCATCACTGCTTTGAGCGTCGTGCCACGTTTTTGTAGTAACCGAGCAGTCCATGAGCCGACATTGCCGAAGCCGATCAGGCTGCAGGAGACTTTATCGAGCTCGATGCCCATTCCGGGGAGCAAAGCGTCGAGAACGTAGACGAGGCCTTGCCCAGTGGCTTTTTCGCGGCCAGCTGAGCCGCCAAATTCGAGGGGCTTACCAGTGACAACACCGCGGGCAGTGACCTTACTTGAGGACTCGGCAAAGTTAATATAGGTGTCGGCCATCCACGCCATGACTTGAGAGTTGGTACCGACGTCGGGCGCGGGGATATCGTAGTCGGGGCCGATATTGTCGCCCAGCGCGGAGGTAAGACGACGGGTGACGCGCATCAGTTCATCCTTGCTGACGGTCCCTGGGTCGATGCGGAGCGCGCCTTTGGCACCGCCGAAAGGGAGGCGGGCGAGTGCGCACTTCATCGTCATGAGCAGGGCGAGGGTTTTGACTTCGTCGAGTTTAACCTCGGGGTGGTAGCGAATTCCGCCTTTATAGGGGCCGAGCACATTGTTGTGCTGTACGCGGTAGCCTTTAAATAGTTGCCAAGAGCCGTCATCCATTTCGACTGGGCAGTGGACCATGATCTCGTTCTTTGGCTGGGTCAGGATAAGTTTGAGTCGATGAGGCACGTCCAGTGCATTAGCCGCCTCTAGCACGGAGCCAATGGTTTGAAAGTAGAGATTGTGTTCGTCGTAAATTTCTTCGAGTTCGTGGAAAATTTCACGGGCGGATTGGCAGGCAGGGGTATCGCAAGGTTCCATTTAGAGCATGTTAGCTGGCTGGGGATTGCTTACAAGTCTGCGTAATGGATATTTGTGGTATTAATTGTTATCCTGAATTGCTTCTTTAATGACATAGATGTATTTAGTCTGACTAGGCGGAGTTGAAGTTACGATTAAGTCAAATTGTAGCTTGCATGAGCAAGGGGGGAAATTAGGGTCTCAGCCTTTTGAGGACGCCTACTCACAGACCTCACAATTAGTATGCAAAATACAACCATAGCTTATGATAGTAAGGTCGAGGGTGAAGTCATTGTCACTCAGGCGGATGCTGTAATTAACTGGATTCGCAAACACTCGGTTTGGCCAATGCCAATGGGCCTCGCTTGTTGCGCGATTGAGTTGATGGCCGCTGGCGGCGCGCGATTTGATATTTCCCGATTCGGAATGGAAGTGATGCGTTTCTCGCCTCGTCAGGCGGATTGCATGATCGTTGCGGGCACGGTGACTTACAAAATGGCTGAAGTCGTGCGTCGTATTTACGATCAGATGGCTGAGCCGAAATGGGTGGTTGCGATGGGTGCTTGTGCAAGCACGGGCGGGATGTACCGTTCCTATGCGACGTTGCAAGGAGTGGACCAGATTATCCCAGTAGATGTTTATATCAGTGGTTGTCCTCCGCGTCCAGAGGCACTGCTCGATGCGATGATTAAACTGCAGGACAAGATTGGCGCTGAGCATTCGGTGAAGAACTTGTTTCCTGAAAAGGCTGATTCGAAAGACGTAGCCGAAGTTACGAATAAAAGTTAAGCTATGACTACCAGTGATTTGGCTCTTCTCAAGGAGCGCTTCGAAACCCTCACAGAACGCGAGTCTTCCGACCACGTTGCAATAAACTGCGCGTCGTCACAGTTGATCGAGTTGTGCACGGTATTACGCGACGATTTTGGCTACGATATGTTGGTTGATGTAACTGCGGTCGATTGGGATGCGCAGAGCCCGCGCTTTACCGGGATCTATCACTTCCTCTCGACGACCAAGCACGAGTATTTGCGTGTGGCAGTGGATTGCACGGATGACATTAATCCGGCACTGCCGTCGCTGACGGGTTTGTATGCTGCGGCAAACTGGCACGAACGTGAAACATACGATTTGATGGGTATTCGCTACCAAGGGCACCCAGATTTGACACGTATATTGATGTGGGATGCTTATCCATATCACCCACTGCGTAAAGATTTTCCACTGGCTGGAATCGAAGTGCCACTGCCAGCGGACGATGTCGCTGAGATTACAGGAATGTCCGTAAAGCCTGCGCCAATGGTCGGTGGACCGTTCGTTTCTTCAGCGGATGGCCCAATGAGCCAGACCGAACCACGAGCTCGGGATGAGAGCTGGAATGAGAAAAAGATAAAACCCTGCGGTAAATAAGAGAATTTTTAAATGGCCACTAGCAAAGAAATTTCAATCGGGGATGCCGGTGCCCGCGCAAGCGAGCTTGAAGGCGATCTGCAAGGCGAAACCATGATGCTCAACGTTGGGCCGTCGCACCCGACCACCCACGGCGTGCTGCGCCTCAAAATGGAGCTCGACGGCGACGTCGTGAAGAGGTGCGAGCCTGTGCTGGGTTACCTGCACCGCGGTGACGAGAAGATCGCCGAGAGCATGACTTACAACCAGTTCATTCCATATACGGATCGCTTGGACTATATTGCGCCGCTTTCGAACAATGTCGCATATGCGCTGGCTGTTGAGAAACTGGCAAACCTAGAAGTGCCAGAACGCTGCCAGGCAATTCGTTTGCTCTGCTGCGAGTTGGCACGTATTTCTTCGCACTTATTGGGAGTTGGCGTGTATGGAATGGATGCAGGTGCATGGACGGTATTTATGTATACCTTCACCGAACGTGAAAAACTTTACACGCTGTTCGAAGAATTAACCGGCGCACGTTTTACCACCAGCTACACACGTATCGGCGGTGTTGCACGCGACATTCCTGACGGCTGGTTGGGCCGAGTGCTTGAATTCTGTAAGGGCGTGCTGCCCGTGCTTGATCAAGTTGATAAGCTGCTGACTCGTAACCGTATTTTTATGGATCGCACTGTCGGTATCGGTATGATTTCGAAAGCAGACGCACTTGCTTACGGCCTCACTGGTCCTAATCTCCGCGCCTGTGGCGTGGATCTTGATTTACGCAAGGATAAGCCATACTTGGGCTACGAGAACTACGATTTTGAAGTGCCGATTGGCACCAACGGAGATTGTTACGATCGCTATTTGATGCGTGCGGAGGAGATTCGCCAAAGTGTCGGAATCATCCGTCAGTGTATTGGTAAATTCCCAGAAGGCTCCTACTATACGGAAGATGCGAAGAAAATTTTTGCTCCGCAGAAGGCTAAAGTACTCACCAGTATGGAGGAACTGATTCAGAATTTCATGATCGTGACCGAAGGGCCGCAGATTCCAAAGGGCGAAGTGTATTTCGAAGCCGAAAATCCGAAAGGTGCCCTTGGCTTTTTTATTCACTCAAAGGGTGGCGGCGTGCCATATCGCATGAAGATCCGCGGCCCATCATTTTGTAATCTTAGTATCCTCGATAAACTCATTCCAGGCCACTTCCTGACCGACATCACTGTAATACTAGGTTCGCTCGACTTCGTGATGGGAGAGTGTGATCGCTAGAAAAGCTGAAATACTGAAATACTGAAATTTCGAAACTTTGATACGATGAACTTAAAACCCGAAACAATCGAAAAAATTGATAAGCTGGTGCCGCGCTACCCAACGGTCAAGAGCGCCGCGCTGCCACTGTGCCACCTAGTGCAAGAGGACCAGGGCTATCTTTCGAATGCGGCAATGGAATGGATCGCAGATCGCTTGGATCTGCAGCCGATCAACATTTTTGAGCTAGTCACTTTTTACCCGATGCTTCGCACCGAGCCGACAGGCAAGCATCACGTGCGCGTTTGCCGCACACTACCTTGCGCATTAGCTGGTGCATATCAGACCTGTGAACGCCTAGAAAAAGAGTTCAACTGTAAGGTTGGTCACACCAGTGAAGATGGTTCTGTTACACTTAATTTTGTCGAGTGCCACGCGGATTGCGCTAAAGGCCCAGTCGTGATGGTCGGCGAAGACGAATACACCGATATCGATCCAGATAAGGCATCCGAGCTCGCGGCTAAAATCAAAAATGGCGAAATCTAATCGCTCCTTCTATTCTTAATTTTTTAATTGCTAATTGCTTCGCCATTTCCGGCAGACCTCCATCCGAATCACATGTCAACACCACAAGAACATAGGCTTATTTTTAAGCATATCGACGAACCAGGCTACACCAACGATATCGACTGCTACCTAAAGCACGGTGGCTACGAGCAATTAAAGAAGGCAGTCACCATGAAGCCCGAAGATATTTGCGCGGATGTGCTGACATCTGGCGTGCGTGGTCGTGGTGGCGCAGGTTTTCCCGCAGGTATGAAGTGGAAGTTCCTCGACCGCAAGTCCGGCAAGCCGATCTACCTTGTCTGTAATGCGGATGAATCCGAGCCAGGCACTTTCAAAGACCGCCAAATTATCCACCAAGACCCGCATCAGCTTATTGAAGGTATGATGTGCTCGGCTTTCGCGATTCAGGCAAAGCTCGCCTTCATCTACATCCGCGGAGAGTTTTTCCAAGGCTACAAGATTCTCGAACGTGCGATCGAAGAGGCCCGTGAAAAGAATTTACTAGGTGATAATATTCTAGGCACCAGTTACTCGTGTGACATCATCGTGCATCGTGGTGCCGGCGCTTACATCTGTGGTGAAGAAACTGGCCTGATTGAATCGATCGAAGGCAATCGTGCGAATCCTCGTATTAAGCCTCCGTATTTCCCCGCAGCCCTCGGCCTCTACCAGTGCCCAACCATCGTCAACAACGTGGAAACACTGTGCGATGTGAAGCACATCATCGAACTCGGTGGTCAAGGCTTCTCTGAAATCGGCACTCCAGGCAATACTGGCACACGTATTTGGTGTGTCTCTGGCCACGTGCAAAAGCCTGGCTACTACGAGTTTCCGTGTTCCGCAATCACTCTGGGAGAGTTGATCTATGACATTTGCGGTGGGCTCAAGCCTGGACGAAAGCTTAAGGCGGTCATTCCTGGCGGTTCTTCGGCGAAGGTCTTGCGCGCTGATGAACGCTTTACGGGTAAGCTTAAGGATGGCACCGAGTTTGATTGGGGCATCGAAGATATTCCTATGGATTTTGATAGCCTTGGTTTAGTCGGTTCGATGTCTGGTTCTGGTGGTGTGATCGTGATGGATGACTCGACCGATATGGTTGAGGCACTTGCAAATATTAACTATTTCTACGCGCATGAAAGTTGCGGTCAGTGTACACCATGTCGCGAAGGGGTGCCGTGGATGCGTAAGGTCACACAACGCATGGTCGATGGTGAAGCACGCGAAGAAGATGCGCAGTTGCTTAAAGATATTGCTGACCAAATTGCTGGCCGCACGATTTGTGCGTTTGGTGAAGCGGCCTCTTGGCCGGTGCAGAGTTTTATCGCGAAATTTAATGACGAGTTTGTGGAAAAAGCCCGCACCCAAGCGGCTCTTCGTAAAGAAGGTAAATCCACAGCTGAGAAAACTACTTTGATTTAAGACCATGGAAATTCAAAGCATAGTCGAAAACATCACCATCAATATTGATGGGCAGGACATTGATGTGCCTAAGGGCATCAATATCATCGAAGCGGTGAAGATTGCTGGTAAAGGCAAGGAAGTGCCGCATTACTGCTATCACCCAAAACTATCGATCGCGGGTAATTGCCGCATGTGTATGGTTGAAATGGGCATGCCGATGCGTGACCGCGGAACTGGCGAGGCCGTTCTCGATGAGAATGGTGTGCAAAAGATCGGTTGGATGCCAAAGCCGACGATCGCTTGTGCGACAAACGCATCGCCTGGTATGCACATCCGCACGAATTCTGAAATAGTCAAAGAGTCCCGCAATGGCGTGACTGAATTTTTGTTGATCAATCACCCCCTAGATTGCCCGATTTGTGACCAAGCTGGGGAGTGTCGCTTGCAGGAGTTTTCTGCTGAACACGGCCGAGGTTATAGCCGTTTCATCGAGCAAAAGAATGTAAAACCGAAGCGCACTAAGCTTGGTTCGCGAGTCACTCTTGATGATGAGCGCTGTATTCTCTGCTCTCGTTGTGTGCGTTTCTCTAAAGAAATCGCAGGCGAAGACGTGCTCGGTTTTGTTGATCGTGGCACTTACTCAACGCTGACTTGCTACCCAGGTAAAGGGTTGGAGCACAACTATTCGCTCAATACAGTTGATATTTGCCCAGTGGGTGCGCTCACCAGCACGGACTTTCGTTTTAAGATGCGTGTTTGGTTTCTTAAGCGTACCAACAGTATTTGCACCGAGAGTAGTATTGGTGCGAATACAGAAATCTGGAGTCGCGAAGGTAAAATTTACCGTATCACGCCACGACGTAATGATGCGGTGAATGATACATGGATGACCGACTCAGGTCGTGAACTTTTCAAAGCATCCGAGTCGGATGATCGCCTTACCCATTACACTATCGAAGGTGTGCACCAGACTATCGCTGAAACTGCGCAGGCCGCTGCGGACCTTTTGAAGACTGGTGGTGTGGCATTAATTGGTTCCGCCAGTAGTTCGGTCGAGGAGCAGTTCTTCTACCGTATGATGGCAGATCGTTGTGGTGCATCCGTCTCGCTGGTGAATCATATTGGATCTGGTGATGGCATTCTCTTGTCCGAAGAACGTACTCCAAATCTTCGAGGTGCGCTGCTTAATGGCTTGATCACAAAACTCCCAGAGGCGGAATTGTCTTTGCTGGCAGGTGAGATCAACTCAGGTGCGATCAATACACTTGTGGTCGTGAACGAAGACGTCACGAAGCTCGGCATTTCTTCTGATCTACTCTCTAAGGTGAAGCTCGTTTACTTTGGTACACATGCAAATGCAGTGAGCCAGGTAGCAAATATCGTTTGTCCATCTTTGATGGTCTACGAGAAAGATGGTTCATTCGTGAATCAAAGTTTCCGCCTGCAGAAATTTAAGGCTGCGGTGCCTGGGCCACGTGGTATTCAATCCGACATTACCGTGTTGGAAGAAATCGTGGCTAACTTAGGCGATGAAAAGCCAAGCGCATTGACGATCGACGTCGCATGGCAGCGGATCGCTGAGCAGATTGGTGCTTTTGCGGGACTCACTTGGCGTGGTATTTCCGACGAGGGCGTCGCGCTTGATCCGACTCCGTTCATTGATCTACCGTTCGTTGAAACCAAGAATTTAAAGTTCGATCCAGTCGCGTTCAAGGAGGCGCAAACCGCGACCACTCAAGCTTAAAGCAAATTTCCGGATATGGAATTTATAACCAATACACTACCGTTTACATTACCGATTGTTTTCTCAGTCGCGATGATCTCGGTCTTTATGGGACTTTGCAGTTACTCCGTTCTCGCAGAGCGCAAGGTTTCCAGTTGGATTCAAGGCCGCACTGGCCCGAATCGTACACGTCTGCCGTTGCTCGGGCATATTCCGATTCTCGGTAATATCCTGACGCGCTTGGGTATTTTCCAACCCGTCGCAGACGGCTTGAAATTCCTATTTAAGGAAGAAATTACTCCGGGTCACGTGAAGAAGGGTTATTACTATTTGGCTCCGATTTTGGCTTTGGCGCCAGCACTCACGACAATGGTGGTGTTGCCGTTTGGTCGCTTTGTTGATCCATCCGGTGTCGTGCAACCTCTGGTACTAGCTAATATCGACGTTGGTATGCTTTTCATCTTAGGTGTCTCTTCACTAGGTGTGTACGGCATTGTCCTAGCTGGTTGGTCCTCCAATAGTAAGTATCCGTTTCTTGGTGCGATCCGTGCATCTGCTCAAATGGTCTCTTATGAACTGGCGATGGGGCTTTCGATCCTACCGGTATTTATGTGGGCTTCTGCGCCTGGCACAGATTACGGTCTGACGCTCTTCGGTGTTGTCGAGGCACAATCAGGACTTTGGTTGGTCATTTGGCAGCCATTGTCTGCATTGATCTTTCTGGTCTCCGTCTTTGCGGAAACCAATCGCCTACCATTCGATATGGCCGAGTCGGAAACCGACCTCGTCGGTGGCTTCCATACCGAGTATGGTTGCTTCAAATTCGGGCTGTTCTTCGTAGCCGAGTATGCGCACGTCATCATGGGCTCGGCATTGTTCGTATTGCTGTTCCTCGGGGGCTGGAATTTCCTACCAGGAATGGCAGATCCTTGGGGCGCCAGTCAGTTCGGCGCAGTGCTTTCGGTGCTGTGGTTTATGGCCAAGGTCTTCTTTATGATCTTCTTCTTCATTTGGGTACGTTGGACGCTACCTCGCTTCCGCTATGACCAAGTGATGGCACTCGGCTGGAAGATTTTGTTACCACTTGCGATCGGTAATTTGATCCTTAATACACTATTTATCGCGATCTACGACACACTTTAAAACGCAACTAGTATGGCTAAGACAAAAGTTTTAGAGCGTAAACCGCTCACTTTCGCGGAAAGAACATTTATTCCGCAAATCGTTACAGGGTTGAAGACCACTCTGGCAGCGATGTTTGCTAAGACGATCACTCTGGAGTATCCTGAGCAGCGTCCTGTCATCCCTGAAAATTATCGTGGCGTACCCACACTTGTTAAGGACCCGAATGGTCGTGAAAAGTGTGTCTCTTGCCAGTTGTGTGAATTCGTTTGCCCACCGAAGGCAATTAAGATCATCCCCGGTGAGATCGATGCCGAAGCTGAGCCAGATCGTGCACACGTTGAAAAAGCGCCGAAAGAATTTGATATCAATATGCTACGCTGCATTTATTGTGGTCTTTGCCAAGAAGTGTGCCCCGAAGAAGCTATTTTCCTAAAAGATATTTTTTCAATGTCCGGTTACACTCGCGAAGAGATGATTAATAAAAAGGACAAGCTTTACGAACTAGGTGGAACCTTACCGGATCAACACCACAAGTGGGACAAGAAAAAAGCCGCTGAAGCAGCGGGTAATACTCATTAAATCAAATTATAAATCAGGAATGACGAAAGGATGACCCTGCGCAGATTCATTATAAATCCTACGTCTTGATTCCCAAATTTTAAATTCTAAATCCCTAATTCTCACCCAATGTTAGACATACTTTTTTACGTCTTCTCAGTGATTACGCTGATTGCGGCGGTGCTGATGGTCCTTACCCCGAATGCGGTAAATGGAGCCATGTGCATGATCGTGGCTTTCATCGGCACTGCAGCGCTCTTTGTTCTGTTGGAAGCCTACTTCCTCGCGGTCATTCAAGTGGTGGTCTACGCGGGGGCAGTCATGGTGCTATTCCTTTTTATTATCATGCTTCTCGATGTCGATAAAGGGGAGGGTGGTGCTACCGAATATAACGATAAACTGACCATTGGTGCATCTGCGATTGGCTTCTTGCTGCTTGTCATGCTGGTTTTTTCTGCCTTCTCTGGCGCCCATCTTCCAGAGCCTGGCCTGTCAGCCGTCTCCGAAAATCCTGAGGTATTTAATAGTGGCGTGCCATTTACCACATCCTCCAAGTCTTTTGGCTACAGCCTGTTTACTAAATACATGCTGCCATTCCAAGTGGCAGGATTCCTTCTTCTTGCCGCTATGATCGGCGTGATCGTTGTGTCGAAAAAATACGATATCGCGGAAGATTAGTCATTATTTATAATTTTATTAGCTATTTAACATGACTGTCGGACTTAATGCTTTTCTCATCGTAGCCGGACTGCTTTTCGCAGTGGGGCTACTCGGGGTGACCCTGCGTCAAAACACGCTTGTCATTTACATGTCGCTTGAGCTCATGCTCAATGCCGTGAATTTGGCATTCGTCGCATTCTCTCGTTACAACGGAACAATGGACGGTAACCTTTTCGTCTTCTTTATCATTACAGTGGCGGCTGCCGAAGTCGCGCTTGGACTGGCCATCATCGTCGCACTGTTCCGACGTCGTCAGTCCGTAATGGTCGACCAATTGAATGCGCTGAGCCATTAGTATCATGACCGCTGCTCAAATACTTCTCGCCGCTCTTCTTGCGCCATTGCTCTCGGCAGTGCTGATTGCTTGTTTCTTGCGCCGCCGAGGAACTCTGGCTTCCTACCTATCTGTCGCTGCGGCTGCTGGCATCTGTGTTTTCAGTTATTTGGCAATCAAAGCCAATGAAGCGGAGCCGATTCGTGCTGCGATCGAGTGGTTGAGCTTTGGTAATTTCACAGTGTCGATGGGCTTCCTGTTTGACGGTGTTGCGGCCACGATGCTGGCGATGGTTGCTTTTGTGGGTTTGCTGATCCACGTGTTTAGTCTTGGATACATGGCGGACGACAAGGCTAAGGGCCGTTTTTTTGGTGGTCTGTCGATTTTCATGTTTTCCATGTTGGGGATCATCCTCGCGGACAACTTGATCATGATCTTTGTCTTCTGGGAGTTGGTCGGCTTTAGTTCATACATGCTGATCGGCCACTATCTGGATACAGACGATGCCGCGGCGGCTTCGAAGAAGGCATTCATCGTCAATCGTATCGGCGACCTCGGTTTCCTCATCGGTATCGTCTATGCTTACTGGCACTTCGGCACCACTAACATCGAAGCAATGGGCGCAGCGGTGAACGCTGATCCTAGCTTAATCAGCTGGGTAATCGCTGCATTGCTCATGTGTGGCTTCATCGGAAAGTCCGCGCAGTTTCCGTTGCATGTCTGGTTGCCAGATGCAATGGCAGGCCCCACTCCAGTTTCTGCCCTGATTCACGCGGCAACAATGGTCGCTGCCGGTGTTTACTTCCTGATCCGTATCGCCTTCCTCTTTCCTGAATCGGTGCTTGGTGGCATTGCCATTCTCGGCACGTCGGTTGCCGTTTATGCAGGCTTCTGCGCGTATGGTCAGAATGATATTAAGAAGATTCTGGCATACTCAACGCTCTCACAGCTCGGCTATATGTCGGCTGCGTTTGGTCTGGGATTCGCCGGGATCGCATTGTTCCACCTGATCACGCACGCCTTCTTTAAGGCACTGTTGTTCCTGGGTGCGGGTTCGATCATTCATGGCTGCCACCACGAGCAAGATATTTTCAAAATGGGCGGTATCCTTAAGAAAATGCCAATCACTTCGATTACTTTCTTCATTGGAGTGCTGGCTCTCTGTGGCGTGTATGGTTTTGCTGGTTTCTATTCTAAAGACGCGATTCTGGTTGCAGGTGGACTCAATAGCACTGCGATTTTTGCATTGTTGACGCTCGGTGCTTTTTTGACCGCGGGTTACATGGGGCGCTTGGTTTGGATCGTCTTCTTTGGCGAGCCAAAGTCGGATGCAGCTTCGCATGCACATGAGAGCGGTTTCAGTATGGTGTTGCCATTGATTATCTTGGCAGTGCTCTCGGTTGTTGGTGGTTGGATCGAAGTTTGGCCCGAAGCAACTGGTGAGATCATTCGCGAAAATTTAGAGCACCTGCATCACGCTGAAGGGCACGACGCGATGCACAGTAAGGTCATGATTCTCGGCTCGACTGCATGGATCGTTGGTCTGTTAGGGTCGTTTTTCTTCTACGGTGTCGGTAAAAACGGTGATGCGCTGCAGAACCGAGCGAAGTCTGTTTACGAATTCCTCAAAGCCCGTCTGTGGTTCGACGAAATCTACGGTTTCTACGTCGCGAAGATTCAGCAGCGTGTCGCGGTGCTTCTTAGCTTCCTCGATGTATTCCTAATCAAAGGACTCTTCGTCCGTGGCAGTGCCGGCTTGGTTGGTCTGGTGGGCGCATGCTCACGCTCACTACATGTCGGTAATATTCACGGCTATGTTTATTGGTTCCTTGCTGGAATTATCCTCCTTTGGGCGCTCGCTACTGGTGTGGTTCTATAATAATAGGTGAACGATTTTTCAATTTAGATAGATATGATTCCCTTCGATACATCATCACTTTGCCTTTTGGCAGCTATTCTGACACCGCTGTCTGCGGGCTTGATCTTGCTGTTTGGAGCCCGTTTTAGCCAGTCAAGCCTACGCGCGGTCAGCGTCGTCGGCTTTGCCACACCGCTGATTATCGCTTTGGCGCTTTACTGCCAGTTCGAGCCGTCGCTTATCGGTGGTTATAATTTTGAGCTGCGTCTTGCGACTGGTCTGGAAGCAGTTGGTATCTATTTGCATCTCGGGCTGAATGGTATCTCGATGCCGCTCTTCATGTTGGCCGGGATCGTTGGCTTTGCGGCAGGGATGTATGCGATGTTCTCCAAAGCAGAGCGTCCACACCTGTATCTTTCGCTGTTATTGTTTATGCTCGGCGGTTTGATGGGCACTTTTGCTTCGGTTGATATTTTCTTTTTCTACTTCTTCCACGAATTCGCACTCATCCCGACTTTCATTATGATTGGCGTGTGGGGCGGTGCTGGTAAGCGTGGTGCTGCAATTGAGATGACGATCTATCTGACGCTTGGTGCGTTGTTGTCGTTGATCGGTCTGATTGCGCTGTATGTGCAGAGTGGGGCAGATTCGTTCTCACTGATCACATTGCGTGAGTATCTGGCGGCGCGCCCAATTGCCGACACCGTACAAAACAACATCTTCGCACTCTTGCTGTTTGGCTTCGGTATTTTGGTATCTCTCTTTCCGTTCCACAGTTGGGCACCCAAGGGCTATGCCACTGCACCAACGGGTGCGGCAATGCTGCACGCGGGTGTACTCAAGAAATTTGGACTGTATGGTCTGTTGCAGATTGGAGCGCCGTTGTTGCCAGCAGGAGCAGCCCATTGGTTCCCCTGGATCGTTTGGCTCGCGTTGGGTAACATCATCATCATTGGTCTGATCACAATGGCTCAGAAGGATGTGAAGATGATGCTTGGCTATAGTTCGGTCATGCATATGGGCTATGCCTTTCTCGGGATCGCAACATTTTCCGTCGTCGGTGTCGGTGGTGCGTTGTTGATGATGATCGCACACGGTTTGTCCGTCGCTCTGTTATTCATGCTTTCAACTTGCATCTATCACCGTAGTCAGACTTTCGATATGTCATCGATGGGTGGTCTGGCGACTAAGGCGCCAGTCTTGGCGGCCTTCTTCGTGGCGGGCACGATGGCGAGCATCGGTCTGCCGGGCTTTGGTAATTTCTGGGGTGAGTTCACTATCTTTGCTGCGCTTGCCGAAACTGAGATGACGAGGTGGATCGTCGCACCAGCCGCGCTCGGTATTATTATTTCTGCGATCTACGGACTACGTGCTGTGGCCAATATTTTCTTTGGCAAGCCAACTGAGGCATTTGCCGATCGTATAAACAGCGATGAGATTGTGGATCTCAAGATTCATGAACGATTTCCTGCACTGATTTTGATTATTGCGTTGATCGTCGTCGGCATTTTCCCACGTCTTTTTTCTGATGCAGCCAATGGTGAATTGTCACAGCTTTATACATCTAGAAGTACTTTGCCGATTATTGAAATCAATGCGGCGGTTCCCAAAACAGTCGAAGCACATAAGGAGGTTACACACTAATGAACGAGCTTCTCGCCGAATTCCTGCGCAGTTTCACTGTGACAAATGACTGGGCTGCAATTACGCCTGAAATTATGTTGGCGGTACTCGCCCTTGGCCTGCTTGGAGCAGAGATGGTTTTACCACGATCCGAGCAGGGCCTTATTCCGCGTCTTGCGATTTGGGGACAAGTCCTCGTCCTTGTTGTCACACTAGGTTTCTCGGCTTATTCTACCGTGGAGGGACAGTCCTTTTTCAGCGGCATGATCGTACAGACAGATGTGACGCAAATCATGCGAGCCTTTTTCTTGGTAAGTTCGATTCTCGTCTGCTATCTAGGCAAGATTTACTTATTAAAGCAAAAACTGCCACGCACTGAGTTCTTCCACTTAGTGATTATAATTGCAGCAGCGATGATGCTGCTGGTGCAGAGTTCCAATTTTGTTATGTTGTTCGTGGCGCTCGAAGTCGTGACGATTGCATTTTATGTATTGGTTGCTTATTGCCGTACTAGTTCGCTGTCGCTCGAAGCGGGCTTGAAATATTTGATCCTCGGTGCGCTGAGTTCTTCTATTTTATTGTTTGGTATTGTGCTACTTTATGGAGTTGCGGGGAACCCAGAACTGAGCTTCTCGAGTGCTGACTCGCTTAATTTCGAGGCGTTAAAGACTTTCATCGCGATACATCAGGATAATGTATTGGTGCGTATCGGAGCCATTCTAGTCGTCGCCGGTATTTGCTTCAAGATAGGTGCCGTGCCGTTTCAAATTTGGGTGCCTGACGTCTATCAAGGTGCTCCCACTCCTGTAACTGCGTATCTTGCGATCGCATCGAAGGCAGCTGGCTTTATTGTATTACTGCAGCTGTTGACGGGTCCGTTTATTGGTTTGGCTTCGTTCATGATTCCGGTGCTATCCTTTATCGCAGCAGCGACCATCCTGTTTGGTAATTTCGCGGCAGTGCGTCAGCGCAATGTCAAACGCCTGATGGGCCTTTCGGGAATTGCACATGCTGGTTACCTCCTCGTTGGCGTGGTGGCAGCGCTCAGTATTCCGGAAGCAAAGTATGCGGTGATCTTCTATCTCGTGACTTATCTGCTAGCGTCGTTTGCCGTCTTTGCGGTGATGTCGCATATGGCTGGTCCAGATGATGCCAACCAAGAGCTTGAAGATTATGAGAACCTTGCGCGCAAGCGTCCGTTCCTCAGTGGTGTGCTCGCCGTTGGTCTAGGTTCATTGGCTGGCATTCCACCATTAGGTGGCTTCATTGGTAAGCTGTTCATCTTTATCGCAGCTTACAAAGCCGGCCTTTACGGCCTATTGGCAATTTCCGTGCTCGGTGTAGTGATCTCGATCTACTATTACTTTGGGTGGGTGCGCGTAGTGTATTTCTCCGATTCGAAGGATAGCGCCCAAGAAACTGCTGGATCGCTCTGCAGTTGTGATCGCGTCGTATTAGGTGCACTGGTTGTTGCGACGGTGTTGGTTGGTATATTCCCCGGTGTGTTGCCCATCGTCCAGTAAGCGCCTTCGGCAAGTGAGGTATTGCTGCGCACGGAGTGACGCCTTCGGCTTGTGAAGGTAAGAAGTGCTAGTGAGTGACAAGAGGGAAACGCTCTGTCGTTTCCATGTGTCGGATTGGACCGTATCGAACTATCGGTGGAAACGACGGAGCGTTTCCCTCCAACTATTAATGCGTGGGTCGCGCAGGCGCGTCCCTCGTAAAGATTGCGCAGTAAACCCGCTCGCTAGGAAAACATAGGGGCAGGCTTTATGCCGTGCCCTTCGACTCAAAAAAAAGCCGAGTTCATTAGGAATTCGGCCTTTTGTTTTCAATTTAATACTTAGAACGACGCCTTCAGCGCTTGATCTAGATCGGCTAGCAGGTCTTCGATGGCTTCGATGCCGACTGAGAGGCGTACGAAGTCGGCGGTTACGCCGGTGGATTGTTGCTGTTCCTCAGTGAGCTGTTGGTGCGTGGTGCTGGCAGGGTGGATCGCGAGCGACTTGGCGTCGCCGATGTTGGCGAGGTGACTGAAGAGCTCGAGGCCGTCGATGAACTTGCGTCCTGCTTCGAGGCCGCCTTTCAAACCGAAGCCAACGAGCCCACCGAAGCGCTCGTTGTCGAAATATTTCTCAGCGGCGGCGTAGTGCGCGCTTTTACTTAGCCCTGGGTAGTTGACCCAACTCACAGCTTCATGGCTTTCAAGGAATAGGGCGACCTTGAGTGCATTGGAGCAGTGGCGCTCCATGCGTAGATGGAGCGTTTCGAGGCCTTGGATGTGCAGGAATGAGTTGAACGGGGAAGTGCAGTTGCCGGTGTCGCGTAGCCACTGTAGGCGCATTTTCATGATGTAAGCGATGTTGGCACCGCCGGCTGGTTCGAAGGATTTGAACACATCCCAATGCACCAAGCCGTGGTAACTCGCGTCGGGCCCAGTGAACTCGGCAAAGCGGCCGCTGCCCCAATCGAAATTGCCGCCGTCGACGACGATGCCACCGATGCTGGTGCCGTGACCTCCGATGTACTTAGTGAGGCTGTGGATGACGACGTTCGCGCCGTGCTCAAGCGGACGACAGATCATCGGCGAGGCGACGGTATTATCAATGATGAGTGGGATCTTTGCTGCGCGGGCGACAGCAGAGACTTCCTCGAATGGGAAGATATTGAGCTTTGGGTTGCCGACAGTGTCGCCGTAGATGGCTTTGGTTTTCTCGTCAATCAATGGTTCGAAGCTGGAGGGATCTTCGGCGTCGGCGAAGCGTACTTCGATGCCGAGCTTTGGTAGGGTGTATTTAAAAAGTGTATACGTGCCACCGTAGAGTTGCGCGGACGAGACGATGTTGTCACCTGTGCCGGCGATGTTGAGAATCGCGCTGGTGATGGCTGCCTGACCACTGGCATGGGCGAGACCTGCGACACCACCTTCGAGTGCGGCGACTCGCTTCTCGAGCACGTCAGTTGTGGGGTTCATTATACGGGTATAAATGTAGCCAAGCTCTTCGAGGCCGAAGAGTTTGGCAGCATGGTCGGTATCCCGAAACATGTAGCTGGTTGTCTGGTAGATAGGGACGGCGCGCGAGCCTGTCTCTGCGTCAGGTGTGTGGCCTGCGTGAAGGGTGAGGGTGCCGAGAGCGGGTGCTTTCTTATCTGTCATAGCTTTGGAAAGTTGAAAGTTGAAAGTTGAGAGTTCGAGTTGAGAGTTGGGGGAGGTCGTAGGTCTGCCAAGATGCGCTGCGAAGCTCAGAAAGCGCAGCGGGTAGATGCGTTGTAATTATTGAGTGTTATTTTTACGGTCTCTTGTTTTAGTGGCGTCCCAAGAAAGGCCGACCTTATCGAGAAAGCGTGCGGCTTCCTCAAGGAATTCGTTGTCAGGTCGCGTTTCGCGCAGGATGCGTTTGTATTCACGCAGTGCGTTGCTGCGCTGTCCTGCGGCATCAAAGGTACGTGCGATTTGCTTCCGCCTCTCGACAAGATCTGGCCGTTTTTCGAGGATATCTTGAAGTATAGTGATCAGCTGATTATTAGTGTAGATCGAGTCTTCTGAGCTATTGGAAAAGTCGATCCGATCGATAAGCGCGGCTTTCGGCTCCCATGCATTTGGCCAGCGTTCTGACATGCCGGTCCACATCTTGTTAGGCTCCGCGATTGAATAAGCAAACGCAGCACTGAGGGTGATTTCAACTAGGAGTAACAATGAGCAGCACATGACCCATAACTCTTTACCTACGATGCCCATACTATAGATGATACGTCCGAGCGCGGTAATGACTAAGGTCACAATCATCGGTAGGGCGACGTATAGGTGATGATCTTCGTGCGCGAGGGCTCCGTTAATAAAATAGCCATCCTGACTGATGCCATACACAATGAGCGCTAGGTAGCTGCAAAGCCCCAGCAGGATCGCACGGCTCCAGACTTTTTTGATATTATAAGCCGTGAAGATAAAAAACGGAACGAACAGCAGAAAGGGCAGCAGGTTCATCCCTGTCCCGAATTTGTATTTGGCGTCTGTGTCGAATGGATGGAAGAGGGCGTTGTCTATGGGCAAGAGTGCCTGCTGAGTAAAGTGAGCCATGTTCTGCCCAGCGTGATTGATTCGGTCTGTGTAACTGACTGGATCAACTCCCTCTATGTGGGCGCTTCCCGCGTTGATCCACACACCTAAAAAGAGGCAAAGGCAGAGCAGTGGTAGTACCCGATTAAAGGACTCTACGTGTAGCGATCGTTCTTTAACGAGGATGGTAAGAGCGAGAATAACTGGTATGGAAAATGCGGCTGGGTGTATCAGGCAGGCAATCGTCGTGAGCGCAATCGTGGCGATGTAGTCGCGCGCATTGCGATTGCGACTAGCGAAGTAAAGCGCACTTAATATAAAGATCAACGCGATGATCTCGGTGCGGTAACCAGCCCAGAAGAGTGTCTGGATCGTGGCTGGGTGAAGTGCGAAAATAAGGGTGGCTGAAAACGCGGCAGGGAATTTAAGCAACTCTAGGTTTTTTAGGAGCAGCATCGCCGCAAACAAATGCAATAGAATGTTGATGCCTCGGTGAACTGTTGCGGTGGGCAGTGGGATAGTTTGTTCAAAAAAATAACTGCTAATAGCAATCGGGTTGTTTTGGCGAATGCTGTCGAGCGTCCATGCTTGTTGCCAGCAGTCCATCGATTGAAAGGCGCTGCGTTCGATGGAATCGAAATCAGACCAAAGCACATCCGATATCAGCAGTGGACTGAATACCAAGCTGACTAAGACAATGAGCGCAAAATAGGCACGCAGGCTAGCGCGCGGCGGTGCGACGGCGGTGCTTCGCTTACGTCGCTTATTGGGTTTACCCGGCTTTGATTTAGAAGGGGAGACAATTCTATTCATCGTGTGTACGATTCTGCTTTGTGAGCCTGTGACATTATTTGAGCGAGGTCTGAATTGGGTAGTTGTTTAGCAATTTGCCACGACGACTCAGAGATAGAGATAATGCTTCCAGATCAATCTGAGCGCCAGTAACTATTTTGTTACGAGCAAACCAGCCGCGGTTGGTTTCAATCGCGATGAGTACTTCTTGGCTGCGCGAGGACACGCCATTTTCATCGTAAGGGTAGAGTGCATGTATCTCGAGCAAACGTCCGCTGGTATCAAAATAGCCTAGATCCAGAGGGATGAGGGTGTTACGCATCCAGAAGGAACGTGGTGCAGGCTGCTTAAATAAAAACAGCATGCCGTGATCAGTGGGCATTGAGTTCCGGTGCATCAGGCCTTTGCTTTGCTCGCTTTGAGTAAGTGCGAGTTGCAGTTGCAGGGTCTTGCCCGCGATTGAAATCGGAAAATAGATGTCGCTGGATTCAGGCGCGCTCACCGGCTCTTGTGGGGCACAGCCAATGAACAGCAGAAAAAGAGCCAGTGTAAATGGTAAGCGGTAGGGCAATATCATAGGTACTCGATTATTAAGTCGAAGCGTGACAGATCAGTTCGAATAAAGAAGAGTTATAACGCAACCATTTGTAATGAAAAGTAAATCCTCAGTTATCCGTATTCTCTATGCTGGATCCGAACAGTCAGCCGATATTTTTTACCTGACAAAAATCTTTGTTCCAGACCCCTTCTTGTGCTTCATAGTCGGGGGGCGCTCGACTGCGGTGGTCAATCGTTTAGAGTATAGCCGAGTCAGTGCACAATCGGATTGTGATGAAGTGTTGTTGCTGGAGACTGTACAGAGGCAGGTTGCAAAGGCACTGCGGATGGAACTCTTGGAGGTAGGTCCTACGGAGATCATGCGCTATTTTGCAAAGTTGAACAAGGCGCGTGAAATAGAGGTGCCTGAAAATTTTCCGTCAGTGTATTTTGCCAAGTTGTTAGCTGCGGGCATGCAGGTACGAGTCGGTGCAGATCCGTTTTTTCCAGCTCGTGAGTTGAAGAGCGATGTTGAGGCCAAGGCAGTGCGACAGGGTAATGCCGCGAGTGCGGCGGGTATTCGCACGGCAGAGAGAGTGTTGCGGGCATCGAAGATTGTCGGTAATTGCCTTAAATACGAAGGGCGCACGCTCACTTCCGAGTGGCTGCGCATGATGATTGACCAGAGTTGCCTGTCTAAAGGTGCAGTGGCGCAAAATACGATTGTGGCTGGCGGTAAGCAGGGCTGTGATCCTCACGAAGGCGGGTACGGGCCGCTTAAGTCGAACGAATTAATTATCGTCGATGTGTTTCCGCGTGTGCAAAAGACTGGATATTATGGTGATATGACACGTACTTTTTTGAAAGGTCGCCCGAATGATGCACAGCGAGCACTGGTCGGTGCTGTGCGTGATGCGCAACTCGCGGCCTTGGCAAAAGTGAAGGCAGGCATCAGCGGCGCGACGGTGCACGCCGCCGCCTCTCAGCTATTTGAAGATCGCGGATTTTTTACTGAGCGTCGTGGCGAAGGCTTTGTTGGATTCATACATTCGACTGGGCATGGCCTTGGATTAGAGGTGCATGAGGCACCGCGTGTTTCACCGACTGCTGGACGTTTACGTAAGGGCCAAGTGATTACGATTGAACCTGGATTATATTATCCGGAGATCGGTGGTTGTCGCATTGAAGATGTCGTGCGTGTGACGAAGGAGGGCAGTGAAATGCTTTCGTCAATGCATTATAAATGGCAACTTCGCTGATCTTTTAGTGTAATTAGAATCGATATCTGCCAGAGATGCTGGAGCAAATAAGGTTGATCTAAACAACTGCGCACCGTCAGTATAGTAGAAGCTTCTGCTGTCTATTTGTTTCTCGATCGAGTGATAAGCGAGTGTTTCAATGCTTCTGTGGAACGTTTCATTCGACGCCTAATGCTATTTAGGAAATGAGGAATTCGCATTCCGATCGGCTATGCTCAGTTGGAGTCGTCTTCGACTAGATCCCCGCCCAAATCGTCGTGTGTCGGTAGGAACTTTTTGAATGCATCTTTGTTGGCGGCTTTCATGTAGGCCTCTTCGGGTGAGATATTGCCAGCTTCCAGTTGTATCGCGATTGAGGAATCCATCAGCATCATGCCTTGCGCACGGCTACTTTCGATGATGCCACGTACCTCACTGGTTCTTCCGGTACGAATGGTATTAGGGAGGGCATCGTGCTGTAGGAGGATTTCGTGTACGGCGACGCGCCCGGATGGTATCTTTTTACAAAGCAATTGAGAGACGATACAGGTAAGGCAACCTGCGAGCAGCACGCGAATCTGCGCCTGTTCATCGGCAGGAAAGGCGTCGATAATACGGTCGATTGTCTTGGGGGCGTTATTGGTATGTAGTGTGCCGAACACCAGCATGCCCATCGATGCGCAACCCAGAGCGAGTTTAATCGTCTCTAATTCGCGCATTTCACCGACTAGAACGATGTCTGGATCGGCGCGCATTGCTCCGCGCAGTGCATTAGAAAAAGAGTGACTATGTTCACCAACTTCGCGGTGGACGATAACGCTCTTCTTTTTTAGGTGCACAAACTCGATGGGATCTTCGACGGTAATGATATGCTTCTGAAAATTCTCGTTAATGTAGTCCATCATTGCCGCAAGCGTCGTGGACTTACCACTGCCAGTCGGGCCAGTGACTAATACGAGGCCTTCCTTATACTGGCACACGTCCTTGAGGACTTCGGGCAGTTTGAGGGTATCGAAGGAGAGAATTTCTGCGGGGATTTGCCGAAAGACAGCTGCTTGCCCCCAGTGGTTGTAGAAAAAACTACCGCGGAATCGGGCGAGTCCAGATATCTCGTAGGCGAGATCTAGGTCGTGGTTAAGTAGGTAATCTTTCCAACGCTCGGGTGGTGTTACGCTTTGCAGCAGCGCCGACATTTTATCAGCAGTGATGATTTCATCGCTGAGTGCGGAGATACGCCCAGAGCCGCGAATTTTTGGGACGGATCCGACCGATAGGTGCAGATCAGAGCCGTCATTCTCTAGCATCTGTTGTAGGTAGGTGTCGAGTGAGGCCATGGTATGAAATGCGTATTGGGTGGTCTCTATTTATTGTTCGGTATCATTCGTGGAGGTCGATACGGCTTCGGTCGCGCGGTGGTCGCGTATTTGCTGATGTAGCATACGGTTGCGGATATTTGCCAGTGCGATATCGTCATCGATGATTCCATTCTGCCAGAGCTCTAAAACTGAGTAATCCATTTGAACCATGCCCGCACTGCGTCCAGTTTCCATGACATTGCCCAGCGCTTGGATTTTGCCATCGCGAATCAAAGTGGCAACCGCCATATTTTGCAGAAGTAGTTCACTTGCCAGAGTAAGGCCGCCTTTTTTATTAGGCATTAGTCGCTGGCAGACAATTCCACGTAGACTCTCGGCTACCATCGATCTGATCTGTGTCTGCTGCGCTGGGGGGAACACATCGAGGAGACGGTTGAGTGTCGTCGATGCATCACTGGTGTGCATTGTTGCGATCACCAAGTGTCCAGTTTCAGAAGCGCTGATCGCCATCTCGATCGTTTCTAAGTCGCGCATCTCGCCGATGATGATGATGTCAGGGTCTTGGCGTAGCGCGCCTTTGAGTGCGCTCTTATACGTCTTTGTATGTGAGCCAACGCCTCGCTGTGTTATTTGGCAAAGATTGGATTGCTGAATCACTTCAATCGGTTCTTCAACCGTGATAATATGATCCTCACGGGTCTGATTTAATATTTCGATCAAGGCGGCTAAGGTGGTAGTCTTGCCAGATCCGACAGGACCTGTGACGAGAATCAGACCGTTGTGAAATGCTAGTAGCTCTTTGAGCCGATCGGCGTTCGGGAAGCCCAATTCTTCAAGGCTTGGTGTTTTTGCGGGAACGATGCGGTAGGTGCCTGCAATGCCTTCTTTGTGCTGCATCAGGTTCACGCGGAAGCGCTGGCCTGAACTAAAAGGAAGTGCGAAATCGAGATCTTTCTTGTCGTTAAAGTAATTGGCTTGTTCGTCGGACAGGATAGATAGATTCAGTGCGCGTGCGACCTTTGCAGAAACGATGCCTGTAGATTTGTAAGCGACCGCACGGTTTTCGCGCACAAAGATACGACTATCTGCGCAGATGTGGAGATCGCTGGCTCCTTCGTGTGCGGCGATGAGCAGGAGTGCGATGAGTGCTTGTTTCGCTTCGCTGTCATTAATGTCCTCAAGGCGCGACGGTTCAAGCCATGTCGGATAGACCTCGTCTACATCGATCACGTTTTCGATTGCCTGTTCTGTGGCTTGTGATTGGAGGTCGGGGTCTCGCGGTGGCGATTTTGGCGGCGATGCTGTAATCGATGGCTGTGCAGCACTCTCTGTAGGCTGAGGCTGAGACGAGTCTTTGTTCTTCGAGGGCAGCTTGATTTTTGGCCGTACCTTGGCAGATGCATCTACTGGTGTTGACTCGCTAAGTTTAAAAGGGTTGGAGCCGGGAATTTTGCCTTCACGCGTCATTTCCTCCGCCTGATGGAGGAGTGCTTGTATTTGCTCGAATTCATCCTCGCGGCCTTCTTCTAGGATGGTTTGAGCAAAGTCCAATAGTTCTGAATCTGCCTTCAGCGTGTGGCTTAGTCTCTGGCAGTCTTGCGTGCTCAGGATACCCTGCTTGATGCAGAGGTTGGCGAAGAGTTTGATTTCATTAGTCACAGTCAGGGTGGTCACGACAACCGCTCAAATAGAGATGAATGAAATTCAGTGCTTCGCGAGCGAATTTTAATCCGTAGGTGATTTTTTTGTATCAATTCACGTTGATTGCATAAATTTTTAATATCTGCCGAACTATTGATTCCAAGGGCATTTACCTAATACCATTGCCATGCCGCAAGTGTTAGTTATGCCCGCAAAGGCCAGTCCTGCGCCGACGAAGCCTGGCACTATCAAAAAAGCGGAGTGGAGAAATACCCCTGCGAGCGTGCCGCATAACACGAGCAGTCCCGCTGCGATGCGAACCTGTCGCTCAATTGAAATGGCTCCCTTGCCATAATTAATATCGAGCCCTGCGTCGATTGCCGCAAGAGTGCCGCCTTCCACCACGAATACGTCCTTATGGCCTGCGCTAATTAGCCTTTCAGCTGCCACAGTGGCGCGTTTGCCACTTTGGCATAGTAAATAGACCGGATTTTCCGTACCATACGTCTCGCAAAATGAAGTGGCATCAAGCTGGTCCAGAGGTTGAAGCTGTGCCCCATTGACATGGGCTGCGTTGAACTCGCCAGGCGTGCGCACGTCGATGACCGTGCTCTGATTGATAAAGAGTCGTGGCAGTTCGCTAGGTGAGATGGTTTTTTGATTCATTAGTATCTACGTTATTTACACTTAAACAGAATTCAAGACTTGGCGCACTATCAGTAGCCGTTTTAATGCCGCACTTCACTTTCTATATAAAGTTAACTCACTCCACTTATGCAAAGAACCGCACTTCTCTCTGTCAGCGATAAATCCGGCCTCGTGCCCTTCGCTAAAGCACTCGTCGAGCAGCATAGCTATCGTCTGCTCTCGACCGGCGGCACTGCCAAGCTCCTTGAAAAAGAGGGTATTCCGGTCACTGAAGTCAGTGATTACACTGGCTTCCCTGAAATGATGGAAGGCCGCGTCAAGACGCTGCACCCGAAAATCCACGGTGGTCTCCTCGCTCGTCGTGACAAGCCAGACCACATGGCTGCTGCTGCCGAGCACGGTATCGACATGATCGATCTGGTAGTGGTCAACCTGTATCCGTTCGAAGCAACCGTTGCTAAGCCAGACGTTACCTTCGAACTTGCGATCGAGAATATCGACATCGGTGGCCCATCGATGCTTCGCTCTGCAGCGAAAAATCATGCATCGGTCTCTGTTGTTGTCGATGCTGCCGACTACGACCGCGTGCTCGCTGCGATGGGCGACGATGCTGCGCTCATCAACTTGCGCCGTGAACTTGCCCTGAAGGTATTTCAGCGCACATCGGCTTATGACGGTGCAATTGCTAAATACCTCGAAGGCCAGGTTAACGAGCCGAATCTTGGCGATATTTCTGGCATCCCGCCCGAGTTGGACATCCAGCTTCCTCAAGTAAAGAGCCTTCGCTACGGCGAGAACCCGCATCAGAAGGCCGCTCTCTATGGCAGCTTCTTTGATTGCTTCGAGCAACTGCAAGGCAAGGAGCTTAGCTTTAACAATATTATCGATATTACTGCGGCGACTTATTTGATCGGCGAATTTCAAAAGCCGACAGTTGCGATTCTCAAGCACACCAATCCTTGCGGCGTCGCTAGTGCGGATACCCTGGTTGAAGCATGGGAGCAGGCATTTGTCACAGATCAACAAGCACCGTTCGGTGGCATCATCGTGGTCAATCAGACTATGGATGCGGATCTCGCGGCGATTATCGCTAAGATTTTCTGCGAAGTGATCATCGCTCCAGACTTTACACCAGCTGCCCGTGAAATCTTTGGTAAGAAGAAGAATCTGCGTCTGATGACGGTAAAAGGCACATTGCCTGCGGATTCCTTGCAGGAGATGCGTTCCGTTGTTGGCGGCGTGTTGATTCAGGATCGAGATACGATGCCAGATCGCCCGAGTGACTGGAAGATCGTTTCCAAGCGCCAACCCACTGCTGAAGAAATGCGCGCCATGATCTTCGGTTGGAATGTGGTGAAGCACGTAAAGTCCAACGCCATCGTTTATGCAGGTTGCGAACGTACCCTCGGCGTAGGTGCGGGGCAAATGTCCCGCGTTGATAGCTCCAAGATCGCAGTCTGGAAAGCTGGCGAAGCAGGTTTATCACTCGACGGTTCAGTGGTCGCGTCCGATGCGTTCTTTCCATTTGCTGACGGCCTGATCGCCGCCGCTGAAGCAGGAGCGAAAGGAGCGATTCAACCCGGAGGTTCTGTGCGCGACGATGAAGTGATCGCCGCCGCCGACGAGCGCGACATGGTCATGGTCTTTACCGGTAAGCGCCATTTCAAGCACTAGGCTCGACATACCATTTGATAAATCAGAAGGCCGAGCAGCAATGCTCGGCCTTTTTTGTTTAAACGTGAACTTGGATTGATTAATCCGATCAGAGTCATCAATGTCAGCATTTATGAAAAAGACTTGTTGTTCGATCGCGCTTCTATGTGGGGCTTTACTGATGTTTGCCGGTTGCACCACGGTGCCACAGACGGGGCGTTCGGCTTTACATTTGGTGCCTTCGAGTCAGTTGGCTACGATGTCGGCCACACAGTTTGGGCAACTCAAGCAGAAGACGCCGATTTCTCGTGACCCGACTTATAATGCGATGGTGCGCCGCGTTGGGGACCGGATCGCTTATGTGGCGGGTCCAGATATGCCCAATGCACAGTGGGAGTTTGTCGTGTTTGAGGATGATGAACAGATCAATGCTTTTGCGATGTCGGGTGGCAAGGTAGCGGTCTACACGGGTATTTTCAAAGTAGTCAAGACGGATGCAGATCTGGCAATCGTTATGGGCCATGAGGTGGCGCACGTGGCGGCGGGCCACGCGAATGAACGCGTCTCTCAGCAGTTGCTAGCGGCGGGTGGGGCGCTGGTGTTACAGTTTGGTACCTCTGATATGGATAGCGATCAGCGCGCCTTGTTGATGGCGGCGTATGGTGCGGGTGCCTCGTTCGGCGTGATGCTGCCATTTAGCCGTTTTCATGAGAGTGAGGCCGATGAGATCGGCCTGATCTATGCCGCCAAAGCTGGCTACGACCCACGCACTGCGATTCCTTTTTGGGAGCGTATGGCCGCACAGAGCAATGGCGCCCCGCCAGAGTTCTTGTCGACACACCCCGCTAGCTCGACGCGTATTCGTAAGCTCAATGAGCTAATGCCAAAAGCGATGCTGGTGTATCAGAATCGTTAGCGCACTAGATTGACCAAGTTTCACTTTAAAGCTGCATTTGAGTCATTAATGTTACTGCGCAACTGGGAGTGCTTAGTTTGTGACAATCGTTGATCAACGTTGACTCGATTCGGCATGTTTATTGAGTGCGTGGATTGCTTTGGGCCGCAGTTATTTTTTTAACTGCGACAAATTCACTTCATTTTCTTATTATGTCACAAGTTCGCGTTCGTTTCGCTCCCAGTCCTACCGGATTTTTCCACATTGGCAGTGCCCGCACTGCATTATTCAATTGGCTGTATGCACGCCATGCGGGGGGTACGTTCGTGTTGCGTATCGAGGATACGGATAAGGAACGAAATACGGACGAGTCGCTGCAGGTCTTGCTTGATGGGATGCGCTGGATGGGCATGGATTGGGATGAGGGGCCTGAAGTTGGTGGTGCGTACGGCCCGTATTTCCAGAGCCAACGCCAGCCGATTTACGACGAATATTTGAAAAAGTTGCAGGATGCTGGGCGCACTTATGAGAAGGACGGCGCGATTTGGTTTAAGCTTGAAGGAGAGCGCTACACGGAATACGACGATTTTAAGAAGGCTGAAGTCGAGAAAGTGCGTGCGGCGCCGGTCGTGATTGACGATGCGGTGCGTGGTCGGGTCGAGCGTGCTGAGGAATTGGACTTCGTGATCGTGCGTAAGGATGGCAATCCAGTATTCCACTTCGTCAACGTGGTCGATGATATCGCGATGGGCATCACGCATGTGATTCGCGGCGAGGATCACTTGTCGAACACTAGCAAGCACGTTGAGTTGTTTAATGCCTTCGGTGTGACCCCGCCGGTATTTGCGCACATTCCGCTCATTCTCAAAGAGTCGGGTCCCGGTAAAATGAGCAAGCGCGACAAGGGCGCGTTGATCGAAGAATACGAAACACGCGGCTTTTTGGCCAATGCGGTGCGTAACTACATTTCGCTGCTCGGCTGGAACCCGAAGGACGAACGCGAGAAAATGGACATCGATGAGATCATTGAGCTGTTCGACTTTGCTGGAATCAACAAGGGTAACTCTCGCTTCGATGAGAAAAAGCTGTCTGCGCTCAATACGGAATATTTACGTGAGATGAATGTGGAGACCTTTACATTTTTGGCGCGTCCAATCCTACACACTGCGGGTGTGGTTGAAGAGGACGCGGATGAGGATTACATTCAGTCGGTGCTATCACTTTGCCAAGGCAAGGCACGTTCGCTGGAAGAGTTGCCAGGGTTCTGCCGCTACTTCTTCTGCGACGAATATGTGATGGACGAGAAGACCGGCGCTAAGATTGCTAAGAAGGCCGATCCCAAGGAGCTTCTCGCTGAGATCGTGCCAGTGATCGAGGGTATTGAAATATTCACCGCGGATGCCTTGCAAGCTGGCTTGGAAGCGCATGCCGAATCTAAGGGCGCGAAGGTCTTTGCATATTTCCCAGCGCTCCGCTACGCATTGAGCGGGCAGGGCGGCGGTCCGGATTTGTTGCCGATGCTGGCAGTGCTCGGGCAAGCGCGTGTGCTTGCTCGTTTGAAGGCCTTCATTGCTTAAATTTTTAATTGCGGACGCTTTTGGTCTGGCAGATTTTACACGATACATCTTCTTCAACGCTTATGTCAGACGCCAAAGATACGCCGACCGATTTTATCCGCCAAATGGTAGCTGCCGATGTGGCAGCTGGAAAACACGATGGACGTGTGCAAACACGCTTCCCGCCGGAGCCGAATGGTTATTTGCAGATTGGTCACGCCAAAGCGCTGTGTCTGAATTTCAGTATTGCTGAGGAATTCGGTGGTCAGTGCAACTTGCGCTTCGACGATACCAATCCTGAGAAGGAGAGCGACGAGTTCGTCCAAGCTATTCAGGAAGACATCGCATGGTTAGGCTTTAAATGGGCGAAGATTTGCTTCGCCAGTGATTATTTTGAGCAATTGTTTGAGTGGGCCATCAAGCTGATCGAGCAGGGACACGCGTATGTCGAGGAGCTTTCTTTTGACGAGATGCGTGACTACCGTGGCTCGATTACCCAGCCGGGCCGTGCTAGCCCTTTTCGCGAGCGTCCGATCGCAGAGAATATAGATCTCTTCAAACGCATGCGTGCGGGCGAGTTTGCCGATGGTGAGAAAGTACTGCGCGCCAAGATCGATATGACGCATCCGAACATGAATATGCGCGACCCAGTGATGTATCGTACTAAACGCATGCACCATCACCGTGTGGGCGACAAATGGTGCATCTATCCAAGCTATGATTTCACCCACGGCCAAAGTGATTCGCTTGAAAAGATCACACACTCGCTTTGCTCGTTGGAGTTCCAAGATCACCGTCCGCTCTATGATTGGTTTATCGAAAAGCTCGACATTTTCCCATCTAAGCAGACCGAGTTCTCGCGTTTAAACATGACCTACACGGTGGTGAGTAAGCGCAAGCTGCGTGAGCTAGTTGAGGGTAACTTTGTAGATGGCTGGGATGATCCGCGCATGCCGACACTCTCTGGGATGCGGCGCCGTGGTTATCCAGCGGCGGCGATTCGTAAATTTTGTGATACCGTCGGCATTACCAAGGTCAATTCGACCAGTGATGTAGCGCTGCTCGAACATGCGGTACGTGCCGAGCTCAACAGCACCTCGATCCGCCGCATGGCGGTATTCAATCCGCTCCAAATTGAGATTACCAATTGGCCAAAAGGTGAAGTGGTTGAAGTCGATGGGGTCAACAATCCCGAAGATGAATCGGCTGGCACACGTAAGATCCCATTTTCAGGACGCCTGTTCATCGAGCAGGATGACTTCAAGGAAGAGGCTAATCGCAAATTTTTTCGCCTTAAGAAGGGCGGCGAAGTACGTTTACGCAATAGTTACATTATTAAGTGTGACGACGTCGAGAAAGACGCCGATGGCACGATTAGCAAACTGCTCTGCACGGTCGATCACGACACGCTTAATAAGCAACCTGAAGACCGCAAGGTGAAGGGCGTGATTCACTGGGTGAGCGCCGATCACGCGGTGAAGACGCCGATTCGCATGTTCGACCGCTTATTTACCGAAGAGCATCCAGAAGCGGATAAAGAGATTTCATTCACTAAGTATGTGAACCCAGAATCATCAACAGAAGTGACTGCGTTCTGTGAGCCGAGCTTGATGGAGATGACTGCGGGCGAGCAATGCCAGTTCGAGCGCATTGGTTATTTCTGTGTGGATAACAAGTTGTCGAAGCCAAGTGCGCCAGTGTTTAACCGTACGGTGGCCTTGCGTGATTCATGGGCGAAGGCGAAGCAGTAGTCGCGAATCTTGGCAGTGACGGTGATTGGCACCGTCACTGAATCGATCCTCAGCATACCGAACCCGAGTTGTTTGTAGAGAAGGAAGGTTGACACGGGCTGAGCAGTTGCCGTCAATCGGTGTTTAATGAGCGAAGAAAAGCCAGTCATCCTTACATGTGCCCAACCGACTGGAGTCCTAACTCTCGGCAACTATTTAGGAGCCGTTACAAATTGGGCGACCTTGCTTGACGCAAACACATGTTATTTTGGTGTGGTGGATATGCACGCGATTACGGTTAAGTATACGCCTGCTGAGTTGCGCAAGAATACCTTATCCTGCGTGGCGCAATACATCGCTTGTGGTCTCGATCCGGAGCGTTCGAATATTTTCATTCAGTCGCATATCATTGGGCATACTGAATTGGCATGGTTATTGAGCTGCATCACGCCGATTGGTGACTTACAGCGAATGACTCAGTTCAAGGAAAAGGCGGCGAAGCTCGGCTTTAAAGTTTCAGATGAAGAGACCTCGATTGCTAACGAAGGAGCGCGTCAAGGTGCGTCGCTGAATGCAGGCCTGTTAATGTATCCGGTGCTCATGGCGGCCGATATTTTGCTTTATAATGCAGATTCAGTGCCGGTCGGTAGCGACCAAAAGCAGCACTTGGAGCTTTGCCGTGATTTGGCGCAGCGCTTTAACCATACCTATTCAGAGACATTCACGATTCCGAAACCTTTTATTCCGAAGACGGGCGCACGCATCATGTCGCTGCAAGATCCAGAGCGCAAGATGTCGAAAAGTGATGAGAATCAAAATGCGACCCTCTATATTTTGGATAAGCCAGATGTGCTGCGTAAGAAGATCATGAGTTCGGTGACAGATTCAGGTAATGAAATCGTGGCCCGTGATGATAAGCCCGGAGTAACGAATCTGCTGCAAATTCATTCTGCAATTAGTGGTCGTTCGACTGCCGATCTCGAAGCGTCTTTCATGGGTAAAGGCTACGGCGTCCTGAAACAGGAGGTGGCCGATGTGGTGGTCGCTGCCTTGGAACCGGTGCAGGCTCGTTATAACGAGCTAATTAAGGATAAAAGCTATTTGGAGTCAGTATTGAAAGCAGGAGCTGGCGAGGCGCAGAAGCGCGCTTACAAAACACTGGGCAAAGTCTATCGTAAGTCAGGTTTTGTGGAGCGTCCGCGATAAGTCTTTGTTTAAGTGGTTGTCGGTTCATTTCTGATGGGGATTCCCTAATCCTGCAGTGATTCAATATATGCTGTTTTTCCCCAACAATGAGGAAGTTGGAAATTCATTTGAGCGTATATTGTGGTAGAAAAGAAGGTTGATCGTGTGGCTAGAGTCGCTTTGATCTAATATTTAATCTATTCACGCTGAAAGCATGCAACCGGACGACGAAGCCCCACTCACTCTTTCGAAATGGCCCTTTTATTTAGGGGACGCGCTGCTTGTGGTGACCGCGCTAGCAATTGCCATTTTAGGCAAATGGCAGCTCACCGATATGCAGGTCATTTCTTGTGTGATTGCGGTGGCCTTGGGAGCCGTGATTTTCGGGCTACCCTATGTGGTCGAGTATTCGATGCGAGTCCGCGAAGAGAAAGACGACCGGGCATCGGAGCTCCGCCTACTAAAAAAGCATTGGCCGAAGGCCGAAGCCGGGTTGCTGCAATGCCACGAACGACTCAATAAATTGGAGTCCGGCTCTGGTTCGGTGGATCAGCGTTGTGAACTCTTGGCGTCTGCCGTCGATCAAAAGTTGAATCAAGCGTCGCAGGCCTCGGCTACACTTTCTCAACAAGTTGCAGCGATTGAATCGCGTCTGCTCGTTTTGGAAGAAAGTGCTCAGGCTGCGATTGAAGCGGCCGCGGCAGTTGCTGAAGCGCCGGCGCCCGCCCGAGCGCCGCGATCGCGACGCAGCAAGGCGGATTCTGGGCTATTGCAACGTGCGATTGAGGAAAAGCAGGATTCAGCTTCGTCGGCAGTGAGCCGCATTATCGATTCGAAGAGCAAATTAGCAAAGTCTGGGCCCGAGTTGACTGAAACGACAGAGATGCCAGAGGAACCGATTCCTCAAGTGGCCGCGCCAAAAGAGTCAGTACTTGAAGTCACAGAGACCCAAGAGCTGGCGGTTGAACACGATCCGATTGATGCGTCTGAGGCGATTGAGGAGGTGCCTAAAGAGAGCGAATTTCCAATCGGAGCGGATTTGATTAAAAATGATGAGTTGCAGGAGACAGAAGCGTCAGAGGCAGATGCGCCAGTTGATTTGTTTGGCGAGGTCGAGCCCGCGGCTATTCGTCAGCCTCGTACGAAGGCAAACGACGCAGTTTTCACCGCGAGTATTTTGATTGGCATCGGCAATAAGCCCTTTCTGCGTGGCAGTGCTGGTGGCCTGAGTTGGCAGATCGGTTTGCCGATGGACTTTGAGGAGATCGGTAAGTGGCGCTGGGTGGCTCCGGCGGATTTGGCTGGCCCAGTTGAACTTCAAATCTATCGCAATGATGAAGATCCGGATCGTAACGGGCGTCATACTTTAGATCCTGGGCAGAAACTGGAAGTGACCCCTATTTTTTAATTTATGATCGATTCCATTAAATATGCCATTGCCAGCTGCAAGTCCCTCAGGCACAAAAGCATCTAACTTTTTATTTCATGAGCGATTCTAACTTTACGATGCCTATATCATTTGAAGCTCTTGTAGGTGCGTCACCTGATGCGGTCGTGGTTCATAATTTGGAAAATCAGGTGCTTTATTGGAATCAAGCAGCGGAAGCCCTGTATGGATGGTCAGTTGATGAAATTAAAGGCCGTCCAGTGGCGCGTATTTTTTATCTGGTGTCCAGTGAGCGCGAAGAGGCGGTTCACGAACTGCGGGATAAAGGCTGCTGGTCTGGTGAGTTGCGTCAGATCGATCGCAATGGCGATGAGTATTATATTCAATCTCGGCAACAGCTTTTTCGTGATGATGCGGGGGAGCCAGTCGCTGTGGTTTGTTATAATACCAATGTCACTGAGTTGAAGAAGCAAGAAGACGCCGACGAGCGTGCGCACCATGTGCGCTCATCTAGTATTTTGGCAGGCGGGGTCGCGCATGAGTTGAATAATGCGCTCGCTCCAATTATGCTTTCCGCTGCGATGCTGAAGCGTTCCCTTGAAGATGAAAAGTCGCGTAACATGGTATCGATGATTGAAAAATGTGCGAATAAGGGAGCCGTTTTGATTGCCGATCTGTTGTCGTTCGAACGCGGCAAGGGGGGTGGGCATGATATTATCCGCAAGGCCCAGATTGAGCGTTCGTTGAAGCGTTTGGGCGAGCAGGTGATTCCGTCGGAAGTCAGTTTGAAAATTAATGTGGTCGAAGATCTGTGGGAGTGCCGTGGTGAAATGGCTGAAATTTCAGAAGTTTTCCAGCATGCGATGCAAAATGCCTGCGAGGCGATGCCCGAGGGCGGAGCGCTTGAGGTCAAAGTGGGTAATCGCTTGTTCGATGCAAATTTTGAAAATCTAGCACCTGAGGCGAAGGCCGGTGCTTATGTCACTTTTGTCTTTACGGATAACGGCCATGGGATCGAAGAGCGTTTGATTAAGCGCGTAGCCGAGCCGTTCTTTACCACCAAAGAGCCGAAGCAAGGTTACGGCTTTGGATTGGCGAACTCTCAAGCGATCGTAAAGGGCCATAAAGGATTCATGGTCTTGGAGAGTGAACATGGTCTTGGCACGACATTGAGCATTTTCCTTCCGGCTGAGATTGGGGTAGAGAAGGTTACTGGTTCCGCACCTGCGTTCGTTTCCAGAAAAGAGGGTAACGGTATGCTGGTCCTTGTCGCTGATGATGAATTCTTTATTCGTGAAACGATTAAGAAGACTCTTGAAGACCGAGGCTACGACGTGATTACCGTTCAAGATGGCACCGAAGCCTTGGCTGTTTACGCTAGTCGCATCAATGATATCGACATGGTGGTTACCAATGTCGAGATGCCATTTATGGATGGCCCCTCATTGTGCCGTGCGTTGCTGAAGCTGAATCCGGAAGTGAAGGTTCTTGTTTCCAGCGGCCATAAACAGCGGGAGAAAATTCAACAGATTAAATCCTGTGGTGTGGAGCACTTCCTAGCGAAGCCATATACTGCTGATAATTTGGCAGACCGCGTGCATACGATCCTCAATGCTGACGCGTAGAGTGAGTCGACGTCGGTTGCCGCCTTCACTGCAAAAGAGTAGAAGGCATCGGTAAAGTCATTTCAATCATTACGTATATACTTTTTTCTCTCAGTGAATGTGTGTCTTTCTGATTCTGGGATGAATCGACACCAAAAAGCCCCGTTCGAAAACGAGGCTTTAAAGAATACCCAGACCGGGGGTCGTTCCGAGGCCTTGAGGCCGACAAAACCGGTCGCGTAGCGGACCGGACCACCGCAGGTGAAGACCCCCGCGAAGTCATTACGGATGAATCGACACCAAAAAGCCCCGTTCGAAAACGAGGCTTTAAAGAATACCCAGACCGGGGGTCGAACCCGGACGCCCGAAGGCACAAGATTTTGAGTCTAGCGCGTCTGCCAATTCCGCCATCTGGGCTTATTTAGAGAATGGGGCTTTTATGGCGGTGATTTTTCGTAATGCAAGCTCTGGATTGTGAATTTAATTAACAGAATAACCATCGAGTCGTTGTTAACCATTTATGACCTGTCATTAATTTAATCAATTAGCATAAGCATGATATGAATATACCATTTATTGAGGACGATCGAGAGTTGCGTGAGATAGGCGTGGCTCAGTTGGAGCAGCACAATACCGTTTATCCTGCTTCTAATCTTGTCGATGCTCGTGCGATTATGGATAATCCTGCGATGCGAGTGCATTTGGTGGCGGCTGACCATCGGCTAGCAGATGGACAGGGAATTGAATTCGTGATCGAGATGAAGGCACTTTTTTGTGAGGCAGTTATTGAGACCCCGTGTGATGTGGTAGAAGAGGTCAAGGCTCCGATTCCAGAGCTAGTCGGGGCAGTGGTGCCGAAGCGTAAGAAGTGGTTCGGCTTTTTCTAACAGTATACGACCTGAAGAATGGCAGATAAGGGTAGCTTTTTTGACTGGTAGTTCATCAGTGCTTGAGGTCGCGTGTATTTTTAAGTCAGCTAAGTGATTATGAGTATACGCATTGAAGATGATTTTGAAGACGTTCTAATGAAAGCTGCCACTGGGCTGGGCCTCGGTAAGCAGGCACTTGCGCAGAAGGCTGGCCTACCTGTGGCAGCTGTTGCGGCATTGCTGAATGCTGAATTAGATGAAGCCAGCTTGCGTGCTGTCGCTCCAGTGCTTGCCTTAGATGCTGACGCACTGGTTTCGATGGCAAATCGCGCGTGGCAACCTGAACTAATCAAACTGGAAGGGCTGCGTTGCTATAACACACCCTTTCCTGTGACTGGCTACGAAGCGATGACGGTGAATAGCTTTCTGGTGTGGAGTCCGCACACCAAGGTGGCGGTGGCGTTTGATACGGGGGCAAATGTGGATGCATTACTGGCCGACGTGAAAGCACTGAACTTAGAGTTGCAGGCCCTAGTGGTCACGCATGTGCATCGTGATCATATTGACGCGTATGATGAGTTGCTGAGTCATATCGAAGGTGGCATTGCGTTTGCTCCTAAGCTCGAGCCATACAGTGGGGCGGATTTGCTTGAGCATGGTGATTGGTTAGAATTTGACGGATTCGAAGTACAGGCGCGGCTGACCAATGGGCATTCGGTGGGTGGAATGACTTATGTGATCGAAGGCCTAGCTGAGCCAATCGCGATTGTTGGAGACTCAATTTTCTGCTTATCTCAAGGGGGTGCTCCCGAGTACTATGTTCAAGCGCTGGAGAATAATCGTGAGCAGATTTTGTCGCTCCCAGAGGCTACGATCCTCTGCCCTGGCCATGGGCCTATGACCACTGTTGCTAATGAACAAGCGCACAACCCGTTTTTTCCTGAATTTAAATAGATGTGTGGGCAAGCTAACAAGTCGGCGTCGGGTATGAAGGCGGTGATTCGGCTCAAGCCCGATCTGATACTGTCTGATATAAGCCTGGAAGGGCTTAGCGACCTTGAATTAATTAAAGACTAAAGGCGATACATCCAGACCTGCCAGAAGTAATGCACACGATGCACAATGAATCGGCCTATGCCATGCGAGCTATTCGTGCTGGTCCACGCGGATATGTGATAAAAAAAGCCGGTGGCACTGGAGTCGTCAATGCGATCAAAGGAGTGCTTCGTCGTACTGATTCGAGTAAACTCGCGAGTACAGGATTTCTAGTGGATCGTAAGTGGAATGACCAATTCGGGTAGACCTTCTGAGTTGATGAATAGTTGGCCGCTGCCGACTTTGCCCCCTTCTATGATGGCACTGACCGAGCGGGCACCTTCAGGGATGAGTACCTCTGGCATAATGATGCTGTCGGGGATGTCAGTCGTGACATTAATATTAAGACCTCCATCGGGGGCAGGGTAATCGAGTGCAAAGGCGAGTGCTTGGCGTTGTCCTGGCTCTAGGCTAAGCTGATTTGGTAAAACGCTAAGTGGGTTAGCAGGGTCGATGCGCAGGTAGCCTGCGGTCTGTGCGCGTGTGGTGCTGCGCACTTCAATACCATAGCCGAAATCTGGCCTTAACTCTGGCACAACGAATTGCAATTTCGTGGGAGAGATAAAAGCGGTCTCGGCTAGTGTGTGATCGACAAAGACGACATCCTGATTTGTAAAGTCTTGGCCATTGATCGAGACTCGAGTGCCGACAGCTGCCCGGGTTTTATCAATTGTCAATGTGATTTGATTCGGTAGCTGAACTTGATACAGATCGGAGATGATCTGTACTGAAGTGAGTGTTCCGTCCTCTTTTTGCGTGTTGAAGTTGAGGACGTAGTAAAAGCGGGTGAGATCTTTTCCGACTGGCGCTTGATAGTCGTATTCAAAGAATTTTTGCGCAGTTGTGGTAGCTGTCATTGCCCGCTGCTCGCCGTCGATCACGACGAAGGCCTCTAGGCTGCTCGGCACAACGGTCTTTTTCTTGACCTGTGCATGAGCGCTTAAGGTGTAGTTGCCAGTCGGCGAGGCGGGAGCGATGTCAGGTGTCGTGTTGACGATTTTGACACTGCAACCAGTCAGGTAGAATCCCAGGGTTAGGATATAGGCGAGGAAAATGCGCTTGGCTTTCATAGATCTTGGAAGATGGTATGCCTTCTCACTATGCAGCTGCAAGGAAAAGAGCCGAAAACTGTCAATCCCACACAAGCGCCACTGGGTATCTACTGTCACGTGCCGTTTTGCGCATCGACCTGCGATTTTTGTGCTTTTTACCAAGAGAAGCCACGGCGCGGCGACTTGGATCGCTATCTCAATGCGATGGATGACGAGTTTGCGCTAATTTCGGATAATCGATCGGTGGATACGGTATTCTGGGGCGGCGGTACGCCAGGGTTGTTGTCGGCTAAAGATTTGGAGCGCCTCGGACGGTCGATGTTAGGGTGTCTCGACAATGCACCTGCGGAATGGACGGTCGAGATGGCACCATCGACAGTTAAAGCCGATAAGCTTGCAGTGTTGCGGGACCTTGGTGTGACACGTATTTCGATGGGAGTGCAGAGCTTTGATGAGAAGTTACTGGAATCGCTGGGCCGTTTGCATCGACCTAACCAAATCTATAAAGCTTGGGGCTTAGTCGAAGCGGCGGGTTTCCCCCAGACCAATTTGGATCTGATGTTTGCCATCCCCAATCAATCTATGGAGCAGTGGGAGGCAGCGATTCGCGAAGCGGCCCGACTGGGCCCGTCGCATCTTTCGACCTATTGCTTAACTTTCGAGGAAGACACGGCCCTCTATGTGAAGCTTTCCGAGGGGGAATTGAAGATTGATGAAGAGCGCGAGCTGCGGTTCTACGAGCGCGGTTGGGAGCTACTCGCTGAGCTGGGATATGCTCAATACGAGATATCGAATTTTTCCAAGGTTGGAGCGGAATGTATTCACAATGTTAATACTTGGCGAATGTCGGAGTGGATTGGCTGTGGCCCTTCGGCAGCGAGTCAATATCGGGGGGAGCGTTATCAACGTCCTTCAAATTTGAACGAGTGGGCCGCTGGTATGGAATCGAGGCTGCCGCTGAAGGCTGAATTAGTTTCACTCGATAACAGGATTTTGATGGCCGACGCGATTATTTTTGGACTGCGTATGAATATAGGGATTGATTTGACTGACATCGCTCTGCGCTTCCCGGCGCCAAAAGTGATGGCTTTGCTAGAACCGTTGATAGCCCGTTTTGCGGATGAGGGGCTATTAATCCGAAGTGGAGCGCATGCGCGCTTGACGCATAAGGGCCGTCTGGTCTGCGACGCGATGGGCAGCGCGGTGCTTGAAGCGGTAGTTTAAGGGCAGGATTTTTGTTGAAGGGTGCTGAAAAGTCGAACTTCAGGGTCAGTAGTTGCGGTGCCTGTGTTTTGTAATGAGGGCGACCCGCGCTGCTAGTGGCTTGACGTGGGCGATTCGCCCACACTCCTCTAACTGTTTATTTCGCGATTTTATCAATGAGTGCCGAGCTCCGCCTCGTCTGCAGAACTTATTCGTATCTTCGTCTCAAGTTGGTCGGTAGAATGCCGAGCTCTTCGCGGTATTTGGCCACGGTGCGGCGGGCGATCTTGATCTTCTTTTCGGTTAAGATGTTGACGATGCCTTGGTCGCTATAGGGCTTGGCTGAATTTTCTTCTTCTATGATATGACTGATCATATCTTTGATCGATTTGTTGGAGACTGATTCGCCGCTGCCCGCTTTATAGCCTGGCGTGAAGAAGTATTTAAATGGGAAAACGCCATGTGGGGTGCGAATGTATTTATTCGCGATTGCACGGCTAACGGTGGTCTCGTGCAAGCCGACTATTTGCGCGATGGTATTCATTGTCAGTGGGCGCAGCTTGGAGACGCCTGCTGCGAAAAAATCGTTTTGAAATTTGAGGATTTCAAGTGTGATGCGCTCGATGGTTTGTTGGCGCTGTTCGATTGAGTTGATCAGGAATTTACCCGAACGCATTCGCTCGATCATAAACTCTTTCTCTTTTTGGTTCAGATTCCCTTTAGCCAGCATGTTCTTGTAGGTGCTGCTGATGCGTAGGCGAGGGATGTAGTCATTGTTCAGCGTGATCTGCCATTCACCATATTCATCTTTGAATACAGTGACATCGGGTTCGATGACAGCGTTTGAGTCAGGACTGAAACGCTTACCTGGAGAGGGCTCCAGCGTCGCGATCGCTGCAATGGCATCTTGGATATCCTCAGCGCTTACGCTGAGTTTGCGGGCAAGTTCGGGGATTCGTCGGCGAATGAGAAGTTGAAAGTGGTCGCGAAGGATTTGAGCTGCGATCGACTTGCCTTGCCCGCGTAGTTCCAGCTGAGTAACGAGGCAGTCTTGTGTGTCTTTAGTGCCAATTCCGGGCGGATCGAAGGCCCTGAGTATTTCGCTGGCCTTGCTGACCGAACTGTAAGGGATGCGGCTGGTAAGAGCTATGTTAGAAACTGTCTCTGTGAGGAAACCATTATCGTCAATACTACCAATCAGGTAGAGTAGGGCCTCTCGCTCTTGATCGGAGCAGTCGGTTAGTTCGGCTTGTTGGATGAGATGTTGCTGAAGCGAGACGCTCGTGGTGAGCGAATTCATGAAGTGCTCACGGCGTTCTTCGTCATCTGAGGTGTGGCTTTGTCCTGTGTTTTCCAGTGCGTAGTGCTCGCGCATGTCTTCGCTCATGCGTTCTAGGATGCTAAAATCTTCTGGATTGAACTCGGTTTCTTTGTCTTGTTCGAGTTGGTTGGCGTTAGGCTCTTCGCGGTGTTCTTCGACACTGATGCTATCAATCGCCAGTTCTTCGAGCAGCGGATTCGCTTGGAGCTCTTGGAGGATCGAGGTACGCAGTTCCACTGCCGGCGCTTGAAGAATCTTTAGGGAGTTCTGAAGTTGAGGCGCTAGAACGAGTGCTTGCGCCTGTTTCTGGATTTGTTGGAACCCTTGTGAGCTCATGGTGGTTGGGAGACGAGGGCTGTATCTAGGCCTTTTTGTCTTGTTCGAGTCCCGGTGTCTCGCCTAATGCCCAGCGTTTTGCCGCGCTGCTGCTGTTGTTGCCAAATAGATCTTTGATGTAGCTCGCCAGCTTCTCATTAGTTGGTCCGTAGCCTTTGCCGTAGAGAAACATCTCTAAGGCGGTTAGCATATTTTGCGCGGTTTGATAGCGTTTCTCGCGGTCGCGTTGAAAGGCGCGCTGCATAATATCGTCGAGGCTCGGCTCGACCTCGGGGCGAATCTCGGTGAAGTCGGGAATCGCTAACTTAAGAATGTTGCTGCGAGTGGCTTCGCCGGAATTAGCCTCAAAAATATTTTCACCCACTAGCATTTCTGCCAGAACAATAGCGCAGCTGAAAAGATCTGCACGGCCATCGGTTACTTCGCGGCGGGCTTGCTCGGGGGAGAGGTATTCGTCTTTACCAGCGATGATTTTTCCTTCCTCATTATGCATGAGGTCGAGTGCTTTCGCTATGCCGAAGTCGGTGAGCTTTACGTCGCCTTCATAGGCGAGCATAATGTTGCGCGGGTTCACATCGCGGTGCACGATGCCGAGCGCTCGACCTTTGATGTCGCATTTTTGATGGGCGTAAGAGAGGCCGCGGCATATTCGTGAAACGATAAAGGCCGCTAGGTCGATGGGGATGGACTGATGCGTTTCGGTGTGGCGATGGATGAAGTCTTCTAGGGTAATTCCGTCCACATGTTCCATCGTCATGAAATATTGCCCACTGATTTCGCCGAGGTGATAAGTTTGGACGATATTGGTATGGATCAGGTCTGCGACTAAGCGAGCTTCGCCGATAAAATTATTACGAAATTCTTCGATTTTTGAGTATTCTTCGCGGACCAGTTTGATCGCCACTCGCTTACTGAAATGACCAGCACCCATCTGCTTAGCCTCATACACAATGCCCATCCCGCCCTCAGCAATCGTATTGACGAGTTCGAAATGCAATTCATTGAAGATATGTTTTATCTTAGACATAGATTGGATCAGATGTCTTTTAATATTTTTTTCAAGTAAATTCCCAATCTAGCACGGAAAATGCTAATAAATGCGATAGATCTATTCAATGTGTTGGTTGACAGTGGCATCGAAGCGCATTTGCTTTAAGGTATGATCACATTGACAGATAGTGCCGTGGCACAAATCCGACAGTTGCAGGCCGAGAAGGCTACTGAGGGGCAAAAACTACGTATTTTGGTCGAGGCAGGCGGTTGCTCAGGCTTCGAGTATGGTATGTCTTTTGATAATAAGAAGGAAGACGATCAGGTATTTGAAAATAACGGTGTCGAATTTCTAGTTGATGAGACGAGTCTCGAGTATCTCAACGAGAGTGTTGTCGATTTCGACGATGGTTTGACGGGCAAAGGCTTCGAAGTGCGCAACCCGAATGCCAGCAGTACTTGCGGCTGTGGCCGTTCGTTTAACTAGCGCTTTCTCAATGGCCCGCCGCCGCTTCTGCGCAGCGGATGCCGTCGAGTGCGGCGCTGACGATGCCGCCGGCGTAGCCTGCGCCTTCACCACATGGGTAGAGTCCAGCGATGTCTGGATGCTGTAGTGAGTCTGGATTGCGCGGCACACGCACGGGCGAACTGGTGCGTGTCTCAAAACCGATCAAATTGCACTCTTCGGTAATATAGCCGCGCATTTGCTCGCCGAACAGGGTTAAGCCGCGGCGCATACGTGAGACAATCCATTCTGGCATGATTGCATCGAGGCGTGCGCTTTGAATGCCAGGGAAGTAGCTGGTCTTCGGCAGATCTGCTGAGGTTTTGCCTTCAAGAAAGTCGGTCACGCGCTGCCCAGGCGCGACTTGACCACCACCGCCAGCTTTTTTGGCGGCAATTTCCAACTGTTTTTGAAATGCGATACCGGCGAGTACGCCGTGTTCGGCTTGTAAGGGCACGGTGTCTTCCGGCTCAACGCTAACTACCATGCCGCTGTTGGCAAAAGGGGAGTCGCGCCGAGCTAGACTCATGCCATTGACCACTACCTCATCGTTCTCTGTCGCTGCAGGTACGATGAAGCCACCAGGGCACATGCAGAAGGAGTGAACGCCACGGTTATCAATCTTAGTAGCGAGTCGGTAGCTCGCTGCCGGGAGTAGTTGTGGGCGTTCTTGCCCGATAGGGTAGTGATACTGAGTGCTATCAATCAGAGGTTGCGGGTGCTCGATGCGTACACCGACCGCGAAGGGCTTTTGCTCAAGGCGCACATTTTGCGTATCAAGCTGCTGGTAAATATCGCGGGCGGAATGGCCAGTTGCCAAAATCGTATGGTCGCTGAGGAACTCGCGGCCATCGGCTGTGGTTACCCCGCAAATACGGCCATCGTTGAGAATAAATTGATTCACCTTCGCGCCGAAGTGGACTTCACCACCAGCTTCGAGGATAGATTGGCGCATCGCCATGACGACTTTCGGAAGTAGGTTAGAGCCAATGTGCGGGTGCGCGTCGATTAGGATGCGCTCAGGAGCGCCATGCGCGACGAGAGTCTCGTAGATGTCGCGAATTGGACCGCGCTTTTTAACGCGAGTGTAGAGTTTGCCGTCCGAGAAGGTGCCGGCACCGCCTTCGCCAAAGCAATAATTTGAGTCCTCTATGACGGTGCCTTTTTTGAGAATGGGGCCCAGATCGAAGCGCCGTGCCGAGGCGTCCTTGCCGCGCTCTAATATGATTGGTTTGAGGCCAAGTTCGAGAGCACGCAGCGCCGCAAACATGCCCGCAGGACCACAACCAATGACGAGCATATTTTTTGCATCCGCGGCGGGGCATTCGTAGAGGGGCTTCAGTTGCGGCTCAGGCGTGAGAGCTTGATCGAGGCCGACTTCAATTCGTAGCTGCACCTTGATCTGCCTTTGGCGGGCGTCGATAGAATGTTTGCGCAGGCGCATATCGACGATTCGTTCTTCTGCTAGTGCAAGCTTCTCGGCGATGGCGGTTTTCCACGCCGATACGTGCTCCGATTGTTCGACTGGTAAGACGATATCAACAAGTGGCGCTGGGGCGGAGTCTTCTGGTGTATGCTCTGGCATATTCTTTGGGGAGTATCTGTGCTACTCGAGCGGCGACAACAAGTTTGTTGCTAGAATTCAGAATGCTCACCCTCTCGGACGGCTTCAACTTGGCTACTTTAATCTCGAAGGTTGCACCCGCAATTACTTGGGCAGCGTTGCTTGCAGCTTTTGAAGGGTGTGGATACCACTAGGGGTTTCGAAGTAGAGCGCGTCTTGAGGGGCCTCAAAGTTCCGCAGTTGTTCGATATCAATTAGCATTAGAGCGGTTGACCAGGCATCAGCCAGCGCGGCACTGGGTTGCAAAATCCATGCGCGTTTGAAGTTGTAATCAGGGTTGAGGCGTTCGTGCGGAGAGACGATGTGGCTGCCCTGGATACCGATTCCTGAGGCGCTCAGTGCTTGGTTGTTTAATTTGATGGTCTGCTGATTGTGGTCGCCGCTCAGTTCAATCGGCCAAGTCGCCGAGCCGAATGCTAACTGCGTGCTCGCGCCAGCGCTCAGCAGCGCCGATTCAATGCCCCAGTCTTCCAGTAGGGTTTTGAGTTGGTCGAGCGCGTAGCCTTTGCCAATGCCGCCGAGATCGATTTCTCTTCCGGCTGTGACGCATGTGATCGCTGGTCTATCCGGATCAATGCTAAGCGTGCCACTGAGCGGAGGGGCGCTGCCGGGATCTTTGTTTTTCTGATGCTCGATCAATGTGCCGAGGGTGATGTCGAACAGCCCATCAGTGTGCTCATGTGCCTCAGCGGCTAGTCGTAAGCAGTCATAACAGGTCTGACTTATAAACAGTGTTTGACCGGTCTCCATGTGGTTGATTCGGAACACATCACTGCCTTCGATATAGCGACTGAGAGTGTTTTCGATCTCGTCGAGTAAGACGATCGCTGCGTGTGCGACATCATGGGCGAGTTTCGCATCTTCGGCAACGATGCGAAGTATGAAGGTGGACTTCATCGCGTGGTGGTCAAATTGATGGATTTGGCTCATTATTCGTCGGTGTGCATCCATTGCTGCCAGATGTCGTTGCGTAAATAAAGTGTGACGGCGACGTTTGCGCGTAAGCCGCGCGGGAGTTTAGTGTGGGTGGTCCCGAGTAAATCATTGCAGGCGTTATCCTGTGCGGGCATCGCGAAGATGATTGGTAAGTCCGTGATGCCTTGAATCGGAGTCGGCCAGTAGCCAATGGTTCCGAAAGTGCGTAAATACCACGGCAGTGGCCAATACTCTTGACCGATTACGGCGATGGGGGAGAGTACTGGCGAATCGGCTAACGCCCGCAAATCGTGTAGCCAGATTTCGATTTTTGGTGCGTCTGTACTGGTAGGCACATAAGCATAAGGATTGCGGCTGTCATTAGCTAGGCGGCCGCTGGCATAAATACTTTGTTTGGTCTGATAGGCGAGTCCAGTGACTAACAGTAATGAGAGTATAATGCGGGACTTTATTTTCAAATCAGGTAAATAGCCAAAGGCATAGCCCGCGAGGAGGCAGGCATGTGCCCACGGCACCATCATGAGCCAAGGGGTTTTATAGCCGATGCAGCTGTAAATAATGCAGTGGCATACCGTAGCGACGGCTAGGAATAGAACCGCAGGGTTGGGCACACGTTTCACTACGGCGAAGGCGATCGCGAACAATGCAAGTAGCCCGATCAGTGCTTCGGTCCACCAAATACCGAGCTGTTGCTTTGGCCATAACAGCAGCTCGAAGTAATAGCCCAGTCCTTTTTCGTGGCCAGCGCTGGTCTCGTAAACAAAATAAGTACGCACTGCGTCAATGCTCCCTTGCATGGAGCGAAAGCCATCGCTGTAAAAGTAAGCGGCGGTGATTGCTGCGGTGATCGCTAACAATACACTGGGCAATAGATAGAGGCGAAGGTTGGGGTAGAGATGTCGCGCGTCATTTTTTGGTTGTCTCCTGTAGCAGATACCAACGGCCGGTAGCCACGCGAGTATCGAGATGGCGAAGGTTTCTTTGGTGGCAAACATGAGGCCGATGCAGAGCCCTGAAGCGATGCCGATGCGCTTACTCGGTTGTTGGCTAAGGCGAAAGACTGCTGCACAGGCCAGCATAGCAAAGAGCGTTAGTAAGCTCTCATGGATATACATGCGGTTGTAATACACCATCAGCGGTGAACTCGCTAGCAGTGCGGCGGCGGCCAATGCACCCCATGATCCGATGGATCGTCTCCATAGTAGCGGAGTAAAAACCACTAGTAGGCCGGCAATGGCAGCGCCGAGACGCAAAGTGGTTGTGGATAGTTCGCTCCAGGAGGTTTCAGATCGGCTGCGTGCGATGGGCAGCGAACTTAGGCTGAGTAGCGGGCCATGGAAATGCTGTGGGTCAAATTGGTAGTCCTCGCCAGCTAATTGACGTGCAAGAATGCGTGCGCCGGTCGCCTCGTCGGCGTGGATCGGACGTTTTTCTAAGTTATGCAGGCGTAACGTTAACGAGAGTATAACGATACCGATCCATGTGACTATTATAAGAAGGCGTTGCGACATTGTGAGGTGGCTCTATATGAAGCGATTTATTTGCCGGCTGCAATCTTGCTTTGCCGTTGTGTTGATTCTGTAGTCACTATTACTTATCAACTGTGCCTTCCTTAGAACAACAAATTGTATTGGTGACTCCAGTTTGGAACGACTGCAAACGGTTGGAGTTGTTTGGCCCGAAGTTGGCTCAGGCGCTTTCGAAGTCTGGTTTGCCGGTGCGTTGGATCGTGGCGGATGATGGTTCGTCCAAGCTGGAGCAAGCTAAAATCTCAGCCTTGGTTGAGTGCTTTTCGGTCGTCTATGCGGATGTCGAAGTAATGCTGTTTGCCGAGCGTTCGCGAAAGGGCGGTGCGGTTTATCAGGCGTGGTCTGCATGTTCTGATGCCGACCTGTTGGCCTTTGTCGACGCTGATGGTGCGGTGGATGCTCCGTCAACCCTTCGTTTACTTAGGCATGCGTGCCAGTGTGGTCCTGGTGTCGGTGTTGTTGGTGTTCGTCATGACTCAGTGGAAACACCGGTACAGCGTCCGTGGCTGCGATTGCTTTGTTTCCGCATGTTTTCTAAATTGGTGCATGGCTTGGTGGGTATTGAATTTGAGGATACGCAGTGTGGTGCAAAAGTAATTCCCGCAGCGGCGTATCGTGCAGTATCGCAGCAGTTGATGGAGCGCGGCTTTGTGTTCGATGTTGAGTTACTAGTTGCGCTACAGGCGCAGGGCTGTCGCGTCGAGGAGTTACGTATTCCATGGCAGGAGATGCCCGGAGGTAAGGTTAAGCCGCTACGCGATGCATGGGGGATGATCGCTGGATTATTACGTATCCGAAAACGCCTGAAGGCCAATTTGTATTAGCGCTTCGTCGGAAACCGCTTTAGCTGGGTAAAACGCGTAGATGCAACTGAGAGTGTCGCAGTTTTCTGCCGTTCGATTAAAATCGCCTTAACTGTGCAAAGCACCACGTTCGCAACGCCACGATTTTCAACAATCTACAAACTGCGGACGACTGCTTTAGCGACGCCCTGCACGCAGAGTTCAGTCACAGGGTAAAGCTCTGGGTAAAATTTATTTTCCGCCTTGAGGTAGGGTGGTTCACCACCTTTTTGGATGTAGCGTTTGAGCGTTGTTTCGCCATCGATGAGTGCCGCGACGATGTCGCCATCATAGGCATCGCGTGGCTCAATGATGACCATGTCACCATCATAAATTTCGGCATCGACCATACTTTCGCCTCGCACTTGAAGGGCGAAGCTACGACGACGGCTAGAAAAGCCTGCGCTCTGAATGTCGACTTGTAAGCGACCAATCTCACCTGCGGGTTCCACACGATCGGGATAGCCCGCGGCAATGTCACCCATGACGGGAATATCGACCACCTCGGTAGCGTCCTCTGGAATTTCGGGTTTTTCGGGTGCATCTGGACGGTTGATGCGAAAAGTCCGTGCCTGACCAGGGATGCGCTCAATCATTTCCTTTTTCTCAAGTGCACGAAGATGGCCCATCACGGCATTGGTGCTGGCAAAGCCGAACTGCTCTTGGATGTCACGAATGCTCGGCCAGAAGCCGTTGCGCCATTCGTAATGCTCGATAAAAGTGAGGATTTCTTGCTGTCGAGTTGTGAGATCTTTCATAGTGTTCACTTGTTTAGGTGAACAATTGATCATTGTCAAGCCGTGCTTTGCCAGACGATCTTTCTGCTGGGTTTGAATCGCCCACAAAAAGCGTTGAACAAACGAGGGAGAGCGCTTTGGTAAGGTTTTTACATGGCACTCTATCCTGGCGACATATTTGCACCACAATTACAGCTGCTGTTGGCTGCGTCGCTGATTTTGTCTGGATGTGGCTCCGAGCAGCAGCGACCATCGAGCAGTGTCGTGGCTCCGATTCCCGTAGATGCGTTGGTGGTCGATTTTCCATCTGGGGAGTTTGACTCAAATATTGTCGAAACGCTTGCGGGTGATTTGGCGACGGTCAATCCTCTGGTCAATGAGACCCTGGCAGGATCGGCAGTGATTGGGCGTATTTTGGAAGGGTTAATCACGCTGGACCCTAATACTGGTGAAGTGATCCCGAATCTTGCCAAGTCATGGGAGATCTCGGCAGACAATCTTCAGTATACCTTTCATTTGCGGCGTGGAATTCATTGGAGCGATGGCCAGCCGTTTACCGCAGATGATGTCCTGTTTACCTGGGACTGTTTTTTTGCGAAACAGCTGGATGTTGATTCCGGCGAGCCCGTGCTAGATGAAAACGGTCGTGTGAAATATCGCTACAGTTCGCGATCTACTTTTGGACAGCTTATTAATGGGCAAGAGCCTCTGGTTGAGAAACTAGACGATTATACGGTACGCTTCACGACTCCAGAGGTGTATGCGCCTTTTCTATTGTTTGGTGGTGGTGAGGAGATTTTACCCAAACATATATTACAAATGTCTTTTGATGACGGCACCTTGATGGATCAGTGGAGTGTGGAAACGGCCATCAATGAGCCATGGAAAATTGTGGGTTTAAACATGTTTGTACTCGAATCGTATCGTCCTGGAGAACGCATCGTATTTGCGAAGAACCCAAATTATTGGAAGGTAAATACAAAGGGACAGCGACTACCTTATGTGGCGCGGGTGATTACCAAAATCGTGCAGGATCAGAATAGTAGTAATGTTGCCTTTGCGCAGGGCTTGACCGATTTCGAATCAATCGGCCCTGATAATGTCGCTTGGGTGAAGCGGGGAGAGGAACGCTTCGACTATACCGTGCTCGATATGGGGCCATCGAGTCAGACGAATTTTATTTGGTTTAATTTAAATCCAGGGCAGAATGCCGAGGGCGTTGCGTATGTTGAGCCATATAAGTTCAAGTGGTTTTCAGATCAGCGGTTCCGACAAGCGATTTCGCATGGCATTAATCGCGAAGGCATTGTTCGTGGGGTGTATTTTAATCGCGCCGATATTTTGCATGGCTACGTATCGCCTAAACGCAAATTGTGGTATAATGATGCAATTCGAAAATACCCTTACTCGCCGGAGACCTCGCTACAGTTATTTGCTGAAATGGGATTCACTTTAGAAGCGGGTCAGTTGAAAGATCCGCTTGGCAATTCAATCGAGTTTTCATTGATGACGAACTCGAGTAGTGGACTACGTGTCGAGATGGCCACGGTGTTTAAGGAGAACATGGCAGCGCTTGGTATCGACGTCGAACTGCAGTTCTTAGATTTTAATACAATCATTAATAAGACATCGGATTCGTTTGATTATGAGGCGTGCATGCTTGGTCTTGGCGGTGGTGCACCAGATCCTTATGCGGGTAAAGATATATTGATGAGTGGTGGTCGCTTACATCAATGGTATCCGCAACAGGTTGAGCCTGCGACCGAGTGGGAGGCTCGCATTGATGCGCTGATGCGTGAAATTGGTCGGCATACTGATGTTGAGGTGCGTAAGAAGTATTTTTTCGAGGTGCAGGAAATTCTAGCTGAGCAACAGCCGCTGATCTTTCTAGTCAGCCCAAAGGACTTTGTTGGCTATCGTAACCGATGGCAGAATGTGGATCCCACTCCGCTCGGTGGGGTGACTTGGAACCAAGAATCACTGTGGGCGGAGCCGAATCCATGAGCGCATTTATTTTTAGACGATTGCTCTCGCTGATTCCTTTGCTCCTAGGAATCACGATGCTGGTGTTTATTTTGATGAGTCTCGCACCCGGAGACTTTCTGACGCCAGTCAAAGCGCAACGTGATGTGCCAGCAGAGTTAATCCAAGCGATTGAAATCGAGTTTGGATTAGATCGTCCGTGGTATGTGCAATACTGGAAATGGTTGGGCAATGTTGCGCAAGGCAACTTGGGGCATTCGTGGGCTTATAAATTGCCGGTTGTCGATCTGATCGGACAACGCCTGTGGGCGACTTTGCTACTGTCAGTGAGCGCATTTGTATTCGCCTGGAGTATTGCGATTCCGCTTGGTGTCTTGGCGGCAGTTTATAAGGATTCAATTTTTGATCGTATCGCTTCGGCGTTGGCGTATGCGGCGCTTTCGATTCCTGAATTCTTTCTCGCGTTGTTGTTTGTCTTTGTTGCTGCACAAACGGGGTGGTTCCCGTTGGGAGGTGCCACTTCAATTGAGTATGATTATCTGAACTGGTTTGGAAAGGTCGGCGACCGTGCGTATCACTTAATTTTACCGACCTTGGCACTCGGGATTGGTTCGATCGCAAGTATCATGCGAATTATGCGGGCTAATTTCCTCGATACGATGCTCGCGGAGTACGTGACGACGGCGCGGGCGAAGGGCTTAAGTGAATTTGCGGTGATTTTTAAGCACATCTTGCGAAATGCGATCAATCCACTGGTGAGTTCATTTGGTTTCGCATTCTCAGGGCTATTAAGCGGTGCCCTGATGGTTGAGATTGTACTGCAATATCCTGGGATTGGTCAGTTGATGTATCAGTCGATTCTCCGAGAAGACCAGTTTGTGGTATTGGCTTCGGTGATGATGGGGTGCTCGATGCTGGTGCTGGGAAACCTGTTGGCAGACATTTTATTAGCGTGGTCAGATCCGCGTATTCGATTGGAGAAGAAAAAGTAGAATGATCATCTTCAGTATATTTCGAGAAGTACTGCGGCGTCCCTTGGGGGCAGTGTCGGCAGCGGTCTTGGTTGCCTTGTATGCGGCGGCGGTCTTTGCGGATTTCTTTGCGCCGTATGCGACCAATGAACAAGACTTAGAGCGTACGTACCATCCGCCCACAGCGTTGATCTTTCAAGATGGTGGCTTGCAAGTTCAGGCTTACGAATTAGTCGATCCGACCGAAGCGAAGTATAAAAAAGTCGTGGGGCAGGGGTATCCAATCCATTTCTTTGGTAAGGGCTTTGAATATCGTTTTTTAGGGCTGTTTAAGACGCAGCGTCATTTGTTCACGATCCAAGACGACGCTGGTCGAGTGTATCTGCTCGGTAGTGATTCAACTGGGCGTGATGTGTTCTCGCGGTTGATTTTTGGCTCCCGCGTGTCGCTGTTCATCGGGCTATTAGGTATCACGATTACCACGACACTCGGATTCCTAGTCGGTGGCTTGAGCGGTTACTTTGGTGGTCGAATGGATTTTGTAGCGATGCGCTTAGTCGAATTTATGATGGCGATGCCGGGGCTCTATTTGTTATTAGCGCTACGCTCTGCGCTGGCGCCGCACTTCGCTTCCGATCAGATGTTTTTCGTGATTATTCTAATTCTGTCTTTAATCGGTTGGGCTGGCACGGCGCGTGTGCTGCGGGGTATGACACTCTCTCTCCGCCAAAATCAATATGTGATGGCGGCTGAAAGTATGGGGCAGTCGCCTGTGGTGATTTTACGGAAGCATATTTTACCCAACTTGGTGAGTTATTTGTTGGTGGCCGCGACCCTCTCGATCCCTGGCTATATCCTAGGTGAAGCGGCTCTGTCATTTTTGGGGCTAGGCATTCAAGAACCCTCCGCATCGTGGGGGCTGATGCTCTCGCAAGCGCAGGATGTAAAGGTGTTTTATTTGAACTTCTGGTGGCTATTGACGCCAGGCTTTGCGATCTTCATCACAGTGATTGCTTACAACGTGCTTGGCGATGTGCTGCGCGATGTGGTCGATCCAAAAATGAAAACACGCTAGCTTTAAGTTGAGCGTTGTCAGTTGAATGTTGAATGTTGAATGTATGAGAACTGATGTCTGAATTATTAAAAGTTTCTGATCTGCGAATCGCCTTTCACTCGCGTGGTGATTCCAATGAGGTGGTGCATGGGATCGATTTTTCAATCGACGCAGGCGGAAGGACAGTGGCGATTCTCGGTGAGAGTGGCAGTGGTAAAAGTGTGACTTGTATGTCGCTCACACGCTTGTTGCCAGAGGCGCCAACCTGCACCGTCAGTGGTGAGATCCTGTTTGAAGGAAAGAATGTGCTCGAGATGGACCGCGAAACCATTCGAGGAGTTCGCGGCAATGGCATCGCCTATATCTTTCAAGAGGCATCGGCTTCATTGAATCCGGTTTTCACGGTTGGTCATCAGATTGCGGAGGCTGTCAAATTGCACCGCCCAGATATTTCGAATGTGAAGGGGCGCGTGGTGGAGTTGCTGGAGCTAGTTGGGATTCGCGATGCGGCGCAACGCTACCAGGCGTATCCGCATGAAATGAGTGGTGGTATGCAGCAGCGTGTGATGATTGCGATGGCGCTGGCCTGTGAGCCGAAGCTGTTGGTTGCGGATGAACCGACGACCGCGTTGGATGTGACTATTCAGGCACAAATCATGGATTTACTTCGTGAACTGCGCGATAAGCTCGGCATGAGTATCGTCTTAATTACGCATAATTTCGGAATCGTCAAAGGCTTTGCGGATGAGGTGATCGTAATGTTTCGCGGCGAGATCGTGGAGCAGGGCCCGGTGGATGAGGTACTGAATAATCCGCAGCATCCTTATACCAAAGCGTTGATCGCATGTATTCCGAAGCTGGGCGCAAAGCAGCATCGCCTGACAACGATTGATAAAGAAATGGCGCTGGATTAATTGTAGAAGCGACACTCTTGTCGCTGCTACTTTTTACCGAAATCGCTTATGCTCTGGCATGTAGTGGTAGCCAGCGCCTGCGAGTCGCTCAATAAGGATGGTCGCATCGAGGTCGTGCGTTTTGCAAAGATCGTCCAAGGATTCGCAGTGATTGCGGATCACAGTGTTGACCACGCCGACCAGCAGGTGTGGATCCATTGTCTGATAACCACTCAAGTCCATTGTCTTGCTAGGTTAGCTGTCTGTGTTTTTGTGGCAAGTGCAACTTGTTATCCGAATCAATGGTTGCGAATCCATTTGTGACGTCACATTTTAGCTAATTCATTGATATGACCGACTCCACATCAGCTCAATCGCCACTCCTTTCCGTTCGTGACCTTAAGGTGCATTTTCCGATTAAAGGTGGCATGCTGCAACGCACGGTGGATCATGTGAAAGCAGTGGACGGTGTGTCGTTTGATGTGCCCCGTGGTAAGACTGTCGGACTGGTTGGCGAGAGTGGCAGTGGTAAGACGACGACGGGGCGGGCGATTGCACGACTGGTGCCAATCTCTGCGGGCACGATTTGTTATGAGGGGCAGGATTTAGCACACCTTTCACGCTCGGCGTTTTTTGCATACCGTAAAAAGATTCAAGTGATTTTTCAGGATCCCTTCGGTTCGCTCAATCCGCGCATGACCATTTACAGCATCATTGCGGAGCCACTGGATATACATTTCAAAGATTGGACGAAAGCTCAGAAGGTGGCACGCGTCGCCGATCTGTTGGAGAAGGTCGGCTTGGGTGCAGACTTTATGCAGCGCTATCCGCACCAGTTTAGTGGCGGCCAGCGGCAACGCATCGGTATTGCCCGAGCGCTCGCAGTGGAGCCGGAGTTCATTATTTGTGACGAGCCAGTCAGTGCACTAGACGTGTCGGTACAGGCGCAGATCGTGAACTTGCTGCAGGATCTGCAAGATGAGCTAGGGCTGACTTACTTGTTCATCGCGCACGATTTGGCGGTGGTAGAGCATATTAGCGATCAGGTGTTGGTGATGACTGAAGGCAAGATCGTTGAGCAAGCCTCGTCGGATGAGATTTATAATAACCCGCAGCATCCCTATACGCGTAAGCTGTTGAATGCGGTGCCTAGCCTGTAACTCTTGCCCTAGTTGAAAGGTCTCAAACCCAAATGTCGCTTTTAAAAGTGAGAGCGGGTCGGCCGAAAGTGTCATGGTCAAGATGGATCCAAAGTATGCTGCATGACGTGGTTTGAATATATGCTGGATAGGTAATATCTAGTGAGATTCACTCAACATATCAATTTATCCTGATATGTTGATAAGTTGCTTGATTAATTTAAATAATTGGCAATAGTGACTGGCTTATGAGTAAAAACTTCATCTTTTCCTCCGAGTCTGTTGGCGAGGGCCATCCAGACAAAGTAGCTGATTATATTTCTGACAGCGTGTTGGATGCATGCTTAGAGCAGGATCCGCATAGCCGTGTTGCGTGTGAGACATTGGTCAAGAGTAACTGCGTGTTTCTTGCCGGCGAAATTACCACCAACGCGAAGCTCAACTACGAAGAGATCGTGCGCCAAGCGATTCGTGAGATTGGCTACACCAACGACGACGATATCTTTCATGCCGATAAGGTGTTTATTTCCAATATCCTGACAGCTCAGTCTTCTGACATCGCTCAAGGCGTCAATGCGGCCGAAGCCGCGGGAAAAGATACCGCTGAGCAAGGAGCAGGAGACCAAGGTATCATGTTTGGCTATGCCTGTAACCAAACGCCAGAACTCATGCCAGCGCCTGTGATGTATGCACATCGATTGCTCCGTGAAATGGCGCATCAGCGAAAGGATGTGAAGATTCCTTGGCTGCGCCCGGACGTAAAGAGCCAAGTTGCGCTCGAATATGTCGACGGCAAGGCGGTTGCGATTAAGAACGTGGTGATCTCCACGCAGCACGCCGCAGACGTCAAACACGCTGAAATTAAAGAATTTTGCATTGAGCAGGTGATCCGCAAGGTGTTGCCTGCTGAGCTATTAAACGATCAGACCGAATATTTGATCAACCCGACTGGCAACTTCGTCATCGGAGGTCCTCAAGGCGATGCAGGTCTCACGGGTCGTAAGATCATCGTTGATACCTACGGCGGTTGGGCGCGTCACGGCGGGGGTGCTTTCTCTGGTAAAGATCCTTCGAAGGTCGATCGCTCAGCGGCATATTTCACACGTTGGGTGGCGAAAAACATTGTCGCGGCGGGTCTCGCAGATACCTGCGAACTCGAAGTCGCTTATGCGATTGGTCATCCTTATCCGACCAGTATTCACGTCGATACATTTGGCACTGGCACTGTCAGCGATGAGCAAATCGCCGCCGCCGCGCAACAAGTATTCAGCTTCAAGCCAGCCGACATCGTTAGCCAGCTTGATCTACTGCGCCCGATCTACCGAGAGTCCACTCACTATGGTCACTTTGCCAAGGAACATCTCCCTTGGGAATCGATTGCCAAGGCAGACGCACTTAAGGCCGCGTTGTAATTTTACAATTAAGAATAATATTAAGAATTAAAAAATATGAGCACAGACACACTTACAAAAACTGACTATAAGGTCAAAGACATCACCCTTGCTGACTTCGGTCGCAAAGAAGTCGAGATCGCACAATTCGAGATGCCCGGGCTGATGGCGACCTGCGAAAAATACGCCGCTGAGCAGCCGCTCAAGGGTGTGCGTATCATGGGTTCTTTGCACATGACGATTCAGACTGCGGTGTTGATCGAAACATTGAAGACGCTCGGCGCTGACGTGCGTTGGTGCTCTTGCAATATCTTCTCCACTCAAGATCATGCAGCGGCCTACGTCGCGAAGAACCTTGAAGTTCCTGTGTTCGCTTGGAAGGGCGAGACACTCGAAGAATACTGGTGGTGCACACAGCAGGCACTCACATGGCCAGACGGTTCGGGCCCTCAACTCATCGTCGACGACGGCGGAGACGCAACACTCTTGATCCACAAAGGCTATGAACTTGAGGATGGTAGTGACTGGGTGAACACAGCTTCCGAAAGTGAAGAAGAGTCCGTAATCAAAGGGCTCCTAAACAAGATCCAAGCGGAGAATTTCTCCAATGATCATTGGCACAAGGTTGTGGAAGACTGGAAAGGTGTTTCTGAAGAAACAACAACTGGTGTGCACCGTCTCTACGAAATGCACAACGCCGGCAAGCTCCTTGTCCCTGCGATCAATGTAAATGACTCTGTCACTAAGGCGAAATTCGACAATCTGTATGGTTGCCGCGAATCACTACTTGATGGCATCAAACGTGCAACTGACGTTATGATTGCGGGTAAGGTTGGCGTCGTTTGTGGATATGGCGATGTGGGTAAAGGCTGCGCTGCTGCACTTAAAGGTATGGGCGCACAGGTTGTCGTGACCGAAGTTGATCCGATTTGTGCACTGCAAGCTGCGATGGAAGGCCACCGCGTACTGACCCTCGAGGACACCCTCGGCTGGGGCGATATCTACGTCACTACCACTGGTAACTATGGTATCATTACGGCCGACCATATGTCCAAGATGAAGGATCAAGCGATCGTTTGTAATATCGGTCACTTCGATAATGAGATCGGTGTGGACGCGCTCAATAACATGCCAGGGGTTGAGGTTGAAATGGTCAAACCAGACATCCAAGGTGCGGTTGATAAATATACCTTCCCCGATGGCCACAGCATCTACTTGCTTGCCAAGGGTCGTCTGGTGAACCTCGGTTGTGCCACTGGCCATCCATCTTTCGTGATGTCGAACAGTTTTACTAACCAAGCGCTGGCTCAAATTGAGCTTTGGAAGCAAGTCGAGAAATATACACCTGGCGTGTATATCTTGCCGAAACATATCGATGAGGAAGTGGCACGTCTGCACCTAGAGAAGATCGGCTGCAAGCTCACCACTTTGAGTGACGAGCAAGCGGACTATATTGGCGTCAAGCCGTCTGGCCCCTACAAGTCTGAGCACTACCGTTACTAGGTAGGCTGTTAGATCATATTTTCGAAAGCGTCCTCCTCTGAGGGCGCTTTTTTTTGGCTAGTATGAGTTGATTCCCAGAAGAAGAGGGTGGGCGACTCGCTCCCGGCATCGACTCACCTCACAACAAGAGCGAGTCGCCCTCACTCGATTGACTGCGGGCGTGCCAACTGCTCGATCTTCCGTTCCCACCTCGGTCACCCCCAGATTTAATTACTAAAAATTCGTGCGCTTTGTGATTAAGTGCTCTAGTTCTACTGACATGCCAAAAAAGACAACTGCCAAGAAAAAGACCAAGTCCTACCGCGCGCCTCAATTTCTCGTCGATTTACTCGACGCGCGTTCCCCTACGGGACACGAATACGAAGCTCAAGCGGTGATCGATCGCTATGTTGAACCAAAGGTCGATGCCTATCGTAAGGATACCATGGGCAACCGCTTCGCTACTGTGAATTCGGATGGCGAACCATCTCTGCTATTTGCTGGGCACATCGACGAGCTCGGCCTGATCATCACCTACATCAACGACAAAGGCTTCGTTTATTTCGACACGCTTGGTGGTCATGATAAGTCGATGATTTCTGGGCGTCGTGTTTCAATTTTAACCAAAGAGGGCATCGTCAAAGCAGTGACTGGTAAGCGTGCCATTCATCTGATGAGCGCAGAAGATCGTAAGAAGGTGCCTGATACGCACGAGATATGGATCGATCTCGGCGTCAAAAATAAGGAAGAGGCTGAATCTCTGGTCCGGATCGGCGATACCGCGGTTTACGATCAAAGTTTTGAACTCATTCGCGGTAGCGTCGGGGTAGCGCGTGCCTTTGATGATAAAGCGGGCGCTTACGCAGTGCTCGAAGCAGTGCTGCGGCTTCAGCAAGAAAAGAAGTTGGTCGCTAGGGTCACTGCTGCAGCGACAACTCAAGAGGAGATCGGCACACGAGGTGCGATGACCGCCGCGTTCTCCGAAAACCCTGATTTCGCGATCGCAGTGGATGTTGGCCATGCGACCGATTCACCCGATTGTGATCCGCGTAAATATGGTAATTTCATTCAAGGTGGTGGCCCGATTATTTGCCGTGGTCCGAATATCAACCCAGTCATTTTTGAGAAGATCGTTGCCTGTGCCGAGAACAACAAGATCCCTTATCAGATCGAAGCCGACTCACGCCCGACTGGTACCGATGCCCGTGCGATTCAAGTCGCCCAGGCCGGTATCGCCACAGGTCTTCTGTCGATTCCGCTGCGCTATATGCACACACCCAGCGAGATGGTGGATCTTGAGGATATTGAGCACACGGTGCAATTGTTAGTGGCTGTTGCCAAGTCTCTCAAGAAGAGCGACCGCGGTGTTTGGTAGTCATCAGCCGTCGGTGCACTAATTTCACTCCGATAATAAACGCTTCGTAAGTAGTAAAGCAGCTTATTGCTAGGATTTGCTTGCACCTTTTGTGATGCCCACGACATCTTTGGGCTCTCGTGGTTCTTATCGAGCGTTGCGTAACCACTCCAGAAGAGCGCTGCGAGGCTAGTGAGAAGCCAGAGTCCTCAGGCGGCTAATAGTATAGTTTGTAACTTAGGACTAGGTCGTGTGCGTGCAAGTCGGATACTGTATGTCTTAATTCACTGTAGATAAAGCTAGAGTAGGGAATCGTGCTTAGAGCGCCAATGTGTTGAGCCACAACTCATAGAATGAGCAATTTATTAGGTTTTTCTTGTAAGGAGACACCATTCAATTCGATAATATTAAGAATGTCATCTGATCCTTCAAATTCATCCATAACTGAGCGTGCTTGTGCTCTGGTCGGATCTGTCATCCCGAGCTGCATGGAAGGATTGCGCCTCGTTGAGTTAGGGCAGCAGCGTCAGCTTAAATTGCATGAGCGTCTTGCATTGTTCTACAACTCGCCGCTCTGCCTGCATTGTAACTGCAAGCGCGATAAATTCGACAAGGAGCGAGCGAAGCTGCGTGAGATTGATCGCCAGCGCCGTGCTTCAGATCAATGAGACTTTGCCTAGGCCGACGGGTGCTTGGCCATGTAAGTTGCCGCTGTCTGTATTATGGCTGAGTCAGAAAAAATTCACAAACCGCTGGTCGCCGTATCTGGGGCGAGTGGCTTTGTCGGTACTCATTTGCGCGCTGAGCTGGCGGATGTGTATGAGTTTCGGGCGCTGTCGCGGAGTCCCAGTGTAGTCGAGCGCAATACGCGTGAAAGTTCGACGCAATGGAGCCAGTGCGACTTGTATTCGCTACCAAAAGTCACCGAGGCGCTAGAGGGATGTGAATATGCGTTTTATTTGGTGCATTCGATGGCACCTTCGAGTCGCTTAATGCAGGGTAATTTCGAGGATACTGATTTATTGTTGGCAGATAATTTTATACGTGCAGCCGAAGCAGTCGGCGTAAAGCACGTGATTTATTTGAGCGGCTTGCTGCCAGATGAGAAGGATGATTTGTCGCCGCACTTGCGTAGCCGCTGTGAAGTTGAGCAGGTGTTACGTTCACGTTCTGTAACGGTCACGGTGCTCCGGGCAGGACTGATCTTTGGGCCCGGCGGCTCATCCTTCTCGATGCTGATTAATTTAGTGCGACGCTTGCCAGTTATGTTGCTGCCGTTGTGGACAGGTTCAATGACGCAGTCGGTTGATATTAAAAACGTCTGCCAAGCATTTCGTCTTTGCTTGGGGGATGCGACCTTGGCTGGGGGTATTTACGATTTAGGCGGACATGAGCCGATGACTTACCGTGAGCTGATTTTACAAACCGGGAAGTTGCTGGGCCGTGAAGTTCGAACCCTGCGTGTCCCGGCTAATTGGTTTGCGCTGTCGAAACATTGGGTCGCGCTATTCAGTGGTGTTGCGCCGGCCTTGGTTGGGCCATTACAGGAAAGTTTGCAGCACGATCTGCAGGCCAGACCGAATCCCTTACTGCAACGCTTAGAGGGAGAATTTGTCTCGTTCGCGGAATCGTTTCGAGCTGCGGTGGATGCCTCTGGCTGTCCGTTACCGAACCCAAGAAGTCATACGCAGTTGGCAGACAAACAAGCGATCAAGCGCGATCGTCGTGTTCGCTCGGTACAACGTATGGCGTGGCCTGCTGGATGGACTGCGGCAAGAGTGACGCGCGAATATGGCACATGGTTGAGCCAGCGTTATCGTGGATTACTGGCAGTCGAAACAGACAGTGTGGGGGTCGTTCGTTTTTTGATCGGCGGCCTGAAGCTGTGCCTGTTGGAGCTGACTCCGACACCGTTCAGTGAGGATGCTGAGCGTTGTGCTTTTTATATTACAGGTGGATGCCTTTCACGAACGGTAGATCCTCCAGGACGCTTGGAGTTTCGTATTGTTGAATCGCGCGATTGTGTGGTGGCATCGATTCATGGATTTGCACCGACCTTACCGTGGTGGTTGTATGCATGCACTCAAGCACGTGCGCATTTATTAGTCATGCGTGCGTTTGGACGGCACTTAAAGCGCTCTAGTTCAAAGTGATTTGACTTCGAAATCGTCGTGGCGAGACCCTTGCGAGTGTGAAACCGCTGCCAATCAAATGGGTCGCCGAAAGCGTGTCGGGTCACTTGAATTCCTGCTTAATATAGGCCACCAGAGAAGGGATGGCTTCGATCATAGAATCGAGGCACTGCTGATAGGCCTCGAAATTTTGGCCGTAGGGATCGGGGATTTGTACATCTACGTCCGGCCCCATGAATTCGCGAAAGAGATGCAGGCGCTTTGGGAGTCCGGTATGGTAGTGCGCCAGGATATCGAGGTGTGAATCAGTCATGCCGATGATCATGAAGGCACGGTCGATCAGATCTTGAGTCACGGGTTGGCTCAGGTGCTGTGCTAGATTAATTTTAACTTTTTTGAGCGCTGCGACTGAATTATTCGAGGCGGTCTCACCATATCCAGCTGCAACGCCAGCCGATTCGACGGTTAGCTGATCAAGCGGAGCGTCTTCGGCCGAGAGCGCATGTTGCAGGAGTTTTCCTGCCATTGGGCTGCGGCAAACATTGCCGGTGCAGACAGTGAGGATGAGATTGCGATCTTGAGCCATCGTAACGAGAGATTAAACAAGTAGTCGGGCCTATCACAACTCTTTTGCCCGGGTGTGATTAGAGTTCGGTCTGTTGCTGTAAGATTTGTAGGGCGGTGATGATATCAACGCCGCGTTGCAGGATACGATCCGGCTCAATGATGCCGCTGTCTGCCTCGCTAGCTTGATCACTATCGCTACTGCTATCCTCATTGCCAAGAAGTTGCAGGATGTCTGTGCCTGCTTCGTAGAGATGATAGCTGAGGTAGTTTTCTTTCGCGTCACTTTCTAATTGGATACGCGGTTCAAACCCGACTCCTACCAGTGATGTGTCGCTGTCGGGGCGAACCTCTCCGCAGAGAATCCAAGCGTTGGCTGAGGCCTTGGTGTAAAATCCGGTGCGGCCTGCGGTTGATTCACCGACGGCGATGATCGCACCTGCTGCTTGCAGTTGATGCAGCACTGCCTCGAATGGGCCAGCTGTTTCGCGATTACATAAAACGATGGCAGGGAAATCGCGCACAGTGCTGGAAGTCTCGCCAGATATGCTAAGGTCAGCGGGCACCGTACCAACAGTGGCCAATGTCTTGGCCTGTTTTGCGGTCGCAAAGGCGCTGAGTGTATCCACCGCAGTGTAGTTGGATTTAAGAAAGCGTAAATCTAGGATGAGCGCGGAATGTGTTTGGAACTCTGCGAGCACGTACTTTGCTTCATTTAGGCGGTAGAGGCGGATGTATTTAATCGCGCGCGGCAAGTCTTCGACGCGTGCAGCGACTCGACTTTCGGAGTGGATCTCTAGCTGCGGTTGCTCAAATAAAACGCGATCTGGGAATAATGCTGCCAAGCCGTGCAGGCGAATCGCTTCGTTGCTGTAATCGCGCAAAGATGGAAATAGTGTCGCATCCTGCCCCTGAGCCGGCTGGTATGTGACTGCTGCGCAGACCATCGTCGTACTGAGAAACTGTTTAACGCTCATCATCCACAAGGTGCCAGTTTAGCGGTTGAGCTCTTGATGGCCAATGTCGCGCCGGAGATATTTACCGTCAAAGTGGACTTGGTCGCATATGCCATAGGCGAGATCGGCGGCGGCTTCTAGGCTAGGCGCCTGTCCACTGACGCCTAGCACGCGGCCACCGTTTGTGGTGATCGTGCCATCCTCTGCGCGCTTGGTGCCAGCGTGCACAATTGCGGAGCGCTCTGGAGTAGTGATTGGTAACGTTATGGTGTCGCCCTTTGCGTAACTGTCAGGGTAGCCGCCAGCTGCGAGTACGATAACGATCGCAGCGCCAGGATGAAAGTTAAGCTTTGCTGGGAGTGCTTCGCCCTTTGCGGAGGCGAGCAGTACTGGCACGAGATCGTCGGCGACCATTGGTAGCAGCACCTGTGTTTCAGGATCGCCGAAGCGGACGTTGTATTCGAGAACGCGCACACCCTTTGGTGTGAGCATGAGACCAGCATAAAGAGTGCCGCAGAAGTGAATACCGTCTGCTTTAAAGCCTTCGAGGGTCGGGCGCAGCACTTGCGCTTCGATCTGGGCTTGCATCTCTGCAGTGACGCGGCTGGTCGGTGTGTATGCGCCCATACCGCCGGTGTTCAGACCAGTATCGCCTTCGCCGGCGCGCTTGTGGTCTTGGCTCGGTGGCAGGCAGACGAAATCATCGCCAGATACAATGGCATGAATGGAGGCTTCTTCGCCGTACAGTGTTTCTTCGATAACGATTTCGTGGCCGCTCGCGCCGAAGGCGTTACCTTCGAGCATGTCTTTGACCGCAGCAATCGCTTCTGCTTGGGTTTCCGCCATGATCACGCCTTTCCCTGCGGCGAGGCCGCTGGCTTTGATGACGATCGGCGCGGTGTGTGTGTCGAGATACTGTAGCGCGGCGGCGACATCGGTAAAGCTCGCATACTCTGCGGTGGGGATGTTGTGGCGGGCGAAAAAATCCTTACAAAAGACTTTGCTCGATTCGAGCTGAGCGCCCTGAGCGTTCGGGCCGTAGGCGGGGATGCCGACGGCTTGTAGCGCATCGACGAGACCGAGGCTGAGTGGCACTTCCGGACCGACGATGACGAGGCCGATGTGGTGGTCTTGTGCGAGTTGGACGATGCCTTCGATGTCTTCGACGCCGACGTTGTAACAATCGACTTCAGAAGCCATGCCACCATTGCCTGGTGTTGCAATGACACGATCGGCGAGTGGGCTCTTTAGGCACATTTGTACGAGGGCGTGTTCGCGTCCACCAGAACCTACGACAAGAATAGAAAACTTAGATGTATCGGCCATAATACAAAGCACGTTTCCAGAATCCTTTTCAGAGGTAAAGGCTGTTTTAGGTGAGAGTCGCTGGTTTTTCTCTGGTTCGTTGGGATCCTTATTATGTGCATAATTGGTCGTTGTGGTTCGATATCGTGATTCTCGTTCGCACCGTCCGAGTGGTCATTCGTGTCAGCTGCGCAGGCTGAGCCAATTAAAAGGTGTCGATTCGTCGCACAGCCATTTTGACTAATTGCCCTGACTTGCCGCTTGTATTTTTTCGTTGGCTAAAGTGATCTAAATGAATGCGGATTTATTTTATGGGCATTTGCGGTACGGCGATGGGTAATGCGGCGTTGTTGGTGCGCGAGCAGGGCCACGAGGTCTGCGGTGCGGATACTGGCGTATATCCTCCGATGTCGGAGGTGCTGGCAGATGCGGGAATCGAAGTATTTGATGGCTACGATGTCGAGCGACTCGCCACGCTGAAGCCGGACCGCGTGGTCGTCGGTAATGCGATGAGTCGGGGGAATGTTGAGGTAGAGTGGTTGCTCAATCAATCCGCGGTCTCATTTATCTCACTGCCGCAGTTGCTTCATGATACGGTGTTGCTCGGGCGGCGGTCAGTGGTGATTGCGGGCACGCATGGTAAGACCACTACTTCGACGATCACGACCTTTCTACTCGACGTTGCTGGCGCCGAACCGGGCTGGTTAATCGGTGGAGTGCCGTGCGATTTACCAAGTGGCGCGAAACTTGGCAGTGGTGACGCTTTTGTGATCGAGGGCGATGAATATGATACGGCGTTTTTTGATAAGCGTAGTAAATTCATCCACTACCGGCCGCAGCTTGCCGTACTAAATAATTTGGAATTTGATCACGCAGATATTTTTCGAGATTTGCAAGATGTGCAGCGTACCTTTCGGCATTTCTTACGGATCATTCCGAGCCAAGGCTGTGCGATCGTGAATGGCGACGATGCCAATATTACAGCGCTGTTACCAGCCCCATGGACGCAGGTGGTTCGCGTCGGCACCGGTGAGACGAATGATCTGGTGATCGCGAATTTTACCGATTCGGCGCAGGGCGCGGCGTTTGACTTGATTTGGCAAGGGGAGCTGTGGACACGCGTGAGCTGGTCCATGCATGGCTTGTTCAATGCCCGAAATGCTGCGATGGCTGCCTTGGCTGCGGCGTTTTCCTGCGGCCATGCCTCGCCTGTAGAGTTTGATCTAGGGGCGCTGGCACGCTTCCGTGGAGTGAAGCGTCGCCAAGATGTATTGCACGAATGTGCTAAGTGGACGGTGCTCGAAGACTTTGCACATCATCCGACTGCCATTGCTGGCGCGTTGGAGGGCCTGCGGGCGGCGTATCCAGATCACAAGTTGTGTGTGAGTTTTGAGCCGCGTAGTAACACTGCGCGTACCTCACTCTTTCAGGAAGCATTTACTCAGGCGTTTTCGGGGGCCGATCGGGTCTATCTCGGTGCAGTTCATCGCGCAGATTCGATGGCGGCGCATGAGCGTTTAGATACCCAGCATATGGTGGCGGAGCTTTCTAAGGACAGCTCAGTGGCGATGGCTTTTGCGGACAATAATGCGCTGTTTGAACAAATTCGGGCAGACAGTTCGGTCGCGGAGGGCTGGGTATTTGTGTTTTTCACCAATGGGGCGTTCGACGGCGTACCGCAACGAACGGCCGAGCTACTCGGCTCTAAGTAGTGAGCCTGGGCGGTCGGTGAATAAAAAAATGCACCCGACCTTTTGGTCGGATGCATTCTCGGAAAGAGTTGATTTTGGTCGTTTAAGAGATTTTCGCTTGGAGGTCTTCCTTAGAGGTGAGCCCGACGATGGTGTCAGAGACTGCACCGTCCTTAAAGACTAAGATGGTTGGAATGGCGCGGATTTCGAATTTACCAGCGATCTCGCTGTTATTATCGACGTTGACCTTACAAATTTTGACTGCCTCGCCGAGTTCGGCTGCGAGTTCTTCCAGGATTGGCGCAATCGCTTTACAAGGGCCGCACCACGGAGCCCAGAAGTCAACGACGACGGGGACGGATGCGCTTATCGCAGCTTCAAAGTTGCTGCTATCGAGTTCAGTGATGTTTTCAGACATAAGAGTTTAATTTTGAATTTAGTTTAAGAAAGGAGAGAGATCTTGGAGCAGCAGAATGGTGAATGCGATGGCAACTGCGGCTGCGACGGCATCGACGATGAGCATCGGCACACTGATGGATGCTTCTTCTGTGCTGGCGGGAGGGGTGATTGCGACAGGGCTAGATGCAACGGGTGATGGAGTCGGCGCCGCAGTAGGACGAGCTGCTGCGGGTGCTGCGGCCCGTGGTGCTGCGGGCTTGGCCGATGGCGGCGAGGAGGGCTTAAGTGTTGGTTGCGCCGGGGTTTGAGGCGTCGCTGCGATCGGATTGGCTTTGGCGCGTGCGGCCTCTGCTTGCGCGGCTAATTTTGCTGCGGCAGCGGCGGCTTCGTCGGAAGGGACTTCGTCGCTGCCGTTCAAGAAAGGATTTTCGGGTTGTTCGCTCATAGATTAGTGGCTGAAATTAGGTACGTTCGGGGTAAGCTGTCAAGCGGCTCATTTGCCTGGGGTGTTTTTGTGGATAATTTCGGCGAGTTCTTGTTGCTCGATTTGATCGAGCGTTTTGCCGCGTTGATCCAAGGTTTCGAAGGTTTTGATGACGGTTTCAGTCATGCGCTCGTGGGTCTCACTGGAGCCACCTACGATCGCAAAGCGATCTGCTTGGGTGACCCGCTTGTGTCCGTCAGTGTTGTCTAAACCGACTCCGAGCAAATGTCCGGACTCTTTTATATTACGCTGCATCTTAAGTGAAGCTGCTATTAAAGCTAAAACCAGTGTTGGTCCCGCGTTCACAACGAATGTCTGAAAAGGCGCGATCTTGTTTAATTAATATTTCTCCAAGCCGTGTGAGCTCAAGCACGGCGAGAAAGGTGGCGACGATGGTGGTGATCGTGGTGGTCGCTTCGAAAAGCTCTGAAAATAGAAAGTTGGGCTGCTGCTTAAAGCGCAGCAGTATGAACTCCATGCGGTCGGCAACGGTGACTTGTTCAGCATTGATTTCGCCGGTGGTGATGCGCTCTGCAAGCCGACGAAGCACTTGGTTGAAGGTATTCCATAGGTCGACGCGTTCGACCGGCTTGAGCGGTCGTTCGACCGCCTGCAGTGCCTCTTTAGGGCCGATTCGAGCGATCAGATCATTACTGTTGAGGATGAGCGCTTCAATTTCGGAGGATGCTTCCTTGAACTTTTTGTATTCAAGCAGCTGTTGCACTAGCTCCCAGCGCGGGTCGATGTCGTCGTCTTCGACATCCTGATTGGAGCCTTGGTCTTTTTGCGGTAGGAGCATACGACTCTTAATGTACATCAGCGTCGCGGCCATAACGAAAAACTCACCTGCGACTTCGAGGTCGAGATTCTCCATGGAGCCGAGAATTTCAATGTATTGCGAGGTGACGTGCTCAATCGGTATATCGTAGATATCGACCTCGTTGCGTCGAATTAGGTAGAGTAATAAGTCCAGTGGCCCTTCGAATGCTGGCAACTGTATGGCGAAGTCGTTGGAGGGGACGAGTGCTTCTTGCATGCTGATTAGTGTTTACTGATTTGCGAGTCGTAGACGCACGGTAAATTCGAAATCGCTTTCACGGCTAGAATCCTGCCGGAAGGTGAGGCCGTAGATGATTTCCCATGCGTTGTTGAGCCGCGTGTTAATGCCGAACTCGGTGCTGGTAAACTCGCCAGTTTCGCCGTCGTAGCGGGTGTCTATTAAGAACGAATAGCGCTCGTTTAATCGATAGATGAAGTCGATGCGGTATTGATCGATTTGATCTTGCAGAAAAACAGTTGAGAGCCCGATTTCCCAGATTTCGCCACTGCGTATTGAGGTGCGTGTGCGTAACTCCTCGAGTGACATACTCTCGGTTTGAAAGCGACTAGCGAGGTCGAACTTGAGCCAAGGAGCGGGGCTTAATACGAGTTCGATCCATGTGGCGTTCAAGGTATCTTGCTTGTCGCCATCGAAACGTGTGTCTTTCTCGAATAGAATGTCTTGGTAGAAATTCAATGCTGCGAGTGTGCGTGAGCCATAGCCTTTAGCTCGGGTTTGAAAAAGGTTTTCTACGCCGAGACGTGTGAGGTGTGTTTCACTGATGGAGTCGACGTTGCGTAAGTCACTGAGGTCAAGCATCGGACGGTTTAGATCGAAAGCAGTGCGATCGATGGCGGCGATCTCGTTTGTAGCATCCGGATCCGAGTAGTAGCGGTAGCGTAATACGGGCCGCACTAAGTGGCGAAGTCCGTTAATTTCCCACATTTTGTTTTGCGTGGCGTAAGTGGCGTAAGCACGCGCTTCGAGGTCGAAACCAACTTCGTAGATCTCCCGAGTGAATTGATCGTCTTTGAGTTCGCTGGGCGTCGGGGTGCCGTAGGGATCATTGTATCTGCCGAGAGCGAGCGGATCGATCTCTTGATTCTCATAGTGCGTGACACGGGCTCCGGCGAGAGGGGTCAAGGTGAGCCAGTCAGTGAGTAGGATCGGGCGCTCGATGCGATAGGTAAAATCAAAGCGATCTGACTGACTGTCTTGATCGATCTCCGGTATAACTTGGCCGAAATTTTCTTCTAAATGCGCATAACTGGCAGAGAAACGTTGGTAGGCTCCAGTATTAAAAACAGGCACGGGGAGCAGATCGAAACTCACTTCGGGTAGACGTTCTTGCACCAGTTGGAAGTCATTCGGGCGGAAGCGTCCAAAGGCGGACAGGAAGTAGTTGTCGCCAGCGTAAACGGCTTCGACAAAAGAGTCTGGTTGTTGGTTATCACTGAAGTAGTCGTCGCGGAAGTCGCGTGTCACCTCAGAATCAGACCAATAACTAGCGGAAGCAGTGATATTAATGCGTTCGCCGATGTGGTGTTGGTGACGCCATTCTACAAAGCCACGCTCGGAATCTATTGGTTGGTTGTAAAGGCCAGGCTCAGGATCGCCTTGATCGTCGATATATCCAGTGCTGAGTGCGCCAATGATTGTCTGACTTTCGGAGTTGTAGGAATATTGAGCTGTCGGGCCAGCCAGCACCCCGCGTTTGCTATAAAGATCAAGGTTGGCTCCGGCACGTAGCCATGAATTGACAGGGAAGAGAGTCGTTGTTTGCAGGTAAGTACCGAGTTCGCTATCCGAACCCGCATTAACATCAAGTAGCATGGGGCTTTGATCGATGTAGTGGGTGTAGCCTGGTAGTTTGGCGATTGGCACGTTGCCGATTCTGAAGGTCGTGCTGCCCATCTTTAATTTGGCGCCTTCTTCGCTCGTGAAATCAATCTGGTCAGATGAGACGTTGGGCGTGAAGCGCCCAGGATTACCGTAATAGATCGTCGCGCCCTTAAAGGTTATGTTTTCTGTGGTGCCACCTGCGTTGACACCTGAAATATAGATCGGCCACTGGCCGGTGCGCAATGTTTCGACGGCGAATACACTTTCTTGAGCATCATAGCTCAATTGGTCGGCGATAAGGCGATAGCCATCTCTTGAGATCGCGACGTTACCATAGGCATCTGCTAGAGAGTGTTCTTGATAATAAGTAATACGATCCGCGCTGACACGGGTGTCTTGAAAGTCAAGCCGAGCATCGCCGCGGGCGATTAAGCGCTGAGCTGCTTCGTCAAACTCTAAGGGCTCAATCGAGCTCAGTTCTGGCAGAGCCGCAAAAAGCGGCAGCGAGAACTTCGAAATGAGTAAGAAGAGGAAATATAACCGAGCTATTCGTGGCACGGGATTGGAGTATGGGCGTGGTATTTTAGGGCGACAAGTCTTTTATCGCGAGAGTGTGAATCAAGTGGAATTTCTTCCTACTTGAACCGTATGTCAGGGCTATGGTTCTTGCAAATAGTAACGAAAGTGATCTTTTCTTGTACTTGTGATTGTTTCTAAAGCCCTCCTCGACTCGGTTACTCAGGTGACATCAAGTCAGCCGCACTCAGTATTAGGAATGCATCTCCACGATGTTAGATCAAAGTCTAGCATCGTGGTGCGCGCTTTTTTAGATGATGCGCTGACCTGCGAGGTAGTGGACGTATCGGAACCCGGGGGGCAGCGTTACCCGTTGAAACGTTTGACGGATGACGGGTTCTTTGAAGGAGTCATCCCTAAGCGCAAGGATGTATTTGCTTACCGCTTAAGGATCGAGCGTTATAATGGCGAAATCCGTCAGTTCTATGACCCATATAGTTTTCTGCCTAGCTTGTCGGATAATGATATCTACCTCTTTAACGAGGGCAATGAGCACCAGGCGCACAATAAGATGGGCGCTCAGTTGCGTGAGTTAAATGGTGTGGCAGGTGTGTCGTTCGCGGTGTGGGCGCCGAGTGCAAAGCGTGTTTCGTTAGTCGGTGATTTTAATCATTGGGACGGGCGCTACCATCCGATGCGCAGTCTCGGTGGATCTGGCATCTGGGAGTTATTTGTGCCTGGGTTAGAAGCTGGAGCTAAGTATAAGTTCGAAATCGGCACGCAGCAGGGAGATTTTCCAATATTAAAGACCGACCCGTATGGCGCTCGGTTTGAGTCGCCTCCAGGTAATGCATCGATCGTTTGTAAAGTAGATGGATATGACTGGCAGGATGCTGACTGGATCACGCAGCGCGAATCGACGGATTGGGCGAATGCGCCGGTCTCAATTTATGAGATGCATCTGGGTTCATGGAAGCGGGTCGTCGAAGATGCCAATCGTCCGTTGTCTTATCGTGAATTAGCGATTGAACTCGTCGATTATTTGAAGGACATGCAGTACACGCATGTCGAATTCATGCCGCTATCAGAGCATCCCTTTGATGGTTCTTGGGGCTACCAGGTGACTGGGTTCTTTGCGCCGACTTATCGATTTGGCACACCAGAGGACTTTATGTACTTGGTCGATATACTGCACCAGAATGGATTGGGTGTAATTATGGATTGGGTGCCAGCGCACTTCCCGACGGATAGTTTCGCGCTCGGTCAATTCGATGGCACAGCTCTCTATGAGCATGCCGATCCGCGGCAAGGCTTCCATCAGGACTGGGGAACTTATATTTTTAACTTCGGTCGCAAGGAAGTCTGCACTTTCCTGATCGCCAGTGCATTGGCTTGGTGTGAGCGTTATCACATTGATGGCTTACGCGTCGATGCCGTGGCATCGATGCTGTACTTGGATTACTCTCGAGAAGAAGGGCAGTGGATCCCTAACCAGTATGGTGGTCGCGAAAATCTCGAAGCAATCGATTTTTTGCGTCGCACCAATGATCTGGTGCATCAATATTATCCTGGCACGCTGATGATTGCTGAGGAGTCGACCGCATTCCCAGGAGTGACTAAGCCGACATCAGAAGGTGGTCTCGGCTTCGACATGAAGTGGAATATGGGCTGGATGCACGATACTTTGGAGTATTTCCAGAAGGATCCGATCTATCGAAAATTCGAGCATCACCAGCTTTCGTTTGCGATGCTCTATCAGTATTCTGAAAATTTCACGCAGGTTTTTTCACATGATGAGATCGTGCATGGTAAGAGCTCGATGATAATGAAAATGCCTGGAGAGCCAATGTCGAATAAGGCTCGTCAACTCCGCTTGCTGTACGCGTTTATGTGGATGTGGCCCGGCAAGAAAACGCTCTTTATGGGCTGTGACTTTGGTCAATCCGCAGAGTGGGCACACGATGGTAGTTTGGATTGGCACCTGTTGGAATATTTGGATCATCAAGGTGTGCAGATGGTGGTGCGTGATCTCAATCGAATTTACCGTGAGATACCTGGTTTTGCCGCGGGTGATAATCATCCGGGAGGATTCGAGTGGATTAATAGTTCGGACGCAGATAACAGTGTCTTAACCTTTCTGCGTAATGGCACAGCCAAGGCTGATACGTTGGCAGTCGTCGGTAATTATACACCTGTGCAGCGAGAAGGCTTCCGAGTCGGTGTGCCGTATCCTGGATTCTGGCAGGAGATTTTGAATACCGATGCGAAAGAATATGGCGGTCTTGGATTTGGTAATGCTGGTGGCGTCGTTGCCGACGAAGTCGAGTGGGATGGCCGTCCGTATTCGATTAAGCTGGAATTGCCTCCAGTGTCGATGAGTGTCTTCCGCTTTCAGGGAGAGGCGTAGTATCTAGAGGCATCCTATGCCTCCTCTTTTTTGTACGCTAGAAGGACGACCTACTTATCGTCCGCGAAATCTTGGTATGTCTGGTTGCCGATCGATTTCGTTAGTGATTTCGCTAAAAAGTGTCGACGGACCTGCTTAACACGGCGCTCTCGGAGGTGGGCCCTCCCATCACGACCCCCGCAGCTAGTAATTATCAGAATTGCTTGTTTTGATGCGCACGCCGTTTAGCTCTGCGAGTAGTTCTCGGGCCGCCGAGACGCCGAGGCGCTCCGCACCAGCTTCGATCAGCTTTAGTGCATCGCTAAGTGTACGAATGCCGCCACTGGCTTTAATCTTAATTGAGCCCTTACGGCTGTCGGCGAAGAGTTTAATGTCTGCAACAGTTGCTCCGCCTGAGCCAAAACCGGTCGAGGTTTTTATAAAATCGGCACCAGCCTTTTCACAGATTGCTAGCGCGGCTAATTTCTGTGCCTCATTTAAATAGCAGGTCTCAACGATAATCTTGGTTAGTAGTTCAGATTCACGGGCGACTATGCACAGGCGGACGATTTCTTCGGTTACGATGGTTTTATCGCCAGCACGCAGTGCAGCATAGTTCATGACGATATCAACTTCGTTGGCGCCATTGGCCTTGGCGCGCAAGATCTCCTCGCGCTTCGACTCCAAGCTTGAGCGCCCATGCGGGAAGCCGATTACGGTGCAAACTTTGGACTTGGAGTTATATAAGATGTCAGAGCAAATCGAGACACTGCTGGGGTAGACGCAAACGGATGCATAACCAGCGTGTGCAGCTTCATCGCTGAGGGCGCAAATTTCACCATCGCTGGCGTCAAGTTTTAGATTTGTAGCATCAAGTTTGGCTGCGAAGTCTGAAGCATTCATGAGTGGTGTTGAATAAAATGATTCTTTGTGAGCATCTGCATGGATGTATAAATTCCAAGTTATATCTGCGTTGAACTCATCTAATTTGGATGCATGCTGTAACCTCTATATGCAGATCCCTCGAGACATCATTGCAATAAAACGAGCCTGCCGCGCTTTGAGTCGTGCTCATATTGAGCAATTGCTGGCAGGTGTGGTGTCAGGTGAATGTTGCGTCTTAACGAGTCAACTTTATGAAGCTACCTAAACTACCGGCTGAACTCATTGATTTTAAACCAGAAGTCGGCTTAATCCTTGGCTCGGGGCTTGGGTTTTTTGCCGATGATAGGATCGAAATCGTAGGGCACCTTCCGTATGCTGAGATTGAAGGGTTTCCAGTCTCAACAGTCCCTGGTCATGCGGGACAATTTGTTTTCGGGCATGTGGATGGCCGTCGCGTAATTTGCATGCAGGGACGTTTTCATTTCTATGAGGGCTATCGGATGGACCAGTTAACTTTACCAGTTCGAATGATGTATCAACTCGGGGTGCAGACCTTGTTTGTGACGAATGCAGCAGGCGGGATCAATCCCAGCTATATACCGGGCGATTTCATGTTGATTCATGATCATATTAATTTCCTCGGCACCAATCCGTTGATTGGTGCGGTTGTTGATGTGGGTGTTCGCTTTCCAGATATGACGGAGGTATACGACAAAGCCTTACGCCAAAAAATCCGTGACTGGGCGCAAAGCCAGAATATACGTTTACAGGAAGGCATTTATCTCGCAACCACTGGGCCTAGCTTTGAAACGCCAGCAGAGATTCGTGCTTTCGCAACTTTAGGGGCTGATGCAGTCGGTATGTCAACTGTGCCAGAGGCGATCGTTGCACGCCAATTAGGAATTCGAGTGGTCGGACTTTCCTGTATCACTAACGCGGCGTCCGGAATGTCCTCGGGTCCACTCTCCCATGAAGAGGTGGCTGAGACGGCAGATGGTGTGCGCCTAGAGTTTGCTGACTTACTCGCTGCTGCGATTGCACTTTCTTAACTCACTTTAAGGTATCCAGTTCATGGCGCCTGAATTCAATCACCATCCTCTCAATTAACATTACCAAATAATCTTGCGCAATCGAGCGCCACCGACAGCGGATTTTGGCTGTCGTTTTATTCGACTGCTTAAGTGTTAAATAGAAAAAAATCTGCCGCGTATCGTTAATTTTCGTAATACTCGGTCAACTCCGAGAGTAAATCTGCAACCACCTGTAGCTTATGTGGGTTGATGATCACTTGGGCCGCACTATGGCGGCCTTCTAAGCAGGCGAACGGTAGTATAATCGCGGGCAGGAAGGCTAGGCTGGCTGGTGCGATTAACTGCAGAATCTGCTGTTCCAATGAATCGTTCCAAGCTGATTTTTCCGGAGTACTGACAGGGCTAATCGGTAAGATGAGATAATCGTAATCATCGAAGAATTCTGTGAATGCACTGCGAATGCACTCTTGAGTGCATGCAGATGCGTCGGCTATTTGTGGCGTGCAGTCGATCCCTGCTTGTATGCGTTTGAGTAGAGCAGGATCGTATTGATCGCGATACTCTTCGACCCAGTATTGATGAATTGAATGCAATTCCCGAGCTTCTAGGGTCTGATAAGCTGTGTTGCCTTGTGAGAGTGCTTGCCGCAGGCGAGTGCCGGTTGCCGGATCGTCGTCGATGTTCAGCTCACGAGTGAGGTCGAGTAGCCCTGACTTGATGTCGGCTGAAACTGCGCTTGAAAGCTCACTAATTAAGTAGCCACGGGGTGCATCAGCTGAATCTAATTTTGAGATGCGATGGAAAGCTCGAAAAGTCGTGAATAAGTCCGCAATACAGTTATTCATCCAACCGACTGATTCGATGGACGGGGTAATTGGAAACACGCCGTCGCGTGCATAGGCATTTTTCCCCATACGAAATCCGAACAAGCCATGAAATGCTGCTGGGATACGAATGCCCCCTCCAGTATCGAGACCGAAGGCCAGTGGGACTAGGCCTTCGCTGACTGCACGAGCTGCTGCGCCAGCACCGCCACCGCAAACGTATTGTTCGTCATCGCCATGTTTACAGTCGCCATTGGTGAGGTTTCGCCCTCGCGGATCAACGCCGAATTCGGCTGGCATTGTTTTGCTAAAAAAGCAGGCGCCGAGTGCATTCAGTTTCTGATACAATAGACTGGATTCTTCCAACGGCGCTTCGAATTGAGCGAGGAATGGAGCTCCACATCCGGTTGGCATACCTTTGACGTCAAACATATCTTGCAACACATAGGGCACGCAGGCGAGGGGGCGGTCCTCATCCACTGCGCCGCAGTTCAGTGCTTGTAGTAATTGTTGTTTGAATGGCGTCGCCGTAAACCATGTTTGACGATCGAATTTAGGGAGCGCCTCCAGACGAGCGAGGAATTGATCCGCCACACGATCGGGGGATTTTTGCACCAGTGTGCGCCATTGTTCGAAGTTGAGCCTTGTCGCTGCCATCGCTAAAGTTAATCGCTGCCGAAACGGCGTTCCCATTCGTTCCAGCTGACTTCACTGAAGGTCGGTCTGCCGAACGGAGAGGTGTGAGGCGTGTCGCAGGAGAGTAGGTCTTTGGCGAGCTGCTCGACGGCTTGATCAGTTAATGAATCGCTGCGTCGGTAGCTGCCTTCGACGGCGAGACGCGCGATGGCCTCCGAGTCAAGTGCGTTTGGTTTACGCATGCCACCGCGTTGGCGAATTAGATCTACGAGATCGCGAATGAAGGACTCGGCTTGCTCGGGAGAAAGCCATGTCGGCACTGCTTCGATACGGTAGAAATTGCGTCCGAATTCTTCGACTTGAAAGCCTTGCGTGTTCAACTGCTTCAGTTGTGACTTAAGTGCTGCAGAAGCCAGTGGCTCGAATTCAATTGGTTGCGGGATCAGTAAGCGTTGACTTGTGGCTTTGTCGTTTTTGAATTCTTTACTGATACGTTCAAAGCGCACGCGTTGGTCGGCGTGGCGTAGGTGCAACATAACTAGTCCTCGATTGGTATCGAATAGCGCATAGCGCTTTTTTAATACAGTAATCAAACGCCAATCGGGAGTCGAAGCAACTGCTTGCGGTGCGGGGTGAATCGCTGCCGTGGTAGTCGTTTTGGTGATTTCTGGGCAGATCGGTGCGCTAGGGGTTGGAACTACCGCGGATTTTGGTTTTTCGATACCTGCCACCTTGACTGCGGGGGAGGCAGGCGTCTCGATTTTCGCGTGAGTCGCGAGCCCAATAGGCGTGACTGCTTGCACGATATCATCGGCTCGGCTAGTGGCCAGAGTCTCTGTTATTGCATTCAGAACGAAGCGGCGGATAGCGCCGTCGTCGCGGAAGCGGACCTCACGTTTGGCAGGATGAACATTAACGTCCACTTCTTTTGGTGGGATTTCGAGAAATAGAAATGCGGGCGGATAGCGGCCTTTTTGAATGCGGCCATGATAGGCGTCGAGCACCGCTAGACTCAAGGTGCGACTATCTACTGGGCGACGATTTACCAATGTCACAAGTTCGCGACGGGTTGAGCGTCCTACCCCTGGCTTTGCCGTGAGCCCTTTCAAGCGGAAGCCGGTCTTCGGATCACTGACATCCACGGCAATTAAATCATCCGCAAGGGAGCGACCCCAGATTTCAGCGATGCGATCGCGTAGGTTCTCGCAGGCGGGTGACTGAAATACTGTGCGTCCATTCTCCAGCACGCGGAACGCGACATTTGGATGCGCCACTGCGAACAGGCGACAATTATATGTGATGTGAGCAGTTTCAGTGGGATCGGTCTTTAGAAACTTACGCCGCGCGGGCACAGAATTAAACAGATGTGCGACTTCGATCACGGTACCAACTGGCATACCGCAGTCTTTCTTCTCTATTAATTTACCGCCGTTGATTAAGATTTCGGTCCCGTGCTCCCAGTCTTTCGAACGGGTGCGCAGGGTAAATTTGGAGACCGATGCGATGGAGGGTAGCGCTTCGCCGCGAAAGCCGAAGCTACACACTTCGTTGAGGTCGGCAGCTTCGCGGATCTTGCTGGTCGCGTGACGCTCTAGGCAGAGCAGAGACTCATCTGGCGACATACCCTTACCGTTGTCTTCAATACGGATGTAGGATTTACCGCCGTTGCGAAACTCGACCTCGATCCGAGTTGCGCCAGCATCAATACTATTCTCGACTAGTTCTTTGACTACTGCGACTGGACGCTCAATCACTTCGCCTGCGGCGATTTGGTTGGCGACTCGATCGGATAGTATGTGGATTGAAGGCATGTTGTATGCAATAGCCTGTATTCTGTGAAGTAGGACCGCCACGCTGCAAAACAATTTATTTATAAACGGGTTTACTTAAGTCGCGTCTCGCATAATTTCGAGACCAATTCAATGCGTGTGTGCGCCGCTCAATTTTTTAAACAATTTATAATAAGCCAGATGCAAAACCGTCTCTCTAAAGAGAATAGTCTCTATCTCAAGCAACATGCCGAAAATCCAGTCGATTGGTATCCCTGGGGCGAAGAGGCCTTTGCCGCCGCGGAAGAGTCGGGCAAGCCCTTGCTTGTCTCGATCGGCTACTCTGCCTGCCACTGGTGCCACGTCATGGCACATGAAAGTTTCGAGAGTGACTATATCGCGAAGTTGATGAATCAGCACTTCGTTTGCGTGAAGGTTGACCGCGAGGAGCGCCCCGACGTCGACCAAGTTTACATGGAAGCGGTGCAGATGATACAGCAATCCGGCGGCTGGCCCTTAAATGTTTTTTGCCTACCTGATGGTCGCCCGTTTTTTGGAGGCACGTATTTTCCACCCGAAGATCGCGGGCAGGGCTTGATTCCATGGCCGCAGGTCTTGATGCGTATCTCTGAGCATTATAAGCGCTCGCGAACCGAGCTAGAAGAGAATGCGGATGCGATTCAAAAAAATATTATGGCTTCGACGATGGCTGCCAGCACTGGTGGCGCGCAGGGTTTGTGGGATAATGCATTTTTGATTGAGGCAGCCAATGGAATCTGCGGCACGCACGACGATCAATATGGCGGGTTCGGTGGCGCACCGAAATTCCCACCTTCGATGACTTTAAATTTCCTACGTTCGCTTCGCCGAAGTGCGGCAGTCGATGCAGAGCCAGAACTCGGCGAGCGTATTGATACGGTTTGTCACACGACGCTGCGTGCGATGGCGCATGGTGGATTATTTGATCAGTTCGGTGGTGGATTTGCTCGTTATAGTGTCGATCCGCACTGGTTGATTCCGCATTTCGAGAAGATGCTTTATGATAATGCATTGCTGATCGATGCCTACACCCGCGGCTGGTTGGACAATCAAGATCCGCTTTACGCTGCAGTCGTCGAAGAGACGATTGGGTGGTTGGAGCGCGAGATGAGTGCGGATAGTGGCGGCTTCTATGCCGCGCTCGATGCGGATAGCGAAGGCGAAGAAGGGCGCTATTATGTGTGGACACCTGAAGAAATCGACTCGGTACTAGGGCCGACTGAAGAGTCGCGCGAAATCCGTTTGGCTTATAACATCACCGCCGAGGGTAACTTTGAACACGGCAGTTCGAATCCCGCGTTAGTGGATGCTGATATCGGTGTGCGCGACAAACTCGCAGCTGCTCGTGCAAAGTTGTTGGCGTATCGCGAAGCTAATCGTGCGCGCCCCGGCAAAGATACTAAAATCAACACCGCGTGGAATTGTATGTTGATCCGTTCGATGGCAGATGCTGGATTTTATTTCAAACGTCCTGAGTGGCTACAGCGTGCGCGAAAAGCTGCTGATTTCATTTGGGACGAACTCACCGAACAGCAAGACGGGGCACTGCGCTTAAAGGCTGTTTATTACCAAGGTAGTGGTGCGCAGGTCGATGGCTTTCTACACGATTATGCGCTGGCGGCAGAGGCCTTCTTGGCGATTGCGTCGAAAATTGATGTCCTAGAGTCGGGGGCATCCGCTAGATATCAGGCGCGTGCACAAGCCTGTGTCGATAGTGCGCTGTGCTATTTTGAGGACCCGCATGCGATCGGTTATTTTTTTACTGCGGAAGATACCGAGACACCTGTTGCGCGTCGTAAGGAGTGGTTCGATAATGCCACTCCTTCGGGTAACGCCGCCTTGCTGCACGCTCTGTCTGGGCTCTACGCACTCACTGGCGAAGGGCGCTATGACAGCTCACTGCGGGCTACGCTACCTGCCTTTGCTGATTATGCACAGAAAGTAGCCGCCGGCGTCGCTCATGCACTGGAAGCGGTGACCACGCACACCATCGGTATCGCCGTCATTAAAGTGCGAGCAGGTGTCTCGCTTGAAGGCTTGCAAGTCGCACTCGCAGCTGCGCCCTGGCGCCGAGTTTTCATTCAGACTACGACTGAGGAACAGTCTGCTGCCTATCAGGTCTGCATCGGCACGCAATGCCTGCCATCCACTAACGACATCTCTGAAGTAGTTGAGGTGCTGCAGGGCTAAGAGGGTAATTCGCTCTTTCGTTTAGGCAACGGAGGAGATGCTTCATTGGAGAGTCTTCGCACTAAATTTCTTTACCGGGAGTTGCCTACGGCTGATTTGTATCGCTCGAATGGCTGCTGTGCAGCTCGATCATCGGTAATTCCCAAAGGGGTTTGGTTTGATCGGTCATGGTAAAGATGGTGGCCCATTCACGCGTGAGACTGCCAAGTGTTTTGAGGGCTGGGTCGCTCCAACCCTGCTCGGTGATTTCGCGCACTAAGTAGCTGGCGCCTCCTTGCGGGGGGCGTGTGACAAAATAGTATTTTGTGGTTTTCCCATCAGGGCTGGCGGGGATCAGTACGGCAGGATTGCGCCGAAAGGCCAGTTCCAGTATTTGCCTTCCATCGTGGCGCGCGGTATCGACTGCAAAGTGTTTGTCATTGCGTGAGTCACGGCGACTGCACCAGAGAAGCTCGAAGGATTGCTCGGACTGTTGCAGCCGGTTGGCTAAGGTTAGAAAATCGCCGTCGAAGCGTGGCACTCGTTGTTGAATCTGAGTGACAAAGACGTCTGATGCGGTGGGGGCGATGCGTGGCGGATCGAAGACGACGATACCATAGCCTTGCACGGCGACAACGGTGTAGTCTTTCTTAAATTCATTGCCCCATGGATTATAAAAGAGCATTTGTTGGCGCCGATCATCGTAGCCGACAATGATACAGCCGTGCCCCATGCTGCCGAATACACCTGGGCGAAAGGAAATATAGATGGGGCCGGTCTTGACTAAAGCGTGTCGTATGGCGGGTAAGATCTTGGCATTGAATTCTACTTCGCCCTCCCACAGTAGAGTTCGTCCATCAAAGCCAAGCTTGCCCATAGCAAGTGACATGTCGCTAGGGTAAGTGCCTTCGTTTGAGATCGATGCGTTGGAGGAGAGCTGTGCGATTTGATCTTGGTCAGTTTTGATGCCGTGGAAGCCGACAATCATTGCAGCAGAGGCAGGCACGCAGAAATTCCCCTTTTGCGTGACCATTGGCACCCGCTTACATTCAAATTTAGTTGGCAGCGGCGGTGTGGCCGATGCCCCTGGTTCGCCTGCTGATAGGATCGAACTGAGCGCAACAATTAGACCGAGTCCAACAAGTTGCAGCAGTCGGTAAAACATCTCGAACCTGGCAGTCCTCATCCCAATGCTAGCGGATGGCTGAAGCGACGTTGTTTTGTAAGTTGAGGGCGCGGGCGAGGGTGTACTCAAAAACCTGGACATTGCCATTCTTACTGACCCATTGAAGATGCTGATCGGCCGCATCAGTTTCGCCCAGCAGGCGGAGGTAAAGCCCGATGTAAGTGTGCGCTTCGGTTTCTTCGGCGGGATTAGTGACAAAACTGATGAGATCGGCTTCGCTTATTTTCTCGCTTAAATAATCAATCACTGGAGCGGGCCATTGATTGACCGGCTTATTTTTGTTGGCGTACGCGAGTGTGCGCAGGGCGTTTTGGGCATCCCCTGATTCATGGTAAGAGAAATAGGCAATTAGCAGCGGATATACGGATGTCTCACCTTTGTGGGTATACATGAGCGAAGCTTTTTTTGCGGACTCAGCTGCGTCGACAAATTCGCCACGGCACATCTGAGTCCAAGCCAATGATTCGTAAAAAAATCCATTTACTGGCTGTTCGATAGTAGCCATTTGAAATGAGGTGAGCGCGGTGTCGAAGTCTTCTAAGTTAAAGGCGGCGAGACCACGGCCATTCCATGCGAACGCATGTTGTGGATAGTGCTGCACGATCACATCGTAAGAGGCGAAGGCTTCTTGGTGGCGCTCTTGCTCGGCATAGATCATGGCTTGCCCGAGTCGTGCAGAGAGATTCTTGGCGTCAGTCTGCAACGCTTGCTCAAATGCGATCAGTGCTTTTGCAGGCTGTCCGCTTTCGAGTTGCGCATAGCCTTCAGTGACCAGTGGGCTGGCAATGACCGCTAAATTGTTGTCTGTGTCCGCATGTGTAAAGAGCTGCGCTAGGATTAAACTAGTGACAACGAGAATACCGACGAATCGACTCTTTTGAGGGGAGGTAAATCTGTTGTCTGAAACACGCATAAAGAAGGTATAGTAGCTTACATGATTGTGGGGACAATACCAATTTATTGGCTATTTTTTACGAAAATGCGTATTTTATCCTGATTATTCAAAGCATTCAGAGATGTGCTTGAACGATTTAGAGTCAGAGTCCCTTAGCAATCAACCAGAAGAGCTCCATAGGTAATGGCCGTAACTAGTATTGTTGGTAGTACACCGATCTTGGTATGTGGATCGCTCTGATTTGAACCTTCACATCTCGGCGTGGATCTGGCACATTTAGCGTTTAATTTCATTACGTGGCAGACTAGAGTGCATGAACTACGAACAACCTAAGAATCCTTTACACGGCTACACGCTGGAACAGATTGTCGTCAGTCTCTCAGATTATTACGGATGGGAGGGCTTAGGCGGTCGCATCGAGGTCCGCTGCTTTAACGATGATCCGTCGGTCAAATCCAGCCTGAAGTTTCTACGAAAGACTCCTTGGGCGCGCAAGAAGGTGGAGGATCTATTCATCTATACGCTTGCGAAATACGGCACGACAGAGGGGGCGGCGGATGAGCTTGAAGGTTCGCCAAGAAATGAGCAGTGAGTCAGAGCTGCGCGATTTTGTGCTTTAACTCTGTCGATCTTAGTTCCTATCTTAGTGTATGAATTTGATTACTCTAGAACTGCGCTCGCAAATCCAGGAAGTGACCCGTCGTGCTGGCCATATTTGGAGGTATCTTTGACGGTGATACCAAGACGAATCGTATCGCTGAGCTAGAGGCGATGATGGCAAACCCTGATTTTTGGGGTGACCAAGCTGCTGCGCAAAAGGTAATCACCGAGGCGAATCGCTTAAAGGTTACAGTGAATCCTTCCAAAGCATTTCGCGCTGAACTAGATGATCTTGCTGCAATGCTAGAACTCGTCGATGAGATGGCTGACGATCCCGATGCAGAATCGTATCAACAAGAGGTGGTCGATACATTGGCGCGTCTGCAGCCTAAGCTTGATGAGCTGGAATTGGCATCGTTTTTGAGTGGTCCAAATGATGGCTGTAATGCCTTGCTCACGGTGCATGCCGGAGCGGGTGGTACGGAGTCCTGCGACTGGGCCGATATGCTCTTTCGCATGTATTCGCGCTGGGGCGAACAAGCAGGTTTTACTGTCGAAGTTCTTGACCTTTCGCCGGGAGAAGAAGCAGGCATTAGCGGTGCCACGATTCGAATTTCCGGTCCTAATGCATTTGGCTATGCCAAGGCAGAGCGTGGAGTGCACCGGTTAGTGCGCATCAGCCCATTTGATTCCGCTTCTCGTCGTCATACTTCATTTTGTTCGGTCGATGTGATTGCCGAGTTGGAAGACGATGCCGATATTGTGATCGATCCGTCGGATCTTCGCACAGATGTCTATCGTGCGAGTGGTAAAGGGGGGCAGCACGTTAATAAGACGGAGTCGGCTGTGCGGCTCACACATATCCCGAGTGGGATTGTGGTGACTTGTCAGAATGATCGTTCTCAAATCAAGAATAAGGCCTCTGCGATGCGTACCTTGAAATCTCGGCTGTATGAAAAACAGGAGGATGAAAAGCGCAGCGAAATCGAGAAATTCTATGGCGAGAAGGGAGACATTGCTTGGGGCAATCAGATCCGCTCGTATGTCTTTCAGCCTTATCAAATGATTAAGGATCTACGTACTGGCGTAGAGTCTGGTAACATTCAAGCAGTCATGGATGGTGCACTAGATCCGTTTATTCATGCGTGGTTGCGCGCCGGTGGTCCGACCTCGCGGGTATCAGCTGCAGAGCGAGAATTTGGTAATGAGTAATTCAGTCGACAGTGTGGCAAGCTTGAGCTTCGAGGCGCTGCAACAGACTTTTTCGGAGCAGAGCTTATTCGAAAATAAGACCTGGCGCACCTCTCCAGTGGCGTTTCCGCTGGATGCGAAGCAGGTGACTGAGATCGAATTGATCGGCCAAGCTTGCTACGATTTTTATCGTGCGCATGAGACATTGTATCTGCGTTCGGCGACGGATAAAAATTTGCTGCGTAACCGTGAGTTAAAAGCGCCTTGGGTGGCTGAGTATCTCGATCGTGGTAAGCCAACAGCGCTAATTGAACATGCGCGCTCGAAGGCGCTGCGTGGCTCGACGCCGATGGTGGTGCGCCCAGACCTATTGATGACCGATAATGGTTTCGCGTTGACCGAAATCGACTCGGTGCCGGGTGGCATCGGGCTGACGGCATTTTTAAACCGCCTCTATGCAGGCGTGCATACGGATGCGTTGATCGGTGCGGGCGAGCAGGACATGATTGAAGCCTTTTATCTGGCGCTGCGTAGTCGTGCCCCGGGTGTGATGGCGCCTTATATCGCAATTTTAGTCAGTGATGAGGCTGCGACCTATCGCCCAGAGATGGAATGGATCGCGGAGCAACTGCGAGCCAATGGGCGCCGTGTACACGTGCATCATACCGACGATGTGAAGCCACTCGGCGACACGATTTGTGTGCCGTTGGATGGCGAGCCACAACAGGTGGATGTGATTTATCGCTTCTGGGAGCTGTTTGACTTGGCGAATGTATCGATCGCCGAGCATTTGTTAACAGTAGGGTGCGATTCGCAACTGAGTCTGACGCCGCCGATGCGGCCGTTTCAGGAGGAGAAACTAAACTTGGCGCTTTTTCACCACCACATCTTAGAAGATTTCTGGAAAGAGCATTTGTCGAAGACATCGTATCGGGTGCTCAAGCGAGTGATTCCACAGACTTGGGTGATGGATCCGGTCGACTTGCCGCCAAATGCGGTACTCGACGCGCCACTGATTGGTGGTAAGCCAATGACCCGCTGGTCGCAACTAGCCGATGCGAGCAAGAAGGAGCGCAATTTGATTATCAAGATTAGCGGGTTTCATGAGACTGCTTGGGGCGCACGCAGTGTGACACTCGGGAGTGACTCGTCAAAGGCCGACTGGGATAGTGCGATTCAACAAGCGGTGGCAATGGCTGATACCTCGCTGCATATTTTGCAGGCCTACGAGAAGCCGCGGCGTTTGTCGCATCCTGTCTATCGAGACGATGGCAGTGTCTATCAGATGGAGGGCCGCGTGCGGCTGTGCCCGTATTATTTCGTGAATGAAACAGCGCAACACGCGGAGCTACAGGGTGTGCTCGCCACTTTGTGCCCCGCAGATAAGAAAATTATTCACGGAATGAAAGATGCGGCGCTGTTGCCGTGCGTGCTCGCCAGCGGCGAGTGAGCTGGAGGGAAACGCTCCGTCGTTTCCATGTATTAGATTGGACCTGCTCGCTGCGTTGAATCGCAGGGCTCTGGCTTTATCTCATGTCCTCTGTCTTTGCGCAGAGACAAACCCAAGGTTTTTGTAAACTGTTGAACACGGGTTATTTTATTGGCGGTTGTGTGGCATGCGGTGCTGCTGCTTATTTTTACTAAGGAATTTGGCAGAACTGGCGCTTTTTGTGCTTTATCGCTTTCAACTGCTTCGGAAATAGTTACGTTTTGCTCGCTTCTTTGAATCCGATTTAAGACTTGAGGATATCTTTTTCGCCAATTTTACACAGACACACATCTTATGACTACAACAGCTAAGAAAAAAGCTAAACCTGCGACTAAAAAAACCGCTGCTAACAGCGCATCAGCTAGTAAGGCGTCAGAGCCATCTTTCCGATTTAGTACCGCTACATCGACTGACTCAATCAAGACGTCGATTCTCAACCACTTGCGTTTCACCTTGGCGCGCCACCCTGAAAAAGCCAGTCAGGACGAATGGTGGACAGCGACCTGCTATGCGGTGCGTGACCGCGTACTGGACCGCTTCATGAAGACTCAAGCGGTGCATAATGAGAAAAAAGTGCGTCGTGCTTACTACTTGAGTTTGGAGTATTTGATGGGCCGCTTGTTGGTGAATAACCTACACAATTCTGGCTTGTTTGAGCAGACACGTGATGCGCTCGGTGAGCTAGGGCAGGATTTTAGCGCGATCGCTGACGAAGAGGCCGACATGGGCCTCGGTAATGGTGGCCTCGGTCGCTTGGCCGCGTGTTTCCTTGATTCCCTCGCAACGTTGGATCTGCCAGCGATTGGCTATGGTATCCATTACGAGTTTGGTCTGTTCCGCCAGGAGTTCAAAGACGGTTACCAAGTTGAACATCCAGATGCTTGGATGGAAAAAGGCTGCCCTTGGGAAGTCATGCGCCCAAACTTCGCACAACAAGTGCAGTTGTATGGTCGCGTCGAACATCATATGGATGACAAAGGTGGATTCCGTCCGATGTGGGTCGATCAAAAGACGATCGAAGGCGTGCCATATGATATCGCAATTGTCGGTTACGGAGCCGAAACTGTTAATTTCTTGCGATTGTGGGATTCGAAAGCCTCCAGCGAGTTCGACTTCAACATTTTCAATGAAGGTGGCTATGTCGAAGCTGTTCGCGAAAAGGCCATGGGTGAGTCGATCTCTAAGGTACTGTATCCGAATGACTCGACTGAAAATGGTAAAGAACTCCGCCTGGTGCAGCAGTATTTCTTCGTGAGTTGCTCGTTGAAGGATATTATGCGGCGCTTCCTGGCCAAGCACAGCGATTGGGCCGAATTCCCTGATTTCAATGCGATCCAACTGAATGACACGCACCCTGCGATTGCGATTCCTGAATTGATGCGCTTGCTCATTGATGACCATGGTTTGAATTGGGATGATGCATGGGCAATTACTAGCAAAGCGTGCAACTACACAAACCATACGCTTCTTCCTGAGGCGTTAGAGAAGTGGAGTGTGCCGCTCTTCGAGAAAGTCCTTCCGCGCCATCTAGAGATTATCTTCGAGATTAACTCACAGTTTCTTGAAAATGTAGTTGAGGCTAAGTGGCCGGGCGACGGAGCTAAGAAGGCTGAGCTTTCGATCATCGAAGAAGGTCACCCGAAGATGATTCGTATGGCATATCTTTCTGTCGTGGGCTCGACTAAGGTGAATGGTGTCGCGGCATTGCACACTAATTTGCTGAAGAAGAATCTGTTCGCGACATTCCACGAATTATATCCGAACAAGTTGATCAACATGACTAATGGTATTACACCACGTCGCTGGTTGTTGGCTTGTAATCCTGGCCTCAGTGGATTGATCACAGAAAAAGTCGGCCCAGAATGGCCGAAGTATCTCAATCAACTAGAGGGTATTGCACAGTTTGCCGATGATGCCAAGTTCCAGAAGCGCTTCATGGACATCAAGCGTGCAAACAAGCAAGCATTTGCTGATTTTGTATTGGAGGACTCTGGCACAGTGATTAGTCCAGATGCACTGTTCGATGTGCAGATCAAACGTCTACACGAATATAAACGTCAGCACCTGAACGTACTGCATATTCTGACGCTGTACCGTCGCCTGCTGAACGATCCAGCTTACGAAATGAATCCACGTGTTTTCATCTTTGGTGCTAAGGCTGCGCCGGGCTACGCATTGGCGAAGAACATTATCCGTGCGATCAACAAAATTGCTGAGAAGGTCAACAACGACTCACGGATCAACGATAAGATCAAGGTCGTCTTCCCGCAAAACTATCGTGTGACTATGGCCGAGAAGATGATTCCAGCCGCTGATTTGTCTGAGCAGATTTCGACTGCGGGTAAGGAAGCATCTGGCACTGGTAACATGAAGCTCTCGCTCAATGGTGCGCTGACGATCGGCACCCTCGATGGTGCGAATGTCGAGATTTGTGAAGAAGTCGGTGAGGAGAATATCTTCATCTTCGGACACACGGTCGATGAGGTCGAAGCGTTGAAGGTCCAAGGTTATAACCCATATGATTATTACAATAGTAATTGGGAGTTGAAATCCGTGATCGATTGGTTGCGTTCTGACTTCTTCACCCCAGGTGAAAAAGATGCCTTTGCACCGCTTTGCAGTAGCCTGCTAGAAGGTGGAGATCCATATCTCTGCTTGGCTGACTATGCCGATTATGTTCGCGCTCAGGAAGAGGTGGATAAGGCATTCAGTGATCAGCAGCGTTGGGCGAAGATGGCGATCATCAACACTGCGAAGATGGGTAAGTTCTCATCCGATCGCACAATTGGCCAATACGCCGAACAGATTTGGAACTTGAAGCCAGTACAGATTGGTCAGTAAGCACCGCGCTTGGTTAAGATTTCGGCGGTGCCGGCTTATTGAGCCTGAGTAAAGCGACAAGAATGTCGCTTTTACTTAACCTTCTTCAACCAGTGTGGCGTCTTTAATTAAGCGACAAAATTCTTTCTTCGTGAGTTGCTTATGCGTGCCATCTTTGGTGAACGGGTCCTCCATTATTTTAAAGTCTACGCTGAGGCGCTCTAATTCAACAATACGGATGTAGCCGATTTCGTTTTTCCAGATCTGTCCCTGTTTGAGTTTCATCGGTGCGTTGTGGATGTGCTTTGTGGGACAGTCGAGATTTGTTTATTGCCCAGCTTGTGCGCGTTGCATCGCACGAGCGGCATCTTCGGGTCGGTTGAGTTGCCCGTATGCGAGTGAAAGATTATACCACGCGCGGCTGAAGCTAGGCTCGATGGCGACGGTTTCTTCTAGGAAGCCGACTGCGCTTTCGATATCTTGTTGCTCGGCTGCGAGTAGTCCCAGTGAGAACGGGAAGGAAGGATTTTTTGGCGCTAATTCCCAGCCCAGATACAGTGTTTTTTTGGAGGCTTGATTGAGACCCGCACCGCTAAGTAAAATCGCTGACTGATGATACATTTCTGGGTTGAGCTGATCCATCAGGATCGCACGCTCGACATATTTCTGAGTGTCTGCACTGCGACCTTCGCTATTTGCCTTATTTGCAAGCATTAGCAGGGTTTGTGGGCGATCGGTGTTGAATGCGTTATATTCCTCCCAGTCTTTTTTTGCGATAGGATCGGGAATCGATTGGCTGGCGGCGATGCCACGTGCTGCTGCGATACGGACGCTACGTGAACTGTCAGTGAGTGTTTCAATTGCGGCATCGGCCTGACCAGCGCTGCCTAAGGTGCTGGCTGCGCGGCTACGTACCATCGGATTGGCATCACTGAGCAATGCCTTAAGTACGTTGGCCACAGATTGGTTGGGCAGGTAGTTGCCGAGAAGGCCAGTATAGGCCGCACGCCAGCCAGGAAGGTCTTCGTCTTTTAACAGTTCGAGTAGCTTCGGTAGCGCGCTTGGGTCGAAGCTGTGAGCGGCTGCGATAATACGGGCACGCTTGCGTTGGCGATGATTGACCATCTTCTCGCCATACCATTGCTCAGACCATTCGACCGCCCAATCGACACTTTCCTCTGTGTGGCATTTGTTGCAGGCATTGGGTATGCCCAGCTCTTTGGTGAGCAGTGGGTCTGGGGAAAGGAATGCGTGATCGCCGCGTGGGTCGAGTTGCATGTAAGTGGTTTTCGACATGTGGCAATTCACACACATATTACCCGTGCTGCCTTCGCTATGGAAGCTGTGGGCGATGGGTTCGATGACTGGCGCATTTTCAACCCCGCCAGAGTGGCAACGCATGCAAAGCAGGTTGTTCTCAATCGGTAAGATTGTTTTAAGTGTGTGCGGGTTGTGGCAATCTTTGCAGCTCACTCCGGCATGTGCCATACGGCTCATCTGAAATGAGCCATAGACGAAGTCTTCGTCAAGAATTTGTCCATCGTGATGGTAGAGGTTCGGCTGATCGGGCAAAGACAGCGAGAAGTGATCATGGTAGTCATCGCCCGGTAAAAAGGTGTCGGCTGTTAGCTGATCGCGGCGCGAGTGGCAACTTGCACAATTGTGCTCAGTTTGAATCGTACTAAGCTTCGATAACCCAGCGCTATAGTCGCCGTTTTTGGCCGCGACGACGTGTTTCTCGAGGCCAGTATGGCACTCTGCACAGGCCAGTCCTTGTTGGGTCCATGTCGAAGTATAGCTGTTAGATTCGAAGTCGAAGTTCTTCTTAAATTCAGTGGTGTGGCAATACGCACAATTGGCATTCCAGTTCATGCCTTGGTTCGCCCAGTGGCCCCATTCGCCAGGAAGACGATCTTGGCCCTCGTAAACATCGTACCACCGGTCTTCTTTGACATCGTAGGTGGCACTGATGGTTTGGAATTTGTCTCCAGGTAACTGTGCGAGATATTGGCGGAGTGGCGTTTCGCCGATCACGCCGACAAGATCGTAAGTGGTAATGCTGTCGTCATCGTGAATCACGCGTAGCTCAAATTTGCCGTCGGTTTCGGCCATTTCATAGGTCACGCCAGATTCCTTAATGCGACGAGTTGGGGTGAAGGCTGCGCGATCAAACTTGATCGAGATGGGCCGGTTGGCTTTGGCGTGATGGCTGCTCTCCCAGTCGGCGACCTCATCGGCGTGACACTCAACGCAGGACTCGGGACCGATTTTGGCTTGGCGCTCTGGGTTATGGGAAATTGGGAATGTGCCGTAGTCGATGTTTGCCTCTTGTGCATTCGGTAACTTTTCAGTCGCAGAGTAACTCGCACTTTGCTGTTGATCGCAGGCGCACAATGAGAGGAGCGAAAGCCCTATCAGGAGATGTATCGGACGAGCGAGCTGTATCGAAGCAGGGGACATTGCCCGAATGGTCGCAAATGCCCGACGTAGGTCAAGGCTGATGCGGGTGACTGGCTGAAAATATCAAACCTAATAGCACCTATTTTTTACGTTAATATCCGCGCATATACCGTTTATTCTCGGTAGCCACTTTTAGGTCTATTCGTTTTATCTCAGTAATCGTTCAAGTTCTTGCGCGGATGAACAGATTGCTGAAAAAGCGGAGTTCTCGATTTTATGTGTGGCTAGTGTCTCTGTTGGCGCAACCATTGCTGTGGTGATTGGCCGAACTGTTTTTTAAAGGCACGAGAGAAGTAGTAAACCGTGGAGTAACCCAGAGCAATGGCAGTTTCAGTAACACTATTACCCTCGCGGAGCAGAAGGTCGCGGGCGCGGTTGAGCTTGATGATGTTCTCGAATTCACGCGGTGAGTAGCCGGTCTGTTTTTTGAATGCGAAGCGAAAGCGGGAATAGCTGACGCCGAGTTCTTGTGCGAGCGCTTCAAGATCGGTATGAGTCGCTAGATTGGCGAGCATTGTGGCCTTGGCCTGAATGACGAGTGCACTGTCTTTGCTCTGTGAGCGACTTTTGCTCTGAGCTCCGGATTTTAGAAACGCGAGGGTGAGTGGCACATGGCTGGCCAGTATTTGTTCCTTGGCGATAACAGGTTGTTGTAACCAATAGAGAATTTGGTCGAAATGCTGGATGAGCGCATCGGTCTGGCCTGCTTTGAGGATCGGGTCCTCTGGGGAGAAGAAAGCTTTCATGATGCGCTCCGCTTCTTGCCCGCGAAAGCCAATCCAGTATTCCGACCAGCCGGTTTTAGGGTTCGGATGGTAGCGGTGCCACTCGCCTGGAAACAGTAGGATGGCATCACCAGTGCGCACCTCCGTTTTTGGTTGGGTACGTGATTCGAAGATGCCGGAGCCTGTGGTGATGTAGACGATCTGATATTCATCGAGTGTGCGGCAGCCATCTTTGTCAAAAAGGTAACTTTGTGGGTGCCCCCTACTTGGATATTGGGAGCGCGGAGGCACGTTTTGTCGACCCGCGTGCACTAGACGCCAGCCCCATTGCCTAGCTTGTTGGTCAGTGGGCAGGTAGCGGCTAAAGCTGTCGATATCTGTAGTCATGAACGAAATCGTCTATTTTCTGTCATAAAGTGCAAATATAATGTCAGTGGGTGTATTCATTTTGATTAGTAATTAGGTTATTATCTGCGTTTTAATCACTCCCACTTAATATGTTTGATCAAGTACAAGAACTGTATGCCTCGATTGGTGTTGATGCAGAGCAAGCCATCGAAGCGCTGGGTCAGATTCCGATTTCGCTGCATTGCTGGCAGGGCGATGATGTGGTCGGCTTTGAAGTTGGCGCGGGTGCAGTCGGCAGTGGTCTTGCCGTCACCGGAAACTATCCTGGCAAGGCACGCACGATTGCCGAGTTGCGACAGGACTTAGAAAAAGTACTGTCAATGTTGCCAGGAAAGCATCGTTTGAATCTGCATGCGATCTACGGCGATTTTGGCGGTGAGTCGGTCGACCGCGATCAGATCGAAGTGAAGCATTTTCAGAGTTGGATCGATTGGGCGAAAGAGCAGGGTATCGGTCTTGATTTTAATCCATCCTGTTTTTCACACCCGAAAGCAGAGGATGGTTTGACCTTAAGTCATCCTGATCCAGAGATTCGCGCGTTTTGGATCGAACACTGTAAGCGCAGTCGAATCATTAGCGCAGCGATGGGCGAGCAACTTGGTAGCGCTAGTGTGATGAATGTTTGGGTGCCAGATGGGATGAAAGATATGCCAGCGGATCGTCAAAGCTACCGCCAACGACTGTCTGACAGTCTGGATCAAGTTTTTGCTGAGAAGTTGAATCCGGTGCACCATATTGATGCGGTTGAGTGTAAGCTCTTCGGTATCGGCTCCGAAAGTATGGTGGTGGGGTCGCATGAGTTCTACATGGGTTACGCGATTAAAAATCAGATCGCACTATGTTTGGATGCCGGGCACTTCCATCCGACCGAGGGAATCGCCGATAAGATTTCATCCGTTATGATGTATGTGCCTGAACTCTTACTGCACGTCTCTCGTGGCGTGCGTTGGGATAGTGATCACGTCGTGCTCTTTGATGATCAGACTCAAAATATTATGCAGGAACTGGTGCGTTGCGATGTGTTGCCACGCACGCATATCGGACTGGACTTCTTCGATGCCTCGATCAACCGTATTGGCGCGTGGGTAATTGGCACACGTGCGGCTCAGAAGTCGCTCTTGTTAGCTTTACTGGAACCGCGCGCGCAATTACGTGCCGCTGAACTTGCTGGCGACTATACCACACGTCTAGCGCTATTAGAGCAGGCTAAGGCATTGCCTTGGAGTGTCGTTTGGGAGGAGTTCTGTAAGCGCAATGAAGTGCCCGGTGAGTTGTCGCTGCTCGATGAGGTCAGGGGCTATGAAGCATCCGTCCTTTCCGGCCGTTCATAAGGTCAAACCAATTTTCTTAACCTTCGAAAAACTAATCATTTTTTCCTGCGCCATAGGGAGGCAAATTAAAGTCCACTTCTCATTTATATGTTAGCTATATTAGCCTGGTGCACGTGAGATTTCTGTCTCGATAGTGAAGCATTATTTTATATCTATTTATGTCATCTTATTTAATTACTATTTAAACTATGCCCCAAAAATATAAACCCATCGACGATTCGCCAGTTATTGAGGAGTTTGAATCGACCCCTGTCCCTGAACGCGCGCAAAAAGGCGCGAAAGCTTTCTGGGGCATGTATGCAGGTGAGCATGCGGCAGGCACGGAGTTCATGATTGGGCCGCTCTTTCTACTTGCTGGAGTGAGTTTGCAGAACATCTTCTGGGGCTTGTTGCTGGGAAATTTCTTAGCGGTGTTGAGCTGGCGATTTATTTGTGCGCCGATTGCCACGAAAGCGCGTTTAACCCTGTATTGCCACTTAGAGAAAATCGCCGGTAAGAAACTGGTTAAGATCTACAATTTGGCGAATGGTGTGCTCTTCTGTTTCCTCGCTGGAGCGATGATTACCGTGTCCGCCACAGCAGTAGGGATTCCGTTCAATCTGGAAATGCCAGCCTTTGATGCGATTTATCCGAACAGTGCATCCTTTATTATGATTGTGGTGGCTGTGGGGGTAGTGATTTCGGCAGTCGCCGGTTTTGGTTATAATGCGGTGAGTCGTTTTGCGAATATTGCTGCCCCATGGATGGTGTTGGTTTTCTTGGGTTGTGGGATCGTCGCGCTCAAGCAATTAGGCGTCGATTCCTGGGCTGGGCTTGAGGCTATTTGGACCGAGTCGATCAGCTTTGCGCAAGGCGGTGAGGTGAAGACGTCAATGGGCTTCCTCGAAGTTGTTTTATTCGCATGGTTTTGTAATGCCGCGATGCACGTCGGTATGTCGGATCTTTCGGTATTTCGTTATGCTAAAAAAGCCTCCAGTGGTTGGGCCACCGCAGGGGGTATGTATGTCGGGCACTATATGGCTTGGATAGCCGCCGCGTTGATGTTGGCAGCGCAAATTAAACTGACTCAAAGTGCCGATCCAGTTCCCGGCCCCATGGCTTTTAATGTTGTTGGTATCGCAGGTATCATCTGTGTGGTCGTTGCTGGTTGGACGACTGCCAACCCGACGATCTATCGTGCAGGTTTGGCGTTTCAGGCAATGTTGCCTGGCACGAGTCGCTTGAGTATGACCTTACTTGCGGGGGGTATTGCTACCACTGCCGCGATTTTTCCAGCCTTTGCATTTAAGTTACTCGGTTTTGTCGGTTTATATGGCACGATTCTCGCACCTATGGGCGCGGTGATCTTCGCCGATTGGTATTTGAGCAAACGCATCGGAGTCACACCTTTTCACGCCGAAGCGATTGGCTGTGGCGTCAATAAATCAGTTTTATTTGCATGGCTCATTCCGGTGACGATCTCGCTTTATTTTATTTTCGCACAAGGCGTGACCACTTGGTATTTTGTATTTCCCGCATGGTTTGCATGCGGTGTCTTGTTCCTCGTCTTTAGTCGTTTGCGAGGGATGCCACAGTCATCAGTAAAGAAAGGAGAGAGCGTATGAAAAATATCTGTAAATGGATCGGACTGTTATCGATTGCGGTGATTTTTATTCTGCCGCTTGCTTTCTATATTGAGCAAATCACTTTGGAAGCGATGAAGGAGGGCTTGCTAATTTCGACGCTAGTTTGGTTTGGCACCTCGGTGTTTTGGATTGGTAGCAAAGCACCAAAAGATCTGGCCGGTGATCCGATTCTTTAATTCTTTGGCATTATGGGCATGGCAGTGTTTTTAACTGTTTGATTTGATCGAAACTGGTGCTCAATCAGTTTGGTGCTGAACATTGCAGCCTTAAGTCTAATCACGCTGCAACTAAGTGGCTGCTGCCAGCACTCATTTGGAATTAGGCGCGAATGTACCCTATTGTTTTGTCCTTTGCAGGTCCAGCGTGTCAGCTAGGTTCTGTGCCCCTTTCGTTGCTCCGCTAGGATTTGCATGACATCCGCCGGTGCGCGTTTAGAGCGATATAGTTCGGCCATAATCTTCATGGCGGGGTCGATATGTGTGAAGAATTTTTTGTAGGAGGGGCAGAGGTAATTGAGGCCCCATTCACCATCAGGCGTCCAAGAGAAACGGTGCTTTGGACATTCGCCATTGCAGGCGAAGCGGACGCTGCAATCGCGGCAATATTGTGGCAGCTTGTCGCGCTTGGCGTTGCCAAAGTCTTTAGCCATCTGGCTGTTGGCTAGCTCACCAAGCGAGGTGTTCATCATGTTACCCAGCTTGTAGTTTGGATACACATAGTGGTCGCAGATATAAACGTCACCGTCGTGCTCCATCGCGAGCGCGTCTCCGCAGGTTTCAGCGAAATAGCACAGCCCGCCGGGAGTTCCTAGCCATTTGCCGAGAGCGACATCGAACAGTTGCACATAGACTTTGCCAACATCGCGATTGATCCACTCGTTGAAAATCTTGATCAGAAAATCACCATACGCTTCGGCTGGCACCGCAAAGTCTGACATCTTTGGGCTTTCTTTAGTTGCCGGTGCTTCTGCGAGATTAGGCGGTGCGGCGTGGTCGAGGCCGAGCTTGGCGGCGGCGGTGTCAACTTCGCGTTCCACGATGGGAATGAATTGTAGGTACTTTGATCCGATGCTCTTAAGAAACTGGTAGATTTTGACGGGGTGCTTGACGGTTTCGGCGTTGACGCAGGTGAGGGTGTTAAATTCGACGCCGTGTTCACGCAGCACATTTAGACCGCGAATGACTTCCTTGTAGGTGTCGCGGCCTTTTTTATCGACGCGATATGCGTTGTGTAGGTCTTCTGGGCCATCAATCGACAGGCCGACCAGAAACTTGTTCTCGGCCAGAAATTCACCCCATTCATCGTCGAGCAGAATACCATTGGTTTGAAAAGCGGTGCTGATCTGCTTGCCGTTGGCGTGCTTCTTTTGGAATTCAACGACCTTGCGGAAGTAATTAACACCAAGCAGGGTTGGTTCACCGCCTTGAAAAGCGAAAGAGACCTCTTGACTAGGTTGTGCAGCGATATAATCGCGAATGAAGGCTTCCAACTGTTCATCCGACATCTTCCACTTTTCATTTTCAGGATAGAGCTGCTCCTTTTCGAGGTAGAAGCAATATTTGCAATCGAGATTACAGATCGGTCCTATGGCTTTGGCGATGACGTGAAAGGGCGCATCTGCTTGCCTTAAAATCGTTTCTGAGCGGTTGCCGGATGAAGTCATGATTCATCCTAAATTAGGATGATTTGTGTCTGATGCGAGGATCTATAGCCCAGCGCCATAATATTTCTTGCACACTGTTATTGTCGAATTTGAGGCGCTCTAGCGCTCATTCCCGTAGTGCTGGCATTGACTTCGTCGCCTCGTATTTGATGCGCTTGCGGCACGCTGAGGGGTTGATGCCGTGGTGTTGCTTGAAGCGTTTAGAAAAATGAAATTGATCACAAAAACCGAGTTGTTCGGCAATGGCCTCGTTGCTAAGATTAGTTTCGACTAGTAAGCGGGTGGCTTTTTGCATTTGGCGAATGTGTATGAAACGCTTTGGAGTCTGGCCTGTCAGGCGGGTGAATTTTTTGCGGAAGACATCGTAAGACTGACCCATATCTTGCGCGGAGTGCAGTACGCCTTTGGGATTGGTGAGGTGGTGTTCTAGGATGTGTCGGGCTCGGTCAATCCAGATTTGAGTACTTTGAGTTTCGACTATATAGCGATCACGTTTGAGCGCTTCGGCGAGGAAGTCCTGCAGGCGGGTGACCTGTTGTAGTGGGTTGGTGTCTGGGGCGTAAATGTCTTTGAAGCGATCGAGCCAGAGTTCAATCGGAGTTAGTTTCAGCAAGGGGCGATTTGCAGGAAAAAGACCTTGCTGCTCCCAAAGCTGGAAGACTGGGCCATCAAACAGCATGAAGTATTCATTCCAGATCGTTTTTACGCTGGGCTTGTAGCGGTGCTCTAGCTCTGGACGCAGCAGGATTAAGTCGCCTGGGTTGACTGCCAGTGTACGCTGCGGGTCCTCATAAGTTCCACTGCCACTTTGCACATATACTAAAGCGTAACAGCCGAGCTTGCGGCGTTTTTTACCAGGCGTGCCGTAGCTGTCCTCGAGCCGAGCCACTGTACTGATGCGACCCATCCCGGATTGTTCGGAGCCTTGATGCAAGGAGTAGACTGTGTGTGTACGCTTCATTGTTTTTTATTGTCCGAAATATACATAAATAAACCCTTTACATGTATTGTCAAGCGATATGTGTTGGATCCCATAATCCACGATGAAGTATTCCAACGACGATGAACTTTTGGCACTGTGCCGCAACGAGCTGTTTAGCGCAGTGATCGGTGATGTGATGGACCTGATGGGGCATACGCATCAATTCCTGCCACCGCATGTGCAACCACTACGCGATGATATGATTGTGGCGGGCCGAGCGATGCCGGTGCTGGAAGCCGACGATGATGGCGGCGAAGGCCCTGGTCGGGCCAATGAAATGCTTAACCAACCTTTCGGCCTGATGCTGCGCGCTTTGGATGATCTGCAAAAGAATGAGGTCTATGTGTGCACTGGCTCGTCACCAAGCTATGCGCTGTGGGGCGAGTTGATGAGCACCTGCGCGATCAACCGCGGCGCGGTCGGTGCGGTAGTCGATGGTTACTCCCGCGATACTAAGGGCATTCTGGAGCAGAACTTTCCTTGTTTTTCCTATGGTCGCTACGCACAGGATCAGCGTCCTCGCGGTAAGGTGGTGGATCTACGCTGCACGATTAAAATCGGTGCGGTTAAGATTCAGCCGGGCGATATCATTTTTGGCGATCTGGACGGAGTTTGTGTGATTCCCAAGCAGATTGAAAAGGAAGTCATCGAAGCTGCGTGGGAGAAAGCGCATGGTGAGAAGCGCGTTTTTGAAGCGATCAAGGGCGGCATGGGTGCGCAAGCAGCCTGGGATAAATTTGGGATTATGTAATGTGATCTTGAATACGGAATTGTGGATTTAAAATTATGAAAATTACAGAAGTTAAGGTGTGGCTGGTCGAAGGTGTAAAATACAACTGGACCATGATAAAAATTTTCACTGATACTGGTCACACGGGGGTGGGCGAAGCAACTAATTGGCCGGGCAGTCCAATCATCGAGGCGGCGGCTCGTCATGCTGGTGAGCGCATCATCGGGCTCGACCCATTGCGCACTGACTTTATATGGCAAAAGCTGTATCGCGACCTGAATTGGATTGGTCCCTTCGGTGCCAGCATGTGTGCCATCAGTGGCATCGACATGGCGCTGCTCGATTTGAAGGGTAAGGTCCATGGCATGCCTTGTTATCAATTGCTCGGCGGCGCTTTTCGCACGCAAATCCGACTCTACGCGAACTACTGGTTCACTGGTGGTGGGCATACCGCGGAGGATTATGCGCTGCAGGCCAAGCGCGTCAAAGACCTGGGCTTCACTGGCCTGAAGTTCGACCCCTTTGCACATACCAACTATTTGTATGGCGAGGATCTCAATACCGACCTAGGCCTGACGCCGGCACAGCAAGATGTTGCCTTCGAAGTGACTAAGGCCGTGCGCGAAGCGGTGGGCGCGGAGTTCGATATGATGATTGAAACCCACGCGATGCTCAACTTCGAGGTGGCGGTGAAGATGGCCGAACGCCTTGCGCCGCTCGGGGTGACTTGGTACGAGGAACCCGCTGGGCCGGAAAATTCCGATACCTTGCGCGCCTTCCGTGAACGCTTGCCGAGCAATGTGCCAATTTGTGTCGGTGAGCGACACTATACCCGCCACGGTTTCCGTCCTGTCCTCGAAAAGCATATTTGCGATGTGATCATGCCAGACATCACCCGTTGCGGTGGTCCGTCTGAGATGAAGCGTATCGCCACGATGGGCGAGGCCTATGGCGTGATGGTTGCACCGCACAACCCGAACGGCCCGCTCAGCACGCTGGCGAGTGCGCACGTTTGTGCGTCGATTCCGAATTTCTTTCGCTGCGAATTTATGGTCAACGATGTGGCTTGGCGTGACGAAGTAATTACGCATCCACTGGATGTCCGCGAGGGCTTTCTACATCTTTCCGAACGGCCGGGCCTTGGGGTGGATCTGATTGAGGAGGAGCTCGAAAAACATCCTGGTATTCGCGGTCTGAAAGAAAAGGATAACTTTTACGTCTAACCTAGGGAGGCAGTTATGGCATTGAATATTGATTTGAAAAACAAGCGGGCCTTTGTATCAGGCTGCGCTCGAGGCATTGGTCTTGGGATTGCTCGCGCTTTGGCGATGGCTGGCTGTGATGTCGCGGGGTGCGGCACGGCTGCTGCGGAGCATGAGAACGTGCACAACTTCATTCGCGAGGTGGAGTCCCACGGTCGCAAAGCACTGTATGTGCAGGGTAACTTGTCCGAGCGCGACACACCTGCTCGCCTAATGCAGGCAGTGGCGAAGCAATGGGGCAGTCTCGACGTTTTGATTTCCAACGCCGGGCGTAATATATTTAAAGGTGCTGAACTGTGCTCGGAGGATGATTGGGATGAGTGTATGAATCTCGATCTCGCCTCACACTGGCGCCTTGCCAAGGCGGCCTTGCCGTTGTTGAAGGCCAGTGATCATCGTGATCCAGGCTCGATTGTAATCATTGGCTCGAACCATGCGAATAACACCATTCCTGGTTGCTTCCCTTACAATGTGGCCAAGACCGGTCTGCTTGGGCTGGTGCAGTCGCTGGCGATCGAGTGGGGACCCGATGTCCGTTGTGCCGGTGTGGCACCTGGCTTTATTGATACGGAGGGCAACGATGCCTGGTTTGTCTCCTTTCCCGATCCCGCTGTGGAACGGAAACGCACGGAGAATTCGCACCCCGTCGGACGGATCGGTAATGTCGATGAAATCGGTGCGCTTTGTGCCTTTTTGGCCAGCTCGCACGGCGGCTTTATTTCTGGTACCACGCTGCTTGCCGATGGTGGACGTAGTGCCTTAATGCAGGATGCATAGTGGTGATCTATGCGTCATGAGGTCGGAACAATACAAGATGACGGTATTTGAAATGACTGATCCTATTTATTGAATAAAAATTTATAATGAAGCACTTTAAACTGAAAAATAAAATTACCCTGATTTTTTCTTGTCTGTTATCCACCATGTTGGCAACGGCTGGAGTGATTGAGGTGGACGGCTGGATCGTGAATGACGAGTCGACTCAGAACGATTCGAAGGGTTCCTTTGTGGCGCACGGTTTTTCTGGTACGGTAGCCTTGCGCGGGAACTTGGACTGGGGGCAAACCTCACGCTACCATACCGCAGATGGCTATGCGCAATGGACCTTTGTGGGACTGCCATCCGGGCTTTATGAGGTAGCCGTCAGCCATGAGCCGGACACCAACCATACCACGGCCGCGCCATTGTTTGTTCAAGGTGTTGCAGTCGGGACCGTCAATCAGCGGCAAGCCGCAGCAAATGGCCCTGTATTGAGTGATGGTCAGCACGAGATTCCTTTTGAAGTGATCTGTCAGAACGCTGAGGTTAGCGATGGCACGCTCAGGGTGAGGGTTGGGACGGTGGACAATACCAGTCAGATGGAATTTGTGATGGCCGATGCGGTGGCGATTCGCCCAGTGACTGAGGCGATGCAGCAAGCGGCGAGTGCGAAGGATGCATTACGCGATGCCTATGTCTTTTGGAAGGATCCGAGCGTTTATACGGTGAATACCTTGTCGCATCAGACTACCAAAGTGCCCTACGCGGATCTGCAATCAGCTAAGCGCTCCCTGCAGCACTTGGCAGCCGCGGACTATGTCGATCTCGAAGCGTCCAGCTATTTTCAGTCATTGAATGGTGATTGGAAATTCAGCTGGGCAAAGCACCCGCTCGAGCGCGCCATCGGCTTTGAGTCCCCGGACTTTGACGTGAGTGGCTGGGAGTCGATTCCCGTGCCTTCTTGCTGGGAGCTGTATGGATACGGCAAACCCTTCTTTGGAACGGTGCCGACCACACGGATGCGTGAAGAAACCGGCCATGTCATTGACATTCCGGATGAGGAAAATTCGGTGGGTAGCTACCGTCGGACGTTTACGATTCCAGAGGCATGGGATGGGCGTCAGGTGATTCTGCATTTCAATGGCGTATCCAGTGCCTTTAATGTTTGGGTGAACGGCAAATTTGTTGGCTACGATCAGGATGCATGGACAGATGCGGCCTTCAATATCACCAAACATTTACAGCCGGGAGAGAATGTGTTGGCCGTGCAGGTGATCCGTTGGTCGGACGGATCCAACTTAGAGGACGCAGCTGCCTGGAGCTTTAGTGGCATTTTGCGCGACGTGTATCTCTATAGCACTGCAGACCTACACATACAGGACTTTTTTCTCACCAGTGATCTGGATGAGAATTATGAAGACGCCGTGCTGAAAGCTGAAGTGAAGGTATTGAATCATCAGATTAAGCATGCGCGCGATTATCAAGTGGAGATGACTTTGCTGGACGCGAATGGTCAAACAGTGGGTGCGCAGCAGCTCGCCGTGGCTAAGCCTTTTAAGGATCGCGACGGTGCGGGCGGCTTGGTTGCGGTGATGAATATGGAGGCCGCGATTGATAATCCGCGTAAGTGGTCGGCGGAAGACCCCTATCTGTATCAGGTCTTACTCACACTGCGTGATAATGAGGGCAACGTGATTGAAACCACGGGTGCCAATTTCGGATTTCGTGAAATTGTGCTCAATGTCAATGGTCTGTTCGTGAACGGTCAAAACGTAAAGATCAAGGGCGTGAATCGTCATGAGAATGATCCTACAGGCGGCAAGACACTTACGGTCGAAGGTATGGTGAAGGATGCGATTTTGATGAAGCAGTTTAACATCAACGCGGTGCGCAGTAGCCACTATCCCAATGACACACGTTGGTATGATATCTGCGACAAATATGGTCTCTATGTGATGGATGAAGCACTGGAGACTAGTGACTTTTTTATTAAGCGCGAGGGACTTCCTGGCAGTGATACCCGTTGGTTGGGAGCCTGCGTTGATCGAGTTGCGGCGATGGTCGAGCGGGCGAAGAATCACCCTTCCATTATTTTTTGGTCGCTGGGCAATGAGTCTGGGATTGGTCGAAATCTGATGATTATGGGGGACGTGGTTCGACGTATCGACCCGACGCGGCCCATTTCGTATGATGGTCGTGAGACCGTTGAAATGCAGCAGAAGGATTGGTTCGATATGAACAGCTCGATGTATCCGTCGATTGATTATCTGAAGCATCACTGGGGCCAGCCGCGCGACGGCAAACCTTATATCATGATCGAGTTCGCGCATGCCATGGGCAATGCACTCGGTAATTATGATGTGTATTGGGATCTGATTGAAGAAACGCCACACTTTGTGGGTGGCTACATCTGGGATTGGGTAGCACAGACAGTTTGGATGGATGGGCAGGATGGCACGAAGCGCTGGTCGCACGGCACTGACTTTAAGCGCGGTGCCGCGCATGAAGGCGAGTCGAAGCATGCGGCCTCTGATGGCGGCGTGTATTGCCTAATCTTTTCGGATCGCAGTATCCAGCCTGAGATGCACGAAGTGAAGAAGGTGCAGCAGTATATTGGCTTTAAACTATTGTCGGCCGCCAATGCAGAGGTGGAGCTGGAGAATAAATACAATTTTACGAATTTGAACCAGTTTGTAGGTTCATGGGAATTGTTGCGTAATGGCGAGGTCGTGAACTCTGCGGCGTTCGCGCCGATCGATGTGGAACCAGGTGATACCGCAGCGGGGCAACTTCCTGTGGGGACGCTCGACCCAGGTGCGGAATATTTGCTGAATATCAGTTACAAACTCGCCTCGGACACGCTTTGGGCTAAGGCTGGCCACGAGGTGGCCTGTGAGCAATTCATACTACAAAAAGCCACGCCACCAGTGAGTGAAGGGCAAGGGGCAGTTCAACTCTCCGATGGGGCATCCGAACTGGTCGTTACTGGAGGGGCGCTTTCGGTGCGTTTCAACAAAGTGACGGGGCTGATGACTTCGCTTCAGGTTGAGGGCCAGGAATGCCTTGCTCCGCAGTCCAACATTAAAGGCATTGATTTGAACCTGTATCGAGCGCCGATTAGTAATGACCGTTGGTTCCGTGGGCCGTGGATGCATAAACGCATTTATGCGCCGGAACAATCGTTGTTAAGCTTTGATGCTTCCAAGGAAGCGGATGGATCGGCTAGGGTTCGTGTGAGCAAACAAAATGTCCATATGAACGGACGGGTCGACTATCAACTCGAGTACCGGATCTACGGCAATGGAGTGATTCGTGTTCATTGCGCGATGACTCCAGCAGGTTTTGAGGACTTCGAAACGCTGCCGCGTGTTGGTCTCAAGCTAGCACTCGATTCATCTTTTGAAACCGTGCAGTGGTATGGGCGTGGACCGCATGAAAACTATCCAGACCGCAAGACGTCTGCTTTCTTGGGTAACTATACTACAACAGTCACCGATATGTTTGTGCCGTATTTGAATCCACAGCATAATGGAGCGCGGAGTGATGTATCGCATGTGAGTTTGAGCAAGCCTGATGGCAGCGGCCCTGTCTTTACGGTAGAGTCTTCTAAGCCTTTCCTGTTCACGGCACTGCATTTCGACGAGTTGGACTATAGCCGCTATATCCGCCCTGGATTTCTGAAGCCACGTGAGGAAACTATTTTGTATCTGGATCATCGGATGCTCGGGCTCGGCAACGCCAGCTGCGGGCCGAAGCCACTGCCGGAATATATGCTGCCGGTTCAGCCGTATCAGTTCGATCTGACGTTGCGGGTTGAATAAGTGCGATTGCATGGTTTTAATCGTGCAATGTTAAGAATGAAGATGCTGACTTGGATGTTGCTGGCAATCGGGAGTGGTCTCTCGGTCGCACAGGATAAACCGCTAGATCAATCGGTAGAGCCGCTACTCACCAGCAATGGCAAGCCTTTCGTTCCGAAGGCTTGCTATCCTGAATTCAGCTGGGATCGGGTGCCGGTGTATATGATGTTCGCCGATGGTAGTCGCCTGCTGAAAGATTCCGAAGTCGAGAAAATCGCCTCCGAAACGGATTTTATCTGCATCGAAAAGAACCACGGGCTCGAGCCTCTTGGGGATGCGGTATTGGGCTTGGAGCATGAGAATCAGGCGTTCAAGCAGGTAAAGCCGGGCATCAAGGTGCTGGGCTATCTAAACGGGGCGCTCACCTATCCGTTCACCCGTTACACTCAAATGTTGACGGCAGGGAAGGTCGATCAGCATCCGGAGATCAAGGCCTATTTAATGACCGACCCGAAGACGGGCGAGTTGGTTAAGACGCGTGGCTTATATGGATACAACGTGCTTAATCCCGACATGCGTGCCTGGTGGTCCGACGCGGCCGCCGATATGGTGCGCGTGGGCAACGCGGATGGCATTTTTATTGATCAAATGCATGGCTTCGCGTGGCTGCACCCTGCGGATAAGAACCAAGCCGTTATTGACGGAGTGGGCGATATGATGGCGCAACTGAAGGCTAAGATTGGCCCGGACAAGATTTTGCTGGCCAACAATGGTGCGCACATTGAGCCCGTGTTTGAGGTGTCGGACGCCTTTATGTTCGAGCATTACAAGCGCTCCTCGACACACACTAAGGAGAAGCTGCTCGAGGACTGGCAACTGATGGAAAAAATTGCGGATGCGGGGAAGATCTGCATCTATCGATTCGGGGCATCTCCCGATGGCGGCTTGCCACTAGAAGCGATCCAGGAAGGGCAGACTCGACCCCGTCTAACGGATGATGTATATGCCGAGTGGGCGAAGGAACAGTTGGAGTTTTATTTGTCGCTCTACTTGATTGGTGCGCAGCCGTATTCCTATTTCCAGTGGAACTGGACCTGGACCCTGATGAGCGGGCCGCTGGAACACTATCCGGAACTTCACAAGCCGCTGGGTAAACCGCTCGGCAAATACAGTCGCGTACATCCAGATGGCTGGGAGTTCACCCGCGAGTTCGAGCATGCCAGCGTCTGGGTCGATACCGACAAATGGGTCGCCAAAATCGAGTGGAAGTAAAACACTCCAGATGGAACGCGCAGCGGTACCATTCTCTATTCGCGGCCTAATCGACGTGCTCTAGCACGGCCGCATCTTGGCGATTATCTGGGACGAAAGCGGCGAAAAATCTGGCATAGGGCAGGGGTTTCGTGTTCTTATTAACGGTGAAGGTGTGGCGCACTCCAAAAGGCTTGCGCGGCTGGTCGGAACGTTAGCAGAGAACAAACAAAATGAAACGAATAAGAATGATGATGATGTCCGCCGTGTTGGCGGTCTTGCCCGAAACGAACGCTGCCGCGCCGGTAAATATAATTTATTTTAACGCTGATGACCTTGGCATCATGGATGTGGGGTTTATGGGGCGGAAGGAGTACAACACTCCGAATCTGGATCGACTGGCGGCCGAAGGCATGGTTTTCACCGAGGCCTATGCACCAGCCGCGAATTGTGCCCCGAGCCGAGCGGCCTGCATGAGCGGGCAGTATGCGGCCAGGCACGGGGTCTATACCGTGGGTTCGTCCGAGCGTGGTAAGGCTTCCGACCGCAAATTAATCCCGGTAAAAAACACCCAGCATCTACCCGAGGAGAACGTCACGATGGCCGAGGCGCTGAAGGCCGGCGGCTATAAGACTATCCATCTAGGTAAGTGGCACCTTGGAGTTGACCCAAAGGACCAAGGCTTTGACGTCAATATCGGCGGCGGTGCAACCGGCGGTCCGAGCGGTGGCGGATATTTTTCGCCCTTCGAAAGCGGGCCGATGAAGCCGTTCAGCGCTCAATACCCAAAAGGAACACATCGCTGCGACATCTTTGCGGATCATGCCATACAATTCATGCAGGCTAACACCCGTTCGAATAGATCTGGGCAGATACAGCAGCCGTTTTTTATGTATATGGCTTATTACGCGGTACATGCTGGGTTGCAGGCGGTGCCTGACATGGTGAAGAAGTATCAGAACACTCCAGGCATCAACCCAGCGTATGCATCTATGATCGAAAAAATGGATGAAAGCATCGGGAAGATCGTTAGCGAACTCGACCGGCTCGGTCTCAAAGAAAACACCTTGATTCTATTTACCTCTGACAACGGGGGCTTAAGACATATCTCGAAACAGGATCCGTATCGTTCCGGAAAAGGCTCTTACTTTGAAGGCGGCATTCGCGAACCGCTGCTGGTGCGCTGGCCGGGAACGGTCAAGGCGAACACAACCTGTAGTGTGCCAGTCATAGGGATCGACTTTTATCCCACTTTCCTTGAAGCCGCGGGGCTGGACGTGCCAGCCGGAAAGGTACTGGACGGCGTCAGCCTGATGCCGTTGCTGACGCAGACCGACTCGATTAAAAAGCGCGCACTGTTCTGGCATTTTCCGATCTACCTACAGAAATATGCCGGCGTTGGGGACGATGCGCACGACCCGCTCTTCCGCACTCGACCCGGCTCTGCCATGCGACTGGGCAAATGGAAACTGCATGAGTATTTCGAAGACGGACGCTTGGAACTGTATGATATTAGCATGGATGCCGGTGAGCGCAGAAACCTTGCTGAGGAGATGCCCGATCAGGCGAAGGCGCTGCAGCAGAAACTATCGACTTGGCGTGAAGAGATTGATGCGCCGGTGCCGACTCGGCCAAACCCGAAGTATCAGTCAAATGCTGCAATTTCGACGGGTAAGCCTTCGCCTCCTTCGGTGGCGAAGAAGAACAGTATTTCCAATTTAACCAGCAGCCCCAATGTGATCTATATTCTGGCGGATGATCTCGGTATGGGTGATCTCGGCTGCTACGGGCAGCAAAAGCTCAAGACGCCCAATATTGACCGCCTTGCCAACGAGGGGATGTTGTTCACCGATCATTATTCCGGTAACACAGTTTGTTCGCCGTCCCGCGCGGTACTGATGACGGGGCAACATCCAGGCCGCGTGCATTGCCGTGGCAATGGTGGCGAGGCCTCTGCGGCTCTGGACCCCGATATGACGACGCTGCCGCGCCTGTTTAAGAATGCCGGTTACGCGACTGGAGCTTACGGCAAGTGGGGCCTTGGGCAGACCTGCGACGAGGGAGCGGTGAACCCCATGACGCATGGCTTTGATCATTTTACCGGTTGGAAAAATCAGGGCGTCGCGCATACGTATTACCCCACCAGTATTGTGCGCGACGGCGTGGAAGTCCCGCTGCCTGAGGGCACCTACATTCACGATTTGATCATGGACGATGCCTTCGATTTTATTCAACAAAACGCGAAATCCGACACGCCGTTCTTCTGCTACATTCCCACCGCGATTCCGCATGCGGCGATGCACGCGCCACCAGAGCTGCATGAGAAGTGGCGCAAGGTCTATCCGCAGTTTGATAAGCGGATTGCTAAATACGGCGCGCCGAAGGGGGAGCCCTGTCCGCCAGTCACCAATCCGATCGCCGGCTTTGCGGGTATGATGGAAAATTTTGACAACCAGATCGGCGCATTGCTGAACTTGCTTGCAGAGATGGGGGTGGATGACAATACGATCATTCTGTTTTCCAGTGATAACGGCGCGCATAAAGAAGGCGGGCATAATCCAGAGTTTTGGGATTCAAACGGGCCGTTGCGCGGGCTGAAGCGTGATCTTTACGAGGGCGGTATTCGCGTGCCGTTGATGGCCCGCTGGCCCGGGCAGATTGCAGCCGGCAGCCGCAGTGATCACCTGAGCGCTTTCTGGGATCTCCTGCCGACCATGGCCGAGTTGACTGGGCAGCCCGTGCCGGAGCAATCCGATGGGATCTCTATCCTGCCGACGCTGCTCGGCAAAGGAGAGCAGCCCAAGCACGAATATCTCTACCACGAATTTATACTGGCTCGTCACAAGGATTATACCGCGCGCTCTTTACGTCAGGGCGACTGGAAGGCTGTGCAGATCAGGGATTTGCAAACAAAGGGACTGCAAGCAATCGAACTGTATAATTTGAAGGATGACCTCGGCGAAAGCACCAACCTCGCGAATCAATTTCCGGAGATGGTCTCGAAGCTCGAGAAATACATGGATGAGGCGCACACCCCGCTTACGAAAAATAAATAATTTAAAAAGGATGATTGAAATCAAGATGAATACACCACCGAAAGAAAACGCACGTCGTTGGATCGGCGCAGGGCTTTTCGCTGCGCTGGCGGTTAGCCTCGCAAGCTCCGTATTTGCCGACCAAAAACCCAACGTTATTGTCATTATGGCAGACGACCTCGGCTATGGCGATGTCGGCTGTTATGGCGCCAAACTGGAAAATGTGAAGACGCCGAATATCGACCGATTGGCCGAGCGGGGACTGCGTTTTACCGGTGGGTATTCATCGGCTTCGACCTGCACGCCGACCCGCTATTCGCTGCTGACCGGAACCTATGCGTTCCGTGGTGAAGGCACTAGTATCGCTGGGCCTAACTCGCCGTCTTTGATCCAGCCTGGAACTGTGACGCTGCCTGAGCTAATGCAAAAAGCTGGCTATCAGACCGCAGTGATTGGCAAGTGGCATCTCGGCCTCGGCGCCCCCGGCAAGGGGCCGCAGTGGAATGAAGATCTCAAGCCTGGTCCACTTGAAATTGGCTTTGATTACAGTTTCCTGTTGCCCACCACCAATGACCGTGTACCGCAGGTTTATGTCGAAAATCATCGTGTGCTGAACCTCGATCCGACGGATCCGCTTTGGGTCGGTCACCGTACTCCAGGGCCTGATCATAAAACCGGCATCAGCCATCGTGATGAGCTCAAGATGGATTGGAGCCACGGCCATAATAGTACCATCCATAACGGCATCAGTCGTATCGGATTCTACACTGGGGGGCATGCCGCGCGTTTTCGCGATGAGGATCTGGCGGACAAGTGGAATGAAAAGTCTGAGCAGTGGATTGCCGCCAATAAGGATCAGCCATTCTTTCTCTTTTTCGCCTCGCACGATATTCATGTGCCTCGTATGCCGCACGAGCGGTTCCATGGGAAATCCGGAATGGGGTTCCGTGGCGATGCGATTGTTCAGTTCGACTGGAGCGTCGGTGAATTAGTACGGATCCTAAAAGAGCAGGGCTTGGAGGAAAACACCCTGATTGTTTTCTGCTCCGATAACGGTCCCGTCTTGGGCGACGGTTATAAGGATGGTGCCAAAGAAAACTTGGGCGACCATCAACCGGCCGGTGTGTTCTCCGGTGGAAAGTACAAGATTATGGAAGGCGGCACCCGTACGCCGTTCATCACCTGCTGGCCGGGCACTATCAAGCCCGGCGTGTCGGATGAAGTGGTCAGCACCATTGATCTGGCGACGAGTCTCGCAACTTATCTTGGCGTCGAAATTCCAGTCGATGCCTGCCTCGACAGTATCAATGTGATGGGCGCATTACTCGGTCGGCAAGGTGCAACGGGTCGTGTTCAATTGATTCAACAGGACAATTGGGGTGCCTGTTTGGGGTACCGTGAGGGCAAGTGGAAGCTACAACGGCTGGCAAAATATGACCGTGATAGCAGCACGATCAGTGATGTTAGGTTCCAACTCTACAACCTCAATAACGATCCAGGGGAAAAGAAAAATGTCAGTCAACAGCACCCTGAAGTGTTTGAGCGGATGAAAGCGGGATTGCAGAAGCTACTGGATGATGGTCGCAGTAGGCACTAGAGTTTTTCATGGGCGTAGCCAGTAAACAAAAATCAACAAAATGAAAAGTAATCAAACAAACAAGCGATTCAGCATCGCGATCGGGGCTGCCGTCATTCTCGCGATCGTGCTACTCGCGTGGGTAAGTAGTGGATTTATTCGAAGCAGCCCATCATCTGGTACCGCAGGCTCTAGCACAGCGGATTTTATTGACTACACCGTCAAGCCTGACCGCATTACCCGTGATCCGGCAGGTAAGTTCATGGTGGAGCTAAAAGTGGTGAGCAAAGACGCTACCACGTGGAAGAGCGTCGCTGTGGAAAACATCTCCATCACAGGACAAAGCTCGGCCACAGCAAAGCTCATTTCGGCTTTACCCGCCGAGCCCATTCCTGAACGCTTTGTATTGAAATTCGAAACGGATGCAATCGATAGCAATGGAGTAAACCCGCAGCTTCATTTTGACCTAGCTATTCAAGCGACCAAGCACATGGGCCTGAGTGGTGGCAGCAGCCGTAACAGTCACCATATCCCCCTCGAGCCCTCCACCCGAAGAGTAGGAGACCGGCACGCGGTAACGGACACAAACAAACCGCGTTATTGAATGATGCGTTAGCAACAAACAGCAAGTTGATCAAAAAAGACACCCAGATGATGACCAGCCGCAAAATAGCCATCGGGGCGTTGATGCTCTCCACCACATTATGGTGGGCACCAACTCTCAACGCTGAAACAGAAGCAGACAAGGCTACGGAGAACCTTAAGCTCAGTGAAAAACCGAACATCGTCATTTTGTTCGCCGATGACCTGGGCATTACTGACCTCGGGTGCTACGGCCTGGAACACGGCAATACCTATCACGAAACGCCCAACATCGACGAACTTGCTCGGCAGGGTATGCTGTTCACCGATGCGTACGCGGCAAGTCCAGTGTGCTCACCGACCCGCGCCAGTATTCTCACGGGGAAATATCCTGCCCGCCTGCGGCTCACCGACTTTCTGCCGGGGCAGCTCCAACCCCAATTCAGGGGCGTTACCGCATCACAACCGGAACAGCAGTTCCTGCCGCCAGAAGAGATCACCTTTGGCCAGGCGCTGAAAGAGGGCGGCTACGCCACCTGGTTCTTCGGCAAATGGCATCTGGGGAAGGGGAGTCCGACCGACTTTGGCTTTGAGCAGGAATACGGCGCGCAGCAAAGCGAAGCCAATCGCTTCTATCCCTTCAAGAAAAAGCAAAAGAATGTTAGTGGGAAAGAGGGCGATACCATCACCGATGTATTCACGGCAAAGGCGGCTGAGCTCATCGGCATACAACGGCAACAATGGGACGGCGGCCATCAACAACCCTTCCTGATCTACATGTCGTACTACCTGGTGCACATGCCGATCATCGCTCGCGAGGAAGGCATTGCATACTTTGAAGCAAAGAAAAAAACGCAGCACTGGAAGCGCGCGGACTATGCGGCGATGCTCAAGATCCTCGATGACAATGTCGGGCGTTTAATGCAGGCTCTCAAAGACAACGGCTTTGCGGACAATACGGTGGTACTCTTTTATTCCGACAACGGCGGACACACCTGCACCTCCAACTACCCGTACAAAGGATACAAGGGCGGCATCTACGAAGGAGGCATTAAAGAGCCTCTCATCGTGAAATGGCCCGGACACATTGCTCCGGGCTCCAAAAGCACGGAACTGGTCAACACTCCCGATATCTATCCCACCATGCTGCAGCTCGCAGGATTGCCTCTTAAGCCGGAACAGCACACGGATGGCCAAAGCTTCTTCAATGCGCTGGCCGGCAAGCGGATTAACGTGGACAAGGCGATATTCTGGCACCACCCGCACTACCGAGACAATGCCCCCAGTGTGCCGGCCAGCGTGGTGCGCAAAGGCAACTATAAGCTGATCAGGCATTATGACAGCGGTTCGACAGAGCTTTTCAATCTCCAGCACGACACCTCCGAGACGCAAAATATAAGCCACTCAAATCCAGAGGTGACCAAAGAGTTGAATCTATTGCTGGATGCCTGGCTTAAGGATGTGGATGCCGTCATCCCGCAGAAAAACCCCCATTGCGATCTGGAAAAAGCGAAGACTGAAATGTGGGGCGGCCCTGGCGACGTGGCTCGGCGCAAAGCCAAGCTGTCCAGCAAAGCAGAGTAATTTTATAAAAGAAGAATCAATCGTATAAATATGAGAACATGTAAAATAGCACTCGCGAGCTTGATCGCATCGTTGGTGGCCGGCCTGCAGGCCTCATCGCTGGATCAACTGGATGGGGTCAAAACTCCCGACGTGTCACTGGATGGCACGTGGCACTTCCAACTGCCGGCGCCCAATGACTTCTGGAAAGAAGAGGGCGCGCTGACCGGCTGGAAAACCATGCCCGTTCCCGGGGACGTTTTCCGTGAAGGTCATGCTATCAAAGAAGACCTCCCCTTCGCATATAAGAAAAAAATTTCCATTCCGGCAGACTTCGCCGGCCAGCAGATTCGTCTGCGCTTTGAAGGCGCGCATGATTACACGCGCGTCTGGGTGAATGGCCAATTTATCCGCGACCACCAGGGCGGCTGGACCCCGTGGGAATGTGATATTACTTCCGTGGTCAAGCCGGGTGAGGATGCCTGGATCTCTCTTGAACTAACCGATAAATCCAAGGACATCGCCTTCAACGGCAAGCGCCTGCGCCCCATTGGTGGTCTGGTGCGCAGTGTCTCCCTGCAGGCACGGCCGAAGACCTTCTTTGAGTTCCCCATCGTCTCTTCTCCTTTCTCAGAAGATGGCAAAACAGCGCAGCTCACCATCATCGGTCAAGTTGCAACCCCGCATACCGAGGGTGTCGCCACCTTCAAGCTCTTTGATCCTAGCGGAAAAGAAATCCCGCTCTCGCCGAACTCCTGTGCCTTGGGTGAAAAGCAAGTCACCTTCACTGCCCCAGTCAACGCTCCGCAGACTTGGACCGCTGAGAAGCCCGTGCTCTACCGCTTGCAAGTCACCAGCACTACCCCCGGCCAAGCGACCGCGGTTTACTCCAAACAAATCGGCTTCCGCGACATTCGCTTTGATGAAAAGAAAAACATGCTGATCAATGGCAAGGTGGTGAAACTCCGCGGCGCCAACCGCCACCTGGTCAACCCACTCAAGGGTTTTGTCCCTGAGCTCGCTATCGACAAGCGCGATGCCGAGCTATTCAAGGAGGCGAACATGAACTTCGTGCGCACCTCCCACTACCCTCCCGGTAACGGCTTCATTGAGCAGTGCGATCAGCTTGGCCTCTATGTCACCCTGGAAACCGCCGTGCTAGATTGTGGTAAAGCCAACCGCCCCTCGGTCGGCATGAACGATGACCCGCAGTATGAAAAACTCTTCACCAACCAACTGCGCGAGACCCTGCTCAACTACGGCAGCCACCCCTCCGTCATCCTCTGGTCGATTTGTAACGAAAGCGTCTATGGTGCCAACTTCCAGGCCTCCTATGACTACGCGCATCAGCAGGACCCATCCCGTCCCGTGATTGCATCCTATCAGGTAAAAAAGGACAAGGAGCACAACAGCTACGATGTCCTTAGCGGTCATTATCCGGAATGGGATGCAGACTTCACTCAAAACCCTCTACCCACCATCTACGACGAATGGATGCATGTGCTTGGCCATACCGCGCAACTCTGGCTGCACGACACCAACTCCCGCGACTACTGGGGACGCAGCATTGACAAGGCATGGGCTAACCTCTTCCCCGCTGACAGCAGTGTGGGAGCCGCCATCTGGAACTTTGTCGATGACATGACCATCGTCGAAGACCCCACCAAGATCCCGACCCAGGGCGCGATGCGCATGCTGCCACCCGCCAAGGCCAAACAAGTCGTCACCGGTAAAAAAAGCAACATCACCGGTACTGCCCGCTGGGGAATTATTGATGAGTGGCGCCGCCACAAACCTGAGTTCTGGAATGTGAAAAAGGCCTACAGCCCGATCCGCCTACTCCAAACCCAGCTCAAGGAAGTCGTGCCCAACGAGCCCATCACCCTGCCTGTTTACAACCGCTTTGACCACACCTCTCTGAACGAAGTCAAACTCCTCGTCTCCTATAATGGCAAAACCTCAGAACCCGCCCTCCCTGCTATCGAGCCACACCAGAAAGGCCATATCAAGCTCCCCGCAGACGACTGGAAAACAGGCACGGAAATAGGCATCTCATTCCTCGACAGCGCCGGGCAGGTCATCGACCACTACAAGATCTCGCTGGGAACCAAGCCCGCTCCTCTCACCCCGGAAATCCAGGGCATGCCCACCGTCTCCACGGAAGGAAATGAATTCGTCATCCAGGGAGATGGTGTGCAATACCGCATGGATAAAACCACGGGCCTGATGCAAAGCATCACCAAAGCCGGACAAACCATTCCTCTGGTCGGCCCCTTCCCTCACATCTTCAAGCAAGAGGAATACATGATCAAAGGCATCAACCCAGAGGTTGGCAGCAAACCAAGCTGGACCATGGGATCGGACCTCTACGAAAGCCCGGACATTGACGCTTGGCAGTTTACCAAGATGCACGTCAATCGTGACGAAAACGCGACCAAAATCAACGTGCGTGGAACATTCGCTGAAATGGATGTCCACTATGTATTCACTTTTGGCAAGCAAGGGCGTTTCGATGTGAAATACTTCTTCGAGGACATCCCTCCATTACCAGAGCCGGAGGGCAAGGTCTCCAGGCAAGGCCCGCTTGATCTGGAAGTTGGCATCAAGTTCCAGACCAGCGACCAGTTCGACCAGCTCAGCTGGGATAAAGAGGCCTACTGGAGTAGCTACCCGCTAGGCCACATCGGGGCCCCTACTGGCAGCATCCCCCTGTTTTCCGAGGCACGCGCTACCTGGGCAGAGAAGCCGACTCAGCCCTGGCACAAAGATAACTGGGACTTCTACTTCATGGGCTGGGATCCACCAGCAGGCAAGCTACTCACCTTTGAGGCCATCGCCGCCAAGCGAGCCCTGACCCACTACACCCTCACCGATGAGGATGCCAAGCTCGCTCTGACCATCCATGGCGACGGCAAAAACACCTCCGCCCGCTACGGCCAATACCGCGACACCAAGTATTACCTTTACCACCTCGACCGCCTCGACTATCATCTTCGATGGGGGAATTACAGCGCTGATATCCGCCCCAGACCTCAACATAATGGCGTGGTGAGGTTGGAATTACACCAAGTAGGAAAACAATGAATACATACAAATGGGTAGGGTTGGCCGTTCCGATTGGTTTGGTTGTCTTCGTTGTTTTTATGAAGGCAAGGCAACATGCTGAATTACGAGAAGAATGGGCCTCTCCAGATCGTCCGGCAATTGTGACGATTGAAGCAAGGAAGCAGCAGTTTCTCGCCCTGCAAGAAGTAGAGGGGCTTGCTACGGACTTTGCATCCTTGCTTGAAGACACAGCCAAGTTAACTCATCGGTTAAAAAAAGGGGACTCACCAACAGTGGCTGCAGCGTTGAATAATCTCGGCATTATCTACGCAGCACGAGGAGAGTACGAGAAGGCCATTTCAATGTTTGAACAGTCAAGGCGTTTAATCACAAAGTATCTCGGTGCAGAGCATGTTGATGCTGCAATCGTCGACAGCAACATTCGCACCGCGAACGCCAACAAACAGAAGTCAGTCCTCAGCAGCCGAATCTAAAAAATGAATCCTTATTTTTGCCCCTCATTGCAATTCCAGCCCTCATTACGATATTCGCCTCTTTGCAGAAGCGAAAGTGGCTCCGACGTATCCTTCTGCTTGTTGCCGCAGTTGCGTTCTGGGCAATTCGGCTGCCGCCATGTTGAGTGGGCATACGCTCACCCATTCAACCCGCACGATGGAGGCCCGCGATTGGTCGCCCTCTGCCTTGGCTGGGCCTATGGCCTCGTTTTGGTTGTCGTGCCAGTATATTGGATATCGAGAGGCGCTCAATCAATCGTACGTAAAATGAAAACAAAACCAGAACAAACATGGACTTAATTACAATTATTATAGTGGCTTTAGGGATTGGATTGGCTCTAGTTTATACCCTAGTTGATGACGCCTTTGAAAAGCTAGTTGACTGGCTGTTTCGAGTGCTTGGCTTACGATCAGGGACGGGGCCGTTGGCTATAAAAGTTACAACGGAAAGTGATCGGATCGTGCTTGCTCTTGAGAATCAAGGAAAACACAAAATCATGCTTACGTGCGTAGAGGGATGTGATGGCAATATGAAACGGATATTCCCGATGCCCTACTTGAATGGAGATGATATCAATGACCCATCCATTGAGGAAATGGCCCGCAAGAAATTTTCCAAAATTTCGATTTCCCAAGGTCAATTCATATCCTTGATCCTAAACAAATCAGAATTGGTTTCCCTCGATTGTCAGACGCTTGCCATTCTTGATACAGAGGGTAAAACTTGGCCCGTGGATGGTTTCCATTTAAATAATATTATAACCTAACTCATACCCCATTTAGACCGCCTCGACTACCATCTGCGCTGGGGCAACTACTGCGCCGACATCCGCCTCAGATAGGAATCTGACGGTCAGAGTTGACTTTGGTCGAGGTTACCTGAAATGTATTTTTTCTGAGGCTGTAGAACGTATTAGTGTAACTGCACACACGACGATCGCTCGACCCCCTCAGCCCCTTGCCACTGTGTCCCTGCTGCTGTGTCCCTGATGCTGGTGTGTCGGACGTGTTTGCCTATTTGTTTGCCTATTTGTTGCGTTTTCGGTCGATTTAGGCAACGTTGCCTAATTATTCTCACTCTGAGAGTATTTTGAGACAAATTAACCAATACCCGTCCGATGCGCATAGATAAGCCCCTCACGGTAAAGTGAGAGGCTTAATAATGGCTGCTCGGGCTGGGATCGAACCAGCGACCAAGTGATTAACAGTCACCTGCTCTACCGCTGAGCTACCGAGCAAAAAGTCTCTTTAATCAAGTGCCCAGTGGGCTTCTCAATCAAATTGAAGTCGGCATAAAGTTAATTCAACGCGCGGATGTCAATGCTTTGTCATCGGAAAATACATATTTTTGGGGCGTTTTTAGGATGAGGTTGCCAGCTGTTAGGAATGCGCGAATTGTCGCTGCAGCTGAATCGGGCAGGGGTGTGCGTATTTCTGCGGTTTTCGGGCTTTGTTCGCCGCAAGTATCCCGTTTTCGTGCTTGTTTCGTGGGGGGAAGCTGTTTTCATCGCGCGTTTTCTCATGAAGCGAACACATAACTGCTCCCAACTCCGACATTCTGACACTGGTTCCACCGTAACGCTTAGCGGCTGGGTGGATTCCGTGCGTGACCACGGCGGTATTCTTTTTGTTGATCTCCGCGATCGCGAGGGTTTGACCCAAATCGTTCTCGATCCATCGAATCCGGGCTTAGAGTCTCAGTTCGGCTCAATCAAGCCGGAGTCGGTGATTTCTGTGACTGGTAAGGTCGATCAGCGGTTTGGCGGCACTTCGAATGCGAAGCTCGCCACCGGCGAGATCGAAGTCCACGCCTCGAAGCTGGAAATTTTGAATGTTTCGAAGACGCCGCCATTCCCCATGGATGATTCGGCGGACAAGGTCGGCGAAGATTTGCGCATGACCTATCGTTACCTCGACTTGCGTCGTGCCACCAACACGAAGATGTTGAAGATGCGCCACGCGACCAGCCGTGCGATCCGCGACTATCTGGATGATCAGGCGTTCATCGAGGTCGAGACACCGATGTTGTTTAAGAGTACACCTGAGGGTGCGCGTGAGTTCCTAGTGCCGAGCCGCATGAATCCGGGTGCTTTCTATGCGCTGCCGCAATCGCCGCAGCAGTACAAGCAAATGCTGATGGTTGCTGGTGTGGAGCGTTACTATCAGTTGGCGCGTTGCTTCCGCGATGAAGATTTGCGTGCTGACCGTCAGCCAGAATTCACTCAAGTGGACATCGAGCTGTCATTCATCGACCGCGAAGACATGTATGCGCTGATCGAAGGTCTGATGACTAAGGTCTGGAAGGACGTGATCAATGTAGACATCCAGGCACCGTTTTTGCGCATGAGCTACTTCGATGCGATGAATCGTTTCGGTGTGGATAAGCCTGATATGCGCTTCGACATGGAGCTGCAGGATTGTGGTGAGATTTTCGCGAAGTCTGGTTTTAAGGTTTTCTCAGGTGCGATTAAGTCGGGTGGTGCTGTGAAAGCTGTAAATATGAAGGGCCTTGCGGACCTCACTCAAGGTGAGCTGCGTAATCTCGAAGATACTGCTAAGACACTCGGTGCTAAGGGCCTCGCCTTCATCAAGTGTGAAGGTGGCGAGTGGAAGTCGCCGATTGTTAAGTTCTTCTCAGACGAGGAGAAAGCGGCGTTGACTGAGGCGTTGAAGGTCGAAGATGGCGACATCGTCTTCTTCGCTGCCAGTGAGTGGGAACGTGCCTGCACGATCCTCGGCCGCGTGCGTTTGGATGCGGCTCAGCTGCTGGTGAAACGCGGGAAGCTGACAATCGACCCGAACGATTACAAATTTCTCTGGGTGATTGAGTTTCCATTGATGATTTTTGATGAAGAGGCAGGTCGCTACGTTTCGTCGCACCACCCATTCACTTCACCTGTGGTGGAGGATATTCCACTGTTGGACTCCGATCCGAAGAAGGTGCGTGGTCAGCACTATGATCTCGTGCTGAACGGTGTGGAGCTCGGCGGCGGTAGTATTCGTATCCATCAGCCTGAGTTGCAGAAGAAGGTTTTCGAAGAGGTGCTGCAGATTCCGCAAGATTTGGTTGAGAGCCGTTTCGGTTATATGCTGAAGGCATTTGAATATGGCGCACCGCCGCATGGCGGGATCGCTTTTGGTTTAGACCGAATGGTGACAATCTTGACGCAGCGCACCAGTATCCGCGACGTCATCGCTTTTCCAAAAAACCAAAAAGGACAGGAAATGATGACTTCGAGCCCTGGCATTGCGACACCAGAGCAGCTGCGTGATTTGCACGTGAAAGCGGTATTGCCAAAGCAGGATGAGCCTAAGGCTTAAACTCTTTTCAATAAAAGTTTACTTTCAACTGGAACCCGGACGCAGATCCGGGTTTCTTTTTACCCAAGCCGCTATGTTATCTAAATCCTTACTTCGTTCGATTGCTGGCCTTTTGTGTGTTTGCACACTGCAGGCGCAGATGACGCCCAGTGCGCCAGTGCAAAATTTCAGGCTTCCTCGATTTGGTGAGAATGGTTACACGCAGTGGGTGCTGCAGGGGGGCAAAGGAATCTATGACAGTGCTGAGCAGATTCGGATCGAAGAGATGGCGCTGCGCGTCTATTCGGGTGACGAACGTATGGCACTGGAAATGACAATGGATAGCCCAGAGGCGACACTGCTCACTACGGAAAGTCTTGCGGTGTCGGACGGGTCGATCGAAATCGTCGGGGCGAATTTCAAAGTGTCTGGCGTGGGCTGGACGTGGAACGGCCTGACCAAGGAAATCGAGGTGAAGTTTGATGTGGTGGTGGAGTTTACCCAAGGTATGGCAGGTATGCTTACTGGTGCGGTCGCCCCAGAGGGTCCCGCGGTTGAGCTGACTGAGATCCATAGCCGTAGCCTATTGTTGCTAACCACTGCGGACGCTTACCATTTCACATTTAACGATTCGGTGCATGCCGCCTCTGGTGAGATGGATTTGAAGTGTGAAGTATTGATGGCGATTGCAGATGCGCCGAAGGGTAAGCAGAGCGATGGCTCCACCGTTGGGGGTGGGAGAATCGACTCGATTCGTCAACTGATTGCGACCGACCAGGTCGAGATTCAGCAAGGCGACCACGTATTAAAGGCGGGCCATGCCGAGTTCAGGCTGCGTGAGCAGGCAGCTGAATTTACTGGTAACCCAGAAATATGGGCTGCTTCGGGGGCATATTTGAGTGGTGCGAAGATTCGAAGTGAGGAAGGGCTAGTTTTTGTCACCGGTGATGTGGACGATGGCCGTGCACAATTGATCGTATCGCAGGCGGAAGGACTTGGGGTTTTGGGCGCTCAGCTCGAGAGTACGGAGACGATTGTACTGGCCGATTCGATCACGATGCGCGAGTTGGACGCGGGTAATCAATTTCTTTTTGATGGTTCGGTGGCAGTGATGTCAGGTCTGATGATGATGCATTCGAACCAGTTAACGTTGTTTGCTGACCAACCGGTAAAGAATGCGGCCGGCACCACCACTGCCGCGCCTGAGCAAGTCGCAGGTGATGCTGAAATCCTCAAAGTCGGAGAGGTGCGTCGAGTGGAGGCCGTCGGAGCCGTGCGTATTGAGCAGGACAACAAAGTCGCGACCAGTGATCAGGCGATTTTTTATCCGCAAGAGGAACGCGCGGAACTGATGGGCTCTCCACGAGTGACTAATGGCGAGGTGGTCATAACTGGCGATCGTATAGAACTCAAACCGAGCATCGCTATAGTCCACAGCGATACCGATAAGCGCGTGAAGGTTGTTTTACCAGAGATAGCTGATTTGGGCTATGAGATTATGCCGGCGTTGACGTTGCAGCCGAATTCGGGCCAGCAGGCAGCACCGGCGCCGCAAGCATCGGGAAGTGAAACGGTGGTGCAATCGAAAGCGCTGCGCATGATTGAAGAGACTGACAAGACGCTCTTTCGCTTCACCGATTCAGTCTCGGTGAGTGGTACGAATTTACACGCGCTTTGTGAGCGTTTAGATGTGACTGCCGTTGCTGAGCAAGATGCTGAGGCGAAGGAATCGCAGATGTCCGTGCAGACAATTGAGGCATTTGATAATGTCGAGTTTAAGCAAACAGGTCGTGTGGCCACTTGCGACAAGGCGACGATTTACGCGCTGAAAAGCAAAGTAGTGCTAGAGGGCAATGCCGTGGTGACGGACGATAGCGGCAAAGTCACTGGGCATCGCTTGACATTATTACAGGGCAAACGCCGCGCAATTGTCGAAGGCGATCGAGCCACTGGCAAGCGAGCGACGGTGACATTGCCAGAAATAAAGCCTCGCGCGCAGTAATTTTTCGCAGGATTGGATTGCGGTGTGTTAATCAAGCAGTTTTGCTTTGGGCAATATGGATGATGCTTCAATGCCTTCGAAGATTGAAACCCGCGAACTAGTTCGCGAATACGGAAAACGTCGCGTTGTAAATGGCGTGAACATAAACGTCAGTGCGGGCGAGATCGTCGGTCTGCTGGGGCCGAATGGGGCGGGTAAGACCACAACCTTCTACATGGTGGTGGGATTGATCGCAGCGACCTCTGGCCAAGTGTTTCTCGACGGTGAGGATCTGACGGCTTTGCCGATGTATCGTCGGGCACGGCGTGGCATTGGCTATCTACCGCAGGAAGCATCGGTCTTTCGGAAGATGACTGTGGAGCAAAACATCCGCGCGATTGCCGAGACCTTGCCGTTGAGCAAGGCCGAGTGTGATGCGTCGGTCGAAGAACATCTGACGGAACTCGGCTTACAGCATCTGGCCGATCAAAAAGCGTACACTTTAAGTGGTGGTGAGCGTCGTCGTTTAGAGATTTCTCGAGCGCTGGTGACACGACCTAAGTTTTTGCTAATGGATGAGCCTTTTAGTGGGGTCGACCCAATCAGTGTGAGTGAGGTGCAGAAGATCATCGTGCAGCTCAAGCAGCGCGGGATCGGAGTGCTGATCACTGATCATAATGTGCGCGAGACGCTACGCATCGTTGATCGTGCCTATTTACTGCATGAGGGTGCAGTTCTTAGTGAAGGAACTGGTGACTTTTTAATTAATGACGCTAAGAGTAAGGAATTCTATCTTGGCCAAAACTTTAATATCTAAGCGGAGGAGCTTTACCCCATGCCCATTCAGCAGAAAAACAATGCAAAGTTCATCGAGTCAGTTTCCGTTCGAGAATTTTATGATTCTTTCAAAGAGCCCCTTGAGCTCGACCTAGTCGCTGGTGGAGCGGGTTTGGATAAGACTATCCGTGAGCGTAGCTTGAATCGGCCAGCCTTGGCTATGACTGGCTATTTTAAGTTTTTTGCACGTAGACGTATTCAGCTTCTGGGCGCAGGAGAGATGGCTTATCTGCGTGATTTGGGGCAAGATGAAGAAGCCCGTGTGCTCGGCGAGATGTTTAAGCGTAAAGTACCCTGTATCGTAGTTTCGAGAAATTTAGCCCCTTCGAAGATTATGAAAGCATTGGCGGACGAATATGCGACGCCGTTGATTCGATCGCCGCAAAAGTCCAAAACATTTACTACTGAAGCGACCTTGTTGCTGGAAGAGAAGTTTGCTCCACGTACGCATATTCATGGTACGCTATTGGACGTGCGTGGCATTGGCACCTTGATCTGTGGAGAGAGTGGGGTCGGTAAGAGTGAGTGTGCACTGGCGCTGATTGAGCGTGGGCATAGCTTGGTGGCGGACGATTTAACCCATGTCAAACGGTTGAGTGATCGAGAGCTGATGGGCACCTCATCGGAATTGAGCCGCGGCTACATGGAATGTCGGGGCCTCGGTATCATTAACATTGCCGAGTTATTCGGCGTGCGTTCGGTGCGCTTGAATAAACGCATCGATGTGATCATCAATTTTATTAATTGGACTGCAGGAATGAATGAGGATCGCACTGGCCTCGAAGAGAACCATCTCGAGGTGCTTGGCATGCAGGTCCCGTTAATCGAGATACCCGTTCGCCCTGGGCGGGATATGGCGCGACTCGTTGAAGTGGCTGCGATGATGCGCTCTTTGAAGCAAATGGGCCATGATTCTGCCACCGAATTCAACGAGCGACTGATTGCTCACATGCGGAAAGGTAGTAAATAAAAAATTCACATATTTAAAATATTTTAACCAGACATAGCGTTTTAAAGAATAGTCAATATTATGCCTCTCAGATTGTGGAAATCACGCTTTTACAGGGATTAACGAAAGTGTCACAGTCTCGTGACACTTATCGCAAAAAATGCCTAAGAAGTTATTGATAATACATTGTGAATAACTTGTGGAGAAGTTGACCTTGCCAAGTGCATTCGAGTCCCGCTTTTTCATCACCGAGAGGGGTCGATTTGCATATGATAATGCTAAATTTTCACTTTTCCCGTCATTAAAAACCGTTCTTTTACCTTTTTTTTAAATTTTTAAGTCGTTGTCTTTTAGTTGTTTACCATTATTTTTAGCCGTTTTACCCCCGTTTTATAGCGTCTTTTTAGTGGAATTTAGCCATGAGTCTTTTTTTTATCCAAATAATGCGCATCACGCTCCCAGCCACACTGTGACTCGCACTGTTAATAAACTTTTTATTTTTCAATTCTAATGTCTGATTCAATTATCGCGCTTTCTCTTTGGGAAAGCGTCAATCAAGAGCTTAAAAACCTCTTTCCTCAGGACCTCTATGATATGTGGTTTGAGGAACTTAAGTGCACGCAAGAATCTGATGCAAAGCTAGTGCTCACCGCGCCCAACGAATTCAATGCCATATGGATAGAGAACAACTATTTGGATATTATCTCCCAGCAGGCCCGCAGTTTTGCGGGTACGGCGGTGACGGTCGTTGTCGAAGTCGCTAAAGAGCAGACAGCGGAGTTAGACCTAGCAGGAAATGATTCGTCTAGTCATTCAGTGAATCGTCTTAATTCCCAAACTCAGGATGCTCGCGAAGCACGTTCGGCAGATGCGGTTTCGAATCGAGTCGAGGTTTCACAGACGCGTCGCACGTTCCTTAATCCGGGCAATACCTTCGATAATCTAGTGGTGGGAGCAGGTAACCAACTCTCTCACGCGGCGAGCATGGCAGTGGCCAATGCACCAGGGCGTGCTTACAATCCACTGTTCGTTTATGGCGAGACTGGCTTAGGTAAGACTCACTTGATGCATGCGGTCGCGCATCAAATGTTGGCCAATAATCCGAAAGCTCGAATCGCGTACGTATCGACCGAAAAATTTACCAATGAGTTTATTCACGCCATTCGTGAAAATAAGTTAACCAAGTTCCGCAAGTATTACCGCACTGTCGATGCGCTGTTGGTCGATGATATTCACTTTCTTTCTGGGAAAGAAAGCACGCAGGAAGAATTTTTTCATACTTTTAACGATCTCTTCGAGTCGGGGCGACAGATCTTCCTCGCCAGTGACCGTCCAGCGAATGAAATCGAGCGCCTTGAAAATCGCCTAATTTCCCGCTTCCAATGGGGCTTGGTGACCGACATTCAGGCACCTGATTTTGAGACGCGTGTTGCGATTTTACGTAATAAAGCGGCCGCGATGGATATCCATCTGGACCCAGAGGTCATGAATTTCCTAGCAGAGCGTGTTTCTCGCAATGTGCGCCGTATGGAAGGTGCGCTGACTCGGATTGCCAGCTACGATGCTTTGATTAACCAGAAGCTCGACCTGGAAGCGGTCGAGCGTTTGTTAAGTGATTTGTTGCACGAAGAAACATTGACCAAGGTTACTCTCGATCAGATTCAGAAGAAGGTGGCCGATTTTTATCAAATCCGCTTTAGTGAGCTGATTGGTCGTCGTCGCACCAGTGCGATTGTTTTTCCACGTCAGGTGGCGATGTATATCAGCCGCACCTTGACCAGCGATCCGTTGAAAGCGATTGGCGATGCCTTCGGAGGCCGTGACCACGGCACTGTGATTCATGCCTGTAAGCAGGTTGAGAATATGATGGAGCAAGATGGAAGCGTGAAGCGCGGCGTTGATTATTTGATTAAGCAGCTCTCGCAGAGCCGCGCCCAATAAAATTGGTTCGCATTCTCAGAGGATCGTGCTTTTTTCGTGCAAAAGAGCTTAGGGATTTCTCTGCTTGTCTTCGCATTGATCCGCTTTAAGCCATATATTTTTATTATGTCACTTACCGATTCTCAAAAGACTGCCGTTTCTACTTGGATTGCCGATGGCAAGTCACTCGCTGATGTGCAGGGTTTACTGCGCGAGGAGTTCTCAATCTCAATGACCTACATGGAAGTACGCTTTCTTGTCGATGATTTGGACATTGCGTTTGCAGAGCCAGAACCCGAAGCGACTAAAGAGGTCGATGCGCAGGCCGAAACCCCTGAGCTGGTGGAGACTGCGGCAGCCAATGTGACAGTTGATGTGGATCCAATTCCGCGACCCGGCGCATTGGTGAATGGCTCTGTCGTCTTTAGCGACGGCGTTTCGCTCGGCTGGCAGCTGTCTAGCACTGGTCAGCTGGGATTGATTCCAGGCGATGATCCTGATTATCGCCCGAATCCTGAAGACCTGCAGAATTTTCAAGATCAACTGCAGGAAGTGCTGCGCCAAAAAGGCTATTAGTCCCTCGGTTGGCGTTGCTGCGCCATTGTTTGCTTATGAGCGTGTGGTCGAATCATCCTCATTCCTGTGGTTAAACTTTGCACGCTTCGTGAATTGCCACGATCGAGAAAGTCAGCCCAGTGGCATTTACCGACTCGTAGCCAGCGAGCTTGAGTTGCTCGGCTAGCGCTTGTTTGGTTGGGAAGTTTTCGATGCTGCCAGCTAGATAGTCATACGCACTTTTATCACCGGTCGCGATACCTGCGACGAGTGGTAGAATATACTTTAGATAGAGGTAGTAAAATGGGCGGAACCAGCGATCTGGTTGTGAAAATTCTAGTACGAAGAGTCGGCCGCCCGGACGTAGTACGCGAAGGATTTCTTTCAGGCCACGTTGACGGTCTTCGAAGTTACGCACTCCGAAAGAGATTGTCACCGCATCTACGCATGCATCGGGCAAGGGCAGGTCCATGCAGTCGCCAAAGTTAAATTCGATATCGGAGTAGGCTGCATGTTGTGTCTTTTTGTGGCGAGCCACGTCTAGCATTGGCTCGCAGAAATCAAGGCCCTTGACAGCAACTGTCGAGCCGAGCCGATCTCTGAGCTTGAAGGCGACATCACCGCTACCAGTGGCAAGATCGACTACGTCTTTTGGCGCACGGGCTTTGACCATGCGGGTAAGCACGCGCCTCCAATAGAAATCGATGCCTCCACTTAGCAGGTGATTCGCCACGTCGTAGCGTCCGGCGATACCGGCAAACATTTGGCTGACTGCTTTTCCTTCAGGCATAGAGATAAAAATTAGAAATTAGCGCGAGTCGCGCGAAGATAATAAATTGGTATGGTTTGTCTGGGGCAGATCGGAGTGGCTGCCGTTGAGGCGATTTAACATGAGGCTGTCGGTCTGCCTAAGAAATTAGGGATTATTCTTCAAACTTTCGATACTGCGCACCACCCATTTTGAGAGTTCTTTATCGGGATCTTGTATTGCCAGTTTGCCAAGCTTGAAAACTGTTTGGCCGCTATTTCGATGAATAATAATGAGGCCATGTTCGAAATCATTGAATTTCTCTTCGCAAAGTGACTGTATACTTTGGCCGCTTTCGAGCGTTGCTTTAATGAGTGCCTCTTCGGCCGACGGTTTAAACTCAAGCGTGAAGCCATGCATCTTCTCAAATCCAGTGGCAAAGCGTTTGATGTCGGCTCGCCAAACATCCTCTTGCAGATGTGCGTTTTGTTCTTTGAGCGCGTTGAGAGTGGGCAGTGGATCTTCGACCATCTCGGCGGTCACATCGAAGCTTTTGATGGCACTAGAGGGTAGCTCAAATTTGAAATCACGGAACAGCCGCTCCAGCACCGTCATCAGTCCGCGGGCGCCAGTGCCTTCGGAGCTGGCCTTTTCGGCAACCGCGAGGATCGCTTCTGCGGTTATGTTGAAAGCGATCCCATAGCCGCGAAAATCATCGTAGTATTGATTGAGAATACTGCCTTCGGAGGTGGTCAAGATATGTGCCAAGTCTTGCGAGGATAGGGCGCGGCACGCGACCCGAACCGGCACACGGCCAATGAACTCAGGCTCAAATCCATATTTGGTGAAGTCGGTCGTCTCGGCATAGCGCAGATAGCTGGAGAGGTCTTCGTCATTATCCTGTTGAGCCGCACCAAAGCCCATTTCGCTTTTGGTGAGTCGCTTTTTGATCGATTCGGAGAGCTTGTCGAATGCGCCGCTGACGATGAAGAGGATATTGCCAGTGTTGATAGTCTTCCGCTGTGGTGCTTTACCACGCTGGATCTCCATTGCTGCTTGCATCTGCGCCATCATATCGGTCGGACTGAACAGGTTGACCTCAGTTTCCTCCATCAATTTAAGCAAGTTGATCTGCACGCCGCGCCCCGAGACGTCGCGGCCTCCGGCACCTGCTTCACTGGCGATTTTATCGATCTCATCGACGAAGATGATGCCGTGCTCGGCCAACTCGATATTGCCATCCGCAGCTTTGACTAAGTCGCGCACTAAATCTTCGACATCTGAGCCGACATAGCCTGTTTCCGAAAATTTTGTGGCATCTGCCTTCACGAACGGCACACCAATCAGTCGAGCGATGTTCTTAATCAAGTAGGTTTTACCCACTCCAGTCGGCCCGAGTAGTAAAATATTCTGCTTACTATATTCCTTCGCAAAAGTTTTTTTTCCAGATAAACGCTGGCGAACGTGGTTATAATGATCGCAAATGGCCACCGAAAGTACTTTTTTTGCATCGTCTTGACGAATGACAAAACGATTCAAATAGTCTCTAACTTCTTTCGGTTTGAGGTGGAAGTGGCGAATTTTTTCAAGTGGGTCCTTGGCGCTTAGTTCCGCACGCAGACTGGATTCGCCGGCATCGTCAATATCTTCGTCGTCCAAAATATCAGATTCATTAAAGGTATGAGTCGACACCTTGACACTTGAATCTTTAAATAACTCATTCAGTTGGCGTTGAATTTCTTCAAAAGGGTTGGGTGGTTCTTTATCGCTCATGTTTTCTAGTTTGACAGCCTATTTTCGATCAGAACTATCGATCTAACAATAACTTTCGTTTTTCGTATCATCAAGTTTTCAAAGTATTTATAGCATGTCCAACAACCTTACTAAACGCGATATCGTCTTAGATATCTACGAGAAAACCGACTTTGCACAAAAAGAAGTGCGTGAGTCCGTGCAATTAACACTCGATGCCATTGCCACCGCCCTGAGTGAAGGGCGCAACGTGGAGCTCCGTAATTTTGGTGTCTTCGAGGTGCAGGTGCGTAAATCACGCATTGGTCGCAATCCGAACAAGCCTGAAACAGACGTCGTCATTCCCACGCGTGCCGTGATTAAGTTCAAAGCGGGCAAAGAATTGAAGGCAAAGCTCAAGGATTTGGACGTCGATTCGCTTTAGAACGGTCGCTGTTCGACCGTACATTCACAGTTCGAGGGCTTCTGCCATGCAGTTTCAGTCATTACCCGGGTTTCGGGAATTCTATCCAGATGCATGTGCTCGCCGAAATCATATCTTCGGCCAGTGGCGACAGGTCGCGTGTGCGTTTAACTTTCAAGAGTATGATGCGCCAGTGTTAGAGCCCTTGGAACTGTATATCGAGAAATCGGGCGAGGAGATCGTCGGGCAGTTGTTTAATTTTGAAGACCGTGGGGGCCGTGCGGTGGCTCTGCGTCCAGAGATGACGCCGTCGTTGGCGCGTTTGATTAGTGCCAAGGCAAATAGTCTAAAACGGCCGATCAAGTGGTTTAATATTGGTGAGCACTATCGCTATGAGAAACCTCAGAAGGGGCGCTTGCGTGCATTCTATCAATTCAATGTCGATATTTTCGGTGAAGCGGGCCCCGCTGCCGATGCCGAGCTGATTGCACTGTTGGTTCAGGCATTGCGCACGTTTGGGCTCGATTCGAAGGACTTTAAAGTGCGCCTGAGTGATCGTGATCTGTGGTTGCTGATGTTGGCAGCCGAAGGACTTGACCAAGCGGGTAGCGCGGCGGTACTGGCTATTATTGATAAACTGGAACGCACTGATCGCGTCAAAGCTGTGGCGAAGCTGACCGAAGTACTAGGCGAGGAGGCTGATGCCTTTCTCACACGTGTGGAAGAGGTGATTGCGATTCGTGATTTTGATAGCTTGTCGGCGTATATTCTTAATTTGCCGCTGGAGGGCGACCTGGCTGAACAGGCGCAGCAGCGCCTTGCGGATTGGCAGGCTCTTCTAAGTGGCCTGCAGAGTTCCGGTGCCGCCGACTTTATCCAAATTGATCTAGGTATTGTCCGTGGTCTGGCGTATTACACTGGTTTTGTGTTTGAGGCATTTGAAGCCAGCGGCGAAGGGCGTGCTCTTGCCGGTGGTGGGCGTTACGATGCATTGGTCAAAAAACTAGGCGGGCCGGAAATGCCTGCGGTTGGTTTTGCGATGGGCGATGTGACTTTGGCGGATCTTCTTGAATCGAAGAAGCTCTTGGCAACGTATGTAGAGAGTCCCGACTTTATTGCCATTATCGGAGGTGCGGAGGCGCGCGATGCGGCCTTGGGCGATGCGGCGTTGCTGCGCTCGATGGGCTATCGCGTCGATTATCCGTTGAAAGACCAGGGTTTCGGCAAGCAGTTTAAAGATGCCAACCAAAGGGGTGCGCGATTTGCGCTGATCTATGGCACGGACGAGATTGAAAAGGGCGTGGTCAAGGTTCGTGATTTCGCAACCGGAGCCGAGCAAGAGTATCCGCGGCAGGGTCTGGCGGAAGTCGTGCCTGAGTTGATGGCTGCGGGGCTTTTTACGCCTGAGCAATAGCACTTAGCTGCGTGCTGGCTGTTTCTCGCAGGATGACAGTGCGCTTGCAGCATCCACTATTGAGGCTGGGATTGAGACTCCAATCTGCGTGGCCGAGGCTTGCACTGCTAAGATATCTGCCTTCAGTCTGAATGACTATGAAAGTTTACACCTACAAAAACTGCGACAGCTGTAAGAAAGCCACCAAATGGCTGAGCGAGCAGGATATTGCCTTTGAGCAAGTTGCGATTCGAGACACTCCGCCGAGTGTTGCAGAGCTACGACAAATGCTCGGCTACCAAGCCGGCGATTTACGTAAGTTGTTCAACACAGCCGGTGGCGATTATCGAGAGCTAAAGATGAAAGACAAATTGCCGACCATGGCGACGGACGATGCGCTAGAGTTACTTGCGAGTCGCGGTAATCTGGTCAAACGCCCCTTTTTATTGGCGGACGGCTTTGGCCTCGTCGGTTTCAAACAAGCGGATTGGGCACTGGCCTTCAGTCGCTAGATCTTCGGAGGTGACATGCAAGTATGTGTGGGCTATCGAGTCAGTGTCCCCCGCGTGACACCTAGTTGGTTGATTAGTTTGAGTTCCTTCCAGAGCGTTTCGGCATCCAATTCTCCGCGTAGCAGCGCGTCGTAGTGTTTCATCGTGCGGCGCACTTCGTCGCCGCTTTCGTTGAGGAATTCAATCCGAAATGCGGCTGCGCCATTCTTCGCCATATCGAGAGCAAAGTCTGCACCAGTCTGCGCTTTTGAGTTAAACAAGGTGTTACGGCAACCGGCGTCTGCTTTTAAGGGATGCAGCGCGCCGACCCGGTCTTTGAGTTGCACTTGCTGGGTATCACAGGGCCGGCCGCAGTCGCGGAAGTCCTTACCTTCGGAGAGGAAGGCGCAGAACACACAATGCTCCATGTGAAACATCGGCATGTGCTGGTGCAGGGTGATTTCAAACCAACCTGGCTGCGAGTTGCGCAGTAATGCGTCGATCTGCGTGGTGTTGAGATCGTAAGACGCGGTGAGGCGCTCCAGCTTCCAATGATCAATTAAGTAGTGCGCCGTTAGATGATTCGCGACGTTGAGTGAGAAATCGCCGCGCATGCGATGCTGCGAAAGCGCGTTGAGGTGTTCGTGGTTACGGGCAAGAAATCCGTCTGCACCGCATTTTAGCAATTGTTTGGTAATGAAGTCCTCGCCAGTTTTGAACATACGTGGCGGCGCCACCCAAATCTCGCGTTTACGACCATCTTGTTGCTCGGCTTCGCGGGCACGTTGCACGGCTTCGGCATATTTACGCGGATCTTCAAGCTCGATGTAAATCTCGGTGTAGGGCAGCGTGAGTGCCGTGTCGAACTGCTCCCAGTTGCGCACGTAAGGAATTAAATAGGAGGGAGATTTGAGATCTGAGGAGTGAGAACTGGGGGTGAGTGACGAGGCTTCTGTTTTCAAGTCTCCCTTCTCCCTATTCAGCTCTCTGTTTTCTGTTAGTTGCCAGCGCAGTGGTCGTGCACGCAGGGCGATGAGTTGATCGACAGCGTCGCGGCGTAGTTGATTGAGCGTCGAGGCTGGAATCATGCAGCCGTCGGCGAGTTGGTTATCCAATGCATCGAGGTGAAAGGCTGTGCTGCCGAGGCGGCCGAGTTGCTTGCGCAGGGCCGCCTCGTCGGCCGGTCGGTTCTGCGCGGCTTCGATCGCTTGGTTCGATTCGACTTCGACCACACGGCCCTCTTCGTCTTGTAGCGAAAGGATGAGTGGCTGACCCACCTGTCCGCGGACGGTGGCAGAGATCGGCCGCTTGTAGTTTGGCTGTTCGACTTGGTAGCTTTGGCGCAGTGCTTTGTCGAGCGCGGGGTCGGAGGTCTTATAAACAGTGTCGCCGACTGTCACGCGTTGCCAATTGATCGAGTCGCGCAGGAAACGGATAAAGCTGCGGTTCTTTTCGGTATCCACTGATGTAATCCGTCCGCCTTCCTCGCGTTCATCTGGGCGACCGCGATCTAAGACCACGCCGTCACCAGCTTTCACTTCATAATCGAGTGCAAGCCATACCCCGTCGCGCTCAATACGCTCGACCATACCAAGGCGTAGCCCGCGCTTTTTGCCAAAGCGTGCATGCACTAATTTTTGATTGTCGACACCCTCTAGCCAACCAGTACTGAGGCCGCGGGAGAAAGTCATTTCTAAGGCGTAGCGGCCATCTTGCTCACTGAAGGGTGCAAGGGGAGTCGCTTGTTCGGGGTAGCGTTTATTCCACGCCGCATCGAGCGCCTTTCGATAAACGCTGGTGGTGGCGGCGACATATTCGGGGGCTTTGAGGCGGCCTTCAATTTTTAGGCTGGCGACGCCGGCGTCGATGATACCGTCCATGGCTTCGAGTCCTGCCAGATCCTGCGGGCTGAGTAAGTAGCGTTGATTGCCGAGGTCGATTGCTTCGCCGTCGCTGTATAAGTCGTATGGCATGCGGCAGGCTTGCGCGCATTCGCCGCGGTTGGCTGAGCGTCCGCCGAGTGCCTCACTGGTTAAACATTGGCCAGAATAGGCCACGCAGAGTGCGCCGTGGACAAAGATCTCCAGCGGCATATCGAGCCCTTTTTTGAGGGTCTTTTCTTTGATCGCGTTGATCTCGCTGAGTGAACATTCACGCGCCAACACCACTACACTGGCGCCGAGCTCTTCGGCAAAGTGCACACCCGCTTCGCTGGTCACACTCATTTGGGTGGAGGCGTGGATCGGGAAGTCAGGCGAGAGCTTGCGAATCAGTTGGCAAATGCCGACGTCTTGCACGATGGCAGCGTCGACCCCGGCGCTGATGATCGAACGGAGGAAACTTTCGGCGTCTTCGAGCTCGTCTGAAAAGACCAGTGTATTGAATGTTACGTAGCCACGCACCCCGCGCTCATGCAAGTAAGCCATCAGGTCGGGCAGGTCGGCCTGGGTGAAGTTCTTGCCACGCATACGGGCATTGAAGCGATCCAAGCCAAAGAAAATGGCATCCGCGCCATTCTCGACGGCGGCGCGCGCGCACTCCCAATCCCCTGCAGGTGCTAGGAGTTCAGGTTTATAAATAGTTGCGTGCGACAAGTCGCTATCGACGCCGAGGCGCTGTGGGATGAGTTTAGGCACGTAAAAAAAGTAGCTGGTAGGGAGGTCGTGTAGAATGAAAAAACGAAGTGTTTATCTCAGCGCCTCCGCGCCTCTGCGCGAGATAAATAGTGCATACCTAGGTTCTGCTGTTTTCGCGCCGAGGCGCGGAGGCGCAGAGCTAGGATGCTGCTGAGTGAGCTTTTAGCAGCTCCTTGGTCCAGCGCCGGTGGGGGCCGGAGAGGGTGATGCTGTCGAGCTGGTCGAGGGCAATCCAGATGAGGGGGGGCTGCGGGCTGAGGGCTGAGGTATGAGATTTCAGAGGGTAGATGGTTTCTGTGATGCGCTGGTTGGTGATGCCGCGGGTTTTGGTGGCGAGGGCTTTGCCAAGTGTGAGCTTGGTGGGGAAGTGTGAAGTGGCTGGCAGCTCGTATTGGCCAGCGAGTTGTTTGGCGTTGTCGGCGATGCGGTGCAGTAGGAGTTTGCCGTCGTAGATTACCCAAAGCCGGTCAATTTGCACCTGCACGGTGGCTTTGCGTTGAATGTTGGGGATGCCAGCAGTGGTGCCTTGGGCCGCGCTTTCGCAGAATTGTAACACTGGACAGACGGTGCATAGTGGGTTGGCCTTCTGGCAAACCGTGGCGCCGAGCTCCATCATTGCTTGGTTGTGGTCGCCAGGGGTTTGGGTGTTGAGCATCGCATCAGCGGTGGGGGTGAAGGCTTTGACCGCTTCGCTGTTGTTTTTGAAGGCGCGTGCGTCGTTGGTCAGGCGGGCGAGGATACGAACGACATTGCCGTCGACCACGGCTGCTGGGAAATTTTGTGCGATTGAGCTGATTGCTGCCGAGGTGTAGGGGCCTATACCAGGCAGTGCTTGCCATTCTTTGGCCACCGTTGGTTTGGGGTCCAGCGCGATGTATTCTTTGGCGAGTTTGTGTAGGTTACGCGCTCGGCTATAGTAGCCGAGTCCTTCCCAGTATTTGAGCACATCTTCGCTGGGTGCTTCGGCCAGTGTCTGAAAGTCGGGGAAGCGCTTCAGCCAGCGATCAAAGTAGGGCAGCATCGTCTTGATCTGCGTCTGTTGCGCCATTAGTTCGGACACCACAGTTTTGTAAAGCGACGGCTCAGTGCGCCAAGGCAGCGGCCGCTGCGCGGTAGTGTACCAAGCGGCGAGGGCTTGTTGAAAGTCTTCGGGTTGTGAGAGCAGTGACATCTGAGAAAGTCTGAAAGTGTAACCAAGCACGACAGTGCGAAGATGGTAAACCAAAGGTTTGCCCGGGACGCAGTGAAGAGTGAGTGAACTGGGTGTTCTTTAAATAAGTGAAAGTACAAACTAGCCGGAAAATTTTGCTTGCTGAAGGTAGAAGGTGATAAAGTTTGCGCGGAGGTCGAACTTTGAATGCTGCGTTGTGCTGATCGAGCGTTGCTTTGCGGCTGATTTTACTTTCTATTTTTCTGGTCTATATCTCTATGCCGAAAAAGAAAACACCGCTGACGGAGGACGAAGGTCCAAAAGTTAAAAAGATCTATACAATCAAGCTGACCCAAGCGCAGCTAGAGCATCTGGGGGAACAGTTGGATTGCGCGCCTGCGGGAAAGTGGGCGCATTACGACGTGGCTTACTCGCAGTTCGCGTTCAAGGGCGAAGGCGTAAACGTGGTTGGCTATCAGAGCGGCAAACTGGTGGTGCAGGGCAAGAAGACCGAAGACTTTGTGCGTGATGTCCTCGAAGCAGAAATTACCGGCGAGGCACGGCTCGGCTATGATGATGTGCATAATCCCGAGTGGTTCACGTTGCATGCGGGTTGTGATGAGAGTGGTAAGGGTGACTTATTCGGACCGCTTGTAGTCGCCTGTGTGGTGGCTGATGAGGGCATGGTGCGCGATTGGATTGAAGCGGGCGTGTGCGATAGTAAGAAGATTACCGACAATACAATTCTGAAGTTGGATAAAGTGATTCGCCAAACCAAGGGCGTGGTGATCGCGACTGCCTTTGCGCGGATGACGAAATACAACCACCTGTATAAAAAGTTTGGCAGTAATTTGAACAAGCTGCTGGCGTGGTATCACGGCCGCGGTCTCAACGAAGCGCTGGATAAGCGTCCGGCGCCGTGGGGGCTACTCGATCAATTTACTAAGCTGCCGCTAGTGGATGCGTATGTGGCCGACCGTACAGACTTCAAGTTAGTCAGCCGCACAAAGGCAGAGTCCGACCCTGTGGTGGCTGCTGCGTCGATCATTGCGCGTGCGATCTATGTGCGCGAGATGAAGCGACTGTCTGATGAGTTACAGCCGATTCTGGGCGAGCCCTTGATGAAAGGTGCGGGCGCGAAGGTACTGGAGCAGGCCAAGAAGATCGTCGCTGCGAAGGGGCCGGGCGAATTAGCCGGCTATGCGAAAATGCATTTTAAGACGGCCTACGAGGCACAAGGTCTAGAGCCACCGAAGAAGCCGGCCTGGTCGAAATTTAAATAAGGAGCACGGAGGGCATCAAACAGAGGTCAGTGCTTCTCTTTACACAGCAAAAAGCCCCGTCGATTGGACGGGGCTTTGTTGATTCAATTGAGTGTAATTACGCGCTTAGATCGAAGCGATCTAGGTTCATCACTTTGACCCAAGCCGCGACGAAGTCTTCGACGAAGGTTTGCTGGGCATCGTTGGAGGCATAGACCTCAGCGATGGCGCGTAGTTCGGAGTTTGAGCCGAAGACGAGATCCACGGCGGAGGCCATCCACTGCGTTTCGTTGCAGCCGCGTGCCTTGCCTTCGTAAAAGTGTGCGCAACGGGGCGAGACTTTCCACTCGATGTTCATATCGAGCAGGTTCACGAAGAAGTCATTCGTTAAGGTCTCAGGACGTTTGGTGAACACGCCGAGCGGTGACTGCGCGGTGTTTGCATTCAGGACACGCATACCGCCGACCAGCACTGTCATTTCAGGTGCGGTGAGCGCCATCAATTGTGCCTTGTCGACCAGGAGTGCTTCGGCAGGCGTCTTGATATCGCTTTGTTGATAATTGCGGAATCCGTCTGCTTTAGGCTCAAGCACTGCAAACGACTCGATGTCGGTGTCCTCCTGAGTGGCATCCATTCGGCCAGCGGTGAATGGCACTTCCACTGCATTGCCAGCAGCTGAGGCGGCTTGTTCCACTGCAGCGCAACCGCCTAGCACGATTAGATCGGCCAGTGACACGCGTTTGCCGTCCGACTGTGCGCTGTTGAAGTCCGCTTGAATGCGCTCAAGGATTTGCAGTGACTTCGCAAGTGTCTCGGGATTGTTCGCTGCCCAGTCTTTTTGTGGGGCGAGACGAATCCGTGCGCCGTTGGCACCGCCGCGTTTATCAGAGTTGCGGAAGGTCGCTGCTGATGCCCATGCGGTATTGACTAGATCTGCAATGGAGAGGCCAGCGCCGAGTAGCGTGGCTTTCAGTGATGCGATATCTTGCGCGTCGATGAATGGATGCTCTGCGGCGGGTATTGGGTCTTGCCAGAGTTCTGTGGTCGCAGGCACGAGTGGACCTACGTAGCGTGAAATCGGACCCATGTCGCGGTGGGTTAATTTGAACCATGCTTTGGCGAAGGCGGTGGCAAATTCGTCTGGGTTCTCCTGGAAGCGTTTGGTGATGGGAGCATAGATCGGATCCATCTTCAGTGCGATGTCCGAGGTGAACATGATCGGTGCATGGCGCTTCGAGGGATCGTGTGCGTCAGGTACAGAGTTGGCGGCGGCGCCATCGGCGGGCACCCACTGTGTGGCACCGGCAGGGCTCTTGGTCTGCACCCAGTCGTACGCGAAGAGCGTATCGAGGTAGCTGTTGTCCCATTTTGTTGGAGTCGCATTCCAAGCACCTTCTAAGCCGCTGCTGATGGTGTCGCCAGCATTGCCGCTGCCAAAGCTATTTTTCCAGCCGAGGCCTTGTTCCTCGATGCTGGCGGCTTCTGGTTCGGGGCCGACGTGTTGATCGGGATTGGCCGCGCCGTGCGCTTTGCCGAAGGTGTGTCCGCCAGCAATCAGGGCGACGGTCTCTTCATCATTCATCGCCATGCGGCCGAAAGTATCGCGAATGTCTCTGGCGGAGGCGAGTGGATCCGGTTCACCATTGGGGCCTTCAGGATTCACATAAATGAGGCCCATTTGCACCGCACCGAGTGGATTTTCGAGCTCTCGATCTCCACTGTAGCGTTCATCCGCAAGCCATTCACCTTCCGGTCCCCAATAGATATCTTCACCAGGCTCCCAGACGTCGGCTCGGCCACCTGAAAAACCACAGGTCTTAAATCCCATGGTTTCCAGTGCGCAATTGCCCGCTAGTATCATTAGATCGGCCCATGAAATTTTACGGCCATACTTTTGCTTGATCGGCCACAGTAGGCGCCGCGCTTTGTCGAGGTTGACGTTGTCGGGCCAGCTATTGAGAGGCGCGAAGCGCTGTGATCCGGTAATGGCGCCGCCGCGGCCGTCGGCGATCCGATAGGTGCCAGCACTGTGCCATGCCATACGAATGAAAAACGGGCCGTAGTGGCCATAGTCAGCCGGCCACCAAGCTTGCGATTCTGTCATCAACGCTTCTAGGTCTTTGGTCAGGGCATCCAGATCGAGCGTCTTGAATTCTTCGACATAGTCAAAGTCGTTGCCCATTGGGTCTGACAAGTTGGAGTGCTGGCGCAGCATTCTCAGGTTGAGTTGGTTCGGCCACCACTGCTCGTTGGATGAGGTTGCAGTCGCATTATGGGCGCGGGAGCCGCCCATCACAGGGCACTTGCTGATATCTGACATATATTTCTTTGGTTTATTGAATGTTGCTTGATGTGAAAAAAGGTATGCTAGCCACTCGTTTATCAGTGACAAATGAATCGATGGGATTTTTGAAAAAAATAATTCATAGCGATTCGCTAAAAACGCATTAAATTAAAAAAATTGCTTTAATTTGGGTGATTTACGACTCAGTAAGTCGAACGTAAATACGCCCAAATACAACATAGTGAGATTGTATTTAATCAGCTTTGCAAGCTCATCTCAGTCGGGAAGGCTACATTCTAACATCAGCGTATGAAGCCGATATCAAGTGGCGAAATTTCTCTGTAGCAAGCCACGCACTAAGCCTTTCGACTGTGCTGCTCAAAATAGTTGAATAAGCGCCGCGTGCTACGGAGCTGTTCTGTTGATTCGAATGCGTATGAATCGCGCTTGATCACTCATTTCTATCGTAGCGGTCTTCGTCTCTAATCCGTTTGTTATCGTGCCAGAGTTGATCGTTACGCCAACGCTGGTCCATGATGCAGGGCTGAGGCTCGGACTGGTTTCGACGATATAATCGATGTCATCCAGTGTGGTGTCTTCGTCGTAGGTCAGCACTAGACTGGTGCCCTCTGAGGCTTGCACATCTAAGCTGAACGGCGGTGTCTCCTGATTGGTCGGGTCTAGGCCGAAGGCATACTCGATTAGATTCGGCACACCATCGAAATCGAAGTCGGCATCGTCGGCGGTATTGAGGGATTCAGTACCGAATTTTTCGAAGCGAAATGCATCGAAGAGGAGGTCTTTGATCGTGATGTCTGCGGATGCGCTGTTGATGCCGTAATTAACCGAAGGTGAGAGCGTCAAGGTGAGTGTCTCGTCTCCTTCTACATTAGCGTCGGTGATGGCAGTGACTGGTATGGTCGCGATACTCTCGCCTGCATTGATGGTCGCGCTGCCAGCGAGGGCAACGAAGTCGCTGCCTGAGGTGGCTGTGCCTGCGAGTGTGTAAGAGACTGAAAGGCTTGCTGTCGGCGTGCTGTCGGCGGTGATTACAAATTGCGCAGCGTCTGCGGGGTCTTGCTCACTTGCGATGGAGTCAATCGCGGTAAGGTTGAGGGTCGGGATCGTTATCTCACAGCAGGCGGGCCGAAGGATGCGAATGTTATCGATGAACCAGCCCGCACTTTGTACGCTTTGGTCATTACTCATGTGCCAGCGTAGCTGTACATTTTGACCCTCGGTCGTTGGCGGAAATTGAGCAATCGTAGTCACTAAGCCACCGGAATCTCCCGTCCAGGCAGATTGTCCCGCTAACGGATTTCCTGTGTCTGTCGCGATCGTTTCACTATAACCCTGCTGGGTGTAAGTCCCACCTGCTGCGGTCCACTCTTGCCAGTTACTACCGTTGTTTGTTGAGATTTCTAATACGCCACCATCATAGGTTTCCTCGGTGTTATAGCTGTGGTCAAAGAGGAGTTGCGTCCGTGCAATGATCGAGTTGATCGTTGGGGATACGAGGTAGGCTGAGTTGACGTTGTCGGAGTCAATCTTACCCGGGGCAAAGACGGCGTTTGAGCTGGTGGGACTCGATGCATTGACGGTTCTCCATTTTGCGTCGGCAAGGGCGGAGGATTCGCTGTATTCAGACGGAATTGTATTTAGAGCAGTAGAGTTGAAATCTTCGGTATAAAAAGTCTCCTCCACTCCTAAAATTAATTCCTGAGTCGTTTGTGCGGTGCTTGAGTCGGAGTTGACTTGAAAGGAAATGGTTTCGGTGTCACCGCATTCGCCTGACAATGAGAATTGGTAGGTGACAGTGGTTGAACTGTTTGCGAGGAGGTCCGGTAAGTCCTGTGTGGGGTTGCCGATGATGTTTAGATTGGCACTGCCACTGAGTGTAATGTCACTATTTTCGACCGTACTGCTCGCGTTATTTTCGACTGTAACTTGAACGGTGATGAGTTCCTCTGGATCGGCTGCGCCATTTGCGGGTGCGCACGCTTCTGCAGTGATGTTGAAGTCCTTAATCTGAATCGAATTGAGGTCTTCGAATGCGATTTCGAGTGAATATGCTTGGGCGTTGTTTACTGAGCCACTGTTTTGGCCTCCGCCTTTTACCTCGATGTAGTAGTTTTGACCTGTATCTCTAAGTGCTAAGCCAAGGATGCTTTCTGCGTCGCCAATTGAAGCAGTATTTGAACTGGCGATGACGGTCGTGCCATCAGTATCTAGCACCCGCAAGATTAAGTCTTGTCGATTTTGCGGATCGAAAAATGTGCCTGTGCTACAGGAGCCGTCAGAGTTTTGACTGCCTTCCAGATAGGATGGGGTGTTTGTCGGCGTGACAGTCAGATTCAGTGCTTTTTCCTGAGTAAGTTGAAAGCGGAAAATGTCGGAGTCGTTCGCGTTTGCGATTGAGAGCTCACTGGCGGTGAAAGTCGTATTTAATACGCCTAAGTTTCGAGCTGTGGCTGCCGTGTTGTTGTTTTTGTTGCTGGCTTGGCGTTCGAGTGGATCACCGTAAAGTTCTTGAGTCGTAAGAATGTCGTCGAATTGTGGCCCAACAAATGCGGTGGAAAGAAACGGTTCCATTAGTTTGGTTTGATTGACTGGACAAACATGGCTGAGCCCTAGGCCATGCCCATGTTCGTGAGTGATCACATTCCTGAGTGTTGCCTGTTGCCCAGCCCCTAAGTTCGTCGAATCTGCGGTATCAATGACCATGTCGCCAGCATCAGGAAAATAGTTAAAAGCAAGTGTGCCGCCATTGCCGTCAATTTGAGTGCCTCCAATCCGCACATCTCCACGTGTGCCGATTACTCCGCTCGGGAAATCCAACATGTCAGTGCCATCATCAAATGGTTCATAGATGTAGATGTTACCAGTGGTTGCTTCCCAAAAATTGAAAGAGGTCTCAAACATCTCGAACCAAGGAGCGGTGGTTAAATCGCCGGTAGTAGTTGGAGCTCCGTATGCTGTATTTAGTTTCGCGATGAGATCGCTTAAGCCAGTAGTCGGTCTATTATTTGCACGCGACCCGCCATCAGGCACGCGAGTGCCATCGGGTACGAAACTCCAAGTGATGGTAACTGGAGTTCCAGAGCTTCCGGTGAATCCGTCAGTCGCGGTGAAGCTCCAGCGATCGTCACCTTGAAAGAGTGGCTGTGGATTGTTGGTATTGCCGCTGTCTGCGAGTGCGAGAAAGCGCACGCCCTCGAAGCTGCGACGGTATGGGTCTGACGTGTCGTGGCCCCAGCAGAGGTGGGGGATTTTCTCAGCTGGCTGAGATAGGACGTTTTGAGTGTATCGAATCAGCCGTTCCGTCGATTCGATTGAGAGTGCCGCAAAGTCCTCAAATCGTGTGGCTCGCACGATATGGTCAATCGCTTTATCGCGGTTTATATGCTCCGCTTTGAGGTGTTGGATGACTGTGATTGGCCACGCTTCGACAGTGCGCTTTACCGCTGGAGTGCTCTCATTTAGGTGATTTTCTTGATCAGCTTGCGAGTCAGGGCGCGCGACGGCTTCTGGCTTAATCTCAGCGATGTCAGCTGTGGGGGTATTTGTTGGGGGGGCATCATTGTGCCAGCGAGCCATCGTTATAATTAAAACGATAAGCACACAGCTAGAAAGTAAGGAAATGCGCAATAAGTTCACAGTGTCGTTCGGGTCTGGGCCTTTGGCAGTGTCTGCTCAGTGTTAGAAGCTGAATTTGGCTAAAAAGATACTGAAAGGGATCGGAAGGGCAAATGATGAGTGAAATTTTGTTTCTTTTGATTTTCCTTTACGGAATCGTATTGATCGATGATGAGTGCCCTTTAAGATAGATTATATTGGTTCTG